>Ga0180221_1000009_pt1 | contig 595709 bp, 564 predicted proteins | sample eDN5th37CKraftMG_FD_151339 | JGI IMG/M metagenome (GOLD analysis project Ga0180221, IMG submission 151339) | Enriched Miracle-Growth compost microbial communities from Emeryville, California, USA - eDNA 5th pass 37_C Kraft MG (version 2) (version 2) ... | reverse complement strand
TCGGCGCCATCACCGCGCTCATTCTTCTCGCCCACATGCCCGAACTCGGCACCTTGTCGCCGAAACAGGCCGCCAGCCTGGCAGGCCTCGCCCCCATCAACCGCGACAGCGGCCAGCGGCGCGGCAAGCGCTCCATCCGCGGCGGCAGGCCGCGCGTCAGAAGGGCCCTCTACATGGCCGCCCTCGGCGCCATCAAAAAGGCCCCGCGCTTCAGGACCTTCTACGAGGCCCTCGCCGCCCGCTCCGGCTCCAGGAAACTCGCCATCATCGCCGTCGCCAGAAAGCTCATCACCATCCTCAACGCAATGATCCGCGACAACAAGCAATATGGCTGAAACACAGTTGCCATGCCTCTACCTATCCATCACAGCAACGGCCCAAAAGGAATCCAAGCGATTCCATCAAAACAGGAACCTTTCTAAACCGGACGCGCCATCTGCCCGCGAATGAGCCGTCCGAGGCGGCTGATCCCCTCCTCGATCGTCGCCTCGTCGGCGCGCGAGAAGCTGAGCCGCAGTGTGTTGGCGCCCGAACCGTCCGCGAAGAACGCCTTGCCCGGAACGAAGGCCACCTTTTCGCTTTCGACAGACGTGGCCAGAAGCCGGGCACCATCGAATCCTTCCGGCAAGGTCACCCAGATAAACATGCCGCCTTCCGGCCGGATCCAGGAGACACCCTCCGGCATATGTTTTTTCAAGGCCGCCAGCATGCAATCACGGCGTTGCCGATAGACATTCCCGATCCTGGCGACCTGCGCCTCGAAGCCGCGCTCGGCCACGCGGCATATGGCGATCTGGTTGATGGTCGGGGAATGGAGATCCGCCGCCTGCTTCATCAGCACGAGCTTATGGATGACGGGCTTTGCGGCACAGACCCAGCCGACCCGCAATCCGGGCGCCAGCGTCTTGGAGAACGTGCCGCAATAGATCGTCCGCGTCTGCTCGATGCCGCCCTTGCGGGCGATCTCCAGCGCCAGCAGCGGCGGGATCGCCTCTCCGTCATACCGCAGCGACTGATAGGCCGCGTCTTCGATCAGCGCGATATCCAGCTCATCAACGAGATCGAGCAGACGTTCGCGCGCGGCACGGTCCAGCGTCTCGCCTGACGGATTGGCGAAATCGGCGGAGACGTAGGCGAACTTCACCTGCCCACCCGTCTTTGCCGCCGCCTCGCGATAGGACATGGGCGTGCGGTTGCCATCCAGCGACAGGCGATCATAGGCCGGCTCATAGGCATTGAATGCCTGAAGCGCGCCGAGATATGTCGGCCAGGTGACCAGCGCCGTATCGTTCGGCGAGATGAACAGCTTGCCGAGATAATCGAGCGCCTGCTGCGAGCCTGAGGTGATGAAGATGTTGTCAGGCGAACAGGCAATCCCGAGCGCGGTCATCTGGCCGCAGATCCATTCGCGCAAGGGAGCATAGCCCTCGCTGACGGAATATTGCAGCGCGGAGGCTGTTTCCGGGCCGCTGAGGATCTCAGCGTAAGCCTCCCGGAAGGCCGCATCGGGAAAGAGTGCCGGATCGGGAATGCCGCCCGCGAAGGAAATGATATCGGGCTGTTCGAGGAGCTTCAGAAGCTCCCGGATTTCCGAAGCGCGCATCCGTGCCGAACGCGTGGCGAAGATGTTCTCCCATGCAACCATATCGAAGATCCCTGACCGGTTTTGAAAGCGCAATTTACGTCAGTAAAACTGACCTATTTTTCGAAGCCCGAAAAAGCCGGGGAGATTTCCCCGGCTCGTTTCAGCTATTGGCAGGTCGATCAGTTCTTCGCCTTGTCGACCAGTGCATTGGACTTGATCCACGGCATCATGCCGCGCAGCTTCTCGCCGACTTCCTCGATCTGGTGCGCATCGTTCATGCGACGGATGCCCTTGAAGCGCGAGGCGCCGGCGCGGTATTCCTGCATCCACTCGGAGGTGAACTTGCCGGTCTGGATGTCCTTCAGGACGCGCTTCATCTCTTCCTTGGTCTCGGCCGTGATGATGCGCGGGCCGGTGACATATTCGCCCCACTCGGCGGTGTTGGAGATCGAGTAGTTCATGTTGGCGATGCCGCCTTCATAGATCAGGTCGACGATCAGCTTCACCTCGTGCAGGCACTCGAAATAGGCCATCTCGGGCGCATAGCCGGCTTCGACCAGCGTCTCGAAACCGGCGCGGATGAGCTCCACCAGGCCGCCGCAAAGCACCACCTGCTCGCCGAAGAGATCCGTCTCGCACTCCTCGCGGAAATTCGTCTCGATGACGCCCGAACGGCCGCCGCCGACGCCGCAGGCATAGGAGAGCGCCAGGTCATGCGCATTGCCTGATGCATCCTGATGAACGGCGATCAGGCACGGCACGCCGCCGCCCTTCTGGTATTCGCCGCGCACCGTGTGGCCCGGGCCCTTCGGCGCGATCATGACGACGTCGACGGTCTTCTTCGGCTCGATCAGGCCGAAATGCACATTGAGGCCGTGAGCGAAGGCGATTGCCGCGCCGTCGCGGATATTGTCGGCGATGTGCTCCTTGTAGATGTCGGCCTGCAATTCGTCCGGCGTCGCCATCATCATCAGATCGGCCCATTTGGCGGCGTCCGCGACGCTTGTAACCTGGAAGCCGTCCGCTTCCGCCTTCTTGGCGGTGGCGGAACCCGGACGCAGCGCGATGCGCACCTCCTTCACGCCCGAATCCTTCAGATTCAGCGCATGGGCGCGGCCCTGGCTGCCATAGCCGATGATGGCGACCTTCTTGGCCTTGATCAGATTGAGGTCTGCGTCGCGGTCATAAAAAACGCGCATGGGGTATTCCCTTCCTTGTGTTTTTGTCGGCGCCCGCTCCAGGCGCCGTCTCTGATTTTGCTCCATAGAGAGCGAAAAACTGCTGTGTTGCCCGTTCGGCATCCCGGGCGATCGACGCGTCGGTCGCTTCCAGTCGGTCGCCGAGCAAAAGCCGGATCTGCATGTCCCGGACGACGAGCCCGAAGAACGTGCGGAATGCCTCGTCCGTATCCTTGAAGGAGAGAAGGCCTGCCTCGCGGCCGATTTCGAGAACCGGCTTCAAGCGCCGCGCCATGGCGAACGGGCCATTGGCGAGCACGATCTGGCCGAGATCGGATTTGCCTGATCCCGCATGGCTGACCGCCAGCCGGTTGAGCGCCACGGAGATCTCGCCGGAAAGCACGGTGAGCCAGCCCCTGGCAAAACCTTCCAGGCTGGCGAGGAGCGACTTCGCATTAAGCCCTTCCCGCGCCACCGGCGCGACCCGCACCTTCGAAGCCTGCCACTGCACCGTCGCCGTCAGCAGCCCGTTGCGGTCGCCGAACCATTTGTAGAGCGTTTCCTTGGAGCACGAGGCGCGCCGCGCCACCCCGGTCATGGTCAGCGTGTCGCCGCTTTCGACCAGCAGGCCGAGCGCGGCATCCAGCACGTCCTTCTGACGCGCCGTGAGCGTTTCGTCGCTGACTTCCACCCTGCCCTGCACCTTTGCTTCGACTCCCACGAGGTCGCGCCGTTCATCCGCGCCGCTTTTGCCGTACCGTACGTTACGGTTCGGCAATATGTCGAAAACACCCCCCGGATGCAAGGCATTTTCCGCCCGATTGGAATTGAAATCCGGCAAAAAGCCGGGAGAATGCCCGCCATAAGCGGCAGAATCAGTCCTGTTTTCGAAGGTGTTTTGGAGAACCCTATGGCTTTATTCGTTTCCCGTGCATTGCTCGCCGGAGCCCTTCTGCTTGGCAGCGCCGGCTCCGCTTGGTGCGCCGGTTCCATCGAGCCGCTGCTCCGCCTCGCTGCCCAGCGCAATGCAATCGGCGACGAGGTCGCCTTGAGCAAATGGGATAGCGGCAAACCGGTGCAGGATGCCGCCCGCGAGGCGGTGGTGCTGACTGGCGTGCGCGAGAAGGCGCCGGAACATGGGCTCGACCCGGACGAGGCGGCGCGCTTCTTCGGCATGCAGATCGAAGCCAACAAGCTGGTGCAATATCAATTGCTCAACCGCTGGCGGCTGCGCGGCCGCGCTCCGGATGGCCCGCGCCCGGACCTCCCCGCATTGCGCAAGCGTCTGGACCAGTTGCAATCCGACATGCTGGATGCGCTGGAGGCCAGCGCCGCGGCAAGAAAGGCGCCGGACTGTCCTGCTACCACCGCGCGCGCCATAAAGGCCTATGCGCGGGCTCACCGTCTCGATCGGCTCCACCGGATGGCGCTCATACGCAGCTTCGGCGATTTCTGCCGCTGACTCAGATATTGACCTGGGTTCCCACCTCGATCACGCGGCCCGTGGGGATCTGGAAATATTCCGTGGCGTCCGAGGCCGTGCGCGCCAGGAGGATGAAGAGCTTGTCCTGCCAGAGCGGCATGCCGGAATTGGGCGAGGCCTTCAGCGAGCGCCGCGACAGGAAGAACGACGTCTTCATGATGTCGAACTGCCAGCCGAGCTTGCGGCAGATCGCCAGCGCGCGCGGGATATTGGGCTGCTCCATATAGCCGAAGGTCAGCGTCACCTGCATGAAGCGCTCGTTGTACTGGGATACGCGGGCCCGGTCGGCCGTGGCGACCCGCGGCGTCGGCGCCGTCACCACCGTCAGGATGACATTGTTCTCGTGCAGAACCTTGTAATGCTTGAGGCTGTGCATCAGCGCCGTCGGCGCGCTCTTCGGATCGCTCGTCAGGAAGACGGCCGTTCCCGGCACGATGATCGGCGGCTTCTTCGCCATCTGCTCGACGATCAGGTCGAGCTGGACTTCGCTCTTGCGGGTCTTGTGGAAGAGCTGGCGGGTGCCGCGCACCCAGGTCACCATAATCACCATCACGATCGAGGCCATCAGGATGGAAACCCAGCCGCCCTCATGCACCTTGGCGATATTCGCGCTGAAAAAGACGAGATCGACCAGCAGGAAGCCGGCGATCACCAGCCCCGCCACCGCCAGGCTCCAGTTCCACATGCGGGTCATGACGATGAAGAGCAATGAACTCGTTACGATCATGTTGCCGGTGACGGCGATGCCATAGGCCGAAGCAAGCCTGGAGGAACTGCCGAAACCGACCACCAGCAGGATGACGGCGATGCCGAGCAGAAGATTGACGCGCGGAATATAGATCTGGCCGAGCAGTTTTGCCGATGTGTGCTGGATTTCCAGCCGCGGCAGCAGGTTGAGCTGAATCGCCTGGCGCGCCAGCGAATAGGCGCCGGTGATCACCGCCTGGCTGGCGATGACGGTGGCTGCCGTCGCCAGCAGCACCATCGGGATCAGCCCCCAGCCCGGTATCATCTCGAAGAACGGGTTCGCGGCCGCCTTGCCGTGGGCCAGGATGAAGGCGCCCTGTCCGAAATAGTTCAGAAGCAGGCTGGGAAAGACGATCCACAGCCAGGCGGTGACGATCGGCTTGCGCCCGAAATGGCCGAGATCGGCATAGAGCGCCTCGGTGCCCGTCACCGCCAGGAAGATCGCGCCAATCGTGGCAAAAGCGGTCGTCGGGCTGCTGATCAGATAATGCACCGCATGATAGGGATTGATGGCGAGGAAAACCGAGGGGTCGTCGAAGAGGTGCCAGATGCCGGAGAGCCCCAGCGCGAGGAACCAGAGCGCCGTGATCGGCCCGAAAACCGACGAGACCCTTGCCGTGCCGAAGCGCTGCACCGAAAACAGCGTCACCAGGATGACGATCGTCACCGGCACGACGAAGGGGGTCAGTTCCGGTGTGATGACCTCCAGCCCTTCTACGGCGGAGAGAACGGAAATGGCCGGCGTGATGACCGCATCACCGAAGAACAGCGCCGCACCGCAAATGCCGATGGCGAGCACGACATTCGAGCGGCCGCGGAGGCTCGAGCGCACCAGCGCCATCAGCGAGAGAATGCCGCCCTCGCCATTATTGTCGGCCCGCAGCACGAAAAGGATATATTTGACGGTGACGATCAGCGTCAGCGCCCAGAAGATGAGCGAAATGACGCCGAGGATATCCGAGCGCGTCAGCGTCCCGTCGCCGGTCGCCGCATGCAGCCCCTCACGGAAAGCGTAGATCGGGCTGGTGCCGATATCGCCATAGACAACACCGAGTGCCCCCATCAGCAGAACGCGAAAGCTGTCGCCCTCGTGCCCGGTATGCTCGGTCATCCCGTTTTCGAAACCGGCAGCTCCGGACCCCGGCATATCGCCGTTCTGCGCATTGCTCATTGCTGGCACCTCGCTGCCTCAGTATCTCGCTGGCGTTCTGTAAACGCTGTCGTCGGGCGCACCGTTCCTGTGGGCGTGGGCGGACGCAGTAGCCACATCGCGCTGCAAAAACAAATGCGGATACTGCAATGCTTGCAGTAGAGTTATGCACCAGGCGAATATCTTTGATCTCTCCAAAACGGGAGCTTATGCCCGCGGAGAATTTCACGAAATACCCTAATATTTTGAAATTCCGTATCGTTAAGGAATTATGGCGTGGGCTCCAGCGCCTTCAGGAACCGCCGGACGCTGGCCGCCATTCCATGCTCCAGCGCATCGGCGGTGAGGCCATGGCCGATCGAAACTTCGGCAAGTCGAGGAATGCGCTTGACCAGCGGCGGCAAGTTTTCGACCGTCAAATCGTGGCCGGCATTGATATCGAGCCCCAGGGCCAGCGCCGCATCGGCGGCGGCACCGAGCTTGCGCAGCTCTTCCACCCCAGCTTTCGGTGAATCGTGAGTGGCGCCATAAGGCCCGGTATAGAGCTCGATCCGGTCCGCTCCGGTGGCTTTTGCCGCCGCGAGCCCCTTCGGGTCAGGGTCGGCGAACAGCGAGACGCGGATTGCGCGCTTCTTCAACCGCGCCACGATCGGCGTCAGGAAATCGGCCTTGGTCTCGAAATCCCAGCCATGGTCGGAAGTGTTCTGCGTCGGGTCGTCGGGCACCAGCGTCACCTGTTCCGGCTCGTATTTCTCGACGAGATCCAGGAAATGCTCGGTCGGAAAGCCCTCGATATTGAATTCGGCGCCGGGAAATTCATCGTCGATCAATGCGCGGATGTCGCCCAGATCGGAAAAGCGGATGTGCCGCTGGTCGGGCCGCGGATGCACGGTCAGCCCGGCGGCCCCCGCATCGAGCGCGATGCGCCCAAGGCCGGTCACGCTCGGCCATGGCAGGTCGCGGCGGTTGCGCAGCATGGCCACAGCGTTAAGATTGACGGAAAGTTTTGCAGTCATACTGGGGGCCGCTCCTCAACGGAAATGATGTTTTTGCGTTATAGAGCAAATTTCTGAAAAGTAGGAACCGGGAAAACAACAACGCCCGGCAGCCCAAGGTGAGGCAAGATATGAGGCCAGAAACCACCATCCCCGTCGTCCGCCGCATCCCGACCAACCGGGACGACGCATTCGCCTTCACCATTGAAGGCCATCTCTCCAGCCCCGACATCGAAAATGTCTACGGCCTGCTGGAAGCCGCCTATGAGCAGCACGACAAGATCGACCTCCTGGTAAAGCTCGATGGTTACGAAGGCTTCGACTGGAACGCCGCCTTCAAGGACACGACGCTTGCCATGCAGACGCACTCGCTCAAGCACATCCGCCGCTACGCCATCGTCGGCGGCCCGGCGTGGATCAATGTCTTCGCCAATCTGCTGAGACCCTTCCTCTCGATCGAGATGAAGACCTTCGATTCCGCCGAGGAAGCCGAGGCCTGGGCCTGGATCGGGGCGGAAGAGGTGAAGGAGTAAAGAGATACTATCCTGTATCGGGGGCTTTAAACGGTCCTCGCGATGTCCTGCGACCCGTGGCAAAACCGCAAGATCGGTCGAGCACATCACGTCTGCGTGCGCTTAGCTGGTGCTGCCACGGAGGATAGGACGATGAGTGCGGCGCTTCAAAACTACCATGCCCGGATGCAGCGGGTGCTGGACTATATCGACCAGCACCTCGATGACGATCTCGATCTTGATGTTCTGAGCGGTGTCGTCGCTTTCTCGAAATATCATTTCCACCGGCAGTTTACGGCGACCTTCGGGTTATCCGTACATCGCTATGTCCAGCTCGCCCGTTTGAAGCGCGCTTCGCACCGGCTTGCCGGCAGGGACGCCCAAAGCGTCACTGATATAGCGATGGATGCCGGTTACGATGCACCGGATGCCTTCGCCCGCGCCTTTCGGCAACGGTTCGGGCAATCGCCTTCGTCATTCCGGAAAGCGCCCGACTGGGCACCGTGGCTTGCGGCCTTCGGGCCTTTCGACAACGCAAGGAGCAAGCTCATGCAGATTACCTATGATGAAAACGACGTAATCATCCGGGACGAGCCCCCGACACCTGTGGCAATCATGGAGCACCGAGGCGATCGGGAACGATTGCCCGACACGATCCAGCGGTTCATCGCCTGGCGCAAAGCCGCCGGCTTGTCGCCCGAGACGAACCCGACATTCAACATCTTCCGTTCCGAGCGGATACCGGCAAACCCGGCAGACTATAGCATGGACCTGTGCGTGGGGACCGACCGGCCGATCGATGCCGATGACACCGAGATGAAGGCGGGTGTCATCCCCGGCGGGCGCTGCGCGGTGATGCGCGTCGTCCACAACACACATAACCTCGAGCCCGCCGCGCTTTATCTTTATCGCGATTGGCTTCCGGCCAGCGGTGAAGAAGCACGAGATTTCCCGATCTACTGCCGGCGGCACCTTTTGGTGTCCCCGAATGCGGCAGTGCCGGAGGTTGTCTGTGAACTGTTTCTGCCGTTGAAATAGCGGCACTGAGGGTGTTTCGTTCTTTGATGGAATCGCCAAGTTCCCCCTCACCGTCCGCTACGCGGCCACCTCTCCCCCACTTCGTAGGGGAGAGGAACCCCAAGGTCTGATAGCCTGGCGCTCCTCGCCCCCGCTTGCGGGGGAGAGGTGGCCGCGTAGCGGACGGTGAGGGGGAACTTGGCGCGGCGACCAAAGGATGGGGGATGCTGGGCGTTTCGACCAAAAAGTGAAATGCTTTAAAGATGGCCTGCCTCGCCAGCCGTCATTCCTCGGGCTTGTCTTGGCTTGTCCCGAGGATGACGACGGGTAGCCGCAGCCTACCTCACAATCGTCAGCCGCTCCGCCGCCCTGGTGATCGCCGTATAGAGCCAGCGCTCGCGCGTATCGCGGAAGGCGAAGCTCTCGTCGAAGAGCACGATCTCGTCCCATTGCGAACCCTGCGCCTTGTGTACGGTCAGGGCATAGCCATAGTCGAAATCGTCGAAGCGCTTCTTGGTCTGCCACGGGATTTCCGTGTCCGGATCCTCGAACTGCGCCTTCAGGAGCTTGATCTTGGCAACACCCCTGCCCGGCTCCTCGTCCTCCGGCGAGACGAGAAGGTTGATCCCCGGCTTCACCGTTTCCCGCGATGCGGTCATCACTTTCCACAAGGAGCCGTTGAGCAGGCCCTTCGCCGGATCGTTTCTCAGGCAGACGAGCTTGTCGCCCGCCTGCGGATAATCGGCGGTGAAGCCCTTCAACTCACGCAGGCGCTGATTATAGCGCCGCCGCGTCCGGTTGGTGCCGACCAGCACCTGATCGGCCGAAAGCACCAGTTCCTGCGTCACATCAGCCTTGGAAATGACCCTGGCCGTGCCGTGATCGCCATAGCCGAACTCGCGGCCCTCGCGCACGTCGAGCGCCAGCCCGATGATGGGGTTGTCGCGCGCCTGGCGGTGGATCTCGGTCAGGAGGAAATCCGGCTCGTGCTCGGTGAAGAAGCCGCCGCCAGAGATCGGCGGCAACTGGCCGGGATCGCCCAATACCAGGATCGGCGTGCCGAAGCTCATCAGGTCGCGGCCGAGCTGCTCGTCCACCATCGAGCATTCGTCGACGATGATGAGCTTGGCCTTGGCAACCGGGCTCTGCCGGTTGAGCGAGAAGGTGGGCGAAATGCTGGTCTTGCCCGTGGTCTCGTCCTCCACCGCCTCCTCGCCTTTCGGGCGGTAGATCAGCGAGTGGAGCGTGCGCGCGTTGGTCGCCCCCTTGGAGCGCAGCACCTGCGCCGCCTTGCCGGTGAACGCCGCGAACTGCACGTCGCCATCGACATGCTCTGCAAAATAGCGCGCAAGCGTCGTCTTGCCGGTTCCGGCATAGCCGAACAGCCGGAAGATCGGCCGGCGGCCTTCATTCAACCATTGCGAGACGGCCTTGAGCGCCGCATCCTGTTGGGGAGAAAGTTGCATGCGCAGTCAATGGCAGGATTCTTGGTGCATGGGAAGGGAGTAAGGGAATAGGGGAATAAGGGAGTATGTTTTTATACCAACATACTCCCCTACTCACTTACTCCCCTACTCCCCTACTCCCTTCAGCAACGCGCAGAACTGCGCCAGATCCACATTGCCGCCGCTGATGATCACGCCCACCCGCTGCCCCTTGAGCCTGGAAGCGAGCTGCCGCGCGCCGGCAAAGCCGAGGCAGCCGGTCGGCTCGACCACCATCTTCATGCGCGAGGCGCAGAAACGCATGGCATCGACCAGTTCGCCATCCGAAACGGTGAGGATATCCTCGACATCCCGCCGGATGATGGGAAAGGTGAGCTTGCCGAGCGCCGGCGTCTGCGCCCCGTCGGCAATGGTCTTCGGCGTGGCGATGCGGACGATCTCGCCGGAGCGGAAGGATTGCTGCCCGTCATTGCCGGCTTCCGGCTCGACGCCGTAGATCTTGGCACGCGGCGAGAGCGCCTTCGCCGCCAGCGCGCTGCCGGCGAGGAGCCCGCCGCCACCGAGGCAGACGAACAGCGCATCGAGCTCGCCGACTTCCTCGAAGAGTTCCTTCGCCGCCGTGCCCTGCCCCGCGATGATATCGGGATGGTCATAGGGCGGGATCAACGTCGAGCCCTGCTCCTCCGCCAGCCGCGCCCCGATCGCGTCGCGGTCCTCGCTGTAGCGGTCATAGGTCACGACATCGGCGCCATAGCCCCTAGTCGCCGCCATCTTCGCGGCAGGCGCATCCTCCGGCATGATGATCGTCGCCGAAATGCCGAGCAGGCTGGCCGAGAGGGCGATCGCCTGCGCGTGGTTGCCCGAGGAGAACGCCAGCACGCCGGCCTTTTTCTGCTTCTCGTCGAAGCGCGACAGCGCGTTGAAAGCGCCGCGGAACTTGAAGGCTCCTACCCGCTGGAAATTCTCGGCCTTGAAGAATATCTCCGCGCCGAGCTCCCGGTCGAGGGTGCTGGACCGCATGACAGGCGTGCGATGCGCATGGCCATCGATGCGGCGGGCGGCGGCAGATACGTCTTCATAGGTCGGGAGGTTCGGCATGGTGTCCCCTTTTGTAATTCGCAACATTTGAATGAATAGCGTGCGGTTTACGTGTCAATCGATATGCAGCAGCGCTCCAAGAATGCCTTTAACCTCTTCGAGCACACTATCGGGAGCGTGTTCAACGAAGCGGAAACCACGGTGCTCGCGCGACACGTTTCGGATCTGATCGACAAGCACCGCCCCGACGGTCTTCATGCCGTGTGGTAAAATGACCTTCGTCGGCCATGGGGTAACATTGCGCGTAATAGGACAGATTACGGAGCGCTTGTCCCGGGAATTGAAGTCCCGATCCGTCAGCACGATCGCCGGACGACGGCCGCCCTGCTCCGTGCCTAACACGGGATCGAGTTCGAGCCAGACAATATCCCCCGCCTCGAACACTGTCACGGCTCTTTTATTTCGCCCCGGGAATATTCGTCATCGATGATTTCATCACCGCGATCAGGTCCCCAATCCACGGTTTCCGGCGCATTCTCCGGTCCTAGCCGGTCCATTTCCGAAATGATCCACTCCATTGTGATCTTCTTCGGCTTCGTTTGCTTCTTCGGCTCGATCACAGCCTTCCCATCCTTAATCGTCAACTCGACCGTCTGGCCGGGTTTCAGGCCGAGTTCGTCCAACGCTGCCTTCGGCAATCGAAGCGCAGCGCTGTTGCCCCATTTGGCGATGCGAAGCTCTGTCATGGCGGTTTCTCCAGCGTATATCCAATGTATATACGCTGGAGGCCTGTTGGTTTCAACGAGAAGTCTTACATCCCTTCCGGCCCGCGGTTCATCGCCGCCACGCCCGTGCGGCAGACTTCCACAAGGCCCAGCGGCTTCATCATGGCGATGAACTGGTCGATCTTTGCGCCCTTGCCGGTAATCTCGAAGATGAAATGCGCCGTGGTGGCGTCGATGACCTTCGCGCGGAAGGCGTCCGCAAGGCGCAGCACTTCGACGCGGTCCTCGCCGGTGCCGGCCACCTTGATCAGCGCCAGTTCGCGTTCGATCGGCCGGTCATGGCCGAGCTCCGCCGCGCGCACCGAGAGATCGATGACCCGGTGCACCGGCACGATACGCTCCAGCTGATGCCGGATCTGGTCAAGCACATGCGGCGTGCCGCGCGTCACGATGGTGATACGGGAAAGATGCTGCTCGTGCTCCGTCTCCGAGACGGTAAGGCTCTCGATATTGTAGCCGCGCCCGGAGAAGAGGCCGATCACCCGGGCAAGGACGCCCGGCTCGTTGTCGACCAGCACGGCAAGCGTATGGGTCTCCGGCTTCTCCGTCTCGCTGGCAATGAAATAGGCCGAGCCGGATGCTAGGTTCTGTGCGTTCATGATTTCGTTCTTTCACGAGCATGAGCCCAAAAAGTTGCAGACTTTTTGGACAAGATCATGCGGTTAAACAAGGTTAGACCAGTTCCCGGCCCTTGGCGTCGATGGCGTTGGCAACGGCTTCGTCGGTCGCCTCGTCGGGCAGCAGCATCTCGTTATGCGCCTTGCCGGAGGGGATCATCGGGAAGCAGTTGGCGAGGTTCGCCACGCGGCAATCGAAGATCACCGGCTTCTTGACGTCGATCATCTCCTGGATGGCGTCGTCGAGCTCGCCCGGCTTCTCGCAGCGTATGCCATGCGCGCCATAGGCTTCCGCCAGCTTGACGAAATCGGGCATCGCCTCGGTGTAGGAATGCGACAGGCGGTTGCCATGCAGGAGCTGCTGCCACTGGCGCACCATGCCCATATACTGGTTGTTGAGGATGAAGATCTTGATCGGCGCCTCGTGCTGGATCGCAGCACTCATCTCCTGGATCGTCATCTGCACCGATGCGTCGCCGGCAATATCGATGACCAGCGCATCGGGATGCGCGATCTGCACGCCGAGCGCCGCCGGCAGGCCGTAGCCCATCGTGCCGAGGCCGCCCGAGGTCATCCAGCGGTTGGGCGCCTCGAAGCCGAAGAACTGCGCCGCCCACATCTGGTGCTGGCCGACCTCCGTGGTGATGTAGGTTTCGCGCCCCTTGGTCAGCTCATAAAGCCGCTGGATCGCATATTGCGGCATGATGATGTCCTTGTTGGGCGTATAGGCCAGCGAGTTGCGCGACCGCCATTTGTCGATCTGCGCCCACCAGTCGGCCATCGCCTTTTTCTCCGGCTTTTTCTCCGAAGCCCGCCACTGGCGCACCATGTCCTCCAGCACGCGCTCGACATCGCCGATGATGGGCACGTCGACGCGGACGGTCTTGTTGATCGAGGACGGGTCGATATCGATGTGGATCTTCTTCGAGTTCGGCGAAAACGCATCGAGCCGCCCGGTGATGCGGTCGTCGAAGCGCGCGCCGATGCACAGCATGACGTCGCAATCATGCATCGTCATATTGGCCTCGTAGGTGCCGTGCATGCCCAGCATGCCCAGCCAGTTCTTGCCCGATGCCGGATAGGCGCCGAGCCCCATCAGCGTCGAGGTGATGGGGAAATTGGTCAGTTCCACCAGTTCGCGCAGCAATTGGCAGGCCTGTGGACCGGAATTGATGACGCCGCCGCCCGAATAGATGACCGGCCTCCTGGCCGAGGTCAGGAGCTCGACCGCCTGGGCGATCGCCTGCTGGTCGCCATCGACGGTCGGACGGTAGCTGGTGCGCGGCGCGGTCTGCGGCGGCGTGTAGATGCCCTTGGCGAACTGGATATCCTTCGGGATGTCGACGACGACAGGACCCGGACGGCCGGTGGCGGCGACATGGAAGGCCTCATGCAGGATGCGGGCGAGATCGTTGACGTCCTTCACCAGCCAATTGTGCTTGGTGCAGGGGCGCGTGATGCCGACTGTATCGCACTCCTGAAACGCATCGGAACCGATCAGCGTCGTCGGGACCTGGCCGGAAATGCAGACGAGCGGGATCGAATCCATCAGCGCATCCTGCAGCGGCGTGACCGCGTTCGTCGCCCCCGGACCTGACGTCACCAGCATGACGCCGACCTTGCCGGTCGACCGCGCATAGCCCTCAGCCGCGTGGCCGGCGCCCTGCTCGTGACGCACGAGAATGTGCTCGACCCGGTCCTGCTGGAAGAGCTCGTCATAGATCGGCAGGACCGCACCGCCGGGATAGCCGAAAATATGCTCGACGCCCTGATCGATGAGCGCCTGCACAACCATCTCGGCCCCCGTCATCTCGCGTTTTGCCGTGGGCGGCGTATCTGCTTCGCGTTTTCCTGCCGTCATCGTCGTCTTCCCGTCTGTCTTCCGCTTGTCGGATTTGCGTTTCGTTTAGCCTAGCTGGTGAGCAATAAAGTTTCGTTTAGCTGGGTTGTGGATAATAAAAAAGGCCCCCGAGGGAGCCTGTGTGTCGCGCATGGGAGGCTGTCGCCGGATGGTTACACCATCCTGCCCACGCGCGCTCGTACTACGATAAGAATTGTCTTCATGGCGCGGACAGTAATCGCGCTGCCGCCTCGCGTCAACGGGGAAAATGATGGCAGTCCAATTCGTGAGCCGGTTCGCCTCCGCATTTGCCTGAAATTGCTAACCTTATCTCAACACGCATCCGCTAGCCTTTCCGCAACGAAAAGGGGGCATTATCGGATGCAGGACGATCATTTCAGATCATCGCCGGACGCGGCCAAGCCGGCGGGCGGCGAGCATGTCGTCACACGCAACCGCACCGAGGGCTATATCATCAAATGCGACGGCGACCGCGCCACCATCGCGGCAATCGCCGGCCCCTCGGTCACCGCGTCGGAAGACTATTGGGCCGTCGGCCAGCTCATCTCCGTGCGCGTCGGCGAGAACCGGCTGGTCGGCCTCATCCATGGGGTGGATATGCCCGACACCGCCTGGCAGAAGGACGCCGACAACATCATCCATATCCATATCGAGCTGGTCGGCGAGGTCCGCGTCATCCCGGACGGAAGCTTGTCGTTCACCTCGGGCATCTCGCAATATCCGCATATGGGCGCCATCGCCCATCGCATCCGCGCCTCCGATCTCGCCGCCATCTATGCCGCGAGCGATCGCAAGACCGTTTCGATCGGAGCGCTGACGCAGGACGCGAGCATTCCCGCCCTGATCTCGATCGACGATCTGCTGTCGCGCCATTTCGCCGTCGTCGGCACGACAGGCGTCGGCAAGTCGAGTGCGGTGACGCTGCTCTTGCGCAAGGTGGTGGCCGAGCGCCCGGACGTGCGGGTGCTGATCCTCGATCCGCACAACGAGTTCGCCACCGCCTTTCCCGACCATGCCATCGTCATGGACGCGGCCAATCTCGACCTGCCCTTCTGGATGTTCCGGCTGGAGGAATTTGCCGATGTGATCTTCCGCGGCCGCGAGCCCAATGCCGGCGAGATGGATGCGCTGCGCGACATGATCCAGACCGCCCGGGAGCGCTTCCGCATGGCGGAAGACCAGAGCGGTTCCCCGCTTCTGCGCCGGCGCGAGCGCGACCATCGGGCAGTCACGGCCGATACGCCCATCCCCTACCGCATCTCCGACCTCCTGGCGCTGATCAACGAGCGCACCGGCCAGCTCGACGGCAAGGCGGAGCGCCCGCATCTGAAAGCCCTGAAAGCCCGGCTGGAATCGATCATCAACGATCCCCGCTTCCGCTTCATGTTCGCCGCCTCCACCATTGCCGATACGATGCGCCAGACGATCAGCCGCATCTTCCGCGTGCCGCAGGATGGAAGGCCGATCTGCGTCTTCCAGCTTTCCGGCCTGCCGTCGGAAGTGGTGAACAGCGTCGCCTCCGTGCTCTGCCGCCTCGCCTTCGACCTCGCCGCCTCGAGCGACGGCAAGATCCAGACGCTCGTCGTCTGCGAGGAAGCCCATCGCTATATCCCCGCCGATCCGGATGCCGGCTTCTGGCCGACGCGCCAGGCCATCGCCCGCATCGCCAAGGAGGGGCGCAAATACGGCGTCTATCTCGGCGTCGTCACCCAGCGTCCGGGCGAGCTCGACCCTACGATCCTGTCGCAGTGCAATACCGTCTTCGCCATGCGGCTCGGCAACGAGCGCGACCAGCAGATCATCAAGGGGGCGATCACGGGCGCGGCCAGGAGCATGACGAATTTCCTCTCCTCCATCGCCAACCGCGAGGCGATAGCCTTCGGCGAGGCGCTGTCGACACCGATGCGCATGACCTTCGAAACGATTCCGGCGAGCAAATTGCCCGGCGCGCACATGCAGGAGCAGCAGCAATTGATGCGCGCGGGCGACCGGCGCGTCTCTCTCGAAAGCGTCATCGAGCGCCTGCGCCATTTCGATGGCGGCACGGCCGACGCCGGGCCGGAATTCAAGGATTACGGCCTGCAGCCGACGGTCGAGGAGGAACAAAAACCCTCCATCCCGCCGATCATGCCGCTCGATCCCGCCCAGCGTTCCACCACGCCGGCGGTCGAGACCGACTGGCGGCTGCGCCATGCCGAAGCACGGGAAGACCACCTCAGGGCGATCGAGAAACAGCAGCCCCGCGCCAACGATCTCGTCCGGTCATTCAGGCACGACAGGAGTTAAGCGCTCCGTCGGCCGAGACCCTCTGCAAGCAATGTGGTCACGAGCATGTTAAGCGACACGCCCTCCCGCTCGGCACGACGGGCTAGGGCAGCATGAAGCGATTTCGGAACACGCTGACGCTACATGGCCGGTTCCCGGCTGCCGCCAGTCGATTCCTTTCACTAGAACCGAATATGACGTCTATTGATGATAAAGCCTATTGTGGACAAAGCCATTTTTTTGCTCTTGACTTAGAGTGCACTCTAAGAAGTAGCTTCGAATGCGTCGTGACGAAAGAAGGTATCCATGAAGATTGGTGAACTGGCGAGGCGTTCGGGGTTGTCGGCCCACACCATTCGCTATTACGAGCGGATCGGTCTGCTGCCCTATGCCGACAGGAACCAGTCGAGCCAGCGGGACTACGACGCATCAATCCTGATCTGGATCGAATTTCTCGACCGTTTGAAAACGACCGGGATGCCGATCCGGGAGATGCTGCGCTATGCAGCCTTGCGGGAACGCGGCGTTGATACGGAAACGGATCGCCGTGATCTTCTGGTTCAGCATCGCGAACGGGTGCGTGCCCATATCGCCGAATTGCAAGACTGCCTTCGCGTCCTCGACACCAAGATTGCCGGCTATGACGGCACAGCCAAGAGGATGATGGAATATGACACAGCACCACCCGAACGCCGGGGAAAGCCGGCTGGAACGCGGCAAGCGCGCGCTCGCTGAAATCGACGGCGAAGCCGGCCACAATGTCGTCGCCGCGCTTGCGGACATTGCACCCGATTTTGCAACCTACGTGTTTGAGTTTCCCTTTGGCGACATCTACAGCCGGCCGGGTCTCGATCTGCGCAGCCGGGAGATAGCGACGATCGCCGCGCTGACGGCCATGGGGAACGCCGCCCCGCAGTTGAAGGTCCATATCGAAGCCGGTCTGAATGTCGGCCTCAGCCGGGATGAAATCATCGAGACCATCATACAGATGGCGGTCTATGCCGGGTTTCCGGCAGCCCTCAACGGCCTCTTCGCGGCCAAGGAGGTCTTTGCCCGCCGCGGCCTGGCGGCGAACCAGCAGGCAGCATAACGCGATCACTGAGTCCGCATCGGCGATGGGGAAATGCAATGCGTCAGACGTCGCATTTCCCTCGCCATTGCCGCTTGCTGCGTTCAGAAGAGTTCCTGGGCGAGCCCGATGAGAAGCCCTTCAGGCCCGCGGATGTAGCAGAGCCGATACGCATTTTCATACTGGACGACTTCGCCGACGAGCTGCGCGCCGCGATTGCGGAGCCTCTCAAGCGTCTCGTCGAGATCGTCCACGGCAAACATGACGCGGAGATAGCCCAGGGAATTGACCGGGGCATTGCGGTGATCCGCGACGACAGCCGGCCTGAGAAAGCGGGACAGCTCCAGCCGGCTGTGGCCGTCCGGTGTGCGCATCATGGCAATTTCGACATGCTGGTCGCCCAGTCCGGTGATACGTCCGGCCCATTCTCCTTCGATCGAGGCCTGCCCTTCGAGCTCGAGACCAAGTTCGCGAAAGAAATCAACCGTCGCTTCGAGGTCTTCGACGACGATTCCAATGTTGTCCATCCGTTTGAGCGCCATGCTTCCAATCTCCAGGGTGTCCAGGCCGTGAATTCATAAACTGCTTGCCAGAAGCCGATGAGCATACAGCCTAAACGAGCAGGCGGGATTTTTCACACACAAACCCGGTCGCGGCCCAGATTCTTGGCCTTGTAGAGCAGCTTGTCGGCCCGCCGGTAGAACTCCTGCCAGCTTTCGCGCCGGTCCCAGACGGCGACGCCGATGCTGGTCGTCACCTTGAGCTGCGCCTCGTCGATCGAGATGTCGATCTCCGAAATCGCCTTGCGGATGCGGTCGGCGAGCTTGGCCAGGAGTTCCCTGTCCATATTTGGGGCGACGACGGCGAACTCCTCGCCGCCGAGCCGCGCCACGACGTCGTGATAGCGCGTATAATCCTTGAGACACCGCGCCACCTCGCGCAGCACCGCATCCCCCACATCATGCCCATAGGTATCGTTGATCGATTTGAAATGGTCGAGATCGAGGATCATCAGCCCGACCGGCTTGTTGATGCGGCCGAACTGCGTCAGATATTCCTTCAGCGCCTCGTCGAAATAGCGCCGGTTCTGCATGCCGGTCAGGCCGTCGGTCAGCGCGGCATGTGCCAGCGATTCGGAGCGGGCCGAGAGGATTTGCGTCATCTCCTGCAGCTTTCCATGGTCCTGCGCCTGGATGCGGATCAGCGGATAGATCAGGAAAATCCCGCAGAGCAGCGCGGCGATCAGAAAGATGCCCGCGAGCAGATTGGCATCGGTGAGATAGTCGACGAGCGCGGCCATGTCTCCGCCCGCCGCCATCGGCGACAGCATGTCCAGCGCCGTCCTGGCGCGATAGAGCATGATGCCCACCCCGCCCAGAAAGACGATCAGGATGAAGAATGATGTCTCCGACTTATGAAAACGCATATGCAAGCGCCGCCCCCTGAGCCGCCATATTCAACCTACAGGCGTTTCGCTCCCGTTAATCGCGTCATCCGAATAATGCTTGTTTGACGCGGCGTCAGGAAAAAGATCGCGTCTGGTTTACATCGCGTAAAATCTGCCAGCCGGAATCGAGCTGATTGCGGAACCAGGTCATCTGCCGCTTGGCATATTGCCGCGTCGCCGCCTTTGCCCGCTGCGATGCCTCCTCGAAGGTGATCTCCCCGGCAAGCGCCGCGCCGATCTCGCGCACGCCGATCGCCTTCATCGCCGGCAGCCTGTCGGAAAGCCTGAGCGCGAGCAGTGCCTTGACCTCCTCGACCGCGCCCTCACGCATCATCAGGTCGAAGCGCTGCGAAATGCGCGCCGCAAGCCAGGCCCTGTCCGGCAGGATCACCACCCGGCGCGCGCTTTCCGCATCCACCAGCGCCCTGCCCCGCTCCTTCTGCCAATCATAGATCGACCGCCCCGAAGCCTCCATCACCTCCAGCGCCCGGACGATTCTCTGCCCGTCGGAAGGCCTGAGGATACCGGCCGCAACGGGATCCATCTCCGCCAGAACCCTGTGCAGCGCCGGCGCCCCCTCCGTATCGAGCCGTGCCCGCCAGCGCTGGCGCACGCGATCTGGCACATCCGGCATTTCGGACAGGCCGCCGAGAAGCGCTCGGAAATAGAGCCCCGTGCCGCCGACGAAGACGGGAACGCGGCCCTTGAGCTCCGGCCGGTTCAGCACCGCCTCCACATCTTCAAGCCAGCGCCCGGTCGAATAGGATTGCGACGGCGGCACATGGCCGTAAAGATAGTGCGAAGCCGCTGCGAGGTCCGCGGCCTGAGGACGCGCCGTCAGGAGGTCGAGCACATCATAGACCTGCATGGAATCGGCATTGATGATGTAGCCGCCCCGCTCACTGGCGAGCCGCAGTGCCAGCGCCGACTTGCCGCTCGCCGTCGGTCCGGCTATCAGGATCGCATTCTTGATCGCCACCTCACCCACCATGCCGGGAATTGTTCATGTCACTCGTCGCCACGCTCATCGCCAATCCGGCACGTCCTGTTCTGTCGCCGTTGCTGGGGATTAAAGCCTGCGCGGCGGTGAATGCAACCGGACTTTACTGGCTGGCCGACGGCATCGCCTGCGATCTTTCCCTGAAGGACGGAACGGATGGCGGCGAAGCGGCCGAACGCCTGCGCGAGGCGGTCCACGGCGAGCCTGTCGATATCGTGGTGCAGGAGCAGGACACAAGGCGCAAGAAGATGCTGATCGCCGACATGGATTCCACCATGATCGGGCAGGAATGCATCGACGAGCTGGCCGAGGAAGTGGGCCTGCGCGATGCCGTGGCGGCAATCACCGCGCGCGCCATGAATGGCGAGATCGCCTTCGAGCCGGCGCTGCGCGAGCGCGTGGCGCTGCTGAAGGGTCTGCCGCTCTCGGTCATCGACAAGGTGATCGCCGGCCGCATCACGCTGACGCCGGGCGGTGTCGAGCTGGTGCGCACCATGAAGAAGCACGGCGCCTACACCGCGCTGGTGTCCGGCGGCTTCACCGTCTTCACCCACCGCATCGCCCAGATGATCGGCTTCAACGAGGATCGCGCCAATCTGCTGCTCGATGATGGCGAGAAGCTGACCGGCGAAGTGGCCGAGCCGATCCTCGGGCGCGAGGCGAAGGTGGAGCGGCTGATCGATATCTGTGCCAGACTGGGGATTACCACCGCGGATGCCATCGCCGTCGGCGACGGGGCCAATGATCTCGGCATGCTGCAGCTCGCCGGCACCGGCGTCGCGCTCCATGCCAAGCCCGTCGTCGCCGAGCAGGCCAAGGTCCGCATCGACCACGGCGATCTCACGGCGCTGCTCTACCTCCAGGGCTACCGCAAGACGGATTTCGTGCCATGATCATTGCGGAAACCGAGCGGCTGGTCATCCGCAACTGGCAGGACGATGACCGCAAGCTTTTCCATGAGATCAATTCCGACAAGAATGTCATGGAGTTCTTCGGCTTCACCCGTAACCGGGAGCAATCGGACGAACTGCTTGACAGGCTCAAGCGGAATATCGACGAGACGGGCTATGGCTTCTATGCGCTCGCAGAACGCGACACGGGCGCCTGCATTGGCTTCGCAGGCCTGGCCCTCACCGATCTCGAGCCGCATTTCCCCAGGGGAGCCGTCGAGATCGGCTGGCGGCTGGCGAAACGCCATTGGGGCAAGGGCTATGTGACGGAAGCCGGGCGCCGGCTGCTTGCGCTGGGCTTCGATGAGCGCGGGCTGGACGAGATCGTCTCCTTCGCCGTCTTCAACAATCACCGCTCCACCGCCGTCATGGAACGCCTCGGCATGAAACGCGACCCGGCTCGCGACTTCGACCACCCGAAGGTGAGCGACGCCACCCCGCATCTCAAGCCCCATGTCGTCTACAGCATTACGCGGGAAGACTGGGCCGGAATCAGAGAGTGAACATCCGGCGGTAAGTGATTCGAATCACTGACTTAAGCGTTTCAGCGTCTGACAGAAGCAGCGCTTTTATGCCGAAGCAGCGCTTCTATGCTCCGGCGACAGGCCTCAAGGTGATGGCGACCTTGGCAACTAGGTCAAGACCTCGCAATTGCGTCATCCTCGGGCTTGACCCGAGGACCCATTCCGAACCGTCGAAACCACATCCATCGTCTGACATGCAGGCGTTACGCCACCCTTCCGGAATGGATCATCGGATCAAGTCCGATGATGACGTCGGTGAGCGTATTCACCGTCTTCTCCACCGCGTCGGCTGCGCGCAATAGCCTGAAGATCGAGCGCTTCCATCAAAATATGAAACGCTCGAAGCCGCGTTCCTCCGCCTACTCCATCCGCACCGTAACGAAGCGCAGTTCGCCGGTCTTCGAGGCGAGCATCAGGAGCGCGTTCTTGCGGCCCTCCTTGCGCAGGCCGTCGACGCGCTTTTCCACGTCGTCAGGTGACTTGACCGCCTGCTGGCCGATGTCGACGATCACCTCGCCGGGCGCGATGCGCTTTTCCGCCGCCGCCGAATTGGGTTCGACCTCGGTCACCACAACACCCTCGACATCGGGCGCGATTTCGAAGCGCGTCCGCATCTCGTCGTCGAGCGTGGCGAGCTTCATGCCGAGAACATCGACCGATGCGGGCTTGTCGGGCTGTTCGGTGCCCTGATTGTTGCCCTCGTCGTCGGAGCTGCCCTTCGTCTCCTGCTTCTCGAACTCCTCCAGGCGCCCGAGCTTGACCTTGACGGTCTGCTCCTTGCCCTTGCGCACAACGACCACTTCCACTTCCTTGCCGACCGGGCTCTCAGCCACGATGCGCGGCAGGTCGCGGGCGCTGTCGACGGGCTTGCCGTCAAATCTGATGATGACGTCGCCCGGCTGGATTTCCTTGTTCTCGGCATTGCCGCCCTCGACCAGACCAGCCACCAGCGCGCCCTTGGTCGAATTCATGCCAAGGCTTTCGGCGACATCGTCGGTGACGGGCTGGATGCGCACGCCGAGCCAGCCTCGGCGGGTCTCGCCGAATTCCTTCAGCTGGTCGATGACGCTGGCAGCCATTTCGGTCGGAATGGCGAAGCCGATGCCGATCGAGCCGCCCGAAGGCGAGATGATTGCCGTGTTGATGCCGATGACCTCGCCATTCATGTTGAACAGCGGCCCGCCGGAATTGCCCCGGTTGATGGCGGCATCCGTCTGGATGAAATTGTCATAGGGGCCGGAATTGATGTTGCGGTTGCGCGCCGAGATGATGCCCAGCGTCACCGTGCCACCCAGGCCGAACGGGTTGCCGATCGCCATCACCCAATCGCCGATGCGCGCCTTTTCCGAATCGCCGAATTTCACCGCCGTCAGCTTGTGCTTCTTCGGATCGATCTTGAGCACGGCAAGGTCCGTCTTGGTGTCCTTGCCCAGCACTTCCGCCTTGAGCTTCGTCCCGTCGTTGAAATTCACCTCGATCTCGTCGGCATCCGCGATGACGTGGTTGTTGGTGACGACGATGCCCTTCTCCGCGTCGATGACGAAGCCCGAGCCCAGCGACTGCACCCGGCGCGACGGCCCGCCACCCTGTCCCTGCTGCCCGAAGAAATCGTCGAAGAACTCCTGGAAGGGCGAGCCCTCAGGCATCTGCGGCATCGGCACCTGGTCGTCGCCGCCCGGCCCCTTCACGTTCTGCGCCGTCGAGACGTTGACCACCGCGTCGATCAGCCTCTGCGCGAGATCGGCGACCGATCCCGGCCCCGCCGCAGCCGGCCCCTGCCCCTCGGCGGCCTGGACCGGCGTGGTCAGTGCCGGCGCGATCGCGCCGAATGTCATCGCCCCGATGGCAATTGCCGCAACCCCGCCGCGAAGGAAACCGGATCGAGTTCCGAAGGCCATAAGCGCAAACTCCGATAGTGTGTGACAAGCGGCCGGCGACGCCGCGCGCGAGGCCGCACCGAGACTATTTCCCTGCCCAAAAAATACGGCTTGTTTGCGGCCTTGAAAAGCGATCCGCCTGCCGAAAAGGCATTTAGCCGCGCGCCAGCCAGACGATGACGACGCCGAACGCAATGGCCAGGATGCCGGCAACCCGCAGCACCGTATCGGGCAGTTCCGCCACATCCCGCGCAAAGCGCTTGGCGAGAAGTGGAAAGCCGCCGTAGAGCAGACCCTCGAAGACGAAGAGCAGACCCACGGCGGCGATGAAATCGTTCATGGACGACCGGCCCGCTTATCGCGCCGGCGCCGGAGGATTGGCCGGCGCGCCGGCCGGTGCCTCCCTGTTGAGGGCAGGCACATTGCCCTGCGCGTCCTGGAAGTAGCGGAAGAATTCCGAATCCGGCGACAGCACCATGGTCGTGCCCGAGGTCTCCAGCGCCTGCTGGTAGGCGGACATCGAACGGTAGAAGGCGAAGAAGTCAGGGTCCTTCTGGAACACCTCGGCGAAGATGCGGCTGCGCTCGCCCTCGCCCTCGCCGCGCAGGATCTCGGACTCCTTGCGCGCCTCGGCGAGAATCTCCACCACCTGGCGGTCGGCCACCGCGCGGATGCGCTGCGCCGCCTCGCGGCCGCGGGCACGCAGGCGCTCGGCTTCCGCAAGGCGCTCCGCCTTCATGCGGTCATAGGTCTGCTGCGAGACCTCCGCCGTCAGGTCCGTGCGGCGGATGCGAACGTCGGCAATCGTCAGGCCGAGCGAAGTGGCATCCGGGCTCAACTGGTCACGCACCTCGCGCATCATGTCGCCGCGCTCTTCCGAAAGCGCCGCCTCGAAGCCGCGCTGGCCGTAGACGCTGCGCAACGCCGCATCGAGACGGGTGCGCAGGCGCTGTTCGGCAAGCGACGTCTGGCCCGAGACCGTCTGCATGAAGCGCCGCGCATCGGTGATGCGATAGACCAGGAAGGCATCGACATCATAGAACTTGCCGCCCGAAACCTGGACGCGGATATCATCGAGATCGAAGCGCAGCAGCCGATCGTCAATGATCTTCACATTATCCGCATCGAAGAAGCCGAAAGGCAGTTTGAAATAGAGGCCGGGCTGGGTCTTCACATCGACGATCTGGCCGAAGCGCAGGACGATGGCCTGCTGGCGCTCATTGACGATGAATATCGACGAGTAAAGCAGGAACGCGATGACCGCGACAACGCCCGCGATGATGGGAAAACGGTTCTGGTTCATCACTGGCTGGCTCCCGTCGTCGCGCTGCTTCCTCCGGTCGTACTCCCGGGCGCCGCATTGTTGTTCGCAGCCGGCGCGCGCTGGCGCATCAGCTCATTGAGCGGCAGGTAAGGCACCGTGCCCTGCCCCGGCTCGATGATCACCTTGTTCGAGCCCTTCAGGACGCGCTCCATGGTTTCGAGGAAGAGGCGCTTGCGCGTCACCTCTGGTGCCTTGACATATTCGTCATGGACGGAGGTGAAGCGCTGCGCCTCACCGGTAGCCTCCTGGACGATCCGGTTCTTGTAGGCAGCCGCCTCTTCGCGGATCTGAGCGCCCTCGCCGCGGGCCGCGCCAAGTTTCTGATTCGAATATTGGTTGGCTTCTTCGACGAAGCGGTCCTCGTCCTGCTCGGCGCGCTGCACTTCGTCGAATGCATCGGCCACCTCGGGCGGCGGCGCGGCATCTTCGATCGAAACGGCATTGATCTGGATACCGGCATTATAATTGTCGAGCGCGTTCTGCACGATGGTGCGCACGTCATTGGCGATCGCAGCACGGTTGTCGCGGAACACGTCCTGCGCCGGACGGCGTCCGACGACCTCGCGGATGGCGCTTTCGGAGACCTGCTGCACCATGCTGTCGGGGTTCTCCACGTTGAAGAGATAAGCGCGCGGCGCAACCACCTGATAAAGCACGGAGAACTGGACATTGACGATGTTCTGGTCGCCGGTCAGCATCAGCCCCTGCGTGGCGCCACGGGTGCCCTGACCGCCGATATTGATCTGTTTCTCGACGATCTGCGCCTTTTCATAGGTCTCGATCGGCCACCAATGGAAGTGCAGGCCCGGTTCCGATATCTCTTCCTTCGGCACACCGAACCGCAGCTCAACCGCAAGCTCGTCCGGCTGCACGGTATAGATGCTCTTGAAAAGCCAGAAGGCGAGCAGGACGATGCCGCCGATGATATAGAGAGTGTAATTATTGCCGCCACCGCCGCCGGGCAGCGCCCGTTTCAGCCGGTCCTGGCCCTTGCGCAATATGTCTTCGAGATCGGGCGGCGTGCCGGGGCCGCCGCGCGGACCCTTCGGTCCCTGCCCCCATGGTCCGCCATTATTACCGCCACCGCCCCACGGGCCGCCGCCGCCATTCTGATTACTCCAAGGCATTCTTACCTCTCGTTTCGCATGCAAGAGGTAGCATGCGACCTCCCGGCATCAATTGATGTTTCCCGTTTATAGGGATCGTAAAAGCCGCTTTCAACGCAGGCGAGGATTTTTCGATGCTGTTTTGGCATAACCTTGTGGTCGCAGGTCCGCCCTCATGCGTTCAGCGCCTGTCATAGACGACATAACGCGTCGCATGACTGTCCTTTTCGCCGGCCGGCAGCTCTTCCACCGACACCTTGCGCCAATCCGCCGGATCGATGGGCGGGAAGTGTGTATCGCCTTCGATCCTGCCCATGACTTCGGTGAGATGGAGCCGGTCCGTCAGCGGCAGGGTCTGGCGGTAGATATCGCCACCGCCGATGATGCAGATCTCGTCCGCGCCGGCTTCCTCCGCCCGCTTGCGGGCAATCGCCAGCGCTTCCTCCACCGACCTTGCCACCTCGATACCTTCGGCCGTGAAATCCGGATCGCGGGTGACGACGATGTTCACCCGCCCCGGCAACGGCTGTCCGATTGAGCCCCAGGTCCTGCGGCCCATCACGATCGGCTTGCCCATCGTGATCGCCTTGAACCGCTTCAGGTCGCTCGACAGTCGCCACGGCAGGCCGTTGTCGCGCCCGATGACCCCGTTTTCGGAAATGGCGACGACGATGGAGATGATGGGCGAAACCATGGGCCTGTCCGCTTTCGGCTGAAACAAATTCAACGATCTATATCGCGGTGCCGACCAAAACGTAACGTGCGGGCACGCCTTTTTCACAATATCGCTGCGCTCTTCAAACGCCAGGCGCCATCTCGGCAAACGGCGCGTCCTGCGAGTTGAGCAATGAGCGGATTCGCTCGGCATCCTCCGGGGTTGCCGGATTATAGACCACCATGCCGAGATCGGGCCGCCCGTCGACGGCGAAGGCAGAATATTCGAAGGCCACCGGACCGATGATCGGATGGCGCAGCCGTTTGACCCCTTCGCCATAGGTGCGCACATCATTGTCGCGCCACATCGCCTTGAATTCCGGGCTCAAGGTGCAGAGTTCGTCCACCAGGGCCTTCACCTTCCCCGTCGCGCCGGCGCGCGCCGCATCGACCCTGAACGCCGCCACCACGAAGCGGGCGACGCTCTCCCAGTCGAACTGCGCCGAACGGACGCGGGGGTTGAGAAAGATGAGGCGCAGGATATTGCGCTCATGCGGGGCAAGCGCGCCATAGTCGGTCAGCATCGCCGCCGCGGCGCGGTTCCAGGCAACGACGTCCCATGTGGCTGTTTTCACGATAGCCGGGGAGAGTTCCAGCGCGTCCAGTACCCGCTGCAGCCGCGGCGTGATCCCTTCGACAGGCTGATAGCGCACCTCCGGCGGTCGCCCGAGACCGAGCAGGAAGAGATGCTCGCGCTCGGCGTCCGTCAGCATCAGGGCACGCGCGATCCGGTCGAGCACATCCGCCGAGGGCGCGCCGCCCCGCCCCTGCTCCAGCCATGTGTACCACGTGGCGCTGACATTGGCGCGCTGGGCAACCTCCTCGCGCCTGAGGCCCGGCGTCCGCCGGCGGGTCAGCGGAATGCCGAACGCAGCCGGATCGAGCTTCGTGCGGCGGTCCCTCAGAAAGGCTCCAAGCAGATTGTCGTCGACGGTCGGCATGCGCTTATCCTGTTAGCCATTATACCTGTATAACGTCACTACTTTACCCCGATAATCCACGCAAGGATAGTGCACTCCATGGACTTGTCGCGATCTGCTCAGAGCCATCGTGACAAGCCCGGCATTCAACAGGAGAATTCTTCATGCGTGTATTCGTTACCGGCGCGACCGGCTTCGTCGGCTCCGCCGTGGTTCAGGAATTGATTGCCGCCGGCCATCAGGTGCTCGGTCTCGCACGCTCCGACGAGGGAGCGGCGGCGCTGGCGAAGGCGGGAGCGGAAGTCCATCGCGGCTCGCTCGAAGATATGGAAACCTTGCGCCGTGGCGCGGCCTGGGCCGACGGGGTCATCCATACCGCCTTCAACCATGATTTCTCGAAATTCGCCGAAAACTGTGAGGACGACCGGCACGCGATCGAGGCACTCGGCGCGGAGCTGGAAGGCTCCGACCGTCCCCTGCTCGTCACATCAGGCGCGGCGCATCTGGCCCATGGCCGCATGGCGACCGAAGAGGATTCGCCCCCTCCTCCGTCCCCGAGCTTCCCCCGCGCCTCGGAGGCGGCAGCGGCTGCCGTGGCCTCCCGTGGCGTTCGTGCCTCCGTGGTTCGCCTGGCGCCATCCGTCCATGGCGAGGGTGATCATGGCTTCGTTCCGATCCTGATCAACATTGCCCGCCAGAAGGGCGTTTCCGCCTATGTCGGCGAAGGGCTGAACCGCTGGCCGGCCGTATACCGGTTCGACGCCGCCCGCCTTTACCGGCTGGCGCTGGAGAACGGCGCGGCCGGCGGCCCCTTCCACGCGATCGCCGAGGAAGGCATACCGTTCAGGGAAATCGCCACGGTGATCGGCCGCCGGCTCGGCGTGCCGGTCGTCAGCCTGACTCCAGAGGAGGCGGCGGAGCATTTCGGCTGGTTCAAGATGTTCGTCGGCATGGACATGCCCGCCTCAAGCGCCCGGACACGGGCCACGCTCGGCTGGGAGCCGGAAGGGCCGGGACTGATCGAGGATATCAATCAGCCGGGGTATTTCGAGGGCTGACTTGTTCGCCAAGGAAGTAAAGCGCCCAAGGATGTGCGAAGATTCAGGTCAGGGCGAGGCAAAAACGGTGTTTTTCGGGAACCAGAGCGGAGTGTACTTAGAGTACATGAGCACCGGAAGCGCAGAAAAAAGCCGTTTGCAGCCCGTCCTCACCTGAATATCAGCACATCCTAAACCGCCACATCCGCCTTGATCGCCGCATGCGGCTCATACTCCGTCACCTCGAAATCATCGATCCGGTAATCATCGATGCTCGGCGGCCTGCGCGTAAGCCGCATCTTTGGGAACGGCCTCGGCTCCCGCGTCACCTGCTCGCGCGCCTGTTCCAGATGGTTCAGGTAAAGATGCACGTCGCCGCCCATCCAGATCAGCTCACCCGGCTCGAACCCGGCCTGCTGCGCCACCATCATCAGCAGCGCCGCGCCGCCGACGAAATTGAAGGGCGCGCCGAGTTCCAGGTCGCAGCTGCGCTGATAGATCAACAGGTTCAGCCGCGTCCCTCCGGTGACGTGGAACTGGTAGACCATGTGGCAGGGCGGCAGCGCCATCTGAGGCAGTTCCGGCACGTTCCAGCCGTGGAACAGCATGCGGCGGCTCGACGGATTGGTCTTCAGCGTCTCGATGACGGTCGCCACCTGATCGTATTCCTTGCCGTCCGCGCCAAGCCAGCGCCGCCATTGCTTGCCATAGACCGGGCCGAGATCGCCCCACTTTGCCGCGAATTCGTCGTCCTCCAGGATGCGCTTCTCGAATTCGGGCTGCGAGATATCCTCGCCGCTGGCCTTGCGGTATTTGTCGAGCGGCCAGTCGGTCCATATCCGCACATTCTCCTGCAGGAGCGGCCGGATATTGGTCTCGCCGGTCAGGAACCACAGCATCTCCTTGACCGCCAGCTTCCAGTAGACCCGCTTCGAGGTCAGGATCGGCACCGTGCCGTCCGAAAGATCGAAGCGCAGCATCGCGCCGAATGTCGAAAGCGTGCCGACGCCGGTGCGGTCCATCCGCCTGTCCCCATTTTTCAGGATGTGGGACATCAGGTCGAGATATTGATATTCGGGATGGCGCGGCATCGTCTTCTCCAGGAGCGTTTCCGGCTTTTCCGGATTCGCTTGCTGCAAAATAGCAAAACCCCGGCGCGGGCGCCGGGGTTTCACATCGCAATCAACAAAAATCAGAGGCTCTCGAGCTTCCCGAGCGCTTTTGCGGTCAGATAATAGAAGGTGACGCGCTGCTTGTCGCGATCGCCCTTCATGGTTTCGCCGACGCTCTGGATCGCTGCATTGCCCTTGTCCACATCGGCAACGCCGAGCTTCTTCTCGACCCAGCTCTTGCGCACGCGCTCGACCTCGTCGGGGTCGGACATCGCCACGAGCGAGGCATCCCTGCTGCGCAGCGCGATGCCGAGATGCTTGACGATCTTTTCGACAACTGCCGGATCCGCAGCGGCATCATAGCGGCGGACATCTTCGATATATTCGCTCATTGACCGTTCTCCTTCGACTCTGGCCCCATTATCGGCTGTGGAACAGCCAGATTTGAATGGAATCTTCAGTTACCCCACTATCTCGAAACATTGACTAGCAAAAAACGCCTGTCAATGCCGCTTGGGCACTACATATCCGGTTGAACACACAAAGAAGACGCCTAAAAACGCCCTGGCAATCACGAGGTATCGGCAGATCGGCGCCGCGAATTCGTGCCGGAACCCCTTCCAATTCCCGCCAGGCGCACTTATATAAGGCCTGCCGGCTTCGGCCGGCTATGGCAATAAACGGACGGTGTAATAAACCCATTGGACCCGGGGGCGGTACCCGGCGCCTCCACCAGAATGCAGCAGTCAAGCTGCCTTGTGGCGGGGGCGAAATAGGATCGACAAGGGTGTAAAGATCGCTCTTTTGCCCGGCATAGTACCACCGTTATCGGGCTGACAAAGTAGTTGCAAACGACAACTATGCGGAAGCACGTCTCGCCGCTTAATGCGGTGCGATAGCTTCAAATCAAGCCTTAGGCCGTCGCAGGTCTAAGCGGGGTTCGGAGGCACCTGGCAACAGAAGCCTCCACTTCCCCCGCTCATTCCCTTTCATTCCGCCGGCATCTCCGCCGGAATTTCCGTTTGCGCCCGGCTGCGCCGGCGCCCCAGCGACAATTGCGTCAACAGGAGCGCTGAGATCGCGCAGGCCGCGATGCCGCCGACCATCGGCAGCGCCGTGCCGTCGAAGAAGGCGCCGGCAATGCCCATGGCGATCGCCGCGGCGACGAATTGCAGCGTTCCCATCAGGGCCGAAGCCGTGCCGGCGATCGCGCCATGCTCCTCAAGCGCCAGCACGCCCGTCGTCGGCAGCACCAGCCCCAGAAAACCATAGCCGACGAACAGGAACGCCGCCAGGACCGGCAGTGACTGGAAGCCCAGGGTCATGGCCAGGAGCAACGACGTCATCGCCGCCGCATAGCCGCCGACGGCCAGGCGCACCACGCGCTTGAGCCCGTACCGCTCGGCCAGCCAGCCGGAGAGCTGTGAAACGCTGAAGAACGAAACGGCATTGATCGAGAAGGCGATGCTGTACTGCGCCGGCGTGAGCCCGTAATGGTCGATCAGCACGAAGGACGAATTGGCGAGATAGACCAGGAAGGATGACAGGCCGAGGCCGCCGATGAAGGTCAGCGCCAGGAAATTGCCGTCCTTCAGGAGCAGCCGATAGGCGGCGAGCGCCGCGCCGAGGCTGCTTTCCACCCGCGCTGCGGGCGGCCGGGTTTCCTTCAATGAGGTGGCAAGCAGCACCATGCCGACGAGCGCAGCGATCAGCACGGCCCAGAACACACCGCGCCAGCCGAAGAAGGAGATGATCGCCGTCCCGGTCAGCGGCGCCAGGATGGGCGAAATGCTGAAGACCAGCATCAGCAGCGACATCAGCCGCGCCGCATCGACGCCCGTATGCAGGTCGCGCACGATGGCGCGGGAGATGACCATGCCGGCGCTGGCGCCGATGCCCTGCAGGAAACGGAAGGCGACGAGCGTGTCGATATCGCCGGCAAGCGCCGAACCGATGCTGCCGATGGCGAAGAGGATAAGCCCGCCATAGAGCGGCACCTTGCGGCCGAGCATATCCGAAAGCGGCCCATAGAAAAGCTGCGACACCGCCATCGAAATGAAGAAGGCGAGCAGGCTCATCTGCACCGCGCTCGTCTCCGCCTGCAGATCGGCGCCGATCATCGGCAATGCCGGGAGATACATGTCGATCGCAAAGGGGCCGATCGCCGACAGAAGCCCGAGTATGATCGCTGTGCGAAGAAATCTGGAAGACATCACGGAAACTTTCGAAAGGAACGATCGACCGGCGTTGCGGTTACGCTGGCGACACGGGCTCCGCCGGGTCGGTCGTGATGGGAAAATGGAAAAACCCCTGATACCATTTCCATTGCGGAGCACGGCGGCAGGCTATATGCATAACGTCCAATTGATTGGACAGTGATGTCAAATTAGACACCATTGTCTAAATCGTCAACCCGTCTTATCTTGGTGCCATGAAGAATACTGACAAACCTGCTGCCAGGGCGCTCCGGGCGTCCACCGCCCTCACCGACGGCAGCCAGGGTTTTGCGTCCGCAGCCGGCGGCCAGTGCTACACCCGCCCGGGCAGCGGACAGTGCATGAAGCGCAATTCCATTCTGGATGCGGCGGCGCGCACCTTCTGCCGCGATGGCTTCACCGGCGCCAGCATCGACCTGATCGCCGCCGAGGCGGGCGTGTCGCGCCAGACCATCTACAATCACTATCGCGACAAGGAGATGCTGTTCGCAGCCGTCGTCGGCGAGATGATTGGGCGCATGAATGCAGTTCTCTATCAGATTCTCTCCACCTTTCCCGAAAATGCCGACAATCTGGAAGACGATCTCACCCTTTTTGCCACGAAGCTCGGCAGGAAATGCACGTGCAACCGGGATGGCGAGTTCCTGCGCAAGCTGATCCAGGCCGAGGGCGAGCGCTATCCCCAGTTGTTCGCGCATTGGCGCGAGAACGGCCCTGCCAGGGTCTGGTCGGCGATCGCCGCCCGGCTTGCCCGCCTTGCCCATGGCGGCGCTCTCGCGATCGAAGATCCCGATCTGGCGGCCCGCCAGTTCCTCGCGCTGGTCAATGCCGACCTGCAGTTCCGCGACGTGCTCGGGCAGAAGCCGACGGAACAGCAGATCGAGGACAGTGCCCGCAACGGCGTGCGCACCTTCCTGCGCGCCTTCGCCTCCCCCACGCTGGAGGCCACCGTGGCCTCGCGCGCCGATATGGCGCTTTCCTGAGACCACCGCGCGCGAATTGATTTCCCCGGTCGCAATTGCTGTGGCCTTGCGCCATAATGGCGACGCTTTATGGCTCTTTCGTCTCACATCGAACTTGACATCGAACCGCGAATCCGTGGGATAAGCAACTTATGGTCCAGGATCTGATCCGATACGATATTCTTGCCCAGGAAGCGCTGCGCGGTGTCATCCGCAAGGTGCTGTCGGAAGTCGCCAAGGCGGGCCTTCCGGGCAATCACCACTTCTTCATCACCTTCCTCACCGAGGCTCCGGGTGTGCGCATCTCGTCGCGTCTGAAGGAAAAATATCCCGAACAGATGACGATCGTATTGCAGCACCAGTTCTGGGACCTGCAGGTGACGGAGCAGATGTTCGAGGTGGGCCTGTCCTTCGGCGACGTGCCGGAACGCCTCGTCATCCCCTTCTCCGCCATTCGCGGCTTTTACGATCCGTCGGTCAATTTCGAGCTGGAGTTCGACGTTTCGACGCAGGAGCCGGCCGGCGCCAATGATTCCGACGCCGGTATCGCCATGATCGAGCCGATGCAGGAAGCCGATTCCGAGGAGAAGGCGAAGCCGAAGGCAAAATCCGGCGGCAAGGCCGCGAAAAAGCCCGCCGCCAAGACCCCGGATGACGATGCGAAGAACGAAGAGGCGAAGCCTTCCGCCGACGTCGTCTCGCTCGACGCCTTCCGCAAGAACAAATAATGCGGATCGGCTCCGGTGAGCGACGTCGTCAATCTGCGTCAGTTTAAAAAGCGGAAAGCGCGCGAGGAAAAGGAAAAGACCGCAGCTGAGAACCGCATCCGCCATGGGCGGACGGGCGCCGAAAAGAAATTCGAGCGTGAACAGGCGCGCAGGACCGAAGAATTCCTCGAACGCAACCGCCTCGATCCGGCGGCGCCTCACTCCGGGAAAGCGGGGGATGAGAACGCATGAACGCCGGCCCCGCATCCGGGTCCGGCAGTATCGTGCGCAAACGCTCCGTCAGCATTCGCGGCCATGCCACCAGCTTCTCGCTGGAGGACGCCTTTTTCGAGATCATCGAGGCGATCGCCCGCCAGCGCGGCATGTCGCTCGCTGCCCTGGTGGCCGAGATCGATGACCGGCGCGACAGGCGGGCGAACCTCTCCTCCGCCCTTCGCCTCCACGCGCTCGAATGGGTGAAATCCGGCGGCAGGATTGAGGGGTAAGGCGTTTCAGGTTGAAGTGACAACGCAGGCGGGACAGCGCCCCTCTGGGCTGTCGCCCATCTCCCCCTGCGGGCAGGGCAATCGCATATGGAATTCCCCCTCACCGATTCGCACAGCCTGTCCTCGGGCTTGCCAAAGGCAAGACCCGGGGGCTCACCACCTCTCCCCCGAGGGGAGAGGTGGCGCAGCGGCGCCTTGCAGCCTCTTCTCCCCACCGGGGAGAAGGTGGCCCGAAGGGCCGGATGAGGGGCCTTCTGGCCATATGCGATTGCCTACCCATGCGGGGGAGATGGGCGGCGGCCCAGAGGGGGCGGCTGGCAATTCCATCAAAACAGTAGCTGCGCTTGCCCCTACGGCGAAGGCGCCTCCAGCGACCTCAGGAAATCGTCAAGCGACTGGCCATCCTGAGGCAATTGCGCTTCGCCGCCGGCCGCTGGAGGCCTGTTCTCCGGAATGCTGCCGGACCAGGCCGGCGCCGGCTGCTGCGCCCGGCGCGCGGCCTCTTCCTGCACCTTGCGCGCAGCCTCCGCCTCCGCTGCGAGGCGGGCGGCTTCCGCCTTCGCCCGCGCTTCCTCCTCGGCCTTCCTGCGTGCCTCTTCCTCGGCGCGCCGGCGCTCCTCGGCGCGGGCTTCATAGAGGGCCACCTCGCGGCGCAGCTGCTGTTTTTCGACGAGCGCGGCCTGCATCGCCTCCACCCGGTCCTGCTCGCGCTCGAGCGCGCGTTGCGTCAGGAACTGGACGAGCGGCTGGCGGTCGAATGTCACGGAGGGGTCGCTGTAGGCCCCTGCCACGTTGAAGCGCACCACCGGCTCGGCGCCGACGAGCGCCTCCGCGCCCGGCTTGAAGGTGAAGGCTCCCTGCGCGCCGATCGTCATGGCGGCAAGGTCGAAGCGGAAATCGGAAGAGAGCGCCACCTTCTCCGTTTCGAGCTGGAATGCCGGCACGCGCGCCGTGCCGCCGGCGACCGTAAAGGCCAGCTCCGCCGGTCCGGGGGTGAACGCGCCCGAGCCGAGCTGCCCCACCGCAAGCGCATCGAATGCGGCGGCCGGCGTGTTCGGATCGGCCTTGTCGGCCGCCCCGATGATCGGCTGCAGCGCATCCTGGTTGAAGCCCCCGATCGACAGCCCGTCTACGGCGAGAACACCGGACCCCGCCATCGAGGCCACCAGCTCGCCCACGCTCTTGCCCGTGCCGTTGAGCGAGGCGGAGAGCTTCACCACCCCGCCGAGCGGCGCCTTGCCGTCCGGCAATCGGTAAAGCCTGTTGAGATCGCCACCCTCCCAGGTGAACTGGGTGGAGGCGAGCGCGGTGCCGCCCGTATTGCGCAGGCCGAAAGTGCCGCCGAGCTTGCCGCCGCGCAGCGTGCCGGCCAGATCGGTCAGGTTGAGTTCGTCATTGCCCTTGACGAGCTTTGCCGAGAACCCGGAAACGATGCCGAACGAGCCCGCATCGGCGGTTTCGGCGGCCACCGTCAGATCGGCGAGCAAGGGGATGGCGGGCGCATTGGCGAATTCACCATCGGGCCAGACATTGCGTTCCCTGCCGCCGCCCTTAGTCTCGAAAGCCTGTGGCCCGAGCATGAAGGCGACAAGCGAGGCAAGATCGAGCCGGCCCGTCTTGACCTCGCCCTTCAACTGCGGCACCCCGCCCTCGCCGCGGCTTGCCTCGATCTTGGCCGCGATCGTCTCGTCATTCACCATGCCCGCCAGGTTCGGCAGGCGCACGATGCCCTTGGCGAACTGGAAATCGGTCGTGAGATCGACCGGCAGCCCCTCCCCGAAGCCAGGCAGCGCATAGCCGGCGGCCGCGGCAAAGGGCTGCAGATCGGCGGCCTTCAACACGGCCTTGCCACTGCCGGTCAGATCGTCGGGCCGCAGCGTGAAGACACCGTCGATCGAGCCGGAGCCATCCGGCGCCTTCAGCGTCAATTGCGTCTTCATCCCCTCCGAGGGCACGCCCTGCAGCGATAGATTGGCATCGAGCTCCCCGGCAAGGCCGAGCGGCAGCGCCGGCAGGCCGATCAGCGCCATCAGCGGCTCGCCCTCGGGCGTGTTCGCATCCGCCGTCAGCGAGAGTTCCAGCGGCGCATCATCCCACAGATTGCCGCGCGCCATGCCCGAAACACCGATCGTCATGCCGCCCGTCTTGCCATTGGCGCTGAAGGAGAATTCGTTGCCGCCCTTTTTATCCGCCTCTTTCGCCGATCGGACGGCGCTGCCGACCAGCGTGATCTCGCTGTCGGAGAAGAGCCCGGGATAGGCCTCGGCCCGCTTTGCCAGCGCCGTGAACAGCGGCACCTGGGGATAGCGCGCCGCCAGCTTCGCGATCAGGCGGGAGAGATCGTCGGAGAGGATGGTCGCGTCGACCGACCCGTCCGGCTCCGGCTTGAACGGCTCGACCATCCCCGTCGCCGTCAGCGTGGCGCCCGCCACATCGGAAAGGATCAGCCGGTCGATATCGAAACGGCCATCGCGCAGCCGGAACGCCGTATCCACGGAAGCCGCCTGGAAGCCGCCATGGCTGACCGGCCCGGCTTTCAGCCGCACGTCGATATTCTGGTCGCTCAGGCGCGGCGTGCCGCTGTCGCTCGCAAAGAGCGCCGCCAGCGCCTCCAGCGCATCGCCATCGAGCGCCCCGCCTTCCAGGGTAAGCTGCATCGAGGGCAGCATCCCCTCGCCCGACTGGCGCACGAAGGAGCCCTTGAGCGATGCCCCGCCCAGCGCCAGTTCCAGATCGTCGGCGCGCTGCACGCCCTCGTGCAGGCTGACCCTGCCTGAAAAACCCGCTCCCGGAAGCCGGCGGATCGCCTCGTCTACATCGCTCGTCAGCCATGCGGCGAAACCGGAGGGCTGACGCGAGGCCATCAGGAGATCGCCCTCGAAGCCGAAATCCGGCCCGACGGAGAGCTTGCCCTTCGCCTCGATCTGGGTGCGGCCGGGAAGATCGGCTTTCAACTGTTTGATGCTCCAGCCATCACCGCCCGGCTCGGCCTGGACGGTGACATCGCGGATCGTGGTATCTCCGGCGATGATTGCCGGAAGGCTGAGGTCGATATTGCCGGGGATCGCGGGAATCGGCACCCGATCCATCAGATCGCGGAAGGAGGCGATGCGCTGCGACAGCGGCACTGCCGCTGCCTGGGTGGCGGCGTCGGCTTTCGGCTGCTCCCCCGGCTCCATCAGCCCGACACCGTCGAGCAGCACCTGCTGCCCGTCGGCGCTGATCATGAAACGCGGATCGCTGCCATAATCGAACAGCGCCTTGCCGTTGACCACATAGGGATTTTCGGCCGGCCCCTGCTCCATGCGGAATTCAGGCATGTCGAGCTTTGCATGATCGGCGGAGAAATTGCCTGTTATGCGCAGATCGGCGAAGAGCGGCTTCTCCTGTGGCGCGGCTTTCGCGGCGCGAACCGTCTTGCCGCCATCTCCGCTGCGCTTCTGCCCCGCCTCCGCAACATCAGAGGAGCGCAGCGCGAAGGTACCGCCATAGGAAAGCTTGCCATCGGCGAGCGCCATGTCGCCATCGGTCTCGAAGACCGCCGCCAGGCCCTGCGGGCGGACCCGGCCGCGCACCCGCAATGTGCCCTCCGGCTTGACCTCCCCGGTCGTCAGCTCGAGGACGGCTTTCCGGCCGTCGAGCGCCAGCTGGCCATCGAAGCGCCAGGGGCCGGCAAGACTGGTGGCCGCCATGGTCGCGTTGAGATCGGAGATCACATGGTCGCGGTTGTTGCCGCGGTCGCGTATGGTGATCGAACCGTCCGATATGGTGAGGTTTTCCAGTTTGATCTTTGCCGGCTCCAGCGGCGTCGAAGGCCGGATCGCCCAATCGACCTTGCCCGCCTCGTCGAGCGTGATCACCGCATGCGGCTTCTCAACCCGCATGTCGAAAATCAGGATCTGCCCGCGCAGGAAGGGCATCAGCTCGGCATCCATCGAGAATTTCTCGACGGTCATGACAGGCTCGGCACCACTGTCGCCGACCCGGACATCCGAAAAGGTGACGGAGGGGAACGGCAGGAGCCGGGCATTGGCGCTGCCGGCGACCGTCACCGGGCGCCCCAGGATGCGGCTCGCCTCACGCTCGAAATCGGCCCGGTAGCCCGTCCAGTCGACAAAGGGCGGCACCACCAGCGCCGCCGTCAGGAGCAGCACCATCAAACCGCCGAGAAATACGAAAACGCGCCCCAAACCTTTGCTCCGGAAAAGCCGCACTCATCACGGACACGTGACAACGCGCAACATAACGGCACCGATCCGGCGACAACAAGGCAAATCCGCATTTCTGCTCGGGAAAATGCATGAAGCTATCGAATTTACTGCAGAAGTAGGTGATCGGCTCAGAAGACCTCCCAAAGTCGAAACACGCGCTGCTGCCACCATCGATAGTCGGATACGGCAATGGTCGCAAAGCAGGCGATACATTTGCCGGGTTATCCCGCCTCTGGTAAATTTATACCTGTTGTGATCGCGGCTGCGAGGACGAGCCAGGGAGGAAGAGATGTTCACCGACTGGTACATCGAGGCAACAAGTTTCGGGAGCTGCAATTGCGATTACAATTGCCCCTGTCAGTTTGAACTTCGCCCCACCCATGGAAACTGCCGTGGATTCGAGGTCGCGCACATCGAAAAAGGTCATTTCGGCGAGGTGGAACTCGAAGGCCTCCATTATGCCCTGATGTATGCCTGGCCGGGGGCGATTTTCGAGGGCAATGGCACAATGCAGACGATCATTGACGAGCGGGCTGACGACCAGCAGCGTCGCGCGTTAATCACCGTTCTCCACGGGGGCGAAACCGAGGAAGCCGTAACGCACTGGTGGGTATTCCACGCGATGTCGAGCATCGTTCACGAACCGGTCTTCAAACCGATCGAATTTGCCGTCGACATTGAGAAACGCACCGCGCGAATAGCAATTCCAGGTGTTCTCCAGTCGGCGGGACGACCTATCATCAGTCCGGCGACGGGCGAGGAACACAGGGTACGAATTGACATTCCGGCCGGGATCGAATTCGAGATCGCCGAAGTCGGCAGCGCTTCGACCACGGCTGGCGGAGCAATCCCGCTGAACCTCGATGACACCTATGGGCAATTCAACATGATCCGGCACGCTGGATCCGGTGTGGTCCACAGCCACGCCTGAAAACAGGATAAATATGCATCAGTCTTGCGGGAGATGCAGGAGCGGCGCGAAGGGCAGATACAGCCCAATTAGGCTATTTTCTCTATACGAGACTGCTTGCACAAAGGATAGGTTTCGAGAAGCGGAGTAAGCCGGTCCCGCATTGTATCGAATTCCGTTCCATACATATAAAGCGCGGTTTCTCTCGGTCCTGCCCAATGGCTGCTCACCCGGCCAATGCCTTCCAGCAACCGGTTACATTCCGCATAAACATAGTTCGAATCGCATGATTGATAGACTTCACCTGGCAAATCGGTTCCGTTCAAATACAACGCCAATCCTTCCTGCCTGCCGAAATGGATTACCCCTTGTTGACCTGGCAGGTGCAGCTGAGATCCTCTTGGCGCCAGCATTGCCTCTAATATCTGAATGATGACATCGACTGTTTTTTCGGATGCGTCTTCCACTTCAATTTCGACGTCGCACGAAATGACTTCACCGCTTTCCTGCATTAATGTCCCACCACCCACAACACATGCGCCAAGGCCGCGTTGCGCGCTCACTGCATCAAAAGCATCTTCGATTTCGCCCCTATCAATCGGCTGCAGCCGGGCATTCAATGTTGCCAAGATGATCGCGTTCTGGCGTTTTTTCTTCCTGAATATGTCAAACATCGCCCCGCCCCCCTGAATCAATCTCTCAACCTACACTCGTAAGATCTTGCCCGGATTCATGATATTGTCCGGGTCGACGGCGCGTTTGATGGAGCGCATGAAATCCACCGCGCCGCCGAGTTCCAGCTCCAGATATTTCATCTTGCCCTGCCCGATGCCGTGTTCGCCGGTGCAGGTGCCCTCCATGCCGATGGCGCGCAGCGCCAGGCGGTCCATGAAGGCTTCCGCCTTTTCGATCTCTTCCGCATTCTCCGTGTCGAGCAGCAATTGCAGGTGAAAATTGCCGTCGCCGACATGGCCGACGATCGGCGCGATCAGCCCGGTTTCGGCAAGGTCCGCTTCGGTCTCGCTGATGCAGTCGGCAAGTCGCGAGATCGGCACACAGACATCGGTCGCCACCGCCTTGGCGCCCGGGCGCAGCGGCAGCACGGAGAAATAGGCGTCGTGCCGCGCCCGCCACAGACGGTCGCGCTCCTCGGCATTGGCCGTCCACTGGAACGGCCCGCCGCCATTTTCTGCTGCGATCTCGCCGAAGAGCTCCGCCTGCTCGGCCACGCCCGTCTCGCTGCCGTGGAATTCGACGAAGAGATAGGGCTGCGGCTCGTAAGGCAGCTTCGAATAAGCGATCAGCGCCTGCATCTGCAGCGTGTTGACGAGCTCGATGCGCGCCACCGGAACGCCCATCTGGATCGTCTCGATCACCGTGCGGCAGGCCGCCTCGACGCTTCCGAAGGGGCAGACGCCGCCGGAAATCGCCTGCGGAATGCCGTAGAGCTTCAGCGTCAGTTCGGTGATGATGCCGAGCGTCCCCTCGGAGCCGACGAGCAGACGGGTCAAATCATAGCCGGCGGAGGTTTTCTTGACGCGCTTCGCCGTGGTGACCAACCGCCCGTCCGGCATGACAGCCTTCAACGCCAGCACGTTCTCGCGCATGGTGCCGTATCGCACCGCATTGGTGCCCGAGGCGCGCGTCGAAGCCATGCCGCCGAGGCTGGCATTGGCGCCGGGATCGATGGGGAAGAACAGGCCGGTATCGCGTAAGTATTCGTTGAGCTCGCGCCTTGTGACGCCGGGTTCGACCACACAGTCGAGATCGTCGGCGTTGACGCGAATGATGCGGTTCATGCGTGAGAGGTCGAGCGAGACGCCACCGGCCGGTGCGTTGACCTGCCCCTCCAGCGACGAGCCGGTACCGAAGGGCACGATCGGAACGCGGTGCTCGCCGCAGATGCGCACGACGTCCTGCACCTCCTCCGTGCTCTCGGCGAAGATGACGATATCGGGCGCCTGGGTCGGCACATAGGTGGTGGTGTGCCCATGCTGCTCACGGATCGCCTGCCCCGTCTGCGCCCGCTCGCCGAAACGCTGCTTCAGAATGGCGACTGCCGCGGCAATCCCCTCTTCATTGCGTTTGAGCGCGACCGCATCTTGAAGCGCCATCGCCGTTCTCCCTGCTTGTCAGTTGGATGAAGCCAAGGCCAGCGCGCCGACGTCGGCGCCCAATACCATGGCGAGCGCCTTCACAACGAGATTATGATCCTCGCGCTGCGGCAGGCCGGAGACGATCGCCGTGCCGATCACCCCTGCCCCGGTCACGCGGATCGGGAAGCCGCCGCCGGCAAGCGCATAGTCCTCCACGGGGAGCGCGCGGTGCGGCGAGAACATGCGGTCGCCGCGGTCCTGTTCCAGCACCAGGCGGTAGCTGCTGGCATGGAAGCGCCGGACGACATTGAACTTGCGGCGCACCCATTCCTGATTATCCGCCGTCGCCCCCGGCGTCGCCGCATAGAAGAGCCGCCGGTCCCAGAGGCTGACATCGATGGCGACCCCCAGCCCATCCGCAACGGCGAAATCGCGGATACGGCTTCCCAGATCGAACGCCGCCGCCTCGTCAAAGGCGCCGAAGACGAGCGTCTTTTCCTGGACAAGGATCTTTTCGATATCTTCGCGATGGCCCATGCGTCGACTCCTCTCCAAAAACCGGCTGTTCTTTTGCGCTTTCCGGTTGCCGATTGCAATGCCCCTGCGCCACCCCCATATGCGCCGCGCCATCGTTCCCCGCTTGATTGACGGATCACTTGCCGCTAGTGACGCGCCATGCAGAATAAAACACATAAGGGCGCCCTGCCCGACAATCCGGAACTGCACGAATTCGTCGTGACTGCCGTCTTCAAGCGGGATGTGTTTTCCGAGACCCGTGCGGGCTATTTCGTCGGCGATCAGGAAACGCGGGTGATCCGCCGGCTGGTCAGCGCCGCGCCCTGGTGGTCGCGCCCGCTCGCCTGGATCCTGGCGGCGCGCGAGATACGCGGGCTGAAGACCGTGCGCGGGCTGAAAGGCGTGCCGCAGCTGATCGCCACCGACAGGCACGGCCTCTACCGCTCCTGGACGGAAGGCACGCCGCTGCACCTTGCCCGCCCGGCCGACCCGAAATGGTATCGCAGCGCCCATCGCATCCTGCGCGACATGCGCCGTCTCGGCGTCACACATAATGATCTGGCCAAGCCGCAGAACTGGCTAATGACGCCGGAGGGCGAGGCCGCTGTGATCGATTTCCAGCTCGCCTCCGTCCACCGCCATCGCGGCCCGCTCTACCGCATGATGGCCTATGAGGATTTCCGCCATCTGATCAAGCAGAAGCGGGCCTTCGCCAAGCACCTGATGACGCCGACGGAAAAGCGCATCCTGGCGCGCCGCTCGCTGCCATCACGCATCTGGCTGGCGACCGGCAAGAAGGTCTACAATCTCGTCACCCGCAATCTTTTCCACTGGTCCGATGGCGAAGGCACCGGCGACCGCATCGACCGGGAAGGCCCGGCGATCACCGCCGCGCTGAAATCCGACCCCCGCGTCAGCGACGTGGCGCTGGCGCTCTATTCGCTGCCGGCCAAGGGCGTCGGCATCTATGCCTTTGTCGAGACGACCAGGGCCGACGAACGCAGCCTGCGGGCGCGGCTTAAGGGCATGAAGGTCGAGCTGATCCAACCGGTCGCGCATCTGCCGCGCCGCGCCGACGGCACGGTGCGCGACGATATATTGCGCCTGATCGCCATGAACCAGATGACGGAACTCGATGATCTGCTGGCGCGCGAGCCGGAAATGCGCCCGCTGGTCGAGGCGCTGGCCGCCCATCGGTTGAATTTCACCGACCGGCGGGTGACGCAGTTGGAGCGGTGAGTTTCACCCCCCTCTGGCCTGCCGGCCATCTCCCCCACAAGGGGGGAGATTAGCTGTCATTGGTGACGGCACATCATTTGCGACATCGGTGATTAGCGAAAGCAGAAATCCTAGCCAATCTCCCCCCTTGTGGGGGAGATGCCCGGCAGGGCAGAGGGGGGTGTCGTGAAGCGCTTCAGTTAAAATTGAAACCGCTCACCCCAGATATTTCTTGAAAAAAGCGATCGTCCGCTCCCACGCGAGATCGGCCGCCTTCTTGTCGTAGCGCGCCGCCGACGTGTCATTGTTGAAGGCGTGGTTGGCCCCTTCATAGACGTGGATCTCGAAGGTCTTGCCGTCTTTTTCCAGCGCGGCCTTGTAGGCATCGATCCCGGCATTGATGCGCTCGTCGAGCCCGGCATAGTGCAACAGCAGCGGCGCCTTGATCTTTGCCACCTCGTCCGCCTTCGGCTGGCGCCCGTAATAAGCGACGGCGGCATCGAGATCCGGTGCGTTGACGGCAAGATCGTTGACCAGCCCGCCGCCCCAGCAGAACCCGACGGCGCCGACCTTGCCGGTCGTCAGATCGTTCTCCTTGAGATAGGCGACCGTGGCAACCGCATTGGCAACGGTCGCCTGCTGGTCGAGCCCGCTGATCATCTCGCGCGCCTTGTCCTCGTCGGCTGGCGTTCCGCCCGAAGGCGACAGGAAATCGGGGGCGAGCGCGACGAAACCTTCCAGCGCCACGCGCCGCGCCACGTCGCGGATGTGTTCGTTGAGCCCGCGGTTCTCATGAATGACGATGACAGCGGGGAGCTTGCCCGCATCGCCCGCCGGCCGCACCATATAGCCCTTCATCTCGGTACCGCCGGCGCCGGGATAGGTGACATCGGATGCCGTCAGACGCTTGTCGTCCGCCGCGACGATTGCGGCCTGCGCGGAATTCGCCGCCAGCATCGGCGCGATCACCGCCGCCGCCGCGCCCGATCCGGCAAGCTTGGTCAGCTTTTCCATGAAGCCGCGGCGGTCGAGGGTCAGATGGGTGTATTCGTCATAGGCATCGATCATGGCCTGGGTGATGACAGGCTTTTCCATCGCTCTTCTCCTGTTCGAAACACTTCGCGCAGGATAAACCGGCTGGTATTTCGATCAAGCCGCGGCGACCTGCCGTTTCGGTCAATTGGCCGTGTCGGACTTTATGGTCCATGAGCATATTTTCAGATGCTGCAATGCCTTGAATTGCTGTATGATTTCACCTGAGAATTGACTGAAATCCGCCGGAAACGCGCAATATCTGCGCTCTGTTACTGGTGTTCCGGCCCCGAATCACTACATCAGGAGGAAATGTCAGACTTTCCGGACGACATGCCGTTCTTTGGGGACCCTGCCGCGCCACGTGCGCAGGCGGGCGGCTCCGTTGCGCCCGGCGGCATCGCCGCCCGGGCCATGAAGGCGCGCGCCGGCGGTCCAGCCTATCTCCAGGGCCTCAATCCCGAGCAGCGCCTCGCCGTCGAGACGACGGAAGGCCCGCTTCTGGTACTGGCCGGCGCGGGCACCGGCAAGACGCGCGTGCTCACCACCCGCATAGCCCATATCCTGTCGCAGGGGCTCGCTTATCCCAGCCAGATCCTCGCCGTGACCTTCACCAACAAGGCCGCGCGGGAGATGAAGGAGCGCATCGGCGTCCTCGTCGGCGGCGCGGTCGAGGGCATGCCGTGGCTCGGCACCTTCCACTCCATCGGCGTCAAGCTCCTGCGCCGCCATGCCGAACTTGCAGGACTGAAGTCGGACTTCACCATCCTCGACACGGACGACGTCATCCGGCTGATCAAGCAGCTGATCCAGGCCGAAGGGCTCGACGACAAGCGCTGGCCTGCCCGCACCTTCGCCAATATGATCGACGGCTGGAAGAACAAGGGCCTCGGTCCTTCCGAAATTCCGGAAGGCGACGCCCGCTCCTTCGCCAATGGCCGCGGCCGACAGCTCTATCAGGCCTATCAGGACCGGCTGCAGACGCTGAACGCCTGCGATTTCGGCGATTTGCTCTGCCACCCGATCCGCATCTTCCGCGCCCATCCCGATATTCTCAGGGAATATCACGCGCGGTTCAAATACATCCTGGTGGACGAATATCAGGACACCAACACCGCGCAATATATGTGGCTGCGGCTCCTGGCGCAGCGGCCTGAAGGTCCGCGCCGACAAAGCGGCAGTCCAATCTCCCCCCTTGCGGGGGAGATGTCCGGCAGGACAGAGGGGGGCAGCGTAGAGCGCCCACCTTCTGATGCGGGCGGGACAGCGCCCCCCTCTGTCGCCTTCGGCGACATCTCCCCCGCAAGGGGGGAGATTGGCGCTAAATCCGGCAGATCCACCATCAACATCTGCTGTGTCGGCGACGATGACCAGTCGATCTACGGCTGGCGCGGGGCGGAAGTGGACAACATCCTGCGCTTCGAGAAGGATTTTCCGGGCGCCGCCGTTGTTCGGCTGGAGCGCAACTATCGCTCCACCGCCCATATCCTCGGCGCGGCCTCGCATCTGATCGCGCATAATGAGGGCCGGCTCGGCAAGACGCTGTTCACCGAGGCACCGAACCCCGAGGATGGCAAGGTCAATGTCCATGCGGCCTGGGATTCGGAAGAAGAAGCCCGCGCCGTTGGCGAGGAGATCGAGCAGCTCCAGCGCAGGGGCCATGCGCTCAACGATATGGCCATATTGGTTCGCGCCTCCTTCCAGATGCGCGAGTTCGAGGACCGCTTCGTCACCCTTGGCCTGAATTACCGCGTTGTCGGCGGACCGCGCTTCTATGAGCGGCTCGAAATCCGCGATGCGATGGCCTATTTCCGCGTCGTCGCCAACCCGACCGACGATCTGGCCCTTGAGCGCATCATCAACACGCCGAAGCGCGGGCTGGGCGAAGCCGCGATCCGCCAGGTACATGATTATGCCCGCGCCCGTGATATTCCAATGCTCGCCGCCGCTGCCGATCTGGTGCAGACGGAGGAACTGAAGCCCAAGCCCCGCTCGGCACTCAAGGAAGTGGTGGATAATTTCACCCGCTGGCAGTCGCTGCTCGATTCCACGCCGCATACCGAGTTCGCCGAGATGATCCTCGATGAGAGCGGCTATACCGCCATGTGGCAGAACGACCGCTCGGCGGAAGCGCCCGGAAGGCTCGAAAACCTCAAGGAGCTCATCCGCTCCATGGAAGAGTATGAGAGCCTGCGCGGCTTCCTCGAGCATGTGGCGCTGGTGATGGACGCCGAGCAGAACGAGGAACTCGACGCCGTCAACATCATGACGCTCCACTCCGCCAAGGGGCTGGAGTTCGAGACCGTGTTCCTGCCCGGCTGGGAGGAAGGGCTTTTCCCGCACCAGCGCTCGCTCGATGAGGGCGGCCGCTCGGGGCTGGAGGAGGAACGCCGCCTCGCCTATGTCGGCCTGACACGCGCCAAGAAGAATTTGCACATCTGGTTCGTCTCCAACCGCCGCATCCACGGCCTCTGGCAATCGACCATCCCCTCACGCTTCCTCGAAGAACTGCCGGAGGCGCATGTCGAGGTGGCGGAGTCAGGCAATTCCTACGGCGGCTATGGCGGCTACGGCCAGTCGCGCTTCGACCGCGCCGATCCGTTCCAGAACAGCTATTCCACCCCAGGCTGGCAACGCGCGCAGCAAAACCGGTCGGAAGCCACCCGCTCCAACTGGGGCTCGCGTTCGGGCGCCAATGTCGAGCGCATCGGCTATGGCGAGGCCGATTCCGGCTTCGGCGCCGGGCGCGGCTCGGTCAAGGGCCGCACCATCGACGGCGAGCTGGTGGCGAAATCCGTCTCCGACACGCCCTCCGCCTTCAAGCCGGGCGACCGCGTGTTCCACATCAAGTTCGGCAACGGCAACATCGCCGCCATCGACGGCAACAAGCTCACCATCGATTTCGACCGCGCCGGGCAGAAGCGGGTGCTGGACAGCTTCGTGCAGAAGGTGTGAGGTCTGCGCCAGGCGCCCTCGTCTCCTCTTCCCCTATTCCGGCTTCCCCTTCGCCCAGGTCACATTGCCGGCAAAGAGCGGGATGGTGGAGATCGAGGTCTTGGCCGAGCCGTTCTGCACCTGCGTCGCGTGGACGAGATAGATCAGCGTGTTGTTCGGCTTGTCATAGATGCGGGTGATGACCAGCTTCTTCCAGATCAGGCTGGTGCGTGAGGAGAAGACCCGCTCGCCGCTTTCGCTCAGATCGATATCGCCGATGGTGATCGGCCCGGTCTGCTGGCAGGAGATCGAGGCGTTCGACGGATCCTCGAACCAGTTGCCCTTCTGCAGCCGGTCTATGAGCCCGCGCGAGAACGACGCGAGATGGCAGGTGACGCCCTGCACCTTCGGATCCTGCACGGCATCGATGACGATATCGTTGCCGAGCCAGTCGACGCCCACCTTGCCGACCTTCTCTGCCCCGGCAGGTGCGGCCTGGCCCAGAATGATGCCGGCGAAAAGAGCCATGACGGCGAGAACATGCTTCATCGAAACCTCCGGTAAGGGCCAGTCAAAAGGCGAGATATGCCCCGCGACAGAATTGGGACGCCGGAGCGACGATTGCAAGGATATGGCTGACGGGACGGAAAACAGGGTTTCGATCCTGTTTATGCCCATTTATCGAGAAAAGCCGTGATATCGAGCCTCTGCATGTCGGGGATCGCCTCATAGAGCCGTTCCACCGGCCAGTCCCACCAGCAAAGCTTGAGAAGACGCGCGACGATCGCTTCATCGAAGCGTGGGCGGATGACGCGGGCCGGGCTGCCGCCGACGATCGTGTAGGCGGCGACATTCCGCGTCACCACCGCATTGGCGCCGATCACCGCGCCGTGCCCGATCGAAACGCCCGGCATGATCACCGCGCCATGGCCGACCCACACATCATGGCCAATCGTCACGCGCCGCGCCTGCCGCCGGGCGCGGAACTGGCTGTCGACGCCCAGATAGCGGAAATATTCGTTGGGCCGATAGCTCAGCTTGTGTGTGGTCAACCGCTCCATCGGATGCTCGAGCGCGTTGATGCGGGTATTGGCGGCAATGGAGCAGAAACGGCCGATATCGGCATAAATCCCCTCGCCATTGCGCTCGAAATAGCTGAAATCGCCCACCGTCACGTCACGCAAAATCACCCGCTCGCCGATTTCGGCATAGCGCCCGAGCTTCACCGATTTGAGCTGCGCCGTAGGATGGATGCGCGGCTCGTCATTCTGGAAGCGCAGGTCGTTTTCGTCATTCATGTCCGCAAGCTCGCCTGAATTATTGGATGGCACGCTTTTCGCGGCCGTTCCGACTGCCTATAATGGAGGAATGAAGACGGTGCACGATCATAGTTTGCGGAAATATACCGTTGCTGCCCTGACGGCGTTTCTCGCCGCCGGTTTCAGCGGCCTGGCCTTTGCCGGCTGGCTCAACCATGGCGAGGGCATTTTCCAGTCGATGATCCAGACAGGCCTGTCCTGGTGTTTTTAGGTGAAATGTTTCCGATAGATGCGTAAAGCCCTTCCCGTATTCTTCATCGCCATGATCGCGGTCCTTGCCGGCGCACTTGCCTTCAATTTCTGGCGCGACCGCTCCAGAGGCGACGATGCCCCGTTCGGCGGGCCGTTCCAGCTCGTCGCCACGACAGGCCAGCCGATCACCGAAGAGGCGTTCCGCTCGCATCCCTCCGCGATCTTCTTCGGCTTCACCCATTGCCCCGATGTCTGCCCGACGACGCTTTTCGAGCTCGATGGCTGGCTGAAGCAGCTCGGCCCCGAGGGCGAGAACATCCGCGCCTATTTCGTCACCGTCGATCCCGAGCGCGACGATGTCGAGACGATGAAAAACTATGTCGGCAACGTCTCCCAGCGCATCATCGGCATCACCGGCGAGCCGGACAAGATGGCCGGGATGCTGAAATCCTATCACGTCTATTTCCGCAAGGTTCCGGGCGAAAACGGCGATTACAGCATGGACCACACCGCCTCGGTCTTCCTGCTCGACGGCAAGGGTCGCTTCCGTGGAACGATCGCCTATGGGGAGAATCCTGACACGGCGGTCGAAAAGCTGAAAAAGCTGGCGGCGGGGTAGATAGTTATAGAAAAATGAGGGCCCGTTGGCGGGACAGCGCCCCCCCTCTGTCCTGCCGGACATCTCCCCCGCAAGGGGGGAGATTGCGCCTTCATCAACGCTCGGCACCAATCACAAACGTTGCTGAATAGACGCTGAGAGATGCGTCAGCCAATCTCCCCCCTTGCGGGGAGATGGGCGGCAGCCCAGAGGGCACCGTCCCGTCGTCATTTCCGTTTTGACCAGAAATGTTCTAATGGAATCGCATAAGTCCCTCCCAAATACGAAATGTCATAAATGCCACAGACCCGCCTGTTCCTCGCTGCCGGAAAAGACGAAGCCGAGCGTATCTACAGCCTGATCGAACAGGAGTTCGAGGAGGACGGCCTGCCCGTCGCCATCGTCGAGGTGGATGAAGAACGGCAGATCTTTGAAGTCTCGCTCTATGTCGAGGAAGACGCCGACGCCGCGGCGGCGCGGATTGCCGACCGGATCGGCTCCGACGCCTTCGGCCTTGAAATCAAGCGCGAGGAGCTGCCGGACATCGATTGGGTGGTTCATTCGCTCGAAGGGCTGAAGCCGGTGCGCGCCGGACGCTTCTTCGTCCATGGCTCGCATGATCGCGACAAGCGCCGGCCCCATGACATCGCCATCGAGATCGATGCCGGTCAGGCCTTCGGCACCGGCCATCACGGCACCACGGCGGGCTGCCTGCAGATGATCGGGGAGATCATCCGCCGTGAGCATCCGCGCAATGCGCTTGATCTGGGAACGGGAAGCGCCGTTCTGGCCATCGCCATCGCCAAGCTGGCGCCGATCCCGGTGCTTGCCACCGATATCGATCCCATTGCCACGGCTGTCGCCCGGGAAAATGTCGTGAAGAACGGCGTCGCCTCGCGCGTGCTGACGGCCACGGCCACCGGGTTCCATCACCCTGCAATGCGCAATGCCGCGCCTTTCGATCTGATCGTCGCCAATATTCTGGCGCGTCCGCTGATGCAGCTTGCGCCGGCCATGCGCCGGCATTTGGCGCTTGGCGGATCGCTGATCCTGTCAGGCATTCTCGACAGCCAGCGCGACAAGGTGCTCGCCGCCTATCGCACGCAAGGGCTCTTCCACCAGCGCACCCTGCATCGCGAAGGCTGGGTGACGCTTCATTTGAAGTAAGCATTTCATTTAAATAGAAACGCTGGCGGGAGAGTACCCGCCTGGATTCCATTTGGACCGTTGCTGTGATGGACAGGTAGAGGCCTGGATCCCAGTGACAAGCACTGGGATGACGGGGTGGAAATGCTCACTCCTGCTGAAACCGGTCACGCCAGGCGGGAAAGTCGAGGTTGGCTGCTAACAGCAAAGCAACCGTCATCCCAGTGCTTGTCACTGGGATCCAGGCCTCTACGGTTCAGCATCCATACCGTTTCCATCCAAAAGTGAAATGCTCCAGGTGAACAAACGAAAAAGGCGGCCCGAGGCCGCCTTTAAAATCTTCTATGAACGTTCTGCTCAGAACGGATAATAGGAGCCGCGCTTCAGGCTCTCGCGCGAATAGCCATTGGCCTTCAGCGTCTCGTCGTCCATCATCAGCAGCGCGCTGTTGACATAGCGGGCAACCTGCCGGCTGCGTGCGGCGACCAGATTGTCCATAGCAGCCCGGAAGAAGCCGCGCTTTGCACCATTGTTTGCCATCGTCAGATTCCTTCGCCCAATTGAAACAGCTATTCTGGAAGCACTCTTAATCTTCTGCGCAAAATGTAGGCGCTATCGGCTCCCGCAACTACGGACAATGCTGCATGACAGCAATGCGTTTTCGCAGGAGCACAAGCTTTGCTGCATCGCAAAAGAAACGCCCCGGCAAGATCAACAGTTCAGAACCTATCGCCTCCATTGCGCCGGACGCGCCGGGCGGATAATTTCGCGGGCCTGTCAATAGAGGTTCACGAGATCAGATGTTCCAGTCCTTCGAAGTCATCAGCAATCCGGCCAATGCGGCGCCGCGCGTGGCAAAGCTCCGGGCAGAGATGGAAAAGCTCGGCCTCGACGGCTTTCTCGTACCGCGCGCCGACGAGCATCAGGGCGAATATGTGCCGCCGCGCGCCCAGCGCCTTGCCTGGCTGACCGGCTTCACCGGCTCGGCCGGCGTCGCGCTGATCTTCAGGCACGAGGCTTTCATCTTCGTCGACGGTCGCTACACGCTGCAGGTGCGCGACCAGACCGACCCCGCCATCTTCAAGGTCGAGAGCCTGGTCGACACGCCGCCCTCCGTCTGGCTGAGCGAGCATGGCAAGGGGCTCGCCATCGGCTTCGATCCCTGGCTCACGACGATCGCCGAGGCGGGCGCGCTGCGCGAGGCGCTGGAGAAGAACGGCGGCCGGCTGGTGCCGGTCACCGACAATCTGGTCGATCTGGTCTGGACCGACCAGCCCTCCCCGCCGCTGGAGCCCGTCACCATCCAGCCTATCGCCTTCGCAGGCAAGGAAGCGCGTGAGAAGCTCCGGGAATTGTCTGAAGCCGTCGCCAAGGCCGGCGCCGCAGCAACAGTGCTGACCGACCCCTCCTCCATCGCCTGGACCTTCAACATCCGCGGCAAGGATGTCAGCAACACCCCTCTGCCGCTTTCCTTCGCCGTCATTGCGGCGGAGGGCGAGCCGTCGCTCTTCATCGACAAGCGCAAGCTGCCGATCGAGACCGAGGCTTATCTGACCCAATTGGCGAAGCTCCGCTCCCCTTCTTCGCTCGATGATTATCTGAAATCCTACGCGGCCGAGGGCAATGCCATCCTGCTCGATCCGGCGCTCGCAGCGGAAAAGCTGCGCATGATCGTCGAGGACGCCGGCGGCAGGGTGATCGAGGGCAAGGATCCCGCGCGCTTGCCCCGCGCCATCAAGAACGAGGCGGAACTCATCGGCTCGCGCCGCGCGCATGAGCGCGATGGTCTGGCCATGGCTTCCTTCCTGTCCTGGCTGGACGAGCAGGCGCCGGGCACGATCGACGAAATCACCGCCGCGACCAAGCTCGAGGAAACCCGCCGCAGCATCGCCGAAAGCTTCCAGATGCCGCTCGAGGATATCTCCTTCGACACCATCTCCTGTGCCGGGCCGAACGGCGCAATCATGCATTATCGCGTCAATACCGATACCAATCGCGTTTTGAACGAAGGCGAGCTCTATCTGGTCGATTCAGGCGGGCAATATCGTGACGGCACGACCGATATCACCCGTACCGTACCGATCGGTACTGTGTCGGATGAATTGAAACGCGCCTTCACGCTGGTGCTGAAGGGCATGATCGCCATTTCCACCGCCCGTTTCCCCAAGGGCACGCGCGGCATGGATATCGATGTGCTTGCCCGCATCGCGCTCTGGAAGCACGGGCTCGACTATGCCCACGGCACCGGCCATGGCGTCGGCGCCTATCTCGCCGTGCATGAAGGCCCGCAGAACATCTCGCGCCGCGGCGTGCAGGAGTTGATGCCCGGCATGATCCTTTCCAACGAGCCCGGCTATTACAAGCCAGGCGCCTTCGGCATCCGCATCGAAAATCTCGTCGCCGTCACCGAGCCGGAAGCTATCGAAGGCGGCGATATCCCGATGATGGGCTTCGAGACGCTCACCTTCTGCCCGATCGACCGCCGGCTGATCGACACCTCCCTTCTGACGAAGGAGGAGCTGGTCTGGCTCGACCATTATCACGCTCAGGTCCGCGAAAAGCTCCTGCCGCACGCGACCGGCAAGGTGCGCGACTGGCTGGTCGAGGCAACCGAATCGCTGGGCGCTAAATCGGAAAGAAGTGACGCAGTAGGATGATGAATGCCGCGCCGGAGAAGAACATCGGCATCATGCTGAAGCGCGTTGCGATCAGCCCCGCGAAAAGCAGCGTCGCGAACTCCTGCCAGCTGTTGGTGAAGGCGGGCGGGGCCACCAGCGTGGTCAGCACCGCCGCCGGCACGGCATTGAGCCCCGCCTCGACGCGGTAATGGATCCGCTCGAAGCGGGAGATGATGAGATGCCCGCCCACGCGGGTCAGGAAAGTCATGATAGCGGCGGCAAGGATGATCCAGACGATCGTCGACATCGCTCAGTTCTCCCCCGTTTCGACCGGTTTTGCCAGAACGGCGGCCACCAGCACGCCGGCAGCCGCGCCGAGGCTGACATGCCAGGGCGAGCCAACGGTCTTATAGGCAAGCACCGAGGCCGCACCGCTCGCAATCACCACCGGCAGCCATCGAGGCCGCGAGCGGAAGCTCATGACGAGGCCGAGGAAATAGATCGGCAAGAGCACGTCGAGCCCGATCGCATGGGGATCGGAGATCAGATTGCCGAAGACGGCCCCAATGAAGGCTTCGACCGTCCACATGACATAGACCGGCGTCGCCAGGCCGAGATACCAGGCAAAGGTGACAGGCAAGCCCGCCTCGCCGCGCCTTTCCGTCTCGGCATATTGCGGATCGACCAGCAGGAAGAAGGCCACCACCTTCTGCCAGAAGGTGAAATGGCGGATGCGCCGTCCGACGGCGGCCGAATAGAGCACGTGGCGGAAATTGACCGCGAAGATCGATAAGACGATCAGCCAGGGCGCGATCTTCTGGCCGAAGAGCTCCAGCCCCACCATCTGGCTCGCGCCGGCGTAAAGCGTAGCGCTCATCAGCACGGCCTCGGATACCGAGAAGCCGTTGTCGATGGCCACGGCGCCGAAAAGCAGGCCGAACGGCGCGGAAGCGATCATGATGGGAACGCCCTTGCGGAAACCTTCCCAGAAATAGACGCGCGGCCGCCGCCTCGTTATTTTGGCGCTGACCGCCTGATCCATGATATCTCCCAAAGCAGCCGCATCGGACGCAGGCCGCTATAAGAACCGGTGATATTGTGCCGGAGCAAATCCCGGAAAAGAGGAACAAAACCCATCTTCCTCAACCTGATCTAGATCAGGCAGTGGGCATTGTCACATCAGAACTCTTGATGATTAGGTCACAAAATCTTCAATGATCAGGCGGGCACCGTCTTTTCGATCTTCTTGCCCCAGTCGATCAGCGGTTTTGCGCGGACGGCGAAGTCGAACAGCCTGTCGGCAAGGTCCGGCGAGGTGATGCTATCGGGGTCGATCTCCATGCGCACGAAGAAGTGCTTGTTCTTGACCGCTTCGGCAAGGTCCGGCTCTTCGACATGCTCGAAGCCGCGCGGCAGGCGCTTCAAGCGCTCCCAATCGCGAAGCTCCAGCCCGTTGCGCTTCAGCGCCTTGACCATCGCCCGGAATTCTTCCGGCTTCTCCACGATCGCCCTGCGCATGGCGAGCAACAGTTCCGGCCGCTGCTGCCACCAGGCGATGCCCGCATAGCAATCGCGCACGCCCGGCAGGCCGATGCAGACATAGAAGCAGCCGCTCTCGACCCGCTTGCTGCCATCGGCCGAAAGCAATGCCGAGAGATGCCGGTTATAGGGGCTCTTGTCCTTGGAGAAACGCGCATCGCGATAGATGCGGAACTGCGATTTCACCCGGTCCCCCCGGAACGGCAGACCCGCCTCGGCAAACCGCTCCGTCAGATCCTCGACGAGATCGCCGAGCGGCTCTTTCAGATGGCTCTCGAAAAGCCCCTTGTTCTCCTGAAACCATTCCCGGTTCTGATGAAAATCGAGCGCCTTCAGGAAAGGCAGCGCCTTGTCACCGAACCCTTTGAACTTCCGCTCGCTCATGCTCTCTCTCCAACAAGTGCGAACCACCCGTCCTCATCGATCACCTCGACGCCGAATTCCTGCGCCTTGGCGAGTTTCGATCCGGCACCTGGACCGGCCACCACCAGGTCGGTCTTCTTCGAAACCGAGCCCGATACCTTGGCGCCGTAGCGCTCGGCCATGGCCTTGGCCTCGTCGCGCGACATCTTTTCGAGCGAACCGGTGAACACGACGGTCTTGCCCGCCACAGGCGAGCCGCTGGCGACCCGCACCTCCTCGTCGAGCGGCGTTACTTGCTTGAGCAGCGCGTCCAGCACTTCCAAATTGTGCGGCTCGCTGTAGAAATCGACAACCGCCTCGGCAACGATCCGCCCGATGCCCTCGATATCGTTCAGCTCGAGCCAGGCTTCGTTGCCCTTGTCGGTTCTGTCCGTCGGGTCCTGCGGCGGTCGCGCCTCCCGCACAGCGTGTTCAAAAGCTGCGTAGGAGCCATAGGCGCGTGCGAGCCTCTTGGCGTTGACTTCGCCGACATGCCGGATGCCGAGCCCGAACAGGAAGCGGGAGAGCGAAATCCGCCGGCGCTCATCGATCGCATCGAACAGCTTCTTCACCGAAACCGCGCCGAACCCGTCGATATTCTCGAGCTTGGTCAGCGACCGGCTCTGCCGCTCCTTCAGCGTGAAAATATCGGCGGGCGAGCGCACCCGCAGCGCAGGATCCTCGGCATTGAAGAAGAATTCGACCTGCTTCTCCCCCAGCCCCTCGATATCGAAGGCATTGCGCGAGACGAAATGGCGGATGCGCTCCACCGCTTGTGCCGAGCAGATCAGCCCGCCGGTACAGCGGCGCACCGCCTCCCCTTCCTCGCGCACCGCATGGCTGCCGCAGACCGGGCACTTGTCCGGGAAGACGTAAGGAACGGCCGATGCCGGGCGCTCATCCAGCACCACATCGACGATCTGCGGAATGACATCCCCTGCCCGCTGCACGATGACCATATCGCCGACGCGGATGTCGCGGCCCTCGCGCTTGCGGATGAGTTCACCCTCGCCGATCCCCTTGATGTAATCCTCGTTATGCAAGGTCGCATTGGTGACAACCACCCCCCCCACCGTGACCGGCTCCAGCCGCGCCACCGGCGTCAGCGCCCCGGTGCGGCCGACCTGGATGTCAATGCCGGTGAGCCGTGTGAAAGCCTGCTCGGCCGCGAATTTATGCGCCGTCGCCCAGCGGGGCGAGCGCGAGCGGAAGCCGAGGCGGGTCTGCAGGTCGAGCCGGTCAACCTTATAGACCACTCCGTCAATGTCATAGTCGAGATCGGGACGCAGGCGCTCGATATGGTGATAGTGCTCCAGAAGCTCGTCCACCGTGCAGAACCGCTTCATCAGCGGATTGACGGGGAAGCCCCATTTTCCGAAGAGCTCGACCATGCCCAATTGCGTATCGGCCGGCATGGCCGACATCTCGCCCCAGGCATAGGCGAAGAAGCGCAGCTTCCGGCTCGCCGTCACCTTTGGGTCGAGCTGGCGCAGCGAGCCCGCCGCCGTATTGCGCGGGTTGACATAGGTCTGCTTGCCCTCCGCCGCCATCTGCGCGTTGAGTGCCAGGAAATCGCTCTTGGCCATATAGACCTCGCCGCGCACCTCCACCACATCGGGCACGCCGGCGGGAAGCTCGTTCGGTATCTCCTTTATTGTGCGGATATTGGCCGTCACATTCTCGCCCGTCGTGCCGTCGCCGCGCGTGGCGGCGCTGACGAGTCGCCCCTGCTCATAGCGCAGCGACATCGAAAGCCCGTCGATCTTCGGCTCCGCGGTAAAGGCGATGGAATTATCCGGCATCTTGCCCAGGAACCGATAGACGCTGGCGACGAAATCGCGAACGTCCTCATCCGAAAAGACGTTGTCGAGCGACAGCATCGGGCGGGAATGGACAACGGGAGCGAACTGGCCGGAAGGCGCCGCCCCCACCTTGCGCGAAGGGCTGTCGGGTCGGATAAGCGTAGGAAAGCGCGCCTCGATCTCATCATTACGCCGCTTCAGCGCATCATATTCGGCGTCCGATATCTCCGGCGCATCCTTGCCGTGATAAAGCGCGTCATGGCGGGCCAGTTCCCCGGCAAGAAAAGCCAGCTCCTCGACGGCTTCGGCTTCGCTCAAATCCCTGACGGGTTTCTGTTCAATGGGCATGCGGGGAGACTCCGGTGGTTCGGAATCGTTTTAGAGAAAAATGGGACGATGGCAAAGATGGGAGAGAAGGCTGCTGACGTGTGCCGTCACTCAAGCCAGCAATTAAGCCTTGGCGGGACAGATCGGCAATTCACCCACCCCCGCTCAATAGCCGAGCCGCCGCCGCACGCGCTTCCTCGGTGACGGAGGCGCCGGCAAGCATGCGGGCGATCTCCTCGGTACGCGCCTCGTGATCCATATGCGCCACGCGGGTCACGATCATATCAGAGGCTCCGCCGCTCGGCCCCTTGGAAATCAGCATATGCGTGGTGGCGCGCGCCGCCACCTGCGGCGCATGGGTGACGGAAAGGACCTGCACATTGGCCGAAAGCCGCGCCAGCCGCTGGCCGATCGCGTCGGCCACCGCGCCGCCTACGCCGGTGTCGATCTCGTCGAAGACGAGCGTCGGCGCCGAGCCGCGATCGGCGAGCGCCACCTTCAGCGCCAGGAGGAAGCGTGAGAGCTCGCCGCCCGAAGCCACCTTCATCATCGGCCCGGCGCGCGTGCCGGGATTGGTCCGCACCCAATATTCGACCGTATCGATGCCCTCTGGCCCACGCGTTTCCGGATCGCTCTTCATCTCCACGATGAACTCGGCGCGCTCCAGCTTCAGCGCCGGCAATTCTACCATGACGGCAGCTTTCAGATGCTCAGCCGTCTCCTGCCGGCTCGCGGACAACCGCGCGGCAGCCTCGTCATAGGCGGCGCGTGTGGCGACGGCTTCCTTTTCCAGGACGCCCAGACGCTCTGCCCCGGCGTCGAGATCAGCGAGATCGGCATCCATCCGGTCGCGCAGCGCCGCCAGATCGTCGACCGGCACGGAATATTTCCGCCCGGCGGCCCTCAGCGCGAAAAGCCGCTCCTCCACCTGCTCCAGCACCCGCGGATCGAAATCGATCGCCCGCATCGCTTCCTCGATGCCGCTCTGCGCCTCACCCAACGCATCCAGCGCCTGGTCGATCGCCTTGATGACCGGCTCCAGCAATTGCGGTGCCTCGCCGGCCTTGCGCTCCAGCCGCCGCACCAGGCTCGCAAGCGAGGGCACGGGTGAAGCCGAACCGGACAGGATCTCGTTCGCCTCATTGACGTCGGCGGCGATCTTTTCGGATTTCATCATCGTCGCCCGCTTCTCGGCGAGCGTTTCCTCCTCCTGCGGCTGCGGATCGAGCTTGGAGAGTTCGTCCACCGAGGCGCGCAGATAGTCAGCCTCGCGCGCCGCCGCCTCCACTTTCGCCCGGTGGCGCGACAGTGCCTGCTCGGCATCGCGCCAGACCCGATAGCGGCTGCGCACGAGCGCGACGTCGGGCTCAAGCCCGCCGAAGGCATCAAGAAGGGTGCGATGAATGTCGATATCGATCAGTGCCCGGTCGTCATGCTGGCCGTGGATTTCCACGAGCCGGCGCCCGATTTCGCGCAACAGCGATACGCTCGCCGCCTGATCGTTGATGAAGACGCGGGTGCGCCCGTCCGCCGTCTGCACGCGGCGCAGGATGATGTCGCCATCATCATCGATTTCGTTCTCGCGCAGGAGAACCCGCGCGGGATGATTGCCGGGAACGTCGAACGCCGCAATCACCTGGCCCTGCTCCGCGCCGTGGCGCACCAGCGAGGCATCACCCCGTGCGCCGAGCGCCAGGGAGAGTGCATCGAGCAGAATGGATTTGCCGGCACCCGTTTCACCGGTCAGCACCGAAAGGCCGTTGCGAAATTCCAGATCGAGCCTCTCGATCAGGACGATATCGCGGATCGACAGGTGCGACAGCATCGGGTTTGACTTATGCGCCGCCGCCGGTGATCAGCGTGGCCGCCTTCGACAGCCACGAGCCCGGATTCTGGCGGGGCTCCAGCCCACCGCTCTGCAGGAGCTTGTAGGAGTCCTTATACCACTGGCTGTCCGGGAAATTCTGTCCAAGCACCGCCGCCGCCGTCTGTGCCTCCGAGACGAGGCCCAGCGCATAATAGGCCTCGACCAGGCGAGCCAATGCTTCCTCGACATGGCGGGTGTTGGAGTATTCCTCGACGACGGTGCGGAACCGCTTGATCGACGCCAGATATTCCTTGCGTTCGAGATAATAACGGCCGACCTGCATCTCCTTGCCGGCGAGCTGGTCGCGGGCGAAGCGGATCTTCGCCTTTGCATCCTCGACATATTCGGAATCGGGATAGCGCTCGACGACCTCGTTCATCGCCGCGATTGCCTTGCGCGTCTGCGCCTGATCACGCGTCACGTCGGGGATCTGGCGGAAATAGCAAAGGCCGATGATGTAATAGGCGTAAGCTGCTTCCTTCGACGTCGGATAGAGCGTCGTATAGCGCTTCGCCATATTGATGGCTTCGTCGTAATTGCCCTGCCGGTAATTCGTGAAGGCGGCCATGACCAGCGCCTTGCGGGCATATTCCGTATAGGGATGCTGGCGGTCGATCGCCGCGAATTTCTTCGCCGCCTCGTTGAGGCGCCCGGCTTCCAGATTGGCGAGCCCCTGGTTGTAGAGCGTGTCGGCGGGATCGATCGTCTCGACATATTTGGTCAGGTCGACATCGTCGTCCTTGCTGGCGCAGCCCGCAAGCGGGACCGCAAGGGCAAGCATACCCGTCAGCAACGCCTTGCGCAGCATGGCATGGCGCGGGAAATCAGGATTGGCCCCGGGCCCAAGCGCAACATTCACCGGCAAATTCGAACTCGTCATGCTGTCTCCGGCCCTTCGGCACTCTAACGTTCGGCCGCCCATAAACCACAAGCCGGGGAAATCGGCAACGCTGTTGCCGGTGATTGACCCGATTTTGTGGTTCAGGCGCTTTATTCCGTCAACCATCCGTTGACGGCCCAATTATGGCCGAGCCGCCGCCGGTCGCCACGACCGGCGCAATCCACAAGATATTCGGTAGGTCAGAGCACCCAGGGCGCGTGAACGGGCGCGTTCACCGCCACCAGCTCTGCGCCCCGCCCGCCCGTCCGCCGGCCCGACGATTCGACGATGTCGAACGCCGAATGATCCGACAACAGCGCGCGCAGCGTGGCGGCATTCAGGCGGTGGCCGCTGCGATAGGAGCGGAAGCAGCCGATGAACGGCGCGCCGGCAAGCGCGAGATCGCCCACCGCATCGAGCGTCTTGTGCCGCACGAACTCGTCCGGGAAGCGCAGGCCGCCCGGATTGATGACGGAATTGTCGTCGCCGATGACGAGCGAATTGTCGAGCGAGGACCCGAGCGCATGGCCGGAGGCCCAGAGCTTCTCGACATCCTTCATGAAGCCGAATGTGCGCGCCGCGGAAATCTCGCGTCGGAAGACTTGCGCATTCATGTCGCTGGCAAAGCGCTGCCGGCCGATCAGCGGGCATTCGAAATCGATCTCGACCTCGAAGCGCGTGCCGTCATAGGGGCGGAACTCGGCCCAGGAGCCGCCGGCTTCCACGCGCACGGTCTTGGTGACGCGGATGAAGCGGCGCTTGGCCGGCTGCGAGACGAGCCCTGCCTGCTCAAACGCCTCGATGAAGCAGGCCGACGTGCCGTCCAGGATGGGAACCTCCTGGCCGTCGATCTCGATGACCAGATTATCGATTTCCAGAGCCATCAGCGCAGCCATCAGATGCTCGACCGTATCGACACTGACGCCACGGTTGCCGAGCGAGGTGCACAGATCCGTCGCGCCGATTTCCGAGGCAAGCGCCCGGATCACATGCAGCCTGCCCTCCGCATCGGTGCGGTGGAAGACGATGCCCGTATCCGGATCGGCCGGAAGGAAGGTGGCCGTCACAGGCTTGCCGCCGTGAACACCAATTCCGGATAAGGTGACCGGCTTTGCCAGTGTCTTCTGATATCCCAAAACGATCCCCATGGATGCCCACCCTGGTTGCAGATTGGCAGACATGGCCATCATGTCCAGCGCCAACTCGTCGTTGTCCCCAACCGGACATCGTTCCAGAGCGAGTCTGTTGGGCTATATGTTCTGCAGCGCCGCGCCTCTTCCAGGGCGCAAAACCGCTGCGGGTTGCTAAAATCTGCGCATCGCGGGTTCCGAAAGCCGATTCCGGTTCGAGCCGATGCGGTGCCTGGAAGATAATATTCGCCCCCTAAGGGTCCAAATCACGGTTCTTTACCGTTTATTACATGGTTCCGCCTGCGGATATGGGCAGATTATCGAAGGATTTCAATAAGCTGAAAAGAAGAGCCCCTGCCGGTGGCGTGACCGGCAGGGGCTGTTTTGTGACAAAACCGTGCAAATCCGGGAGCACCGCTCCTTCGGCCGGACCTGGCGTCAGTTGGCCTGACGGCGCAGGAAAGCCGGGATTTCCAGCTGGTCCTCTTCCGAGACCTGGCGCGGCTGCGGACGGCCCTGATCATCGAGCTGGCCGCGGCGCGGCGCATAGATCGATGCGTCCTGCGACAGCGGACGGCGCGGTTCGGCCGGGCGCATCGCCGGTTCGCGGTGCTGTGCCGGCTCCAGCCGACCTGCCGGCTCTTCCTCGCGGCGCGACAGCCCATGGGTCAGGCGCTTGAGGAGGCCCATCGGACCACGATCCTCGGCAACCGGATTGTGCTGCGCATTCAGTTCTGCCTGAACCACCGGAGGAAAGTCGGCGACATTAGGCATGCGCGGCGCGGGCCGCTGCTGCACCGGAGCGGGCGCCGGTTCGGCGCGGTGCATCGGATGATGCTGCGGCTGTGCCGCCATCGGAGCCTGCTGAACCTGCGGCTGCATCTGCGGACGCGGCGCGGCGGCTGCAGCGGCGGGCGCACGGGTTTCAAGCACTTCCGGCGCGGGAGCCTGGAAGATGCGGCTCTGCGGGCGGAAATCCGGCTCCACCGCGGACGGCTGGGCCGCATGCTGCGGCACTTCGGCCTCGGCGGCATGGATCGCCTGGGCGACCGGATCGGCCGGGCGCTGCTGGGCAGCCGGCTGTTCGGCAGGACGCTGGACGGAGGCTTGGGCGGCCGGCTTGACGGCAGGCTTCATTGCCTGGCGAAATTCCAGCGGCGCAGGCGCCGCGTCTCCGATCTGCTTGTCGATGCCAGTTGCCACGACCGAAACGCGGATGACGCCTTCCAGCCCTTCGTCGAAAGTTGCGCCGAGGATGATGTTGGCGTCCTGATCCACTTCCTCGCGGATGCGGGTTGCCGCCTCGTCCACTTCGAACAGCGTCATATCACGACCGCCGGTGATCGAGATGAGCAGGCCCTTCGCGCCCTTCATCGATGTCTCATCGAGCAGCGGATTGGCGATCGCGGCCTCGGCGGCGGCCATCGCGCGGCCATCGCCGGAAGCTTCGCCCGTGCCCATCATCGCCTTGCCCATCTCGCGCATAACCGAACGCACATCGGCGAAGTCGAGATTGATCAGGCCTTCCTTGACCATCAAGTCGGTGATGCAGGCGACACCCGAATAGAGCACCTGGTCGGCCATCGCGAACGCATCCGCGAACGTCGTCTTGTCATTGGCGATGCGGAAAAGGTTCTGGTTCGGGATGACGATCAGCGTGTCGACGTTCTTCTGCAGTTCGTCGATGCCCATCTCGGCGGTCTTCATGCGCCGCTGGCCCTCGAAATGGAACGGCTTGGTGACCACACCGACGGTCAGGATGCCCTTCTCGCGCGCAGCCCGCGCCACGACCGGAGCCGCGCCCGTGCCCGTGCCGCCGCCCATGCCGGCGGTGACGAAGCACATATGGGTGCCCGACAGGTGATCGTTGATCTCGTCGATGCACTCCTCGGCGGCCGCGCGGCCGACCTCGGGCTGCGAGCCGGCGCCGAGGCCTTCGGTGACCGCCGTGCCAAGCTGGATCAGGCGTTCCGATTTCGACATGGCCAGCGCCTGGGCGTCGGTATTCGCCACCACGAAATCGACACCGCGCAGGCCGGCATTGATCATGTTGTTGACGGCGTTGCCGCCGCCGCCGCCGACACCGAACACGGTGATGCGCGGCTTAAGCTCGGTGATGTCCGGCTTTTGCAGATTGATAGTCATCGTTCCTCGTCCTTTTCGCCTTTTCTCACCGCTTCGCCGCCGCGGTGCCGAATGAGTTGTTGTTGCCGAATTGCGTTATTTGCCCTGTTCAAAAACTCTCTCTCAGCCATTGGCCCACACGCTGGAAACGCCCGCCCGTTCCCGTCATGCGGCTGGTTGAACCCGCCTTCACGGAACGCTCCTCGATGCCTGCGACCTGTGGATAGATCAGAAGCCCGATGGTGGCCGCGAATGCTGCTCCCTTGGCCGCCTCGGGAAGCCCCGCGACGCCCAGGGGCCGCCCAATCCTGACATTGCGCGCGAGAATCCGGCGCGCCACTTCGGGCATGCCGGTCAGCTGGCTTGCGCCGCCCGTCAGCACCACCCTTTTTCCAACGATATGACCGAGACCGGACTGGTTGAGCCGGTCGCGCACCAGTTCCAGCGTCTCCTCGACGCGGGCGCGGATGATGCGGGTCAGCACCGAACGCGGATACTGGTTCGGCACGTCCCGGTCGTCCTCTCCGATCGGCGGAACACTGATCAGATCGCGGTCGTCGGCGGCACTCGGCAGCGCCGAGCCGTACATGACCTTGAGCCGCTCCGCATCGTCCATGCGGGCGGAGAAGCCACGCGCCACGTCCATCGTCACATGATTGCCGCCGATGGCGATGGCATCGGCATGGATGAACTTGCCCTCGGAGAAGACCGAGATCGTCGTCGTGCCGCCGCCCATGTCGATGCAGGCGGCGCCCATTTCGGCTTCGTCGTCGACAAGTGCCGAGAGGCCGCTCGCATAAGGCGTGGCGACGATCGCCTCGACCGAAAGGTGGCAGCGGTTGATGCAGAGCTCCAGATTGCGCAGCGGCGCGGCGTCGGCGGTCAGCACATGCATGTCGACCCCGAGCGTATCGCCCAGCATGCCGAGCGGATCGCGTATGCCGCGCTCGCCGTCGAGCGTATAGCCGACCGGTAGCGAATGGACGAGATGACGTTCGGCGGCGAGCGCCTGCTTGGCGCCGGCGGCCAGCACCCGGCGGATATCCGCCCGGTCGATCTCATGCCCGCCAAGGCTGACGCTGGCGCTGAAGGTCTCGCTCTTCAGCCGCCCGGCGGAGATATTGACGATGAGCGAGTCGACGGTGAGCCCCGCCATGCGCTCCGCCGCATCGACGGCCAGACGGATCGACTGCTCCGCCGCGTCCAGATCGACGATGACGCCTGATTTCACGCCGCGCGATTTCTGATGCCCGATCCCCAACACCTCGATGCGATGCGTGCGGCCGGGCAGGAATGCACTCTCCTCGCGCGGCTTCAGCCTTGCGATCACGCAGGAAACCTTGCTGGAGCCGACGTCGAGAACCGTCAACAGGCGCACGCGACGCCCTGACGATCCGGCTGGAGATGTGGTTTTGCCGCCAAGAATACTCATACACGCTTCCTCGCACGGGCCAATTGCTTGTCACGTTCCTTGAGCGCCTGCTCCCGGCGCTCCATCGCCTCGGGCGTCAGGCGAACACTCATCCGGTCCTCGATGCGCATGTCGACGGCGAGAATGTCGCGCGACAGGAGCCCTTTCTCCTGATCGAGCCTGTCGACCGCCGCCAGCGTGGCGGGAACGTCGTCTTCCGGCAGCATGACCCTGACGCCGTTCTCGAGCAGGAGATCCCAGCGGCGATCGGCGACGCGGATATAGGCGCGTACCTTGCCGGCGAGATGCGGATAGGCCGCGACCTGCGCAATGAAATCCTTTGCAGCCGCCCCCGCGCCGTCACCGACGACCAGGGGCAGTTCCACATGACGGCCGGAGAACGGAACGATGGATTTGCCCTCGGCGTCGATCAGCGACAGATCCCTGTCGCGCTGCCAGATCGCAAAAGCCTTGCGCTCGCGGATCGCGACATGGACGGTCCCGGGATAGATCTTGCGCACATCGACGGATTCGACCCATGGCAGCGCCGCTATCGCATCGCGCGCACCTTCCGCACTCATGCCGATCAGCGAGGTCTCGCCATCGAGCGCGAGCGCACCCAGCACATCGATATCCGACGTCTCGCGATTGCCTGATACATCGACCTTCTCGATCGCAAAGCCGAAAGTGGAGGTGGTCGCCTTGACGACTTCAGGCGTATGCCCGCCGAGCACCATGCCGTAAAGGCCGGTGAGACCGAGAAAGCTCAGCGCACCAACCGTACCGAAATGGCGCGGAACCTCGACACTGCCCTCGAACAGGCGGACGGCAAGGCGGAACGGCTTGCGCAGGAATTTCGGCAGAACAAAAGCGCCCTGGGCCGCCGATGCCTGACGCATCGCGGCCGCACCCCTGGCGCCGGAAGCTCTGCCCTTCAACGCAAACACGATGCGTCCTCCACCATCCAACTCAACAATTCGCCGAAGGAATGTCCTGCAGCCCTGGCAATATCCGGCACCAGCGATGTCGGCGTCATGCCGGGCTGGGTATTGATTTCCAGCCAGGCAAGCTCGCCATCTTCCGAAAAACGATCGTCATAACGGAAGTCGGAACGGCTCACGCCCTTACAGCCGATCGCTTGATGTGCCTTGAGCGCCATTGTCTGTATTTTTTGGTAAATTTTCGGTGAAATTTTTGCCGGACATTCGTGTTTTGATCCGCCGGCAACGTATTTCGAGTCGTAATCATAGAACTGATGACCGACGGGGATGATCTCGCAGACACCGAGCGCCACATCACCCATTACCGCGCAGGTCAATTCACGCCCCGCCACATAGTGCTCGACCATGACCTCGTCGCCATATCGCCATTCCGACGAGGTGATGATCTGCGGCGGATGCGACTGATCCTCCTTGACGATCACCACACCGAAGCTCGACCCTTCATAGACCGGCTTCACCACATAAGGCGGCTTCATCGGATGGCTGGAGGTGAAATCGAAGCGGTTCATCAACTTCGAAGGCGCCACCGAAATACCGGCCGCGGCAGCGATCACCTTCGCCCGCCCCTTGTCCATGGCAAGCGCCGATGCAAGCACACCGGAATGGGTGTACGGGATCTGCAGATATTCGAGAATACCCTGGATGGCGCCATCTTCGCCAAAGGGCCCATGCAGGGCGTTGAAGGCGATATCCGGCCTGAGATCGGCGAGGACACTTGCCACATCGCGATCGACATCGACCCGCGTCACGCGATAGCCTTCCGCTTCCAGGGCCTCGGCGCATGCCGCACCCGACGAGAGGCTCACCGGACGTTCCGATGAAAAACCACCCATCAAAACTGCGACATGTTTCACCATGCAATATCCCCTCAGCGGTCCCCGGCGCACACCGAAAAGAGGCTGAATCGGACCTGCCCGGCGACATGAAAATCGCAGACACCCGAGACAGGCGAAAAGCCTGCCGACTCAAATCAGTTAACGCTTAACCCTAAAGAATCAGAGAGTTGAATCTCTGGCAACCCCTGTCAGCATTCCTCTTGGATAAAACATGTTTTTTGTTGGAAAATCAGGCTGATGGGACAGGCGGAAAATGAGGGGTTGGCATCGCCCGCGGCCGCCGCCCGCGGGCAATGATTCCTCAGCGCTTCAAGGAAGCGAGAATTGCATCGGTGGAACTGATGCGGGAGACGCGCGGCAGCACCTTCTCGACGGCGAAACGATGCATGCTTTCCTCGAAGCTCGCCGCCACGTCCTCGGCAATAATGACGGAATAGTTGAGCTGCCAGGCATCGCGCGCCGTCGACTCCACGCCGAAATTGGTCATCACCCCGCCAAGCACGATCGTATCGATGCCGCGACGGCGCAGTTGCAGGTCGAGCTCCGTGCCGAAGAAGGCGCTCCACTGGCGCTTGGTGATCATCACATCTGCCTTGAGCGCTGCGATCTCCCCGGCAAATTCCATCGCGCCTTCGCTCAAGCCCCCTTCCGGCCGCTTGATCGGGACATCGACATCGGCCGGCGGCGCATCGGCGAAATCGCCGGAAAAGCCCACCCGCACCAGAACCAGGAGCGAACCTGCCTCCTGCATCTTCCCTGCCAGCCTTGCGGCATTCCCCACCACCTGCTCCGCCGTATAGGGCGCCATCGGCATGCCGAGCGTCCATTGCTGCAGGTCGATCAGAACGAGTGCGGTTTTGCGCGGATCGAAATCGGGCATGAGCATATCTCCTTGAGGATGCGGGAATTGCGTGAAGCTGTTACGCTGGACGTGACATTGAATCGTGATGACGATAAATGAGGATTGTCTCACAAAAGATATATGAGGATGGACTCACAAAAGTCAAGCAAGGCGACCACGCCGGCGCCGCGGAAACCGCAGCGCAAGCGTGGCAAGGAACGCGTCAGCGCATTGCTGGCGGCAGGCGCGGAGGTTTTTGCCGAAAGCGGATATGATGCCGCGACGATGACGGGGATCGCTGCGCGCGCCGGTGCCTCGATCGGCTCGCTCTACCAGTTCTTCCCGACCAAATATCTCCTGGCCGAAACGCTCCATGCGGAGCAGATCGGCGTACTTCTGGAAAGACTGGGAGAACTACGCACGAAAGCCGAGGGCAAAAGCGCGGCCGATCTGGCGGACGACGTATTCCAGACCCTCACGGCATTTCTGGAGAGCCATCCGGCCTTCGTGCCCCTCGCCGACCGGCGCGACATCGACAAGGATCGCAAGGCGAAAACGCGCGCGCAGCTGCGTCAGCGGATCACCGATCTGATGTCCCATGCCGTCCCACCGCTGCCGCCGGGCAAAGCGGAAGTCGTCGCGACGGTCATCCTGCAATTGATGCGCTCGGTGATCGCACTTCTCAACGACCGGGAGCAACCCTTGCGCGATGCCGTTCTGGCCGAACTGCGGGTCATGCTGCGTAATCACCTGGAGAAGGTGTCGGGGTAGAGTCTTCAGATTGGAATGGAAACGTCGCCTCCGGCGTCATTCTCGGGCTTGTCCCGAGAATCTACTGCGATGGCAGGCACTAGATCATTTCAGATTTAAGTGGAAGTGCTGGCGGGACAGCGCCCCCCTCTGCCCTGCCGGGCATCTCCCCCGCAAGGGGGGAGATTAAGCCTTCATAGACGCGTGGCACCAATCGCCAACGTTGCAAGGTGAAGGCGGAGAGACATGTCAGCCAATCTCCCCCCTTGCGGGGGAGATGGCCGGCAGGCCAGAGGGGGGCGCCTAGCGATTCCATTAAAACCGTAACCGCTCTAGCCTTTTCGCCACTCTGGCACGGTCGAAGTCGCTGATGTTAGCTCTCTTTCATCCTTCGTCGGTAGATTCTCGGGACAAGCCCGAGAATGACGGCAGAAGGGCACTGGTGTTTCCGTTTAAATTTGAAACACGCTAACCCTCAGATGATCTGTCCCAGGAACTCCTGGACCTCCCGCCCCTGCCGGAAAAGCCCGAGGCGCTTGATCTCCCATTGCAGCCGGATGCCGGAGTTCTCCAGTACGCGGGCGCGCACCGTCTCGCCCAGCGTTTCCAGATCATGGCCGCTCGCCTCGCCGGTATTGATCATGAAGTTGCAGTGCATCGGCGACATCTGCGCCCCGCCGACCATCCGCCCGCGGCAGCCGGCCTTGTCGATTTCTTTCCAGGCGGACGAGCCCTCGGGATTCTTGAAGGTTGAACCGCCCGTCTTTTCGCGGATCGGCTGTACCGTCTCACGGTGATGCTGCACGGCGTCCATCGCCGCCCTGATCTCGTCCTGCTCGCCCGGTGTTCCCTCGAACAGCGCCGAGGTAAAGATCAGATCCTTCGGCGCGGAGGAATGGCGATAGGCATAGCCCATATCGGCATTGGAGAGGATGTGCAGCTTTCCCTTGCGGTCGAGCGCCCTGACCTCCACCACGCGCTCGCGCGTTTCCACGCCATTGGCGCCGGCATTCATCCGCAGCGCCCCGCCGATACCACCGGGTATGCCGTGATAGAAATGGAAGCCCGCGATACCCGCTTCGAGCGCCGCCGCCGCCAGCCGCTTGTCCGGCGTCGCGGTTCCGGCGCGAAGCCGCGTCTCGGACATGCGTTCGATCTCGCCGAAACCCTTGGCCGAAAGGCGCACCACAAAACCCGGAATGCCGCCGTCGCGCACCAGGAGATTGGAGCCGATGCCGACGACCATCACCGGGATTTCCTCCGGCACGGCGCTCAGGAAAGCCGCCAGGTCCTCTTCGTCCGCCGGCTGGAACAGCACCTCCGCCGGTCCGCCGACGCGGAACCACGTGATCTTGTCCATGCCCGCATTGGGCGTGATCCGTCCGCGCAGCCCGGAGAGCTTGTCGCCAAGTTTTGCAATAAGCGCTTCGCCGTCACCGATCATGCCGTTTCTCCCGCCAGCTCCTTAGGCAGCGCATAGGCCCATTGGGTGATATTGCCCGCGCCCAGACAGACGACGAAATCGCCCGGTTCGCCCGCCGAGGCGATGAGCGGCGCCAGCGCCTCCGGGCCGGTGACATAGCGCGCATCGCGATGCCCCGCCGTCTTGATGCGGCTGACCAGCGCTTCCGAATCCACGCCCTCGATCGGTTCCTCGCCCGCCGCATAGACCGGCGCGACCGCCACGATATCGGCATCGTTGAAGCAGGCGGCGAAATCGTCGAAAAGGCTGGAGAGGCGCGTATAGCGATGTGGCTGGACGATGGCGATGACACGTCCCTGCGTCGCCTCGCGCGCCGCCTTCAGCACCGCCTTGATCTCCACCGGATGGTGGCCGTAATCGTCGAATATCTCGATGCCGTTCCACGAGCCGGTATGGGTGAAGCGCCGCTTGACGCCGCCGAAGGAAGAAAGCCCCTTGCGGATATCGTCGGCCGAAATGCCGAGCTCATGCGCCACGGCAACCGCGGCGGTCGCGTTGGAGACGTTGTGCCGCCCCGGCATCGGCAGGCGCAGCCCCTTGATCTCCGTGAGCTCGCCGCTCTTGCGGCTGCGGATCACCACGTCGAAATTGGAGGCCGGGCCGTCGATGACGTGGTTGACGAAGCGCACATCGGCCTGCGGGTTCTCGCCATAGGTGATGACGCGGCGGTCCTCGATGCGGGAGACCAGCGCCTGCACCTCGGGATGGTCGAGGCACATCACGCCGAAACCATAGAACGGCACGTTCTCGACGAACTGGCGGAAGGCCTCGCGCACATTGTCGAACGAGCCGTAATGGTCGAGATGTTCAGGGTCGATATTGGTGACGACGGCGATATCGGCGGGTAGTTTCAGGAATGTGCCGTCGCTCTCGTCGGCCTCGACCACCATCCACTCGCCGCCGCCCATCCGCGCATTGGTGCCGTAAGCATTGATGATTCCGCCATTGATGACGGTGGGGTCGAGATTGCCGGCTTCGAGGAGTGCGGCGACCATCGAGGTCGTGGTCGTCTTGCCATGGGTGCCGCCGATGGCGACGGCCTGACGAAAGCGCATCAGCTCTGCCAGCATCTCGGCACGGCGCACCACCGGCAAAAGCTTCTCGCGCGCCGCCACCAGTTCCGGATTGTTCTTCCTGATCGCGGTCGAGACGACGACGACTTCCGCATCGCCCAGGTTCTCGGCCTTGTGGCCCACGAACACCTCGATGCCCTTGTCGCGCAGGCGCTGGACATTCGCCCCATCAGCCTGATCCGAGCCCTGGACCTTGTAACCGAGATTGTGCAGGGCCTCGGCGATACCGCTCATGCCGATGCCGCCGATGCCGACGAAATGCACAAGCCCGATATTCAGCGGCATCTTCATGGCCGCTCTCCTTCTTTGAATTCCGAAATGGGTTTACCCGCTGCAATAGCCTCTGCGAGATTGGCAAGCAACCGCGTGGCGTCAGGCCGGCCCACGGCCTGCGCCGCCCTCGCCATTGCGGCAAGCCGCTCCGGTTCGGCGATCACCTGGGTGATGATTTCAGCCAGACGCGGTGGATCGAGTTCGGCCTGCCGGATCACCTCAGCCCCACCAGCGGCTTCGAGTGCGGCGGCATTGGCCGCCTGGTCGTGATCGAGCGCATAAGGAAACGGCACCAGCACCGCCGGCCGGCCAATGGCCGCGATCTCCGAGACGGTCGAGGCGCCCGAACGCGAGATCACGAAATGCGCCGCCGCAATGCGCGCCGGCAGATCGGTGAAGAACGGCGCCACCTCGGCTCCCACGCCAAGCGCCTCATAGGCTGCCCTGACCTCGGCCTCATCCTCGGGACGGGCCTGCTGCGTCACCTTGAGGCGTGCCCGGAGATCATCGGGCAGCAGCCGGACTGCCGCGGGAATGGCTGTGGAGAAGAACTGCGCGCCCTGGCTGCCGCCGAACACCAGAAGCCGAAACGGTTCGCCGGGGCGTACCGGCTGGTACGGTTTGCCTGTCTCCGCCAGCACCGCAGGACGCACCGGATTGCCCGTCTGCACGGTCTTGGCGGAAAAACGCCCCCCCGTCTCGGGCAAGAAGCCCCCCGCAATGGCATCGACACGGGGGGCCAAACCCTTGTTGGCCCGCCCCATCACCGCGTTCTGCTCATGGATGAATGTCGGAATTCCCATCCGCGTCGCGGCATAGAGCGGCGGCAGCGTCGGATAGCCGCCGAAACCCGCGACGAGCTTCGGCTTCAACTGACGGAAAAGCCGCCTTGCATCCAGATTGCCCTGCCAGAGCCGCCACATGGTGCGGGCGATCGCCACCGGGTTGCGCCCCGATATCGTCGCCGAGCGGACGACATGCACCGCCTTGGCCGGAAAAGCGCCGGCGAAGCGCTGCGCCCGCTCGTCGGTGGCCAGATGCACCTCCCAGCCGCGCGCCGCCAGTTCATGCGCCAGCGCTTCCGCCGGGAAGAGATGACCGCCGGTTCCTCCGGCGCACAGGACGATGATCCCCTTCGACATGGCGCTACCCGCCTCAGGATGCGGAGAACCGGCGGCCGGCGCCGAAATCGAGCGTCGCCGACATGCGCGCCTCCGGCCGGCGCCGCGTCAGCGCGAGCAGAATGCCCATCGAGATCGCCACCGCCACCAGCGACGAGCCGCCATAGGAGATGAAGGGCAGCGTCATGCCCTTGGCCGGCATCAGATGCAGATTGACCGCCATGTTGATGATCGACTGGAAGCCGAACAGGATGACGATCCCGGAAACGGCGAGACGGGTGAACTCGTCGCGCTCCTTCAGCGCGATCGAGAGGCCGCGTATCACGATGAAGGCGAAGATCAGCATGATCAGCAGGCAGAGCACGATGCCATATTCCTCCGCCGCCACCGAGAAGATGAAGTCCGTATGGCTATCGGGAATGATGCGCTTGATCGTCCCCTCGCCCGGCCCCTGACCGAACCAGCCGCCGCGGATGATCGCCTCACGGCCCGCATCCACCTGGAACGTGTCGCCCTCGCCGGTGAGGAACCGGTCGATACGGCCCGCGACGTGCGGGAAGACCGTATAGGCGCCAAAGCCGCCGACAACGGCGCCGGCACCGAGAACCACGATCCAGAACCACGGCACGCCGGCCATGAAGAACATTGCCCCCCACGTTGCCGCCGTCAGCATGGTCTGGCCGAGGTCTGGCTGGGCGACGAGAAGCGCTGCGACCAGCGCGAAGAGCAGCATGGCGAAAAGGTTGCCGGGAATATCGGGCCGGCGCTCATGCTCGGCGAAAAGCCAGGCGCAGATGACGACGAAGGCCGGCTTCATGAATTCCGAAGGCTGGATCGATATGCCGAGCAGTGAAATCCAGCGCCGCGCACCCTTCACCTCGATGCCGAAGAAGAGCGCCGCCACCATCGCCAGGATGGAGAAAACCAGCAGGAACAGCGAAAACCGCCTGATCTCGCGCGGCGCCAGAAAGGAAACGGCGATCATCACGATGAGCGCAGGTATCATGAAGACGATCTGCCGCTCGACGAAATGAAAACTGTCGAGGCCGATGCGCTCGGCCACCGCCGGGCTCGCCGCGAAGGACAACAGGATGCCGAGCCCCATGAGCGCCAGGCAGGCTGCGAGGAAGTAACGGTCGATCGTCCACCACCAATTGGCGACCGGCCCGCGGTCAACACGGCTTACCATCAGCGTCCCCCTTCAATCGGTTGCGCGCCCGTCAGCGCCGATACGGCGTGGCGGAACGCCTCGCCGCGTTTCTCGAAATTCTGGAACTGGTCGAAGCTGGCGCAGGCCGGCGACAGGAGCACCACCGGCTCCGCCCCCCCGTCAGCCTCCGCATCGCGCGCCGCGTGCTCGACAGCGGCCGCGATCGTGCCGGAAATCTCGTAAGGCACCGCCTCGCCCAGCGTCGCCGCGAATTGCGGCGCCGCCTCGCCGATGAGGTAGGCCTTGGCGATGCGCGGGAAGAAGCCGGAAAGCGATGTGATGCCGCCTTCCTTGGGCAGGCCGCCGGCGATCCAGTAGATCCGCTCGAAGGAGGAAAGCGCCGGCGCCGCCGCATCGGCATTGGTCGCCTTGGAATCGTTGACGAACAGCACCTTTCCGCGCTTTGCCACCTGCTCCATGCGATGGCCGAGCCCGGGGAAGGATTTAAGGCCCGTGCGGATCTCCTCGATGGTGAGACCGACCGCCTGGCACGCGGCAAGTGCCGCAAGCGCGTTCTGCGCATTGTGTTCGCCGCGCAGGGAGCCGATTCCCTCGAGCGAGGCGATCTCCTGGCTCTTGCCCGCACTGGCGTGCATCAGTCTCGCCCCGTCGGCGAAAAACCCTTCCGTCACCGGCTGGCGCTTGGAGATGCGGATGACCGTCTTGCCCGTGCGATCCAGCCGGTCGGCGATCCCAGCGCAATAGCTGTCATCGACACCGACGATCGCCGTATCGCTGCCGGCCACCAGCCTTTCCTTGATGTCGGCGTAATGCTGCATGGTGCCATGCCGGTCGAGATGATCCGGCGTCAGGTTCAGCAGAATGCCGGCCGTCGGGTTGAGCGAGGGGGCAAGATCGATCTGGTATGATGAGCATTCCACGACATAATATCTGTGGGCGGCAGGCGGCTCGAGCGTCATCACCGCCGTGCCGATATTGCCGCCGAGCTGCATGTCGCGCCCCGCCGATTTGATGATGTGGGCGATCAGCGCCGTCGTCGTCGATTTGCCGTTGGTGCCGGTAATGGCGATGAAAGGGCATTCGGGCGCGGCACGGTTACGCTCGCGCACGAAGAGCTCGATATCGCCGATGACCTCGACGCCCGCCGCCTTCGCCAGATCGACCGTCCAGTGTGGGCGCGGATGGGTGAGCGGCACCCCCGGCGAAAGCACGAAGGATGAAAAACCCTTCCAGTCCGCCTGCCGGAGATCGCCCGTCGGGATGCCCGCGGCCTTTGCACGCTCGACGCTTTCCGGATTGTCGTCCCACGCCAGGACGTCTGCCCCGCCGGCCATGATCGCCTTGGCGGTGGCGATGCCCGAACCGCCGAGCCCGAAGAGCGCGACCTTCCTGTCCTTCATGGAATGGGCGGGGATCATTGTGACCGTCCGCGTGAGTAATTCGTAAATGCCGGCGGGACACCCCCCCCCTCTGGCCTGCCGGCCATCTCCCCCTCAAGGGGGGAGATTGGCTGACTCGATCTTCCGCCTTCGTTCTGCAACGTTTGCGATTGGTACCGAACGTCTATGAAGGCGTAATCTCCCCCCTCGAGGGGGAGATGGCCGGCAGGCCAGAGGGGGGTGCCTAGCGATCCCGCAAAAATTCTCATCCCCATCACCTCAATTTCAGCGTGGAAAGGCCGATCAGGGCGAGGATGATCGCCACGATCCAGAAGCGGATCACCACCTGGCTTTCCGTCCAGCCTTTCTTTTCGAAATGGTGATGGATTGGCGCCATCAGGAAGACGCGCTTGCCCGTCATCTTGAACGAGCCGACCTGGATGATGACGGAAAGCGCCTCCACGACGAACAGGCCGCCGATGATGGCGAGCACGATCTCGTGCTTGGTGGCCACCGCCACCGCACCGAGCGTGCCGCCGAGCGCCAGCGACCCGGTGTCGCCCATGAAGATCGCCGCTGGCGGCGCATTGAACCAGAGGAAGCCGAGGCCCGCGCCGATGACCGCGCCGAGCACGACGGCGAGTTCGCCCGTGCCGGGAACGAAATGGATCTGCAGGTAATCGGCGAAGATCGCATTGCCCGAGAGATAGGCGATGAAGCCGAAGGATGCGGCCGCCACCATCACCGGCACGATGGCAAGACCGTCGAGACCATCGGTCAGGTTCACCGCATTGCCGGCGCCAACCATGACGAAGGCGGCGAACGGAATGAAGAAGATGCCGAGATTGATGACGAGCTGTTTCAGGAACGGGAAAGTCAGCGACGAGGAGAACGGCTCCTGCCCCGCGCGCATGATGAACCATGCCGCGATCGCCGCGATCAGGAATTCGATGCCGAGCCGCGCCTTGCCGGAAAAGCCCTTGTCGGACTGTTTGGTCACCTTGAGATAATCGTCATAGAACCCGATGGCGCCGAAGCCGACCGAAACCAGCACCACCACCCAGACATAGACGCTGGAAAGATTGGCCCAGAGGAGAGACGAGCCGAGAATGCCGAAGAGGATCATCAGGCCGCCCATCGTCGGCGTGCCCGCCTTCTTGAAATGCGTCTGCGGCCCGTCGGCGCGGATCGGCTGTCCCCGCCCCTGCCGAATGCGCAGCGAGTTGATGATCGTCGGCCCGAACAGGAAGACCAGCAAGGCGGAAGTGATCAGCGCGCCGCCGGTGCGGAATGTGATGTAGCGGAACACGTTGAACAGTGTCACGTGTTCGGAAAAATAGGTCAGAAGCGTCAGCATAAAGATGCGGTCCCCTCGAAAAACAGCCTATTCGGCCGGCCCCATCGGCTCGGCAGGCGGATATTTGGCCATCAGTGCCCTAACGATTTTGGAGAACCCGATCCCCTTCGACGATTTGACCATGACGACATCGCCGGGACGGACCGCCTTGACCACCAGCGGCTGCAGTTCCTCGACGCTCTGCCTGTATTCGGTCTGGATTTCAACCGGCAAAGCCGAAGCCAGCGCGGACATTTCCGGCCCGCCGATGAAAAGCGCATTCACCCCGGCGCCCGAAATGGGCGCGGCAAGGTCCTGATGGAGCTTCGCCGCGTGATCGCCGAGTTCCAGCATGTCGCCCAGCACCGCTATGCGGCGTCCGCTCGTTCCCGGCTGCGCGGCATGGAGAAGCTCGAGCGCCGCCCGCATCGAGGCGGGATTGGCGTTGTAGCTCTCGTCGATCAGCGTAATGACGCCCTCGGGATGCTGCAGCCTGTGGCGCGCGCCGCGTCCGTCTTCCGGCTTCAAGGTGGCAAGAGCCATGGCCACCTTGGCCATATCAGCACCGGTGAGATGCGCCGCGCCCAGAACCGCCAGCGCATTCTGCACGATATGCCGGCCGGGCGCGCCGATCTTGACCACCACCTCCTGGCCGGCCAGCCATGCCGTCATGCATGAGCAATCCGGCAGGAGCTTCGTCTCGCCTGCGCGGTAGTCGGCACCGGCACTCTCACCGAACGTGCGGATATGCTCGACGCCCGCCTGCCGCGCCAGATGCTCCAGAAGTGCGAACTGCGGATCGTCCCGGTTGATGAGCGCATAGCCACCGGGCACGATACCTTCAAAGATCTCCGCCTTGGCAGCGGCGATCTCTTCGAGATTGTTGAAATGGCCGAGATGAGCGGGCGCGATCAGCGTGATGACGGCCACATGCGGCCGCACCATCTTGACCAGCGGGCGGATCTCGTCGGCATGGTTCATGCCGATCTCGAACACGCCGTAATCGGCATCCGCCGGCATGCGTGCCAGGGTCAGCGGCACGCCCCAATGATTGTTGAAGGAGGCGACGGAGGCATGCACCTTGCCGACACTCGAAAGCACATGCCGCAATGCTTCCTTCGTGGTCGTCTTGCCGACGGAGCCCGTTACCGCGATGATCTGCGCCTTGCTGCGCGCGCGGGCCGCCGTGCCAAGCCTTGCCAGCCCTTCCAGCACGTCGTCGACCACGATCATCGGCACCTTGAGCTTGCCGAGCGCCGGCAGCTTCGCTTCCGCCACCACGATCAGCCCGGCGCCGGCCGCCATGGCGGCGGTCGCGAAGTCATGGCCGTCGAACTGCTCGCCCTTGATGGCGAAGAACGCTTCGCCCGGCGTGAGCGTGCGCGTATCGATGGAAATCCCGGTGATGCCTTCCGGCAGCGTGCCGATCGGCCTGCCGCCCATCGCCTCCACCATGTCGGCCGAAGTCCACAACCAGCTCATGTCAGCCGATCCTTCAGCGCCTGGGCGACTTCGACATGATCGGAGAAGGGATGCGTCACGTCGCCGATCGTCTGCCCCTCCTCATGCCCCTTGCCGGCGACGATCAGCGTATCGCCCGATTTCATCATGCCGACAGCCGTGCGGATCGCCTCCCGCCGGTCGCCGATCTCGATCGCACCGGGCGCCGCGGCCATGATCTCGGCACGGATCATCGCTGGCTCTTCCGAGCGCGGATTATCGTCGGTGACGATCACCACATCCGCAAGCCGCGTTGCGATCTCGCCCATCATCGGGCGTTTGCCGGTATCGCGGTCGCCGCCACAGCCGAAGACGACGATCACCCGGCCGGTGGTGAACGGGCGCACAGAGGTCAGCACGTTTTCCAAGGCATCCGGCTTGTGGGCATAATCGACATAGGCGGGAGCTCCGTCCTCGGTGGCTCCGACCAGGTCGAGACGGCCCGGCGCGCCCTTCAGCCGTTCCAGCGCGCGCATGGCGGCCGCCGCGGGAACACCGGTCACCATGGCAAGCCCGGCCGAGACCAGCGCGTTGGCCACCTGGAAATCGCCGGCAAGCGGCAGCGCGACCTCATAGATGTCGTCGCCGATCTTGACCTCCGCATGCTGGCGGAAGCGCTCGTGCTCGACGCGCTTCAAGGCGATGAACGCACCCTTGCGGCCAACGGTCAGCACCTCCTTGCCGGCGGCCTTCGCCACCTCGATCGCCCTGGGCGAGAACTCGTCATCGGCGAAGATGACGGCCGGCGCGCCGGCGGGCAGCAGCGTATCGAACAGCCGCATCTTGGCCGCTAGATAATCCTCGACCGTCGCGTGGTAATCCATGTGGTCGCGGCCGAGATTGGTGAAGGCGCCGGCGGCGAGCCTCACGCCGTCGAGGCGCCGCTGGTCGAGACCATGCGAGGAGGCTTCCATCGCGGCATGGGTCACGCCCTCGTCGGCGAGTTCACGCAGCACCCGGTGCAGTTCCACCGGATCGGGCGTCGTCAGCGAGCCGTAATCGCTGCGCGTCGGCGAGAAAACGCCGGTCGTGCCGATATTGGCGGCGGGAAAGCCGGCATCGGCCCAGATCTGACGGGTAAAGGAGGCAACCGACGTCTTGCCGCTCGTGCCGGTGACGGCCACCATGATCTCGGGCTGCTTCCCATAAAAGGCGGCGGCGGCGAGCGCCAGCGCGCGGCGCGGATCCTCGACGCGGATGACCGGCACATCAGGCGCGCCGATCTCGGCGCCGTGGGCCGCGATGATGGCGACGGCCCCCTTGGCAATGGCATCGGCGGCGAATGCACTACCGTCGGTCTTCACCCCTTTCAACGCCGCGAAGAGATAGCCATGCTTCGCCTTGCGTGAATCGGAAGTAAGCCCGGTAATGTCCAATTCTCCGGCGGCTGGATCGGCAAGACTGGCAAGATCGGCGATATCCTTCAACTTCATTTAAAGTCCAGACGTTGTTTCCTGTATACCATTCGCGCCGGACTATGCGTTCATCTTGCCGGCATCGAATCAGTCGTTATCTTCGTATGAAACCAGTATGGGGGCGGTTTCTTGACCGAAATCTGGCTTAACCCCCAGAAATGATGCCGAACGGCGAATAATATTGGCCACCATCGGCGCGGCATTGAGACCGGCGGTGGCACTGGCCTTGCCTTCCTCCGGTTTCGGCTCATCGATGATCGTGAGAACGATATAGGTCGGATCGTCCATCGGAAAAGCCGCGACGAAGGCGTTGAACCGCTTGTCCTTGGAATAACGGCCGTTGACGACCTTTTCCGCCGTGCCCGTCTTGCCACCAACGCGGTAGCCGGGAACGGTGGCCCGTTTGCCGGAGCCACCTGGTGCCGTCGCGTTATATCGATAGAGATAGCGCATATCCTCGCTGGTCTTGGGACTGACCACCTGCTTGGCGAGGGCAGCGGCCTGCTCCTCGGTCCGCGGCAGAAAGGTGGGCGGGATCAGCTTGCCGCCATTCATCAGCGCCGCCGCGCCAACTGCGGTCTGCAGCGGCGTCGTCGTCATGCCGTGACCGAATGCAATCGTCATCGAGTTGATCTTCTTCCAGACTTTCGGCTCCGTGGGCCGCGCCACTTCCGGCAGTTCCGTCTGCATGCGGTCGAGAAGCCCCATGCGCTTGAGGAACGCCCGGTGCCCCTCGACGCCGACCATCTCGGCCTCGCGCCCCGAACCGATATTGGAGGAATAGATGAAGACCTCTGGCAGCGTCAGCACCCGGCCCTTTCCGTGAAAATCATGGATGGTCTGGCGGCCGATCCGCAGGGGACGAGAGGCATCGAACTTGCTCTGCAGCGTCGCCCCTGCGTCGAGCGCCATGGCGGTGGTGAAGCTCTTGATCGTCGATCCCATTTCGAAGGTGCCCGCCGTCATGCGGTTGAGGCGGTCCTTGTCGAGCGCGTGAACGGGATTGTTGGGATCGAAATCGGGCATCGAGGCCATCGCCATGACCTCGCCCGTCTTGACGTTCAGCACCACGGCGCCGGCCGCGATGGCGCGGTAGCGCTGCATGGCCTGCACGAGTTCGTCACGCACGATATGCTGCACGCGCAGATCGATGGAAAGCCTGACCGGCTCCAGCCCCTGCTGGAAGGCCAGCCCCGTCGACTGGAGCGCCGTCAGCCCCTGGGAATCGAGATATTTCTCCATTCCCGCAATGCCCTGATTGTCGATATTGACGAGGCCGAGAATGTGCGAGGCGGTCGGCCCGCCGGGATAGAAACGGGTCTTTTCGGTACGGAAGCCGACGCCGGGAATGCCCAGCGCCATGATCTGGCTCTGCTGGCTCGGCGTCAGCCCGCGCTTTATCCAGACGAAGCCGGCGCCGCTCTTCAGCTTGCGATAGGTCTGCTCCCAGTCGAGATCGGGCAGCACCGTCGACAGGAGCTCGATCGTCTCGTCGGGATCGATAATCCGTTTCGGTTCGGCGAAAAGCGATGCCGTCTTGATATCCGTTGCCAGCACCTCGCCATTGCGGTCGAGGATATCCGGCCGCGAGGCGAGGTTCTGCACCGCCGGCCCGCGCGAGCCGGCCTCCTCGTCGCCCTGCATGCCGTAATAGACGAGCCGGCCACCGATGACGGCATAGATGCCCATGAAGCATGTCATCGCCATGATCACGCGATTGCGCGCGCGGTTCCCGCTCTTTTTGCGAGCACCTACGAAAGCGATGTCGCTCTTGGCCGTACTCGCCACAGGCTCGACATCTGCGCCGCTGTCCCTGAATTTTCCGCGCCGGATCCAGTTCGCGTTCATTCTATCGTCCCTGTCCTACGCTGCCGGTCTTGATCTGATCGGTCTTCTTGATGCTTGCCAGAAGCTCGTCGCTTGAGGAGATGATGTTTTCGATATCGTCGGCGGGGCGTTGCGGGATTTCGTCGATGCTGACGATTTGCCTGGCGTCGATCGGCTTGAGATCGAGCTCGGCCTGATAGATTTCGACCAGCTTCTGCAAGCGGTTCGGCTGGGTGAGCAGGCTCCAGTCCGCCTTGAGCAACGTGATCGTATCCTTCTCGAAATCGATCTTGCGCTGCAGCTTGGCGATATCCGCCATCCGCTTTTCCGCGTCGTATTTGATCTTGTAGGTCACGGTGGCTGCCGCCAGCATGATCGTGATCAAGATGATGTCGAAGGTACGCAGCACTGGTCAGCCCCTGTTCAGATCGTGGGCATCGGGCAGCTTCGGCAGCCCGAAAATGAAGAAATCGGCGGCGAGCGGCGGGTTTTCGGTCCTGATCCCGGCACGCAGCTTGGCCGAGCGCGCCCGCGGGTTGCGCTCCTCCTCCTGCTCGCTGGGACCGACGACGCCCTTGCCGACGGGCGTGAAACTCGGCTGCCGCACCTCCACCTGCGGCAGATGCCGCGAGCCGCCGGCGCCGCCCTGTCTGTCGGCGAAGAAGCGCTTGACGATGCGGTCCTCCAGCGAATGGAAGGTGACGACGACCAGCCGGCCGCCCGGCTTCAACACGCGTTCGGCAGCAAAGAGCGCCCGCGCCAGCTCGCCCAGCTCGTCATTGACGAAGATGCGTAAGCCCTGGAACACCCGTGTCGCCGGATGAATGCGGTCCTTCGGATGGCGGCCGACCAGCGCCTCGATGGCATTGGCAAGATCGCGGGTGCGGGTGAACGGCTCGCTTGCCCGGCGCTTCTCGATCATCCGGGCGATGCGCCCGGCATGACGCTCCTCGCCGAGGAAATTGAAGATGCGGGCGAGATCGCCCATCTTCAGCCGGTTGACGACATCGGCAGCACTCACCCCCTCGCCCGACATGCGCATGTCGAGTGGTCCATCCTTCTGGAAGGAGAAGCCGCGCTCGGCCTCATCGATCTGCATGGAGGAAACGCCGATATCGAGAACGATGCCGTCGGGCGCGCCCGACACCAGCGTATCGAGGTCTGAAAAACGCCCTTGGACGAGCGTCAGCCTGCCGGCAAATTCCTGCTCCATGGCACGGCCGGCTGCAATCGCGGTCGGGTCGCGATCGATCGCCGTGACAGAAGCCCCGGCGTCGAGGATGCGCCTCGTATAGCCGCCCGCGCCGAACGTCCCGTCCACGATATGCTTGCCCGGCTGCGGCTGCAGCGCCGTGACGACCTCGTCGAGAAGAACCGGAATGTGGCGGGCCGGTCCGCCATCGGCATGAGAACCATCTCCGCCGAGGCCCGCCATCATTCCGTCCCCCTTTGGGGCGGTGCGCCCGCCCCGTTTGCCGTTTGCAATTCGGCCCGCCGCCGCTCGGCCAGCCGCTCGCGCACCTTTGCGCGATGTTCCTCGAAACAGTCGGGCTGCCACATCTGGAAATGCGTGTTCGCACCCGCAAATGTCACATCCGCCGAGATGCCCGTATGCTCCCGGATGAAATCCGTCACCGTGATGCGCCCGTCCTGGTCGAGCTTCAGAAAGGCGCCGTCCGCATGCAGGTAAAAGGACATGTCGTCCGCCGTTTCCGCGAAAGGATCCTCGCTCGCCAGCCGGCCGTCGTACCGGGTCAGGAAATCCGGCCCGCCGACGTCGAGCGCCGGCAGATGCAGCGAGCGCAGCGCGTAGAGCTCCACGTGCCCGGCCTTCTGGATCAGCGAACGGAAATGCGCGGGAACGGAAACCCGCCCCTTCGCATCGATCCTGTTCGTCACATGTCCCAGAAACCGGTCCACTACGCAATACCGCCGTTTCCGCCGCAAAGGGCCATCTCATCGCATCCCCCGCCTCGCTCATCGAGGCCGTGCCAGACAGCGCACAAACGAACGGCATCCGGGCCGAGAACCCAGCCTGACGGCTCCACAAAACCGCCCCTGACAATGTCGGGAAACACCGTGTCGAACAAACGCTACTGACGTTACGAATGGATATCATGGGACACTATGGGCGTCAACGGGATCAGGCTACACTCGGTGGGAAGAAGGCCGATTCCGGGCGCATTTTCCCTTTCTCCAGATTTATCGAATATTAAGCTTAAGGAACCGTTAGCCGGGTATCCGCACCCGGCTGTTTCCATCGATAAAACTGCCCTCATCCGCCTGCCGGCATCTGGCGGCCTTTCGCTGCGGCTGCGGGAGTTCGTCGCTCAGAAAGCCCAATCATTGGCTTTTGTCCGCCAGGCGGATCACTCCTCACCGCCGCGGGCAGAGAGAAAAAAGGGGCGGAACCGCTGCCCCCTACCCCCCTCTTCCAACTTGGGCCAAGGCTGAGGGTCAGCTTTCGATCAACGCAATGCCCGGGATCATTCCGCTCCGCACCGCGTTCCCCAGGACACCGGCAGCGTCCGTTAACATGGACTTAATTACGACTGCGTGGGGCACCTCCGCCCCGTCTTGACGAAACATCCCTTCACCTCTATTAAATGCAAATAGTTTGCAATTGCAATTTGGAAAGTGAGTAGCATGGATCGGCCAGAGCCAGTATTGCCGGAACACCTGTCAGTCGCGCGCCATTCCGAGATGACGCTCAACGGCTGGCGCCGCGACCGCGGTGAAGCATCGCTTTCGGAAGTTCACAGATCGATCGCCGTCAGCAGCACGGGGCCGAGCTGGCGCAAGGCGCTGGCTTTCTTCGGCCCAGGCTATCTCGTCGCCGTTGGCTATATGGATCCCGGCAATTGGGCGACCTCGCTCGCCGGCGGCTCGCGCTTCGGCTATGCGCTTCTGGTCGTCGCCCTTCTCTCCAACATCATGGCGGTCATCCTGCAATCGCTCTGCGCCCGCCTCGGCATCGCCACCGGCCGCGACCTGGCGCAGGCCTGCCGCGACGCCTATCCCCGCGCCCTGGCCTGGCCGCTCTGGTTCCTGGCCGAGATTGCCATCTGCGCCACCGACCTTGCCGAGGTCATCGGCACGGCGATCGGCCTCAACCTGCTTTTCGGCATCCCGCTCGAGATCGGCGTCGTCATCACCGCGCTCGACGTCTTCCTGATCCTCTATCTGCAGAACAAGGGCTTCCGCTGGGTCGAGGCGCTGGTCATCACCCTTCTCGGCGTCATCGCGGTATGTTTCGTCGTCCAGATCGCCATGGCCCAGCCCGAATGGGCGGCCGTCATCCGCGGCTTCGCGCCGACGACCGAGATCGTCACCAATCCCGATATGCTCTATCTCGCGCTCGGCATCATCGGCGCCACCGTCATGCCGCACAATCTCTACCTCCATTCCGGCATCGTGCAGACCCGCGCCTATGGCGAGACGCTGGAGGAGAAGCGCTCCGCCATCCGCTATGCGACCCTCGATTCCACCATCGCCCTCACCTTCGCGCTCGCCGTCAACGCCTCGATCCTGATCCTGGCAGCCGCGAGCTTCCACACGTCAGGCCACACCAATGTCGAGGAACTGGGCGATGCCCACACGCTGCTGAGCCCGCTACTCGGCTCTGCAATCGCGCCAAGCCTCTTCGCCATCGCGCTTCTGTGCTGCGGGCTGAACTCCACCGTGACCGCCACCATGGCCGGCCAGATCGTCATGGAAGGCTTCCTCGACATCCGGCTCGCGCCGTGGCTCCGCAGGCTCATCACGCGCGTCGTCGCCATCGTGCCGGCCGCCCTCGTCACCATCGCCTATGGTGAAAGCGGCACGGCAAAGCTCCTGATCCTGTCACAGGTGGTCCTGAGCCTGCAGTTGCCCTTCGCCGTCATTCCGCTGGTGATCTTCACCGCCAATCGCGCCAAGATGGGCAAGCTCGTCGCGCCGCGCTGGCTCACGATACTGGCCGCCATCACTGCCGCCATCATCGTGGTGCTCAATATGAAGCTGATCCTCGATTTCGTAATGGGAAATTAGAACAGAAGCTTACAGCGGTTTCCGGATTCAAGATGGAAACCGCTCACCCTCCCCCATTGATCGCCCGCCAGCGTCCCGGCGTCATGCCATAGGCTTGCTTGAACTGCCGCGTCATATGGCTCTGGTCGGCGAAACCGCTGAAAAACGCCGCATCGGCAAGGGCGGCGCCCTTCCGCATCGATCGCTTCGCCTGATCGAGCCGGCGCATGGTCAGGTAGCGATAGGGGCTGGTGCCCAGTTGCTGGCGGAAATGCCGCGCCAGCGAATAGCGGTCGAGCCCCGTGATCTCCTCCAGTTGCGCCGATGCAACGGTTCTGTCGAAATTCTCATGCAGGAACTGGCGCGCCCGCTCGACGGCCATGGAACAGGTGACGGAACGTGACCGCTTCGCGGCCGAGGGATCGCGCGCCAGCAGCGCATCGGCGATGGCCACCACGATCTGGTCCAACTCCAGCCCTTCCAGCCCGTTGTCGAGCGCGTCGAAGGCCGGACGCAGGGCGGCGAGCAGCCGGGGATCGTCGGCGACGACATCGCGCACGAAAGGCAGGCTTCCCGCCCGCTCCCCCAGCGCATCGCGGATCATGAAAGGCTCGATATAGAGCATCCGGTAGCGGAAACCCGTCTCCACGCCCGAGCGTCCATTATGCACTTCATCCGGATGGATGACGATCGCCTTGCCCGCCGTGCTGTCCACCTTCATCCCGCGATAATCGAAGGACTGCACGCCGCAGAGCGTATAGCCGATGGCATAGGTGTCGTGCCGGTGCGGGTCGTAGGCGTGTCCCTCGAAAAAGGCTTCCAGCCGCTCCAGCCCCTCTTCCGGCGGCGCCAGGCGGATCCAGTCATGCGGCGAAGGCGTGCACGATCGTTCAAGACCACCCATCGTCTCCGCGTTAATGATCGTATCCATGACTTCCGACATCATACGCTTCGAAACCAAGATCACCATCGTGGTCCGCGACGATCTCGCGACCTGGCAAAAACTCAACATCGCCAGCTTCCTGGCCGGCGGCATCGCCGGATCATATCCCGAACTGGTCGGCGAGCGCTATGCCGATGCCTCGGGAAAAAGCTACGGTCCGCTCATCCGCCAGCCGATCCTGATCTTTGCCGCCACCGGCGAAGACCTGAAGAAGGTGCTGGAACGGGCCGCCAGCCGCGGCATCGAGCCCTCGATCTATACGCGGGAACTCTTTTTGACCGGCAATGACGGGGACAACCGCGCCGCCGTCGCCGCCGTTCCCACCGGCGAGCTCGATCTCGTCGGCATCGGGCTGCACGCCGAGCGCAAGATCGTTGACAAGATCATCAAGGGCCTGTCGCTGCACCCATGAAGGAGGAAACCGCCATGCACGATGCCAGCCGGCTCGCCGCCGAATTCGATGCGATCGACAAATACTGGTCGCCGCGCGTCATCGCCATCGCCAATGGCCAATATGTCAAAATCGCCAAGGTTCTGGGCGATTTCGTCTGGCACAGCCACGCGGAAGAGGACGAATTCTTCCTCGTCCACCGCGGCACCTTCATCCTGCGCTATCGCGACGGCAGCCGGACCGTCCTCAAGGCAGGCGATTTCCATGTCGTCCCGCGCGGCGTCGAGCATTTTCCCTCGGCGCCGGAGGAGGCTTGGATCATCTTCGTCGAGCCGGCGCAGACCAAGCACACCGGCGAGGTTGAAACGGAACGGGCGAGCCCGATCGAGGAACAGACCGCGCATCTGCAGCCTGAACCTTCCGCGTGAATTGAAAATGTCAGTTGGCCTGTAAGCCGGGTTCTGTATGGCCGGGCTTGCGCCCGACGTGGCAGCCATTCATCTGGGACGGATGTCGCCACCCGCCTCTTGCAACCTACCCGGATGGCTGATCCGGAAACAGATCGCCGGACTTGCGCCCGGCACGCCATCCCTATTCGGTCTTGCTCCCGGTGGGGTTTACCGTGCCGTCGCCGTTGCCGGAGACGCGGTGGGCTCTTACCCCACCCTTTCACCCTTACCCCGTCATCCCTTGCGCCCTGCAGCATGATCCCGAAAAGTTGCAGACTTCCGGACAAGATCATGCGCCCGATAATACGGCGCAACGGAAGACGGGGCGGTTTGCTTTCTGTGGCACTTTCCCTGGGGTCGCCCCCGCCGGGCATTACCCGGCACCGCGTTTCCATGGAGCCCGGACTTTCCTCACCTGCCGCCTTTCGGCATATGACAGGCGCGGCTGCCCGGCCAACTGACACCGCGTATAAAGGTGCTTTGCACCGAAAACGCAATAAAAAAGCCGGATTTTCATCCGGCTTTTTCAGAAAAACGCGATGTTTCGCACTTAGAACGAGCGCATATAGACCTTCACCTGGCTGCAATAGGCCGCGGAGATCGGGTTCATGCGCGTGGCGCCATGGCCGGCATTGTATTTCAGGATCGTGCCGCAGGTCGTCCCGCCGCCGAGCTTGCGCGCCATGGCAAGATATTTCATGCCGTACTGGATATTGGTCGCGGGATCATAAAGCCCCTTCGCCGAACCGGTATAGCCGAGGCCCCGCGCCGTCGAGAGCTTGAGCTGCATCAGGCCGATTTCGCCCGCCGCACCGCGCGCATTGGCGCGATAGCCGCTTTCGTGGCGGACCACTGCATGGGCGAGCGGCACCGGCACGCCATAGGTCGCAGCATAGCGGTTGATGATGCTCGCATAAGGCCTGCCGTCCTGGTGCGACGTCGTCACCTTTGCGGTAACCGCCTTTTTGGAAACCTGGTTGCGGGAAACCTTTTTGACGGTATTCTTCCTGGAAACGGTCTTGGCCGTTTTCTTCCTGGTGGTCGTCTTCACGACCTTCTTCTTGGCAGGCGCCGCCTTGCGCGCCGTATGGCGCTTCTTCGTGGCGGCTTTCGTTTCGGCTTTGGCAGCTTCCGCGGCCTCCGCCGCCGCTGCCTCTTTCTTCGCCTTCAAGATTGCGGCAATGCTCGTTTTCTCGATTGCCGGAGCGCTGTAGGCCACATTCGAGCCAAGCAGACCCATTGCGCCGACGAGGGCGCACACAAAACCAAATTTTTTACTCATACCCTAACCGTTTGAAGCTGTTTCTTATAGGAGGCCCGCCCCTCTGGTGAGAAAAACGCCGGCCCGCTCGTTGCCCCTATACGAGGCGGCGAAACACAGCACCGCCTCAGGAAACATGGCTGTTGATCTGACGGCGAAATGCAGCCGAAGATTGGTCCGACAAATAACTTTATATTAACGATTGCAACAAAATATCCCAATTCGGTCGAACCGGGAGACAAAAAGTCATTATTTGTTAATAGTTTAGCTTACAGCGACAGGAAGCATCGAAAGCAGCCGATGCAGGGTTTCGATCGTCGAAACGTCGGCCACACCATCAACTTTTTGGGAGCGAAAATGTCGTTGAAAGCCCTTTATGGCAGCTTCCGTCTCCGTTCCGAACACGCCATCGATCGGCACCTGATAGCCGTAAAGCGCCAGCATCGACTGCAGCGCTTCGACCGGTTGGCCGCGATCGCCGAGGGCAAGGAAGCGCCCTCCCCGGATCGGCGCCGGCTCCACCCAATGGCCGATGCCGGCGCGGTAAAGCCGCTCCCAGGGAAATTTCTCGCCCGGGTCGATCTTGCGTGACGGGGCGATATCCGAATGCGCCAGAACCCGTTCGGGGCGGATGGAATGGCGGGTGCAGATATCTCGGCAGAGGTCGATGACCGCATCGATCTGCACATCGGGAAAATCCGGAAAACCGCCGCACGGGCCCTGATTGACCACCTCGATGCCGATCGAGCTCGAATTGATGTCGGTCTCCCCGCGCCAGAAGCTTTGCCCGGCATGCCAGGCACGCTCGCTTTCGGCCACCATCTGCACGATACGGCCGTCCTCATGCACGACATAATGCGCAGAGACCTCACTCTGCGGATTTGCGAGCAGCGCCTCCGCCGCCGCGCCGTCTTCCATGCCGGTATAATGCAGGATCAGCGTGGTGACCCGCTTGCCGTCCCTGCGCGGGCCGAAATTGGGTGAAGGGCGAACGAGCGCCCCCTCATGGTCGGGGACGAAAACGCCGGCTTCGATCTCGCTCATGCGGCCTTCAATTCTCTCTCGATCTTTTCCCAGGCGCCGTTGATGGCGGCGATGCGGTCATTGGCGATCGTCAGGAACTCGTTGGGCACGCCACGCGCAGCCAGCCGGTCCGGATGGTTCTCGGCGGCAAGCTGGCGATAGCGCCTGCGCGCCTCCTCGAAGGACGCTCCGCGCTCAAGCCCCAGTATGACATAGGGATCGGCCTCGCCGAGATCGACATGCCGGGCGACGATCGCCTGGAAATGCGCTTCGTCGAAGCCGAATATCTCGCCTACCCGCGTCAGGAACGCCAGCTCCTTCTCATGCACATAGCCGTCTGCCTTGGCGATATGGAACAGGCCGTCGAGAATATCCTCCAGGCATTTGCAGTTCGCATGCCCCGACCCGCAAAGCGAGGCCATCTGCGCCGCATAGCTCTCATATCCGGCGGTGTCCTGCTTCGCCAGATTATAGAGGCGGGCGACATGGGCACGCTCCGATTCCGGAATGGAGAATATCTGCTGGAACGCCTTAATCTCGTGATCGGTGACGATCCCGTCCGCCTTGGCCATCTTGGCCGAAAGGGCGATCATCGCGATGGAAAAGGCCACCCGCCGGCGTGTTTCCGGATCGCCCTCGAATGTCGTGCGCACGGCCTCGACGACGCTCGTCAGAGCGCTCGATGCCACATTGGCCACGAAATCACCGACACGAACCCAGATCGACATGCTGGCCTTCTACCCGCAAAGTGAAAAAATGGCGAGAGGCCGAAGCAATCGCCGGGAAGCAAATCATAGAATAAATCCGAAAGGAGAAGAAACCACTTTCCGCCCGGATTGCGGAAAAGGACTATGCATGAAACGGAACGGCCGGCGCTGCGGCCGGCCGTCATGTTTCCTCGGGTGGGCAGTATCTTACTGCACGCCGAGCGCCTTCTGCGCCGCGGCTGCCGCCGCATTGCCGGCCTGCTGGACCAGGGCATCGCTCTGGCCGGCGGCTTTCGCCGCCGCTTCCGCTGCGGTGCGGGCTTCGTTGACCGCCGCCGTCTTCTGGGCAGGCGTCATCGAGCTCGCCATCTGTTCCAGGCTCTTTGTCACTTCGGCGGCGATCGATTCGGGGGTCTTCACGCCCGCGGCGGGAACTGCCGCCGTCGTCGCGCTCTGGTCGGCCGCGTTGCTGGAAGTCTGTTCGCTCTCGCTGCAACCAGCAAGAACAGTCATTGAAAGTGCTGCAATGGTGAAAATGAACTTCTTCATAAGATAACCCTTTCTGGGAAGTAGGAAGCGCACTGCAGCACAATCATTCACACAAAGGTTAAGAAAAATATGCAGTCATTACTTTCAATTTTTTGCTTTTTATAAGAATAAATCGAAGAAACATCGAAAAAGGCCGGTGGCTTTCACAATAACGCTATATGAATTTTTATGACAGCTTGAAATATTGCCGTCAAAAGCAGAAACGGCCCGGCAACGCCGGACCGTTTCCATTTCATGCCGGTTTCAAAAAACCGGCATGAGCCGCATCTCCTGCGATCGTTTTACTGAGCGGGCGTCGTGCCCTGATCAGTGCCGGGCGTCGTGCCGGGTTGCGCCGGAGCAGTCTCGTTATTGGCAGGCGGGTTCATATTCTGCTCAGTATTGGGCTGCGTTGCCGGCGCCTGGTCAGGCTGCGTGGCGTTGGTCGTCGTATTGTCGGTATCGCTGCAGGCCGCCAGCCCCAGAACCGAAAGAGCGGCAATCGATGCGATCAAAAACTTTTTCATGGGTCTTCTCCTTCATCATCAGATAACCCCGCCGGATGGGCGAAGCTACCATCGGAGCCAAAACGGGCGGCCTGATGAAAGGTTCTCTCAACTTCTCTTTCATGACGTTACAGATCCGCAACCAGCGCCCGGCGTTGACGAACCCGCTTCCGCCGGATACCCCGAGTCATCTCGTGGAACGACTGGGAAAACAGAAGGAGCGGCCATGAACGGCAAATGGGATTTCTGGATCGATCGTGGCGGCACCTTCACCGACGTCATCGGGCGCGATCCGGAGGGAAATCTCCATCCGCGCAAGCTGCTTTCCGAAAATCCCGAGGCCTATAAGGACGCCGCCATCCAGGGCATCCGCGATCTGCTCGGCGTCAAGGCGGGCGAACCGATCCCCGCCGGGCTGGTCGGCGAGGTGAAGATGGGCACGACTGTCGCCACCAACGCGCTGCTGGAGCGCAAGGGCGACCGCACGCTCCTGGTCATCACCAAAGGTTTTCGCGATGCGCTGCGCATCGCCTACCAGGCGCGGCCCGACATCTTCGCCAAGGAAATCATCCTGCCCGAACAGCTCTACGAGCGGGTGATCGAGGTCGATGAGCGTGTCCGCGCCGACGGCACGGTCGAAGCCGCCCCCCACGAGGGCGCAGTTAGGGCCGCACTGGAAGACGCGAAGAATGATGGCATCGACGCCGTCGCCATCGTCTTCATGCATTCCTGGAACTATCCCGCCCATGAACAGGCTGTTGCCCGCATCGCCCGCGAGCTCGGTTTCGGCCAGGTTTCGGTCAGCCACGAGGTCTCGCCGCTGGCAAAGCTCGTCGGTCGCGGCGACACCACGGTCGTCGACGCCTATCTCTCGCCGATCCTCCGCCGCTATGTGGAGCGCGTGGCGGGGGAACTCGGAATTGCCGAGGGCGGTGGGTCACAATCTCCCCGCCTGTCCTTTATGATGTCGTCGGGCGGCCTTACCGCCGCCGATCTCTTCCAGGGCAAGGACGCCATTCTTTCCGGTCCCGCCGGCGGCGTGGTCGGCATGGTGGAAACCGCGAAGCTTGCCGGCTTCGACAAGGTGATCGGCTTCGATATGGGCGGCACCTCCACCGACGTCGCCCATTTCGACGGCGAATATGAGCGCGCCTTCGATACGGAAGTGGCCGGAGTACGCATCCGCGCGCCGATGATGCACATTCACACCGTCGCGGCGGGCGGCGGCTCGATCCTGCACTATGCGGCGGGGCGGTTCCAGGCGGGCCCCGACTCCGCCGGCGCCAATCCCGGTCCCGCCTGCTACCGGCGCGGCGGCCCCCTCGCCGTCACCGACGCCAATGTCATGCTCGGCAAGCTGCAGCCCGATTTCTTTCCCTCGATCTTCGGCCCCGGCCAGGACCAGCCGCTCGATACAGCGACCGTGAAGGACAAATTCGCCGCGCTCGCCAGCGAAATCGGCGATCGCACCCCGGAAGAGGTGGCGGAAGGCTTCGTCACCATCGCCGTCGAGAACATGGCCAATGCCATCAAGAAGATCTCGGTGCAGCGCGGCTATGACGTGACGCGCTATCTCCTCAACTGCTTCGGCGGTGCCGGCGGCCAGCATGCCTGCTTCGTCGCCGATGCGCTCGGAATGGAAGCGGTGCTGATCCACCCCTTCTCCGGCCTGCTCTCGGCCTATGGCATCGGCCTGTCCTCCATCTTCGCCTCCCGCCAGCAGGCGCTGGTCAAACCCTTTGCCGAACAGACGCTCCCCGACATCGACGGATTGATCGGACGCTTGTCCGAGACGGTGACCGCGGAAATCGTCGCCCAGGGCGTGCCTGAAGGCGAAATCCGCCTGCGCCCGGTCCTGCATCTGCGTTACGACGGCACCGATACGGCCCTCCCCGTCGATTTCAGCGCCAATGATCTGGCGGCCACCCGGGCCGCCTTTGAAAAGGCGCACAAGGCGCAGTTCGGCTTCATCTATGATGACAAGGGCATTGTGGTGGAAGCCGTCGGCGTCGAGGGGCAGGATGCACGCTCGCGTGCCCATGACGAGCTTGCGCAGGCGGTGGAGGACCATCATCCGGCAGCCCATGAGACGCGGAAGCTCTATTCCGGCGGTGCCTGGCATGATGCGGCGGTGCATCGCCGCGAGGGGCTCGCCCCCGGCAATCGCATCAACGGCCCTGCCCTCATCATCGAAAGCCATCAGACGATCGTGGTGGAACCAGGCTGGCAGGCGGAGATCACCGCGCTCGGCCATGTGCTGATGCGGCGCATCGAGAAGAAGGCGCGCGCCGCCGCACTCGGCACCGAGGCCGATCCGGTCATGCTGGAGGTCTTCAACAACCTCTTCATGTCGATTGCCGAGCAGATGGGCGTGACGCTGCAGAACACCGCCTATTCGGTCAACATCAAGGAGCGGCTCGATTTCTCCTGCGCGGTCTTCGACCGAACCGGCGCATTGGTCGCCAATGCGCCGCACATGCCGGTGCATCTGGGCTCCATGGACCGCTCGGTCGAGACGATCATCCGCCTGAACGAAGGCGATGTCCATCCGGGCGACGTCTTCGCCCTCAACGCGCCCTATAATGGCGGCACGCATCTGCCTGATATCACGGTGGTGACGCCCGTCTTCGACGAGAAGGGCGAGAACATCCTCTTCTGGGCCGCCTCACGCGGACACCATGCCGATGTTGGCGGCACAGCGCCCGGCTCGATGACGCCACTGGCGACGACCGTCGATGAGGAAGGCGTGTTGATCGACAATTTCCGCCTGGTCGAGCGCGGCCGCTTCCGGGAAAAGGAACTGATCGCGCTTTTGACCGATCACCCTTACCCAGTGCGCAACGTCCACCAGAACGTCGCCGATCTGAAAGCCCAGATCGCCGCCAATGAAAAGGGCGTCGCGGAACTGAAGAAGATGGTGGCGCAGTTCGGTCTCGATGTGGTCGAGGCCTATATGGGCCATGTCCAGGACAATGCGGCGGAAAGCGTGCGCCGCGTCCTCGACCGCCTGCCGGAGAGCGCGAACTGCGATTACGTCACCGATACCGGTCAGACCATCCGCGTGACGATAAGCGTCGATCGCAAGGCACGGCGCGCCATGGTCGATTTCACCGGCACCTCGCCGGTCGAGAAGAACAATTTCAATGCGCCTGAGCCGGTGACGCGTGCGGCCCTCCTCTATGCCTTCCGCGTCATGGTGGAAGGCTCGATCCCGATGAATGCCGGCTGCCTGCGCCCGATCGACATCATCATCCCCGAAGGCTCGATGCTGAAGCCCGCCTATCCGGCGGCGGTGGTGGCAGGCAATGTCGAGACATCCCAGCATGTCACCAATGCCATCTTCCAGGCGCTGGGCGCGCTCGCCAATGCACAAGGCACGATGAACAACCTCACCTTCGGCAATGAGCGCTACCAATATTACGAGACCATCTGCTCCGGCTCGCCTGCCGGCCATATGAATGACGGCCGCGGCTTTGCCGGCACGTCAGGCGTTCACACCCACATGACCAATTCGCGCTTGACCGACCCTGAAATCCTGGAGATGCGCTTCCCCGTCCTGCTCGAGGATTTCCACATCCGTGAGGGGTCCGGCGGCAGGGGCCGCTTCAATGGCGGTAACGGCACCAGGCGAACGCTGCGCTTCCTGGAACGCATGGACTGCGCCATCCTCTCCTCGCACCGCCACCGCCCGCCGGAAGGGCTGGATGGCGGCGGCGCCGGCGAAAAGGGCCGCACCGAGGTTCGCCGCAAGGACGGTTCGGTGGAAACCCTCAAGGCCTGCGACCAGACGATCATTGAAGCCGGCGAGGCGGTCATCGTGACGACGCCGACGCCGGGCGGCTATGGCAGGGTTTAGCACCGGAGGCCTCCATCCTGAAATCATTGAAAAAGGAGCGGTTTTCTGGGATAATAACGCCAGTGCGTACGAACACCCGTTGAGGAGTTCGATACGTCTCACGCGCAAGCTCCTCACGGGCATCCGGTTACGCATAACCGTAGCCTGAAGGAGATTTTCTCATGGCGACCACCAACAATATGGGCTCTATGGGGCTGATGCAGCACCGTAGCTGGGAAGACATGGCCATGATGGCTCTTGGGGCCATCGTCTTCCTGTCTCCCTTCTTCTATCCTATGGGCAATCTGGCCGTCGTCCTCAGCGCCATCATCACCGGCGCCGTCATCATGACCATCGGCATCATGGAACTGGTATCGCTGCGCCGCTGGGAGGAGATGCTGGCCTTCCTCTGCGGCCTGTGGATGATCATTTCACCCTACGCCCTGGATTATATGGGTCCGCTGCGTTCATGGCATGTGGGGCTCGGCCTGCTTGTCGCGCTCCTCGCCGGCTTCCAGATGTGGCAGGACCGTAACCGCCGGTTCGAAGGATAGACACTGCCGGCAGACCGGAAAACAGCCGCCGGAGCCCTCGGCTCCGGCGGCACTTGTTGAAGAACCCGTAAATCCCGCCGGACATTCACGCCCTCGTCACGGGGTTGTTACATGACGGTGCTACGCGGGGCGAACTCTTTCCCAGGAAAGGATTCGCGCGTCATGCCCGCAATCAATATCAAGCAGACCAAGCCCCGCAACGAGAAGATAAAGCGCGCCATGCAGCGCAATTCGCTGTTCTCGAAAGCAGGCATGTCCGAAAGGCTCTTCGCCCATCTGTTCAAGGGGCTGGTCTATCCGCAGATCTGGGAAGACCCGGAAGTGGACATGGAGGCCCTGCAGATCGGCCCCGGCCACCGCATCGTCACCATCGCTTCGGGGGGCTGCAACGCGCTCTCCTACCTCACTGCCGATCCGGCGAGCGTCGAGGCGGTTGATCTCAACCAGGCGCATGTGGCCTTCAACCGGCTGAAGCTCGCCGCCCTCGCCCATCTGCCCAATTACGATGCCTTTTACCGTTTTTACGGCACCGCCGACGACAAGGCCAATCTCAAGGCCTATGAACGCTTCATCCGTCCGCATCTCGATGCACAAAGCCGCGCCTATTGGGAAAAGCGGATGCTTTCCGGCCGCCGCCGCATCTCCATCTTCTGGCGCGATCTCTACCGCCACGGCCTGCTCGGCGTCTTCATCGGCATGGGCCACCGCGTCGCCCGCCTCTACGGCATCGACCCGCGCGATATCCTGAAAAGCCGTACCATCGAGGAGCAGCGCACCTTCTTCGACACCGCGCTTGCGCCCCTTTTCGACAAACGCATGATCCGCTGGGCGACGGCGCGCAAATCCTCGCTGTTCGGTCTCGGCATCCCGCCGCAGCAATATGATGCGCTGGCAACCGCGGGCAATGGCGATATGGCCGCCGTCCTGCGCGGCCGGCTGGAAAAGCTCGCCTGCGGCTTTCCGCTCAACGAGAATTATTTCGCCTGGCAGGCTTTCGGCCGCGGCTATAGCGCAGATGCCGAAACCGGCCCGCTGCCGCCCTATCTCTCACGCGCCAATTTCGACAAGGTGAAGGCGCGCGTCGAGCGTATGAGCGTCGTCAACGCCTCCTATACGGAATTCCTGGCCGCCAAGCCGGATGCCTCCGTCGACCGTTTCATCCTGCTCGACGCGCAGGACTGGATGAATGATGCGCAGCTCAATGATGTCTGGCGGGAGATCACCCGCACGGCGGCCCCCGGCGCCCGCGTCATCTTCCGCACCGCCGCCGAGCCGAGCATCCTGCCGGGCCGCGTCGATCCCGAAATCCTCGACCGCTGGGACTATCGCGAGGAACAGTCGCGCGAATTGCACGCCCGTGACCGCTCCTCCATCTATGGCGGCTTTCATCTTTATTGCCTGAAGGATGCCTGACATGTTCGGCAAGGCGAAAGCGATCGACCATGGCAGCCTGATGGACCGGGTCTATCGCCGCCAGCGCCATGTCTATGATGCGACGCGCAAATATTACCTGCTCGGTCGCGACGAAATGATCGCCGGGCTTCGTGTGCCGCCCGGCGGCAGTGTGCTTGAGATTGGCTGCGGCACCGGCCGCAATCTCATCAAGACGATGAATCAGTTTCCGAGCGCTCAGCTCTACGGCATTGATATCTCGCGTGAAATGCTTGATACCGCTGAAAAAGCGGCTGAGCGCGCCGGCATCACGGACAGGCTGAGCCTCGCCTATGCCGATGCCGCCCGTTTCGACCCCGAGACGCTGTTCGGCAGGCAGGATTTCGACCGCATCTTCATTTCCTATGCGGTGTCGATGATCCCGCAATGGCAGGCGGTCATGCGCGAGGCGGTCGCCCATCTCGCCCCCGGCGGCGAACTGCATATCGTCGATTTCGGCGACCTCGCAAGGCTGCCGCGCTGGTTCCGGGCCGCGCTCTACCAGTGGCTGGAATGGTTCCACGTCACCCCGCGCAACGATCTCTTCGCGGGGGTAGATAGGATCGCCGCCGAGGCCGGCGCAAAAGCTGAAGCACGCGTGCTTTACCGCGGCTTTGCCTGGATTTCGGTGATCAGGCGCGGCTGAAACTTCTTTTTCAACTTGAAAATCGATCATCCGCTAGTGACGAGCGTCGGCGGATCGCGTAACGCTTTATAAACGCTGTTTCGAATATGGCCTTGTTCATGAAGCGCATCGCCACCGTCCTTTTGTCCCTGTTGCTCTCGGCCTGTACGTCGGTGGATTACGATTTCACCGACGCGACCCAGACCATCAGGACGGAACGCAAGGTCACCTTCTCCTACCCGGCCGTCCGCGCACCCAAATTCGACGACCGCGATCCGCATGACTGGAAGGGCAAGACGCCCTGGCACTATGCCGTCCACGGCACCGACGTCTCCAAATATCAGGGCACGGTCGACTGGAAGACGGCGCGCGACAGCGGCATCTCCTTCGTCTTCATCAAGGCGACGGAAGGCGGCGACCGGGTTGACGAGCGCTTTGCCGAACATTGGGCGGCGGCGCAGGCCGTGGGCATGCCGCGTGGCGCCTATCATTTCTATTATTTCTGCCGGCCGGCGATCGAGCAGGCGCAATGGTTCATCCGCAACGTGCCGCGCGATCCGGGAGCGCTGCCGCCGGTCCTCGATATGGAATGGAACCCGCTGTCGCCGACCTGCAAGAAGCGGCCGGACGCGGCCGTCGTCCGGCGCGAGATGAAGACGTTCCTCGACGCGGTCGAACGCCATTATGGCAAGCGCCCGATCATCTACACGACCATCGATTTCTTCGACGACAACGATCTCAGGCGCATGAAGGACTATCACTTCTGGCTGCGCTCGGTTGCCGGACACCCGAACGAGAAATATGGCGGCCATCCCTGGACATTCTGGCAATATACCGGGACCGGCAATGTGCCGGGCATCAAGGGGGATGCCGACATCAACGTCTTCGCCGGCAGCCCGCAGGAGTGGCGCGACTGGGTGGAGGGCGGCAAGAAGGCGCTGACCATCGCGTCGGAATAAGGCAGCGCCGGCCGGGCATGGTTATTTCCGGTTTGCCATGGGCATAGCCCAAGAATAGTCTCAATTGCGCGTTTCGTGCTCTTTCAAAGAGCCCATATCCCGAGAGAATTCATAAATGAAGAAGACCGCCCTCCTGCTGGCAGCATCGTTCTTTGCCTCCACCGCGCTCGCGGCGGCACAGCAGCCGTCCCTCGCCCCCGTCGAAGAAGCCCCAGCGCCCAAGCCGGCCTGCGGCGGCGATATGGAAGCCTGGTTCGATGGCGTTGTCCGGGAGGCGCGCGCCGCCGGCGTCACCGACAAGGGCATCAACGAGCTCTACAAGGCCTCGATCGATGAAAAGGTTCTCGCCCGCGATCGCAAGCAGGGCATCTTCAACCTGACCTTCGCCGATTTCTCCAAGCGGCTCATTTCCGAGGCAAGGCTGAAAAAAGGCCGCGAAAATCTGGTCAAATATGCCGATATTTTCAAGAAAGCCGAGGAAACTTACGGCGTTCCCGGCCCGGTTATTGCCGCTTTCTGGGGGCTTGAGACCGATTATGGCGCGATCCAGGGGGATTTCGACACGCTGAACGCCCTGGTGACGCTCTCCTTCGACTGCCGCCGGCCGGAGCTCTTCCGCCCTCAGTTGATCGCGCTTCTGAAGCTCTTCGACCAGGGCGTCGTCGATGCCCGCACGACAGGCGCATGGGCCGGCGAGATCGGCCAGATGCAGGTGCTGCCGCTCGATTATCTGGAACGCGGCACCGACGGCGATGGCGACGGGCGCGTCGATCTGAAGAACAGCGTGCCGGATGCGGTGATGACGGCCGCGCGCATGCTGCACGATCTCGGCTGGCAGAGGGGCGAGCCGTGGCTGGAGGAAGTGCGGCTGACGCGCGATCTTCCCTGGGAAGAGGCAAGCCGCACCAACCGCATGCCCCATTCCAAATGGGCCGCATGGGGCGTGGAAGGGTTGAACGGCCCGCTCGGACCCGACGATGGCGATGCCTCGCTGCTTCTGCCGATGGGGCGCAAGGGACCGGCCTTCCTCTCCTACCGCAATTTCGATGTCTTCGTGGAATGGAACAAGTCCATCGTCTACGCCACCACTGCCGCCTATTTCGCCACCCGCCTTGCCGGCGCGCCGGCCTTCGAGGCAGGAGATCCCGAGCCCGGCCTCACCACCGACCAGATGAGGGCGCTGCAGGAGAAGCTCGCCGCCCGCGGTCATGATATGGGCAAGATCGATGGCGTCTTCGGCCTCCTGACGCGCGACGCCGTGCGCGCAGAACAGCTCCGCCTCGGCATGCCGGCCGACGCCTGGCCGACGGTGGAACTGTTGAATAAGCTTTAGTGAAATAGGGAATAGTGAGATAGTGAGGTAGAAAATCCCTACTCACTACCTCACTACCTCACTAAGCCACCCGCCTCTCCCCGCCATAGAACGCGCCGATGATATCAGCGATATTCCCCGGTGCGACCGGCGGGCTGAACAGGAAGCCCTGCAGCTCCCCGCAGCGCTCCGCCCGGAGCCTTTCAAGCTGCGCCGCGGTTTCCACCCCTTCCGCCGTGGTGTCGATGCCGAGGCTCGCACCGAGCCCGATGATCGCCCGCACGATCGCCAGCGATTCCGGGCTGTTGTCGATCTCGCGCACGAAGGAGCGGTCGATCTTCAGCCGGTTGAAGGGAAACTGCTTGAGATAGTGCAGGCTTGAATAGCCCGTGCCGAAATCATCGAGTGCAATGCGTACGCCGCGTTCGCGCAACTGCCGGAGCAGCGCCAGATTGGCGGCGCTGTCGTCAAGCAGCACTGATTCCGTAATCTCGATCTCCAGCCGGTCGGGAGAAAGCCCGCTGAGGCGCAGCGCGTCCTCGATGGTTTTAAGAAGCCCGCCGCTGCGGAACTGGACGGGCGAGACATTGACGGCCACCATCAGCGGTGCGGGCCAGGAAACCGCCTGAACGCAGGCCTCCCGCAGCATCCAGCGGCCGAGCCGGTCCACCTGGCCGGTTTCTTCGGCGAGCGGAATGAATTCCGACGGAGGTACCATGCCGCGGCTGGGGTGACGCCAGCGCATCAGCGCCTCGAAACCGCACAATTTGCCTGATTGAACCGAGAGAATGGGCTGGAAATGCGCCTCGAACTCCCTGGCGATATCGGCATTGCGCAAATCCATCTCCAAAAGCCGCCGGTCGCTGATCTGTGCGTCCATCTCCGGCTCGAAAAAGCGAACCATCCCCTTGTTGGAGCCTTTGGCGCGATAGAGCGCGAGATCGGCGCAACGCAGGAGATCTTCCGCGACCGTCGCGTCAACGGGCGCGACCGCTCCGCCGATGCTGGCGCCGATGCGGATCGGGCGGCCGTCCACGCTGGTGATCGCCGACAATTCCTGGCCGATGCGCCGGGCGAGCACCTCGATCTGCTCGCGCGCCTCGAGCCCCGGCGCCAGGATAGCGAACTCGTCGCCGCCGAGCCGGGCGACGATATCGGCCTCGCGCACCCGCTTTTTCAACCGCTTCGTCACCTCGATCAGCAGCGCGTCACCGGCGGCGTGTCCCAGCGTATCGTTGACCGCCTTGAAATCGTCGAGGTCGATCAGCAGCACGCCGAAGGCGCGCCCGCCATCGGCGAGATTACTCGCCGCCCGCTCGATCTCACGGGTGAAGACCGTCCGGTTGGCCGCGCCGGTCAGGGGATCGTGATGGGCGAGATAGGTGACATGCGCCTCGGCACGGCGGCGCTCGGTGATGTCCATGATGGTGGAAAGCATGGCCGGCCGGCCATCGACCAGCACTTCGCTGGTATATTCGATGACGTCGAGGATCCGGCCATCGGCCGTCCTGTGGCGCAGGCTGGTCTCGGTCGAGGCCGCGTCCTTCTCGCGCAGGTCCTCGGCCGGCCCGTCGGCGCGGATGTCCGATACGCCGAGATTGAGAAAGGCCTCGCGATCATAACCGTAAAGCCGCAGCGCAGCCTCGTTGACATTCAGGAATTCCTCCTGCCCCTGCGCCCGCACATACATCGGCGCCGGATTGTCGTCGAAAAGCGAGCGGAACAGCGTCACGCGGGATTTGAGCTCCCGGATATCGGTCAGGGTTACTGCAAGGATGCCATCGGCGGAATCCACCCCCACCTGCAGAGCAAGCGGGTTTTCATCGAGCTGATAGGCAAGCTCGAACTGCTCTATCGGCTCGCCGCATGCCGCCCGCAGCAATCGTTCGGGCATCACGTCGATCCCGATATCCGCCAGCGCCTCTGAAAGAAGCGTAAACTGCAGGAGATCGGTCTGCGAACCGAGAAAGCGGGCCGCCGCATTGTTGACGCTCAGGATATAGAAATCGCGCGGCTGGCCATTCTCGCCGATAACGGGATTGAGCCCGAGAATGCCCTGCTGCGAGGCGTTGATGAGCAGTTTCGGCAGGTTCAACTGCGCCTTGCGCGGACGCATCATCAAGAGGAAATACTCGCCGGTCCAGCGGCAGGAAAGCGGGAAGGCGATGATCTCCAGGGTCGATACCTTGTTTTCGATCAGCCACCGGCAGAGCGCGAGGCTCGGCTCGGCAGTGAGCCGGGACTGGCCGATCGCCGAATCGATGGCCTGCCTGAAGATGAAGGGCACATCCGCCAGATCGGGCGACTGCCCCTCGCCGAGGCGGAGGATCGAGCGTACCGCCTTGCCGCCGCGCAGCATTCTGGCAGCTTCGCCCGGCTTGCAGTGAACCACTGCGATCTCGTCCGCGAAGCGTCCCATATTGCCCAGCGTGAAATCCTCATAGGAAGGCAGCGGCGTGTTGATGCGCGCCGCCTGCCAGCAATGAAGCATATAACGTACGTCGTCGAATTCGGTCGGTATTTCGATCGTCTCTTCCGTCGCGACCGCCGCACTATCCGGATGCTCGCTCCCCTGCCGCAAAATCGGCAATGTCTCCCCCTCACCCGTCCTGCCGGTTTGCGATGCCGCTTCGTTCCTGAATGCAAACATGACGGTTCCTCGTCCGGGTATCCTGCTGAAAAGCAATGTCTTTGAAAGTCGTGGGAAGGAGCATGGGACATGCCGATGAGGTTCGGCCCGACGGAGCGGCATCATGCCTCGCGGAAGCCTCGATGGCTCCGCGCCGTTTCTGGACGGACCTTAGGCAGCCTATCCTTACGAAGAATTAAACGGCTGGTCACAGAAGCGTCATATGACGCAGCGCTGTCATCCCGCCATCGTTTCCAGCGAAGCGAAGCTGTCGGGCTCCTCGCCCTCGTCGAAAGGTGTCTCCACCTCGACGAACGTATCGGGATAAAACCCGTTGAAGCGGGTGCGCAGCGCCATGGAATAGGCGCCGATATGGCCGATTTCGATCCAGTCGCCGGTATCCACCGTTTCCGGCAGCCAGAACGGACGCGACAATATATCGACGGAATCGCATGTCGCCCCGCAGACGCGGAACGGCACGATCGACTTGGCATTGCCGTTGCGGTTCTTGATCGCCGGATCGGGGATGAAGCGGGCGGGCAGCGTGATCTTGCCGGTCCATGAATCCGACAGGGATGCCCAGATGCCGTCATTGATGTAGAGCCGCCTGCCCTTGCGCAGCAATACCCGCACGATCAGCGAAAAGGCGCGCGCGACGATCACGCGCCCCGGCTCCGCCACCAGCGGCAGGCCGGCGAAATCCCATTCCGCCAGGTCGCCGCGCAGCCGCGACATCAACTGCCCGAGCGATGGCATCTCGACATGCTTGCGGCGCGGATCATGACCGTATTCGGCGGGAAACCCGCCGCCGATATCCAGCCCCGCCAGGGGAACGCCAGCACGGTTGCGCACCCAGTCCGCCGAGCGAAGCGCCCGCTCGTAGGTATCGGGGTCCTCGATCTGGCTGCCGACATGAAAGCAGATGCCTGCCTTGTAGCCGGTCCGGTGCAGCCGCTGCAGGAGTTCCACCGCATGGGCGGGAGCGGCACCGAATTTCTTGGAAAGCTCGTAAGCCGCGTGCCCCTTGGTCTGGATGCGGACATAGATGGTGACTTGGCCCGGATCGATATCGAGCGCTCGTACGATGCGCGTCACCTTCGTGACCTCATCCTGGTGGTCGATCGCCAGTACGCGGATGCCATAGGTTTCGAGCGCCAGGCGAATGTCCGACTGTGCCTTGACCGGATGCATGTAAAGCATCCGCGCATTGGGCGCGGCCTTGCGCACGGCTGCGAATTCCGCGGGCGAGGCGACATCGAACAGGTCGATCCCGTTCTCCGCCAGGGTCTTGAGCACCATCGGCTCGCCATTGGTTTTCACCGCATAGGCGGTTTCGCCCGGAAACATCTCCATGAACCGGCGGGCATCCTCCACCAGCACCCGCGGGTGGAAGCAATAGACCGGTTGGTCCGGACGCGTCGAAAGGGCGACGTCCCGTGCGGTTTCGAATCGTTGCATCGGCCCTCCAAACCGGTCTGGCGAAAGGAACCTAACAAGGCTTGGCGACAGAAAAAAGCCATTACGGCCGCCTGGGCCCGATTGAGGTTTAAGGCGAATCGCCCGATGCTCTGATAATGGCAAAAATCTGTTTCCAGCTCGTGTGGGCGATATGCTTCACGAAAAGTGAACGGGCGCGGTAAACGTTTTTTTTTCAATCGTTTAGACCCAGATGAGGAAATCTTTTCCTCAGGAATGCCGCAATGCAGCACGAATTCCGCTTTTTTTGTGGCCCAATCGAGCATAGATTCCCACGCGTTAACCCAGCGCCATTGGATGATCATCCGATTGTTGCATGAACTATGGCGCGCGAAGGAGGCAGACCGATGGGACTTACACGTTCGCTTAATGTCCTGATGATCTGTGCAGCGTTCGCATTTGTCGGTGCGATGGTAATGGGCCTTCTCCCGTAAGGAGGCTTCGAGACTGCAGATAGGGGGTCCTCAATCCCTGGGGAAAGATACAAAAGGAAAAAGCCCGGCACAGCGTCCGGGCTTTTTCATTTTCGCTTTCATGCGGCCGCACCCGCCAGATCACGCTGCACGGCCTTGTTGGGTTCCTTTTCCGTCCCCTCTTTCTGCGGGCGGATGCCGATCAGATGGCAGATGGCGAAGGCGAGATCGGCACGATTCATCGTATAGAAATGGAAATCCTGCACGCCGCGCTCGATGAGATCGAGCACCTGCTCGGCGGCCACCGCAGCGGCGACCAGCATATGCGTCTGCGGATCGTTTTCGAGCCCTTCGAAGCGCTCGGCGAGCCAAGCCGGGATATGTGTGCCCGCCCGCGAGCAGAAATTCGTCACCTGGGTGAAATTGTGGATCGGCAGCACGCCCGGCAGGATGGGGATATAGATGCCGGCCCGGCGCACCCTTTCGACATAGCGCTCATAAAGATCATTGTCGAAGAAGAACTGGGTGATCGCCCGCGTCGCGCCATTGTCCACCTTGCGCTTCAGCATATCGATATCGGTGGCGAAGTCAGGGCTCTCGGGATGCTTTTCGGGATAGGCGGAGACAGAAATGTCGAAATCGGCGAAGGCCTTCAGCCCCGCGACCAGCTCGGCGGCGTTGAAATAGCCACCCGGCGTCGGACGGTATTGATCGCCCACCCCGCCTGCCGGATCGCCGCGCAGCGCCACGAACCGCTTGATCCCCAGCGCCGCGAATTCGCGGATCACCGTATCGACCTCCTCCTTGGTGGCATCGACACAGGTCAGGTGCGCCGCCGGCGTAACGTCGGTCTCCTTCAGGATACGCGCTACCGTGCGGGCGGTGCGCTCGCGTGTCGAGCCGCCCGCGCCATAGGTCACCGACACGAATTCGGGATTGAGCGGCGCCAGCCGCGTTACCGTGTCCCAGAGCCGCTTTTCCATCTCCTCCGTCTTCGGCGGAAAGAACTCGAAGGAGACCCGCGTCGTCTGTCCGATATCGGGACGGCGGGAAAGACCGAAAACGCTCATCAAACACTCTCCGTCAGATTTTGGGAAGAAGGGTCGGCAATGATCAGGCGTGGATCCTGGGCGAGCCAGAGCTTCACCGTCAGTCCGGCATCGCCGCCTTTCGATTCAAGCTCCTGGGTTTCATCGACGGCAAGGCCCGCCTCGGTCAGCCACGCGCGCATCTGCTCGTCACTGAAGCCCAAGCGCAGATGCGCATGCTCCTCACGCAGGAACTCCAGCGTATGCGGCGCGAAATCGACGATCAAGAGCCGCCCGCCGGGGCGAAGCGCCCGCGCCGCCTCGCGGATCGCCGCCTGCGGGTCTTCAAGGAAATGCAGCACCTGGTGGATGGTGACGAGATCGAAGCTCTCCCGCTCGACAGGCAGGGCATAGACGTCGCCCTGCCGGACCTGCGCATTGGTGATGCCGGCGCGGTCGAGATTGGCGCGCGCCACCGTCAGCATGTCGCGATTGATATCGATGCCGACGCCGCGCACATAGAGCGGCGAGAAGAGTTCGAGGAGCCGCCCGGTGCCGGTGCCAACATCGAGCATCGCCTGGAACGGCTTCTTGCCGATGATGCGCTTCAGCGCCGCTTCCACCGCGCTTTCCGAGACATGCAGCAGGCGGATGCGGTCCCAACTGCGGGCATTGGCGCTGAAATAGGCCGTCGCCCTCTCCTGGCGTTGCGATTTGACTGCCGCCAGCCGCTCCAGGTCGCGCTCCAGGAGCGGGTCGGCATCGTCCAGCCGGGCGATCAGCGCGCGGGCGATCTCGCCGTTCGACCCCTCGTCGGAAAGCCGGAAATAGGCCCAGGAACCTTCCTGATAGCGGTTGATGAGCCCGGCTTCGTAAAGCAGCTTGAGATGACGCGAAACACGCGGCTGCGACTGGCCGAGAATGGAGGTGAGATCCGAAACCGTCAGATCGCCACGCGACAATAGCGCCAGAATGCGCAGCCGGCTGGATTCCGCCGCCGCTTTCAGCGTATCAACCATCGGGTCGAGATGAAGACTGCTGTTGCTCATGTCATGGTCCCGTGTGAGGCTGCGCCTCGAAAGATATAAAGATATGTTTATGTGAAAATGAAAAAGCACGCAAGCAAAAACCGTCGCGGACGGGATCGGGACGGAAAAGGAAGTGTGGAATGAGCGCCGGCACAACACGTCAACGCGCCATCGGCAAGGCTTTGACGGCCCTGCTGCCGGCCGTCCCCTATTCCGATTCCGAGCCGATCCGCGCTGCCGCAACAGCTCCGCATATGAAGACGCTGCCGCCCTCCGTCGCCGTCTGGCTGGCGACGGTCGCCCATATCCGCCACGCCTACACCGATTACGATGCGCTGCGCGACGAAGGTTATGACAAGGATTCCGCCCGCTTCTTCGTGCTCGACGCGATCAATGCCAAGCTGACGGAATGGCGTGCTACCAGACTGTTGAGCGCGGATGAAGAAGACGCGTAAGTTTCAGCAATCGGCCGGTCAGCCCGGGTAATGCCAGTGTTCGGGTATCTTGGCCTCGACCTTTTCGCCCGCCTTCACCGTGCCCGGCTTCTCTACCCACGCCACCAGCCCGCGCAGGCGCTTTGCGACGCGGACGAACTCCAGCGCCGTTCCCGCCACATCGGCGGCGCCCGCATTTTCGGCCAGCGCCGTGCCGGCGATCTTGCAGGGCGCGTTCTGGCCGTCCACCTTCAGCGTCACGCCACCTTCGAAGAAGAGAAGCGTGCGCGGCGGCAGCATGGAGAAGAACGGAATGCCCTCGATCGTCACATTGGCGCCGATCCACTCCGGCTTGACCTCGGCAAACCCGAGACCTTCCGCAATGATGTCGAGCTCATCGGGAGCGACGAGCGAAAGCTGGCGCTCGTTGCGCATCTCGGTGCCGCGCGGATACCACGGTTCCCGGCCACCGGACTTGCGCGTCAGCCCCGCGTGGTAATCGCCGCGGATGCCCTCATATGTGAGCTCCAGTTCATCCGCCGCCTGCGTTCCGAAATGGCCGTTCAGGGCATCGAACAGGCCAATGACCCTGCCGCTGATCCTGCGCCCCGGCATGATCTCGGGCATGGCTTCTTCCCCAAGCGGCGACAAGAGATCGGTCACGGCATTATCCCCCTGTTTCGGTCGAGGAACGGTATAGCCTAATCCGCCGGCCCGCACCACCGCGCAGCACTGATCGGTCCCTGACAAATTCTGATGGATCAACCCTTCTGCGCCACCAGGAAAAGGCGCGGGAAGCGCAGAAGCGCCTTGCCGTCGCGCGCCAGCGGATAATGCTCCGCGATACGGGCGGTATAGAGGGCGAGATAAGCCGTCTGCTCCTCATCGCTGAGCGGATCGAGGAAGGGCCTGAGCCCCGTCCCCTTCACCCACTCGACGATCGCCTCCGCACCCGCCAATGGATGATTGTAGATCGTGTGCCAGATATCGATGCGCGCCGCCGCGGGCGACAGCGCATCATAATAGGCGGAAACGGGCGGCAGCGGATCGCGCGCCTTGTCGCCGATGCGTGTCGCCCAACGCGGATCGCGCGCGACCTCCGTCATCATCCGGTGCGTCGGCTCGGCAAGATTGTCGGGCATCTGCACCGCCAGCACCGCCCCCGGCTTCAAGGCATCGAACAGCCGCTTGAGTTCCGCGATGTGATCCGGCAGCCACTGGAAGACGGCATTGGAGAACAACAGGTCAACGCCTTCATCCGGCGTCCACTCGGCCACATCGGCCAGTTCGAAACGAAGCTGCGGCAGGCGCGCCCTCGCCTTTTCGATCATGTCGGGCGAGGTATCGAAACCCGATATCTCGGCCTCCGGCCAGCGTGCGGCCAGAAGCTCGGTGGAATTGCCGGGTCCGCAGCCGATATCGACGATCCTTCGCGGCGCTGCCAGCGGCACCTGCGCAATCAAATCGCGCGCCGGCCGGCTGCGTTCATCCTCGAACTTCAGATATTGGGCCGCCGACCAGTCTCGCATAACTCACCTTTCAAAATATCAAAAAGATAAATATGTTCACATGTGTGAAAGTGCTCAGTCTTTTGGCAGTAGTTCTGCTGTTCCTCCAGCGATTGCTGACATAGTGCCAGCTGCACTCCAATCCCGAGTGGTAAATAGTACACTTGTGTTTGTAAGGACAATCACCAATGCAGCTATTTGGCGCGAAGATAGATGCGCATCACCGACAGGTGATGCGAGCATCTGCTGCAATTCAATAACAAAGCTCTTTAAATATCTCGATAGAGACAAATTTGGGCGTGGTAAGGCTTGATGCGCCAATACTTCTTCCACCCGTTCCCGTGCTTTAGATACAATCAACCATAAATATTCTGATACCCGATGCGGAAACTTCATCCGACCGAATAGACGCTGCTCCATCTCCAGGAAATATTCATATCTCATTGGAAATGAAGCAACTCCCCATCGGGACCAACCTGACTGGCGCCCCATCCGAGTCAAGAAATCAGCCCACTGCTTCGAAGCTAAAGCTCGTGTTTTCCCAGCACGTTTTCGTTCTGAGAGATAGATTTCTCTCAATTGCTCTTCAGTCAGTTCGTTGGCCCCGACAATGCCGTCGACAAATGCCAGACCAACTATTAGGGAACGATCCTGCAAGACCTCTCCAAGAAGAGTGAACAGCTCATATCTCTCTGCCTCAGAGAGAACGATTGCTCCACTATCTTTGTTCGATGCCGCGGCCGCTTCTGTCAAAAATTCATTTAGCAACATCGAGAGCAGCTGGATTAGCCGCTCTCTTCTTTTTTCTATTTGGGGTACGGGTTCGTATATCGCCATGCTACGCTCTACGAGGTTATCGTCAACGCGTCAGCCGCTTATACGTCACCCGCTTCGGGTTGACGCTGTCCGGCCCGAGGCGGCGGATCTTGTCGGCCTCGTATTCCTCGAAATTGCCCTCGAACCATTCCACATGGCTGTCGCCCTCGAAGGCGAGGATATGGGTCGCCAGCCGGTCGAGGAACATGCGGTCGTGGCTGATGATGACGGCGCAGCCGGCGAAATTCTCCAGCGCATCCTCCAGCGCCGAAAGCGTCTCGGTATCGAGGTCGTTGGTCGGCTCGTCGAGCAGGATGACATTGCCGCCTGATTTGAGCATCTTGGCCAGATGCACGCGGTTGCGCTGGCCGCCGGAGAGATTGCCGACCTTCTGCTGCTGGTCGCCGCCCTTGAAGTTGAAGGCACCGCAATAGGCACGGGAATTCATCTCGTGCTTGCCGAGCTTGATGATGTCGTTGCCGCCGGAGATTTCCTCCCAGACCGTCTTGTTGGGGTCGAGATGGTCGCGGCTCTGGTCGACATAGCCGAGATGCACCGTCTCGCCGATACGGATCGAACCCGCATCCGGCTTCTCCTGGCCCGTGATCATCTTGAAGAGCGTCGTCTTGCCGGCGCCGTTTGGGCCGATGACGCCGACAATGCCGCCGGGCGGCAGCTTGAATTCGAGATCCTCGATCAACACGCGGTCGCCGAAGGACTTGGTCAGCCCTTCCGCCTCGATCACCACCTGGCCGAGCCGCTCGCCGGCCGGGATGATGATCTGCGCCTCGCCGGGGCGGCGGTCGTTCGCCGCCTTGACGAGCTCGTCATAGGCCTTGATGCGCGCCTTGGATTTGGCCTGCCGCGCCTTCGGGCTCGAGGCGATCCACTCGCGTTCGCGCTCCAGCGCCTTCTGGCGGGAGGCTTCCTCGCGGCCTTCCTGCTGCATGCGCTTGGCCTTGGCCTCCAGATAGGCGGAATAATTGCCCTCGTAGGGGATGCCGCGGCCGCGGTCGAGCTCGAGAATCCAGCCGGTCACATTGTCGAGGAAGTAGCGATCATGGGTGATGATCAGCACGGCGCCGGGATATTCACGCAGATGCTTTTCGAGCCAGGCCGTCGTCTCGGCGTCGAGATGGTTGGTCGGCTCGTCGAGCAGCAGCAGGTCCGGCTGGGAAAGAAGCAGCTTGCAGAGCGCCACGCGACGCTTTTCGCCACCCGAGAGCTTGGTCACATCCGCATCGCCCGGCGGACAGCGCAGCGCTTCCATCGCCATTTCGACCTGTGAGTCCAGATCCCAAAGGTTTTGGCTATCGATGATGTCCTGCAGCTTCGCGCCCTCTTCCGCCGTCTCGTCGGAATAGTTCATCATCAGCTCGTTATAGCGGTCGAGGATCGCCTTCTTCTTGGCGACGCCCTCCATGACATTGCCGAGCACGTCCTTGAAGGGATCGAGCTCCGGCTCCTGCGGCAGGTATCCGCAGGTCGCGCCATCGGCGAGCCAGGCTTCGCCGGTATATTCCTTGTCGATCCCGGCCATGATGCGCAGCACGGTCGATTTACCGGCGCCGTTCGGGCCGAGAATGCCGATCTTGGCATCGGGATAGAACGACAGATGCAGGTTCTCGAGGATCTTCTTGTTGCCGTAAGCCTTGTTGAGGCCGGCCATGTGATAGATGAATTGGCGTGCCATTGCGCGCGTCGTCTCCACTATTCGGGGGATTGGGTTGCGCCGTATGTAGGCGAAATGGCGGACCGGGGCAATGAGGGAGAAATCCCCTGCCCGGATAAAGTGCGAAACCGGGCGCGGATATTTCCGTCACCCGGTTTCCCCTCTGGCTCCGCTTGCGGAAGCACCTCTCTTCCATGGGCGGCATGTAAAGCGTTGAAGACAATTTCCCGAACAGGGGTCGAAACCCCGTGCAATAGCCCCCGTCAAACCGGTTATGTCGTTGTTGAAAAGAACACCCGATAAAGCCCGCCAGCCCTGGAAATGTCGTCTTTCAACCAAATCCGACCGGCACTTTTGCGCAGCTTTTGAAAATTATCAAGGGGATTCCAAACGGCCCTGCAAAAATAAATTGCACGGGTTAAAATTTGGGCAGAATAGGTCATTCCTGCATATGACAAAGTCATGACAGAACGCCAATTGACTATTGCATCGCCACGCAGTCAAGATCGCCGGCGTTCATTCGGGGGAAGCGGATTGCCTTTCCAGACAGCGGAAATTCTGGCCTCGCCTTCCGGCGCCGCGCTTCGGCTGCGCCATACGCCGGCCCATGCCGTGCCGCGGGGCGTGGTGCAGATCAATCACGGGCTTGCCGAGCATTCCGCGCGCTATGCCCGCTTCGCGGAAAGCCTCGCCGAGGCGGGCTTTCATGTTTATGCGCATGATCATCGCGGCCATGGCGAAACCCGCGCGGCGGATGCGCCGCAAGGCATGTTCTCGGCAAGCGGCGGGGCCGAGAAGGTGTTTGCCGATGGCGCTGCCGTCAACGCCCATATCCATGCGGCCCATCCCGGTCTGCCCGTCATCATCTTCGGCCATTCCATGGGCGGGCTGATCACGCTCGCCTATGTTCTGAAGCACCCGGAAACTGTTCACGCGGCGGCCATCTGGAACGCCAATTTTTCCGCAGGCGCCGCCGGCAGGCTCGCCCAGCTCATCCTGAGGGGAGAACGGATGCTGCTCGGCTCGGATGTGCCGAGCCGTATCCTGCCGAAGCTCACCTTCCGCGAATGGGGGCGCAAGATTCCCGATGCCCGCACGGCCTTCGACTGGCTCTCCCGCGATCCGGCGGAGGTCGATGCCTATATCGCCGATCCCGACTGCGGCTGGGACGCCTCGGTCGCCATGTGGCTCGATATTTTCGACTTCGTCTTCCAAGGCGCCGACAACAGGAATTTCAGCAAGATCCCGCGCACCATGCCCTTTCATCTGGTCGGCGGGGAGAAAGACCCGGCAACGGACAATGGCAGGGCTGTCGGCGCACTGGCGCAGCGCCTGCGCGCCATGGGCTTCACGGATGTGACGGAGCAGATCTATCCGGAAACCCGCCACGAGAGCCTGAATGAGATCAATCGCGAGGCAATAACGCAGGATTTCATCGCCTGGGCAGGCGAGGTTGTCGAACAATCACCGCAAAATCGGCAATAAAAGCATCCATCAAGATATCAGGAGAGTTTTCGTTGAAACCTGCGCCACAACACCTCCCTGGGAGAAATCATTCCCATGTCTGAGGCACCGCTTTCCGGCATCCGGGTGATCGAGCTTGCGCGCGTGCTGGCCGGGCCGTGGGCCGGACAGATCCTGGCCGATCTCGGCGCCGACGTTATCAAGGTGGAAAACCCCAATGGCGGTGATGAGACGCGCGGCTGGGGCCCGCCCTTCGTCACCGGGGCGGATGGCGAAAACCTCTCCGCCGCCTATTTCCACGCCTGCAACCGCGGCAAGCGCTCGATCACCGCCGATTTCACGACTGAAGAAGGCCAGGAAATCGTCCGCGCGCTTTGCCGTGACGCGGATGTGGTGATTGAAAACTTCAAGGTCGGCGGCCTGAAGAAATACGGCCTCGATTATGAAAGCCTGAAGGCGATCAATCCACGCCTCGTCTATTGTTCGATCACCGGCTTCGGCCAGACGGGGCCCTACGCCAAACAGGCGGGCTACGACTTCATTATCCAGGGCATGTCAGGGTTGATGTCGGTGACCGGAGAGCCGGACCGGGAGCCGCAGAAGGTCGGCCTCGCCGTCGCCGATATCTTCACCGGCCTCTATGCCGCAACCGCCATTCAAGCCGCGCTCATCCATGCGGACCGAACCGGCGAAGGCCAATGGATCGACATGGCGCTTTTCGACGTGCAGTCCGCCGTTATGGCCAATCAGGCGATGAATTATCTGGTGAGCGGCAAGAGCCCCAACCGCATGGGCAATGCGCACCCCAACATTGCGCCTTATGAGGTGGTGCCGACCTCCGATGGGCACCTGATCCTCGCCGTCGGCAATGACGGCCAGTTCGCCCGGCTCTGCGCCATTCTCGGCTTGGATGGCCTCCCCGGCGACCCGCGCTTCGCCACCAACCGCGCCCGGCTCGACAATCGCGCCGCGCTGACGGCGGCGATCAGCGCCGAAACCTCGAAGCGCCCCCGCGCCGACCTGCTCTATGCCTGCGTCGAGAACGGCGTTCCCGCCGGGCCGATAAACCGCATCGGCGAGATGTTCGCTGATCCGCAGATTGTCGCGCGCGGCCTGCGCCTCGATCTCGAAGATGGCCATGGAAACGCCATACCTTCCGTGCGAACGCCGATCCTGATGTCGGCGAGCCCACTCAGCTATGAGCGCCCCTCACCGCGTCTCGGCGCGCACACGGAAGAAATTCTTGAAGAGCTAAAGCGGGAGGAACGGAAATGAAGACAGGCGGCCAACTGATCGTCGAAGCACTTGCCGCCAATGGGGTCGAGCGCCTGTTCTGCGTACCGGGAGAAAGCTATCTCGCCGTGCTTGATGCGCTTCATGATTCCGATATCGGCGTCACCGTCTGCCGGGCGGAGGGCGGAGCGGCGATGATGGCCGAGGCCTGGGGCAAGCTTTCCGGCAAGCCCGGCATCTGCTTCGTCACCCGCGGTCCGGGCGCCACCAACGCCTCCCCCGGCCTGCATATCGCCATGCAGGATTCCACGCCGATGATCCTCTTCATCGGCCAGGTGCAGCGCGATGCGCGGGAGCGCGAGGCGTTCCAGGAGGTTGAATACCGCCGCCATTTCGCCGATATGGCCAAATGGGTCGCCGAGATCGATGATCCCGCCCGCATTCCTGAGTTCGTCACCCGCGCCTTCGCGGTGGCGACATCAGGCAGACCCGGCCCGGTCGTGCTGGCGCTGCCTGAAGATGTTCTCGTGCAGAAGGCGGAAGCCCCCGCCGCGCAAGCCTGGCACCCGGTCGAGACCGCGCCCTCGCCGGCAACGATAAAGAAACTCGATACGCTCCTCGAAACCGCGAAGAAACCTTTCATGATCCTCGGCGGCTCGCGCTGGAATGCGGAAGCCGTTGCCCGCATCACCCGCTTCGCCGAGCGCTGGGAACTGCCTGTTGGCTGCTCCTTCCGCCGGCAGATGCTGTTCGATCACCTCCACCCCAATTATGCCGGCGATGTCGGCATCGGCATCAATCCGGCCCTCGCCCAACGGGTGAAACAGGCCGATCTCCTGCTCCTCGTCGGCGGCCGCTTCGGCGAGATGCCCTCCTCCGGCTATACACTGATGGACATCCCCTACCCCCGCCAGATGCTGGTGCACGTTCACCCCGACCCGGAAGAGCTCGGCCGCGTCTATCGCCCCACACTCGCCATCAATGCCGCGCCCGATGCATTTGCGGAGGCGGTCGACGAGCTGACGCCCGTCGGCCCATTGCCCTGGTCGGGCGAGGCCGCCGCCGCCCATGAGGCCTATCTCAAGTGGTCAACCCCGCCGGAGACGGGACCCGGCACGGTCGCCATGGGGCCGATCATGACCTGGCTCGAGGCCAACCTGCCGGAAGATGCGATCATGACCAATGGCGCGGGCAATTATTCCACCTGGCTGCATCGCTTCCACCGCTTCCGCCGCTTCGCCACGCAGGCCGCCCCGACTTCCGGCTCGATGGGCTATGGCCTGCCGGCCGCCGTCGCCGCCAAGACGCTCTATCCTGACCGCACCGTCATCTGCTTTGCCGGAGACGGCTGTTTCCTGATGAACGGGCAGGACTTCGCCACCGCCGTCCAATACGACCTTCCAATCATCGTGCTCGTCATCAACAACGGCATGTACGGCACCATCCGGATGCATCAGGAGCGCGAATATCCAGGCCGCATTTCAGCGACGGCGCTCACCAATCCCGATTTCGCCGCCCTCGCCCGCGCCTATGGCGGCCATGGCGAGACGGTTGAAAAGACGGAAGAATTCGCATCCGCCTTCGAACGTGCAAGGGCGAGCGGCAAGCCGGCGATCATCGAGATCAAGCTCGATCCCGAGGCGATTACCCCAGCCAGAACGCTCACCGACATCCGCGAAAAACGCTAGGGAATGCACCGATATCGCAAGTTCTTCGTGGCAAAGACGCATTTTCGGTGCTATTCAGCCGCGCATTATTCGGCTGGGTGGAAATCTGTGCGCCCGCATGACCAGCCTCGAAGGACTTGGACACTTTGACTGATACGATGATCTCGGTGGTCATTCCCTGCCGGAACGAAGCCGACAATCTCGCTTTCCTGCTCGATGAGGTGGACGCAGCCATGAAGGGCCGCGCCCATGAGGTCATCGTCGTCGACGATGGTTCCACCGATGCGACCGGCGAGGTTCTCGCGAAGCGGATAAAGTCCGGCCTGCCGCTGCGCCATATCCGCCATGACCGCTCCGCAGGACAGAGTGCCGCCGTGCGCTCCGGCGTCTTCGCGGCACAGGGCCGGATCGTGGTGACGATGGATGGCGACGGCCAGAACAATCCCGCCTATCTGCCGAAGCTTGCGGACGCTCTCCTTGCCGCCGGCCCCTCTGCGGGCATCGCGGCGGGACAGCGGCTGAAGCGGACCGATACAAAGCTCAAGCAGGTCGCCTCGCGCCTTGCCAACAAGCTGCGCGGCGCGCTGCTCAAGGACGATACGCGCGATTCCGGCTGCGGATTGAAGGCGATCCATACGGATATCTTCCGGCAATTGCCGTTCTTCGACGGCTGGCATCGCTATCTCCCGGCATTGGTGATCCGCGAGGGATATGGCGTCGTCCATGTCGATGTGATCGACCGCGAACGGCGCCACGGCAAATCCAATTACGGCATTCTGGATCGCGGAGCGCGCGGCATTCTCGATCTCTACGGCGTCTGGTGGCTGCGCCGCCGCCGCAAAGTCGTGCCGCGTGTGACGGAGATTACCCATGGCTGATTTGTTCACCCAGCTGGCCACCTGGTTCCACGACGTCTTCGTCAAGCAATTGGACGCCTGGGTGATTCTGGGCTTCGTTGCGCAAATCTGCTTCAGCATGCGCTTCGTGGTGCAGTGGATCGCTTCCGAAAAGGCCAGGCGCAGTGTCGTACCGGTCGCCTTCTGGTTCTTTTCGCTGTTCGGCGGCACACTGCTCCTCGTCTATGCCATCCAGCGCGAGGACCCGGTCTTCATCGCCGGCCAGGGAATGGGCCTCTTCATCTATATCCGCAATCTCTGGCTGATCGCCAATGAGAAGAAGGCGGTTACGAAGGTCGACTAACGACAATTCAGCCATCGGGCTCACGTAGCAACCGCGGCACCGGCGAGGCATGGATTCCAGTGACAAGCACTGGAATGACGGGACGGAGATGATTACGCCTTACCGGCGACCGTACTGCAGGCAGAGAGGCTAAAGACTGTCGGCTGACATCCAAACCGCCGTCATTCCAGTGGTTGTCACTGGAATCCATGCCTCAACCTCTCCACCGCAATAACGGTTCAGAATCCCCCCTCGCCCGCCGACGATCGCGGCGGGCTGAAACCTGTTCAATGCTTCCGCTCAGGCCCTGGCCGCTCGGCTGAAGCCGCCCAAAGATTGACATCCGCATCCTGGGCGTATTTGTCGATCTCGCGCAGCTCTTCCTCGGTAAAGTCGGGTTTTTCCAGCGCCTTGACGCAATCGGCGATCTGCTCGGGACGGCTGGCGCCGATCAGCGCGGAGGTGACGCGGCCGTTGCGCAGCACCCAGGCGAGCGCCATCTGCGCCAGCGTCTGCCCGCGCCGTGCGGCGATCTCGTTGAGCCCGCGAATGCGCGCGATCGTCGCCTCGTTGATGAATTCCGTCCTCAGCGACTTGCCCTGTGCCGCGCGGCTATCCTCCGGTATTCCCTTGAGATATTTCGAGGTCAGCATGCCCTGCGCCAGCGGCGTGAAGGCGATGGAGCCGATGCCGAGTTCATCGAGCGTATCGACCAGCCCGTCCTCCTCAATCCAGCGATTGATCATGGAATAGCTCGGCTGGTGGATCACGCAAGGCGTGCCGAGCTCTTCAAGGATCGACACGGCCTCGCGCGTGCGCTTCGAATTGTAGGAGGAGATGCCGACATAGAGAGCCCGGCCCGAGCGCACGATGTGGTCGAGCGCCTGCATGGTCTCCTCCAGCGGCGTCTCGGGGTCGAAGCGATGCGAATAGAAGATGTCGACATAATCCAGCCCAAGCCGCTTCAGGCTCTGGTCGCAGCTTGCGATCAGATATTTGCGGCTGCCCCACTCGCCATGCGGCCCCGGCCACATGCGGTAGCCCGCTTTTGACGAGATGATCAGCTCATCGCGATAGCCCCGGAAATCCTCGCGCAGGATCTGCCCGAAGGCCATTTCCGCCGAGCCGGGAGGCGGACCGTAATTGTTGGCGAGGTCGAAATGGTTGATGCCGAGGTCGAAAGCCGTGCGGCAGAGCGTCTGCTTCAAGGCATGCGGCGTGTCGTCGCCGAAATTGTGCCACAGCCCCAGAGAGATCGCCGGCAGATGCAGGCCGCTGCGTCCGCAGCGATTGTATTTCATCGTGTCGTATCGATCGGCACGCGGTTCCCATCCCATCTCAGTTCCTTTCGCGTTTCCTCAAGCACGAAGAAGGCCGGACCGCATCGCCCGGCTTCCGGACATCAGCCAATCAGGCAAGCCATTTGTCGTAGTCGGACACCAGGAGGTGCAGCGGCGCCACATCCTCCTCGATAGTCGAGAAGCGGCCGATCTTCTCGCGGAAGATATTGTCGATCAGGTCGTCATTGACGGTCGATACCTCGCCGATCAGCACATCGCCCCCCTCGCCCCAGAAGGCATGCCAGTTGCCCGGCATGAGCGTGACGCTCTCGCCCGGCTTGAGCTTCAGGAGCCCGCCGGCTTTCAGCGTAATGAGGCGGCCGTCGCTGGCCACCGTCACATCGCTCTCCTCGTCCACGCTGCCGTCGGGCAGCGAATTGAAGAGCTCGAGCGTCAGCGTCGCGCCGCCGCGATTGATGATGTCCTCCGCCTTCACGATATGGCGGTGCATCGGCGAAAGCTGGTCCTTGCGCGATATCATGATTTTTTCCGCATAGAGCATGCCGGTGCCCTTTTTCAAATCCTCCGCATTGCCGTTGCGCGTGGTGAAGAGGAAGAGCCCCAGATCGGCGAACTTGCCCTGACCGTAATCGGTGATGTCCCAGCCGAGCCGCGCATCGCGGATCGCCGCCGCGTCGCTCGCCGTGCGCGCCTTCATCTCCTCCGGCGACCAATAGGCGAAAGGCGGCATGACATAGCCGAAAGAGCGGATGAAGGCGTCGCTTTCGCGGATGATTTCGTTGATTTCTGAGCGTTGCATGAAGTTTTTTCCTCCCGTGCGGGATCCATGATGCGGGATGAGGTGTGGTACCCGCCTTGGCCGCCTTATGACAATCCTAAAAGTGTGACGAATGCCACATTCCTCTTTGCCCCAGACAATGCCCGAGCAAACACCATTCTGTCAGTTGACGAAACGGCATTTCTGACGCACCTCTTCTCCCGGAAAAATAGCAGAGCAAATCAAAAACAAGGGCGGTTCAGCGGTCTTTAGGATCGGAATCGCCCCGGAAACGCGTCGCAGGAGGTTCGAATGGCGGAAGAAGCATTGATTATCATCGATGTGCAGAACGATTTCTGCCCCGGTGGCGCGCTGGCCGTCGAAGGCGGCGACGAGATCGTGCCCGCGCTCAACCGCCACATCGGCGAGTTCGAGCACGTTATCCTGACGCAGGACTGGCACCCCGCCGGCCATTCGAGCTTTGCCTCCACCCACCCCGGCAAGAACCCGTTCGAAACGGTGGCCATGCCCTATGGCGAGCAGACGCTCTGGCCCGACCATTGCGTCCAGGGAACGAGCGGCGCCGATTTCCACCCAGAGTTGGAATGGGCCCGTGCGGAACTGGTGGTACGCAAGGGGTTTCGGCCGTCGATCGACAGCTATTCGGCCTTTTTCGAGAACGATCACACCACGCCCACAGGGCTCGGCGGCTATTTGCGCGAGCGCGGCATCCGGCATCTCACCATGGCGGGGCTGGCGACCGATTTCTGCGTCGCCTATTCCGCGCTTGATGCGGTCAGGCAGGGTTTCTCCGTCAAGGTGCTCCTGGAGGCGAGCCGCGGCATCGATCTTGCCGGGTCGATGGCGGAGATGACCGGCCGGATGCGCGAGCAAGGTGTCGTTCTCGCCTGAAGGCGGGGCAGCCTTTTCACACCGCCGGCACCCGACGGCTCTTCCCGCCCTCGCGGGGCAATCGCCCGCCATGGGAACACCGTCGCCGCCGGCATTATGATTTCTCCCGTTTTCACGGGTCTTTTTCCGGTTTGTTTGCAATGACCACGACAATGGAAGCGCGTTTGCGCGGTATCGATACATTCTGGCAGGAAGCGCGCATCATGCTGACGCTCGCCTGGCCGATGATCCTGACCAATCTCGCCCAGACGGCGATGACGGCGACCGACGTCATGATGATGGGCTGGATCGGCCCCGATGCGCTCGCCGCCGGAGCGCTGGGCTCCAACCTCTATTACACGCCGATGTTCTTCGGCATGGGGCTGATGCTCGCCACCTCGCCGATGATCGCCAGAGAGCTGGGGGCGAACCGCCATTCCGTGCGCGAGGTAAGACGCACCGTGCGCCAGGGTTTCTGGATGGCGCTCTTCGTCGCGATCCCGCTCTGGCTCCTGCTCTGGCATGCCGAAGCAATCCTGCGCCTGATGGGACAGGAGCCGCATCTCGCCCATCAGGCCGGACGCTACATGCATGCCCTGCAATGGAGCATCCTGCCTTTCTACTTCTACATCGTGCTGCGCTCCTTCATCTCGGCGCTGGAGCGGCCTGGCTGGGCGATGGTGGTGGTCATCTTCGCCGTGCCGTTCAACGCGCTGGCGAACTGGTGCCTGATGTTCGGCCATCTGGGCTTTCCCGCCCTCGGCGTCGTCGGCTCGGGAGTGGCCACCACGCTTTCGAACACCCTGATGTTCGCTGGCCTTGCCGTCGTCGTGCTCAGGGAAAGGCAGTTCCGCCGCTACAGGCTTTTCGGCCGCTTCTGGCGCGCCGACTGGCCCCGCTTTTGGGAGATCCTGCGGCTCGGCATGCCGATCGCGGCGATCGTCGTCTTCGAGGTGTCGCTCTTCAACGGTGCGGCCCTGCTGATGGGCCTGATCGGCGCCTCCTCGCTTGCCGCCCATGCCATCGCCATCCAGATCAGCGGTCTGGCCTTCATGGTGCCGCTTGGCTTCGGCCAGGCGGCGACGGTGCGCGTCGGGCGCTTCTTCGGTGCCCGGGACAAGGAAGGCATACGCCGCGCCGGCTGGACCGCCTATGCGCTCGGCGTCGGCTTCATGACGACGACGGCGCTTCTGATGCTGCTGGCGCCGCAGCTCCTGATCGGGGCCTTTATCGACATTCACGACCCGCACAATGCGGAAGTGGTTGCCCATGCCGTCACCTTCCTGGCCTTTGCCGCCCTTTTCCAGATCGCCGATGGGGCGCAGGCCGTCGGCAGCGGCATGCTGCGCGGCCTGCACGACACCACCATGCCGATGATCTATGCCGCGATCGGCTATTGGGGCGTCGGCATGCCGCTCGGCAGCTATCTCGCCTTCCGGACGGGATTTGGCGGCGCCGGCATCTGGACGGGCCTGTTCCTCGGTCTCGCCGTGGTGGCCGCGCTCCTGCTCTGGCGCTGGCTCACCCGCGCCCGGTGGGCGCCGGCGGAAGTGGCATGAAGACCGGTGTCACGGGCGGTCTCTACTGCCCGTGCGCCTCTTCCTTCTCCTGCCATCCCGGATTGGCCTTGTTGTAGCGCAGCGACGAGACGAAGGAGAAGAGGATCAGCGCCGCGCCGATCAGCCCGGTCACGACCTCCGGTATATGCACCAGGGTCTGGGCGTACATGATAACGGCAAGCACCAGGATGGCATAGAAGGCGCCGTGCTCGAGATAGCGGTACTGGCCGAGCGTCTCCTTGTCGACCAGCATGATGGTCAGCGAACGGACATAGAAAGCGCCGATGCCCAGCCCGATGGCGATGACGAAGAGATTGGTGGAAAGCGCGAAGGCGCCGATCACCCCGTCGAAGGAGAAGCTGGCGTCGAGCACTTCCAGATAGATGAACGCGCCGAGCCCACCCTTGCGCACCGCATCCATCTGCGCCTGCGTGGCGTCGAGCACCTCGCCGAGCCCCTCCACGGCGAGGAAGGTGAGGAGCCCGTAGATCGCCGCGGTCATGAAGACATCCGACGCCGCCTCCGGTAATTGCGCCGAGAAAAGCAGGATCAGCACGAGCACGATGCCGATTTCCACCCCCTGCACCGAGGCGAATTTCGACATCCGGCTTTCCAGCGCCTTGATCCAGTGCACGTCCTTCTCGGCGTCGAAGAAATATTTCATCCCCACCATCATCAGGAAAGTGCCGCCGAAAGCGGCGATCCCCGTATGCGCCTCGCCGATGATGCGCGCATATTCGGCCGGCCGGAAGATCGCGAGGCGCAGCGCCGAGACCGGGTCGATCCGCGCCGCGATGGCGACGACGGCGAGCGGAAAGATGATGCGCATGCCGAAGACGGCGATGATGATGCCCCAGGTCAGGAAGCGGCGCTGCCATCGGGGCGTCATATCGCGCAGGATGCGCGCATTGACGATGGCATTGTCGAAGGAAAGCGAGATTTCCAGAATGCCGAGCACCAGGCAGATGAAGAAGACCGAAGCCGCACCTTCGACGCTATCGGTCGTCGCATAACCGAGCCATGAGCCAAGCGCCAGGCCGACGATCGTAAAGAGGAAGGCCCAGGTGAAATAGCGAAAGATGGCCATGACAATCCGCAAAAAGAAATGACAACCGGCACCTGCCGCCCGGAAACGCCTCCGGAGGCCTACGGCAGCGTAATGTCTCACGAAACCGTTATCTGACTATTTAGAGATGGGGCGGAGCAGCAACAAGGGAAGATAGCGCCCTTCCGGGTGGGACAGCTACTCGATCAACGCGCCCGCCAGCATGATGGCCGCGCCGACGGTGACGAAAACAATGCCCGGCCAGTTCGCCGCCAGCCCGAGAAAACGCAACCCGCGCCGCGGCGGCTCCAGCGTGCGCCCTGCCCTGGGCGCCACATGCGGATTGCTCAACCGCCCCCGATCGATCGCCGCCTTCGCCAGGAACAGGATGCCGACGATGAAAAGCATGGCGCCGAGCCACGAAGTCATGACCATTGCTGCCTCCCCTTATGGGATGACGGGCGGATAGATGGACATGGGGAAAACGGGAGGGAGGGGGAAAGGTTCCTGGGCGGAGAGGCTGACAGTTGCTTGAAGCAAAAAGCGAGGCACGCGCGCCGATCCCATTGAATATATGGATGTGCCGGCGCGCGGTTCCGTATCAGCCGTATTTTTGGGCAGCCGCTTTGATGCGATCGCCAAATTCGTAAATCTGGTCCAAGGAGTCGACGAGCACCCGATCCTCAGCATCACCATCGAAAAGGCTGATATATTTTGTAGCTCTATTGAAATGCATGCGCACAATCGGCTTGCGGTTGTTATCGTCAAGCAAAATCGCGCAATACGACTTTGCATCACGCATGGCTACACGTTTGGCAGCAACAACTTCACGACAAATCGCTCGAACGATCATATAGCCTTCGATCTCTTCCTCTGTAGTGATGATCTCTGGCTCTTCCTGTTGGTGGCCATCAACCTGCTGTACTACCTGCTCGGTATCAGCAAGCGCATTTGTGAGGCGGCTCTTGACCGCATCCATAATCACCTCACGGAATGCGGCCCGAGTGACACCAGTAAGCATCTCTTTTGCACCTGCCGTGAACCGGCCCTCATACACGTCAGCGGCAACGATACGCACAAACTCCTCAGACGGGTCTTCGACAAGTTTGCTGATCGCCTTCTTGATGCCAGAGGTATATTTGAGTCTTTCAGCTGTTGCGAGAATACTCTCGACGTTGAATGTGCCCTTTTCAAATTTCTTCAACTCAGAAGCAATTCCAGAGTTTAAATCAGAAAGATCAAAAACAAAAAATGGTTTAGCATCTAATTTATTTGGAGCCTCCAAGTCAGTGTAAAAATTGAAAGTGCGACCATTAGTGAGAATTGCAAATTTTGCATTTGTAACACTGAAATATCGATACAGTTGATCAAGATGCTTTCTCTCAAGGGTCACCGTAATCGGCTTACATTCAATTAGAATTCTAATTTCGCCATCGACTTGAATGGCATAGTCGACCTTTTCACCCTTTTTCCCAACAGCATCGGCTGTAAACTCAGGGATAACTTCATAGGGATCGAAAACGTCGTATCCGAGTGCCCTGAGAAACGGAAGGACAACGGCCGTCTTCACAGCTTCTTCCGTTGCCATTGTACTGGAATGCGTTTTTACCTTTTCCGCTATAGATTTAATGCTCTCTTCGAACGAACTCATATTTGCCCCCGTAGTAGACGTTTACCTGATAATCCTGAACTTCCCTAAAGCACTCACCATTGACATGCACAGATATTTCCCGTGCGCGACTCACGCAGGGAAGCCATGGCAAGAATTTGAATCACCATTGAAAGTGTCGCCCCTTCTTTATTTCCCCGCTGCAGATTAAGAGAAACAAAAGCTTCACACAAGCTGTGGTAGGATCGATTGCTACCAACTCAACCAATAACCAGGAGCACTCTGAAGGGCGTAAAAACCAAAAGGCCTAGCAGTTTCCCGCTAAGCCTTTGAAATAACTGGTGGTGGGCCCGGAGGGACTCGAACCCCCAACCAAGCGGTTATGAGCCGCCGGCTCTAACCAATTGAGCTACAGGCCCCACGCGACACTGCCCTAGCCTAAACAACTCGCTTTAACAAGCCTCCTGCCCTATTACGCACATATTCGCTTGGCAGCGATGCATCGTTGGGACATTTTTGAATCGGAGCTTTCTTCATGACTAAGGCAACACAGGCATTTTTCGGCCCCGCTCTTTTCGCCGCCGCGCTTCTTGGCGCCGCTTCGCTTCCCGCCCACGCGCAGGAGAACGACATGTCCAAGCCCGTGCCGCGCATCATCGTCACCGGCGAAGGCGAGACGACCGCCGCGCCTGATATGGCGATCCTCACCTTGAGCGTGCTGCGCGAGGCCGAGACCGCCCGCGACGCCATGACCGCCAACAATGACGCCATGGGCAAGGTTCTCGCCGCCATGAAGGAAGCCGGCGTCGAGGACCGCGATCTCCAGACCTCCGGCGTCAACATCCAGCCGCGCTATGTCTATCCCGACGACAAGAACGGCCTGAAGGAACCGAAGATCACCGGCTATACCGTCACCAACACGCTCACCGTGCGCGTGCGCGATCTCGACAAGGTCGGCACCGTGCTCGACAAATCGGTCTCGCTCGGCGTTAACCAGGGCGGCAATCTGCAGTTCACCAACGACAATCCCGAGGCCGCCATCAACGAGGCACGCAAGCGCGCCATGGCCGATGCCATCGCCAAGGCAAAGACGTTGACGGATGCCGCCGGCGTCGGCCTCGGCCGGGTCATCGAGATCAGCGAGCAGTCCTTCCGCCCGCGGCCCGTTCCCTTCGCCCGCGCCGAGATGAAGATGGCGGCGCAGGCCGCCGATGCCGTGCCCGTCGCGGCCGGCGAGAACACCTACAATGTGACTGTCAACGTCACCTTCGAGCTGAAGCAGTAAAGGCCGCAAGATCAGTCGGAATGAAAAAGGGCGCCGCGAGGCGCCCTTTCTGTTTTCATCGAATTTCGCGTTCAGCGGATGATCGGGCATCCCGGCGCGCGGGCGAAGACCACGCTGCGCGGACGGCCGTGCCGCCAGCCATTGACGCGCACCACATTGCGGCGGACGATGACGCGCGGATTGCGGATGCCCATGCGGGCGGCCTTGCGCGCGGCCTGGTTCGGCGTGCAGGCACGGCGGTAGACCGGGCGCCTGTGATGGCCCCAGCGATGATCCACCTGCACCACATGGCCCTGGACGCCGGAAGCAACGGAAACGGCGGGCGCGAGCGGCGCCGCATTGGCCGTGGCTCCGGCCGAGAACACGGCGGCAAGGCCGATGACGGCCGGCAGGACAAGACGCTTCAAGGAAATACGAGACATGGAAACACCTCCAATAGTCGTGGCGGCTGGCCAAGCTTTTCGCCAGCTCTGGTGTCTTGCTAACACGCAAAAGCTGAACAAACGGCCAACCTGCCATTCATTTCACATTCATTCCGCGCGGATTTAAGGCGGCCCCTCAGCCGGTTCCCGTCATGTGCTCGAGATAATCGTCGTCGCTTTCCATCTCATGGTCGTAGGCCGTGACCTTGCCGCGCACCGATATGCCGGCTTCATGCACCGTGTTGGGATCGCCCGAGACCAGCGGGTGCCACCAGTAGAGGTCCTGCCCCTGCGCCACGAGCCGGTAGGCGCAGGTCCTGGGCAGCCAGTCGGCCTCCTCGACGATCTCCGGCGTCAGGAACACACAATCCGGCACCTTCTTTTTCCGGTTCGGATAATCGGAGCACTGGCATGTTCCGGCATCGAGCAATGTGCAGGCGACGCTTGTCCAGTAGATCTCGTCCGTATCCTCGTCCTGCAATTTGTGCAGGCAGCACTGGCCGCAGCCGTCGCAAAGGCTCTCCCACTCCTTGCGGGTGAGCTCTTCCAGCGTCTTCGTCTGCCAAAAAGGTTGCTTCATCCGGGCGGGATACAGCGGCAGGGGCCGTTCGTCCAGTCAAGATGGCGTGCGGATGAACGGATGTTTCAGCCATTGGGGAGATTTGAACGCTCGACACGGCATCGCCGCACCCCTGTCCGAAACGGAACAAAGTGCAGTCCCATTCGTTTGTCAGCCCTTGGCAACAACGAGAACAAGAACCCACAAGTCCAAGGAAAATACGATGAAACGTCCTGCCCTGTTACTCGCCTCGACCGCCATGCTGCTTGCCGGCCCCGTCGCCGCGGAGACGAACGCACCGCTTCATCACCTGCGGTCCAGCGCTCCGGAAAGCGGCATCCTCCTTGCCCAGCAGGAGGGGGAAATGCCCGCGGACGAGCCGCAGGCGGAAAAGCTGCTCAAACGGCAGGAGAAACAAGCCGAAAGGGCAAGGCGCGCCGCAGAGCAGGGAGCCGAACAGCAGTTGAAGGAGCAGCGCGCGGCCGAACGCAATGCCAAGCGGCAGGCCGACAGGGCTGCGGAGCAAGCCGCCCGGGAGCAGAGGCAGATCGAGGAAAAAGCCCGCCGCCAGGCAGACCGGGAGGCCGCCCGGCAGGCCGAGCAGGACCAAAGACGCGCGCAGGACGAAAAGGCCAAGCGCATAACCGAGGAAGAACAGCGCAAAACCCAGATGGATCTCGAAAGGCGCGCCGAAAGAGCGAAAAAGCAGACCGATACAGAGATCAGGCAGACCGAAAAGGTTCAGGAAAAGGCGGCGGAGCAAGCCAAGCGCAAGACCAGGGCCGCCCAGCGGGAGGCCGAAAAGGAGGCGGAGAAAGCCGCCGAACAGGCGAAGCGCCAGGCCGACAGGGCCGTGAAGAGGCAGGAACAGGAAACGGCCACCCCCACGCCCAAACCCGAACGCAACGCAGAAAAAGTTACTCCGGCGCAGAAGCGCCCCGCCACGAGCGAGCCGACACCGCAGCGGCGCGCCTTGGAAAAGCGGAGAGCGCCGTTGGAAGAAGAGGCTGTACCACCCGCACCTTCCGAGCAGGCGGAACAGCCGCCTGCCCGCCGCGAAGCCGCGCCGCAGCCTGACAATGCAGCGCCCGCCCTCGACAGCGCCAAGGAGGCGGCCCCCGCCGCCCCGCAAGAGGGCAAACCCTTGCGGCGCCTGCAGCGCCAGCCCGAGGGCACGCGGCAAGCGGCACCTGCACCGGCCCCGGCTGAACAGCCTGACCAGGCCGAGCCCCTCGCCGCGCCGCCGAAGAATGATGCCGCGGCACAGCAACTGGAAATCCCCGAGCGCATCGAATCGGTGCGCGCCGAAGAAGGAAGGCGCGTCGATCGTGCGCCGCGCTGGGAGCGCCCAAGGGATGTACAGGTGCTGCAGAAATTCGATGATCGCACGGTCGTCGAGGTCAACAACAACATCTATGTCGAAAGCCCCGACCGGCCGCGCCTGTCGCGCGACGCGCGCGAGGTCTATTATGAGGACCTGCCGCACCAGCGTGTCCGCGAAACCATCGTGCGCCCGAACGGTGTCCAGATCGTCACCATCCGCAACCGCTATGGCGATGTCATCCAGCGTTCGCGCATCACGCCGGACGGTGATGAAATCCTGCTGAACTATACGCCGGATGACGAACGCGAACGGCTGCTCGCCTGGCGCGATCCGGGCGAGGATCTGCCGCCGCTGCGGCTGACCATCCCCGAGGATGAATATATCTTTGATGACCCGGATGCCCCCGAGGACGAGGTCTACGCATTCCTCTCCCAGCCGCCCGTGGAACGGGTGGAGCGCACCTATTCGATCGATGAAGTCAAGCGTTCTGCGCGCCTTCGCGACAAACTCCGCCGCATCGATCTCGATACGATCACCTTCGGGTTCGGCTCCGCCGAGATCGCGGAGGACCAGATCACGCGCATGGAGAATGTCGCCAATGCCATGCTGGAGATCCTGAAGAAGAACCCGGCGGAAACCTTCCTGATCGAAGGCCACACGGACGCCGTCGGCTCCGACCGGGCGAATCTGGTGCTTTCCGACCGCCGTGCCGAGGCGGTTGCGGAAGCGCTCACCAATGTCTTCGAAATCCCGCCGGAGAACATGGCCACGCAGGGCTATGGCGAGCGCTATCTGAAGATCAACACGCAAGGTCCCGAACAGGAGAACCGCCGCGTCGCCATCCGCCGCATCACGCCGCTGGTCGCCCCCGTGGCCAGCAGGTGATGTTCACGGGATGCGGGAGGCCTCTCCGAGCTTCCCGCTCCCGATCGCCGATATGGACACGCTGATACCGATCTGATTACTTCCCTCCCGGCATCAACGGGAACCGATCATGCAGCTTTCCATGTGGACCTATCCCTGGGACGTTCAGGACCAGGGGATCGAAAGGCTGTTCGCCGATCTGCGCGACCGCGCCGGCCTGAACACCGTCAGTCTTGCCACCTCCTATCACGCCGGCCGCTTCCTGCAGCCGCGCAGCCCGTATCAGAAGGCCTATTTTCCCGAGGATGGCACCGTCTATTACATGCCCGACGAGGCGCTCTGGGAGGGAAAAACGATCCGCCCGCTGATGGCCGCCAACGTTTCCGAGCGCGGCGACATGCTGGGCCGTCTCATCGAGGAGCGGGCGAAGGACGGCATGAAGGTTTCGTGCTGGACCGTCTGCCTGCACAATACCCGGCTCGGCATGCTGCACCCCGCCCATGTCACGCGCAATGCCTTCGGCAACGCCAACTATTATAATCTTTGCCCGTCGAGCCCCGCCGCGCGGGATTATGTCGTCACCCTCGTCCGTGACGTGACGGCCAAGCACAGGCCCGATATGCTGGAGCTCGAAAGCCCCAATTTCATGGGCTTCGCCCATGAATACCATCATGAGAAGGATGGCGTCGGCCTCAATCCGGAGGATGATTTCCTCCTGTCCCTCTGCTTCTGCGACCACTGTATGGGACGGGCAGCCAAAGCCGGTGTGGATGCCGAAGCCGCGCGCGGCATCGTCAAGACGTTTATCGCCGAGATGTGCGAGCGCGCGATTCCCGAAAAGCAGTTTCCGGATTTTCCGGCAGCGGGCCTGGATGCTTTCAAGCCATGGGCCGCGCTGCACGATTATCTCGTCTGGCGTCCCGAGCCGGTGATGAGCCTGATAGCGGCAATTCGCGAGAGCGCCGACCCCGCGACGAAGGTCGTTCTGATCGAAGGCAAGGATGCGTGGCTCGGCGGCGTCGATCTCCAGTCGGTCGGCAAGGTATGCGACGGCATTATCCTCTCCGCCTATGGCATGCAGCCGAACGCCGTGGCCGAGCTGGTGAAAGCAGGCCGCGCGGCACTCGGCTCCAGCAAATATCTGGGCGTCGGTTACAGCCTGTTCTATCCCCAGATTTCCGGCCCCGACGATCTCGTCAGCCGTGTACGCGCCGCGGCCGAAGCGGGCGTTGACGGCATGATTTTCTATAATTACGGCCTCGTCCCGGCCAAGCGGCTCGACTGGGTGCGCGCCGCTGTCGACGATTTCAGCCGAAGCTGGTCGGATAGGCGGCGGTGACCGTCTGCGCCTCGTCGAGACCATAGATGAGGGCGTAGCGGTCAAGGCAGGTGCAGGGATGCGAGATGCCGAATTCCACCACGTCACCCACCGCCACATCCATCCCCTCGGCGAAGCTGGCGAAGGCGTGCTGGTCGTTGAGCTTGGTAACAGCGGCACCGGAAAGCGCCCCGAGCCTTTCCCCTCCGCGATAAAGCGCCAGCGGACGCGGCAGACCCTGGTCCATCGCCACATCGCGCAGCCCCATGCCGCAGATTGCAAGCCCCGGCTCAGGCCGGGAAAGCACCTCCGCCCAGAGCCTCAATACCGGACGGAAGCTCTCAGACGCCGAAACCACGTCGCCACCGATAGCGAAGCCCGAGCGGGCATCGAGCCCGGCAAGGCCGCGCTCATAGACGCCGTGATCGTGGAAGAAGATCGCGCCGCTGCGCAGCACCAGCCCGGCATGCGCATCGCCTTCCAGGACCGGCAGCAACGCCCCGACCACCAGGTCGAAATAGACCGAACCGCCGGCGGTGACAATCAGCGGTGCATCGGGGCCGACGCGCGAGCGGACGGTGCGGTAGAAATCCGCCGTCAGTTGCATGAGACCGGTGATGCGGGTTATGGTTTCGGCGGGATCGGCCGTCGCCGCCGCCCCTTCATAGGCCGCGATGCCGGATAGCCGGATCGCTGCGTCCTTCACGGCAAGCACGGCATCGAGAACGGCGGTCGCCTGATCGAGCGACCGGGCGCCACCGCGCGCCGCACCAAGCTCGATGAGGATGCCGATTTCAGGCAGATCATTGCGCCCTTTCCAGGCACCAGCCAATCCGGCAACCATATCCGGTGAATCCGCAAAAATATGAAGTTCGGCATCCGGATAGGCCGAAAGCAGCGATGCCAGCCGCTTTGCCGCCGCCAGGCCGCCGATCTCATTGGCCAGGATCAGCCGCCGGAAGCCGGCCTTGAGCATCACCCCCGCCTGCCGGATATCGGCGACCGTAACACCCCAGGCGCCCGCCTGCAGCAACTGGCCGGCGAGATCCGTCGACATCGGCGTCTTGGCATGCGGCGCGATCGCAATGCCGTGTTCCCGCACATAGCGCATCATCAGGTCGGCATTCGCCGCAAAGGCCGCCCGGTCGAGCGAGATCAGCGGCAGCGACATGCGCCCGTCATAAGGCTTCCACCCCTGGCGGCCGATCTTGGCGAGCGGCAGGGCCGCATGGCCTGCGGGAAAGCCGCGGATGCGATCATCGACGATCACCGCCTCACCAGCGGCGGAAAGAGAAATGTCAGCCATGGGCCCGTCCTGTACGCTCAGATTCTGCAAACTGTCCATTATAACAGACACACGACTACTACTTTGGACAGACGGATACTATGCTGCATTTCAGGGCTGGCAAGAGGCTGGCGAGATTTTTGCTTTGTGTTCCGATCCATGGAAGGATTTCAACGGAAACGAGGCTTATCATTTCCCCGTAGTGATAGCGGCATCGCTGGGGCATGGATTCCAGTGACAAGCACTGGAATGACGGGGTGGTGATGGTTTCGCCCTTTCAGGAACCGTTCTATAAACGCAGAGCTTGAAGGCGGGGCCCAACGGCCCAAACTCCCGTCATTCCAGTGTTTGTCACTGGAATCCATGCCTCACCCTCTCCACCGTCTCGAGGCTGCAGAATGGCACAGCATTAAGCGATCCCATCAAACAGGAACCACTTCAATCGAAGATCCGCTCACCCTGCTCGTTGATGATCTGACGTCCCTTGGAAAGGGAGACATTGATCGCATCGTCGAGATTGGCGAATTTGTCGGCGCGGATGAATTTATGCTCCTTCATCACGCCGTTCACCTCCTTGGAGATGACGCCGCAGGTCTGGTACTGCCCGCCCTCATTATAAGGCGTGGCGCGGATCAGGAAGCCGTTGTGCTCGGCCTCCTTGACCGCGGCTGCTTCCGCCGCCGGTTCACCGGCTTCCCTGCCACCGCCACCGCCGAAAAGACGCTTCAAAAAGGACATAGCCACCTCGCTTTCGAATTTCAGGGAACCTAGCGGGTTCGTCCGGCGCTGTCGAGCGAGCCCGTCAGCCGAGCGAGGCGATGATCTCGCGATAGGCAGCCTCGGGGAACGCCTTGAGCGTGCGTGTTCGCACATTGCCGCCCGAGCCGAGCTGCAGCGCAAATCGAGCTGCAACCGCATCGTCCGGCGCCTCACAGATCGCCACCATGTCCCATTCGCCCATGGTGAGATAAAACGCCCTGATGGCGCCGCCCATCTCTTCGAGCTGCTTTTTTGCGGTATCCAGCCGGCGGGGCGATTCACGCACGCTTTTCACGCCCTGCTCCGTCCAGTTGATAAGCATGATGTAGGTCGTCACGGTACACCTCCCTCGGTGCCCCGCCCCTTGTTTGCCGAAGTATGATCCTGTCGAAGAAAGCAGGCAAGCAAAGCATTAATCGGAAAAAGAAAAAGGGCGGCACGAGCCGCCCTTTTCATCAATATCTGCGAAAGCCGATCAGCTGTCGAGGAACGAACGCAGCTTGCGCGAGCGGCTGGGATGCTTCAGCTTGCGCAGCGCCTTGGCCTCAATCTGGCGGATACGCTCGCGCGTCACCGAGAACTGCTGGCCGACTTCCTCCAGCGTGTGGTCGGTGTTCATGCCGATGCCGAAGCGCATTCTGAGCACGCGCTCCTCGCGCGGCGTCAGCGAAGCGAGAACCCGCGTCGTCGTATCGCGCAAATTGGCCTGGATGGCCGCATCGATCGGCAGAAGCGCGTTCTTGTCCTCGATGAAATCGCCGAGATGCGAATCTTCCTCGTCGCCGACAGGCGTTTCGAGCGAAATCGGTTCCTTGGCGATCTTCAGCACCTTGCGCACCTTTTCCAGCGGCATGGCGAGCTTTTCCGCCAGTTCTTCCGGCGTCGGCTCGCGGCCGATCTCGTGCAGCATCTGGCGCGAGGTGCGCACGATCTTGTTGATCGTCTCGATCATATGCACCGGAATGCGGATGGTGCGGGCCTGGTCGGCGATCGAACGGGTGATCGCCTGCCGGATCCACCAGGTCGCATAGGTCGAGAACTTGTAGCCGCGGCGGTACTCGAACTTGTCCACCGCCTTCATCAGGCCGATATTGCCTTCCTGGATCAGGTCGAGGAACTGCAGACCGCGGTTCGTGTACTTCTTGGCAATGGAGATGACGAGGCGCAGGTTTGCCTCCACCATTTCCTTCTTGGCGATGGCTGCCTCGCGCTCGCCCTTCTGCACCTGATTGACGATGCGGCGGAACTCACCGATCGAAATCGCCGTCTCTTGCGCCAGATTCTGGATCTCGGTGCGCAGATTGCCGATCGCCCTCACCTCGTTCTTGGAAAATTCCTTCCAGCCGCGCGTCGGCAAGGTCGAAACCCGCTCGACCCAGTTCGGATCGAGCTCGCTACCCTGATATTCCCTGAGGAACTCCTCGCGGCGGACACCGTAGGATTCGGCAAGGCGCAAAAGCTTGCCCTCGTTCTGCACGAGACGCTTATTGATGTCGTAGAGCTGCTCGACCAGCGCCTCGATGCGGTTCTGGTTGAGCGAGAGCGATTTCACCGCGGTAATGAGCTGATCCTTCAGCTCCTTGTAGCGCCGCTCCTGGCTCGAAGAAAGCGAACCTGCATCCCCAAGATGGCTTTCCACCTGCTGGTCCTGCAGCTTCCGCAGCTTCTTGTAGGTATCGGCGATGAGGTCGAGCGTTTCCATGACCTGCGGACGGAGTTCCGCTTCCATCGCGGCCAGCGACAGATTGGCCTCGTCATCATCCTCGTCATCTTCCTCGATCGCGGTTTCGCCGCCGACATTGGTGATGTCGTCATCGTCGCGCGAGGCACGGCGTGGCTTCTCCTCGGCCCGCGGTTTCTCTTCTTCCACCCGCTCGATGATCGGCGCCTGCTTGGCTTCCGGGCCGGCATAGGTGGTTTCGAGATCGATAATCTCGCGCAGCAGGATCTTCGAATCGTTGAGTTCGTCGCGCCAGATGATGATCGCCTGGAAGGTCAGCGGGCTTTCGCAAAGCCCGGCGATCATCGTCTCGCGCCCGGCTTCGATGCGCTTGGCAATCGCGATCTCGCCTTCGCGCGACAGAAGCTCCACCGAGCCCATCTCGCGCAGATACATGCGCACCGGGTCGTCGGTACGGTCCGTCGGCTCGCGCTTGGTCGTGGTCGCAACGGCGGTGCCGGTCGCCTCGACCAGTTCGCCGCCTTCCGCTTCCTCTTCGCCGTCTCCGTCGTCCGCTTCGGCTTCCTGCTCGTCGTCCTCCACGACATTGATGCCCATGTCGGAGAGCATCGCCATCGTGTCCTCGATCTGCTCGGACGTCACCTCCTCGGAGGGGAGAACGGCATTGAGCTCGTCCATCGTGACATAGCCACGCTTCTTGGCGAGCTTGATCATCTTCTTGACAGCGTCGTCAGAAAGGTCGAGAAGCGGCCCATCGGTTGCGCCTTCGCGCTCGACTTCAGCTTCTTCGTTTTCCTTTACCTTCGTTGCCATATATTCATCTCCAGGCGACCCGGTCGCTTTTAAAGGGGTAGAGAGTGCGGACGGCTTCGCCAATCGGGCTTCGCACTTCGTCATGATGACCAGCGATAAGCTGTTTCCTGTTAATAGCCGATTAACCCTGTTTTCGGCATCGCAGGAATTTCCTATTCGGGCGGCGGACCGCCTGTCTTCAGACAATTCCGCGGAAAAAACCGCTTCAGCCTTACCGGTTTTCCATTTTTACCCAATGATTAAATCGTCCTGATTCCGTCATTTTGGCCGCTCGTCAAGAGCGAGTCATCTGATTCGCTTCAAAAAAGCGAATCATTTTGTGCATTCACAGCGAATCAGAAACCGCCGACCGGACGTCCGGACGGGATTCCAAATCCCTCGATCAATGCTTCGGTTGCCTCCGCCTTGCGGATTTCATTCTGTATATCGATGAGACGCCCGAAAACTTCGCCCGTTTCATCTTCCAAAAGCGCGGCTTCAACCGCTCTGAGTTCTTTATGTAGAATTCTTGCGCGCTGATGCAAGTGAACCGCCTGCCGCAAGGCTTCGCGTGCATCTTCTTCCGCTGCTCTTTCCGTTGCCGTCCAGATGCGGGCGCGCCGCACGACCGCCTCCAGCGCCTCGATCGTCTCTCCATGGCCGGCGGCGCGCAAGGCTTCGCGCATCTCCGCCCCGCTCTGCAGATGGGCTTCCGCCATCGCGTCCAGCATTGCCAGATGCAGCCGGCGCAATTGCGGATGTTCGAGATCGAGCGCAGCCATCGCCTCGAAATCTTCGTCGATCAGCCGTGGGTGGTTGAGGAGGATCAAGAGGATTGCCGTCTCACGCAGGGGCGGCATGGATGTCGTGGAGGCACTTTTCACCAGCGACGAACGGGCGAGGCTTTCGGAAACAGCGAGCCGTCCCGCAGCCGCGCCCCTGCCCCGCTGGCCATATCCGCCCTGGCCAAAGCCCCCTTGGCCAAAATTGCGGTTGTTACCGCGCTGGTTGCCGCCCTGCCGCGCCTGGCCGAAGAATTGCTGCGCCCGGTCGCGCATCTCCTGGGCATAATGGCGCCGCACGCTTTCATCGCCGATGCGCACCGTGATCTCGCGCAGCCGCGCTTCGAGCTCAGCGCGCCGCTCGGGCGTGTCGAATACGCCGCCCGAGGTCTCGCGTGACCAGAGCATATCGGCGAGCGGCCGCGCATCCCTGAGCACGGACTGAAACGCTTGGCTCCCTTCCGCCTTGACGAGATCGTCCGGATCCTTGCCCTCCGGCAGCAGCGCGAAGCGCAGCGAGCGGCCCGGCTTCAACGCCGGCAGCCCGAGATCGACCGCCCGATGCGCGGCGCGGATGCCCGCCTGGTCACCATCGAAGCAAAGCACCGGCTCCGGGCTCATCCGCCACAGGAGTTCGAGCTGGTCCTCCGTCAGCGCCGTGCCAAGCGGCGCGACCACCTGATGAAAGCCCGCCTGCGCCAGGGCGATGACATCCATATAGCCCTCGACGGCGATCACCGCTTTCGCCGGCTCGCCGCCCTGCGGCTGGCAGGCCTTGCGGGCGCGCTGCATATTGTAGAGGATGCGCCCCTTGTGGAAGAGCTCCGTCTCCGGCGAATTCAGATATTTGGCAGGTGCATCCGGCGACAGTGCCCGCCCGCCGAAGGCCACCACCCGCCCGCGCGTATCCTCGATCGGAAACATGATGCGGTCGCGGAAACGGTCGTAGGAAACCGCGATGTCCTCGCCGTGATAGACAAGACCGCAGGCCTCGATCTGCTCGCGGGTCGCGCCCTTGCCGGCCAGATATTCCTTCAACGCATTGCGGCTCTCCGGCGCATAGCCCAGGCGGAAGGCCTGCTGCATTGCCGTCGAAAGGCCCCGATCGCGCAAATAAGCGCGCGCTTTCGCCCCCGCAGCCGACTGCAATTGCTGCTCGAAGAACCGCGCCGCCATGTCCATCACGTCGTGCAGCGTGGCGCGCTCCGCCTCGCGCTTTTCCGCTTCCGGGTCGCGTGCCGGCATTGGCACCCCCGCCATGTCGGCCACGCGCTGCACGGCTTCGGGAAAGCTCAGGCCCTCCAGCTCCGTCAGGAACCTGAAATGATCGCCCGTCACCCCGCAGCCGAAACAGTGATAGCGGCCCTTGCGATCCTCGCAGTGGAAGCTCGGCGTCTTTTCGCCATGGAAGGGGCAGCACGCCCAATAATCCCCCTTGGCCGCGTTCGTTTTCTTGCGATCGAAGGAAACGCGCGTCCCGATCAGCGTCGAGATCGGCACGCGGTCTCGTATCTCGTCGAGAAAGGAAGGCGGGAAACGCATGGTTAAATCGCTCTGGAAGAAAAACTGCGGCCTCAAGGCCATCCGACATTATAGGCCAGACCGCGAGCACACGCCAAACGGTGAGTTCGGTTTATCCCACGCGAACTTGCCGGCAGCGAAAGCGCCCCCTCCCTGAAATACCACATCTGAATGCGACACCGATGACGCGATCCCGCCGCCACCGTCATTCAGTTGTCATAAAATTGTCACATGACCAACAGGAAGTAAGGAAAATACCTCAAAATGCCTGCTGGCCGGTGGAAACTGCTTAGCCGGAACATATTTTATCCTGTTAAGTTACGTTAGTTTTTTCATGTTACGCTACGGCAGTTTGAATGCTCTTCGGCTTCAATCCGTGGCGCCTACCCCGAAGGATGTGATCTTTTGAACGGTTCTGTCGTCTTGCTGCATCTGGCCGGAGCGGTGGCCCTGCTCCTGTGGGCGACGCGCATGGTGCGAACCGGCGTGGAGCGGACCTATGGCGACCGGCTGCGCCAGCGCCTGCGCAAGGTGATGAAGCGACCGGTGCTCGCCGTCGGCTTCGGCATGGCCATGGCCATCGCCCTGCAGAGCTCCACCGCCGTCACACTTCTCGTCGGTTCTTTCGTGGGTTCCGGCCTGGTCAGCGGCATTGCCGGCCTCATGGCCGTGCGCGGCGCCGAGGTCGGCTCAGCACTGGTCGTCAAGATCCTGAGCTATGACCTAACGCTCCTCGTACCGATCTGCATTCTCGCCGGCACCACCATTTTCATGACCACCGAGCGCCGCGACTGGCGCCAGAACGGCCGCATTCTTGTCGGGATCGGCCTCTTGATCCTCTCACTCGAAATGACCGGCCAGGCAACCGAGCCGCTGCGCCAAAGCCAGCTCCTGCCCGTTATCGTCAGCTATCTCTCGAGCGACCCGATCACCGCTTATCTGCTCGCCGCCCTCATCACCTGGCTGTTCCATTCCAGCATTGCCGGGGTCATCCTGCTGACCAGCTTTGCCTCGCGCGGGCTCATTCAGCCGGAACTCGGCCTCGTCATGGTGCTGGGCGTCAATCTCGGCTCATCGATCATTGCGCCGATCCTGACCCGCAACGCCCCGCCCGAAACCCGCGTCGTGCCACTCGGCAATCTCCTGATGCGCGGCGCCGGTTCGCTCGTCATCCTCGTACTGTTCCTCACCTTCCACCCGCCGGTGGGCCTGCTCGGCAGCGATCCTGTCGACCAGATCGTCCACGCCCACATCCTGTTCAACCTTATCATCCTTCTGGCCGGCATCCCGCTTTCGGGACTGGTGCTGCGCGCCACCGAGGCGATCGTCAGCCTCAACGCGCCGCAGGCCAGGCCGCAGCAGCCGATGGCGACGGAGGAAGTCAGCGCGCTTGATCCGAGCGTCCTCGACACGCCGTCGCTGGCGCTCGCCAATGCGACGCGCGAGGTGGTGCGCGTTTGCGAGACGGTGGAGCTGATGCTGCGGCGGATCATGGATCTCTACGAGAAGCCCGATCCGGTCCGCATCAAGGAACTGGCGGCCCTCGACGACCTCGTCGACCGCCGCCATGCGGAGATCAAGCTCTATCTCGCCCGCCTCGCCACGAGAACGCTCTCCGATTTCGAGGCGTTGCGTACGCAGGAACTGCTCGGCGCCTGCGTCAAGCTGGAGCAGGTTGGCGACATCATCGTGCGCAACATGCTTGCCCATGCGCAGAAGAAGCTGGACCGCAAGCTCGAATTCACCGAGGAAGGCTGGCGCGAGCTTTCGCAGTTCCATGCGCTCGTGCTGGCCAACGCCCATCTCGCCTTCAATGTGCTGATCTCGCGCGACGAGCATACCGCCAGCCAGCTCGTGCAGGAGAAGGACCGGCTGCGCGATATGGAAAAGGCCACCAGCCAGCAGCATTTCTCGCGATTGCGCGAAGGCACGACACGCAGCGTCGAGACGAGTTCCATCCATCTCGATACCATCCGCGACCTGAAGCAGATCAACTCGCTGCTGGCGTCAATGGCCTATCCCGTGCTGGAGGAACAGGGCCTGCTCCGGGATACAAGGCTGAAGGTGGCGCAGAGTTGAGATTGATCCGCTTCCAGTAAAGCGCAGGCTGGGCCTTCCGAATCGTTGGTGCTGTGGAAAGATAGAGGCCTGGACTAGCCGCAGCGTCATCCCCGAAAGCAAAACGGCGGCTCGTTTCAGAGCCGCCGCCTATCCTTCTGAAATCTACGCCCTGCCCTACTGGAGCAGTTCCTTGACGATGCCGCTCGCCTTGCTGAAATCCATCTTGCCGGGGAAGCGCTCTTTCAGCGCGTTCATGCACTTGCCCATATCGCGCAGGCCGCCGGCACCGACTTCCTCCACCACATTGGCGCATGCTTTCTTCAGATCGGCTTCGCAAAGCTGCTCAGGCAGGAAGCTGCGGATAACCTCGATCTCTTCGCGTTCGCCCTCGGCCAGTTCCAGCCGATTGCCTTCCTCATAAATCTTCGCCGATTCCTTGCGCTGCTTGATCATCTTGACGAGGATGGCGCGCAATTCGTCGTCCGAAACCGGATCCTTGCCCGCCGTGCGATGGGCGATGTCACGGTCCTTCAGCGCCGCCATAATAAGGCGAAGCGTCGAAATACGGCGTTTGTCCTGTGCCTTGAGAGCGGTGGTCAGTGCCTGGGCGATCTCGTCGCGCAGCATGGGATATCTCCTGGTATGGTTACCGAACTTTAACGCTTCGTGAATTCGAAATCAATTGCTGCCGACAAGCAAACAATTGAATTCCCTCACGAAATTATTCGGTGGAACGTTTGTCGTTAACGATTGACCGAAGCGTCCGGTTTCTCTATTGTCCAAAGCCTAGCTGGACATTGTCATGGACACGCGGCGGCAGGCTTTCATTGGCCCGTCGCGTTTTGTCATGTCATATGGAATGAAGCCGGCTGGCTTTCAAGCCCCGCTCACAAACCGACCTGGAGTGCCCGATGACCGCCCCCGCCAACAAGACAGCGCCGTGGACGACGACCAAACCGACCGCCCTGCTCGTGCTCGGGGATGGCACGGTGATTGAAGGCAAGGGTGTCGGCGCCACCGGCGCGATCGAGGCCGAGGTCTGCTTCAACACGGCGCTGACCGGTTATCAGGAAATCCTGACCGACCCCTCCTATGCCGGGCAGATCGTCACCTTCACCTTCCCGCATATCGGCAATGTCGGAACCAATGGCGAGGACATCGAGGATCTGACGCCGGCCAACCGCGCCGGCGCCGTCGGCGCCGTGTTCAAGGCCGATGTAACCGACCCCTCCAACTACCGCGCCGCCGCCCATCTCGACGAGTGGCTGAAGCAGCGGGGCATCATCGCGCTTTCCGGCATCGACACCCGTGCATTGACCGCGCTGATCCGCGAAAAGGGCGCGCAGAATGCCGTCATCGCGCATGATCCCTCCGGCGAATTCGATCTGGCGGAACTGAAGAAGCGCGCCGCCGCCTGGCACGGCCTGGAGAATCTCGACCTCGCCAAGGAGGTCACCTCCGGCCAAACCTCCGTCTGGACCGAGACGCCATGGGTCTGGAACAAGGGCTATGCAACGGAGGAAGCGCCGCATTATCACATCGTCGCCATCGATTACGGCGTGAAGCGCAATATCCTGCGCCTCCTCGCCGGGCTCGGTGCGAAGGTGACGGTGCTGCCTGCGACCGCAACGGCGGAGGACGTGCTGGCGCATGATCCTGACGGCATCTTCCTGTCGAACGGCCCCGGCGACCCGGCGGCCACAGGCGAATATGCCGTGCCGACCATCAAGAAGCTGATCGAGACGGATATTCCGCTCTTCGGTATCTGCCTCGGCCACCAGATGCTGGCACTGGCGCTCGGCGCCAGGACGCAGAAGATGCATCAGGGCCACCACGGTGCCAACCATCCGGTCAAGGACCACACGACGGGCAAGGTGGAGATCGTCTCGATGAATCACGGCTTCGCCGTCGATTCAGCCTCGCTGCCCCAGGGCGTCGACGAAACCCATATCTCGCTGTTCGACGGCTCCAATTGCGGCCTGCGCCTCACCGGCAAGCCGGTCTTCTCGGTGCAGCATCACCCGGAAGCCTCGCCCGGCCCGCAGGATTCGCACTATCTCTTCAATCGCTTCTTCAATCTGATCCGTGAAAAGAAGGGCGAGCCGCTTCAGCCGGAAAGGCCGAAGGCAGCGTAAAAATGAGTGATGAGTAGTGGGTAGGATAGAGAATTCCTGTTCGCTACCTCACTATTTCCCTTCTCACCCGGTTGATGCAGATCAGGAATCTGCTTGGCTATTTTCGCAAAATCTTGTCCATCGCCTTCCCCTTGGCGAGGTCGTCGATCAATTTGTCCAGATAGCGGATTTCCCGCATGATGGGTTCCTGGATTTCCTCCACCCGGACACCACAGATCACCCCCGTGATCAGCGACCGCGAGGGGTTCATCTCAGGCGCTTGCGAAAAGAAGTCCTCAAAGCTTGTATTCTTCGCCAGTTGAGCGTCCAGCATCTCCTGGCTGTATCCCGTCAGCCAGCGGATAATTTCGTCAACCTCCGCCTTCGTGCGTCCCTTTTTCTCAGCTTTCGCAAGATAGTGGGGATAGACGCTCGCCACGCTGACGGAATAGATGCGATGCTTCGTCATGCGTCTTCCAAAGCTTTTTAGAGACCGCTCGACAATCTCCAGACGTCAGATATCAGCGTTGAACGTATCGCAGGATTCGAGCTTGCCGGAATTGTAGCCGCGGGTGAACCACTCCGCCCGCTGCGCCGAAGTGCCGTGGTTGAAGGTCTCCGGCACCACATAGCCCTGCGTGCGCTTCTGCAGCGTATCGTCGCCGATCTGGTGGGCGGCGTTGATCGCTTCCGCCAGATCGCCCTGTTCGACGATGCCTTCCTGGTTGGTGTAATAGCCCCAGATGCCGGCGAAGCAGTCCGCCTGTAATTCGACCCGGACCGACATCTTGTTGGCGTCGGCCTCGCTCATCGATTGCCGCATCTGATTAAAGCGCGGCAGGATGCCGAGCAGATTCTGCACGTGATGGCCCACTTCATGCGCCAGCACATAGGCCTGGGCGAAATCGCCTGATGCGCCGAAGCGGTTGGCGAGCTCGTTATAGAAGCTCAGATCGAGATAGACCTTGCGGTCGCCGGGGCAGTAGAACGGACCGGAGGCGGCACTTGCAAAGCCGCATGCCGAAGGCACATGATCGTTGAAGAGCACCAGCGTCGGCGGCGTATAGGTCGCGCCATGCGCCTTGAAGATGCCGCTCCACACATCCTCGGTTTCCGCGAGGATGGTCCTGACGAATTGCGTCATCTCGTCATTGCGCGGTTGCGACGGCGCCCCCGTCGTCTGGCTCTGCTGGACCGGAGCGATGCTGCCGTTCAGGAGAAGCTGCAGCGGATCAATTCCGATGGCCTTCAATCCGAAAAACGCCACCACCAGAATGATGATTCCGGAAATGCCGCCGCCACGCACCAGCTGGAAGACAGGGCCGATCAGCCCGCCGCCACCGAGACCCATTCCGCCCTGGCCGAGTCCGCCCTGCATGCCGGTGTTCTCACCCCGGAGATCTTCCACATTGTCACTTTGCCTGCGGCCCTGCCAGCGCATGATATCGGCACTCCTCGATCCCTGTTCTTAACGATTAATGGCGCAAAAGGCCGGCCTTCACAACCAGCCTCCGCGCCATTCTAACAGAGGAAGCCTTCGACGGCATGAATGAAAGGGAGATTCGGTATTCTGTTTCTTAAGGCCTGACTTGAATGGGCGGCGCTCAGGCGGCACGCGCCGCCGCCGCCAGCGCTGCGGGTTTCTGGAAGATCAGGACCGAGAACATCGCGCAGAGCTCGAAGAATGCGGCAACGAAGCCGAGTTCCACCGGTGAGCCGTATCTGAGCACCTCCCCGCCGATGAACGAGCCGAAGGCGATGCCGAGATAGAGCGCCGAGTTGTTGAGCGACAGCGTGATCGGCGCCAGGTCAGGCGAAACGCCGACGATATGGCTTGCCTGTGCCGGCGGAAAGGCCCAGCCGATGATGCCCCAGGGCACCATGGCGGCAATGAGCAGCAATCCGGCGAGAGGACGCGGTACGAAGAGCGGGATGACGGAGAACATGACGAGAGCGATGGCATTGAGCCCGAGCACGATGATCACCGTCTGCGTTGCGCCAAAACGATCAGCCACATAGCCGCTGCCAAGATTGCCGATCGCCGCACCGATGCCGAAGGCGAGCAGCATGCCAGGCAGCGCCGCGGCGCCGAGCCCTGTCCCCTCCATCGCCAGCGGCGCAATATAGGAGAAGACGACGAAGGCGCCGGTCAGGCAGAGGAAAGTGGTGACGAGCGAGGGGAAGATGCCCGGCCGAACGGCTGCCGTAAGGCGTTCGCTCAGCGCCAGCCGTGTGCCCTTGAGGCCGCGCGGCAGCTTGAGCCATAGGATGGCGGCGGCGATCGCCCCAAGAACGGCGACGGAGAGGAAGGTGCCGCGCCAGCCCAGCGCCGTGCCGATAAGTGCACCGAGCGGCGCGCCGAGCGCCACCGCCACGGTGGTGCCGCCGACGATGATGGAAATGGCGCGCGCCCGGTGTTCGGGACCGGCCAGCGAAACGGCCGTCGCCTGTGCGGTCGCGGCGAAAAGGCCGGCCGCCAGCGCCATGATGATTCGCGCCGTCAGAAGCAGGGCGAAGGACGAGCTTGCAGCAGCAAGGAGATTGCCGATGACGAAAAGCGCCATCGTCGCCGCGATGACACGCCGGCGGTCGATTGATCCCGCCAGCGTGGTGAGCACTGGCGCGCCGATCGCATAAGCCAGCGCGAATGCGGTGATGAGATAACCCGCCTGCGGCAGCGATATGCCGGCATCGGCGGAGATCGCAGGCAGAAGGCTCGACATGACGAACCCTTCAGTGCCGATGGTAAAGGATCCGACAGCCAGCCAGATAAGTCGCTTGTCCATGGAGAACTCCTAAGTTCAAAACTCATTGAACTATTGAACCTATATCTCCGAGAAGTCAATTCAATGCCACAGCCCTGCTGACAAGCTTCTGTCAGGAGACGGCCTGCCTCCCTGCCCTCATTGAATTTGTGATGAACCGGGGCTATTTCTGCCTCATGTCTCTGTCGCATCCGGATATAGACCAGATCGAACTTCCCAACGTGCTGTCAGCGCTGGGCGATGACACGCGGCTTGCGATCGTCGGCTATCTTGCCCGCAACAACGGGAGCAGCATGACCTGCGGCCAGTTTCTGGGTCTCGGCTCCAAGACCAATATCAGCTATCATCTGGCCAAGCTCCGCGAAGCAGGTGTCGTCAATGTCGAGCCCTGCGGTACCTCGCGGCTGGTCACGCTGCGGCGTGACGATCTCGACCAGCGTTTCCCCGGCTTTCTCGACAGCATCATCGCCGCCGCCATCCGGCTTCCGCTCGTCATCGAGAACGGCAATATCAGGACAGGCAGCGCCGACAGGAGTTAGGCCGGAGGCCCCTTCCCGCACAAACCCGAAGAAAACCATGAAAAATCGTGTTTTTGGGGGTTACGCCGCGACGATCCTTTGCCTATAAGGCCCGCTTAGCCTCATAGATGAAACTTGCCGCCAACCCGCCGGGATATTTCCGCGCGGGTTTTCCGGGCAGCGCGCCGAACGACGGGATAGCACCATGCCGAAACGTACAGACATCAAATCGATCCTGATCATCGGTGCAGGACCGATCGTCATCGGCCAGGCCTGCGAGTTCGACTATTCCGGCACCCAGGCCTGCAAGGCGCTGAAGGAGGAAGGCTACCGCATCATCCTCGTCAACTCCAACCCGGCGACGATCATGACCGACCCGGAGCTGGCAGACGCCACCTATGTCGAGCCGATCACCCCGGAAGTGGTGGCCAAGATTATCGCCAAGGAGCGGCCAGACGCGCTGCTGCCGACCATGGGCGGCCAGACCGCGCTCAACACCGCGCTGTCCCTGAAGCGCATGGGCGTGCTCGACCGCTATGATGTCGAGATGATCGGCGCCAATGCCGCCGCCATCGACAAGGCCGAGGACCGCGCACTGTTCCGCGAGGCGATGGCGAAGATCGGGCTGGAAACGCCGCGCTCCATGCTCGCCAATGCGACCGAGGTCAAGGAAAAGGACCGCCAGGCTCATGAAGAGCAGCGCCAGGCGCTGAAAGCAAAATATGCCGGCTCCGAGCTCGATGCCGCGCTCGACAAGCTGGAAACCGAATGGCAGCTCGGCGAGACCGACCGCAAGCAGCGCTATATGGCGCATGCCATGGGCATGGCCGGCCAGGCACTCGATCATGTCGGCCTGCCTGCCATCATCCGCCCGTCCTTCACGCTGGGCGGCACCGGCGGCGGCATCGCCTATAACCGCTCCGAATTCTACGAGATCATCGAGCGCGGCCTCGACGCATCCCCCACCACCGAAGTGCTGATCGAGGAATCGGTGCTCGGCTGGAAGGAGTATGAGATGGAGGTCGTCCGCGACAAGGCGGACAATTGCATCATCATCTGCTCCATCGAGAATCTCGACCCGATGGGCGTCCACACCGGCGATAGCATCACCGTCGCCCCTGCGCTGACCTTGACCGACAAGGAATACCAGATCATGCGCAACGCCTCCATCGCGGTGCTGCGCGAGATCGGCGTCGAGACCGGCGGCTCAAACGTGCAGTTCGCCGTAAACCCCAAGGACGGCCGCCTGATCGTCATCGAGATGAACCCGCGCGTCTCGCGCTCCTCGGCGCTTGCCTCCAAGGCCACCGGCTTCCCCATCGCCAAGGTGGCGGCAAAACTCGCCGTCGGCTATACGCTGGATGAGCTGGAAAACGACATCACCGGCGGCGCGACGCCCGCCTCCTTCGAGCCTTCGATCGATTACGTCGTCACCAAGATCCCGCGTTTCGCCTTCGAGAAATTCCCCGGTGCCTCGCCGATCCTCACGACAGCCATGAAATCGGTCGGTGAGGTCATGGCCATCGGCCGCACCTTCCAGGAGAGCTTGCAGAAGGCGCTGCGCGGACTTGAGACCGGCCTCACCGGCCTTGACGAGATCGCCATCCCCGGCATCGAGGAAGGCGACGAGAAAAACGCCATCCGTGCCGCCATCGGGACCCCCACGCCGGATCGGCTGCGCATGGTCGCCCAGGCGCTGCGCATGGGGCTGACGGTCGCTCAGGTGCATGAGATCTGCAAGATCGACCCGTGGTTCCTTGAGCAGATCGAAGGCATCATCCAGATGGAGGCCCGCATCCGCGAGCACGGCCTGCCGCAGGATGCGGAGAACCTGCGCATGCTTAAAAGCATGGGCTTCTCCGACGCCCGCCTCGCCAGCCTCACCGGCCAGGACGCCGAGGATGTCGCAAAGCTGCGCGCCAAACTCGACGTGCATCCGGTCTTCAAGCGCATCGACACCTGCGCTGCCGAATTCGCCTCCCCCACCGCCTATATGTACTCCACTTACGAGACGCCCTTCGCTGGCAAGACGCGCTCGGAAGCGCAGGTTTCGGACCGGAAAAAAGTGGTCATCCTCGGCGGCGGCCCGAACCGTATCGGCCAGGGCATCGAGTTCGACTATTGCTGCTGCCACGCTGCCTTCGCGCTGGAAGACGCGGGCTATGAGTCGATCATGATCAACTGCAACCCGGAGACGGTCTCGACCGACTATGACACGTCGGATCGGCTCTATTTCGAGCCGCTGACGGCGGAGGACGTGCTGGAGATCCTGCGCGCCGAGCAGGCGGCGGGCACGCTCCACGGCGTCATCGTGCAGTTCGGCGGCCAGACGCCACTGAAGCTCGCCGACGCCCTTGAAAAGGCGGGCATTCCGATCCTCGGCACCTCCCCCGACGCCATCGATCTTGCCGAGGACCGCGACCGCTTCCAGAAGCTCCTGATGAAGCTCGGCCTCAACCAGCCGAAGAACGGCATCGCCTATTCGGTCGAGCAGGCTCGCCTCGTCGCCGCCGATCTGGGCTTCCCGCTGGTCGTCCGCCCCTCCTACGTGCTCGGCGGCCGCGCCATGCAGATCATCCATGAGGAGCGCGGCCTGCAGAACTATCTCCTCGACACCGTGCCCGAGCTGGTGCCGGAGGACATCAAGGCGAAGTATCCCAACGACAAGACCGGCCAGATCAACACGCTTCTCGGCAAGAACCCGCTTCTCTTCGATACCTACCTGACGGAAGCGACCGAGGTGGACGTGGATTGCCTGTGCGACGGCAAGAATACTTTCGTGTCCGGCATCATGGAGCATATCGAGGAGGCCGGCATCCATTCGGGCGACAGCGCCTGCTCGCTGCCCGTCCACTCCCTCTCCCGCGAGACCGTCGCCGAGCTCGAACGCCAGACCGCCGCACTCGCCAAGGCGCTGAATGTCGGCGGGCTGATGAACGTGCAATACGCCATCAAGGACGGCACGATCTATGTGCTGGAAGTGAACCCCCGCGCCTCGCGCACGGTGCCCTTCGTCGCCAAGACCATCGGTACCCCCATCGCCAAGGTCGCGGCGCGCATCATGGCCGGCGAGACGCTCGATGCCGCGATTAACGCCTATGGCGGCAAGCCGGATCAGGCGAGCCGCCCGCATATCGCAGTCAAGGAAGCGGTGTTCCCCTTCGCCCGCTTCCCCGGCGTCGATACGCTGCTCGGCCCCGAAATGCGTTCGACCGGCGAAGTCATGGGCCTCGATTACGACTACGCCCTCGCCTTCGCCAAGGCGCAGCTCGGCGCCGGCGTCGATCTTCCGCGCGATGGCACGCTGTTCGTCTCCGTCCGCGACGAGGACAAGAAAGGCATCCTGCCGGCGGTGAAGCGCCTGGCCGATATCGGCTTCAAGGTGCTCGCCACCGGTGGCACCCAGCGCTTCCTCGCTGAAAACGGCGTCGAGGCGACGAAGATCAACAAGGTTCTGGAAGGTCGCCCCCACATCGAGGACGCCATCCGCAACCGTCAGGTCCATATCGTCTTCAACACCACCGACAGCGCCAAGGCGGTCTCGGATTCCAAATCCATCCGCCGCGCCACGCTGATGCAGAAGGTGCCGTACTACACCACCCTTGCGGGTGCGGAAGCCGTGGCCGAGGCGATTGCGGCGCTGAAGGCGGGGAGCCTGGAGGTCCGGCCGCTGCAGGATTATTTCCGCGCCGCATGATCCGGAGGAACCGCGCTGAGGACCGCCGTTTCCGGCGCCGGGATTCAGGTGGTCTCAACAGTTGAGGAATGATCCGCGGGTCAAGCCCGAGGATCGTTCCTCGCGACCAACAGAGCCGCGGTGTCGCGATACCGGCGCCTCCCCACATCTTTACCCCACCAGTTTCAGCCGTTCCCCATTCTCGTCCTTCTCCAGATGCAGCACCCGTGAAAAGACGTGGTCATGGGTCTTGCGTCGGCCGATATGGATGACGGTCGCCTCCCGCAGGTCGTTGTGCAGGATGTCGAGCACGCGCTCCAGCGCCTCCTCCTCCATCCCGTCGAGCGCCGCGTCCACCACAACCCAGCGCGGGTTGATGAGGCTGAGCCGGGCGAAGGCCAGGCATTGCTGTTCGTCTTCGGTGAGCACCCGGTCCCAGCGCGCCACCCGGTCGAGATCTTCGGCAAGCCGGTCGAGCCCGCCGCGCTCCAGCGCCGCCCGCAGGTCGCCCTCGGAAAAGCTGCTCGCGTCGAGCGGATAGGCCAGTGCTCCACGCAGGGATGATGGCGGGAAATAGGGCGTGCGCGGCATATAGATGATATCGCCGCCCTTCGGCAGGCCGATCCTGCCCTCGCCCCACGGCCACAGCCCTGCCAGGGCACGGAAGAGAAACATTTTGCCGGTGCCCGGCGCGCCCAGGATCAGCACCCGCTCGCCTTCGCCGATCTCCACATGCCTCTCGCGCAGCTTCGTGTTGCCTTCCGGCGTGACGATTTCGAGATTATCGATGGTCAGGCGGTTATCCCCGTTCTCCTCGATGCCGATGCGCCGGCCCCGCGCAGAGAGTTCGTCCATCTGCAGCACCGCCTGACGGAAGGAGGCGACGCGCAAAAGCGTCGCCCGCCAGTCGGCGATGGCGCCGAAATTATCGACGAACCAGCGCAGCGAGGTGTGCACCTGCGTGAAGGCGCCGACCGCCATCATCAGCCCGCCGAAGGTGAGCCCGCCGGAGAAATAGACCGGCGCGGCGACGAGGATGGGCGCCACGATGGTGAACCAGCCATAGCCGGCCGTCACCCATGTCAGATTGGTCAGAGCGTAAACGATGCGCCTGATGGCAATGAGCACGGCGCCGAGATCCAGATCGAGCCGGCGCTTTTCATCCGCCTCGCCGCGCGCCAGCGCGATGGCGTCGATGTGCTCGTTGACGCGCATCAGCGAGAAGCGGAGATCCGCCTCCCGCGCATAGCGCTCGGCATTGAACGTCACCAGCCTGCGCCCGACGATCCAGGTCAGCCACGAGGCGGAAGCCGCATAGAAGATCGCGGCCCACACCATATAGCCGGGAATGGAGAAGCTATAGCCGGAGACATGAAAGACGAAGCCGCTCGACAGCGCCCAGAGCACACCGACGAAGCTGATGAGCAGGATCGAGGCCTGAAGAAGCCCGATGCCGAGATCGGCCGTCATCTCCGCCAGATGCCGGGCATCCTCATGCAGCCGCTGATCCGGATTGACGCCAATATCGCCGGCACTCGACAGGCGGAAGGCGCGGCCGGGCTGCATCCATTGGCCGATCAGGTCTTCCGCCAACCCCTCGCGCAGCTTCAGCTTGAACATCTGATTGAACCAGGTCTGCGCCACGTTCAGCACGAGCAGCGAGCCGGCAATGCCGAGGAAAATCAGGAGCTGATGCAGAAACGCCGGAAAGTCCCGCCGCGCCAGCGCATCGTAGAACGGCACGTTCCAGCGATTGAGATAGAGCTGGCCATAGGCGATTGCCGCGATGAGAAGGAAGATCAGGCTGCCCGTCAGGATCAGCGCATTGCGCACCGGCGAGACCCAGAATGCACCCACCATCATCGAACCCTGCGACAGGATATCCGTGCCGCCGCTGGTGCGAAAGCGGAACAGGCGGGAGCGCAGGAAGCGCGCCGGCCACTTCGCTCCCCGTTTGGGAGCCTTTCCAGGAGCTTTGCGCGAGGTCTTCGATATCATGGATCCTCCATACCTCTGATTCCCGCGAATCAGCGGCGACACCGCCCTTGTCGAGGGTGCGCCGGAAGCGGCGACGATGCAAAGATATCGATGCCAGATGGAGGATTTACGGCGCGGGCACCTGTTGGGAATGAAGGGAGCAACCCCGGTTCGCCGTCCGGCTCGATCCCTCCCTGCTCACATATTCCCAACTCTCAGCTTGTCATCTGGGCCATTGTGGCATAGAGTCCGGCCATCGATATTTCGGTCGAGTGACTTTGCGACCCGTGCGATTTGGTTCGCGCTTCCTGACGATCTCCTCTCTATAATCTCGATCCACCGGCACGTATGCATACCCATACGGGCCTTTATTTTGACGACCTTAAAGGAGTTTCCCATGGCTACGGGAACAGTGAAGTGGTTCAACGGCACCAAGGGCTTCGGCTTCATTCAGCCTGACCAGGGCGGCGCGGACGTTTTCGTCCACATCTCCGCCGTCGAGCGCGCAGGTCTGCGCGGCCTCAACGAAGGCCAGAAGATCAACTACGAAATCGTGCAGGACCGCCGTTCCGGCAAGTCCGCCGCGGACAACCTCTCGGTTGCCTGATCTTTTCGCATTAAAGCGATAATGGAAAGGCGGGGCTCGACCCCGCCTTTTCTATTTCGGGCCGATGCACTGATCTCATTCCGGCAGCCAGCCGATCGGCACATGGTCCGGATCGGCGGCGACACGCTCAAGCCACGCCGAGACGGCGGGATAGCGCTTGAGGTCGAAGCCGCCAAGCTCGGCCTGATGCGTATAGGCATAGAGCGCGATATCGGCGACGCTCATCGCCTCCCCCGCTATGAATGGCGTCTTCTGCAACTGCGTTTCCATCACCCCCAGCGCCTTCTCCCCGCCGGCAAGCGTGGCGGCCATCTTCTCCGGCGTCGCCTCCTTCGCCCGCTCGGGATAAAGCATCAGCGCGCGGCGCACCGCGATATAGGGCTCGTGGCTATATTGCTCGAAAAACAGCCATTGATAGACCAGCGCCCGTTCATAGGCATCCTTGGGCAGAAAGCGCGTTCCCTCGGCCAGATGCAGCAGGATGGCATTGGATTCGGCGAGGAAGCGCCCGTCATCCAGTTCGAGCAGCGGCACCTTGCCGTTCGGGTTCTTGGCAAGATATTCCGGCTTGCGTGTCGAGCCGTCGACGGAGGACACCGTCACATGGCGGAACGGCATTCCCAGTTTTGCCATCAGAAGCCGTGGCTTATAGCAATTTCCTGAATCGGGCTGCGAATAAAGGACGGGCATGAACGAGTCTCCGGTTTCCTGGGGAGTATTGCCGCGCCGGCCTTTTGTCGTCCAATCAGTTTGGCTGAACTGTAGCCCAAGAATTGCTGATGTTTGGGCGATCTGCTGCAACACCTCGCATCAAATCGCCAACCTGTGAAAGCCCAGGGCAAAGCTTTTCTTGCGATTCGCGCCATGTTGCGACATAGGAAACCCGCAAACCGGACCGATGCCCGGCTCCCGGTCGCTCAAGCTGCCATTCAGGAGAACGAACCATGGCATTCCTCGCCGACGCCCTTTCCCGCGTAAAGCCCTCCGCGACTATTGCAGTCAGCCAGAAAGCACGCGAACTTAAGGCGAAAGGCAAGGACGTCATCGGCCTTGGCGCAGGCGAGCCGGATTTCGACACGCCGGATAATATCAAGAAGGCGGCGATCGCCGCCATCGAGCGCGGCGAGACGAAGTACACGCCGGTGTCAGGCATTCCCGAACTGCGCCAGGCGATCTCCGCCAAGTTCAAGCGCGAGAATGGCCTCGATTACAAGCCGGAGCAGACCATCGTCGGCACCGGCGGCAAGCAGATCCTGTTCAACGCGCTTATGGCGACGCTCAATGCCGGCGACGAGGTGATCATCCCCGCCCCCTACTGGGTCAGCTATCCCGAAATGGTGGCGATCTGCGGGGGCACTCCGGTTTTCGTCAACACGACGCTGGAGAATGATTTCAAGGTCCAGGCGAGCGATCTCGAGGCCGCGATCACACCGAAGACGAAATGGCTGATCTTCAACTCCCCGTCCAACCCCTCCGGCGCCGCCTATACCGAGGCCGAGCTGAAGGCGGTGACGGAGGTGCTCATGCGCCATCCGCATGTCTGGATCCTGACCGACGACATGTATGAGCATCTCGTCTATGGCGATTTCGTCTTCACCACGCCGGCGCAGATCGAGCCGTCGCTCTATGACCGCACGCTCACCATGAACGGCGTCTCCAAGGCCTATGCCATGACCGGCTGGCGCATCGGCTATGCCGGCGGCCCCCTGCAGCTTATCAAGGCGATGGACATGATCCAGGGGCAGCAGACGTCAGGCGCCTGCTCCATCGCACAATGGGCGGCTGTCGAGGCGCTGAATGGCCCACAGGATTTCATCCCGCAGAACAAGAAGATCTTCCAGGGCCGCCGCGATCTGGTCGTCTCCATGCTCAACCAGGCCAAGGGCATCACCTGCCCGACGCCGGAAGGCGCCTTCTACGTCTATCCCTCCTGCGCCGGCCTGATCGGCAAGACGGCCCCCTCCGGCAAGGTCATCGAGACGGACGAGGATTTCGTCACCGAGCTTCTGGAAGCGGAAGGCGTGGCGGTGGTGCACGGTTCGGCTTTCGGCCTCGGACCGAACTTCCGCATCTCCTACGCCACGTCGGAAGTGCTTTTGGAAGAGGCCTGCACCCGCATCCAGCGTTTCTGCGCATCTCTCCGATAAACCGGGATCGGATCAGGATCGAACAGAAGGGGCCGCAAGGCCCCTTTTCCTTTGGAGCGCGCTGATGGCTTGCAAAAGGGCAAAAAAAAAGCCGGACATGCGTCCGGCTTTGAGTTGTGAAGGTGCCGTTTCCGGCGAAACCTCCAGAGGGGAACACTCAAGGATGCGCAATGGGAGGAGGAGACGCATCGTTGAGATGCCCCGGATATGCGCGCATAACCCCTTTTATTCAAGTATACGAAATTGCATTGCAGCCATGCATATATCGCATAGCAGAAAATTCGAAAATTTCCCTGTAAATACAAAACGTTATGGGATAATCACAGAACCGTGAGCACTACTGCAGGTAAAATTTTTCGCCCGCAGCGCGTATTTCGCGGCGTTTCACCTGCCCTTCGACTGTGCAATGCAGCATGGTTTTGGGCAGATCGCTGCCGCGGGAAGCGGCAGCCTGCTCGATTCGAAAGCGAAATTCTACCGCCGTACCGGTCAGTACGACCAGGTGCGCGCCTTGGAAAACAGGAAATCGCGGAAGACATGCAGCTTGGCGGAATTCTTCAGCGCCTCGGGATAGCAGAAGAACGTGTCGAAGGACGGGATCTCCTCCATCTCAGGGAGAAGCTGCACGAGGCCGGATTCCTTCTCGACCATATAATCCGGCAGGACCGCGATGCCGACGCCGCGCTGCACGGCGCGCTTGACCGAGAGGAGATTGTTGACCTGCAAGGTCGGAATGCGCTGATTGCCGTCGCTGCGGCCGGCCACTTCCAGCCAGTTGAGGCCCGTCAGATAGCTCGGCGCCGGCTCGCCGAAAGTGACGATGCGATGTTCGTCGAGCTCGTCCACCGAGGTCAGCTTGCCATGCTTGGCGATATAGCTGGCGGCGGCATAGACATGCATGTGCACGGTGAAGAGCCGGCGCTGGATCAGGTCCGGCTGCTGCGGCTGGCGGAGACGGATAGCGCAATCGGCGTGCCGCATGGTGAGGTCAAGCTCCTCATTATCGAGGATCAGCTGCAGCCGGACATCCGGATAGAGCTCGATGAACTCCTGCACCCGCTCGATGAGCCAGCCGGAGCCGAGGCCGACTGTCGTCGTCACCCGGAGCCGGCCGGAAGGCTTCTCCTTGCTCTCGGCAAGCTTGGAGCGGACGTTTTCCAGCTTCATCAGCACGTCATGTGCGGTGCGGTAGAGCAGTTCGCCCTGTTCGGTAAGGATCAGCCCGCGTGCATGGCGCTGGAACAGCGGCACGCCGACATCCTGCTCCAACGCGCTCACCTGGCGTGAAATGGCCGATTGCGAGAGGTGCAATGTCTGCGCGGCATGGGTGAACGACCCTGCCTCGGCAGCGGCATGAAATATGCGCAGTTTGTCCCAGTCGAGTGGTGCAACCAATTTTCCGTCCTTTTGCAATCAGCCAGGATGTGTTGAGATTCCGGTTTGGGCTAAGCGAAAATGATGTTTTTTGAGAACCGGAGCGGAGCGTACTTCAGTACATGAGCACCGGAAGCGCAGAAGAACGTCATTTGCAGCCTGCCATCACCTGAATATCGATACATCCTATTCGGCGGCCTGACGGATCGGCTCCTGCGCGGCGAGCCAGCGCTCGGCCTCGAGCGCGGCCATGCAGCCCATGCCGGCTGCCGTCACCGCCTGTCGGAACACATCGTCGGTGACATCGCCGGCCGCAAAGACGCCCGGAACGTCCGTGGCGGTCGAATCCGGCGCCGTCCAGAGATAGCCGTTTGGCTTCTGCTTGAGCTTGCCCTCGAAGAGCGCGACCGAAGGCGCATGGCCGATGGCGACGAAGATGCCGTCGGTGTCGAGCTCGCTGACCAGCCCGGTCTTGACATTCTTCAGCCGCACGCCGGTGACTGTCGGGCCCATTGGCAGCTTTGCCTCAGTCCCGACGATCTCCTCCACGACGTTGTCCCAGACGACCCGCACATTCTCCTTGGAAAGCAGGCGGTCCTGCAGGATCTTTTCCGCACGGAAGGCATCGCGGCGGTGGACCACCGTGACCGATTTCGCCAGATGCGAGAGATAGAGCGCCTCCTCGACCGCGGTGTTGCCGCCGCCGACCACCACGACATCCTTGCCGCGGTAGAAGAAGCCGTCGCAGGTGGCACAGGCAGATACACCACCGCCCATGAATATCTGCTCGCTCTCGATGCCCAGCCATTTGGCCTGGGCGCCGGTGGCGATGATCAGCGCATCACAGGTATATTCCGTGCCGGAATCGCCCTTCAGGCGGAATGGTCTGGCGGAAACATCTGCCTCGACGATGATGTCGTGCAAGATTTCTGCACCGACATTCTCCGCCTGCTTGGCCATCTGCTCCATCATCCACGGCCCCTGCACCGGATCGGCATAGCCCGGATAGTTCTCCACATCCGTGGTGATCATCAGCTGCCCGCCCTGCTGCAGCCCCGCAATGATCACGGGTTTCAGCATAGCGCGAGCCGCATAGATCGCTGCCGTATAGCCGGCAGGGCCGGAACCGATGATGAGAACGGGCGCGTGGCGCTGTGACATGGCAAATCCCTAATTTTGGCTGCGAGCGGAGGAGTTGGCGGCTTCGCAAGCCCCCGGCAGCATTGATTGCGCAACAACCAGGGGCCATCGCGCCAGTTATCGCCAAAGTAATGTTTCGCATACCGGTTTTGCAAGGTTTGCACCCCGGCCCGAGTGGTTTAGCCACAGCTTGTCCCTACGTGGGAGCATCCGGCCTCGATTTCATTCGACCGCCGACTTGCCGCGAAACCGGCAACATCCCGTTGCGACAAGGCAGGAATCGGATATTATTATTGCTGGAAAGCGCAATTTCCTTGCGCGACAGAGCCTTCATACCGGAGCCCGATTCATGCCGATCAAGGCCGATCTCGACGATATCGACTGGAAGATCCTGCGCGAGTTGCAGAACAACGGGCGCATCACCAATGTCGAACTGGCGGATCGCGTCGGCATCTCCGCCCCGCCCTGCCTGCGCCGGGTGCGCAAGCTGGAGGAAAGCGGCGTCATCCGCGGCTATCGCGCCATTCTCAACGGCGCAGCACTTGGCCAGGATCTCGTCGCCTTCTGCTCGGTCGGCCTGCACCGCCAGGCGGATGCCGATCTCAAGGCCTTCGCCGAGAAGACCAAGCACTGGCCGCTGGTGCGCCGCGCGTGGATGGTCTCGGGCGAATCGGATTTCCTGCTCCACTGCGTCGCCCGCGACATCAACACCTTCCAGACCTTCGTCATCGAGGAGCTGACGGCTACGCCCAATGTCGATTCCGTGCGCACCGCGCTGACTATCCGCCCGGTGAAGGACGAGGCATTGATGCTGATTTAGGAAACAGGGAATAAGGCAGTATGTCTTCGCTGCAACATATTGCCCTACTGCCCTACTGCCCTACTGCCTTCCTCAAACACTTTCTCATACACATCCATGATCGCCGTCGCTTCCTTCTCCAGCGGGAAATTCTCCCTGACATGGGCAAGGGCATTATCGCCGTGCATGGCGGCGAGAACGGGATCGGCGAGATAGGTCCGGATCGCCTCGCGCAGCGCAGCGCCGTCGCCCGCCGGCACCACCGCTCCGGTCTTTCCCCGCTTGATCATCTCGGCATAGGCCCCGGCGTCGCTCGCCACCACCGCCGTGCGCGAGGCCATCGCCTCCAGCGGCGTCAGGCCGAATCCTTCATTGCGTGAGGGGGCGACATAGAGCGAAAGTCGCCTGTACCAGACCTTGATATCCGGCACCTCCCCCAGAAACAGGATACGGTCCTCAAGCCCCGCCTCGGCGATGCGCGCCTTGAGATCGTCTTCGAACCCCTTGTGCTCGGCGGTGGTGCGGCCGGTAACGATTGCCGTCCAGTCCGGATAATTCGGCAGGAGCGCGATCATCGCGTCGACGAACAGATCCGTGCCCTTTTGGTGGCGCACCCGGCCGAAGCAGCCGATGGCATAGCGCCCCGGCAAGCCGGAAGCCGCAAATTCGTCGTCCGGCGTCTCCGCCAGATGAAACCGCTTCGTATCGACGCCATGCATGATGACGGTATGCGGCACTTCGAGATAGCTGCCGGAACGCGCGCTGGTGGCGATCACCGCATCCATGCGGCGGATCAGCCATTTGGTGAAAGGCTTGTGGTTGCGCTGGGCGGCGGAGGTGAAGACGAGGCGAAGCGGCATGCGCAGCACGTCGCGCATCAGGACGCCCGCCACCATCTCGTTGTTGCGCCGCGCATGCCAGATGCGAGCGTTCCGCCTTTCCGGCTTGCGCCAGAAATGCAGGAGAGACGTCCATCCAAGTTTCGGCAGACCGTCCGGCAGCCCGGGACCGAGCGTTACGATCCCAAGCCCCATCCGCCGCTGCAGCGGGATGAGCTGCACGATGGTCGAAGTCACACCGGAAAGCTGACGCTTGAAATTAGGCGCGACGACGTCAACGCCGCTCATCCGCTCAGGCACGCTTGGGCCCTTCTGCTTTAGTGAAGGGGCGAATTAGTGAGATAATGATCAGGAAAACCTCCACTCACCATCTCACTATTCCCTACTCACTCCCTGAAAGCACTTGGCTCTCAAGAATATTTCAGCCCCACGATCTCATAGGACCGCGAGCCGCCCGGAGCGTTCACTTCGATCGTGTCGCCCTCGCTCTTGCCGATCAGCGCCCGCGCGATCGGGGACGAGATGGAGATGCGGCCCTGCTTCACATCGGCTTCCTGGTCGCCGACGATCTGATAGACCTTTTCCTCCTCGGTGTCCTCGTCAACCATGGTCACCGTGGCGCCGAACTTGATCTTGTCGCCTGAAAGCTTGGAAATATCGATGATCTCGGCGCGCGCGATGAAATCCTCAAGCTCGCCGATGCGCCCCTCATTGAGGCTCTGTGCTTCCTTGGCCGCATGGTACTCCGCATTCTCGGAGAGATCGCCATGCGCGCGTGCCTCGGCAATAGCGTCGATGATGCGCGGCCGTTCCTCCTGTTGACGCCAGCGAAGCTCCTCCTTGAGCTTGTCGAAACCGCCTTGGGTCATCGGGAACTTTTCCATGCTCAGTCCTTTCCTCTGCCTATGCTGCGCCATTCAAGCGGCATTGAGACACAAAAAGAAAACGGCTCCCGGAGCAAAGCTTCGGAACCGTTCAAATCGTCGTTCCCCGTAATATAGCACTGATCGCGGCGATTTCACGAAGAAAAAAATTTCGACGGCCGGAAGCAGGCGGACCGCATCGTTCACGCAGCATTGACTTGAAGCCCACCAGATGACCGCTAGATTGAGCCCCATGACGAACAGAACGACAATCACCCTTGCCAGTCTCTTCGCCATTGTGTTTGCCGGCCTTACCGCCGCCGGCGCGCAGGAATTCGCCACCGAAAAAGTGAAGATCAAGGCGGAGAAAGTGGCCACCGGCCTCGCCTCCCCCTGGAGCCTTGCTTTCCTGCCCGACGGCGCCATGCTGGTAACCGAGAAGGCCGGAACCCTGCGCATCATTCGGGATGGCGAAGTGTCCGATCCTGTTGAGGGCGTCCCGGAGGTCTGGGATCGCGGCCAGGGCGGCCTGCTGGATGTGGCACTTGCGCCTGATTTCGAGCAGAGCGGTACCATTTATTTCACCTATTCGGAACCCGGCGATGGCGGAGCCGGCACGGCGATCGCCAGCGCCCGCCTTGACCAGAACGGCGAGACAGCGCGCCTCAGCAATGTGAGAACGCTGTTCTCGACGCAGAAGAAGACATCGCGCGGCCAGCATTTCGGCTCACGCATCGTCGTCACGCCCGACGGCACGCTCTTCGTCACCTTCGGCGAGCGTGGAGATATGGAGCGGGCGCAGGACCCGCAGGATCCCGCCGGCTCGGTGCTGCGGATCAACGCCGACGGCTCGGTTCCGAAGGACAATCCCTTCGTCGATGGCGGCAGGGCCTTGCCGCAGATCTGGTCGACGGGACATCGCAATCCGCAAGGTGCGGCCTGGGATCCGCTCACCCGTGCCCTGTGGATCACCGAGCACGGTCCGCGCGGCGGTGACGAGGTCAACCGTCCCGAGGCCGGGAAGAATTATGGCTGGCCACGGATCGGCTATGGCCGCCACTATTCGGGCGCCAGGATCGGCGCCGGTACGGCGGCCGAAGGCTATGAGCAGCCGCTCTATTACTGGGATCCCTCGATCGCCCCGTCCGGCCTTGCCGTCTATAACGGCGAAATGTTCCCGGAATGGAAGGGCGATCTGCTGGTCGGCGCGCTGAAATATCAGATGCTGGTGCGCCTCGACCGCGACGAAAACGCCCGCATCACCGGCGAGGAGCGGATGCTCCGGAACGAGTTCGGGCGCATCCGCGACGTACGCGTCGCCCCCGACGGCTCGGTCTATCTGCTGCCCGACAGCGAAGATGCCTCCATCATCAGGTTGTCGCGCGCCTGATCATTTCTTCAGCGGCCAGCTGGCCGGCCAGTTTTCCGGGCCGCCGCCATCATTGCCGTCGCAATCGTCCTTGCTGCGCGATTGCTTGAGCACGAAGGTTATCCGGTCCTCGTCGCCTTCAGCCGCCTTCCAGACGTTGTAGACGCCGCAATCGCCGAGACCGCGCCCCTTGAAGAAGGCCGTCAGCATCCGGCTCGCCTGATCCCAGTCGATGTTCCAGGCGGTGCCGGTCGTCGTCGGTCCCTCGTCACTCATCACCGGCAGTGCCAGCGGCGTCACACGCCCGGCCTGTTCCTGAAAGAATACATAGGGCTGGTTATAGGCGCCGCCCGCTCCGCAAGGCAGCCCGAGCAATGTGCGGTCGCCGATCTTGGCTGCAAAACCGTTGATACTGTCGAGCCGGTCGGCATCCATGCCACCGCAGACCGCATCATCGCCGGTGAAATCCGCCCGGATCGACTGCGGTATCTTGTCCAGACTGTCGATCGCGGTGACCTGCGGGACGGGCGCCGGCGGCTTGTCGCCCTTCGCCTGCAGGGCGTCCACCCTGCCGATGCGACCCTGCGTCTCGTCCATGAAGATGAGCCCGCCGACGAAGCCTGCAAGGGAGAAATCTGCCTTCAGCGGCCCCTCCTTGGCCTGTAGTTGTACCTGTGCCTTGCTTCCCGCCTTCATGGCATCGATCAGCTTCGCCATATCGGCCTGATTGGCATAACGGTATTCGCCGCCTTCGCTGTTCTGCTTGAGGGAGGAAGCCGGGATGTCCAGCACTTGCTTGCCGTCCACAGAAATAACGACTGTCGAACCCGGCGCCAGTTCCGCTGCGCTGAGCACCAGCACCGGCTGCGTTTTGGGACCGGCGGCACGCTCGATCGACAAGGCATAGAGCCCCTGCACTTTGTTCTGCCAGGAGGAAAGTGTGCAGGTCTCAACGAAGCTGCAACTGACGGAGATATCGCGCACCTTCTTATAGGCGGCCAAGGCCGGCAAAGCGGAGCCGGCCACCAGAACCGCAGTCAGCAGCGCGGCCGGCGCCATGCACATCGAGCTGATTTTATTCGGGATCATTCGCCTCTCCTCGATTGTTTCCTGCCCATTCCGGCACTTGTCCTCGCGATTCGCAATGGCTAAGGCTCTGTGGATTTGGCTGGAAGAATGAAACAAGTGATTTTCGCCCACAAGTGGGCGGCACAGGGAGTTCAAAATGCCGCGCACCCGCGCCAATCTGGTTCTTCTGCTTGCCGGTGCGATCTGGGGCCTCGGCTTCGTTGCGCAATCCACGGCGATGGCCAGCATCGGGCCGTTGATCTTCATCGGCCTGCGCTTCGTCCTGGCGACGCTGACGGTGCTCCCCCTTGCCCTTCGTGAAGCGCGGCAGGCGCCGAAGGCGCTGAAATCCTCCGACCATTTCGGCTTCCTGTTCATCGGCTTGCTGCTATTCGCCGGCATCGCCGCGCAACAGTTCGGCATGATGACGACATCCGTCACCAATGCAGGCTTTTTGACGGGGCTTTATGTGGTGATGGTGCCGCTCGTCGGGATCATCCTGTTCCGGCACTGGCCCCACCCGGTCATCTGGCCCTGCGCGTCAGCCGCCCTTGCCGGCATATGGTTGCTTTCCGGCGGAGCGCTCGATGCCCTGGCGCCAGGCGACTGGATGGTCGTCCTCGGCGCCCTGTTCTGGGCGCTGCAGGTGCTTTTCATCACACGCTACGCCAACCGCACGGGCAGGCCGTTGACGCTCTGCGCGGTTCAGTTCGCCTTCTGCGCCGTCCTCGGGCTTGCTATAGGGCTGGTGCAGGAAGGCATCGATTGGACGTCCGTGCAGGCCGCCGCGCCAGAAATCCTCTTCACCGGCATCTTCTCCTCGGGCGTCGCCTTCACGCTCCAGGCCGTGGGACAGCGCTATACGACCGCGCCACAGGCTGCGATCTTCCTGTCGTCGGAAGCGCTATTCGCCGCCCTCTTCGGCGCCATTCTGCTCGGCGAACGCCTGCCGCCCACCGGCCTTACCGGCTGCGCTCTGATCTTCGCCGCCATGCTCGCCGTCGAGCTCGTCCCGATGCTGCGCGAGCGCCGCGTCGTGAAGGTCAAGCCTTGAAGATCAGCGCCGCGCCGCAGGCGATCAGCGCAAAGCCGATCAGGTGCTGCCACGTCAGCGTCTCCTTGAGGTAGAATACCGAGAACGCCACGAAGACGGTCAGGGTGATGACCTCCTGGATCGTCTTCAGCTGCGCCGTCGAATAGACTTCATGCCCCATGCGATTGGCGGGAACGGCGAAGCAATATTCCACCAGCGCGATGCCCCAGCTGACGAGGATCACGGCGATCAGCGACACCTTGGTGAATTTGAGATGCCCGTACCAGGCGAATGTCATGAAGACATTCGAAGCGACCAGCATCAGGATGGGCAGAATGGAAGGAGATAGAAGCACCCGCATAGGCGTCCCGCAGAAAAGAAAAAGCAGGCGCCATTGCACGAAGAGCGGCGGCAAAAGCAAGAGCTAAGATCAGCAGGCGAGCCTCTGCCGCGATGATTCCCCGGCAACGCCACTTTTCGGTCACAACCCCTAACGGCAGCGCTGACTCTTCCTTTACACCTGCCCTTTAATGTTGGCCTACCCGCCATCAATGAGGAGCGTGCGCCTGCCCCCCGGGCGCCAGATGGAAGTAACGGACATGAGTATCGCGTTGTCCAAGCTGCTGGGCAGAAAGAGACAGCAGCCCCGCCGCCTTGCCGCGCTTCTGGCCGTCTGCGCCGTCGCCTTCACCGCATCGTGCTCGCGCGAGACGGTACGCCGCCCGGAGGCCGATGTTGGCGTATCGCTTTCGGCGCCCGTCAGCGACGACCAGAGCTACGGCTTCCTGCCCCCCTTGCAGAACCCGGTCACCGCCGGTGAGAACATCTACGCGCAATCCTCCGACGAGATGGCCTGTCGTCTGCGGCTGAAGCAGCTCGGCGTCGTCTTTTCCGATCTGCCGCCGATCAACGATGGCGGCTCATGCCGCATCGACAATCCCATTCTGGCCTCGGGCTTTGCCGGCGGCGCGATCAGCTTCAAGCCCGCCGCCAAGCTCAACTGCGCCGTAACCGAGGCCTTCGCCCGCTGGATCAAGGGCGATCTCGTCCCGGCAACGCGCTTCCGCTATTTCTCCGGCGTCAACACCATCTATAATGCCGGCGGCTATTCCTGCCGCACCATGAACCATCGGCGCGGCGCCAAGATGTCGGAACATTCGCGCGGCAATGCCATCGACGTCACGAAGATTGTGCTCAACAATGGCACGGCGGTGAAGGTGCACAAGCCAGGCTGGTTCTCCTTCCGCGAGCGGGGGCTGCTCAACCGCGTCCGCGCCGATGCCTGCGATTATTTCACCACCGTGCTGGGACCGGGCTATAATCGTGAGCATAGCGATCACTTCCACTTCGATCTCATGCACCGCCGCAACGGCTATCGCGCCTGCCGATAGCGATTCAGAAACAGCGGCTTGCCCGGGGAAGATGAATCAGGTTGTCAGCATTTCGGTGACCGGCGGCACCGGCGTCGGCTTGCCGTTCTTGTCGAGCGCGACCATGACGAATTCCGCATGGGTCACGAGCTCCATCTTGAGGGTTAGATAACGCTGCGCCCAGGCCTCGACCTTCAGCGTGATCGAGCTGCGCCCGACGCGGACGATATCCGTATAAACGCAGAGCGTATCACCGATCTTGACCGGCTTGGCGAAGGACATCTCCTTCACGGCGGCAGTCACCACGCGTCCCTGCGCGCGTTCCGCCGCACGGATCCCGCAGGAGGAATCCATCTGCGCCATCACCCAGCCGCCGAAAATATCGCCTGCTGCATTTGCGTCGCGCGGCATCGCCTGGGTGCGCAGCGTCAAAACCCCCGTGGGATTTGCCTCTTCCGTCATCGTCACTCGTCCTTTCGCTGAAGCGGGCAATCAGAATCGCGCCCTGCCGCCATGATGATGCAGGGGAGAACGGCTGAGAAGCGCTTTGTACGGGCTCGGACCCGAGAGGTGTATTCCAGAAGCAACACTGCATCGCCGCAGACCACCCATCGGTGGATATCGGCGCTATTCAGGTTGCGACACCGGCCGATAGCTGGTTTTGTGAATGCACGTTTAGACTGCAAGGCGGCACCGGGACACCTGATGACAACAGCACGTATTTCCGCGCTCTTGCTGATGGTGCTGCTTCTGGCGGGATGTGGCGGCCCGCGTGCGGTCCTGTGGCTCGGCCCCAGCAGCGACATACTGGTCGACACCGCGGCAAAGCCGGCGGCCGTGGTGCCGATCTACGTCGCTACCAGCCGACAGCGCTCCGACAATCTGTCCCTGCCCTACAGCGCCAAGCGTTCGCCGACGCTCAATTTCGCGCGCGTCGACGTCGGCATTCCGCGCGCCCACAAGAGCGGTCTCGTCGAATCGACAGGCTACAAGCCCAACCCGGCCAAGAATTTCGCTGCCGTCGCTTTCCAGCCATATGACAACAGCAAGGTCTTCCTTGAAAAGCTGAATGCAGCCCTTGCCGCGCGCCCGGCCGATCAGCAGGAAATCCTGATCTTTGTTCACGGCTACAACAACAATTTCGCCGACAGTACCTTCCGCGAAGCGCAATTCGTCCACGATTATGGCTTCAAATCCGTCGCCGTCCACTATGCCTGGCCCTCCGGCGGCGCCCTTAGTCTTTATGCCTATGACCGCGACAGCGCCAATTTCGCCCGTGACGGATTGGCCGAACTGCTGGAGATCGTCAGCCGGACCAGGGCCAAGCGCATCCTTCTGGTCGGCCATTCCATGGGCACGCTTGTCGTCATGGAGGCGCTCCGCACGCTGGCCATCTCCGGCAGGCACGAACCGATTGACCGGCTGACCGGCGTCATGCTTGCCGCTCCCGACATTGACGTCGATGTGTTCGAGGAACAGATCAGGGATATAGGCAGATTGCCGCGCCCCTTCGCTGTCCTGGTTTCGAGCAAGGACCGGGCACTCAACATCTCAGGCCGTATCACCGGCGGCCATCCGCGCGTAGGTGACGGTTCCAGCATCCAGATGCTGCGGGACAACGGCATCGCCGTGCTTGATCTTTCCGCCGTCGACGGCGGCAGTCATGACGTATTCGCATCCTCGCCGACCCTGATGACGCTCGTGCGCAGCGGCGGACTGAGCCAGCGCACGCTGGAGGGCGAAGGTCCGACGGCAGGCGAAACGATCCTTGCCGACGGGACCTCCGTCATCCAGGGCGCGGCATCGCTGGTGCTCTATCTGCCGGTGCGCATCCTGACAGCCGCTGCCGAACTGCCGCGATAAGCTGCAACGGCACTGCTGAAGCAGGATATCAATAGAAATCGCCATTGGCCGGAAAGGATTCGGGAATCGCCTCCCGCAATCACCCGGCCGACCGGAACATAAACCCGCAACTGACGTTTAACCTCTATGTAGAAATGGGTAGTCTGCAACACGGAGCAGATCCATGAAAACACTCCTGAGAACCGCCGTCCTGGCCGCAGGCGTTCTGGCCACCAGCGCCGCGCAGGCCGCAACCGCCCTGGTGACCACGGACCTGAACCTGCGCAGCGGGCCTGGAACCCGATATGCCGTCGTCGGCACCCTGCCTGACGGCGCACGGGTCGGCATAAGAGGCTGCACGGCAGGCTATGGCTGGTGCCGCGTCAATTATGGCGGCGTCTCCGGCTGGGCCTCTTCGCGCTATCTCGCCACCCGCCAGGGATCCGCACGATATTCCAACGATTTCGGCAACACCGCCGCCGCCATCGGCATCCCGCTGATCGCCGGCGTCATTATCGGCTCGGCCTTGAACGACGATGATGACGATTGGTATTACCGCGACCGCTGGCATCGCAGGCACTGGCATCACCGTCATTGGCGCCACCGCGATTGGGATGGTCCGCGCTGGCGTGACCGCGGCGGCTTCTACCGCCACCATTGGCGGCGCATGCCGAACTCCGATGGCCCGCACGGTCAGTGATATCAGGCCGAAATGCCGTGCTCTCCTGATACCATATTGTCAGGAGAAGCTAATATGACGGAAGGGGGTGCCGGGCTTTCGCCCATGGCGCCCTTTTCATTTCTCCTGACTCTCTCCATATTGCAGCCATGGCATCATCAGCAAAGAATTCATCCGCGCCGCGTCCGGGCGAATACGATCGTCCTGACGATACATCCGCGCCCGACGGTTTTGGCGAAGCGCCCCAGGCCGCATTGACAGGCGCGCCGCTGACCGGCTCCATTGCCGACTGGGCAGCCGAGATCGGTGCCGAGGCGGAAAAGGCAAAGGCCGGAAAAACGAAACAAGCGTCCAAACAGCCCAAGAAGGTACCGGAGCGTTCGCAGGCCGCCGGCAAGACCGCGCGCGGCACTTCCATGGGTGGCGCCGCATCCGCAAAGGAGCGCGCGGCCGCCGGCCTCAATCCCGTCGCCGGTCTCGACATCAGCCTTGAGGACGCCACCGGTCTCAATCCCTCCGGCGCCACGGCCACCGTCAAGGCGCTGGCCGATCTGATCGAATCCGGCAATCCGCTGTTCAAGCACGGCCAGCTCTGGACGCCGCACCGCCCCGCCCGGCCGGAAAAATCCGAAGGCGGCATTCCCATCCGCATGGAGACCGCCTTCAAACCCTCAGGCGACCAGCCGACGGCAATCCGCGACCTTGTCTCCGGCATCGATGATGAGGACAAGACGCAGGTGCTCCTCGGCGTCACCGGCTCAGGCAAGACCTTCACTATGGCCAAGGTGATCGAGGAGACGCAGCGTCCGGCGCTCATTCTCGCGCCGAACAAGACGCTCGCCGCCCAGCTTTACGGCGAGTTCAAGAGCTTCTTCCCCAACAACGCGGTCGAGTATTTCGTCTCTTATTACGATTACTACCAGCCGGAAGCCTATGTCCCGCGCTCGGACACCTATATCGAGAAGGAATCCTCGATCAACGAGCAGATCGACCGGATGCGCCACTCTGCCACCCGTGCCCTGCTCGAGCGCGACGACGTGATCATCGTCGCCTCGGTCTCCTGCATCTACGGTATCGGCTCGGTCGAAACCTATACCGCCATGACCTTCGAGATGAAGATCGGCGACCGCCTCGACCAGCGCCAGCTTCTCGCCGATCTCGTGGCCCAGCAATACAAGCGCCAGGATATCAATTTCGTGCGCGGCTCGTTTCGGGTGCGCGGCGACACCATCGAAATCTTCCCCGCCCACCTGGAAGACCGGGCATGGCGCATCTCGCTGTTCGGCGACGAGATCGAGGCGATCACCGAATTCGACCCGCTGACCGGGCAGAAGACCGGCGACCTGAAATCGGTCAAGATCTACGCCAATTCGCACTATGTCACGCCGCGCCCGACGCTCAATCAGGCGATCAAATCGATCAAGGAAGAACTGAAGCACCGCCTCGACGAGTTGAACCGTGCCGGACGCCTGCTCGAGGCCCAACGCTTGGAACAGCGCACCACCTTCGACCTTGAAATGCTGGAGGCGACCGGCTCCTGCAACGGGATCGAGAATTATTCGCGCTACCTGACCGGCCGCAAGCCCGGCGAGCCGCCGCCGACGCTGTTCGAATATATCCCCGATAACGCCCTCGTCTTCATCGATGAGAGCCACGTCACCATCCCGCAGATCGGCGGCATGTATCGCGGCGACTTCCGCCGCAAGGCGACGCTTGCCGAATATGGCTTCCGCCTGCCCTCCTGCATGGACAATCGCCCGCTGCGCTTCGAGGAGTGGGATGCCATGCGGCCACAGACCATCGCCGTTTCGGCCACCCCCGGCAAATGGGAACTGGAGCAATCCGGCGGCGTCTTCGCCGAGCAGGTCATCCGCCCGACCGGGCTGATCGATCCGCCGGTCGAGGTGCGTCCGGCCAAGTCGCAGGTGGACGACGTCTTGGGCGAAATCCGCGAAACCACAGCCAAGGGCTACCGCACGCTGGTCACCGTCCTCACCAAGCGCATGGCCGAGGATTTGACCGAATATCTGCACGAGCAAGGCATTCGCGTGCGCTACATGCACTCCGACATCGACACGCTGGAGCGCATCGAGATCCTGCGCGACCTGCGCCTCGGCGCCTTCGACGTGCTGGTGGGCATCAATCTCCTGCGCGAGGGTCTCGACATTCCCGAATGCGGCTTCGTCGCCATTCTCGACGCCGACAAGGAAGGCTTCCTGCGCTCCGAGACCTCGCTCATCCAGACCATCGGCCGCGCCGCGCGCAATGTCGACGGCAAGGTCATCCTCTATGCCGACCAGATCACCGGCTCGATGGAACGCGCCATGGCGGAAACCACCCGCCGCCGCGAGAAACAGACCGAATACAATCTCGCCAATGGCATCACGCCGGAGAGCGTGAAGAAGAACATCGGCGACATTCTCGACAGCGTCTACGAGCGTGATCATGTCCGCGCCGATATTTCAGGCTTTGCCAAGGAAGGCGCGCTTGTCGGCAACAATCTCAAGGCGCATCTCGAGCATCTCGAGAAGGAGATGCGCGACGCCGCCGCCGATCTCGATTTCGAACGCGCCGCCCGCCTGCGCGACGAGATCAAGCGCCTGCGCGAGACCGAGCTTACCGTCCTGGACGATCCGCTGGCCCGCGATGCCGGCGTGGAGAACACGCAGGAGAAGCGCCGCCAGGCAGCAAGAGGACGAGGCTCCTCGACCGGCCCCCAGGATAAATCCCTCTTCCGCAAGCCCGGTCTCGACGAAATGGGCACCTCCGGCGACCATGCAACGCCAGCCGGGGAAAGCCGTTTCCGCAAGAACTCGCTCGACGAGATGACGGTGCGCCGTACCGAGGTCCCGGCAGGCGACGCGCCGATCCGGCGCGAGCGCGCCGGCATCGGCTCCTATGAGGATCCGGCGGAAGTCTCCCGCAAAAAGCGGCGTCCGAGCAAGACCGGCCGGCCGGGGCGGTAGTTCAAGCAGGTGAACGCTGCATCATCATCTCTCCTCTGACCTGCCAGCCAGAGGAATGTTGCCTCACCCGCTTCTCCCGCGTGGGAGAGCGGAAGGCCGTCGCATCATTTCCCCACCTGTATCGGAAATCATTGCGGCTATTGTTTTTCTACATTAAGTTGCATTCATTAAATTCTGCAATCAATTGCATATTTTTGGGTTTTGGAGAAACGAATGAATTTTATCAACGACCGAAATCTGGCGCTGCGTTTCAGGGATAATGCCGTCCCGTCAAAAGAAAGATTTCTGTATTTTATTTTCTCGATGGTTCTCGCCACCATCCTGACGACTTCTATCGCAGTGGCACCGCTTTACAAAGAAACCATAAACAACTTCGATGTGATATCTGATTTGATTTACCTAGCATCTGTTATTGTCGGCGTAATTGCATGTTACACGACAAATAAAAATGGAGACGGAAAAGAATTCATTGAAAGAATGATTTGCATAGGTTTTCCCGTGATGATCATCACTTTTCTCATATCCTTTTTCGCATCCATATTTTATTTCATGATCACCACTGCCTTTGATTGGCATAAACCGGCTGACGTGACCACTGTTTATGATCTGCCACCCGTCCTGTTTTCCACGCTCTATTATTATTGGAGGCTGAATTCATCGATCAGGATAGCTGCGGGCGTTCGCCGTGAGGCATAATTCTTGATGGTGGAATCCGGTGTTGCCTGAGAGCCTGACCCAACAGGATGCAGATATTTGGAATCGGAGTTGGTGCCCGTATCAGCCGCGATGGCTCAGAATATTGACGAGCTTGCCGAAGGGATCACGGACAAAGAAGCGCCGCACGCCCCAGGGCTCGTCGGCAGGCCCGTATTCCACGGCAAATCCCGCCTCCTTCATGCGCAGCAGGGCGGCATCGACGTCATCGACCTCGATCGAAAGATCAGGCACCGGCGTGCCGGAGCCGCCCTCCACGGCGAAGCTGAGCTGCGTTTTCATGGCCTCTTGCGAGCCATAGGTCGTGATCCAGCCATGATCCATCAGCACATCGAGGCCGAGCACTCCCTGATAGAACCGCCTGGCAAGAGCGATATCAGGCGTAGCGATATTGGCGACGATGCGCTTGACCTTCATGCGTCCTCCCATCCTTCAGCGACAATTTTACCTCGCGCCCTGCCGCTTTCAAGGACAGCATGGGCTTTCCTGAGATTTTCAGCATTGATAGGCGACAGAACATCCGTCAGCGTCGTCCTGATCCGGCCTTCGTCGACCAGCCGCGCCACCTCATCGAGAAGGCGGCCTTGGGCATCCATATCCGCCGTCTCGAACAGGGAACGGGTGAACATCAGCTCCCAATGCACCGAGACGGATTTGCGCTTGAAGGGCGTGATATCCAGCACGTCCGGATCATCGATCAGGCCGAACCGCCCCTGCGGCGCGATCAACTCGACAATTTCGGCGAGATGGCGCAGGGTTTCCGTGGTGGAGAAGACGAAGGCCGGCTCGCCAATGCCGAGCGCTTCCACTTGCGCCGCCAGCGGCTTGCTGTGGTCGATGACGTGATCCGCACCAAGCTGCTTCACCCATTCCCGCGTCTCGGCGCGTGAAGCGGTGACAATGACCGTCAGATCGGTCAAGGCGCGGATGAGTTGGATCGCGATCGAGCCAACGCCCCCTGCCCCGCCGATGATCAGGATGGCGTTGGCTGCGCCCGGCACGGGCTTCGCCACATCCAGCCGGTCGAACAGCATCTCCCAGGCAGTGATCGCGGTGAGCGGCAGCGCCGCGGCTTGCGCATTGGAGAGCGAGGCCGGCTTGTGCCCGACGATGCGCTCATCCACCAGATGGAATTCGCTGTTTGCGCCGGGCCGCGTGAGCGAACCCGCATACCACACCTGGTCTCCAACCCTGAAATTCTTCACCGCATCGCCGGCTCCGACCACCGTGCCAACGGCATCCCAGCCCAGAACCTTCCATTGGCCCTGCTGCGGCAGCACCCCGCTGCGCACCTTGTAATCCGCGGGATTGACCGAGACGGCCTCCACCCTGACCAGAAGGTCCCGCCCTTGGGCAGTGAGCTCCTCCAACACCACATCCACGAGTGCATCGGGGCGGTCCAGGCTTCCCGGGTTCTGATAGGCAACTGCTTTCATGTTATCTGCTCCGTTTGCTATGGAGCGGATATGAGACTATGTTCGCATCCTGTAAATACGCACAAACATCGCCCATAGTGCACATAACTGAACTTAGTTTCTATCGGATACCAAAATGGCCAAAGCCCGTCATTCCCGCCTTGAGTGCAATCCCGGCTGTGCGGTGGAAGCCGCGATCAGCCTGATCGATGGCAAGTGGAAATGCGTTGTGCTGTTTCACCTTCTCAGCGGCACGATGCGCTTCAACGAAATCCGTCGCCAGATATCCGGCGTCACGCAGCGTATGCTGACCAACCAGTTGCGTGAACTGGAGGAAGACGGGCTGATCGAACGCAAGGTCTATGCGCAGGTGCCGCCGAAGGTGGAATACAGCCTCTCGCCGCTGGGTCGCAGCATCGGGCCTATCCTGCTGGCGCTGAAGGAATGGGGCGACGCCAATATCGGCCGCTTCGGCAAGCCCGCTGCAGCAGCCACCCCGGTCGAGGATGTCGCATAACAACACGCCTCAGAGCACCTTTTCCAGCACTTCCCTCAATTGCTTCAGGTCCCGCCCAATTCACTCCATGTCTCTGGAAAAGCTCATCCCCGTCTCTTCCATCCGGAGATTTCTCCGGCTACGCGGGGAATACACTCACCTCGCGCCAATCCCGGTCGATAGAGATGCTGATATTGCGGGCTTCGCGGGTGCTCATCGGCGTCGTCCTCTCCCTCAAGCCCGCATTGTATCACCATTATCGGCACGGACCTCCGCGGATGACCCTGTAGCCGCCACGCTCTGCTTCGCAGGAATTCGGAAACGTCCGCACGGAACCGCCGCGGCGCGCGCAGACCGGCGCATATTCGCGCGTGCAGAATTGCGGCCGCTCCGGCTTTCCCGGCCGCGGCGGGATGACAGGTCCCGGCCCGCCGCCGGGCCAGCTGCCCTGGCCGCGACGACCGCATTCGCCCCGATAGAGGATGCGGAAGCCGTCCTTGTTCGCCTGGCAGGCATTGCCGAAGGTCTGCCGCCTGCCGCCGCGCTCGCCGCAGACTGGCGCATAGATCAGCGGACACATCTGCGGCCCGCCGGGACGCGATCCGGGCCTGGGGCCGCCTCCGTCCTCGGCAGCAACACAGCCCGTCAACAACAGCGCAGCGAATGCACCCAATCCAAGCATTTCCGTGCGGATGAATTTCATCGAGCCCTCTCCTCATGATCTGCCCGCACCGCGCCACATACGAGCTGCGCGATTCCCATCCCCTGCGATATCGTAAAACAGTATGTTCGAATGGCAAGACAGGCGGGAAGAAGCTGTTCACCACCACGTTACTGCACGCTTCGCTTTTTGCCGGGTCTATGCTTATTCTCTACTTGGATCAGACTGCTGCGCATGAGGACACGGCATTTGGCAGAGAGGCAGGCCAGCTTTGTAGGGGATGGCAAACGGGGACGGCTGGGCCGGCTTTTTCGCCGCCTCGTCCTGTGCATCTTCCTGGGCCTTGCCTCTAGCCTTTCCCTGAATGCAACGGACGCATTCGCCGAGCCCGCGCCGGCTTCGCCGCTGACCACGATCGAGGAAAAGCCCTCCGCCGACGAGACGCCGGCATCACCGCCGCAACCGCCGGAGGAAAAATCGCAGAAGCCGCCGGAAAAGACCCCGACCATTGCGCAGATCTGCTCGCTGATCGCCACCAATGCCGATCATTACGGCGTGCCGCGCGATTTCTTCGCTCGGCTGATCTGGAAGGAAAGCCGCTTCGATTCCCGGGCCGTCAGCCCCGTCGGCGCACAGGGCATCGCCCAGTTCATGCCTTATACCGCGAAGGAACGCGGCCTTGCCGACCCGTTCGATATCCAGCAGGCCATCCCCGCCTCGGCGTCACTGCTCAAGGATCTGCGCGGGGCTTTCGGCAATTGGGGGTTGGCCGCCGCCGCTTATAATGCCGGCGCGTCCCGCGTCTCCTCCTGGCTGAAATCAGGCGGTTTCCTGCCGCTCGAGACCGAACAATACGTGCTCGACATCACCGGCCATGCGGCGGATGATTTCGCCGCCGGTGCGCAGCTGAAGCCGCGCCCGCTCGATGCCAAGCTCCCCTTCGATCAGGCCTGTCGCAGGCTGCCCATCATCAGGGCCGCGACCATTCCCATGGCGCGCATCAAGCCCAAGCCATGGGGCATCCAGGTGGCGGGCAATTTCCGCCGCTCGGCCGCCGTGGCGCAGTGGGAGCGCACGCGCCGCCAGTTCTCGTCGGTCCTCAAGGGGCGTGCCGCCGTGGTCAGCCGCGTCCGCTCGCCCATGGGCCGGCGGGGCATCTATGCCGTCAGGGTGGGCGCCGACAGCCGCGCCGAGGCGGATAGCTTCTGCGCCAAATTGCGCTCAGCCGGCGGCGCCTGCATCGTTCTGAAAAACCGTTGACAACCATCCTCTGGGAAATGAATTCGGCTGTAAAACCTGCCACCCTGGGATTATCATGGATGCGGCCGGAATAAGGCGAAAAGTGTCTGCCTGCCAAAATTCGCTTGCCAAAATTCACTTCATAGATCAGTCTCACCTCGTTCGGGCATTTTGCGAACAATGGAAGACTGGAAGAAACGGCGTGCCGGAACCGCTATAAGTCCCGGGCCAGGAATTTCCTGGCAATGATCGGCTCCTTCCCTGATTTCGAGAACTGCCTGCATGACCCTCCGCCGGGCGTGGTTCGCATGGCGGTTCTACTAAATCCTCTCCCCTCGGGGAGTGCGCCAAGGAAAAGGAACGGATCCCATGGCACAGACCGGTTTGGTCAAATTCTTCAACACCGAAAAAGGCTTCGGCTTCATCAAGCCGGATAATGGCGGTCCGGACATCTTCGTCCATATCTCCGCCGTTCAGGCTTCCGGCCTCACGGGCCTGGCCGACAATCAGAAAGTTACCTTCGACACCGAGCCGGACCGTCGCGGCAAGGGCCCGAAGGCCGTTAATATCTCGGTCGCAGACTGAGACTTCGTTCCCGGTCGAACCGGAACGAACCCCGGCCGCAAGCCGGGGTTTTTTGTTGCCTTAAAACGTTGACCGATATCGGGAAATAGGCTGTGGGCGCGGTTTGCCGGCCCGATTCCGGCCATAATAATACCCTGTTAACCGTTCAGCTTGCGTTCATGCGATTTCGGATAAACCGCAACCATGGTTGGGATTAGAACGTTATCCAGCCGGGAATATTCATGCTTCTGAAGGAGGCACCAAAATGAACCGCTTTGTTAAGGCAGCAATTCTGGCAACCGCGTCGGTGGCTGCCGTAGTGGCACCGCTATCGATCACCACCGCATCGGCCGATGATTGGGGCCGTCGCGGCTGGGACCGTCCGTATTATCGCCATCACCATGATCATCGCGATGCATGGGCGGCCGGTGCGGTCGGCCTTGCGGCCGGTGCCCTGATCGGCAGCGCGCTGTCGCAGCCGCGCTATGTCGAACCGGGCCCCGTCATCTATGAGCCCGCACCGCCGGTCTATTACCGGCCTGCGCCACGCCGCATCGTCACCTATCAGCGCTATGGCGGCTATGAGCCCTGGTCGCGCGAATGGTACCGCTATTGCTCCAGCCGCTACCGCTCGTTCGATCCGCAGACGGGCACCTATCGCGGCTATGACGGCCAGGATCATTTCTGCACCGCGAACTGATCCATACGGATATGCACACGACAAGAGCCGCCGGTCCCTCCGGCGGCTTTTTGTTTGATGATCCGGACGGCCCTACCCTGCCAGGAAAGGATTGCTCCGCCTCTCCTCCCCGAAGCGGCCGCCTGGCCCATGGCCGCAGATGAAGCCGATATCGTCGCCGAGCGGCAGGAGCTTCTCCTTGATCGAGCGGATGAGCGCAGCATGGTCGCCGCCCTGCAGGTCGGTGCGCCCGATCGAGCCGTGGAAGAGCACATCCCCCACATGGGCGAATTTGGCATCCCTATTGAAGAAGACGACATGACCGGGCGCATGGCCGGGGCAATGCAAGACCTCGAACTGATGACCGGCAAAGGAAACCTTGTCCCCGTCCCGCAGCCACTGGTCCGGCGTCACATTGCGGAAATCGCCGTCCATGCCATATTGCGGCGCGATGATCTCGATGCTGTCGAGCAGGAATTTGTCGGCCTCGTGCGGTCCGATGATCTCGACATCGAGCGTTTCCCTGAGTTCGCGCGCCCCGCCTGCATGGTCGATATGGCCATGGGTGAGCCAGATCGCCTCGATGGTGATCCCGTTGGAGCGCACCGCTTCCAGGATCTGCGCCACATCCCCCCCCCCCCGGATCGACCACCACGCCCCTCTTCTCCTCGCCGTCGAACAGGATCGTGCAGTTCTGCTGGAAAGGCGTGACGGGGATGATCATTGCCTTCAACTGGCCCATGGATGCCTCCGGTAGGGGAAAGGGGATTTGAATGGTTCTGCAGGGACGAAAATCCGTCCAGCACGCCCTACGGGATACCGCAAAGAAAACGGGCGGTCAAAGACCGCCCGTAAACCGTAGAGTATGGCAATTTGCTTCCCGATCGGCCGCGCTGCGGCCGATCAATTTCCCATCCCGCATTCGCGCATGATCATGCCGGAAAGGTTGCCTGCGGCCTATCCGATCCCGCTCACGCGCTAATGATCAAGCCTTGCTGGCAACCTGATTCTTGATCAGGCCGATGATGGCCGTCAGCACGAGGCCGCCGATGCCGCCGCCGGCAATATGGCCGACAACGCCATTGAGCACGGAATCGAGACCGCCGTTGCTCAGAAGCGGCAAAAGCTGGCTGAGCAGGACACCGCCGATGCCGCCTGCCACCGTGTTTCCAGCCGTACCCAGGCTGAGGTTCTTGGCCGCACCGGCAATGTTGCCGCCGACAGCACCGGACACCAGCTGAATGATGATGGGAACTAGAGCTTCCATAATTGTCACCCCGTCAAAGTGTTTCTCGCCAAAGCAGAATCCTCCGGCAAGGTGATGTTGGACGCTTTGCCGCTAAAGTCAAACAAGATCACCGATCAAAAACAGAAATGCGGCGGAAACCGCCGCATTTCTTGTTTAAAACTTAACAGATTATTCCGCTGCAGCCCGTTTTGGCTGAACTTCGGCCATGTAATCATGCATCAGATTTGTGACAATCTCCCCAACGGTGAAGCGATATGATCCGATTTCGGCCACCGGGGTAACCTCCGCCGCCGTCCCCGTGAGGAAGCACTGCTCGAAGCCTTCGAGCTCTTCCGGCATGATGGCGCGCTCCACCACCTCGTAGCCGCGGCGCTTCGCCAGGTCGATGACGGTGCGGCGCGTGATGCCGTCGAGAAAGCAATCGGCCTTCGGCGTATGGATGACGCCATCCTTGACGAAGAAGATGTTGGCGCCGGTCGCCTCGGCCACCTGGCCGCACCAATCGAGCATCATCGCATCCGCATAGCCCTTGGCTTCCGCCGCATGCTTGGAGAGCGTGCAGATCATGTAGAGGCCGGCTGCTTTCGCTTTGGACGGTGCGGTCCTGGGGTCCGGGCGGCGATATTCGGCGATATCGAGGCGAATGCCCTTCAATTTCTGCGCCGGATCGAAATAGCTCGGCCACTGCCAGATGGCGATGGCAAGGTTGATGCGGTTGTTCTGCGCCGAAACGCCCATGGACTCGCTGCCGCGCCAGGCGATCGGACGCACATAGGCGTCCTGGAAGCCCTGCTTGGCCAGGAGCTCGCGGCAGGCCTCATTGATCTCCGCCACGGAATAGGGAATATCGAAACCGAGAATGCGGGCGGATTCGTGCAGGCGTTCGGTATGCTCATTGAGCTTGAAAATTTCGCCGCCATAAGCCCGTTCGCCTTCGAACACGGCGCTGGCATAGTGCAGACCATGGGTCAACACATGCACCTTCGCATCCGTCCAGCGAACGAATTCGCCATTCATCCAGATGTAACCTTCAAGCTGATCGAACGGAACGGATGCCATCTTAACCTCCAGGCGTTTTCATTCCCTAGGCATGATCCCAAAAAGTCTCAGGCTTTCTGGATAAGAACATGCGTTGCTTTGAGCATGATCCGGAAAAATGGCAGGCTTCCCGAAGAGATCATGCGGCTTATCAATTTCCGGGTCTTCTGCGGTACCGTCCGTTCCCGGTTATACCGGACGGCAGACTATTGGGCAAAAATGATTATATACGCAATTCAGAGAGGGATTATGTCTTGAAGAGCCGTACTGACCTTATGTTTCATTCAAAATATGACCAACAGCTTGCCAAAAATTATCAGCATGCCGAAAATAAGGCAACAAGGCTGACATATTTTTTCGCCCTACCGGAGCCCGCGAAGTGAAGCGCACCAGGAATGCATCCCATATCACCGAGGCCCTCTCCAATGAGGACGCCGCGGATCTCAACATCATCGAGCTCTTGTTCTTCGCCTATCGGGACTTTACCGCCGATCCCGACCTGATCCTGGAGAAGATAGGCTTTGGGCGGGCACACCACCGCGTCCTCTATTTCATCAACCGCAAGCCGGGCATGACGGTCGCCGAGCTTCTGGACGTGCTGAAGATCACCAAGCAGAGCCTTGCCCGTGTCTTGAAGCAGCTGATCGATACCGAGCATGTGGTGCAGGTGACCGGCCCGCGCGACCGACGCCAGAGGGAACTCTATCCCACCCCCAAGGGGCGCGAGCTGGCGCTTGCCCTCGCCCTGCCACAGTCCCGCCGTATCGCTCGGGCGCTTGCAGAGAGCGGCCCCCAGAACCGCGCGATAATCGAGCAATTCCTCAAGGCAATGGTCAATCCCGATCAGCGCGCGCAGATCGACAGTTTGCCCGCAGCGGGTTAGAATTACAGGTGAATAGCCAGATGATGAACAAAAGGGATGCCGAAATGGCCATCGAAGAAAAACCGGTTTCTGACGACGCGCCGCATCTTCTCATTGTTGACGACGACACCCGTATCCGCAGCCTCCTTTCGCAATATCTGACCGGCAGCGGCTTCCGCGTGACCGTGGCCGCCAATGCGGCGGAGGCCCGGCGCAAGCTGGAAGGCATCGATTTCGACCTGCTGATCGTCGATATCATGATGCCCGGAGAAAGCGGCGTATCCCTGACGAAATCGCTGCGCGAGCAGAAGGACGTGCCGATCCTGATGCTGACCGCCCTGTCTGAGACCGATAACCGGATCGACGGGCTGGAGGCCGGTGCCGACGACTATTTGCCGAAACCCTTCGACCCGCGCGAGCTGATCCTGCGCATCAACAATATCCTGCGCCGCGGCGCCCCGCCGCCGCAGCCGAAGATCGAACAGGTGGTGTTCGGCCCCTACACCTTCTTCATCCCGCGCAAGGAATTGAAGAAGGCAGGCGAAAACATCAAGCTGACGGATCGTGAGCAGGATATCATGGCGATCTTCGCGGCAAGGGCGGGCGAGACCGTGCCCCGCCACGAGCTCACGGGCCAGGAAGGCGAGGTGGGCGAGCGCACCATCGACGTGCAGATCAATCGCTTGCGCCGCAAGATCGAGCAGGATCCGGCCAATCCGGTCTGGCTGCAGACCGTGCGCGGCATCGGATACAAGCTCAGCATCGAATGACGCCATACAAAACCGCCGGAAATTCCTACAGCAAGACACGAATAGCCTTGGCGTGCGGCGTCAACCGGAGTCTTAATCTGAAAAGATGAAATCGCTCTGGACGCAATTCGCCCGATGGCTGGCGCGCAAGATGCCGAAGCGGCTTTATGCCCGCTCGCTCATCATCGTCATCGTGCCGATGGTGCTGCTGCAGTCGGTCATTGCCTTCGTCTTCATGGAGCGCCATTGGCAGATGGTTACCGAGCGTCTCTCGACGGCGGTGGTGCGCGATATCTCCGCCATCATCGATATCATCGAGACCTATCCGCAGGACCCCGGTTACGAAAACATCATCCGCATCGCCCAGCAGCGTCTCGATCTCAACATCTCCATCCTGCCGCCCGATCCCCTGCCCCCGCCCGGTCCCAAGCCGTTCTTCTCGATCCTCGACTACTTCCTGAGCGAGGAGATCACGCGCCAGATCAACCGCCCCTTCTGGGTCGATACGGTCGGCGATTCCGATCTGATCGAGATCCGCATTCAGCTCGAGGACAAGGTGCTGCGTGTCTTTGCCAAGCGCAGCCAGGCCTATGCCTCCAACACGCTGATCTTCCTGACATGGATGGTCGGAACCGCGCTGGTGCTGCTCACAATTGCAATCCTCTTCCTGCGCAATCAGATCAGGCCGATCCAGCAGCTTGCGCAAGCCGCCGAGAGTTTCGGCAAGGGCCAGCCCATGCCGGAAGGCTTCCGGCCGCGCGGCGCTGAGGAAGTCCGCCGTGCCGGCCTCGCCTTCATCCAGATGCGCGAGCGCATCGAACGCCAGATCGAGCAGCGCACGGCGATGCTCTCCGGCGTCAGCCATGATCTGCGCACCATATTGACCCGCTTCAAGCTGCAGCTGGCGCTTGCCGGCTCCAAGATCGATACCGAGCCGCTCAACCAGGATATCGCCGACATGCAGTCGATGCTGGAAGGCTATCTGGCCTTTGCCCGCGGCGAAGCCCTGGAGGAGCCCGGCACCTTCGATCTCGCCCGTTTCTTCGACAAGCTCGCCGAAGAGGCGAAGCTCCGCCAGCGCGCCTTTACCTCACGGATAGAAGGCGATCCCGTCGTCCAGGTCCGCCCCAACGCCTTTGCACGCTTGATCAGCAATCTGGTTGCCAATGCCTTCCGCCATGCGCAGACGGTGGAAGTCACGGCCCTCCACAGCGAAACCGGACTGACGGTCACAGTCGACGATGACGGAAGCGGCATTCCAGCCGACAAGCGCGAGGATGTGTTCAAGCCTTTTGTCCGGCTCGATGAAGCGCGCAACCAGGATGCCGGCGGCACCGGCCTCGGCCTGGCGATCGCCCGCGACATCGCCCGCAGCCACGGCGGCGACATCACGCTCCACGACAGCCCCCTCGGCGGCCTGCGGGCCATGATCCGGATACCGGCGTGAGTGGATGGCAGTAGGGCAGCAGGAAAACTATTCGGCACACGGGCACAGGCAATATAAACATATTGCCTTGCTGTCCTATTGCCCTAAAACAGCTTGCCGCCGTTCGGCACCGGCTTGTCGACGGAGGCGAGCACGACGGCCCCTTCCTCGTCCGGCAGACCCAGCGTCAGCACTTCCGACATGAACGGGCCGATCTGGCGTGGCGGGAAATTGACGACCGCTAATACCTGGCAGCCCACCAGTTGCTCGGGCGTATAATGCTTGGTGATCTGGGCCGAGGATTTTTTGACCCCGATCGCCTCGCCGAAATCGATCTTCAGCTTGATCGCCGGCTTGCGCGCTTCGGGAAAGGGTGCGGCCTCGATGATCGTGCCGCAGCGTATATCCACCTTCTCGAAATCGTCCCAGCTGATCAAATCAGGCTTGCTCATTCTCGCCTCGCCATCACCTGAATGAATATCGGCGCATCTCAGGCGTGGCCGACGGTCTCGAACAAGACGCTGTCCAGTGCATCGCGTGCCGAAACGCCTGACCAGACGACGAACTGGAAGGCCTGGAAATAGCATTCGCAGGCATCGAGTGCGCTGGCGAGCAGCACTTCCACCTGCCGGCTTGTCGGCTCTGCGCCGCCCGCGAGCAGCAGCGACTGGCGGAACATGATCGCGCCCTCCTGCTGCCAGAGGTCGAAATGCCCCATCAGCAATTGTTCGTTGATGAGCGAGAGAAGCCGCAGCACCTCGTTGACACGCGCCTCGCTCACCTTGATGTCGAAGGCGCAGGCCAGATGCAGCGCCTCGAAATCCTCCATCCACGAGAAGGAGACATGATAATCCGTCCACAACCCAGCCACCGACATGGCAATTTCATCGTCGCCTGTACGCTCGAACGACCAGTCGTTTGAATGTGCGACCTGTTCGATGACATCCACGGGATGTGCATCGCGAGCGATTTCAAGCTCAAGAAGGCTCATGACCATTTCCTGTTCTGGAGCTGACCTTCATAAAAAGGTCATACTCGAAATCTTGGCGAGCGCACCACACGCCCGCCTGAAAGGACGCAAACACATACTGATACTGGAGAACGGCCTAAGGCACTTGACCCGCTAATGACCCCCCGTGCCGTCACCACAGGATTCGGTTTCGAATCATGTAGTGTTTTCAGTCTATTGATGCTGAGTCAGAGCGCTAGCCCCTTTTCGAACAAGAGGCGCGAAAGCATGTGGACAGAACGGGCCGCGCCAGATCGCGCGGCACCCTTAACCGACTCTAAGACAACGGTTTTTGCCTGCCGGAGCCTGTTGATAAATTTTTACGAATTATTTCTGGATTTCGTTGAAGCAGCGGAGGATTTCGCTGTCTTGGGCGCGGACTGCCCCTCGAATTTGGCAAGACGCGCCTCAAGTGCTTCGATCCGATCCATGAGTGCGCTGTTTTCGGTGCGTGCTCTGGCTGCCATTTCGCGCACTGCCTCGAAGTCCTCACGCTGCACGACATCCATCGAGTTGAGGATACGCTCCACCTGGGCACGCATGGCGGTTTCCACCTCGCGCCGCACCCCCTGGGCCGCTCCAGCCGCGTCGGTCACAAGCTTGGCGAGTTCGTCGAGGACCCGGTTCGTTCCGCTGGTCATGGCTTAATACCTCTGTTGGCGTCCGTTTTCAGATAAGGGCAGTCAGGCAGTAGGGCAATATGGCAGTATGTTTTATTGTTTGCCATTGTTACACATGTTGCCTTATTGCCCTACTGCCTTACCGCCCTTACTTCGGGAGCCCCATGACCGAGCCGCTTCTCACGCTTTCCGCCCTCGCCTTTCCCGATATCGATCCGGTGATCTTCTCGATCGGCCCGCTGGCGGTGCACTGGTATGGTGTCGGCTATGTCGTGGGCATCCTGTTTGCCTGGTGGTATGGCAAGCGCCTTCTCTCAAAACCGCAGCTTTGGGCGGGCGACCAGCCGCCGATGAAGCCGGAAGCGCTTGACGATTTCGTGCTCTGGGCTGCCCTCGGCGTCGTGCTGGGTGGGCGCATCGGCTATGTGCTGTTCTATAATCTCAGCTATTATCTCGCCAATCCGATGGCCATTCCGGCAGTGTGGGACGGCGGCATGTCGTTCCATGGTGGCTTTCTCGGCACCACGCTCGCCATGATCCTTTTTGCCCGCTCGCGCGGTATCGGCGTCTGGAGCATGTTCGACACCATCGCGGCCGGCGTCCCGGTCGGGCTCGGGCTGGTGCGTATCGCCAATTTCATCAATTCCGAGCTATGGGGCCGCGTCAGCGATGTTCCCTGGGCCGTTTATTTTCCCAATGGCGGCCCGCTGCCGCGCCATCCCAGCCAGATCTACGAGGCGATACTGGAAGGGCTCGTGCTTTTCACCGTGCTGTGGCTTCTCACCCATAGGGGGCTGAAGCTCAGGATGCCGGGCTATATCAGCGGCACCTTCGTCGCCGGTTACGGCATCTGCCGCATCATCGTCGAGTTCTTCCGCGAGCCGGACCCGCAGCTCGGCTATCTCTTCGGCGGCTGGCTGACCATGGGCATGGTGCTGTCGCTCCCCATGGTGCTCTTCGGCCTGTGGGCGGTGCTGCGGGCAAGGAGCGCCGCCCGCCGCGCATCGGCATGACTGCCCTGAAACAACGCCTCGTCAAGCTGATCAAGACGGCAGGGCCGATCAGCGTCGCCGAATATATGGCGGCCTGCCTCGGCGACCGGGAGGCCGGCTATTACACGACGCGCGAGCCCTTCGGCCGCGGGGGCGACTTCATCACCGCGCCGGAAGTGAGCCAGATGTTCGGCGAGATGATCGGCGTCTGGTGTGCCGGCGCTTGGGAAGCACTAGGCCAGCCGACCAATGCCGTGCTTTGCGAGATCGGCCCCGGACGCGGCACGCTGATGGCCGATCTGCTGCGCACCCTCAGGCAGATCGCGCCGGATTTCCTGCGCTCCGCCCATGTCAGTATGGTCGAAACCAGCCCGCGCCTGACCAAAATCCAAAGGGAAAAGCTGAAAAACCAGCCTGTTTCCGTGGAGTGGTATCGTGAAATCGAGGATATTCCCGAAGGCCCGCTGATCCTCGTCGCCAATGAGCTTTTCGATGCGTTGCCGATCCGCCAATATGTCAAGGTCAATGGCCGTTTCGTCGAACGCCTCGTTACCGCTGCGAAAGAGGATCTGGGTTTCACCGCGGGCGCCGGCTCCATCGATGCCGCGCTTCTTCCCGATGGTCACTTGCAGGCACCCGACGGTGCAATCTTTGAAGCCGCCCCTGCCCGCACCGCTTTGATGCAGCGGATCGCCGAGCGGATCGCCGCCAATCGGGGCGCCGCCCTCCTTATCGATTATGGCCATCTTGAAACGGGTTTTGGTGATACGCTGCAGGCGGTCTCCAGGCATGAATTCCAGGACGTGTTCGAAAAGCCCGGCGAAGCCGACCTTACCAGCCATGTCGATTTCGCCGCGCTGGCTGCGACGGCACGTGCCTTTTCCTGCCGCACAAGCGCGATGACACAGGGCGATTTTCTCGTCGCCATGGGCCTGCTAAGCCGCGCCGGACAGCTTGGCGCCGACAAGGACGAAGCCTCTCGCGAGCAGATCAGAAATGATGTCGAGCGCCTTGCCGGCCCCGACCAGATGGGTGCGCTCTTCAAGGTGCTCTGTGTCAGTGACCAACAGAGCCGCATCTTTCCGTTCGACCGTGAGTCGGAGTAGAATCACGCAAAAATGAGGGGAATATCTCTGCGTCCGCCTTATGCGAACACAAAGACCGGTTCACGGATTTCATGAGAATCGAGCCTCCAAAATGGAGCGATTGACTTCCCGTTTCCCCTCCCGCACCATCCCGCGGCCTTGAGGAGCCCTGCCCATGCTGACTGTTGCCCGCCCTGCCCCGATACGCTCGCCGCTGCTTGAAGCCGGACGCAGCCAGGGCATCGTGCACGGCTTCTTCACCCGCCACGGCGGCATTTCGGAAGGCATTTATCGCGGCCTCAATGTCGGCGCCGGCTCCAATGACGTGCCTGAAAATGTCGCCGAAAACCGCCACAGGGTGGCCCAAAGCCTCGGCGTCAGGCCGGAGCACCTGCTGACCGTCCATCAGGTGCATTCGCCCGATGTTATCACCGTCACAGCCCCCTTCTCCGGCGAAAGGCCGAAGGCGGATGCCATGGTCACCCGCACACCGGGCATTGCGCTTGGCGCGCTCAGCGCCGATTGCGGGCCAGTGCTCTTCGCGGACCAGGAGGCCCGCGTCATCGGCTCGGCCCATGCGGGCTGGCGCGGCGCCATCTCGGGTATTCTCGAAAATACGGTGGAAGCGATGATCGCGCTCGGCGCTGATCGCTCGCGCATCGTCGCCGTGCTCGGGCCGACGATCGGACCGGAGAACTACGAGGTGGGACCGGAATTCTTCGACCAGTTCGTCGCGCGGGATGCCTCTTATGACCGCTATTTCAGCCCATCCGGCCGAGAAAGCCATAAGATGTTCGACCTCTGGAGCTTCATTATCGACAGGTTGGAGGCATCGGGCGTGAAGACCGGCGCCCTCATGCAATGTACCTATGCCGATGAGGCACAATTCTTTTCCTATCGGCGTGCCACCCACCGCGGCGAAGCGGATTACGGGCGCCAGATTTCAGCCATAGCCATCGTGGAGTAGAGGGGGAGTAGACCAATGGCCCTTCATTTCGAGCCTGAAGAATATGCCGCACGCCATGACCGCCTCATCATGAAAATGGCGGAGGAGAAGCTGGATGCGCTTCTCCTGTTCTCGCAGGAAAGCATGTATTGGCTGACGGGCTATGACACGTTCGGCTTCTGCTTCTTCCAGTGCCTTGTCGTCAAGGCGGATGGCTCGATGGTGCTGATGACCCGCTCGGCGGATCTGCGGCAGGCCCGCCATACCTCCAATATCGAGAACATCGTCTTGTGGACCGACCGGGAGAACGCCAATCCCGCCATCGACCTGCGCAACATCCTGAACGAGATGGACCTGCTCGGCTGCCGCATCGGCATCGAGTACCAGACCCATGGTCTTACCGCCGCCAATGGCCGCAAGCTCGACGAGCAATTGACCACCTTCGCCAAGCTGGTTGACGCTTCAGGCCTGGTCGACCGGCTGCGGCTTCTGAAAAGCCCGGCGGAAATCGCCTTTGCCCGCAAGGCTGCGAATTTAAGCGACGATGCGCTCGATGCCGCCCTGAAGATCGTCAAGGCCGGCGCCAGCGAGGCCGATATCCTGGCCGCCATGATGAGCGCCAATTTCGAGGGCGACGGCGACTACCCCGCCAATGAGTATATCATCGGCTCGGGCGCCGATGCCCTGCTCTGCCGCTATAAATCAGGCCGGCGCAAGCTGACCAAGAACGACCAGCTGACGCTGGAATGGTCCGGTGTCTACCGGCATTACCACGCGCCGATGATGCGCACGATCCTGACCGGAAAGCCGACCAAGCGGCATATGGAGCTTTACGACGCCGCCCGCGAGGCACTGGAAGCGGTCGAGGCCGCACTGACCCCGGCCTCCACCTTCGGCGATGTCTTCGATGCCCACGCCAAGGCGATGGAAGCCCATGATCTGACGCGCCACCGGCTCAATGCCTGCGGCTATTCGGTGGGCGCCCGCTTCACGCCGTCGTGGATGGACCCGCAGATGTTCTATGCCGGCAACCCCGAGCGGATCGAACCGGATATGACGCTTTTCGCCCATATGATCATCATGGATTCCGATAGTGAAACCGCCATGACGCTGGGCCGCACCTATCTGACCACAAGCGGCGCAGCCGAGCCGCTTTCCCGCCATTCTCTTGACCTGATTGTCAAGTGAATCGGAATCCTTATAAGTTTGCCAATGGGATAGACCATAATCGGCGGAGATGACCGCAGCTTCTGGAGCAAGCAGCCGAAATGAAAAAACGGATCACTTCGATTGTCCTGCTGTTCGTCGGAGCACTGGCCGGCTGCAACAGCACAGAGGCAACCCTGTCGGTGCCCAGCTCCGGCGATACAACGGCTGCCGCCACAGCGACCGGCCAGACGGCGGGACAGGCTACGGCACAGCCCTCCTCCACCCAGCCGGCCACGGGGCAGCAGACGGCGGGCACACTGCACCTCGACAAGCTGCAGATCGCGCCGATCGTCGGCGCCCCCGTCAGTGTCGTCACGCCGCTCTCGCGCCGGCTGGCCGCTGATGCCAAGGCCAGGGGCGTGACGCTTGCCGGCGCCAGCGAGACCGGCCAGGCCTATGTCATGAAGGGCTATTTCTCGGCGCTTGCGGAAAGCGGCCAGACGACGGTTCTCTATGTCTGGGATGTTCTCGATCCCTCAGGCAACCGCCTGCACCGTATCCAGGGGCAGGAGAAGATTGCAGGCAGTGCGCCGGATTCCTGGAGCGCCGTTCCCGCTTCCGCGATGGAGGCGATCGCCGACCGCACCATGCAGGAATATGCAAGCTGGCTTGCGGCAAACCGCGCATGAGAAAATGGTGCAACCATTGCCTGATTGTAGCAGGAAAGCCGCATAAGCATTTGGAATCAAGATGATAAAGCCGCCCCACGCCTCTATCTTCCGTTGCTGGAACCGGAAAACTTTTCAGTGATTGTTAGCCACATATCGCGATTGCGCGCTTGCATTCATCGAGAGTCGCGGTAAAAGGCCGCTCATCCATAGAGTGCCGCGCATCCATATGGGCGCGCAAAGGACGCTCTAGGTTTCAATCTGCATATCGGCTTTCCAAAAACTGATGTGTAGGGCTCGACAAGCGCCAGGGGCAGATCAAGCATGAAACTTTTCGCGGGCAACTCCAATCGTGTCCTGGCTGAATCCGTTGCAAAATATCTGAACATCCCTCTCGGCAAGGCCAGCGTCCGGCGCTTTGCCGATCAGGAGATTTTCGTCGAGATTCAGGAAAATGTCCGTGGCGAGGATGTTTTCGTCCTTCAGTCCACGTCTTATCCGGCAAATGATCATCTGATGGAACTGCTCATCATGATCGATGCCTTCCGCCGCTCCTCCGCCCGCCGCATTACCGCCGTCATGCCCTATTTCGGCTATGCGCGGCAGGACCGCAAGGCCGGACCACGCACGCCGATCTCGGCCAAGCTGGTGGCCAATCTCATCACCGAAGCGGGCGCCAACCGCGTTTTGACCCTCGATCTCCATGCCGGCCAGATCCAGGGTTTTTTTGATATCCCGACCGACAATCTCTACGCCGTGCCGGTCATCGCCCGTGATGTGAAGGCCCGTTATTCGACCGAGAACATCATGGTCGTCTCGCCGGATGTCGGCGGCGTGGTGCGCGCCCGCTCGCTGGCAAAGCGTATTGATGCGCTGCTCGCCATCGTCGACAAGCGCCGTGAACGCCCGGGTGAATCGGAAGTCATGAACGTCATCGGCGACGTGACCGGCAAGGATTGCCTGCTGTTCGATGATATTGTCGATTCCGGCGGCACGCTTTGCAATGCCGCCGAGGCCCTGTTGGCCAAGGGTGCCAAGAGCGTCACCGCCTATATCACTCACGGCGTGCTTTCCGGCGGCGCGGTCGCCCGCATCACCTCGTCGAAGCTGAAGGAACTGGTCATCACCGATTCCATCCAGCCGACCGCCGCCATTCTCGCCGCGCCCAATATCAGGGTCCTGTCGATCGCCGACCTGATCGGCGAAGCCATCTCGCGCACTGCTGCCGAGGAATCGGTCTCCAGTCTGTTCGACTAAGAAGTGAGGTAGGGAGTAGCGAGATAGTCAGTGGCAACTTCACTATCTCACTACTCCCTATTCCCTACCCCGCTCATTTACTCCGCAGCCGACTGCTCTTCCGCCTGATCATCCGGCGCATTGGGATCGCCCGGTGCCGTCTCGCAGCCGAGATCGGGAAAGGCGACGACGCGTTTTCCCGTAAAATCGGTGCGTACCACAAGCAGCCCCCTCTCCTCGAAATAGGTGAGAAGCCGCCGTGCCCGGCTGGTGGAGTGCGTGCCATAGGCGCGCGCCAGCACCGCATCGGACGGGCAAGCAGAGCCGGTGACGGCCGCCTGCGCGACGATCAGGAACACGCCCTGCACATCGTCGGTCAGGCTTTCCGATAATGTCAGCGCCTGCTGCCAGGTCTGGCCCGCGGCGGTCTCGCCATCGAGATTGGTCTGTGCCAGCGCCAGACGGCGGCGAAAGGCCGGCAGCGCTAGTGGCTCTCCGGGCACCCGGTGGATGCGGCAGCGAACGAGGAAATCCTGGTAAAGCACCGCGACCGAGCGGAACGACGCCTCGGGATCGTCAATGATCTCCCGCATCACCTTGTCGATGAGGTTCTCCCGCTCGGCATCGGCGATACCGGGGAAAAGCGGCTCCACCGGCGCTTCCGGCTCGGGCTTGGCCTTGGTGAGCTGCGCCAGGATCTCCGCCGTGGGGCGTGGCGGCGGCGGTGCGGGCGCCCGCTTTACCACCGGGCGTATCTCCTCCGGCGCAGGCGTAAAGATGAGCTCGCGCGCGTCTTCCGGGGCATCCGGCAGCGGCATAAGCTTCGGGCTGCTGGACCGGGCGGATGTCTCCACCGGGCCGATCTTGATCGGCAGCGGCCGCCGCGACAAGGCCGGCCCGAGCGCCACGAAATGGCCGCGCTGGAGATCGCGGAACATCTCCGCCTGCCGCCGCTCCATGCCGAGCAGATCGGCGGCCCGCGCCATGTCGATATCGAGGAAGGTGCGCCCCATCAGGAAATTCGAGGCTTCCGCCGCCACATTTTTTGCGAGCTTCGCCAGCCGCTGCGTGGCAATGACGCCGGCAAGGCCGCGCTTGCGGCCGCGGCACATCAGATTGGTCATTGCGCCGAGCGAGAGCTTGCGCGCCTCATCCGATACCTCGCCGCCGACGGCAGGGGCGAAGAGCTGCGCCTCGTCGACGACGACCAGCATCGGATACCAGTAATCCCGGTCGGCATCGAACATGCCACCCAGGAAGGCTGCCGCGCAGCGCATCTGCTGCTCCACATCAAGCCCTTCCAGATTGAGGACGACGGAGACGCGATGCTGCCGGATGCGGGCCGCGATCCGTGTCAGCTCGGCTTCCGTGCGCGCGGCATCGACCACCACATGGCCGAAGCTATCTGCAAGCGTGACGAAATCGCCTTCCGGATCGATGATGCATTGCTGCACCCAGGAAGCGCTCTGTTCCAGTAGGCGGCGAAGAAGATGCGATTTGCCCGAACCCGAATTGCCCTGGACCAGCAGGCGCGTTGCAAGCAATTCCTCCAGATCGAGCATGGCCGCGGTCCCGCCGGACGTGGCTCCCATGTCGATGCCGACCTTCATCATGCCTCCTGAAAAAATGCTGATATCTGCTGAGCCCCTTTAGCACCCCTGCCCCGGCAACGCTTCCTCCTTATCGCGAAACCCACAACAAGTGACCGCCGGATTGGCAACCCGGCGGCCGGAACAAGCCTCAATGTGGACTTGCCGTTGGGCGGACAACGATCTCGCTCACATCGACATCCCCAGGCTGTCCGATCGCATAAGCGATGGCGTGAGCAATCGCATCCGCACTGATCGTGATGGCGCGAAAGGCCTTCATGGCCTCCTGCGACGTCGGATCGGTGATCGTATCGGCCAGTTCCGATGTGGTCGTGCCCGGCGAAATCACCGTAACGCGGATGCGGTCGGTCTCCTGCCGCAGCCCGTCCGAAATCGCCCACACCGCAAACTTGGTCCCACTATAGACGGCGGAGGTGGGCCAAACCCTGTGGCCGCCGATGGAGGACAAATTGATGATCTGCCCATGACCCTGCGCCTTCATCAGCGGCAAGGCCGCCGCAATCCCGTAGAGGACACCCTTGATATTGACGTCCACCATTCTTTCCCACTCGTCCACCTTGAGAGCTTCAAGCGGCGACAGCGGCATGATGCCCGCATTGTTGACGATCACATCCAGCTTGCCGAATTCCTCGTTTGCATATCGGGCGAAAGCCTCAACATCCGCACGCTGCGTCACATCGAGAGCCCGGACGCGAACCGATCCCCCGGCCATGGCGATTTCTTCGGCAAGGTGTTGCAACCGATCGACCCGGCGGGCGCCGATCACCACATGCGCGCCTTCCGCGGCAAGTGCCCGCGCGGTGGCCTCACCAATGCCGCTGCTTGCCCCGGTGATTGCGACGACTTTTCCTTTGATTCCTGACATATCGTATTCTCCTGTATCTGATCTTCGGCTTGTGGCAGGGCACTAGCGGCGGCGGAGGATCATCCCGCCGTGATGAAGGGTGTTCGCGTCGACAAAGTCGCCATCGGCGGTAAATCCGGTATCGTCCCAATATTCGATGTGGGTGCCGGTCACCTCGTAACGCCCCCGATAGGCGCTTTGCCTGTTGCCGCGTGCTTCGTCGTAACGCCCGTTGGGAAGAAGCTCGTGCCTGACATGACCGTCATCGGTCACCCACATGCCGACATAGGAATGCTCTGCCATTTGTTTTTCCTCAATTTCCCCGGCCGATGGACCGCTTGCCCCGGCTATCGCCATGGCGAAGGCGAGACCGGCCGCCGTGTATTTTGCCTTTTGCATGGGCTGGTTTCCTTCTCTGTGCAGTGCGCCCGGAACATAGAGCGGCCAAGCTGCGCGATCGACTTGTCAATCCAGGATGAACTGGTTAGCGGAATTAACCAATGTCCGGTGCTTTCGAAGCATTCGGCGTTGCTGGCGATCACGGCGGCGGAATTTCCAGCCGATGCGGCTCCAGCCTGGTTGGGTGTATGAGCAGACGGCATCGCCCGCCGTTGAAAGCGCGGACCCTGATCGATGATATGCGCAAGTTTCAGAGGGTTGGACCAATGGGAGATACGACCAGATCCCGCCGAACTTGCACATTTCCGGGCTTTCCGTTATAGAGCCGCCATCCGTGTAGACACCCTTGGAGGCAACACGGAATGGAGCGGCCTTTCGTTCGGGCATCGGACGGTAAATCGGTCGCTTCATGTTTTTCTGCCCGGCCTGGCCGAAAAGGAAGACACTCCAGATTTTGTAACTCGAAAGGAAATGCCATGAGCCAGTCATACGAGCTCAAGGCCGAGGCGCGCGAACGGGTCGGTAAGGGGTCCGCCCGGGAACTTCGGCGCAACGGTAAAGTGCCTGCCGTCATCTATGGCGACAAGCAGCCCCCGCTCTCCATCGCCCTGTCCTATAAGGACGTCTATCTGAAGATCCATGGCGGTGGCTTCAAGACGACGGTCGCCACCATCGACGTCGACGGCAAGAAGATCCAGGTCCTGCCGAAGGACTATCAGCTTGATCCGGTTCGCGATTTTCCGGTCCACGTCGATTTCCTGCGCGTGTCCGAGAAGTCGGTCGTTCAGGTGAACATTCCCGTTCACTTCATCAACGAGGAAGCGGCTCCCGGCATCAAGCGCGGCGGCGTTCTCAACATCGTTCGCCACGAGATCGAGGCCAACGTTCCCGCCAATGCGATTCCGGACTTCATCGAGATCGACCTGACCGGTTACCAGCTCGGCGATTCCATCCATATCTCCGCGGTGAAGCTGCCGCAGGGCGTGACGCCGGTCATCCAGGACCGCGACTTCACCATCGCCACCATCGCCGCACCTGCGGGCCTCAAGGCCGAGGAAGAAGCGACGGAGGAAGCTGCGACGGAAGAGAAGGAAGGCGAGTAATCGTCTTTGCCGCATTCGGGGGCCGTTTCCATGCTGCTCATCGCAGGACTTGGCAATCCGGGCCCCCGCTATGCGAAAAATCGGCATAATATCGGTTTCATGGCGGCGGATGAGATACACCGCCGCCATCGCTTTTCCCCCTGGCAGAAAAAGTTCCAGGCGGAGATCGCCGACGGCACCATCGGCGGCGAAAAGGTGCTCCTCATCAAGCCGCAGACATTCATGAACCTTTCCGGCCAGGCGGTCGGCGAGGCGATGCGCTTCTATAAGCTCTCCCCTTCCGATCTCGTGGTCATCTATGACGAACTGGACCTGCCGCCCGGCAAGGTCCGCGCCAAGACAGGCGGTGGATCGGGCGGCCACAACGGCATCAAATCGATCGATGCGCATTGCGGCAAGGATTACCGCCGCATCCGGCTCGGTATCGGCCATCCCGGCGTCAAGGAGATGGTGCACAACCACGTCCTGGGTGATTTCGCCAAGGTCGACCAGGAATGGCTGGAGCCGCTGCTCTCCGCCATTGCCGATAATACCGACCTGCTGGTGAAGGGCGACGACAACACCTTCATGAACCGCGTGTCGCTGGCGATGGGCGGTGGCGCTCCCCGCTCGAACGGGCGCAAGGATGCCGACAAGCCGGCCGGCGCCGCCAAGGGCCAGAGCCACATCCGCCAGGCGCGCCCGACCAGGCCCGCGGCCGATATCCCCGCCAGCGGTCCCATGGCCGACATGCTGAAGAAGCTGTTCGGCAAGAAGGATTGATGGCGGCTCGCCAGGCCCTTATATTACGGCGACACGAACTTCGTGTTTTCGTGAGGCCGTGAAATGAAGAACATCACCATTTCCATGGACGAGGAACTCGCCCGCAAGACGCGCGTGGAGGCCGCCAAGGCCGGAAAAAGCATGTCGCGTTTTATCGCCGAGTTGCTGGAGAAGCGTTTTGAGCCCGAGCAAAAGCCCGGCTCCGAGGAGCACAATCCTCAACTGGAAGCGATTAAGCGCTTCCTGGCGGGGCCCAAATGGGACGTGACGGAGAATGGTCGCATGCCCACCGCCGAGGAACGAAATGCCCGACGTTAAGGTGTTCATCGACACCAACGTTCTTCTTTATACACGTCAAAATCAGATTACCGAGAAGGTCACGCGCGCCGAGGAATGGCTCGTTCTGCTTGTCGAAAGCGGTTGTGCGTGTATCAATCTTCAGGTTCTCAATGAGATGACCAATGTGCTTCTACGCAAGCGCAACGATCTCACGGCATTGGAAATCTTCGATGCCGTCGATGAACTACTCGCGCTCGGCGCTCCACCAATCACAAAAGAAACGATTTTCCGAGCCCGCGAATTGCGGCTCCGGTTTTCCTACTCCTGGTGGGATTGCCTGCTCCTCGCCTCGGCATTGGAGCTCGGCTGCAAGTTCTTCCTCTCCGAAGACATGCATGATGGGCACGACATCGACGGCCTCACAATCATCAATCCGTTCATGCGCACACCGTCGGAAATTCTGGCACGCTATTGACCTCACCCCACCCTTTAGCCCATAGGCTCTGCAACACAATCCAAACGACACAGGTTTAAATCCATGGGTTTCAAATGCGGCATCGTCGGCCTGCCGAATGTCGGCAAATCGACGCTTTTCAACGCGCTGACCAAGACGGCGGCGGCACAGGCCGCGAACTACCCCTTCTGCACCATCGAGCCGAACACCGGCGAAGTCGCCGTGCCGGACCCGCGCATGAAGGCGATCGCAGCCGTCGCCAAGTCGCAGAATATCATCCCCACCCGCATCTCCTTCGTCGATATCGCCGGCCTCGTGCGCGGTGCCTCCAAGGGCGAAGGCCTCGGCAACCAGTTCCTCGCCAATATCCGCGAGGTCGATGCCATCGTGCATGTGCTGCGCTGCTTCGAGGATGACGACATCACCCATGTCGAAGGCCGCATCGACCCGGTTTCCGATGCCGAGACGGTGGAGACGGAGCTCATGCTCTCCGACCTCGAAAGCCTCGAGCGCCGCATCGTGCAGATCCGCAAGCGCGCTACCGGCAAGGACAAGGAGGCACTCACGGTCCTGCCGATGATGGAAAAGGCGCTTGAGCTCCTGCAGAACGGCAAGCCCGTCCGCCTGCTCCTCAAGGATATCGCGCCGGAGGATCTCACCATCCTGCAGGGGCTTAACCTGCTCACCTCGAAGCCGGTTCTCTATGTCTGCAACGTCGCCGAAAGCGATGCGGCGACCGGCAATGACCACACCAGGGCCGTCGACAAGATGGCCGAGGAGCAAGGCGCGGAAACCGTCATCATCTCCGCCGCGATCGAGGCCGAGGTGGCGCAGCTTTCCGACGAAGAGGCCAGGGAATATCTCGATGCCATGGGCCTCGATGAGCCCGGCCTCGACCGGCTGATCCGCGCCGGCTACAAGCTCCTCGACCTGATCACCTATTTCACCGCCGGTCCGAAGGAGACCCGCGCCTGGACGATCCCGCGCGGCACCAAGGCGCCGCAGGCGGCAGGCGTCATCCACACCGATTTCGAACGCGGCTTCATCCGGGCACAGACGATCGCCTATAACGATTATGTCACGCTCGGCGGTGAAGTGGCGGCCAAGGAGGCCGGCAAGGCCCGCGACGAAGGCAAGGAATATGTGGTGCAGGATGGCGATGTGATGCTGTTCAGGTTCAATACCTGAACCATCCGGAAACCCAGGTTCCATCTCGTTCCGAAGGAGGCGGAATATGGACGTCAAGCGTCATCATTATGCCTATGAGGACTTCACCATAGGGCTGGAGCTGCCGCTGGGGCCGAAGGAGGTAACGGCGAAGGAGATCATCGCCTTCGCCAGCGAGTTCGATCCGCAGCCCTTCCATCTCGACGAGGCCGTGGGAAAGGCGAGCATTCTCGGCGGGCTCGCCGCCTCCGGCTGGCACACCGTCTCCATGCTGATGCGCATGATGTGCGACGCCTATATCACGGGCTCTACCTCGCAAGGCGCCCCCGGCGTCGATTTCGTCAAATGGAAGAAGCCGGTATTGGCGGGAGACACGCTCAGCGGCAGGACCAGGGTTCTCGACCGCCGCGTCTCCCGGTCGAAGCCCGATCTCGGCTTCGTCACCGTACACCATGAGCTGTTCAACCAGAACGGCGAAAGCGTCTGCGAGGCTCAGCATGTCGGCATGTTCCTGCTGCGCGATCCGCAAAGAGCGGCGGAGGAGACGCCACAATGACCCTTCTGGAAGAACAGGTCGGCATCGAGCAGACGCTCGGCAGCCACACCTTCAGCGCCGAAGACATCATCCGCTTCGCCACCCTTTATGATCCACAGCCCTTCCATACCGACCCGGAAGCGGCAAAGAAGAGCAATTTCGGTGCCCTCTGCGCCTCCGGCTGGCACACCACCGCCGTCTGGATGAAGCTCAACGTGCAATCGATGGCAGAAGCGCTGCGGCAAGCGAAGGCGCGCGGCGAGCCGCTGCCGGTCTTCGGCCCCTCCCCCGGCTTCGAGAACCTCAAATGGCTGAAGCCCGTCTATGCCGGCGACACCATCACCTACAAGCGCACGGTCAAGGCGATCCGTCCGCTCGCCTCTCGCCCCGGCTGGTCGATGCTGAACATGCACTCATCCGCCTTCAACCAGGACGGCGTGAAAGTGATGGAGTTCGACAGCGCCGCATTGGTGAAGGTTTAGTGTTTGTCAGAACTAGCTTGAGGCGGCATCCGTTTGGTCGTCATTCTCGGGCTCGTCCCGAGAATGAAGGCGGGATATAGCGGATCGCGTCCTGCTGGCGTTTCAATTCAACCATGACAGACTCTGGAAAGCTGCCGCTTGATATTGCTTTCTATCCGGCCGGACCTCCCTCACCGATCACAGAAAGGGTGAAGGAAGACATCAGCTTATCCACTGCGCCTCTTGCTCCCATTGGAAATTTGGCCAGAGGACGGGCGAGACAACCGCATCACTCGATTAATTCCTTTGACCGCCCTACGCAGCACGGGACCATGCACCTCTTGCATACATACCAACCGTACGGTATGTATATTCCCATGCCTAGACCGACCAAACATCATCCTGAACGCGGCGATGCCAGAGCACGCCTTCTTGATGCCGCCGTCGATATGATCCGCGCGAGGGGCTTTGCCGCGACTTCGGTCGATGAGCTTTGCCAGGCCGCCGCGGTGACCAAGGGCTCCTTCTTCCACCACTTCAAAAGTAAAGAAGAGCTCGGGATCGCGGCTGCGCGCCATTGGGGCGCAACCACCAGCACCTTCTTTGCCGACGCTCCCTATCATGCCCACGACGATCCACTCGATCGCGTGCTGGCATATGTTGCCTTCCGCAAGTCGATCATCGTGGGGGAATTGGCCGAATTCACCTGTCTGGTGGGCACGATGGTGCAGGAGGTCTATGTGCAATCGCCCGCCATTCGCGATGCCTGTGCCGACAGTATCTTCGGCCATGCCTCCACGCTCGAAGCCGATATTGCGGCCGCCATCAGGAACCGGGGTGTGAAAGGCAATTGGACGGCCGACAGCCTGGCGCGCCACACGCAGACGGTGATCCAGGGCGCTTTCGTGCTGGCGAAAGCTGCAAACGACCCTGCACTGGCACGCGAGAGCCTCGATCATCTCGACCGGTATATCCGTCTCCTCTTCGACCGTCCTGACATGGAGCAAGTAATCCCATGAAGCAGACTGCCCAACTCGCCTGTGCCTGCGGAAAGCTTCGTCTGGAGCTGGAAGGCCTGCCTATCATCAGCGCGGAATGCCATTGCAACAGTTGCCGCGAGGCGGGCGCAAGACTGCAGACCCTGCCCACCGCCAGACCCGTTCTACAGAAGAACGGGGGAACGCATTTCGTTCTCTACCGCAAGGATCGCGTCCGCTTTCTGGAGGGTGCTGAACAGCTCAAGGAGTTCCGTCTCAAGCCGGATTCCAAAACGCGCCGCGTCATCGCCACATGCTGCAACACCCCTGTCTTTCTCGAATTCCAGGGCGGGCATTGGCTCAGCCTCTATGACTGCCTGTGGCCGGAAGGCACATTGCCTCCCCCTGCTCTGCGGACGATGACGAGCGATCTTCCCGCAGGCACGACGCTCAGTGACGATGTTCCGAACGCGAAGCATCAATCGCTTTCGTTTTTTGCCAAACTGCTGGGTACATGGATCGCGATGGGGTTCAGAAGCCCGAAGATCCAGGTAAACGGTGCGATCGATGCCTGATCTCGAATTCCGAGCCTATTCGAAAGGGTAACACCGCCGCACCAGCTGGATAACGCGGCCGGAACCCTCAATCCCCCTCGAATTCCACCAGCGTACGCACGGTTACGCCGAGGGCCTCGAGCTTCTTGCGCCCGCCGAGATCGGGCAGGTCGATGATGAAGCAGGCGGCCACCACCTCCGCGCCCATCTGCAGGAGAAGCCTTGTCGCGCCCTCCGCCGTGCCGCCGGTGGCAATCAGATCGTCGACCAGAATGACCTTTTCGCCCGGCACGATCGCATCGCGGTGCATCTCCATCTCGTCGACGCCATATTCCAGGCTGTAGGCGATGCGGACCGTATCGTGCGGCAGCTTGCCCTTCTTGCGGATCGGCACGAAACCGGCCGAAAGCTGATGCGCGATCGCGCCGCCCAGGATAAAGCCGCGCGCCTCGATGCCCGCGACCTTGTCGACCTTGCCGCCGGCATAGGGATAGACCAGCTCATCCACCGCCCGGCGGAAGGCGCGCGCATTGCCGAGAAGCGTCGTGATGTCGCGAAACATGATGCCCGGCTTCGGATAATCCGGAATGGTCCGGATCGACTCCTTCAATGTTTCACGCAGCGCCGAATCCATATGATTTCCTTTCGATCACGACTGATATTCGCAGGCATTCCAACCAAAGAAAAGGGCGCCAGCGGCGCCCTTTTCTGTGGCGGTGAGATCTCCGCGATCAATGCTCGACATTCGCCCAGACGCGGCGCTTGACGAGATAGACCAGCGCACCGAACAGGAGAAGAAAGACCATGACGCGGAAGCCGGTCCGCTTGCGGGCTTCCAGATGCGGCTCGGCGGCCCACATCAGGAATGCCGCGACGTCGCGCGAATACTGGTCGAGCGTTTCGGGCGAACCGTCGTCATAGGTGACCTGGCCGTCCTCGATCGGCTTCGGCATGGCAAGCGATTTGCCCGCGATGAAATACGGGTTGTAGTGCGTGCCTTCCGGGATCTGCATGCCTTCCGGCGGCGTGTGGCCATAGCCCGTCAGCAGTGCATGAATATAGTCAGGCCCCGCTTCGGCATATTGCGTGAACAGGTCGAAGATGAAGGTCGGGAAGCCGCGCTCCACTGCGCGCGCCTTGGCGATCAGCGAGAAATCGGGCGGAACCGCGCCGCCGTTGGATGCCGCCGCCGCCTCGTCATTCGGGAATGGCGAGGGGAAATAGTCGGTCGGAATGCCCTTGCGGGTGAACATCTCGCCGTCGGAATTCGGCCCGTCCTGGATGTCGTATTCGGCGGCGAAGGCCTTCACCTGGTCCTCGGTGTAGCCGAGTTCCTCCAGCGAGCGGAAGGCCACGAGCTTCATCGAATGGCAGTTGGAGCAGACTTCCTTGTAGACCTTGAGGCCACGCTGCAGCTGGCCCTTGTCATAGGTGCCGAAAGGGCCGGAGAAGGACCACTTCTCCTGATGCGGCTTCATGATCGGAAAGTGCGTCGGCTCCGCCGCGTTGTGTTCTTCCTGAGCAAGCGCACCGCCGACGGTAAGCGTGACGCCGAGGCCGAGCGTAGCAAGACCGGTGAGGATCGTTTTCATGGGACAGTCCTTAATATCTGGCAGTTCGCTCAGCCTTTGGTTTCCGGAGCGGCAGTCGCACCGGCAGTCACGGGACCACCTTTTTTCGACTTGGCCAGCACCGCTTCGGTGATCGAGTTCGGCAACCGCTTCGGCGTCTCGATCAGTCCGAGAACCGGCATGATGACGAGGAAGAAAACGAAGTAATAGAGGGTAGCCATCTGCGCCATGATGACATAGGCGCCTTCCGCCGGACGCGAACCAAGCCAGCCGAGCAGGATGGCATCGGCCACGAACAGCCAGAAGAACAGCTTGTACCAGGGACGGTAGACCGCCGAACGCACCTTCGACGTATCGAGCCACGGAACCAGGAACAGGACGGCGATCGAGCCGAACATCGTCAGCACGCCGCCGAGCTTCGAGTTGATCGGCCCGATGTTGAAGGTGATGGCGCGCAGCATCGCGTAGAACGGCAGGAAGTACCATTCGGGAACGATGTGGGCGGGCGTCTTCAGCGAATTGGCCGGAATGTAATTGTCCGGATGCCCGAGATAATTGGGCATGTAGAAGATGAAATAGGCGAAGAGGATGAAGAACAGCACCATGGCGAAGCCGTCTTTAACCGTCGCATAGGGCGTGAACGGCACCGTATCCGTCTTCGACTTCACTTCGATACCGGTCGGGTTCGTCTGGCCCGTCACATGCAGCGCCCAGACGTGCAGCACCACGACGCCGGCGATCATGAACGGCAGCAGATAGTGCAGCGAGAAGAAACGGTTGAGCGTCGGGTTATCCACCGCGAAGCCGCCCAGCAGCAATTGCTGGATCGGATCGCCGATGATCGGGAAGGCGGTGAAGAAGCCGGTGATGACGGTTGCGCCCCAGAAGGACATCTGTCCCCACGGCAGCACGTAGCCCATGAAGGCCGTCGCCATCATCAGGAGATAAATGATGACACCGAGGATCCAGAGCAGTTCACGCGGCGCCTTGTAGGAGCCGTAATAGAGACCACGGAAGATGTGGACATAAACGGCGACGAAGAACATCGAGGCGCCGTTGGCGTGCATATAGCGCAGCAGCCAGCCGGAATTCACGTCGCGCATGATCTTCTCGACCGAATCGAACGCAAGGCCGGTCGCCGACGCATAATGCATGGCCAGAACCACGCCGGTCAGGATCTGCGAAACCAGCATGATCGCCAGGATGCCGCCGAACGTATAGGCATAGTTCAGGTTGCGCGGAACCGGATAGGCGATGAAGGAATCATAGATCAGACGCGGCAATGGCAGCCTTGCGTCGATCCATTTTTCGATGCCGGTGCTCGGCGTGTAGGTGGAATGTCCGCCACTCATATCGTGTCTCCCAATAACCCTTTAGCCGATCTTCACATGCGTGTCGGAGATGAACTCATATGGCGGAATGGCCATGTTCTCCGGCGCCGGACCGTTGCGGATGCGCCCTGCCGTATCGTAGACCGAGCCATGGCACGGGCAGAACCAGCCGCCATACTCGCCCGATTCGCCGAGCGGAATGCAGCCCAGATGCGTGCAGATGCCAATCATGATCAGCCAGTTTTCCTTCCCCTCGCCCGCCGAGCGGTCAAGATCGGTGGCCGGCGCGTCGGATGCCAGGTTGGCGTTGCGCGCAATCGGATCCTTCAGGGCCGAGAGCGGCGCGCTCTTGGCGTCTTCGACTTCCTTCGGCGTGCGGTTGCGGATGAAGATCGGCTTGCCGCGCCATTTGACCGTCAGCGACATGCCTTCCGTCACGGAGGAGATGTCCACTTCGATCGACGCTGCCGCGAGCGTTGAGGCATCGGGGCGCATCTGATCGATGAAAGGCCATGCGAGACTGCCCGCCCCAACGACGCCCGCCATGCCGGTCGCTATGTAGAGAAAATCACGCCGTGTCGGCTCAGCCGTATCGTGTGCGCTCACGAGACCTATCCTTTCCAATTTTCATTTTCAGAAGGCATTCCGCGTCCCCTCTCTTGTGAGTTTGGCCCATGGCGAATGGGCCGGCGGAATCCCCCGGCATGTTGCGTGGTTTCTAGGCGTGATGTTGCGGCTTGTCCAGACGGCAGGGCGACAGGACGGCAGGATGTCGCAGGCTATGCACACCCACGTTTTTCCGCCCGAAAATCCGCAGTTCAGTCCTCTGCGCCGGCTCGGCCTATAAAGCCGCCGGACTGACGCGCCCAGAGCGAAGCGTAAATGCCGCCCCGCGCAAGCAGTTCTTCATGCGTCCCCTCCTCCACGATGCGGCCGTGATCCATCACGATCAAACGGTCCAGCTGGGCGATGGTGGAGAGCCGGTGCGCGATGGCGATGACGGTCTTGCCCTCCATCAATTGATAGAGATTCTCCTGGATCGCCGCCTCAACCTCCGAATCGAGCGCCGAGGTCGCCTCGTCGAGGATGAGAATCGGCGCGTTCTTCAGAATAGCCCGCGCGATCGCGATACGCTGGCGCTGGCCGCCCGACAGCTTCACCCCGCGCTCGCCGACAAAGGCGTCGAAGGCCTTGCGTCCCTTGAAATCCTCCAGCGAAGAGATGAACCCGTCCGCCTCCGCCTGGCGGGCGGCAGCAAACACCTCCTCCTCCGTCGCATCGTCGCGGGCAAGCAGGATGTTGTCCTTCAGCGAGCGGTGCAGGAGCGCCGTTTCCTGGCTCACCACGGCGAAGGCCCGTCTCAGCGAGGCCTGCGTCACGTCGCGTATGTCCTGTTCGTCGACCAGGATGCGCCCTTTCTCCACATCGAAGAGCCGCAGGATCAGGTTGATCAGCGTCGTCTTGCCGGCGCCCGAATGCCCCACCAGGCCGACGCGCTCGCCGCCCCTGATGGCAAGGCTGATATCGTCCAGCACCCCGCCTTCCTTGCCGTAGTGGAAGGTGACGTGATCGACCTTGATCGCGCCCTTGGTCACTTTGAGCGGCGTTGCCCCTGAGCGGTCTTCCAGGCCGAGCGGCGCGGAGACCAGTCGCATCGAATTCTCGATCAGGCCGAGCTGCCGGAACATGCCGTTGAGCTGCATCATCAGCCGACCGAGCAGCATGTTGAGGCGCAGCACCAGCCCCAGCGTGAACGACACCTGCCCAACCGTCACCGTACCCTTGGTCCAGAGATCGATGGCAAGCACCGCCACCGTCACGATCATCAGGCCGGAGAGCGCCGCCAGCGCCACGCGCACGCCGCTCAGCGAGCGATAGAGCGGCAGGAGCGCGCCCATATAGCGGTCGAACCCGTCGCGCAGGTAAGCTTCGTCCGCATCCGCCGTGTTGAGCTTGATCGTCTGGATGTTGGAATAGCTGTCGACGATGCGCCCGTTGATCATGGAGCCCGCTTCGGCCGTCGCCTCGGCGCGCTTGCGGATCCGCGGCACATAATGGCGCGCGATGAAGGCGAAGGCGATGATCCAGGCGACCACGGCCGCCGCCAGCCGCCAGTCGAGGCTGCCGACCAGCGCGAGCGTGGTGAAGCTGTAGATCAGCATAAACCAGACCACCTGGATGAAGCTGAGGATGAAGTCGCCCGCCGCCTGCCCCGCCTGCCAGACCTTGGTGGCGATACGTCCGGCGAAATCGTTCTGGAAAAACGCATAGGACTGGCGCAGCACATATGAATTGGCCTGCCAGCGGATCAGATTATAGAAGCCTGGCGACAACGTCTGGTCGTCGAGGAGCGTGTTCACCGCCGTGACGACCAGACGGACGATGAGCACCGTCACCGCCATGAAGGCAAGCTCCGGCCCGGCCTCTGCCAGAAGGCCGTGCCAGCTCTTGTCCGGTGCCTGGCTCAGAATATCGACCAGCCTGCCCATAAAATAGAACAGCCCTGCCTCCACCAGCGGCGCAAGCCCGCCGGCGATGAGGGCGAGCGCCAGCGGCCCCTTCGCCTGGCCGGCATAATGCCAGAGAAAGCGAAGGGTCGTGTCTGGCGGACGCAGGTTCTCCGTCTTGCGGAAGGGATCGATCCAGCGTTCGAAGAGGCCGTAGATGGCGTTCATGCCGCGCTCCTAAGCAGTAAACAATAAAGGAATAGGTCAGTAGCAATCAGGTGGCAGGCAATGTGTTTTGGTGATACCTCTTTGTCTGGTTTGAGCAAAAAGCCTTTCGGGGAATAGCAGGAACGCATATTCCCCTATTCGGCAGCTATCTCCTCCGATGCGCGGTCGTCGAAGCCGAGGAACCCGCCCGACTGCCGCGCCCAGAGGCCGGCATAAATGCCGCCGCGCGCGATCAGTTCCTCATGGGTTCCGTCCTCGACGATCCGCCCCTGGTCCATCACGATCAAACGGTCGAGTGCGGCGATGGTCGAAAGGCGGTGCGCGATGGCGATGACGGTCTTGCCCTCCATCAGGCGATAGAGATTGTCCTGGATCGCCGCTTCCACCTCCGAATCGAGCGCCGAGGTCGCCTCGTCGAGGATCAGGATTGGCGCATCCTTCAGCATCACCCGGGCGATCGCGATACGCTGGCGCTGGCCGCCGGAGAGTTTCACCCCGCGCTCGCCGACATGCGCATCCAGGCCCTTGCGACCTTTCGGGTCGGTCAGCGACTGGATGAAATCGCCCGCCTCGGCGCGGTTCACCGCCTCCAGCATCATCGCCTCCGTCGCATCCGGACGGCCATAGAGGATATTGTCGCGCACCGAGCGGTGGAGAAGCGACGTGTCCTGCGTGACCATGGCGATATTGGCGCGCAAGCTGTCCTGCGTCACCTTCGAGATATCCTGTCCGTCGATCAGGATGCGGCCGGCCTCGACGTCGTAGAAGCGCAGGAGCAGGCTGACCAGCGTCGACTTGCCGGCGCCCGAGCGCCCGACCAGACCGACCTTCTCGCCCGGACGGATATTCAGCGACAGATCCTCGATGACGCCTTTGCCCTTGCCGTAATGGAAGCGGATGTGGTCGAAGACGATCCCGCCCTTCGAAACCTGCAGGGCCGGTGCACCCCGCACATCCGTGACGAGATGCGGCTGCGCGATCGACGCCATGCCGTCCTGCACCGTGCCGATATTCTCGAACAGTGCCGACATTTCCCACATGATCCATTGCGACATGCCGTTGAGGCGCAGCACGAGGCCAATGCCGACTGCCACGGCGCCGATGGTCACCGCCTCGCCAAGCCACAGCCAGATGCCAATGCTGCCAACCGAAAAGAGCAGGATGCAGTTGAGCATGTAGAGCGAGAAATAGAACTTCGTCACCAGCCGCATCTGGCGGTTGACGGTATCCTGGAAGATCAGCAGGCTCTCGCGGGCATACTCTTCCTCCCGGTTCGAATGGGAGAAGAGCTTGACCGTCGCGATATTGGTGTAGCTGTCGACGATCCGGCCCGTCATGGTCGAGCGAGCGTTGGCCTGCTCCTCCGAGATGACACGCATCTTCGGAATGAAGAAGCGCAGGAGCCCGATATAGCTTACCACCCACACGGCGAAAGGCACCATCAGCCGCCAATCCGCCGAGGCCGCGATGATGAGCGTGCCGGTGAAATAGACCACGACATAATTGAGCACGTCGAGCAGCTTCATCACCGTCTCGCGCACGGCGAGCGCGGTCTGCATCAGCTTGGTCGAGACGCGGCCCGCGAATTCGTCCTGGAAGAAGGTCATCGACTGGCGGATGAGGTAGCGATGGATCATCCAGCGCACCCGCATCGGATAATTGCCGAGCAGCGTCTGGTGAATGACCAGCGAATGGAACAGGACCACCGTCGGCAGGATCACCAGGACGACACCAGCGATCAGCGCCAGCCGCCAACCCTCATTGGCGAGGAATGTCTCGCGCGACTGGTGCGAAAGCCAGTCGACGATATTGCCGAGGAAGGCGAAGAGCGACACTTCGAGGACGGCGATCGTCGCAGCCCCCAGCGCCATCAGCCCGATCCACGGCCAGGCGCCCTTGGTGTAATACATGCAGAATGCCACGAGGCTGCGCGGCGGCTCGCGCAGCTCGACATCCGGATAGGCATGCAACCTTTGCTCAAACCAGCGGAACATTATGAAACCTCATATGCGGTGGCCCCGTCACGCCGGCAAGGTCGCGCGGCGGAGAGACCGGAAGAAATGGAAACCGACGAAAGCTGCCGATCGGGCGGCAGCGCGTTAACAAGCGGAAAACAGCGGGACATGACACAAACCTGCAAGCACGGGAAAACGGCTGCGGTACTGCGTCGGAACGGATACGAATCTGGAGAAGAACTACCGAGAAAAACGAATGCGCGCAGAACCGCGGAACATGGAGGAAGGCATTGCCTTCGGCCATGGGAGAAGTCCGGTCATGATGATCATGAACACCTCCATCGGTTCGTCTGCGGGGTGCCTCTATAGCCAATCCGGGCGCATTTGGCGAGAGCCTTCGCGACAAAATGTCCTTCCGCACACCCCTAACTGACAGCTATTGCCATTCGATGACGTGATGGCTACCCAGCATTCATGGATTTTCGCATCGCCCTCTATCAGCCGGATATCCCCGGAAACACCGGAACGATCCTGCGCATGGCCGCCTGCCTCGGCATCGGCGTGGACGTGATCGAGCCCGCCGGCTTCGATATCTCAGACAGGGCACTGAAACGCGCAGGCATGGATTATCTCGAGCAGGCCGCCCTCACCCGCCATCTCGACTGGACGCATTTCGAGGCATGGCGCAAGAGCGGGAACCGCCGGCTGGTGCTGTTCTCGACCAAGGCGGCCGAACCCTACACCCGCTTCACCTTCCGCCCCGGCGACGTGCTTCTCTTCGGGCGGGAATCGGCCGGCGTCCCCGATCATGTTCATGAAAGCGCCGATGCCAGGCTGCTGATTCCGATGGTGGAAGGCGCCCGCTCGCTCAATATCGCGCTGTCGGCGGCGATGGCTGCGGGGGAAGCGCTGCGGCAGCTTCGCGGCTGAGCCAAAACGAATCGCACAACAACGGGATAGGGCAAAAACCGGATTCGATTTCTGAACGCGACCGGATGCCTGAATGCCTGTCAGTCCGCCGTCGGCAGCCGCCGCATGGTGAATTCGATCACGTCGTCGGGCCGCTCGCACCAGCTCTCGATCTCGGTCCAATAGGCGGCCTTCGGAAACATGGTGAACCATTCCCGCGCCTTTTCGCGGGCGTCATGACGCGGCAATGTGAATGTTTCCCGGATGAAACCATCACGCGGCAAACGCTGTTTGCGGGCGCGGCCTGCTTCCAGCTGCTTGCGCAAGCCGTTGAGCGGCGGACGGGGTAGATTGGCGGCCATGATGAACCCTCGCAAAACCCTTCGCCGGTAAGGTAACGTGGATACAACCGGAAAACGAGTCATTTCTTGGGGAGCAGGCGCTTCCGTCGCCCCTCGCCCGCTTTATCGCTTTGCCGCATATCGATAGTTTGCTACGAATTCATAAAATAAGGACAAAATTTCCAATGCAACGCCCTGATATTCCAACCACGCTTCCGCCCGAGCTCGAGGAGAAGAAGGCTCTCGCCCGGGCCTGGTTCGAGGAACTGCGCGACAGGATATGCGCGGGCCTGGAAAAGCTGGAGGACGAATTGGAAGGCCCGCTTTCCGATCGCGAGCCCGGCCGATTCGTCCGCACCCCCTGGCAGCGGGAGGAAGGCAATGGCGGCGGCGGTGTCATGTCGATCATGCATGGCCGCGTCTTCGAGAAGGTTGGCGTCCATACCTCGACGGTTTTCGGCGAATTCTCGCCCGAGTTCCGCAAGCAGATCCCCGGCGCGGAAGAAGATCCCCGCTTCTGGGCGTCGGGCATTTCGCTGATTGCCCATCCGCAGAACCCGAACGTGCCCGCCGTGCACATGAACACGCGCATGGTCGTCACCTCGCGCCAGTGGTTCGGCGGCGGCGCCGACCTGACGCCGGTTCTCGACCGCCGCCGTACGCAGGAGGACCCGGATACCCTCGCTTTTCACAAAGCGCTGAAATTCGTCTGCGACAGGCACGCCGATGTGGCCGATTACGACAGGTTGAAAGCCTGGTGCGACGAATATTTCTTCCTGCCCCACCGCAACGAACCGCGCGGCATCGGCGGCATTTTCTATGATTGGCTGCATTCCTCCGAGGAGGCCGGCGGGTGGGACGCGGATTTCAACTTCACCCGCGATGTCGGGCGCGGCTTTTCGGTGATCTACCCGCATATCGTGCGGCAGAACTTCAACCAGGACTGGACTCCTGAGGACCGTGAAGAGCAACTCGTCCGCCGCGGCCGCTATGTCGAGTTCAACCTGCTCTACGACCGCGGCACCATCTTCGGCCTGAAGACCGGCGGCAATGTCGACGCCATCCTGTCATCGATGCCGCCGACGGTGAAATGGCCGTGAGGAATTAGGGCAGTAGGGCAGTAGGGCAGTAGGAAAAGGATATTGCACAACAGGCAATGGCAACCGCCAAACATACTCCCCTATTCCCCTATTCCCTTATTGCCCTACTGCCTTATTCCCCTCATTCCTCATCTTCTCCGCTTCCGCATAGAACCTCTTCTCCCACTCATTGTGGTTATCCAGCCCTTCCCTGATGAAGGGGGTGAAGATGGCAAGGTTCATCAGGCACCAGTTGACGAAGCGTGCGGGGAACTTCAGCGGCTTCACGAAATCGACGAACAGAACCACGCGCGTCTTGTCCGTATGGTTCCAGGCCTCGTGCTCATAGGCATCGTCGAAGATCAGCACCTTTCCTTCATGCCAATGGCAGACTTGGTTGTCGACGCGGATGGCGAGCTTGTCGTTCGGCTCCGGCACGATCAGCCCCAGATGCAGCCGCAGCACGCCATTATAGGGACCGCGATGCGGCGGCAGATGCTTGCCCGGCTCGAAGATCGAGAACATCGCCGTCGTCAGGCCCGGGATCTTGTTGACGATGCGCCAGGTTTCCGGACAGGCCTTGATGTTCTGTTCCGATTTCACGCCGAATCCGAGCAGGAAGAACGTCTTCCAGCGATTATCGGTCGAAATCGTCTTCACATCGGTGGAAATATCCTGGAATGACGGCAATTCGCTCTGGCGCAGGAGAACCTTGTCCAATTCCTTGCGGATAAGGGGCCATTCCTTCTCGATATCAGCCGCCCATGGAAAGGTGGCATTGTCATAGACGGGCGGATTGCCGAGCCGGGCATATTTCAGATTGAGCCGCTCGGCCCAGGAGACGATCCCCATGAAAAAACGGGTGATCCGGCTCGGCCTGTCCATGGGAGCAATGCCCTCTGTGCCGAATTTCTGCTGGGATTCGGAAGTGGCTTGCTGCTGCATCGACGTCTCGAGGTTGGACATTTCATGCTCTCCGACACAGGCCTCATGCGCGAACAACCGTCGAACTTACAGTCCTCAGTTGTTCGTTTTATCGCGCTCAACTTTCTCCAGAAGCGCAGCGCGGTCAAGGTTAAAACCGGTGTCGACCCACAAAGTCTCCAGAGACCGCAACATCTCTCCGAGGACTGGGCCTTTCTCGATGCCGCGGGCCAGAAGGTCGCCGCCGGTCACCGGAAACACCGGCGCTTCATAGCGTTGCGCCATTTCCAGCAGGCGTGAAAAACCACCGGCGCGGATCATCGCTTCATCGCTGCCGACAGCAGCCTCGCGCGCTGCCGCATAGGCAAGCCGGATGCGATCCAGCACCGCCTGTTTGTTGCCGCGATAGATCATTTTCTTCAGCGCCTGTTCGGAAAGCTCCGGCTTCGGCGCCTCCGCGCGGGCCCAGGCCTCGAGCCGGGCGCGCTCGGCATTCGACATCTTCATCCGCTCGCCGAGCTCCTCCATCCGCGCCGCATCGGGCGGGACCAGGCTTTCAAGCCTCAGGAGCGCATCCGGCTCCCAGCCCAGATCCTGTTCGGCGCGGGCAAGGCCATGAATGGCATCAATGCCCCACTTCTCGCTTTCCGGCAAGATCACGTTCAGAACCCCGGTCTGCCGCATCCAGAGGAGTGCCCTGGAGGGATCGGGAGCGGAAAGAAGCTTCTTCAGTTCGTCCCAAATCCGCTCCTTCGAAAGGCCCTTGAGCCCGTCCTTCAGCCGGGTGCAGGCCTTCAGCCCCTGCGCCTCCGGCCGTCCCGAGCCATACAAGGCGAAGAAGCGGAAGAAGCGCAGGATACGCAGGAAATCTTCCCGGATGCGCGTTTCGGCATCGCCGATAAAGCGCAGCGTCCGCGTCTCGATATCCCTGAGACCACCGACATCATCCACCACCGTGCCGTCTGCCTTCGCGTAAAGTGCGTTGATGGTGAAGTCGCGGCGCTCGGCATCGACCTTCCAGTCGCGCCCGAAGGCGACCTTCGCCCGCCGACCGTCGGTTTCGATATCGGCGCGAAGCGTCGTCACCTCGAATGGGCGGCCAGCGGCGACGACCGTCACCGTTCCGTGCTCGATGCCGGTCGGCACCGCCTTGAAGCCGCAGCCTGTCGCACGGCGCATGGTTTCCTCGGGCAGGGTCGTCGTCGCGATATCGATGTCGACGACCTCCTGGCCGAGCAGCGTGTTGCGGATCGCGCCGCCGACGACACGCGCCTCCTCCCCCTCGCCCGAAAGCGCTTTCAGCAGTGATTGCAGGTGCTTGTTGGCCAGCCATGGCGCACGGCCGGCTATGGAAACGGTATCGCTCAAACGTAGAGCCTTTCATAAAGCGTGCGGATGATGCCGGCGGTCACGCCCCAGATGAAGCGATCCTGATAAGGCATCGTATAATAAAATCTTTCGCGGCCTTCCCACACCCGGCTCTCGCGGCGGTGGTTGCGCGGGTCCATCAGGAAGGAAAGCGGCACCTCGAAGACATCCGCCACCTCGTCCGGATTGGGCACGAGATCGAAAGGCGGGTGCACCACCGCCAGCACCGGCGTGATGGAATAGCCGGTGGTCGTGAGATAGCGCGGCAGACGGCCGAGAAGCTCCGCCCTGTCGCCTGCCAGGCCGATTTCCTCATGCGCCTCGCGCAGCGCCGCGTGTTCCGCCGTGCCGTCTTCCGGATCGATGGCGCCGCCCGGAAAGGCGATCTGGCCGGAATGCTTGCGCAGCGATGCATTGCGCAATGTCAGAAGCATCGTCGCTTCCGGCCCGCGGTCTACGACCGGGACGAGCACAGCCGCATCGCGCATCTTGGTCGCCGCGATCATCTGGTCGAGATCGGGATTGAGCAGATGGTCGCCGCGATCCTCGCTGACGCCATGGTGGCCGAGATCGGCAATGCGCGCCGCAAAATCCTGTGCCGAAAACGTATCGGCGTCATGATGCCTGAAATCTCCGCTGACGAACTTCACGATCGGAACGCCTCCAGCTGGTCGGCGGGCAGGATCGGAAAGACCGCGCCATTCGAGCGCACCGCGAACATCGTGCGCCCGTCCACTTCAACATCCTCGCCGAGCGCCACCAGATCATACATGACGGGCCGCGCCAGAAGGGCTTCCAGCCTGCCGCGTACCAGGAGGTACGGTTTCAATCCTTCATTCTCCCGCGCAATCTCGAAACGCAGCGGATGGTCCGGCCCGGCCTCCACCACATCGCCGACATTGGTGCGGAAGGTCAGGATTTGGGCCGCTCCCTCGCCCGAAACATTCATCTCGACCGCCAGGAAAGGTGCATCCTCCACCCGGATGCCCACCTTTTCCACCGGCGTCACCAGATAGGTCCGCCCATCCTCGTCCTTGCGCAGGATCGTCGAGAAAAGCCGCACGAGCGGTTTGCGGCCGATCGGCGTGCCCATATAGAACCACGTCCCGTCGGCGCGGATCTCCATGTCGATATCGCCGCAGAAATCCGGATTCCATTTTTCCACCGGCGGCAGGCCCCTGCCCTCCTCGGCGGTCCCGTCGGCGCGTGCGCGGGCGATCAGGGCTTCGAGCCCTGGCATATCAGCCCCGGAAACTGCACTGCTTTTTCCCATGCGACTCGGCTATTCTCACATTGAAAATTAAGGATAGGTCACGAAATAGTCACCGTTTCGCGGCTTGTCAGCATGTGACTGTGATTTAACTTCTCCAGTTAGGGCACAGTTTAACGCATTATTCCGCTGTCATAGCGGTTAGGCCATTTGCGAGGAAGCCATGAGCGTTGTCAAAACAGCCGATCCCATCGATCCCAAGGCTCTGGTCGCCGAGGCCGAACGCGCCCTGCAGGACATCTCGAAGATCCGCGAAGCCGTCGGCACCGTGATCTTTGGCCAGGAGAGCGTCATCGAGCGCACCCTCGTCGCGCTTCTGGCAGGCGGCCATGCGCTCCTCGTCGGCGTTCCCGGCCTCGCCAAGACCAAGCTCGTGGAAACGCTCGGCACCGTGCTCGGCCTCGACGAGCGCCGCGTGCAGTTCACGCCCGACCTGATGCCCTCCGATATCATCGGTTCGGAGGTCATGGAGCAGGATGCGGACGGCCGCCGCTCCTTCCGCTATGTGAAGGGCCCGATCTTTGCCCAGCTTCTGATGGCGGACGAGATCAACCGCGCCTCGCCCCGCACGCAATCGGCACTCCTGCAGGCGATGCAGGAATATCACGTGACGGTCGCGGGCGAGCGCCACGACCTGCCCTCGCCATTCCACGTGCTGGCGACGCAGAACCCGCTGGAACAGGAAGGCACCTATCCGCTTCCCGAGGCCCAGCTCGACCGTTTCCTCATGCAGATCGATATTCTCTATCCCGAGCTCGACGCGGAAAGGCGCATCCTGCTGGAGACCACCGGCACAGCGGAGGGCAAGGCGCGTGGCGTCATCACCGCGCTGCGGCTGAAGGAGATGCAGAACCTGATCCGCCGCATGCCGGTTTCCGAAAACGTCGTGGAGGCGATCCTGAAGCTCGTGCGCTCGGCGCGCCCCGGCACCGGCAGCGAACATGCCGACCGCCACATCGCCTGGGGCCCCGGCCCGCGCGCCAGCCAGGCGATGACGCTCTGCGCCCGCGCCCGAGCGCTCTATGACGGCCGCCTCGCGCCCTCCGTGGACGATGTGAAGGCACTGGCCGAACCCGTCCTCCAGCACCGCATGGCCCTGACATTCGCCGCCCGTGCCGACGGCATGAACGTCCGCGATGTCATCGCCAGCCTCGTGAAGGCAGCCATTTGATGGCGGCGCTTGGGGCAAGTGTCGAGCCGGTCACAACGACCGATGCGCTTGCCCGCGCCAGACAGCGTGCGGCGCTGGTGCCCGATCTCCTGGTCGAGGCGAGGCGGGTGGTCAACACGGTCATCACCGGCTGGCACGGCCGGCGCCGGCGCGGCATGGGCGAGAATTTCTGGCAGTTCCGGCCCTATGTCGAAGGCGAGGCCCTGTCGCGCATCGACTGGCGGCGTTCGGCCCGCGACGATCACACCTATGTGCGCGACCGCGAATGGGAGGCAGCCCACACCGTCTGGCTATGGGCCGACCCGTCGGCCTCCATGCTCTATCAGTCCAATCTTGGCGAGGTCTCCAAGGAGTGGCGCGCGCTGGTCATCACCCTGGCGCTTGCCGAGCTTCTGTCACGCAGCGGCGAGCGCGTCGCCTATCCCGGCGTGATCGATCCCTTCGCCGCCCGCAACGGCGCCGAAAGGCTTGCCTCGGCGCTCGTCCATTCCGCCGGCGTGCCCGCCCTGCCCGATATCGCCAATATCCGGCGTTTCTCCGATATCATCCTGGTCAGCGATTTCCTGCAGCCGGTCGAGGAGATGCTGGAACTTCTTGAGCGCCTCGCCAGCCACGGCGTCCGCGCCCATCTGATCGAGATAGCGGATCCGGCGGAAGAGGTCTTCCCCTATTCCGGCCGCACCGAATTCCGCGATCCCGAGACGGGCGAAAGGATCACCGCCGGCCGCGCCGAGCTCTATGCCCAGGATTACCGCAATCTCTACCTCGCGCGCCGCGAAACGCTTGCCGGCTATTGCAAGCGGCTCGGCTGGAGTTTCACCGTCAATCACACCGACCGCCCGGCCTCCGAGGCGCTGGTGCGGGTGCACATGAACATGACCGCCGACATGGGCTATCAGGGAGGTGTGGCATGAACGCACTTCCCCTCGCCTTCGGCGCTCCCATGGTTCTCGCCGGCCTGATCGCCCTGCCGATCATCTGGTGGCTCCTGCGCATGACCCCGCCACGCCCGCAGGAGGAGGTGTTTCCCCCGCTCCGCATCCTTGCGAACGTGCTGAAGAGGGAGGAAACGCCAAGCAAGAGCCCGTGGTGGATGACGCTCCTGCGGCTGCTGCTCGCCGCGCTGGTGATCCTGGCGCTGGCCGAGCCCGTCTGGAACCCGCGCCCAGTCACGCTTTCCGGCAAGGAACCCGTCGCCATCGTCCTCGACAATGGCTGGGCAGCGGCGGAGGACTGGGACCAGAAGCGCGACACGGCCGAACGGCTCATCAATGATGCGGAAGCGGCCGGCGCGCCGATCTATGTCATGGGCACGGCGGAGCGCACCAATGCCGAGATCGGCCCGTTCGACGCGACCCGCGCGCTGGAAAGGCTCGAGGCACTGAAGCCCCGGCCGATCCCGGTCGCTCGCCAACAGGCCTTCGAGCGCCTTGCCACGGCCATCGCCGCCACGCCCGGCACGCGCGTCGCCTATCTCAACGATGGCATCGAGACTGCGGATGCCGAAGCCGCCCTCCGGTCCCTCGACCAGAGCGGCGCTTCCTCCATGCTCTGGTACCGGCCCGATACCGCCAATCTCGCCGGCCTCACCTCGGTCGAGAACGGCGCCGATGCGCTTGTCGTCCATGCCATCCGCCCGACCGATGCCAACCAGCCGCGCAGCGTGACCCTTGGCGCCTTCGACAACAAGGGCCGCCGCATCGCCGAGACGAGCCTCGCTTTCAGCCCCGGCAGCAACACCGCGGAAGGGCGCATCGAGGCGCCGATCGAATTGCGCAACGATTTCTCCACCATCCGCATCGACGGCTCCCGGCAGGCGGCCGCGACGCGCCTCCTCGACGACAACGCCAAGCGGCGGCGGGTGGCCCTCATTTCCGGCGCAGAGGCCGATGCCGCCACCGCCCAGCCGCTGCTCTCGCCGCTCTATTACATCTCCCGGGCACTGCAGCCTTTCGCCGATCTCCTGCAGCCGCGCACGGCCGACCTCGCCATATCCGTGCCGGAGCTTCTCGACCAGAAGCCCTCCGTCGTGGTGATGGCCGATATCGGCAAACTGCCGGAAGCCGCCGAACGGCGGCTTGCCGACTGGGTTGATAAAGGCGGAACACTCATCCGCTTTGCCGGCCCCAGGCTCGCCGGCGCCAGCGAAGACGATACATTGCTGCCGGTCACGCTCCGGCGTGGCGAGCGCTCGCTCGGCGGAACGCTTTCCTGGACCGAGCCGCAGCCGCTGGCCGCCTTCCCGGTGAACGGCCCGTTCGCCGGCCTTCCCACCCCGCAGGACGTCACCGTCAAGCGCCAGGTGCTGGCCGAGCCCTCGCCCGATCTCTTCGACAAGAGCTGGGCCAACCTCGCCGACGGGACGCCGCTGGTGACCGGGGAAACCAGGGGCCGCGGCCGCATCGTGCTTTTCCACGTCGCCCCGGATGCCACCTGGTCCAACCTGCCGATCAGCGGCACCTTCGTCGAGATGCTGCGCCGCATCGTGGTGCTGTCGCAAAATCTCGGCGGCACGGAGCAGAACGGCACGGCCAGCGTCTCGCTGCCGCCCTATCTGATGCTGGCGGCGGATGGCTCGATGACCCCGCCGACGCCAGAAACCAAGCCGCTCACCGTCGGCGGCGGCGCAGCACCGCAGGTAAGCTATGACAATCCGCCCGGCTTCTACGGCTCGGAGGATGCACTCTATGCGCTGAACCTCCTGGGACCGCGCTCGGAGCTGACGCCGCTGGTGCAGCCCTCGCTCTCCTTCCCCGTCACTGCAACGGCCTATGCCGCCGATGAATCGATCCGGCTGCGTGGCCCGCTCTTCGCGGCGGCGGCGGTCCTGCTCGCGCTCGATACCCTGCTGGTCCTCTGGCTCGGCGGCCATTTCCGCCCGCGCCGGGCAAACCGGCCACAAGGCGGGCGGAGGGCTGCCGCCGCCGGCGCCGTGGTGCTGTTGCTCCTGCCGGCCGGATGGCTTCTGGCGGCCTCCCCGCTCGCCGGAGGACAGGCCTTCGCACAGACCTCCGCGCCCGCCCAGTCCGCGCAGGAAACCGATGACAATGTCGTCCATGACGACAGCCGACCCGGCGATCCCGCGATGATTGACGCGGTTTCCGTCACGCATCTCGCCTATATCATCACCGGCGACAAGGCGGTTGATGATATCAGCAGGGCCGGCCTGCAGGGACTCACGCAGTTTCTGGCCGAGAAGACGGCGCTGGAGCCGGGCGACCCCATAGGCCTCGATCCCGCGCGCGACGAGCTCGCCTTCTATCCGCTGATCTACTGGCCGGTCGATCCCAACGCCCCGATGCCGAGCGAGGCCGCGATCGCCAAGGTCGACGCCTATATGCAGCAGGGCGGCACCGTGCTCTTCGACACGCGTGACGAAATGACCGCCGGCGCCGGCCTTGAAGGCGCCGCCACGCCCGCCGGCCAGCGCCTGCGCGCCATCCTCGACGGCATGAACGTGCCGCCGCTCGAACCCGTCCCGAACGATCATGTGCTGACCAAATCCTTCTACATCATGCCGGATTTTCCGGGCCGCTTCCGCGGCAGCCCGCTCTGGGTGGAAGCCTCGCTCAACAGCGAGAGCCGCCAGGACCGCCCGGTGCGCACCGGCGACGGCGTCAGCCCCATTCTCATCACCGCCAATGATTTCGCCGGCGCCTGGGCAGTCGACCAGCAGGGCGCGCCATTGCTGCCGACCGTGCCGAATGACCCGATGCAGCGGGCCTATGCGCTGCGCGGCGGCGTCAACATCATGATGTACATGCTGACCGGCAACTATAAGTCCGATCAGGTGCACGTCCCCGTTCTGCTCGAACGGCTCGGGAACTAGGCCATGTATATGTCGCTCAATTTCCAGCCGCTTTTCTCATGGCCCTGGCTTGCAGCCCTCCTCGTGCCGCTGGCGCTGCTCGTCATTGCAGGGCTCTTCTTCCGCCAGCGCGGCAGCGTTATCCGGCTGCTCGCCCTCCTGGCGCTCGCCCTCGCCCTCTTCAACCCGATCCTGATCGATGAGGAACGCGAACCGCTGAAAAGCGTGGTCGCCGTCGTCGTCGACCGCAGCCAGAGCCAGGACATCGGTGACAGGCGCGCCGATACCGATGCGGCCGTCAAGCAAGTCGAGGAGGAGCTTGGAAAGCTGCCGCAATTCGATGTGCGCGTCGTCGAGGCGGGCCGCCCGGCCGATGATGACGACGGCACCTCGACGAAGCTCTTCCAGGCGCTCAATGGCGCCTTCCGCGACGTGCCCCCTTCGCGCATCGGCGGCGCCATCATGGTCACCGACGGCCAGATCCACGACATTCCGGAAAATGCCGCAGCCCTCGGCTTCAATGCCCCCCTGCATGGGCTGATCACCGGAACGCCTGATGAATTCGACCGCCGCATCCGCTTCGTGCATGCGCCGCGTTTCGGCATTACCGGCAAGCCGCAGCAGCTCGTCTATACCGTTACCGATGAGGGCGAGAACGCCCCGACCGACGGAACGGCGCGGGTGCGCGTCATCGTCAACGGCAATGTGGTAAGCGAGGAGAATGCCGTCATCGGTGCCGAGACGCCGGTGGAGGTCAACCTGCCGCGGGCCGGCACCAATATCGTCGAGATCAGGACCGATCCCATCCCCGGAGAAGTCACCGAGACAAACAACCGCGCCGTGGCGATGATCGATGGCATCCGCGACAATCTCCGCGTGCTGCTGGTTTCGGGCGAGCCGCACAATGGTGAGCGCACCTGGCGCAATCTGCTCAAGTCGGACGCCTCGGTCGATCTCGTCCATTTCACCATTCTGCGGCCGCCGGAAAAGCAGGACGGCACGCCGATCAACGAATTGTCGCTGATCGCCTTCCCGACGCGCGAGCTCTTCGTCGAGAAGATCGAGGATTTCGACCTGATCATCTTCGACCGCTACCAGCACCGCGACGTGCTGCCGCTTCTCTATTATGATTACATCGCCCAATATGTGGAAAATGGCGGTGCGCTGCTGATCGCCGCCGGCTCCGAATATGCCGGCAATCAGTCGATCGCGCGCACCCCGCTCCTGAGCGCCCTGCCCGCCCTGCCGACCGGCGACATCACCGAGAAGGCCTTCTATCCGCGTCTGACCGAGATGGGCAAGCGCCATCCCGTGACGCGCGGGCTGGAAGGCGGCACCCAGGAGCCACCGCAATGGAGCCGCTGGTTCCGCATTATCGATATCGACCGGCCGCAGGGTGAGGTCATCATGAAAGGCGCCGACAACAGGCCGCTTCTGGTGCTGAACCGGGTGGGCGAAGGCCGCGTCGGCATGTTCCTTTCCGACCAGGGCTGGCTCTGGGCGCGCGGTTTCGAGGGCGGCGGCCCCTATGCCGCGCTCTACCGCCGCATCGCCCACTGGCTGATGAAGGAACCGGAGCTGGAGGAGGAAGCGCTGACCGCCAGCGGCAGCGGCCGCACGCTGCAGATCCGCCGCCAGACCATGGGTGACAATCCCGGCAATGCCCGCGTCATCACGCCGTCGGGCAATACGGTCGAGGTGCCGTTGGCACAAAGCGAGCCCGGCATCTTCAGCGGCACGCTGCAGACCGATGAAATCGGCCTTTTCCAGGTGGCCAATGGCGATCTGAGCACGCTCGCCCATGTCGGCCCCGTCGATGCGCCGGAATTCACCGACAGCATCTCCACCACCGTCAAGCTGGAACCGCTGGCGGCCGAGACCGGCGGCAGCGTCCGGCGGTTGCGGACGGAGGCCGGCCAGTCGAGCATCGAGGTTCCCGGTATCATCGCCGTGCGCAACACGGCGGCAGCGAGCGGCAACAGCTGGATCGGCCTGCGCGAAACCGGCGATACGGCGCTGAAGAGCGTCAACCGCCTGCCGCTCTTCTCCGGTTTCCTCGGCCTCGCCGCCATGCTCCTGGTGCTGGGCTCGATGTGGTATCGCGAGGGGCGGTAACTCCGCCTCTCCTCATGCCCGGTCGGCGTGGCGCACCATGCCCGAAACATTCTCCAGCGCGCGCGGCGTGAACTCGCAGGCCAGCATCCGGTTGGGATCGACCGGCGCCGGCATCGATATCCGGCCCGGCTCCACCTTGCGAAAACCGAAAGGCCCGTAATAAGGCTCGTCGCCGACGAGCACCACCAGCCTGTGGCCGGCGAGCCTTGCGGCTTCCATCGCCATGCGCATCAGCGCGCGGCCGATGCCCCGGTTCTTCCATTCCGGCCGCACGGCCAGCGGCCCGAGCAAGAGCGCCGGCGTCGTCCCGATCACCACATGCGTCATGCGCACCGAGCCGATGACGATGCCGCCCTGCAGCGCCACGAAGGAAAGCGAGCGGTCGTGTGGTCCGCCCTCGCGGATGCGATAGGCGGCGCGCGTGAAACGGCCCGGCCCGAAGGCTTCCCGGTTGATGGCTTCGATTTCGGGATCGTGCGCAGGATCTTCCTGCACATAGGTCAGTTCGAGTTGCAGCATGGCAAAGATGGTCGCAAATTGAGAAATCGGAACGCCGCAAGGGGCGCAAACGGGCATCGGCAGCGCGCTCGGCGCTGGTCCGGTTTCATCGTCGGATGAAAGGCAATCCCGTCAAAACGTTTCTCCCGAAATACGGCCACGCCGCATGATCAGGCGGCTCCTATCATCAAATTGGCCGGGCGTAAACGAAATAATCGATGATGGTTGTCTAAGGGTTACGCTGCGTTCAACCATCCGGTAGCTGCCAAGCGCGCTCCCCTTCCCTATATTGGGCGGAAAAGGAGATATTTCATGGGACTTCTGGTTGACGGCGTCTGGCATGACCAATGGTATGACACATCGAAAAACGGCGGGCGTTTCGTGCGCTCCCAGTCGCAGTTCCGCAACTGGGTGACGGCCGATGGCAGCGCAGGTCCCAGCGGCGAAGGCGGCTTCAAGGCAGAGCCGGGCCGTTATCATCTCTATGTTTCCTATGCCTGCCCTTGGGCACACCGCACATTGATCTTCCGCGCGCTGAAGAAGCTCGAGGACGTGATCTCGGTCTCGGTGGCCGATTATCACATGGGCGAGGAAGGCTGGACCCTCTATGCCAGGGACGGCGGGACGGGGGACCACCTCTATGGCGCCAAGCGGCTCCACGAGATTTATACCCGCGCCGATCCTAAATATTCCGGCCGCGTCACCGTCCCCGTGCTCTGGGACAAGCAGCGTGAGACCATCGTCTCGAACGAATCCGCCGAAATCATCCGCATGCTGAACTCGGCCTTCAACGCATTCGGCGATGCCTCGCTCGATTTCTACCCCGAGGAATTGCGCGCCGAAATCGATGAACTCAACGATTTTGTCTATCCAAACATCAACAATGGCGTTTACCGCGCCGGCTTCGCGACGACGCAGGAAGCCTATGAGGAAGCCTTCAACCAGCTGTTCGGCGCGCTTGACGAGATCGAGGAGCGGCTTTCCCGCCAGCGCTATCTCGCGGGCGACCGGCTGACCGAGGCGGACTGGCGGCTCTTCACCACGCTTCTGCGCTTCGATCCCGTCTATGTCGGCCACTTCAAATGCAACCGGCAGCGGATCGCCGATTATCCCAACCTGTCGAACTACACCCGCGACCTTTACCAGGTGCCGGGTGTCGCCGGCACGGTCAACATGCGTCACATCAAGGCGCATTATTACGGTAGCCACAAGACCATCAACCCGACCGGAATCATCCCCCTCGGCCCGGAGATCGACTATGGCGCGCCGCACGACCGGAACCGGTTTGCTGCCAAAGCCGCGTAAGGCGTCTGCCGTCCATTCTGCAAAAGTGGCATTTTTGTTACAGGGCCCGTCGAAGATGGGCCCGTTTCATTCGTAAGCACTCCTGCTTGATCCAGATCAAACTGGCCGCTCTCCGGCGGCGCAATGTTGCGCCGCATCATCCACAAGGATCAAGGAGAGAAGATCATGGTGAAAGAGCATAACGGCATGGCGCGGGGGATCGTGGCGGCCGCAGCCCTCCTCCTCACAGGATATGAGGCCGCGGCGGCCGACCTCGCACCGCCGCCCGAAGCGCCGGTGGCGGAAGCGCCCGCCGCTTTGAGCCCGTGGCAGTTCCGCCTGCGCGCACTGGGTGTCATTACCAACGACAAGGGCAGCGTCGACCAGATCCCCGGTTCCGACCTCTCCTATTCGGACTCGGTCGTCCCCGAACTCGACATCACCTATTACTTCACCGACAATCTTGCCGCCGAACTCATCCTCGGCACCACCAAGGCCAACGTCAATGGCGATGGGGCGATCGACGGGCTCGGCAAGATCGGCGAGGTCTGGCTGCTGCCGCCGACGCTGACGCTGCAATACCACTTCACCAATTTCGGCGCCTTCAAGCCCTATGTCGGTGCCGGCGTCAACTACACCATCTTCTACAATCAGGATGGCCACGGCGCCCTTCGCGACCTTGATGTCAAGAACACCTTCGGCGCCGCCCTGCAGGTCGGCTTCGACTATATGATCGACGAGCACTGGGGCCTGAACTTCGACGTGAAGAAGATCTTCCTCAAGCCCGATTTCGACGCCACCCTGGCCGACGGCACGGCAATCTCGGGCGAAGCCAAGCTCGATCCCTGGCTGATCGGCGCGGGTGTGACATATCGGTTCTGAGGAGGTCGATGCTGTGACACCCCCCTCTGGGCTGCCGCCCATCTCCCCCACAAGGGGGGAGATTACGCCTCCATCAACCTGCGGCACCAATCACAGCCGCTGCAGGTTAAAAGCAGAGGGTGGTGTGAGCCAATCTCCCCCCTTGTGGGGGGAGATGCCCGGCAGGGCAGAGGGGGGTAAATTCATTGAATCAATCTCCCAACAACCCCACCCAACCGATTCAATCGACTCGATATTTCACCACAACTCGGATGGCGTTTCGCCTTCAAGTATCTCCTTAAGACGCCGCCGCGTCGATTTCGTCGTCCCCTCGGGCAGATCGGAAAGCTGAAAGAAACCGGCTTCGGCGATCTCGCGATCGGCGATGCGCGGCGCGGTTTGCCGGAAATGGCGGCAGACATAGAGCGCCACATGATCGCGCTTGGAAGCATGCGCGTTCTTGTAAAGCGCGAAGAGCTCAGGCGGCCCGGTCAGTTCGATATTGCCTTCCTCGCGCAGTTCCTTCGCCAGCGCCTGCGCGAAGGTCTCCCCGGTCTCCACGCCGCCGCCCGGCAATTGCCAGCCCGGCACATAGGTGTGGCGGATGAGGAAGACCGTCCCCGCCGTCTCGTCCAGCACCACCGCGCGCACGCCGAGCGTCATCGGCCGGCGAAACAGGAAATAGCTGTGGAACACCCAGTGCCGCAGCTTCAAGCTGATATTTGCCATGCGCGGCGGCTCCCTTGCTTTTCAATGCGGCCGGACACTGGATTTGAAACCGGCACTATTCTAAACCGGTCTGCATGTTTCACTTGGCGCATATTTCCGACATACACCTTTCTCCCTTGCCGGGCATCACCTATCGGGAACTCGCGTCCAAGCGCATCACCGGCTACATCAACTGGCGGCGCAACCGCCAGGGCGTGATGACCAGCGGCTCCCTCGAAGCGCTGATCGCCGATATGCAGGCGCAGGCGCCGGATCATATCGCCATCACCGGCGATCTCGTCAATCTGGCGCTCGATCTGGAGGTGAAGGCGGCGCGGCTCTGGCTGGAAACCCTGGGTGATCCCGCCAATGTCTCCGTCATCCCCGGCAATCATGACGCCTATGTGCCCGGTGCGCTCGACAATGCCTGCCGCATATGGGAGCCATGGATGCGCGGCGATGGCGTCGACAATGCCGGTCACCGGGTGGAATTCCCCTTTATGCGGGTACGCGACGGCGTGGCGCTGATCGGCGTTTCCTCGGCGCGCGCCACCGCCCCTTTCATGGCGAGCGGCGATTTCGGCCGGGCGCAAGGCAGGCGCCTCGCCCGAATGCTGGACGAGGCGGCAGATCGCGGATTGTTCCGCGTCGTCATGATCCACCATCCGCCGGTGCGCGGCGCAGCTCCCGCTCACAAACGGCTCTACGGCATCGGGCGCTTTCAGAAGATCATTGCCAGGCACGGCGCCGAGCTCATCCTGCACGGCCACACGCACCTCGCGACGCGCTATGAGATCGACGGCCCCTCCTGGCAGGTGCCGGTGATCTGCGTGCCTTCCGCCAGCCAGAGTTTCGGCGAAAGACGCCCCGCCGCCCGCTTCAACCTTTTCAGCATCGGAAAGGCGGACGGGAAATGGACCTGCCGCTGGATCGAGCGCGGCGTCATCGGCCCCGACAAGAAGATCGCCACGATCGCCGAGCATGAGCTCGACGTTGCACATCCGCTGCGATCACCAGCAAGTTCCTAAAAAACAGATATCCTCTACACCAGCCGGACCGACATCCCGCCATCCACCAGCATCGGGCTTCCCGTCATGAAGCTCGACCGATCAGACAGGAGGAAAAGGGCTGCCTGCGCAATCTCCCGTGGCTCCGCCATCCGCTTGATCGGATGCAGGTTGGCAATGAAATCCAGAACGTCCGGATTTCCCTCTCCGGCTGCCGGCGTGATCGTGCCGCCCGGCAACAGCGCATTGACACGCACGCCGTCGGCGGCATGCTCGGAGGCCAGCGACTGCATCAGGCCGATCATTCCGGCCTTCGATGCCGCATAGGCGCCCATTCCCGGCATTCCGCCATTGCTGAACCCGACAAAGGACGATGTGAAGACGATCGAGCCCCGTCCCTGTGTCTTCATCACCGGTATCTGTGCCTTGGCGGCGAGAAATGCGCTCGTCAGATTGACCGAAATGACGTCGTTCCAATTATCGAGCGTCATGTCTGCGACCGGCTGCATCTCCCCGACGATTCCGGCATTGTTGAACGCACCGTCCAGTGCGCCGAATTCCTTCACGGCGAGGTCGACAAGGGCACCGGCATAGCCCTCATCCCTCACATCGCCGTCGAGGAACACGGCCCTCCCCTGGCCGCCCTTGCGATTGATTTGCTCCGCAAGCGCCTCCAGCTCCGCCGGCCGGCGCGCGCCGAGGACCAGATTGGCGCCTTCCGCCGCGAACAGCAAAGCCGCCGCCGCGCCGATCCCGCTGCTCGCCCCCGTTATGATGATCGACTTGTTCTGCAGTTCCATGGATTAGACCTCCTGTCATGCTGGGACAGGAGGTCTAGCGGCCGGGCTATGGGCCCGGCGATCCGTTTCTTGCTTTGATATTGATGAGCGGCGAAATCGCCTCAGATGACCACGCTGAAGCGGTCCTGCAGCACGACCAGCAGCACGCCGCAGGCGACCAGAGCGCCGATCAGGAACCAGACGAGCCCGGCCACGAAACCGGCCCACCGGCTGCGCCTGGGCGGTTCGGCAAGCGCCGCTGCCTGAGCGGAGACCGGCGCCTCCCCTTCCTCCTTCGCCGGCGCACCGGCAACGGGCGTGCCGGCCCGCAGGTCGACGAGATCGCCTTCGAGGAGACGCTCCCGTTCGACGATACGCTCCGCGATATAGGCGGTAACCGCGTCCGAGACAGGTTTGATATCGGTCGATTCGGCCACGACGATGCGCCCGAGCCGCGTATCGCGGACGAAGCGGTAGGTGCGACGGTCACGCGCCATCATCACATGCGCCGTGGCATCGATCCACAGCCGCGGCTGCAGCCCGGTCGAAAGCGCGAAATCCCATTGCGGGTCGTCGGAGGGAACCTCGTCGAATACCGGCTGCAGATCCTGCGCCAAGAGTTCCAGTCTCGCCCGGTCGGCCTCTTTCATGTCGACCACGACATCGCCACGGTCCGCGGCGGCGATCTTGGCCGTGCGCACGGCATCCGAAAGCCTGTGTGTGGTGGCTCCGGCTGAACTGGCCTTATCGCTCATCTCGCTCATGGCATGTCCCGAGTTGCTCTTGGTTAACAGGACATTAACCCAGAGAAGGGCGTAAGGGAATAAGTGAGTAGGGGGAGTAAGGCAACCCTATTCCCCTACTCCCCTACTGCCTTACTGCCCTATGATTCGGTTCGCCGCCGCCACGATCGCCTCCAGCGAGGCGGTGACGATATTGTCGTTGATGCCGACGCCGAAGATTTTCCCGCCGGGATGAGCGATCTCCATGTAGCAGACGGCCGAAGCGTCCGATCCCTGGCGCAGCGAGTGCTCGGAATAATCGACAACCGAGAGCTTGATGCCGAGATAGTGCGAAAGAGCATCGACGAAGCCGTCGATCGGCCCGGTTCCATTGCCTTCGATCCGCTTTGTCTCGCCATTGTCGGTGATCTCTGCAGACATGATCCGCCGCCCCTTCCGCTCCGGGTCCGGATAGGTGTGGTGGTCGATGAATTTCAGCCGCCCGCCGGGCTGCCCCACATAGATTTTCTGGAACTCGTCATGGATGCGCTTCGACGGCAGCTCCCTGCCTTCCTCGTCGGTGATCTGCTGGATCACGTCGCGGAATTCGACCTGCAGGTTGCGCGGCAGATTGAGCCCGTAATCCGCCTGCAGGATATAGGCGATGCCGCCCTTGCCGGATTGCGAGTTGATGCGGATGATCGCCTCGTAGGAGCGCCCGACATCGGCCGGATCGATCGGCAGGTAAGGCACCTCCCATTGCGGCTTGTTGGCCTGGCGGATCGCCTTCATGCCCTTGTTGATCGCGTCCTGGTGCGAACCCGAGAACGCGGTATAGACGAGTTCGCCCACATAGGGGTGCCGCTCGGGGATGCGCAGCTGGTTCGAATATTCGTAGACGTCCTTCATCCGGTTGATGTCGGAGCAGTCGAGCTCGGGATCGACCCCTTGCGTGAACATGTTGAGCGCAAGCGTCACCACATCGACATTGCCGGTGCGCTCGCCATTGCCGAAAAGCGTTCCCTCCACCCGGTCGGCGCCGGCCATCAGGCCGAGCTCCGTCGCCGCGATGCCGGTGCCCCGGTCATTGTGCGGATGCAGCGAGATGATCAGGTTCTCGCGATTGTCGAGATTGCGGCACATCCATTCGATCTGGTCGGCATAGATGTTCGGAGTCGCCATCTCCACCGTCGAAGGCAGGTTGATGATCAGCTTATTCTCGGCCGTCGGTTTCACGATCTCGGTAACCGCGTTGCAGATCTCGAGCGCCACCTCCAGCTCCGTCCCGGTAAAGCTCTCCGGCGAATATTCGAAGCGATAGCCGCCGCCCGCCTTGGCCGCCATGTCGGTGATCATCTTGGCCGCATCAGTGGCGATCTGCTTGATGCCGGCGACATCCATGGCGAATACCACCCGGCGCTGCAACTCGCTGGTGGAATTGTAGAAATGGATGATCGGGCGATGCGCGCCTTCCAATGCCTCGAAGGTGCGGGTGATCAGCTCAGGCCGGCATTGCACCAGCACCTGCAGCGAGACATCGCTGGGCACGCCGCCCTCCTCCACGCACCAGCGCGCAAAATCGAAATCCGTCTGCGAGGCGGAAGGAAAACCGATCTCGATCTCCTTGAAGCCCATCTCAAGCAGAAGCTGGAACATGCGCGCCTTGCGGTCATGCCCCATCGGGTCGATCAGCGCCTGATTGCCGTCGCGCAAGTCCACCGAACACCAGATCGGCGCCTTCTCGATGCGCTTTGACGGCCAGGTGCGATCGGAGATGTCAACCGCCGGATAGGCCTGATATTTGGTGCCGGCGATAGGCATGCCTTTGGCAAAGGCGGAAGGGGCTTTGTTCTCGTTCATGTGCTTTCTCGTTTCCTCGGGCATGATCTGGAAAAGCCACAGATTTTTCGAACAATATCATGCGGCTAAAACAAAGATTAGAGCAGCATACCAGCGACATATGACCGGATATCGGCAGCAATCTAATCAGCAGTTACGGTTGTGATAAGGGCCAAAGGAGCATCGGTCTGGCGACCATTCGACCGCCGGACGCTCCTCTCAACGAGCCCGACGGTCGCCGATAAGGCCGAGAAGAAGCGGAAGCGCGCATGCCTTCATGCCCGCGGATGCGGAGCAAACGAAGGAGGATGTGACCGGGCGCGTGATCATGGAAAGGACTGATAACCGAGACGGTGGTGAGACGCAAGAAAATTAGTAATTAATGCTGGCGGGTAGCGTTTGTTATTACCCCCTTAGGCAAAAGGCACCGCCGCCGTCCCGCGCGGCAGCTTCGCCTCGTCTTCCGGCTCGACATGGATGATGACGCGGGCGCTGGGGATCACCGCTTTCAAGGCATCCTCGATGCGGTCGCAGATGACATGGGCGTCGCCGACGCTCATTTCCGCCGCCACCACCATGTGAAACTCGATGAAGGTGGCGCGGCCGGCGACACGGGTTTTCAGATCGTGCACCTCGATCGCCCCGCCCGCATTGGCCGAAATGATGTCGCGGATGCGGATCGTCTCGTCGAGATCGACGCCGACATCCATCAGCCCCTGCACCGACGAATTGATGACGTGCCAGCCCTGCCAGAGGATATTGAGCGCCACCGCGATGGCAAGCAGCGGATCGAGCACTTCCCAGCCGGTGGCGAGCGCCCCGACAAGACCGATGAGGACGCCCACCGACGTGATCACATCGGTCATGATGTGCCTGCCGTCGGCCAGAAGCGCCGGCGATTTCTCCTTGCGGCCCACCCGCATCAGAAGCAGTGCCCAGCCCGCATTGATGACGCTGGCCGCACCGTTGACGGCCAGACCCATCCAGGGCTGATCGAGCATCCGCGGCGCACGGATCGCGCCCCACGCTTCGCGGAAGATCAGAAGCGCCGCCACGACGATCAGCACGCCTTCCACCACGGCTGAGAAATATTCGGCCTTGTGATGGCCGAAGGGGTGGTTCTGGTCGGCGGGCTTGTGGCTGACGCGGATCGCCCACCAGGCGGCAACCGCGGTAATGACATTGACGATGGATTCCAGCGCGTCGGAATAAAGCGCGACGGAACCGGTGAGAGCAAAGGCCAGATATTTCAGCGCGAGAACGCCGAACGCGACCGGAATCGACCAGGTGGAGAGAAGCTGAATCTTTTTCTTCGCGTCCATGGTCATCCCGATAGTGAGTAGTGAACAGCGAGCAGTGAGGTAGTGGAGTTCTTCTGCTCACCACCTCACTATTTCACTGTCTCACTACGCGGCCCGTTCCTTTGCCCGGCGTGGCAGATGCGCCACCACATTCTCGATCATGCGCATGCCGGCATCATGGCCGAGCGTCATAATCGATTCTGGATGGAACTGCACGGCTGCGATCGGCTCCTTTTTGTGCTCGAACGCCATGATGACGCCGTCCTCCGTCTCCGCCGTGATGGTGAAATCATCCGGCAAGCGCACGGGATCGGCAAAGATCGAGTGATAGCGCCCGACGGTCACCTCCTTCGGCAGGCCTGAGAAGACGAGGCCCGGCTTCAAGACACGGATGCGCGACGGCTTGCCATGCATCGGCACATGCAATTGCCTGAGCGCGCCGCCATAGGCCTCGGCCAGCGCCTGCAGGCCGAGGCAGACGCCGAAGATCGGCAATTCGCGTTTGCGCGCCTTGGCGATCGTCCCCTTGCAGTCGAAATCCTCCGGCCTGCCGGGCCCTGGCGAAAGCACCACCAGATCCGGCTTCAGGCGGTCGAACAGTTCCTCCGCCACGGGCGAGCGCACCGTCGAGACGGTCGCTCCGGTCTGGCGGAAATAATTCGCCAGCGTGTGCACGAAGGAATCCTCATGGTCGACGAGCAGGACCGACAGCCCCTCGCCGACGCGGGACGCCGCCCGCGCCTCACCGGAAGCATTGGCCTTATGCGCGTCGCGGATGGCTGAGAGCATGGCGGAAGCCTTGAGCTCCGTCTCCGCCTCCTCCTCTTCCGGCACGGAATCATAGAGCAGCGTGGCGCCGGCACGCACCTGCGCGATGCCGTCCTTGACCCGGATGGTTCTGAGCGTCAGGCCGGTGTTCATGTCGCCGTTGAAATGCACCATGCCGATCGCCCCGCCATACCAGGCGCGCGGGCTCTTCTCGTTTTCCTCGATGAAGCGCATCGCCCAGAGCTTCGGCGCGCCCGTCACCGTCACCGCCCAGGCGTGGCTGAGGAATCCGTCGAAGGCATCCATGCCCTCGCGCAATCGCCCCTCGATATGATCGACGGTGTGAATGAGCCGCGAATACATCTCGATCTGCCGCCGCCCGATGACGCGCACCGAACCCGGCTCGCATACCCGGCTCTTGTCGTTGCGGTCGACATCCGAGCACATCGTCAATTCGGACTCGTCCTTCTTCGAATTGAGCAGCTTCAGGATCTGCTCCGAATCCGAAATCGCGTCGTCGCCGCGCTTGATCGTGCCTGATATCGGGCATGTCTCGATCCGGCGGCCATTGACGCGCACGAACATCTCCGGCGAGGCGCCGATCAGATATTCCCCCTCACCCAGATTGATGAAGAAGGAATAGGGCGACGGGTTGATCGTCTTCAAGCGGCGCGAGATTTCGGAAGGCTTGGTCTCGCAGCGCTCGTAGAAGGTCTGGCCCGGCACCACCTCGAAGAGATCGCCGCGCTTGAAGCTCTCCTTGGCCTTTTCGACCAGCCGTGCGAACTCACCCGGATTATGGTCGCCGCGCGGCGGGATGCTGGCCGAAGGCTTGAACGGCTCCGACTTCGTCTCGCGCGGCAGCCCTTCCGTGGACGACCCGCCAAAGGAGAATTCATAGCGATCGAACCAGGCCTTGGCCGAATAATGGTCGCAGACCAGGATCTCGTCGGGCAGATAGAGCACCAGGTCGCGCTGGTCGTCCGGACGCTTCAATTTGTACTCGATCGGATCGAACTGAAAGGCGAGGTCGTAGCCGAAGGCGCCATAGAGGCCGATATTGGCATCTTCCTCGGAAAAGAACAGGCCGACAATGGCGCGCAATGCCGTGAACACCGAAGGCGCGCGCGACCGTTCCTCTTCCGTGAAATGCCGCTGCGGCTCGGCGATCGAGAGCTCGATCAGCTTTTCTTCCGACTTCACCACCGTCACGTCGGCAAGGTTCTTGAGGACGTCGAGGATCGGCCGCAGCATCACCACGCCGCGCGTGTTGAGCGCCTCTATCTTCATGCGACGGCCGCTTGAGGTGATGACGACAGGCGGATCGATGATCGCCGTATCCCAGCGTGTGTAACGCCCCGGATATTCGTAATTGGAGGAGAAGACTGCGCCGCGCCGCCCGTCCAGCGCGTCGATGCGGGCCTCGATCGCCCCGGCATAGGCCGTCGGCACCCGCGTCCTCTGAACCGCGATGCCGCCGGCGGTCATATAATCATGCACTTCATTTTCGGCAGTCATTGCCATCGTCCTCAACTCCGTTGCGCTGCCTGGCGGCATTTGCGGACGGTCAAACAAAAAGGCCGCCCGGAAATCCCGTTGCGGCCCTGATCCCTTTGCGCGCGTGCAAAACGACTGCGTGGCCGCGTTAGCGGAGCCACCACCAGCCATTCGTGATAATGCGCGCGTTGTTCATGGGGTGATTGTTAGCGTCGAGTTGCATTTCTTGCAACTGCAAAATCATGCGCCGCAATCAGCAACACGATCCTCTGATTGATCTCCTCGTCCTTACCCTCTCCTCCGCTAGAACATTTCACTTAAGATGGAAACGGTATGGATGCTGAACCGTCGAGGCCTGGGTCCCAGTGACGAGCACTGGGATGACGGGGTTGAGATATTTCCGCGCTGCCAAAGACCGCTCTTGCCAAGCGGAAAGCTTGAAAGCGGGCTGCCAACAGCAAAGCAACCGTCATTCCAGTGCCATGTCTCCGGGCTGAACACTTGTCACTGGGATCCAAGCCTCAACCTGTCCATCACGGCAACGGCACAAAAGGAATCTGAACCGCGCGAACGGCGCGGGGGTAAAGATGAGTGAATTTCTCTATTCTTGGCTGCAGAAACAGAAAGACGGAAAGTCCGGATCGTGTGGAGCGATCCGGACTTTCATTGTCCGTTTTGCGGACAATATCAGGACAGGGCATAAGCGGGGGGACCCTAGCCTGATTTCGGTCGAATATCGAAATGCCCCAAGACGATATCCGTATCTGCAATTATTAGGTGTTAAAAATCATCAAGTACGGTATATATCTATCTCAGGTTGTATGGCAAATCAAGCAAAAAAAGCCCCGTTTTCGGAGCTTTTTCCACAGGTTGGTTAATCTCCCTAGAAATTGCCGCCAGGTTTTTTCAACCTATACGTGCCGTCATTCCCCCATGGCGATGAGGCTGGCATTGCCGCCCGCGGCGGCCGTATTGACCGAGACCACCTGCTCGAGCGCGAAGCGCGTCAGATAGGTCGGCCCGCCCGCCTTGGGCCCCGTGCCGGAAAGGCCGGAGCCGCCGAAGGGCTGCGTGCCGACCACCGCGCCGATCGTGTTGCGGTTGACATAGATGTTGCCGACGTCGAGCCGGTCCACCACCTTGGCGACCGTCGCCTCGATGCGCGTATGCAGGCCGAAGGTCAGGCCATAGCCGGTGGCGGCGATCGAATCGAGCACCCGGTCGAGCTCGCTCGCCTTCCACCGCACCACATGCAGGATCGGGCCGAATATCTCACGCGTCAGCGCCTCCGGCCGGTCGAGCTCGACGATATGCGGCGCGAAGAAAATGCCCTCCTCCGGCGCCGTGCCGGCGAAGCGCACCTTCTGCGTCTTCTTCATTTCCGCGATATGTTCGGCGAGCATCGCGCGCTGCGCCTCGTCGATGATAGGGCCAATGTCCGTCGACGGCAGCGCCGGATCGTCCAGCACCAGCTCCTTCGCCGCGCCCTCGATCATCTCCAGCATGGAATCGGCGATATCCGCCTGCAGGTAGAGGATGCGCAGCGCCGAGCAGCGCTGCCCGGCCGAGCGGAAGGCAGACATGATGACGTCGTCTGTCACCTGCTCGGCAAGCGCGGTGGCGTCGACGATCATCGCGTTGAGCCCGCCGGTCTCCGCGATCAGCGGCACGATCGGCCCCTTCTTGGCGGCAAGCGCCCGGTTGATCGCCCAGGCCGTCTCGGTGGAACCGGTGAAGGCGACGCCGCCGATCGCCGGATGCGCCGTCAAGGCCGCGCCGACCGCGCCGTCACCCGGCACATAGAGCACGGCATCCCTGGGCACACCCGCCTCATGCAGCAGCTTCACAGCCTCATGGGCGATGAGCGGCGTCTGCTCCGCCGGCTTGGCGATGACCGCATTGCCGGCGGCGAGCGCCGCCGTCACCTGGCCGAGGAAGATCGCCAGCGGGAAATTCCAGGGGGATATGCAGATGAAGACGCCCCGCCCGCGGTGGCGCAGCCGGTCGTCCTCGCCCGTCGGGCCGGGCATCACCTGGTCGTGGCCGAACTGACGGCGCGCCTCCGCCGCGTAATAGCGGCAGAAATCCACCGCCTCGCGGATTTCGGCAATGCCATCGTCCAGCGTCTTGCCCCCCTCGCGGGTGAGCAGATCCATCAGCCGGTCGCGGTTCTTCTCCAGGAGATCGCCCATCCGCTCCAGCGCCGCAGCACGCTGCTCGACCGGAACGCGCGACCATTGCACAAAGCCCTTGCGCGCGATCTCGACCGCCCTGCCCGCCTCCTCGGCACTCGCCGGGACGACGGTTCCGACCTGCGAACCGTCGACCGGCGACGTCACCGGCTCCGCCTTTCCCGAGACCTTCAGCCCGGGGATGAGCGGCGCGGCGTCGACACTGCGGCGCGCATTGGCGATGCCGGTCAGGAGCCTGGCCAGCGCCTCGCGGTCGCCGAATTCGAGCCCGGCGGAATTGCGCCGCTTGCCATAGAGATCGCGCGGCAGCGCAATGGCGGGATGGCGATAGCCCTTGCCGTCCTCCAGCTTCTGCGCCGGGCGCACCAGGAGGTCCGATATCGGCACGCTCTCGTCACCCACCACGGAGACGAAGGAGGAATTGGCGCCGTTCTCCAGAAGCCGCCGCACGAGATAGGCAAGCAGGTCGCGATAGCCTCCGACAGGCGCATAGATGCGGCAGGCGATCTTCTCGCTCTTTTCCGTGATCTGTTTGTAGAGGCTCTCGCCCATGCCGTGCAGGCGCTGGAACTCGAAGCCGCCCTTGTCGGCGCCCGCCATCTCCAGGATGGTGGCGACCGTCAACGCATTATGCGTGGCGAATTGCGGGAAGATGCGCGGTCGCGCCGCCAGCATCCGCTTGGCGCAGGCGAGATAGGAGGCGTCCGTCGCCGGCTTGCGGGTGAAGACGGGATAGCCGGCAAGCCCCCGCTCCTGCGCCCGCTTCACCTCGGTGTCCCAATAGGCGCCCTTGACGAGGCGCACCATCATCCGCCGCCCGAAGCGGCCGGCCAGCGCATCGATATGCTCGATCACCTCCAGGGCCCGCTTCTGATAGGCCTGGATGGCGAGGCCGAACCCGTCCCAGCCCTCCAGCGAGGGATCGGCGAACACCCGGTCGATCACGTCGAGCGAGAGTTCCAGCCGGTCCGCCTCCTCCGCGTCGATGGTGAAGTTCAAGTCATAGGCCTTCGCCTTCTGCGCCAGCGCCAGCACGTCGGGCACCAGCTCCTCCAGCACCTGCTCGCGATGCGTCGCCAGATACCGGGGGTGCAACGCCGAAAGCTTCACCGAGATCCCCATCCGGTCCGGCAAGGGCTTGTTGCCCGCCGCCCGGCCGATGGCGTCGATCGCATCGGCATAGGACTGGAAATAGCGTTTCGCATCAGCGCGCGTCCGCGCGCCTTCGCCCAGCATGTCGAAGGAATGGCGATAGCCCTTGGCCTCGTTCGCCCGCGCCCGTTTCAAGGCTTCCCCGATCGTCTCGCCGAGCACGAAATGATGGCCGAGGAAGCGCATCGCCTGCTTGGTCGCGGTGCGCACCGTCGGCAGGCCGACGCGCTTCACCAGCGAGGCGACGACGCCCTCCGGCGTCTCGCCCGGCTTGATCACCTTGGCGGAAAGGCCGAGCGCCCAGGCCGAGGCCGAGACGAACCAGGTGTCGCCATGCGCCTCGTGCTCGGACCAGCGCCCTTCCTTCAATTTGTCCTCGATGAGCTTGTCCTGCGTCGCCGCGTCAGGCACCCGCAGAAGCGCCTCCGCCAGCACCATCAGCGCCAGCCCCTCGCGCGTCGAAAGCCCGTATTCGCGCAGGAAATCCTCCACCCCGCCGATGCCGTTCGCCTGTTCACGGATCGAGGCGATATAGGCGCTCGCCCGCGCGTCGATGCGCCGGTTCGCCTCCGCATCGAAACAGACCTCCTTCAAAAGCGAGGCGACGAGCGCCTTGTCGTCGGGCGCGTAAGGAGCCGCGAACGGCGCGATCGCCGGCTTGGAGGAGGAAGGGGTAGCGGCCTGGACCGTCATGGATACTCTCCAGAGAAAGAGGAATAGAGCGGCTTCCCCATATCTTCCCGAGCAGGAAAGCGCCCTATGTGATTTCTCCCATATATTTCATTTTACATAGCCGTTCTCACCGATTAAAAGCCGATTGATAGAGAAAATATCGAAATAAAAGGGGATTTTTAGGGGATGAAAGACCTGGATTCGATGGACCGCAAGATCCTGCGCGCCTTGCAGGACAATGGCAGACTGACCAATACCGAGCTTGCCGACCACATCAATCTATCACAAACCGCGACCGCCGAGCGCGTAAAACGCCTGACCCGCGACGGCTACATCCTGGGTTATGCCGCGAAACTCTCGCCGAAACTGCTCGACCGCTCGATGCTGGTCTTCGTCGAGATCAAGCTCGACCGCACGACGCCGGAGGTCTTCGACACCTTCGCGGAGGCGACCCGCAAGAACCCCGACGTGATGGAATGCCACATGGTGGCCGGCGGCTTCGACTATCTGGTCAAGGCCCGCGTCGCCGACATGGAACACTACCGCCGCTTTTTATCCGACGCGCTGCTATCGCTGCCGGGGATAAGGGAGACACACACCTATGCGGTGATGGAGGAGGTGAAGGAGACGGCGAATATTCCGATTTAGGGGCGGGACATAGGATAGGGAAATAAAAAGGGGGGCGAGTTCCCCCCCCTTCGTGGAACGCCCAGCCGTTGCGAAACTTTCGCTACCGCAACGGCGTCAATTTACATGGTCTTTAGTACTTTGCCGTTATCAGAATCTTCGCGACGCATTTGCCCCAAATGATCTTGGATATCTCTTACGTAAGCACGACTAACGCTTTGATCCACGCCGACGGCAATAACCGAATGATTACTAATCGGTGACTCAACGATCTCCTGGATTCTTCTAGCAAGCCATTCTGAATTGAAGGTGGTCATGATGTCCGCTCCCCAGCACGTTGATCTCCCACAAGCTATATCACCTGTTTAGGTAAACGGAATCAGGTTACCATTCTGATAACGAAAGGTCACGCTTTTCGTTTCCAAGGGGGGCATAAAATTGGTTAAAATAGACGAAATCCAAATAATCGATACGCCTGAACTTTTCTTCTGCCTTGTTGCTCCAATAGGGACAGACTTAAACCAAGTATCAACGCTATTATCTGAACAGTTGAAGTTATATGGATATGACTCTGAGCTCATCCATTTAACGAATTTATTCCACGCACTGCTAGGAGATACGGCAGATAGGCACGAAACATTATTTGACAGGTACGACTCCTTAATATCTCGAGCAAATAAGCTGCGAAAAGATACCGAAGATGACAGCGTAATGGCTAAGCTCGGTATCATGATGATCCAGGACATCCGCAAACAGCGCAAAAACGACCCGAACAAGGCCGGCAGGCCTGTAGCTTACGTCATTCATCAGTTCAAACGCGCGGAGGAAATCCATCTTTTCCGCGCGCTATATGGGAAACAAGCTTTTCAGATATCCGCGTATGCGGATCCAGATCTACGCCAAGCACGTTTGGCAACGAAAATGCGAGACGCCGATGCGTCGAAAACTAGAATCTCTGAGTTTGAGCCCGAAGCGGTCAAGCTAATCAACCGAGATGAGAACGAAGCGGCGGCATCTCATGGGCAACGGATTCGTGACGTTTTCCCATTGGCCGATGTATTCATTGACGCCACCTCTGCCGAGACTATGAAATCAACCCTCGAACGTTTCATTAAGATCGTCTTCGGCCACAACTTTCACTCCCCTACAAGAGAAGAGTACGGGATGTATATGGCAAAGTCGGCCTCGTTGCGTTCGCTCGATTTATCTCGGCAGGTCGGAGCCGCCATTTTCACCAAAGAGGGGGAAATCAAGACCATGGGATGCAATGAAGTGCCGAGCCCCCGAGGTGGCACATATTGGGAAGGAGACAAAGACGATAGCCGCGAATTCAAAACCGGTCGGGATACAAATGAGGACTTCAAACATCGCCTCCTAAGCGACACTTTGAAGAATCTTTCGGAAGTGAAGATCGTTGACAAAAAGTACGCAAAGATGAAGTCCCGAGATTTCCTGAAACATGTCGCAGACGAACACGGGATTAAACTCGAAAAAAGTATGATGATGATGGATATCATCGAGTATGGCAGGATTATCCACGCGGAGATGAATGCGATCACTGATGCTGCTCGCAAAGGCGTTGCTCTTCAGGGGACAACACTATTTTGCACTACTTTTCCCTGCCATCTTTGCGCGAAACACATCATTTCGTCGGGGATCGACCGCGTCGTCTACGTGGAACCCTATCCAAAGAGCTATGCAAACGAGCTATATCGTGAAGACATCCTACTCAAACGAGGTACACCGGTTGTACCAGGCAAGGTGCATTTCGAGCCATTCATCGGCATAGCTCCATTCCGATACAGGGACTTTTTCGAAAAATCGAAACGGAAAAGCAAGGATGGTCAGGCGACGGATTGGCAAACCGGAACGCCAAGTCCCATCGTTAAAGGAACTGGCACAGAGTATATCGACGCAGAGAACCAATACTTAAAGGTTTTGGTAGGCAAACTTGCTGAACTCAGAGCTATGCTTCCAGGTAGCTCACTCTTAGAAGTTTCCGAACCGACTTCTCATAACGATGTGGATTGATCGCTTGGTCCCCACGTTCAACTGACCGCTGTTAGCGCCACCTTTTATGTTATTCTTCTACCCCACATCCCCCCAATCCACTCTCCTCGCCTTCCTATACCCCTCGCCATTCCTCTTACTAATCAGCCTCTCCTCCACCGCCCCACCCACCAGACACAGCTTCAACGCGATCCTCCCCGAACTCACCCTCGGCGGCGCCAGCACGCGGGCCTCTGCCTTCACGCCCGGAAACCGCGCCGCTGCGAGGTAGATATATTTCTCGTCCTCCCACGGCACGTCGCCGCCCTTCGCCAGCCGGTGCAGGCGGGAGCGGGCGACGCGGCGGGAGAAGTGGCACCAGTCGGGCTCCTTGAGCGGGCATGGCGCGGCGTGGACGCAAGGGGCGGCGAGATGGGCGCCCTGTTCGATAAGGCGCTTGCGCACCGCCATCATGCGCCGCCAGCCGGCCGGCGTGCCGGGCTCGACCACCACCAGCATGCCCTTCGTCGCCTGCCAGAGCCTTTCGACAAGCTTCAGCCCCTCCTCGGGCGACAACTCGTCCAGCACATAGGCGAGCGTCACCAGATCGAATGGACCTGTCTCGGCCACTTCTTTATTTTTTCGCAAATCCGCTGGGAAAGCAGTTCCTGCTTTTCCCGGGAAAACCGGTTCCCACTTTTCCTGGACTTGCTCTTGCGCCACATCGGCCGCCCGCCATTCTATTCTTTCGAGCCGCGAATGGCTGGAAAGCATCTCGCCCACCGCGCGGATGGCGGGGCTCGCCTCCAGCATCAGCGCCTCTTCCAGCGACGGCCAGCAATCGCCTGCCGCCCAGAGCGCCGTCCCCGGCCCGGCGCCGACATCGAGCAGGCTTTTCGGCGCGAAATCCGGGGCAAGCTCGGCGGCGCTCTCCATGCTGGCGCGCACCGCCGCATAGGTCGCCGGCAGGCGCGTGGCGAGATAGGCGCGCGCCGCGAGATCGCTGGAGAGGTGCAGATGCCCGTCGCGCGTCTCCGCCCGGTAGCGGCGCGAGAGAAGGTCGGCGGCGCGCTTGAGATCGGCCAGCGGAATGCCTTCCAGCGCCGCATCGACGGCATGCCTCAGGGCTGCGGGGAGTTCCATGGGGTGCTTGTGTCCGGTTTGGGGCCTTGGAGCGTTTTTAGAGTAGTTCTTGTCTTGATGGAATCGAGGAGATGTCCGACCGCTGGTGGAGTGGCGATGTTCCGGAGTGGATCCTCGGGTCAAGCCCGAGGATGACGATTGCAGGGATGTTTTCCGCCAATCGCCAACGTTGGGACCAGGCACAAACCTCTCCAGTTCGTCATCCTCGGGCTCTCCTCCAGTTCGTCATCCTCGGGCTTGACCCGAGGATCCATTCCGGAACTGTCAAAACGGAAAACCGCTTCGCAATTTCGGGGCAAGTAGCAATTCCATCAAAGAACGGCCCTCAGCGCTCCAACACCTGCCGGATATCGACGAGATTCGACCGCACCCGCAGGATATGGAAGCCCATGGTGGTGAGATGCGACGGCGTGAACAGCGCGTCCTCGCGTCCGTTGGAGACGAGCGCCGGCTGCATGTTGAGCGCGGCGCGCAATTGCTGCTCCATCGTGTCCCACAGACCGTCGAGATGCTTTTCGGCGAGAACGCCCCGGAAATCGGAATGCGCGGCGCGCAACAGCCCGTAATAGGCATAGAGCTGGCCATAGGCGAACCAGAAGCGGTCGTCGGCGCGCGTGTCGAACCAGCCGGCATTATAGTTCTCCGCCCGGTCCTTCAGGATCGCCGAGGTGGAGCCGAGATCGTTGGCGATGCGGTCGACATACTGGATGAGATTGTCGGCGCGCGCATCGAACACCGCCTGGCAATCCTCAAGCCGCCTGTTGAAGGCGCGCAGATCCTTGATCGCGGCGCGGTAGTAGCTCGGCGTCGGCGTCTTCGGGCCGAAGGGGCTGAGGCCGAAATACCAGCTGTCCTCGGCGAACTGCAGGTTGCCGCGCGCCTTCTGCAGATCTGCGTCGATCTGCGACGTGCCGCGCAGGCGCCCGAGCGAATCGACCAGCTCGATCGCCGTGCGGCGCACCGCGGCGTTGATGCCGCGCTGGAACGACGCCTTGTTGTCGAAGAAGGGCGTGCGGTCCCAGGAAAGGCCGAAGAAGCCGGCCTTGTAGAGCAGCATCGAGGAAATCCAGGCATTCTGGTTGACGTTGAAATCCGTGAGGTCGGCGGTCACCTCGGCGATCGCCGAGGGCGCGCAGGTCCTGCCCGCGGCCGGCGCTTGAGGTTGCGCCTCGGCGCTCTCATTCGCCGCACCGGGCAATGCGGTCGTATCCTCCGGTGCTGCCGGCTGCGGCACGGGCGCGCCGCCCACCGGCTCGCCCGGCGTCTGCGCCTGCTCATAGGCATATTTTGCGGGATAGTCGGGGTTGAAATTGGTCCAGACCTGCGTCTGCCAGATGAAATAGACGTAGAGCGCGGCAAGCCCGATGACCAGGATGCCGATCACGCCCCGCCAGATCAGCCCGAGCGCCAGGAAAAGCCGCCACAGCGCGCCGAGCGGCACGGCGATCAGCCGGGCGAGCGCCAATAGAAACCGCCCGATGAAGGAGACGACGCCCCGCAATGCCCTCAAAACCGTATTCACACCAATCCCCAACTGAATCACCAATTGAGGCCGCACCGGCGGCGGCCTCTTCCCCCTTCAAATAGAGTGCTTTTTGCCGTTCAACAACCGCGTGGCGAAATCCCGGCGTCCTGTTCGGTCAGGTTTTTTGGCCTTTTGGGGGTTGCGATATACCGGCTGATCCTTACGATCGCGGCTCCCTCACCCCGAAACCGCAGTCAAATCATTTTTCCCGATTCCGCCGCACGCCTTCATCATCCATGTCCGTCCATGCCTTCAATTGTCGCTAACGAATGCATTTTCGCCGCGACGGTGCTTGAATGGCTGCCGCTTTGATGCTTGGTTCATCATCGGAGACCGGAGAAAAATGAGCCCGGCAATGGAGAGCACCATGAAATCCCTTTCCCTCGCAATCGCGTCGTCCCTTTTCGCGTTCACCCTGTCCGCCACCGTCACCCAGGCGGCCGAGCCGGAAAGCTGCTCCACGGTGCGCTTTTCCGATGTCGGCTGGACCGACATCACCTCGACCACGGCGGTCGCCACGGAGATCCTCAAAGGCCTGGGCTATGAGACCGACATCAAGGTGCTGTCGGTTCCCGTCACCTATGCCTCGCTTTCCAAGAAGGATATCGACGTGTTCCTGGGCTACTGGAAGCCGTCGATGAATGCCGATCTCCAGCCCTATCTCGACGACAAGAGCGTCGAGACCCTGCGCACCAATCTCGTCGGCGCGAAATACACGCTCGCCGTGCCGAAATACACCTATGAGGCGGGGCTGAAGGATTTCAAGGACATCGCCAGGTTCAAGGACGATCTCGGCGGCAAGATCTACGGCATCGAGCCCGGCAATGACGGCAACCGCCTGATCCTCGACATGATCAAGAAGGATGCCTTCGGGCTGAAGGATTTCCAGCTCGCCGAATCCTCCGAGCAGGGCATGCTCGCGCAGGTCGCCAAGGAGGTGAAGCGCGAGAAGCCGATCGTCTTCCTCGCCTGGGCGCCGCATCCCATGAACAAGAATTTCGAGATCGAGTATCTCTCCGGCGGTGATGATTTCTTCGGCCCCGATTTCGGCGGCGCCACCGTCGGCACCAATGTCCGCGCCGGCTATACCTCCGAATGCCCCAATGTCGGCAAGTTCCTTTCCAATCTGGAGTTCTCCCTCGATATCGAGAACGCGATCATGGGCAAGATCCTTGACGATGGCGAAGAGCCCTCGAAGGCAGCCAAGGACTGGCTGAAGGAAAATCCCGCCGTGCTCGACAAATGGCTGGCCGGTGTCACGACCAGGGATGGTGGTGATGGTCTGGCCGCCGTGAAGGCGTCGCTGGGCCTGTGAGCCAACCGTACCGCCCGGTACGCTCCGGGCGGTTTTTTATGCTGAAAATATGTGGGATTTGCTGCAGATTCGGGTCGGGGCGCAGCGAAAAATTGATGTTTTTTGAGCGCCGGAATCGCGGAAAAATGTCATTCGCGGCCCGCTCTCACCTGAATCTCAATACAGGGGAACCAGAAATTTGGACTGGCTGACTGAGTATAAAATCCCCGTCGGGCGCACGGCGAAGACCGTCGTCGACTGGCTGACTGAAAATCTCACTTGGGCTTTCGACGGGCTGGCCGCCGTCATGCAGACATTGATCGACGGCCTGCTCTTCGCCCTCAACACCCCGCCTCCCCTGGTCATGATCGCCGTCTTCGCCCTGATCGCCTGGCTCCTGCAGCGCAAGATTTCCATCGTCGTCCTCACCGTCCTCGGCTTCCTCTTCATCCTCAACCAGGGATACTGGCAGCAGACCATGGAGACGCTGACGCTGGTGCTCTCCGCCTGCGTGCTCTGCATGGCGCTCGGCGTGCCGCTCGGCATTGCCGCCGCCCACCGCCCCAAACTCTATGCGGCAATGCGCCCGGTGCTCGACCTGATGCAGACGCTGCCGACCTTCGTCTATCTGATCCCGGCCATCGTCTTCTTCGGCATCGGCATGGTGCCGGGCCTCCTGGCAACCGCCATCTTCGTCCTCCCCGCCCCGATCCGCCTCACCCATCTCGGCGTCTCCTCGACACCCGAGCACCTGATCGAAGCTGGCGAGGCCTTCGGCGCCTCGCCCCGCCAGCTCCTGTGGAAGATCGAGCTCCCCTACGCCATGCCGCAGATCCTGGCCGGCCTGACGCAGACCATCATGCTGTCGCTGTCGATGGTGGTCATCGCCGCCCTCGTCGGCGCCGACGGCCTCGGCGTGCCGGTGGTGCGCGCATTGAACTCCGTCAACACCGCTCTGGGCTTCGAGGCCGGCCTCGTCATCGTCGTCGTCGCCATCGTGCTCGACCGCATGTTCCGGCCGGGCAAGGAGGATTGAGATGACCGCCATCACGCTCGACAATGTCTGCATCATCTTCGGCAGGAAGACGGACAAGGCCCTGGCGCTCGCCGATCAGGGCGCCACGCGCTCGCAGATCCAGTCCGAGACCGGCCACATCCTCGGCGTGCACAATTGCACGCTCGAGATAAAGGAAGGCGAGATCCTCGTCCTGATGGGGCTTTCCGGCTCCGGAAAATCGACGCTCTTGCGCGCCATCAACCGCTTGAACCCGATCACCCGCGGCCGTGTCGTCGTGCACAATGGCGGACGCGCCATCGATGTCGGCAAGGCCGACCGCCCGACATTGCGCCATCTGCGCACCCATCTCGTCTCCATGGTGTTCCAGCAGTTCGGCCTCCTGCCATGGCGCACGGTGGAGGAGAATGTCGGCTTCGGCCTTGAAATCTCGGGCCTTTCGAAGGAGGAGCGCGGTGAGGCGGTGCGCCAGCAGCTTGAGCTGGTCGGCCTTAAGGACTGGGCCACGCGCAAGGTGGGCGAACTCTCCGGCGGCATGCAGCAGCGCGTCGGCCTCGCCCGCGCCTTTGCCACCGGCGCGCCGATTTTGCTGATGGACGAGCCCTTCTCCGCCCTCGATCCGCTGATCCGCGCCCGCCTGCAGGACGAGCTCCTCGATCTCCAGACCAGATTGAAGAAGACCATCGTCTTCGTCAGCCATGATCTCGACGAGGCCATGAAGATCGGCAACCGCATCGCCATCATGGAGGGTGGCCGCATCGTCCAGTGCGGCACGCCGCAGGAGATCCTGCTCCAGCCGGCCAATGATTACGTCCAGGATTTCGTCGCCAACATGAACCCGCTCGGGGTGCTGAGGGCCGATGATATCATGGCCCCGCCCGATCGCACGCCGGGCAACCGCCCCTTCGCCGCCACGGCCAGGCGCGAGACGCCGGTGCGCGAGATCATGCAAGCGGTGGCGAGGAATGGCGGTGATGTCGGCATCGTCGAGAACGGCGCGATCATCGGCAAGATCTCCTCCGACGATATCGTCCGCGGCCTCCTGCAGCATCAGAAGCAGGGATAAGCCACCCGATCGATGCAATCAGAGCTGGAAAACCTGCGCATTCAATCAACCCTTAATACATCATTAACTTCCGCGGCATAGGTTTCCCGGCAGCGTAATGAGCACGCCACCCATCGGCATCGGGGCGTTCATGAAGAACGAGGGGATGTCGGGAAGGAAACCATGATGGTGGCCATAAATGCAACCGCACCGAGCGCGCTTGCCATTCTCCAGCGTGCCCAGACAAAACCACAAATCGAAACCGGACTGAAGCCGTTGCAAGCGGAAGTCTTCGATCCCACCCCGAAGGTTCGCTTCGGGCCGGGTGTCGCTGATGCAATCCTGAATGTCAGCGAGCAAGCGAAACCGACAAAACTGTCTGATCTTCCACCCGAGCACGCTGAATATCTTCGTCGGTTCGGCGTCGATGCCGCCATTCGCTGGCAGCCTCCCGTCGTCAGCGACGAAGAGTTTCAGTCGCTTGTGATGAACTTTATCAAGGAAAGCTGGGGAAACTCTGAACGCTTGGATCTACGCGAGGCTTTGACCAGCAGCACCCTGAAGATTCAGCGCGCCAGTGATGTTGAGGGGTTGCGAGCCGAAACAATTCAATATGACCTCTTCAAAGATGGCCATATATTTGGTGGCGCCGGATGGGGGACGATCAATATGGAATTCTATAACGCGCAAGCTGCCGCCGGCGTCCGTCAGAGTACTGGATCAATAAACGGACTGGACTATTACGTCACTTGGTAAAATTGCAGAGAAAACCCTTCTATGGAAAATACTATTATGATCAGAAAACTCTCTTTTACGGTAGCAATTATGTCTGCGATTGCTGCTCCAGCAATGGCCGACAACACAATTACCGTCAACTTGAAGAACTCCAGCGGTGAGAAACTTACTCTGAAGCAGCAAACGTGCCGGCCTGACGGAACTTGCACTCTGCCCGTTACCATCCCAGCCGGAGCAACCGGAAAGCTGTAAATCAACACTCAAGCAGATACCTTCATCCGCAGTTTCATTGCGCGTTACGGCTATTACGATGGGACAAAATGGAAATCCATCAGGTATATGTGAGCGCATATGGTCCGTCGTCCAGTTGGCCGGGACCGGGCTGTCAACAGGGAACCTTTAGCCACACGTTCACTAGAGCATTTCACCTTTAGATGGAAACGGTATGGATACTGAACCGTCGAGGCATGGATCCCAGTGACAAGCACTGGGATGACGGTCGCTTTGCTGTTGGCAGCCAACTTTCAAGTTTTCCGCTTGGCAAGAACAGTCTTTGGGCAGCGCGGAAATATCTCAACCCCGTCATCCCAGTGCTTGTCACTGGGATCCATGCCTCTACCTGTCCATCACAGCAACGGTCCAAAAGGAATCCGCGCGATTCCATCAAAACATGAACCGCGCTAAGACTGATGGTACAGGTTCAAGCCCAACCTGTACAAGCGTCGCATATACGGAAGATTTTCCGAACTGCACATTTACCTGCGACGTAACGATAACGAATTGACCAAAGCCCCTTGGCCTTTCAGCCAAGGGGCTAAATCACATCAGGCCGTCGCCCTCTCCTTCCGCCGTGCCGCCACGCGCGCCCGGATGGTCTCCACGTCGGCCCTTGGCGTCGCGGCGAAGAGCGTTTTGGTGTATTCGTGCTGCGGGTCGGAGAACACCTTGTCGCGCGTGCCGTGCTCCACCACCTCGCCGAAATACATCACCATCACCTCGTCGGCGATGTAGCGCACCACCGAGAGATCATGGCTGATGAAGACGTAGGTCAGCCCGAACTCGTCCTGCAGATCGGCGAGAAGGTTCAGCACCTGCGCCTGCACCGAGAGATCGAGCGCCGAGACCGGCTCGTCCAGCACCAAAAGGCTCGGGCTCAGCATCAGCGCGCGGGCAATGGCGATGCGCTGCCGCTGGCCGCCCGAGAACATGTGCGGATAACGGTTGAAATGTTCCGGCCCCAGGCCGACCTTGATCAGCATCTGCATGGCGCGGTCGCGCCGCTCAGGCGCCGACATATTGGTGTTGAGCAGCAGCGGCTCGGCCAGCACGTCGCCGATCTTCTGGCGCGGGTTGAGCGAGCCATAGGGGTTCTGGAAGACGATCTGCACCTTCTGGCGCATTTCGCGCGTCAGCCCGTCGCGCAGGATGTCGATCTTCATCCCGTCGATGAAGAGTTCGCCCGCCGTCGGCGCGTCGATCAGCGTCAGGATGCGCGCCAGCGTGGACTTGCCGCAGCCCGACTCGCCGACGATGGCGAGCGTCTTGCCCTTTTCCACCGAGAAGCTGACGCCCTTGACGGCATGAACCGTCTTCGCCTTGCCGAACAGGCCGCCGGGAACCTGATAATCGCGCACGATATTGCGCGCTTCGAGAACGATATTGCTCATCGGGCAGCCCCCGCGGCTTCATCCAATACGAAATCGGAAACGGTCGGCAGGCGGTCGCCCACCGCATTCTCCGGCAGGGCCGAGAGCAATGCCTTCGTGTAAGCGCTCTTCGGCGCCTCGAACAGCGAAAGCACGTCGGCTTCCTCCATCTTGCGGCCCTTATATTGCACGATGACCCGGTCCGCCGTCTCGGCGACGACGCCCATATCGTGGGTGATCATGATGAGCGCCATGCCGTGCTCCGCCTGGAGCCGCATCAGAAGGTCGAGGATCTGCTTCTGGATCGTCACGTCGAGCGCCGTCGTCGGCTCGTCGGCGATCAGGAGCTTCGGATTGCAGGCGATCGCCATGGCGATCATCACGCGCTGGCACTGGCCGCCCGACATCTGGTGCGGAAAGGCGCCGAGACGCGATTCCGCATCGCGGATGCCGACCGCCTCGAGCAATTCGATGGCGCGCCGCCGACGCTGCTTGCCGTTGAGGCCGAGATGCAGGCTCAGCACCTCCTCGATCTGGAAGCCGACCGTGAAGCACGGGTTGAGGCTGGCGATCGGCTCCTGGAAGATCATCGACATGTCGCGCCCGATGATCGCGCGGCGCTGGCTGTCGCTGAGTTTCTGCAGATCCTTGCCGTCGAACATCATCCGGTCGGCCGTCACCATGGCGGTCTTCGGCAGGAGCCCCATCACCGCCAGCATGCCGACCGACTTGCCCGAGCCGGACTCGCCGACGATGGCGAGCACTTCGCCCTTGTCCACCGTCAGATCGATGCCGTCGACCGCCTGGAACATGCCGTAGGAGGTCTGGAACGAGACCGTCAGGTTTCTGATTTCAAGCAGAGCCATTCGTCAGCTCCTCTTCAGCTTGGGATCGAGCGCATCGCGCAGCCCGTCGCCGATCAGGTTGATGGCGAGAACGGTGATGAGGATCGCCAGGCCCGGGAAGGTGACGACCCACCAGGCGCGCAGGATGAACTCCCGCGCCTCGGCGAGCATGGTGCCCCATTCCGGCGTCGGCGGCTGCGCGCCCATGCCGAGGAAGCCCAGCGCCGCGGCGTCGAGAATGGCGTTGGAGAAGGAGAGCGTCGCCTGCACGATCAGCGGCGCCAGGCAGTTGGGCAGGATCGTCTTGAACATCAGCCGCAGCCGCCCTGCCCCGGCAAGCCGCGCCGCGATGACATATTCCCGGTTCTTCTCGGCCAGAACAGCCGCACGCGTCAGTCGCGCGAAATGCGGCTGCAGGATGACGGCAATGGCGATCATCGCATTGATCAGCCCCGGCCCGAGGATGGCCACCAGCACCAGCGCCAGCACCAGGGAGGGGAATGACAGGATGACGTCCATCACACGCATGATGACGGTATCGACCCAGCCGCCGAAGAAGCCCGCGATGAGCCCCAGCGCGATGCCGGCGACAAGCGCAATGGAGACGACAAAGAGACCGACGAACAGCGAGAACTGCGAGCCGTAGATAAGGCGCGAGAGGATGTCGCGGCCGATTGCGTCGGTGCCGAGCAGGAACTCGGGCCGTCCACCCGCTTCCCAGGCCGGCGGCGTCAGAAGCGCATCACGAAACTGCTGGGCAGGATCATGCGGTGCCAGAACCGGCGCGAAGATGGCGACGAGCACAAGGGCCACGAAGACCCAGAGGCCGATCACCGCACCGCGGTTTTCGCTGAAATAGAACCAGAAATCCGCCAGCGCCCGGCGGCGCATCGCGCCGGAGGAAATCGGGGCGGGAAGCGTTGCGTTGCTCATGGAAACCTCAATTATGCCGGATACGCGGATTGATCAGACCGTAGAGCAGGTCGACGATCAGGTTGACCACCATGACCAGTAAGGCGATCAGCAACAGTCCGCCCTGCACCGAAGGGTAATCCCTTCGGAAGATGGAATCGATCATCCATTTGCCGATGCCCGGCCAGGAGAAGATCGTCTCCGTCAGGATCGCGCCGGCGATCAGCACGCCGATCTGCAGGCCGATGGTGGTGATGACGGGAATCATCGCATTGCGCAGCGCATGCAGGCCGACGACGCGGCGCACCGGCAGGCCCTTGGCGCGCGCGGTGCGCACATAATCCTCGCCCAGCACCTCCAGCATGGCGGAACGGGTCTGGCGCGCGATGACGGCAAGCGGGATCGTCGCCAGCACGATTGTCGGCAGCGCCAGATGCGAAACGGCGGAGGCGAAGGCGCCCTTTTGGCCCGACAACAAGCTGTCGATCAGCATGAAGCCGGTGACGGAGGGGAAGAAATAGAGAAGCGAGATGCGGCCCGAAACCGGCGTCCACTGCAGAATGCCCGAGAAGAATATGATCAGCAGCAGCGCCCACCAGAAAATCGGCATCGAATAGCCGACAAGCGCGACACCCATCAGCGATTGGTCGAACCAGGAGCCGCGTTTGACGGCCGCGATGACGCCCGCCGGTATGCCCACGATGACAGCCAGGATGATCGCGCAGACGGACAGTTCCACGGTTGCGGGAAACAGCGTGAAGAATTCCGTGAGCACCGGTTTTTTGGTGACCAGCGATTGGCCGAAATCACCGTGCAGCAGATTCCAGACATAACCGAGATATTGTTGCCACAGGGGGCGGTCGAAACCCAACTGAGCCATCAGGGCCGCATGGCGCTCCGGGCTCACACCCCGTTCACCCGCCATCAGCAGCACGGGGTCACCAGGCAGGACCCGGACGAACGCGAAGGCGACGATGGTGATCCCGATGAAGGTCGGCACCAGATAGGCCAACTTGTTCAGAACAAAACGCAACATGGAAATAAACTCCGACCGGGAGCAGGGTATCGCCCCGCTCCCGGCCGCTTGTGTTAGGAACGATTACTCAGAGATATCGACGTTGTCGAAGACGTAGTCGCCGAGCGGGCTCTGCTTGAAGCCGGTGACATTCTTCGACATCGGCACGAAGACCGTCGAGTGCGCGAGCGTCGCCCAGGGCGCCTGTTCCTTGAAGACGACCTGCGCTTCCTCATAAAGCTTGGCGCGTTCTTCCTGGCTGGTCGAAATCTTCGCCTTCTGGATCAGATCATCGAACGGCTTGTAGCACCACTGGGCGCGGTTGTTGGAGCCAACGCCGGCGCAGCCGAGCAGCGTACCCAGAAAGTTGTCCGGATCGCCATTGTCGCCCGTCCAGCCGAGGATGACGGAACCGTCGCGTTCCTTGTCGGACGATTTCTTGAGATATTCGCCCCATTCCATCGAGACGATCTCGGCCTGAACGCCGACCTTGGCGAAATCCGACTGCATGAGCTCGGCGGTGCGGCGCGCATTCGGCATGTACGGACGGCTCACCGGCATTGCCCAGAGCTTCATCTTGAGGTCCTTCACGCCGGCTTCCTCAAGCATCTTCTTGGCCGCTTCCGGATCGTACGGATCGTCCTTGACGGCGTCGTTATAGCCCCACATCGTCGGCGGGATCGGGTTCTTGGCAACCTGGCCCTGGCCCTGGAACACGGCATCGACGATCGCCTGCTTGTTGATCGCCATGTTGAGCGCCTTGCGCACCTCAGGCTTGTCATAGGGAGCCTTCAGCGTGTTGTAGGCGAAATAGGCCACGTTGAGGCCGGCCTGCTCGTCAACCTTGAGGTTGGGATCGGCCTGCAGGCCCTTGATATCGGCCGGAGCCGGATAGGACATCAGGTGGCATTCGCCGGCCTTCAGCTTCTGCGCGCGCACGGCCGGATCGGTGGTGATCGCAAAAACCAGGTCATCGATCTTCGGACGGCCGCCCCAGTAATCGTCATTTGCCTTGAAGCGAACGACGGCATCCTTCTGATAGCCGACGAAAACAAACGGACCCGTGCCGACCGGATATTGGTTGAGATCGCTCTTCTTGTCGTCGGCCGCGAGCTTGTCGGTATATTCCTTCGAGATGATCGAAGCGAAAGGCATCGCGATATTGGCGATGAACGGCGCCTCGGGGCGGTTCAGCACGAACTTGACCGTATAATCGTCGACCTTGACGATCTCCTTGATCAGCGTGCCCATTTCCATGCTGTCGAAATACTCGTAGGTAATCCCGGAGGTATATTCGTGCCAGGGATTATCCTTGTTTTGCATGCGATCGAAGGAGAAGATCACGTCATCCGCGTTGAAATCGCGGGTCGGCGTGAAATAATCGGTCGAATGGAACTTCACGCCCTTGCGCAGATGGAAGGTGTATTCGAGCCCGTCTTCCGAGACTTCCCAGCTTTCGGCAAGAGCCGGCACGACCTTCGTCGTTCCGTGTTCGAATTCCGCGAGACGGTTATAAACCGGGTGCGCCGACGCATCGAACGTATCACCACCGGTATAGGCCGCCGGATCGAAACCTTCCGGCGAAGCCGGCGAGCAATAGACAAATGTTTTGGCCGAAGCGCTTCCGGCCATCAGCACGGCGAGCGCCGTCGCGGCCAGCATTTTTTTGTAGAGTTTCATGATTCCGCCTCCAAGAGGTACTGTTGCCGCGGACACCCCTTGCCCGCAGCCTGCCTCATGGAAGCTCCTGACACGATTCATTGCAAGCCCATTTGTTGAAAGAAAGTAACATTTTTACAGTTGACGTAAGGGTAATCTGTGGAAAAAATTTCTAACAAACACGTGGGAGACGAAAATTTGGGAGTCAGAACGCCCTAAAACCGCGGATCGTTTACCGCGCCTGTCTCCCCCGCGTCGAGACTCGATGTGCCCGCGGCTGGCACAAGAATCGCCAACCGGCCTTGCGCCAGGACAAATCGCCGAAGCGGGCCGGCCGTTATCGTCGGACGCACCTTGAAGCCCGCCCGGCAGAGTGGAGCGGCACCACCACCAAGCATGAAAAAGGAAGAAAGAAGGCTTCACCGATGAAGGACGCCGCCCAATATTGCCCGGTGCAGTTTTCTTGACTCGTGATGTAAAGTTTTTGAAAAGACAACTTGTACACTGGTACCGCTTTGTCTTATGAGATCGCACATTCTGCATCCTGCAGTTGATAGGTCTATCATGCCGGAAGAAAAAAGGGTCATCCGCGAGACTGATGCCGATGCCAGGCGTCTGGCAAAGACCTTGCTGCGCACCGCGCGCTATGGCGCACTGGCGGTTCTCGATCCGCACTCCGGCAGACCGCTGGCGAGCCGCGTGGCGGTGGCGACCGATACCGACGGCGCGCCGATCGTTCTCGTCTCCGCGCTTTCCTCCCACACGCCCGCGCTTCTCGCCGACAGCCGCTCCTCGCTGCTCCTCGGCGAGCCCGGCAAGGGCGATCCCCTCGCCCATCCGCGCGTCACGCTTCTCTGCTCCGCCTTTGAGGTCACCCGCAACGGTCCCGATTACGACCGCCTGCGCCGCCGCTATCTCAATCGCCACCCCAAGGCACGGCTTTATGTCGATCTCGGCGATTTCAGCTTCTTCCGATTCGAGATGGAAGGCGCCAGCCTCAATGGCGGTTTCGGCAAGGCTTTCGTGCTGACCGGCGAGGACCTGATATCGCATCACGCCTCCAATGCGGAGATAGCGGCGGCCGAACAGTCCGCGCTCGACCACATGAACGGTGATCATCCCGATGCGATCGCCCTCTATATCAGCCACTTCGCCGGTTCCAGGGACCGGGGCAAGACTTGGCGCATGAGCGGCATCGACGCTGAAGGTTTCGATCTCATGGCGAACGATGACGAGGCGCGGCGGATTTTTTTGATCTGCCGCTGAAAAATGCCGGAGATATTCACCGGGTGCTTGTGGAGATGGCCAAACAGGCGCGCCGGCAAGTACCGGAATCCGACAAAACTGAATAAAGAGTGATTAAATTCTTGGGATAGGGCGCATTAAGCACTTGCAACGAAAAATTCCATCGTTAGTTGTATAGCGCTTTTACGACAATCGCCTAACTAAGCAACGCTTCATGCAGTCATACGGGGGTAGGACGGCTTTATGAAATCCGAGAGATATTTTGCGGATTTGATTGCAAACGCTGACCAGGCGGCAGGGTTTCTTTCTGCTTTGGCGAATAACAAGCGTTTGCTGATCTTGTGCGAATTGCTGAAGAACGAGATGTCGGTGGGGCATCTGGCGAAGACGGTCAATCTCAGCCAGTCGGCGCTTTCCCAGCATCTGGCGAAACTGCGGGCACTCAATCTGGTTTCGACGCGCCGTGATGCGCAGACCATCTATTATGTGGTATCGTCGCACCATATCGAACTGATGCTCGCAACGCTGGACAGCCTCTATATGGGTTCCAAATCCACCGGCGATCAGATCGCGCAATGACGCACAAAGGGGCGGAGGCCGCAATGGGTATCGGCTTTCGACCGGAGAACCGTGTCCTGAAGATCGACGATGTCGACGATCAGCGCCTCGCGCCCTATCGCAACATTCGCGAAAGGGATCTCGTCGGGCGCAGCGAACGCTTCATTGCCGAGGGCAAGGTCGTGCTCAACGTGCTGCTCTCCTCGGCCCGTTTCGAGGCGGAATCGCTCCTTGTTCTGGAAAACCGGCTGGGCAGTATCGAGCAGCAATTGCGCCTCTGCCCGCCGGAGGTTCCCGTCTATTGCGTCTCGCAGGATATCATGGACTGCATCGCCGGCTTCCATGTCCATCGCGGCATATTGGCGGTCGGCCGGCGCAAGGCTGCCCCCTCACCCGCCGAACTGCTTTCAGCTCTTCCCGACCGGGCGCTCGTCGCCGTCCTCTGCGGTATCTTCAACCACGACAATGTCGGCTCGATCTTCCGCAACGCCGCCGCCTTCGAGGCCGATTGCGTGCTGATGGACGAGACCTGCTGCGATCCGCTCTATCGCAAGGCGATCCGCGTTTCCGTCGGCGCCACGCTGAAGGTTCCCTATGCCCGGCAAGGCTCGATCGACGAGATCATGGCGGCATTAACCGAGGAAGGCTTCGAGACGCTGGCGCTGAGCCCCTCGGGCACGCAGAGCATCTACGACGCTCCCCCTGTCCCGCGGCTGGCGCTCTTGTTCGGCACCGAGGGCGAAGGGCTGCCCAGGTCGCTGCTCGAAAAACTTCGCACCGCCCGCATCCCGATGTCGGCCGATTTCGACAGCCTGAACGTCGCCACCGCCTCCGGCATCGCACTCTCGCGCTTTTGGTCGGGCGGACAATAGAGCGGGATGCGCTCGCATTCGCTCGCGCTGCCGCTCTATCTGTTTGTTTTGCCGCATTTATGCGGACGTCAGGTGATTCCACCTGACTGCAAAATGCCTAGCCATTTAATCCACGCCGTCCTGCCCTGCCGCCTCGTAGCGCGCCCGACTGAGGCTGACCATGCCGGCAATCGCGGCACAGACACTCGCCATGAGAATGGCAAATTGCAGCGAGACTTCGCCGGGCAGTGTCGCAAAGATCACGGACATCGAAATGCCACCCAGGGTTTGACCAAGAAGCCGCGCGGTGCCCTGCATGGCGCCAGCAGCGCCGCTTCGGATTTTCGGCGCCGATAGTAGCAGGATACGATTGTTTGGTGTCTGAAACAGTCCGAAACCGAGACCAGCCATGACTGTCCCCATGAGAAAGGCAACGGCTCCGGGATTGGATGGACCGAAAATCGCCACCAGAAGCCCCGCGGCCAGCAGCGCCCCGCCAATGGCGCAAAGCCATGCCGTCTTCACGCGATTTGCCAGACGCCCGGAAATCGGCGCGATGATGGCGGTCGCTGCCGGCCAGGGCATCATATAAAGGCCGGCCAAAACCGGCGTCATGTGCAGGCTGTGTTGCAGATAGAACGGCAGCGCAATGGTGCTCAGCATCTGACCGCAGAAGCAGAATATCGAAGCTATGACGGCAATACGAAATTCGCTTCCTGCAAGAAGGTCGATGGGGATGATCGGCGCATCGCTTTTCCGCTCAAGACGCAACAGGACGAAAAGGCAGGCCAATGCGGCAGCGAGGAGGATGACGCCTCTGACCGGCGCGGTCGCCATCTGGTCGGCGCCGCAGAAGAAAAGGATGAACATCAGCGTGTTGGCCAATAATGCCTTCGCTTTCAACTGGCGTTTCACGCCTTCGCTTTGCGGCAAGAGGCGGCCACAAATGAGAACGATCGCACCGAGTGGGATATTGACGGCAAACAGCCAGGGCCAGGTGGCGGCGGCAAGGATCGCCCCGGCAATGCCGGGCCCGGCCGCGGAAGAAATGGCGATGACCGTGGCATTGATGCCGATAATGGGTCCCAGCATCTGTTGCGGCAGGGCCGCACGTAAGTTCATCATGGCCAACGCCATGATTGCGCCGGCACCAAGCCCTTGCGCAAAACGGGCAAGGATGAGCAACGGCAGGCTGGCGGCGAAGGCACAAGCCGCCGAGGCTGCGGTGAACAGCGCCACGCCGATCAGGAAGACGCGTCGCGCACCATAGATTTCGCCCAGCGCACCGCAGGGCAGAATGGCGACAAGAACAGCCAGTTGGTAGGCCGAGACAACCCAAACGGTACTACCGGAATCGACGTGCAGGGACAGCGCGATTGAAGGCAGGGCGACATTGGCAATCGCCCCGTCAAGGACGACAAGGACAACGGATAAAAGCAGAAGAGCGACGGCCAGATATCGCCTGGAGAATACCGATTGGTCTTCGACAGCGGGGGCAACTGTGGTGATAGACATGGGAACTCGCAAATTTGATGGGGACCGTCGGAAAGTTAGGCCTCATACGCCCATCGCGCCAGACGCAACCAAATCAAAGCACTGTTGCACCAAACGCCATGCGTTGATACCGTTGCGGCATGTCCGATCTCGACCTCAATCTGTTGGTGGCGCTGGATGCATTGCTGAGCGAACGGAGCGTAACGGGCGCCGCGCGCCGGCTTGGCCTCAGCACCTCCGCCATGAGCCGAACGCTGTCACGCTTGCGGTTGGCCTTGCGCGACCCGATTCTGGTACCGGTCGGGCGCGGCATGATTCCCACGCCCCATGCACAGGCCATCGCAGATGAGGTGCACGCGCTAAAGGAAGCCGTTACAACGGTGCTGAGCCCCCCCTCTCCTGTCGATATTCGCGAGGTGCGGCGCTCCTTCACCATCCGTGCCAATGAGGCATTCGTGCTTCTCTACGCAGCGGCTCTGAGCGCCGCGGTCACCGAAGCGGCGCCGGGAATAAGGCTTCGCTTTGCGCCACGTGCGGACAAGCAGCTTGAGCCTCTGCGGGAGGCGGTTGTGGACATCGACATTGGCGTCCTGCCGCCTGAAAGCGGAGAGCTGCGGTGCCAAACGCTTTTTCGGGATCGCTTTGTCGGTCTCGCCAGGACAAATCACCCGATCTTCGATGGGAAACCGATAACGGCCCGCCATTATACCGACTGGGGCCATGTGGTTTTTTCGACGCAGGCGGACTTTACGACGTCCATAGATCGCGCTCTTGCAGACCTTGATCTTCATCGTGACGTCAGGCTGATCGTGCCAAGCTTCCCGGCGGTGATGGAAGTTGCAGCGGCATCCGATCTGATTGGATCCGTTCCCAAATCCTATTGCCAGTCGGCCGTGATGAGCCGGGTCAGGATTTTTCCACTTCCGGTCGCCGTGCCGGGCTTCGACGTCGTACAGGCATGGCATCCGCGAATGGATGCCGATCCCGTTCATCGCTGGCTACGGGCACTGATTTTCGAAACATTCAGATCGATGTGAGGATTTTAAGCCGCCGAGGCGCGCGAGGTCTGGCCTGTCAGCCGGCGCAGCATTTCCTCCGCCTGGCGTGAGCGCTCCGAGCGGCCGATGAAGCCGCCGCCGAAGACGCGCGCGGCGTTGCTGTCGTCGGAATAGAGCACGCAGGCCTGCCCCGGCGCGATGCCGCTTTCGCCATCGTTGAGCTCCACCCAGGTCTCGCCGTTGGCATGATGCAGCACGCTGGGACGCGGCGGGCGGGTGGAGCGGACCTTGGCATAGACCTCGAAACCGGAAGCCGGAATGTCCTCGAGCGGGCCGTCGCCCAGCCAGTTGACGTCGCGAAGGAACACCTTGTGCGTCTCCAGCGCCTCGCGCGGGCCGACAATGACGCGGGCCTGGCTCGCGTCGAGATGCACGACATAGAGCGGCTCGCCGGTCGCCACGCCGATGCCGCGGCGCTGGCCGATCGTGTAATGGACGATGCCTTCATGGTGGCCCAGCACCCGCCCGTCGATATGCACGATCTCCCCGGGATTGGCCGCCTCCGGCTTCAGTTTGGCGATGATGTCGGAATATTTGCCCTGCGGCACGAAGCAGATATCCTGGCTGTCCTGCTTCTTGGCAACCGTCAGGCCCATCTCCTCGGCGATCGCCCTCACCTCGCTCTTCGGAAGGTGACCAAGCGGGAACCTGAGATAATCGATCTGCTCCTGCGTGGTGGCGAAGAGGAAATAACTCTGGTCGCGGTCCGTATCGACCGGCCGATAGAGCGAACGGTGCGCGCCATTGGCGCGGCTGCGGATGTAATGGCCGGTGGCAAGCGCTGCGGCACCCAGATCCTGCGCCGTCTGCAACAGGTCGGCGAACTTGACCGTCTGGTTGCAGGAGACGCATGGGATCGGCGTCTCGCCGCTGACATAGCTGTTGGCGAACGGATCGATCACCGCCTCGCGGAAACGCGCCTCATAATCGAGCACGTAATGCGGGATGCCGAGGCTTTCCGAGACGCGGCGTGCATCCTCTATGTCCTGCCCCGCGCAGCATGAACCGGCGCGGTGCACGGCGGCGCCGTGATCATAAAGCTGCAGCGTCACGCCGACGACATCATAGCCCTCGCGCTTCAGGATTCCCGCCACCACCGATGAATCGACTCCGCCCGACATGGCAACGACGACGCGGGTGTCTTCCGGCTTGCCCGGCAGATCAAGGCTGTTGAGTGTCATGAGCGGGTCCGGCTAAAGGGGCAGATGCCCTGCTGTCTCTCGGGTTTTACGGTCCGCGTGCCTCTCGGGAACGCATATTTTATATAGGGCAAACCGCAGGCCTTTGCCAAGACGCCGCATTCATTTGCGACACGCGGGCCGATTCCCCCGCATTCCGCCCGATCCATCAAATGAGAATAAAAAAAGATTAAGATGCGAAGCACAGTTCGTTACCAGAGCATTACCGGCTGCTTAGGCAAATTTTAAAGCTGTCGCATTATCGTGGCCAGCGATAGGTCCTTGAGTGTTGTGTAGAGAGTACAATGACCGATCTGGTAAGACCACGTGTCAAATATGTTATCGGCCCCGATGGCAGCCCGCTGACCATCGCCGATCTTCCGCCCGCCAATACGCGGCGCTGGGTCATTCGCCGCAAGGCAGAGGTTGTCGCCGCCGTACGCGGTGGCCTTCTCAGCCTTGAGGAGGCTTGCCAGCGCTACACATTGACGGTGGAGGAATTTCTATCCTGGCAGTCCTCGATCGACGAGCATGGCCTCGCAGGTCTCCGGACGACCCGTATTCAGCAATATCGCCATTAAATATTGGTCATTTGCACTTCAACGATTACCGGATGGCTGGCCCCTGGGCTGGCCATTTTTGGTTTGGTGCCCCATAAAGCAATCTCGGAGAAGCGGAACGGAGTGCACCCTTGAGCGACGAAATCACAATTCGCAAGGAAGAAACCGGCACCGGCGGCCGCTATGTTGCTGATGTCGCCGGCCATCAGGCCGAGATGACCTTCTCGCGCGTCAATGCCGGGCTGATCATCATCGACCACACCGGCGTGCCGGATGCGCTGCGGGGCAAGGGCGTGGGCCAGGCGCTGGCGCTGCACGCGGTGGAGGATGCGCGGAAAGGCGGCTGGAAGATCCTGCCGCTTTGCCCTTTCATGCGCGCCCAGTCACTGCGCTACGCCGATTGGGGCGACGTCATCCAGCAGAAATAGGCTCGCCTCCCCAGGGGATCGGCAAGCCCGTTGAACCATCGCTGCGAAAGAGCTTTTAGCCGATCATCGCGCGCCGGTCAGGCGCCGGGCGCTCCTCCGCATCGCGGGTCTTGCCGTCGCGCTCCTCCAGCGCTTCCGCCTTGGCGAGCTCGGCCTCCGCTTCGGCAAGGGCGGCCTCGGCGGCTTCCTTCTGCGCCTGCAGGTCACGGATGGAGACGAAGAGATTGTCGCGGCGCTGGCGTGCGGCCTTGGCGAAGGTCGGATAGGCGAAATGCGACATGTCGGTAATGCCGGCCTTCTTCTCCTCCGACTGGATCTGCGCATCGAGTTCGCCGGCCATCCGCTCGAATTCGCCCATCATCAGGTCGAGTTGGCCAAGCTGCCGGCGCTTTTCCTTCACCTGGAACTGCTTAAGCCTCACGAGGCTCTCACGCGGTTTCATACGCAATACTCCCTTGAACACCAGGAACCTTGGTTCAAAATGGGAACGCCAGCGCGTTCACATTCTGAACCAGCCCGTCGGCCCCGCATCGGAATCACCTTCCAAAACGAAACACAAAATTAAAGATTCCCCGGTTTGGTAACCTTTTTTTTACGAGCAGCATTAATCATACGCGTTAGGACTTAAGGCTCGGTAAATCCAATGTGGCTTTTCGGCAACAAGGAAACATCGAGTCCGAAGAGTCACTTAGGCGGGATTCTTAATGTGGAAAATTCGATCTTCTGCATGGGGTTTCATGAGGTGAATCAGGGAAATACGGCAAATTTCTAATCAGGGTCCAATTCCGCTTGCCAAGCGGAATCAGATTTTGTTAACCATTTGCTGGCAACCTTCATACAAAGGCAACGACTGTTCCGTGTGCTGCTTTGAGGGACCAAACCTGTTCGGCGGCGGAAAGGGGATTTGATAAGATGCGCGTTCTTTTGATTGAAGACGACAGTGCGACAGCACAGAGCATCGAGCTGATGCTTAAGTCGGAAAGCTTCAACGTTTATACGACGGACCTTGGCGAAGAGGGCGTCGATCTCGGCAAGCTTTATGATTACGACATCATTCTGCTCGATCTGAATTTGCCCGATATGTCCGGCTACGAGGTGCTGCGGACCCTGCGTCTTTCCAAGGTCAAGACGCCGATCCTCATCCTCTCCGGCATGGCCGGCATCGAGGATAAGGTGCGCGGCCTCGGCTTCGGCGCGGACGACTATATGACCAAGCCGTTCCACAAGGACGAGCTGGTCGCCCGCATCCATGCCATCGTCCGCCGCTCCAAGGGCCATGCCCAGTCGGTAATCACGACAGGCGATCTGGTCGTCAATCTCGACGCCAAGACCGTCGAGGTCGCCGGCCAGCGTGTGCACCTCACCGGCAAGGAATACCAGATGCTGGAGCTGCTCTCGCTGCGCAAGGGCACCACGCTCACCAAGGAAATGTTCTTGAACCACCTCTATGGCGGCATGGACGAGCCCGAGCTCAAGATCATCGACGTCTTCATCTGCAAGCTGCGCAAGAAGCTCGACGCCGTCTCCGGCAACCAGAGCTATATCGAGACGGTCTGGGGCCGCGGCTACGTGCTGCGCGAACCGGAAGCCGACGATCTGCGCGAAATCGCCTGATCGGGCCGCAAACGCCATTCAGGAAAGCCCCGCCATCGCGGGGCTTTTGGCTTTAGAGCGGGATGCGCTCGCATTCGCTCGCGCTGCCGCTCTATCTGTTTGTTTTGCCGCATTTATGCGGACGTCAGGTGATTCCACCTGACTGCAAAATGCTCTAGGCCGCCTCGAAGTAATCGGAGAACTGCGCCGTCAGATAGGCCCTGTCGAAGGGCTTCAGCATATAGCTGGAGGCGCCGGCGCGTTTGGCGCGCATGATCTTCGTCAGATCCACCTCGTTGAGGCAGAGCACGATCCGCACAGCCTTGCCGCCCGGAAGCTCCCTGATCGCGCCGATGATCTCGAGCGTCGGCAGATCGGGCAGGTCGCTGTCGAGAAGGACGACATCGGGCATCTGGGCCATGCATTCTTCGATTGCCTGCGAGCCGTTCGCGGCATCGGCGATGGCCATGGCGCTGTCGGACAATATCCGCCTGGCAACCTTCCTGATAACCGATGAATCATCGACGATAAGACAGCGTATCATTTTGTTTTGCGTCCCCTCTGGTTCCTGAGACGCAACCTAACCGCCACCCCGTGAAAAAAGGCCCAAGCGAGAGGGTTAAGTTTTAGCTATCGGCCCGCTTATTTGGCGGGTTCCGATTTGACGGAATCGCGAGGCACCCCCCTCTGCCCTGCCGGGCATCTCCCCCACAAGGGGGGAGATTGGCTATGAACTTTGCTTTCGCTAACCACCAACGTCATAGGTAAAGTGCCGTCGTCAATGACAGCCAATCTCCCTCCTTGTGGGGGAGATGGCCGGCAGGCCAGAGGGGGGTACATGTCCCACCGGCATTTCCGATTATGATGTAATTCAAGCCGCCGAAAAGACGATCTCCTCCGCCGTGGCGTGGATGGAGATGGTCATGCCCGCTTCCTGCGCCAGAAGCAGCGTGTAGTAAGGCTGCACGGAATGGGCGTCGATCGGGTCTTCCGGCGTCTTGCCGCTGTGCAGTTCCAGGAATTTCGGCGGCACGCGCAGCATCGGCCCCTTGGCGGTAACGACGAAGCGCGGCTCGGCTTCCGCATTCTCGATGGCGACCGAAAGCGAGCCGCCGCGCGGGATCGCCGCATTGCCGATGAGGATCAGGTTGAGCAGCAGCTTCACCTTGTTCTTCGGCAGGAGAACGCGATTGCCGCTCCAGGAGAACTCGGCCTTCTCGCCCTTCATGAATTCGTTCGCCACGTTCTGCGCGTCGCCCGTATCGATCTGCACGCCGGCCGACCCGGCGGCGCCGAAGGCGATGCGCGCGAATTGCAGCCTGGCGGACGCATTGCGCGCGCTCGCCTTTATGAGGTTCATCGCGTCCTCGTCCGCGCCGCCCTCCTCCAGGAGTTCCAGACCATTGTTAATGGCGCCGACCGGCGAGATGATGTCGTGGCAGATGCGGCTGCACAGAAGGGCACCGAGATCGGCTGCGGAAAGGACGACGGGCAAGGGCATGAACATATCTCCGGACAGCAGGATCGCCTTCGCCAGGCAATCGCACGGGGTCATGAATTTCAGGCTCACCGGGCCGAATCGCCCGGCTTCATCGCCTCTCTGGATACACAGGGCTTTTGCCGACGGCAAGGAAAGCCGGTGTGGGAATGGCAAGGCCGGGCCGGCCCGCCCTGTCATCGAATTGCCCAGATCAAACCATAAGGATTTGGCAAACAATTAGCCTTTTAATAACGATGATTCGGCAAAGCGGGCGCAAGATCCGTATGCCCGTTCTTTTCAGGGTTCCAGCGTCAGACAGAGAAGCGAGCAGCCAGAAGGAAAAATAAATGGCCTCTCTATCCCTGTCCCCGTCCCGCCTGCGGCTTGCGGCGGGTTTCATCGCATTGCTCATGACGATGCTCATCCTCGCGCCTCCGGCCCGCGCCAACGAAGCCTATACGATGGAAGAGATCATCGAATCCGGCCATCGCTTCTTCGGCTCCACCTCCGGCGGCATCGCGACCGCGATCGAGAAGATCTTCCAGAGCTATGGCCTGCCCAATGGCTACATATTGGGCGAGGAAGGCTCCGGCGCCTTCATCGGCGGCCTGACCTATGGCGAAGGCACGCTCTACACCAAGAATGCCGGCGACCATAAGACGTTCTGGCAGGGCCCCTCGCTCGGCTGGGATTTCGGCGGCCAGGGCTCGCGCGTGATGATGCTCGTCTATAATCTCGACGATATCCAGAGCCTGTACGGGCGCTATGCCGGCGTTGCTGGTTCCGCCTATCTGATTGCCGGCGCCGGCTTCAACGTCTTGAAGCGCGAGAACATCCTGCTCGTGCCCGTCCGCACCGGTGTCGGCGCCCGCCTCGGCGTCAATATCGGCTATCTCAAGCTGACGCCGGCGCCGACCTGGAACCCGTTCTGACCGGAGAGCCAAGCGCGCTGGATTAAGCGGCGCGCTTGTGCCATTCTGCCGTTACGTCCCAAGTCGAACCGATCAGGGGCAAAATCGTGCAGCTTTTCAACGCTCCCGAGCGTCTTTCGGGCATCCGGCAGGGTGCGGGAGGCTTGGGCGCGTATAACAATTCCTGGCACCTGATGTGATCGAGTCCGCTCTTTTCTTCATCCTCGGCTTCCTCAGCGCCGCCTTTCTCGCGGCGCTGGTCGCGCCGTCCATCTGGCGCCGCGCCACCATCCTGACGCGGCGGCGCGTCGAGACCGAGGTGCCGCTGACGCTCAACGAGATCGAGGCCGACAAGGACAGCCTGCGCGCCGAATATGCGATGGCGGTGCGCAAGCTCGAAATGCGCCTGAAAGCGCTCAACGAGAAATATGCCGAAAAGAAGATCGAGCTCGGCGCCAGCCATGAACAGCTGAAGCGGCTCTCGGCGCTGGAGCGCGAGCTGGAAGAATTGCGCGAGCGCCAGGAGGAAGGCGAGCGCCAGCTTGCCGCGACCTCCAATGCGCTGGCCCAGGCGGAACAGAATCTGGACCAGCACAGGGGCGAATTGGAGATGCTGCAGCTTCGCCACAGCGAACTTTCGAGCCTTGCCGATACGCTGCGCATCGAGATCGCCGTGCGCGAAACCGAATTGGGGCGGCTGACGGGAGAACTGGACGACATGCGGCACGATCGCAGGAAAATCGACGCCACCCAGCGCGAATTGTCGGCGGAGGCCAAAACCGCCCAGGCTGCGCTTGCCAGCGAGCGGAAGCGCAACGCCGCGCTGGAGAAGAAGCTGGAGCGCCTGCTCGCCAATCTGACCGATGCGCGGGAAAAGCTGGAACGGCGCGAAAGCGAGCTGGCGCGGCTGCGCAAGGGCGGCGCCGCTGCCAAGGTGAAGCCCGAAGCCAGGACGGACCAGGCCAGGGCGGACGCCGCGCTGCGCGAGCAGATGCAGGAACTCACCGCCGAGGTCGTTGCCATGACGGCGGAACGCGAAGGCCCGCAATCGCCCATCCACCGGGCGCTGGAACAGGCGGAGGAAAAAAGCGTCAAGGACGCGCCGGAAAGCCTCGCCAGCCGCATCCGCAGCCTGAAAAAGCCGGAATAGTTGTCTCCGGGCTAGCTCTTCCAGACGATATTGCGAAGCACAACACACCCCATCGTCATCATCGGGTCAAGCCCGATGATGACGGCTGTGGGGAGGGAGGCGGCTCAATGGCAGACGCTGCGGCCGACACAAATTGGCAGGCGCCATGGCAGAAAATGAGAGTTTCCATCCCTCCATCGTCATCATCGGGCTTGACCCGATGATCCATTCCGGAACGGCAGAAGCGGCGAAATGGCGCAAATCTTCACCACCCAACGGTCGGTTGAAGAGACTGTGTCGTCAAGCCTGAGGTTGAGATTTGGACGATTACGTTCGACGATCCCGAGTGGATCATCGGGCTTGACCCGATGATCCATTCCGGAACGGCAGAAGCGGCGAAATGGTGCAAGATCTTCACCACCCAATGGTCGGTTGAAGAGACTGTGTCGTCAAGCCTGAGGTTGAGATTTGGACGATTGCGTTCGACGGTTCGGAATGGATCATCGGGTCAAGCCCGATGATGACGGCTGTGGGGAGGGAGGCGGCTCAATGGCAGACGCTGCGGCCGACACAAATTGGCGGGCGCCATGGCAGAAAATGAGAGTTTCCATCCCCCCATCGTCATCATCGGGCTTGACCCGATGATCCACTCCGGAACGGCAGAAGCGGCGAAATGGCGCAAAATCTTCACCACCCAATCCCGCGATAAAGCTCCGCCCAGTCCGGGTTGATGTTCTCGATAAGGTCGATTTTCCACTGCCGGTTCCAGCGTTTCAACGTCCGCTCGCGTCTGATGGCGTCGCGGATGTCGTCGTGCGTCTCGTACCAGACGAGGCGGGCGCAGCCATATTTCGAAGTAAATCCGGGCGTGATGCCGTTCTTGTGTTCCCATACCCGATGCGAAAGGTCGTTGGTGACGCCGATATAGATCGTCCCACCCTTCTTGCTCGCCATCATATAGACATATCCGCCCATTGCGGGATGGTCGGTTGAAGAGACTGTGTCGTCAAGCCTGAGGTTGAGATTTGGACGATTGCGTTCGACGGTCCGGAGTGGATCATCGGGTCAAGCCCGATGATGACGATGGGAGGGATGGAAACTCTCATTTTCTGCCATAGCGCCTGCCAAACAGGCCAATTCCACCACAGCGCCTGCTAGGCTGACAAATATCAGTCACAACATCTGCCGCTAGCCGCCTCCCTCCCCACAATCGTCATCATCGGGCTTGACCCGATGATCCATTCCGGAACGGCAAAACGAGCCGCAACAGACCCCGTTTCTCAAAAACTTATCCCACACTTCCCGCCCCGCCCTTATCCTTCTCCCCAGTTCTTCCCGCGGGAACGCGGCTCGCGACGGCGGGTCTCGCGGGGAAGGACCGGCGCTTCCGGCTTGCTGCTGACGCAGTGGTGAGCCGGGGGGCTTCGTCCAGGGTTTCCCCTTGCGGGAAGGGCCGAGACGGGACGTGGGAGAGTGACGCTCCCGCGACGATCCCTAGCTCTTCTTCAAGCGGAACGGACGGACATCGCCGACGGGCGGTCTTGCGGCCGCAATTGAATTTATTAATGAGCGTTGGCAAGACCGCCCGTCTTCCCATTCCCGGTTCGGGGTGTTCTTCTCAATGACCAGACGGAGACATCCGGGCGTGGTGATGAGCATCGCTGCCGGCGATATGCAGTCAGGCGAAGAGCTTACGGGCCCCACTTCGGAGCGAAACCAACGATGCGCTTATATTCCCATGGTGCGGCCAGTGCACCGTCGAGGCATGGATCCCAGTGACAAGCACTGGGATGACGAGGTGGGGATGATTTCGCCTTTTGAAGAATCGTTCTACAGGCGGAAACGTTGACGGTTGGCCATCAACAGCCAAACTGCCGTCATTCCAGTGCTTGTCACTGAAATCCATGCCTCGACCTGTCCACCGCAACAACGGCCCTATCCACCAAACAGATCCCTCCAAAAACAGCAGAAACGGAGGCGAAGAAGCGCTCCCTACCCCTTCTTCCCATGGAATGCGCGGATGGCGTCGATGATGCGGTCCTGGTCGTCCTTGGCCAGATAGGGATGCATCGGCAGGCTGAGGATGCGCCCGGGCAGCGCCTCAGACACCGGCAGGCCGCCGGGGGCCACCGGATAGCGCTTGTAGGCCTGCTGCAGATGCAGCGGCTTGACATAATAGACGACCGACGGGATGCCGGCGGCGGTCAGATGCGCCCTGAGGCCGTCGCGGTTCTCGCTCTCGATCGAATATTGCGCCCAGGCCGAACGGTATCCGGAAGGCGTGTGGGGAACCTTCACCACATCCTTCAGCCCCTCGGCATAGCGCTTGGCCACCGCCTGCCGAGCTTCCATCTCGTCTTCCAGAATGGCGAGCTTCTCGATCAGGATTGCCGCCTGGATCGTATCCAGGCGGGAATTCAGACCGATGCGCACATTGTCATATTGCGTCTCGCCCTTGCCGTGGAAAAGCACCGAGCGCAGCGTCTCCGCCAGCTCGCCGTCATTGGTGAACATGGCGCCGCCATCGCCATAGCAGCCGAGCGGCTTGGCCGGATAAAAGCTCGTCGCCGCCACATGGCCGAAGGCGCCGCACATCACATTGTCGCGCTTTCCGCCGATGGACTGCGCCGCATCCTCGATGACGAAGAGCCCTTCCCGCTCGGCGAGCGCGGTGATCTTGTTGTATTCGGCGGCAAGGCCGAAGAGATCGACCGGGATGATCGCCTTCGGCTGCAGGCGTCCTTCCCTGCGGATTTCGGCAATCGCCGCCTCGAGCTGCGCCACATTCATGTTGTAGCTGTCGGGGTCGACGTCGACGAAGACCGGCTCCGCCCCGACAAGCGCCACCACCTCGGCCGTCGCCGCGAAGGTGAAGCTCGGGCAGAAGACGGCGTCGCCCGGCCCGATGCCGCGCGCCATCAGCGGCATCAGCAGCGCATCCGTGCCGTTGGCGCAGGCGATCACATGCTCGACGCCGATATAGCCGGCGAGCTTCTTCTCGAATTCCGCGACTTCCGGCCCGAGGATATAGCGCCCGTCGGCGACCACCCTGGCAATGGCCGCGTTCAGCCGGTCTCCGATGCGCTCGCGTTGCGCCGCCAGATCGATGAATTGCATGTCTGCTCCAATGACGACTAAAGCATGATCCCGAACCGAAGGTCAGCGTCAGCAAAAGTTGCGGACTTTTCGGATCGGATCACGCAGCTAAAATAGACCCGCGGCCGATATGCGCGAATCCGGTGCGACTGTGTAACGCCTCATCCGGACAGCTTCCATCAGGCCACCGTTCAAAGTTTGAGCGGCTATGTAACAACGCTTGAGGCCGTTGTCACCGCCTGACCATCACAACCCTGTGTCCGGATTTTGACCTGCCGCGGGATTTTTGCAGGTTTGCTTAACGCAGCCGCTTGTCATGCGTGACGGTGCCGGCGGTCAGGATGCGCAGCACGTTGATCGCCTCCTCGCCATCGGTGCGGGGCTTGGCGCGGGTCTCGATGCAATCGATGAAATGCTGGCATTCGCGGGTGAGCGGCATGCCCTCGCTCACCGGAATATAGGTCGGCTCTTCCGCCGTGAACGCCCATTGGCCGTTGTCCTGCCAGACCGCATGGCGATAGACGGCGAGCTTGCGCTCCCATTGCTCGACATCGTCGAACACCGCCATCGCCTTGGTGCCGACCACCGTCAGCCGCCGCTCGCGGTAGGGATTGAGCCGGGAGGCGAAGAGATGGCCGCGCAGATCGCCGGGGAATTTCAGGTGCAGATGGGCGAAATCGCTCAAATGGTCGAGCAGCGCCGCCCCCTCGCCGCGCACCTCGACCGGCTCGCTGCCGGTCAGGGCCAGGATCATCGAGAGATCATGCGGCGCAAGATCCCAGAGCGCGTCGTTCTCGGTGTGGAACTTGCCGAGACCGAGCCGGTGCGAGTGGATGTAGCGGACTTCACCGAGCTCGCCCGATTTGACCAGCTCCAGGAGCTTTTCGAAGGCCGGGTGATAGCGCAGCACATGGCCGACCATGAAGACGCGGCCATTGTCGCGCGCCGCCTTCACTTCCGCCTCGGCATCGGCGACCGTCAGCGCGATCGGCTTTTCGACGAGCACGTCCTTGCCGTTGGTGACGGCGCGCATCGCATATTCGGCATGGAACTGCGGCGGCAGCGCCAGCACGAGGGCATCCACATCCTCGCGGGTGAAGAGTTCCTCGACCGGAATCTGCAGCACGCCATGCTCCGCCGCGAAGCCCGCGGCGCGGTCGGCATTCTGGTCCGAGACGGCGTAAAGCGCGCCCAGTCCCTTCAATGTACGGATATGGTTGCTGCCCCAATAGCCGCAACCCAATACTGCAATACGCGGTGCCATCAACCAATGCCCTTGCCTTCGGCCACTCCCTTATCGGCGCAAAAGGGCGAAGACAAGTCTTCGACGTGATCAAGAACGCTTGACACGGCATTGTTCCCCACCTTATACCCGCGCCGTTCCCACGGAACAAAGCGCTGCACCGGGCTTCGGCAATCGAAGCCAAGCCGCTGCAGCACCGGGGGCGGAGTAGCTCAGTAGGTTAGAGCAGAGGAATCATAATCCTTGTGTCGGGGGTTCGAATCCCTCCTCCGCTACCAAAAAAAGTCGCTGGTGCTCTGCAGCGTTATCCCCCGGTTTGCGGAGATGCCCCCTCCCCGCCCTACGCGACATTCCGCAAGCCGCTCCCCCCGACGCCTTCCGATAGCGCGCGCTTGATTGCCGCGGGCAGGACATCGTCGAATTTGGCGGCCAGGATATCGTGAATTTCCGAGCGGATATGCGGCGCGAACAATTCGAAGCCCTGGATGCACCCATAAGGCGTCGTGCCGTTCGTGATCTTTTCCAGCTCGGCCGAGACCCGCTTCTCCTTCACCACATCGACATAGGCGAGGCCCATCGGCTCTGAAACCGTCGCGCCATGCCTTGTTATCTCAAGATGATTGGCAAGCGACACGCTGTTGAACTGCTCGACATCGCGATATCTGAAGGAGATCTGCCGGTTCAGCACATCCGGGCGCTCAGAGAAATAGTTCTGAAAGGTCGAGCGGCGGAGCGGATGCGGGTGGTGATGGACGTTGAGGAATTCTCCCCTCACGCCGGCAAGCACCGCGCCCTTCCACTGCGCCATGCGGAATTTCGGGAAACGGTAGCGATATTTCGAGATTTTGCCCAGGAGCCGCCGGAAACGGTATTTCCAGCGGGCGTTTTCCGGCACCTCCCAATTGCCGTGCAGCACCGGCCGGCCTTCCCGGAAGAAATCCGTTTCCTGCAGCGGTGCGTTCAGGAAGAAATCGTCATTGGCATAGATGAAATGCTCCGACAGGCCGGGAATGCGCCACAGCGCGGCCTCGATGGCCCTGGCGTTGAAAGTCGGACGCGCGGCGTTCAGGCCTGCGAAAATCTCGTCATGCGATACGATCTTCAGAAAGGACGAGGCGCATTTGCCTTCGTCGATGAAGGCGCCGAGATGCTTCGGCTTCTGATTGTCGGTGACGATGATGATCCTGCGTATGAACGGCGCGTACTTTATCACCGACGCGATGTGATAATAGATCTCTCCATTGTCCCAATAGCGTTCGCTGGTAATTGCCTCGAAATGCGTGTTTTTGGAAACCGGCGGAAACTGCTTGCGTTGGGCTAAATGCTTTGGATCCTGGCCGTCGACCCAGGCAATGACATAATCGATTTCCACAAAATACCCCGTGTCACATGACTGCAAAAAATCGGTAACGATTCCGTCACATATAGGCACTGAGCGGCCGGCTGGAAACCTGCGACACAGCTTTCGGGAAGGCTGATCCGACACTTATCCGTGATGTTCCGGCTCTCGTGAACGGACGCAATTCCGTTCCCTCCCCGGTTCTGACAGTGAAAAACGCCTCAGCGATGCGGCTTCGCGTGCGGCGTCCGGATTCCCCGCCTTGCAGAAAATCCCTGATTTCCACCGGTTTTCCGGCTTCCGGCAGCTTTTCAATGAAAGTTGTTCCCGAAGTGTGTTGACATTTAACATTCCGTTAACAACACTTTGTTGCAATATGTTACACGTCGTTATCGCTCGAATGAAGAAACGAGGTGCGGATTGAAAGGGAACCGGCAGGTCGCACGACATTCCTCACAGGCGGGAGAGCGGTCTGCCGTTTCGCGGATGACGTCGTTCCGCGGCCTGATGTGCGCCTACTGGATATCGGAGCGCTGGAAGGAGGCCTGGGCCCTCACCGCCGCGATTTTCCTGATCACCGCGCTCATCAGCAAGACGACCGTCTGGGTGGCGGAGGCTTCCGGCCACCTGATGAACTCGATCGTCAATGTGAGCAGCGCGCCGGTGCCCAATCCGCTCATGGCGATCATCGCCAATGCCGGCATTCTGATCGTCTTGATGCTGGCCAAGGACGTGCTGTTCACCGGCTCTCGCCATTTCCTCTCCACCACCCTGCATCGCAAATGGCGCAAATGGCTGAACGACCGCTTTTCCGATGCGCTGCTCGACCGCAAGCACACCCATTTTCATCTCCAGCAGGGCAAGGGCGAAGACCTGACGGACAATATCGACCAGCGCCTGCAGGAATCGATCAAGGGCATGACCGGCGGCGCCATCGGCCTGGTGATGGGGCTCGCCGGCGTCTTCCTGTCCGGCTTCTTCGTCGGCCAGAAGCTTATCGAGATCTCCACCGAGGTCCGCGGGCTCGAATTTCTCGGCTCCTATGCCGGTGCCGCCCTCGCCTTCGCGGCAATCGCCATCTATGTGCCGCTCGGCATGCTGATCGCCATCAAGATCGGCCGCAGGCTGGAACGGCTCAATCACGGCATGCTGAAGGCGGAGGGCTCCTTCCGTGGCGAGTGGACGACGCTGTTGCGGCGCAGCTTCCAGATCTCCGCATCGCAGGGCGAAGCCGTGCAACGCTCGGTCAACGACCGCCTTTACGGGGATGTCGACAGCACCTGGAACCGGCTCAACCTGTTCGATGCCACCTATCTCGCCTTTTCCTCCGCCTATGGTTTTCTCACCAACCGCATCGTAGCCTATATCCCGGGCCTGCTGCCCTATATGAACGGCGCCGTCAGCTTCCGCAATTATGTGACCGGCGCCGAGCTGATCGCGGCGATGATCAGCAACTGCTCCTGGTTCATCCAGGTCATGCCAGATATCGCCAACCTGCGGGCCAATGCAAACCGCGTCGCCGGCCTTGCACAGGCGATCGAGAATGCCAGGGAACCGGCAGCCTTTTATGCCCGTTCCGGCACGAATTCCTTCGCCTTCGCGCGCCAGCATCCCCGCTTCGGCCTGACGGTTCGCGATCTCACCCTGCTGCAGGGCCCCGACGATGCGGCGCCGTTCCTGCGCTCCGGCATCATCAATATGCGCGGCGGCGACTGGGTCTATCTTCGCGGCCCCTCCGGTTCGGGAAAGACCTCCTTCCTCAAGGCGCTGAACGGTCTCTGGTCCTATGGCACCGGCGATATCGTCTATCCCCAGGGCGCAACCACCCTCTATGCCCCGCAGGAAGCGAAGTTCCCGTCGGTCTCGCTGAAACAGCTCGTCTGCCTGCCGGACGATGCGGCCACCTTCAGCGATCTTGCCGTCGCCGCCGTCCTTCACGAGGCGGATCTCGGCGAATTCATCGAACGCATGAACGATGAGGATGCCGGCGGCTCGCCCTGGGATACCGTGCTGTCGGGCGGACAGAAGCAGAAGGTCGTGCTGGCCCGCATCCTCCTCCACCGGCCGTCCATCATCTTCCTCGACGAAGCGACCGGAGCGCTCGACCCGGCCGCCAAGCGGAAATTCCACACAGCGCTCAAGGCGCGCTGCGCGAACGCCATCGTCATCAGCATCATGCATGAGGAAAAGCTGCCCACATTCGAAAATGGCGAGCACGTCTATTCGCACCTGCTCGAAGCCCGTGACGGCTATCTCTCGATGCAGCCCCTCCATTTCAACACGGTTCCGGAGGTGGAGCCCGATATCCTGCTGCCGGCGGCCGAGTAGCTCCCGCCTGGGCCGGCTCGCAATCATACGGAGCCGTTGGCACTTCCAGCATGGCGCCGTAACTGCAAAGCGGTTCTCATCGGATCGTTCCGGACTGGATCCTCGGGTCAAGCCCGAGGATGACGATTGCAGGGATGTTTTCCGCAAATCGCCAACGTTGGAGATAGGCGCAAGCCTCTCCGGTTCGTCATCCCAAGGGCTTGACCCGAGGATCCAGTCCGGAACATCACCACCCACCAGCGGCCTAATATCAATGATCGGCCTCAACGCCGGACCAGCAATCTTTCCAACGCTTCGCTGACGAGGGTGGGAACGTCGCTCGGATCATCGAGATAGGCGATTTCGAGCAGGCCGTCTGACAGAGCGACAAGCAGCGAAGCGGTGACGGAAGGGGCGGGATCGCCATCCGCCACGAGCAGCTTTCGCAGGACCTCGTGAAACCACGCACGCCGCGCATCAATGGCTTGTCGCACGGGACTTCTCGGATCGGGATATTCTGCGGCCGCATTGAGGAAGGGACAGCCCCGGTAGTCCCCTGCGACGACGGCCTCGCTGATGCGGTTCAGGATCGCCGCGATCATCTTGCGTGGAGGCTGCTCGGGAAGCGCCGAAACGGCTTCCCGCCCAAGCTGGTCCTGCTCCTCGATATAGGCGAGGACGAGATCATCCTTCGACGGGAAGTGATTGTAGAAGGTCGCCTTGGCGACACCCGCTTCCGCGATGATGCGGTCGATGCCTACGGCACGGATGCCCTCGGCATAGAAAAGGCGGGTTGCGGTATCGAGTAGGCGGCGCCGCGCGGCGCTTGTGCCAGAATCGGTCTGCGAAACGGTTTTGTCCATGAACTTGACTCTAGCAGACAGATCTGTATGATGCATAGACAGACCTGTCTACCTAGGAGGATACCATGCAGACGAGCGAAACAGCCGAAATCATCCGCCGGTTCAACCAGGCGTTCATCGATCACGAGCCGGCGCTCCTCGAAGACCTGATCGCGCCGGACTGCGTCATGGAGACGATCCAGCCTGCGCCTGACGGCACGCGCTACGAGGGCTACGACGTGAATTTGGCATTCTGGCAGGCCCTGGCCGCTGATCGCATTGCCCAATTCGAAGTGGAAGACACCATTGTGATGGGCGACCGCGCCAATATCCGGTGGCGCTTCCATTTCGGCGACGGCGGCTCGGTTCGCGGCGTCAGCCTGATGCATGTTCGCGACGGCCGGATCGTCGAAGCCCTCGCCTATTCCAAATCACCGGGCCAGTCGGCGCCCCTGCCCGAGTAACCGTGCATCGCGGCCGCATGAGCGCCGTCGAAGGAGGAACCCGCATGATTCAAGGAGATGGGAAAATGCACACGAACAGCGAAATGACCCGTAAAATCATGGAGCGCTTCAACAGCGCGTTTGAAAAGCATCGCCCCGAAGATCTCGACGATCTGATCGGCGAGGGCTGCGTTCTCGAAAACACGGCGCCCGCTCCTGATGGCGCGCGTTATGAAGGGCGTGAGGCCTGCCTCAATTTCTGGAAAGGGATCGCATCCTCCGCGAACCTTGTTTTCAAAGCGGAGGAGATTTGGGCCGGCGAGGATCGCGGGATCATCCGCTGGCGGCTCCGCTGGAGCGAGAGCGAGGCGGACCGGATCAGAGGGGTAAACATCATGCGGGTTCGGGACGGAAAGATCGTCGAGGGCCTGGGATATGTGAAGGGATAGGGGCACGCCCCTATTTCCTCCATGACCGCCATGTCAAACAAGATCAGAATTGACCCAAAGAAATGGAAGGTTATTCAGAATAATACACTTTCACATCAATTAACCTGTAGTTGATGATTGTGGGTTTTACTGCGGCGACAAGGAGTGCTTTCCATGATGCTCGCCGTTTTTGCATTGCTTTCGCTTGCGCTGGTGCTGGGCTGGTTCAGTCGCCGCTCCATCGCCCTGCTCTTCATCTTGTTGTGCCTCGTCGTGGCCGTGAAGGAGTTCCTCTGGGAAATCCACAGCTCCGAATATGGCTACCGCATGCCGTGGATTCAGACCCGGCTGATCGACCGCTTGCCTGAGGCGCGGCACGCTGTCGCCTATCATCTCGCAACCGAAGCATATGGAGACCGGGCATGAGCCACAGCACCATGACCAGGGGCGCCATGTCCATCGCACCGACCGCCCTGCAGCAGCGCTCCGTCACGCTTCACTATCTCTACCTCCTGGCGATGCTGGCCGTCATTGCCGGCATTCTGACGGCCGCGATGGTGATGCAATATGTCTGGGGCGAACTGCCGTGCCCGCTCTGCCTCCTGCAGCGCGTGGCGCTGCTCGGCGTCTGTTTCGGCATCATGCAGCAGTTCCGCAACGGCTTTTCCTATCAGAACACCGGCATCGGCCTGCTTTTCACGATCTTCCTGCTGGTGGTCTCGGTGCGCCAGACGCTGCTCGATATCTATCCGCGCCCCGGTCATGAATATATCGGCACCGCCATATTCGGCCTGCATATGCCGGTCTGGTCGATTCTCATCGCTCTCGCCCTGCTCATCGCCTATGCGCTGAAGCTCATCCTCTGGGGCGGCAGCGATTATCTGCGCAACGCGCATCTTGCCGATCACCCTGTCATCCGCACGCTGGCAACCATATTGAGCCTCTATGTGATCGCCATCGCGCTCGTCAATTTCGGCTCGGTCGTCCTGCAGTGCGGTTTCGACGAGTGCCACACCTTCGGCTATGCGATGCTCAAGCAACTGGGATAGGAAATGCCGGATCCTGCCAACAGCGTGTCGGCAGGTTTTTGCGGCTGACGCGGTAATTCCGGAATAGAGGCAGAATTTCATTCTTCTATTTCGCTTAACTCGGGATTCTGATTCTGATAATTTGCAGGATTGGAAAACCATTCGCGTTCCATTCCTGCTATGGTTTTGCCATTGTACGGGTTCACGCAAACATCCGGCCGCAGGCCGGCAATTCTCAGGATCAAACATCATGAAATGGTTGAAATCGCTGCTCGTCGCTGGTACCCTGCAGGCTCTGGCACTCGCCCCGGCTTTCGCCTCCGACCTCGATCAGATCAAGTCCGCGGGCGTCTTCCGCGTCGGCACCGAAGGCACCTACCCGCCTTTCACCTATCATGACGATTCGGGCAAGCTCGTCGGTTTCGATGTCGAGATCGGCGAAGAAATCGCCAAGCGCCTCGGCGTCAAGGCCCAGTTCCTCGAAGGCCGCTGGGACGGGCTGATCGCCGGCCTCGATGCCAACCGCTACGACGCCGTCATCAACCAGGTCGGCATCACCGAGGAGCGCAAGAAGAAATACGATTTCTCCGATCCCTATATCGCCTCCAAGGCGGTGCTGATCGTGCGCAGCGACAATGACGAGATCAAGGACTTCGCCGATCTGAAGGGCAAGAAGGCGGCCCAGTCGCTGACCAGCAATTTCGGCAAGCTGGCGCAGGCTTCCGGCGCCGAGCTGGTGGGCACCGAAGGCTTCGACCAGTCGATCCAGCTCGTGCTCAACGGCCGTGCCGATGCCACCATCAATGACAGCCTGTCCTTCTTCGATTTCAAGAAGCACAAACCGGACGCACCGGTGAAAATCGCTGCAAGCCAGGACAAGGCGGATTATTCCGGCATCATCATCAGCAAGAATGAGCCCAAATTGCTCGACGCGATCAACGCCGCGCTGAAGGACATCAAGGCCGACGGCACCTACCAGAAGATCGCCGACAAATATTTCGGACAGGACGTTTCGGAATAAATCCGGCCCGCATATGAGCCGGCCGATCCCGCGCGGATTGGCCGGCTTGCCTTTTGTGCATGATATTTTTACAAAAAACTGCAATTTTGCGGAGCATTGGAGGACACATCCTTGCCCCACTGGCTTCAGCTCATGCTGGAATCGCTCGGGCCGCTACTCTACGCGGCCCTGATGTTTTCAGCCCCTCTCACGCTCCTTTCCTTTGCTTTCGGGCTCACTCTCGGCCTGATCGTCGCGCTGATCCGGCTGTTCGGCCCAGCCCCGATCGCGGCGATCGCCCGCTTCTATGTCTGGATCATCCGCGGCACGCCACTCCTGGTGCAGCTCTTCCTGATCTTCTACGGCCTGCCCAGCATCGGCATCGTGCTCGACGCCTTCCCCGCGGCGCTCATCGGCTTCACGCTGAATGTCGGCGCCTATACCTCGGAAATCATCCGCGCCGTCATCAGCTCGGTCCCCAAGGGCCAGTGGGAGGCGGCCTATTCCATCGGCATGACCTGGTCGCAGGCCATGCGCCGCACCATCCTGCCGCAGGCCGCGCGCGTCGCCGTGCCGCCGCTCTCCAACACCTTCATTTCGCTGGTCAAGGATACGTCGCTCGCCGCCGCCATCACCGTGCCGGAACTTTTCCAGGCGGCGCAGCGTATTGTCGCCACGACCTATGAGCCGCTGATCCTCTATATCGAGGCGGCGCTCATCTATCTCGCGCTCAGTTCAATCCTGTCGCAGCTCCAGGTCCGGCTCGAACGGCGCCTCGGACGCTATGGCGGTTTCATCGAGGCCCGGTCATGATCGGCTTGGAAAATATCGAAAAGCAATTTGGCGACCTGACGGTTCTCAAGGGCGTGACGCTTTCCATGCAGGAAGGCAGCGTCACCGCGCTCGTCGGCCCCTCCGGCGGCGGCAAGAGCACGCTCCTGCGCTGCATCAACCTGCTCGAAATCCCGACCTCCGGCGCAGTACGCATCGGCGAAGACCGGATCGAGTTCCATCCCGGACAACGCGTTCCCATGGCGGCGATCCAGCGGCTGCGCCGCCAGACCGGCATGGTCTTCCAGAATTTCCAGCTTTTCCCACACCGCACGGCAATCGAAAATGTCATGGAAGGCCTGACCACGGTGCTGAAATGGCCGGAGGGCCGCGCCCGCGAGCGGGCAATGGAACTCCTGGACAAAGTCGGCATGGCCCACAAGGCGGATGCCTGGCCGGCAACACTCTCCGGCGGTCAGCAGCAGCGCGTCGCCATCGCCCGCGCGCTCGCCCCCTCGCCCCGCGTGCTCCTCTGCGACGAGCCCACATCGGCGCTCGACCCGGAACTGGCGCAGGAGGTGGTGGACGTGCTGAGCAATCTTGCCCGCGAAGGCACCACCATGGTGATGGCGACGCACGATCTGCGCCTTGCCTCGACCATCGCCAGGGAGGCCGTGTTTCTTGATGCCGGCGTGGTGGTGGAGAAGGGACCGGCGCAGAAGCTCTTCTCCAATCCGGAACACCAGCGCACCAGGCGCTTCATCGCCACGCTGACGCATGAAATGGTGAATGACGGCGAGGCCATCTGAAGACCTGCAAGGCACGCAGTGGCGACACTGCGCCTCGATGCCGTACTCGGATATTTGCCGCGCGTTTCCCGTCGCCAAAGCTCCCGCATGAGGAACAAGAAGGAAAGAGAAGCGTTCTGCCTACCGCATGGCACCTGCTTGAGCTTGCGAAGCACCGATGGCTTACAAGACCGTCTTCTTCATCGCCCTTCTCGCAACAGCCCTGGCGCTCGGCGGCGCCATGGCGCATCTCCTGGAACTGCCCAACAAGATCGCCCTGCCCCGAGACGATTATTTCATCGTCCAGCAGGCCTATCGCGGGTGGAACAGGCTCGCCTTTCTTCTGCTCATCCAGCTGATCGCCATCGTAACCGTGGTGATCATGTCGCGGCACGAGCCTTCGGTCCTATGGCCTGCCGTCATCTCCGCGCTATGCCTGCTCGGCGCCCAGGCGGTGTTCTGGATCTACACCTACCCCGCCAATGTGGCGACGAAGAACTGGACCACCATCCCGGACAATTGGGAAACCCTGCGCACCCAGTGGGAATATTCGCATGCAGCCGGCGCCGTGTTCCAGATCCTCGCCATGAGTTCCATCATCATTGCAGCTCTCGCCCGCATCCGCGCTTAGCGCATTGAGACAGAGAGCTGCATCGATGCTCTAGGCCACTTTGGCCGGCGTGAAAACACGCAGGCGATGGCCATCCGGATCGACGGCGACGAAGGTGTAGCCGAAATCCATCATCGTCGGTTCCTGGATGATCTTCAGACCGCGTGCCTTCCACGCAGCATGGGTCGCATCAACATCCGCCTCGGCTCCGCGCGTGAAGGCGATTTCCCCACCGCCGCCCGTGCCGGTCGGGACCGGCTCGGCCGCATGCCGCGACCAGAGACCCAGCTTGAGCCCCGAATCGAGAGCAAACAGCGCGAAGGTCGGCGACGCCTCGACGGGCTTGCAGCCGAACAGCCCGGCATAGAACTCGCCGCTGGCCACGGGATTGTCGACAAAAAGGATCACAAAATTCGGGTTGGACATTGCTGGTCTCCTGTTTCAATGCGAAGAGACCAATAAACGGGCATGCTGCCAATTTCTGGCAGCATCATCACTGCGGGGAAACGCCCTGCAACTGGCGCCACTCCTTCAGCAGCGCCTGCCTGCGCCGCGGATAGCGCAAATCCAGCGTGGCGAGCTCCAATATCCGGTCGGTCCGGAAATGCCGGAACTCCTGCCGCATTTCGCACCATGCGATCATGACGCGGACCTGATCGAAGAAGCCGAGCGCAAATGGCCAGACGGTGCGCTCCGATTCCGCCTCGTTGCCTCCCCGGTACCGGAGGAGGAGCTTGCGTTCCGACCGGATCGCCTTCCGGATGACGCCGAGATCAATCGGCCCGACGGCAATGCGGGTACCGGGACCGACCAGCAGGGCTGATGTGTCGAGTTGATCGCGCAGATCGGCCGGAAGCACCGCCGCGATCTTCGCAAGCGCGTCCCTCCCCGCTTTCCCCAGATCGCCATCCGCCCGGCCGGCCACCCAGCGGACACCGAGCACCAGCGCCTCGATCTCGTCTTCGGAAAACATCAGCGGCGGCAGCATGAAACCGGGCCGAAGCACGTAACCAACGCCCGGTTCCCCATCGAGATGCGCGCCCTGCGCCTGCAATGTGGCGATGTCGCGGTAGAGCGTGCGGATGCTGATGCCGAGTTCGGCCGCAAGCGCCTTGCCGCTCACGGGGTGGCGATGCCGGCGAAGGATCTGCAGGAGATCAAACAGGCGTTCGGACCGCGACAATGTCATTCCCTCGCTCGAAAGCCGCCCCTGCGGCAGCGGCGCGCCATCTTTGCGCAACTGTGGCGCCCGCGCAACGCGCCCTCGGATAGCTGCTTCCCGCCGCTTATCCGGTGTCTCTTAAGGACACTATTAACCTTCATTTTTTATTGATTTCAGGAAGCCTCATCAGGCGATTTCACACATACGGGTTGCAGGTGACATGCGTATCCAGAGAACAAATTTTCCATTAAATCCAGTTGATTACGATGATGACCCGGAACACCGGGATCATCCGCAGATGACCGGACGCAGCCCGACTGTACCCGAATCTCCAGTCAATTCCGGGCCTTACCAGGCGCCCCGCAATCCGGCGCCCCTCTCCGCCACCGGCGCGGCCTATCAGCCCTTGCGCCCGGCCAGGCTTCAGCAGATCGCGCCGAAAACCACCGCCGCCGCGATCGACGCGCTGCGCGCCGCCCATGCGCAAATGGCAGCCTCCAGCACGCAGCCCGCGCAGCCCAGCGACACCGGATACCCGCCGGTGTGGAAGCACGCCTTTTCGCTGGCCGAAAACGTCCGCTTCACCCGCACGCCGGAAATCGAACTGACGAAATCGCGGGAGCCTCAGCCGGTCCCGGCGAACGCGCCAGGCGCGAACACGTCCGTTCAGCCGAAACCGATGGCGCAGGTCACGCCGCCGCGCGGAACACCGGCGGCACCGGCAGCGCCGGCCGCAGCAATGCCCGCTCCGCGCAACATCGCGCCATCCTCGCCGATCGCCAGCCAGGCACCGGCTGCGAACAGGCCCTCACCGGTACCGCAGCCGTTCCTTCCCGCCCCACGGCAAGGTGAACCATTCGCCCATCTCTCAGACTTCGCCTATTGGGAATCGATCGATCTCTATGGCGAGCTGCCTCCGGCTCCAGCCATCGTTCCTTCCCGGCCGAAGCCGCAGGTAACGCCCTCTTCGATAACCGCAATGTTCCGCGTCGTGGAGTGGAAGCAGACCGGCGCGCCCGAAGCGGCGAGCCCGGCTCCGTCACCGGTGGCTGCCCTCGCAATTCCGCCTGCTCCCGCAGCCGCGCCTACGCCGGTGGCCGTAGAAACCCCGGTGCCTGCGCCGGTCACACAGGCGGACAGCGCAGAGGCTCCAAGCGCCCCGCAGGAAGCGCAAGAGACGAACGAAAACAGTCCGCGGAAGGCCGTGCCGGTTGCGCCCGTCGCCACGGTGCGCAGGGAGCAGTCCTTTGCCACTGCCCGGATCGAACTCAATACACCGGCACACGCCCATGGCTATGAAAAGCCGCCGGTCGAGCTCCTGCAGGAGCCGGTCGCGCAGGAAGGCGAAGTCATCACGCAGGAGATGCTGGAACGCAAGGCCGGGCTTCTGGAAAGCGTTCTGGAGGATTTTGGCGTCAAGGGCGAAATCATCCATGTCCGCCCCGGTCCGGTCGTCACCCTCTATGAATTCGAGCCGGCGCCGGGCGTGAAATCCTCGCGCGTCATCGGCCTTGCCGATGATATCGCCCGTTCGATGTCGGCGCTCTCGGCCCGCGTCGCGGTGGTGCCGGGACGCAACGTCATCGGCATCGAGCTGCCCAACGCCACCCGCGAGACGGTCTATCTCCGTGAGATGATCACCTCGCAGGATTTCCAGCGCTCCGGCTACAAGCTGGCGCTCTGCCTCGGCAAGACCATCGGCGGCGAACCGGTGGTGGCCGAACTCGCCAAGATGCCGCATCTGCTCGTTGCCGGCACCACCGGCTCGGGCAAGTCGGTCGCCATCAACACCATGATCCTGTCGCTGCTCTACCGGCTGAAGCCGGAGGAATGCCGCCTGATCATGGTCGATCCGAAGATGCTGGAGCTCTCGATCTATGACGGCATCCCGCATCTGCTGACGCCCGTCGTCACCGACCCGAAGAAGGCCGTGATGGCGCTGAAATGGGCGGTGCGTGAGATGGAGGACCGCTATCGCAAGATGTCGGCCGTCGGCGTGCGCAATATCGACGGCTTCAACAGCCGCGTCTCCGCCGCAAGGCAGAAGGGCGAAGCGATCGTGCGCACCATCCAGACCGGTTTCGACAAGAACACCGGCGAGGCGCTCTATGAGCAGGAGGAGATGGACCTCGCGCCGATGCCCTATATCGTCATCATAGTCGACGAGATGGCCGACCTGATGATGGTTGCGGGCAAGGAGATCGAAGGCGCGATCCAGCGTCTGGCCCAGATGGCCCGCGCCGCCGGCATCCACCTGATCATGGCGACGCAGCGTCCCTCGGTCGATGTCATCACCGGCACGATCAAGGCCAACTTCCCGACCCGCATCTCCTTCCAGGTGACGTCGAAGATCGACAGCCGCACCATCCTTGGCGAACAGGGCGCGGAGCAACTGCTCGGCCAGGGCGACATGCTGCACATGGTCGGCGGCGGCCGCATCTCGCGCGTGCACGGCCCCTTCGTCTCCGACGAGGAGGTGGAGAAGGTCGTCACCCATCTGAAGGCGCAAGGCCACCCCGATTACCTGAACACCGTCACGGCCGACGAGGAGGAAGAGGCGCCTGAGCCGGAGGACAGCGCCGTGTTCGACAAGACCGCCATGGCTGCCGAGGATGGTGGCGATGACGATCTCTACGCCCAAGCCGTCAAGGTGATCATGCGCGACAAGAAATGCTCCACCTCCTACATTCAGCGCCGCCTCGGCATCGGCTATAACCGCGCCGCCTCGCTCGTGGAACGCATGGAGAAGGAAGGCCTGGTCGGCCCGGCCAACCATGTGGGAAAACGCGAGATTCTTTCGTCGTAAAAACGCGATGAGGATGAGGATTTCTAGAATCTTTCAGTCAAAAACGTTGGTGCTGTAACACCCCCCTCTGGCCTGCCGGCCATCTCCCCCTCAAGGGGGGAGATTGGCTGTCATTGATGACGGCGTAAGCTCAGCAAAGTTGGTGATTAGCGAAAGCGGAACTCTTAGCTAATCCCCCCCTTGAGGGGGAGATGGCCGGCAGGCCAGAGGGGGGTGTGAAGCCAGATGATTTCTTCGAATGGAAGCTATACCATCGGCCCGAGGACCGGCTCCGGTTCCCGGGCCGTTTCTTTTATCGCACCCGGATACATGCCGAGATAACGCGCCCTGCGTTCGGTAAGGATCGGCGCTTTCTCCGGATCGGGCGTAAAACGCGCTCGGATGGCGGGCTTGCGGCAGACCGTCTCGATCGTGCCGGCCTCCGCCGCGACCATGCCGAGCCGCGCAGCGCCGAAAGCCGCGCCGATCTCCGCCCCCTCGGGCAGGTCGAGCGACAGACCCAGCACATCGGCGAGAAGCCCGTTCCAGTAGGCGCTGCGCGAGCCGCCGCCCACCAGCATGCAGGAGCGCGGCGCGGCATCCGCCGCCTTGAGCACGTCGAGGCCATCGGCAAGCGCAAAGGCCACGCCTTCCAGCACGGCATAGGCGAGCGCCCCGGCATCATGCTCGGCGCGCAGCCCGCTGAACCCGGCGGTGGCGTTCGGGTCGTTATGCGGCGTCCGCTCGCCCGTCAGATACGGGAGGAATACCGGCGCCGCCTCGCGCCGCCCCGGATCGGCGGCGAACTGCTTCGCCTTTTCGATAAGGCCGGCCACATCGTGCTGATGGCCGGTCAGCGACGCGAGCCATGAAAGCGCCGACGCCGCCGAAAGCGCCACCACCATGCCGTGCCAGCGCTGCGGCAACGCATGGCAGAAGCCATGCAGCGTCCGCTCCGGCAAGGAAACGAGCCGGTCCGTCGAGACGAAGAGAACGCCCGACGTGCCGAGCGAAAGAAAGCCGTCGCCCGGACCGACCGCGCCGATGCCGACCGCCGAGGACGCATTGTCCCCGCCGCCGCCGGCGATTGGGATTTTTCTGCCCCCGAGCCCCCAGGCCTTCGCCACCTCCTCGGAGAGATGGGCCGAGACCTCCGCCCCCTCCACCAGATCCGGCATCTGCGGGCGCTTCATGGCGCAGGCGTCGAGGAGCACGTCGTCCCAGCAGCGCTTTCCGACATCGAGCCACAGCGTGCCCGCCGAATCCGACATGTCGGACACATAATCGCCCGAGAGCCGATAGCGCAGATAATCCTTGGGCAGCAGCACCTTGGCGGTTTTCTCGAAAATCTCCGGCTCGTGCCGCGCCACCCAGAGAAGTTTCGGCGCGGTGAAGCCCGGCATGGTCGTATTCGACGAGCGGACCATGAAATCCGGCACCCGCTCCAGCAGCTCCGCGCATTCACGCCCGCAGCGCCCGTCATTCCACAGGATCGCCGGCCGCAGCACCCTGCCCTGGCCGTCGAGCAAGGTGGCGCTGTGCTGCTGGCCGGAAAGGCCGATCCCCTCCACCTGCAAAAATGCCTCGGGCGCGAGGTTCCGTACCCGCGTGACGGCCTTTTGCGCGGCCAGCCACCATTCCTCCGGGTCCTGTTCCGACCACATCGGCCGCGGCCGCAAGACCTCGACCGGCGCCGATCCCTCGGCAATCAGTGCCTGGTCCTCATCGAGAAGAACCGCCTTTACCGAGGAAGTCCCGACATCGATACCGAGATAGGTCGCCATCAGATCGCAAGCCCCTGCTGGTCGAAGAGATAGAGATGCTCCGGCGCGATGCCGACCGCCAGATCTTCATTTTTGGCAAGGGCGAGCCGGCCGGGCGCGACGATGGTCATCACAGGCCCTTCCACCGGCTGGGCGTAGATCTGGCTGGCGCCGCCGAGATATTCGGTAAAATCGGCCTTCAGCGTCAGCACAGGAATGGCGGCGTGCACTTCCAGATGCTCGGGCCGCATGCCCACCGTCACGCTGTCGCCGGCCTTCACCTGATGCGCGCGCTTGGTGGCAACCACGAGCTCGCCGCCGGCAAAGGCGGGGCTCGAAACGGTCAATTGCCGCTCCGCCGCCACGCTCACCTTTGCAGGCAGGAAATTCATCTTCGGCGAACCGATGAAGCCGGCGACGAAGATATTGGCGGGATTGTCGTAAAGCTCCGTTGGCGTGCCGATCTGTTCCACCCGTCCTGCCCTGAGCACGACGATGCGATCGGCCAGCGTCATCGCCTCGATCTGGTCATGCGTGACATAGACCATGGTGACCCCCAGCGCGCGATGCAGCTTGGCGATCTCGACGCGCATCTGCGTGCGCAATTCCGCATCGAGGTTGGAAAGCGGCTCGTCGAACAGGAAGAGCTTGGGATTGCGCACGATCGCCCGCCCGATCGCCACGCGCTGGCGTTGGCCGCCGGAGAGCTGGCGCGGCTTGCGCTCCAGAAGCGGCTCGATCTGCAGGATGCGCGCCGCCTCGGTGACCCGCTTTTTGATCTCCTCCTCGCTGGTCTTCACCATGCGCAGGCCGAAGGCGAGATTGTCGTAGACGCTCATATGCGGATAGAGCGCATAGGACTGGAACACCATCGCCACCTCGCGCCGCGCCGGCTCCACATGGGTGACGAGCTTCTCATCGATGAAGACGTCGCCGGCGCTGATCTCCTCCAGCCCGGCGATCATGCGCAAGAGGGTGGACTTGCCGCAGCCGGACGGCCCGACGAAGACGACGAACTCACCCTTTTCCGCCGCAAGGCTCACGCCCTCCACGGCGAAATGATCGCCGTAGCGCTTGACCACATTGTCGAGACGAAGAAATGACATATCAGATGGCTCCAGACGCTTTCGCCGGCGACAGGGCTTCGAGCGCCCGCCCGGCGATTTCTATCTCGTTTCTGGTTTTGAAGAGCGTGAGGTAGATGCGGTAGGCCGCATCATGTACCTGCCGCCAGTAGGGATCGGGATGAAGCGCCTTTTGCGCGGGCGCCATCGCCTCCAGACTGGCGAAGAGATCGGCATGGAAGCCGGCGGCAACCGCCGCCACCATCGCCGTGCCGAGAAGCACCGGCTCCCTGGTGTCGCTCAGGATCAACTTCGCGCCGATCGCATCCCGGTAGAGGCGGACGAGAAGCGGATTGTGCAGATGGCCGCCGGCGAGCGCCACGCTGTCGAACGCATAGCGGCCATTGGCGTTGAGATGCTCGAGGATATGCCGGGTCTGCAGCGCCAGCGCCCGCGCCGTGGCATAATAGGCTTCCAGAAAGGCGCGCTCGCCCGTCTCCGGGCCGATGCCGGTCGCCAGCGCCCGCACCCGCCCGTCGCCGAGCGGCGCGCGGTTGCCGAGCCAGTCCGGCACGATATGACGGTTGGCGGCGAAGGCACCCCCCTCCTCGTCCAGCAGCTTCAGGATCCGCTCCGCTGTCTGGAGATGCAGTGCGCTCGACGCCTTGCCGGGGCTCGCCGGATGCTGGTTGAGCACGGCATCGAGCGCCGTGCCGGAAAGGCTCTGCCCCGCCTCATGCATCCAGTAACCGGGGAAGACCGCATCCTTGAACGGTCCCCAGACGCCGGAGACATGGCGCTTGTCGGGTGCAAAGGGCATGTAGCAGGTTGACGAGCCGCCGATCATCGGCAGGAGATTGTTCATCCGCGCCTCGTAGCCGCGCCCGAGGACGCCGAGCGCCCCGGCCTCCGCATCGATCAGCCCCACGGCCACGGGAATGCCGGCTGGGATGCCGAGCGCCGCGCTGGCGGATGCGCTCACCCTGCCATGCACTTCGCCGACCCTCCCCGGCTTGTCGCTCAGACGCCCGAGCGAGGTCAGGTCGCCGATGCCGAGCTTTTCCAGCAAATCCTGGCACCAGGGTTCCGCCTCGTCGGGCAGATAGGGCCATTTGCAGGCGAGGCCGCAGACGGAATGGCGGTCCACATCCGTCGCGCGGCGGGCGAGCTCGTCGCAGAGGTCACGCGCGCCCCTCACCCGCGCCCATACTTCGGGGCGGTGCCGTTTCAGCCATAGCAGCTTCGGCAGATTGCTTTCCGGCGAAAGCGCGCCGCCGACATGCGCGAGAAAACGGTGGCCCGTCGCATCGACCTCTGCCGCCTCCGCCTCGCCGCGATGGTCCATCCAGCAAATGACATCGCCGCCGCCATCGAGCGGCGCGCCGCCCTCCGCCTCGATATAAAGCGACGATGTGGCATCGAAGGCGAGCCCCGCGACGGAAGATGCCAGTTCCGGACGCTGCGCCAGGCAATCGGCCGAGGCGCGGCAGACGGCCTGCCAGATATCGTCCATCCGGTAGACGGCATGATGCTCCGCCGGCGTCAGCAATTCGAACGACGCCGAGGCGCAGGCGAGCAACTGCCCATCCCGGTCGAAGAGGCCGGCGCGGGCGGAAAGTGTCCCGACATCGATCGCAAGCAGATAGCTCATCAATTCCTCATCCCGCACTCAATCCTTCAGAATGGCTTCGGCCACATCTTCATCCGTGACGAGACGGTTGACATAGCCGGCCCTCAGCACCGCCCGGATGATCGGCACCTTGTGCATTCCCCCCGATGCGAGGACCGATGACGGGATGAGCTTCAAATCCGAAGGCTGCATCGCCATCACCCGCTGGTTCAGCGGGTGGTCGACCGGCGTGCCATCCTCATCGAGGAAAACGCCGAGAATGTCGCCGACAGCTCCCGCCGTCTTCAGCGTCGGCAGGTTTTCGGTCACGATCTGGGTCTTGGCCAGCAGTGAATAGTTGGAGAGATCGCCGCAGGCGATCAGCGCCACCGCCGTCTTGCGTCCGCGCTCCATCGTCTCCGCCAGGCCGTAATGGGTGAGCAGGGTCGTGCGGCTCTCGCTTGACGGGCAATAGATCGGCGCCGCCACATAATAGCACTCCGCCCCAAGCATCCGGGCGAACTCCGTCGAGACCTCGAAGGTGTTGGTGCCCGACCCGCGCGTCAGCCCGCCCATCAGCGCCGCGACCCACGCGTTGGGCAGCCGGCGCGGCGTCAGGTGCCGCCGTGCCGCCGAGAGCGTCTGGCCCCAGCCGATCCCGAAGCCCTGGCCGTCGACAAGCAGCGGATCGAGCATGGCCGCGGTGGCGCGGCCAAGGACGCGGTGCAGATCCTCGAGATCGGGAACCGAGGGCACCACGGAGCAATCGACAAGGCCGAACCGCTCTTTCAGCTTCTCCTCCAGCACCACGCAATGGGTGAGCGGCATTTTGATGTCGACGCTGACGAGCCCTTCGCTCCTCGCCTGCACGACGATCTTGTTCACCCGCAACCGGGTGATGTGCAATTTGTCGGCGATCTCCTGCTGGGTCAGGCCGCCGACATAATAATACCAGGCGACGCGCGCGCGGATCTGCTCCGTGTCGCCTGATGCATTGGCCGGTGTTTCGTTGAAATCGTTCAATGCTTACCTCGGGTGTTCTCTTGCGCAAAAGCCGGTTTGAGCATCGCTATCGAATGCTTCACCGCCTTGAGTATCGACAGATCGTCCCGTTCGAAAGGATAAAACACCTCCAGGAAGACCGGCCTGTCGGCAAGGCCGCACCGCCGCTGCAGCGCTGCGGCCTCAACCGGATCGACCGCACCGCTTTCGGTGAAGTCCCAGTGCCGGTCATACTGGAAGTCGGTCTGCTGCAGATGCACCATGCCGATATCGGGCGCCAGCGTCTCGAACCATTCCGCCATTCCGGCACGATAACGCCCGTAGAGCGGCTCGAAAGTGGCGTGTCCCCAATCGACGCAATATTTCCACGGCACGGGCGACCCCGCGAGATCGGCAGCCATGCGCCTGGCCTGCGCCACCGTCCATGGCCATTCGCGGCGCATCGGCGTCGGCTCGACATAGAGCTCGATGATCCCGCATTCCCTCGCGGCCTGCGAGAGCCGCCCCATGCGGGCGATCAGATCATCGTAATCCGCTTGGCTGATGCTGTCCGGCTCGGTCCCGTCGATCCTGGAGGCAACCGCGCCCAGCGGCCCGCCGACCCGCCCAATCCCGGCGCTCGCCGCGAAGCGATAGGCCTTCTTCATCCATTCTTCCGCAACGTCCCGAACCCTCGGCTCGGGATGAAGAAGCTGGTTGAACGTATAATGCGCCAGGCCGATGAAGGCGCTGTGGACCGTGATGCCGTAGCGCTCAGCGGCACTGCGGATATCCCTGGCGCAATCGTTCAGAATATCCTCCGGCCATGTCGGATCGACAAGATCGAAGGAGAGTTGCACCAGGTCGAGGCCCAATTGCTCGCGCACGATCGGCGCCCAGAGATCCGGCGTCACCCACCGTTTCACGCAGAAGGAGAGATTGATGCCAAGCGGAATGGCCGTCATTTGGTCGCCCCCATGGTGAGCCCGCGAACCATATGCCGGGAAACGAGCAGCGCGAAGATCGTCACCGGCAGCACGATCAGCGTGCCCGTTGCCATGATCTTGCCCCAGGGCAACTCATAGCCGGACATGAAGCTCGTCGCCATGACGGGCGCGGTCTGCACGTTGCGGCGCGTCAGCACCAGCGCATAGAGCAGCTCGTTCCAGGAGAAGATGAAGCTGAAGATCGCCGAGACCGCGATGCCCGGCAGGCCCAGCGGCACATAGATCTTGCGGAAGATGGTGAACTGGTCCGCACCGTCGAGACGCGCCGCCTGCTCGATCTCGCTCGGGATGGAGCGGAACTGGTCGGTGCATATCCAAACCACGATCGGCAGGTTGAAGGTGAGATAGATCAAGACCAGCACCAGATAAGTGTCGAGCATCTTGAGCTGCACCGCCAGAAGATAGACCGGCAGGGCCAGCACGATGGGGCTGATCATGCGGTTGGAGATGAACCAGAACCACAGATCCGATTTGCCGCGGAACTCGAAGCGGGCAAGCGCATAGGCCGCCGGCGCGCCGAGCAGCACAGAGAGCGCAGTCGTCAGCGTGGCGACAATCAGCGAATTGACGATGGCGCCGAACACCTTCTCGTCCGCGAAGATATCGGCGTAATTGGCAAAGGTCGGCGTGAAGAACCAGACCGGCGGCGAAGCCAGGATATCGGCCTGATCCTTGAAGCTGGAGGAAACCATCCAGTAGAAGGGAAAGAGCGTGAAGCAGAGGACGAGGATCAGCCCCGCCCCATGCGAAATCCGGCCAAGCGTGGTGGACATCACTCGATCTCCTTGTAGATCAGCCTGATATAGAGGCGGCTCAATATGATCGTCATGATCAGGAGCAGGATCGCCTGGGCCGAAGCCGTGCCCATGTCGAAGACGCGAAAGCCGACGCGCTGGATATAGATCGAGACGAGATCCGTCGCGGCGCCCGGCCCGCCACGCGTCATCACGAACACCATGTCGAAGAGCTTCAGGATATCGGCCGAGCGCAGGATCAGCATCGCGGTGAGGCCGGGAAGCAGATAGGGCAATTGCACATGGCGCAAGAGCGCCACCTTCGAGCTCGTCTCAAGCCGCGCCGCCTCCTCGATCTCGACCGGCACCATGGAGAGCCCTGCCAGGAAAATCAGCGCGCAGAACGGCGTCCACTGCCAGATATCCATGACCGCAATGGCAATGAACGCGCCGGTCGGCGAGCCCAGCCAGTCCATGCCGCCAATGCCGATGGCATGCAGGAACTGGTTGGCCACGCCGAAATCACGGTTGAAGATCAGCCGCCCGATCAGCCCGACCACCGCATAGGTCGTCGCCAGCGGCACGACGAGGGATATGCGGGCGAGCGAGCGCAGCATTCCAAGCCCCGGCCGATGCAGAAGCAGGGCAATGCAGATGCCGAAGAGGAGCTGGAAAGGCAGGACGGTCACGAAAAAGCGCGCCGTCAGCCCGAGCGATTGCCAGAAGGTCTGGTCGGAGAGGACGTTGAGGTAATTCTCGAACCCGATGAAGGGAAAGCCCTCGCGCGGCCGGGTGATGTTGTAGCGCCGGAACGAGGTGACGAGTGCCGAAATCGTCGGGTAGATGCCGATGACGAGCAAGGCGAACACGGCGGGCGCCAGGAACCAGAACGGTGTCCAGCGCCCATATCCCGGATTGAGTCTCGTCTCTGTCCGCTCCACGAACTCTCCTCCCTTCCGCATCGGGCTCCAGCCGTTATTCCAGATTGGTGTGGTTGGCGCGCATCGCCTCGGGCGAAATTCCAAGCCTCTCTCGCAGCTTGAGCACCATCACCTCGAAGAGGATGTACTGCGCACCCTCGAAGAGCGAGCCCATCGGCAGGACCGACACGCCGGCTCCCCGATCATCAGCCATCGTCTGGGCCGGGATCACCAGCACATGATCGGCCTGTTTCGCCGCCTCGCCGTTCGGCTGTGCGGTGACGACCAGCGTCTTCGCGCCCGCTGCCTTCGCCTCTCCCATCAGTCCCAGAACGGTGGAGAAGCCGCCCGGACCGGCGGAGACGATCAACAGGTCCCCCTCGCCTACCGGCGGCGTCGTCATGTCGCCAACGACAGCGGCTTTCAGGCCCAGATGGTAAAGCCGCATGGCGAGGCCCTTGATCTGCAGCCCTTCGCGACCCACGCCATAGAGCGCGATGCGCTTCGCGCCGGCGATGACGGCAACCGCGGCATCGACCGCCTGCTCGTCGATGCGCCCGAACACCGTGCCAAGTTCGGCAAGCGCCTGATCGTATAGTGTCAAGATCTTCTCCTCCCCAGGACAAGCCTCATGCGGCAGACCGGGCGGGTGGACCATCGCCCGCCCGCCGCGTGTCAGTATTGTCGATATCCCGGCTTACTGCAGCAATTCACGCTTGCCGTCGTAATAGCCCTCCTTGCCCAGGATATCCTCCATGCGGGTGCCGATCTCCTTGGCACCGCCCTCGACCGAAACCTCGCCGAGCATCATCTTGGTTCCCCATTCGGCGATGACTTCCGAAATGGCCGGCCAGGCCGGGAAGCGCGGGCGGAACTCCGGCACACCCTTCTGCCAGGAGGCGACCATCGGCTCGACGAATTTATACTTGGCCTTGATGTCCGCTTCGTCATAGATCGACATGCGGCCCGAAACGCCGCCAGCCTCCACATAGGGACGCGCGATCTCTTCCGATGTCGCCCACTGGATGAAGAGCCACGATGCCTTCTTCAGATCGTCAGGCGCCTGCTCGGCAACGGCGAGCGAGAAGCCGCCGAGTGCGGGCAGGCGTCCCGCCGGACCGGCCGGCTCCGGAGCAACGCCGAGGCAATCGCCGAGCTTGGAGGTCGCAGGATCCGTCAGCGTGCCGTAGAAGGCCGACCACTCCGTGATCATCGACACCTGCCCCTGCGCCAGCGCATTGACGGCTTCCGCATGGTCATAGCTGACGATGCCGGGCGGCATGAACTTCATCAGATCCTGGCGGAATTGCAGCCCCTTCTGGCTGCCCTCGCTCAAGAGGTTCGACTTGAACTCCTTGTTGAGAAGCGAGCCGCCAAATGGCCAGAGCACGCGCATGAAGCTGTCAGCCGACTGCGTTTCGCCGCGCCGCGACTGCAGTGCGAAGGCATAGCGCTTCTTGCTCTCATCCGTCAGCTTCGGTGCATAATCCTTCAGCAATTCGTCCCAGGTTGCCGGCGGCTTGTCGAAACCGGCCTCCTTGAGCTGGCAGGAATTATAGAACAACAGCCCCGAATAATTGTCGAACGGCAGGCCATAGGTCTTGCCGCCCCACGAGCCGAATGCTTCCAGCAGCAGCGGGAAGAAGCCGTCGAGCTTCAGATTGGGATCGGTAATGGACTGATCCGAGGTGAATTCGTCGATCGGCGCGATCCAGCCGTTTTCGGCGAACTCACCGATCCAGACGAGATCGACCAGCGCGATGGTCAGATCGCCGTTCGAGGTGAAGTTGAGCACCTGCTTTTCGCGGGTGTTCTCATAAGGCACGATCTCGTAATTGACCTTGATCCCCGTCTTCTTCTCGAATTCCGGCAGGAGCTTGATGATCGCGCGGTATCCCGGACGGTCCAGGAAGATCACATTGATCTCCGAACCATTGAAGGGCTTGGCAGCGGTTTCGAGCCAGTCCTCGGCGAAGGCCGTCGACGGCAGCGACGCCGCGCCGGCCATGAGCGCCAGGGCACTCAATGATGCATACAGAAATTTCCTCACGTCATCCTCCCTGTTTTGGTAACCCATTCGGATAGATCAGGCTCTTGATGTAGCCCGGCGCATTGTCCGCGTGGTTGCGGAACGTGTCGGGCGCCTCGTCCAGGCCGACCTGATGCGTCACCATCGACGCCACATCGACCTTTCCTCCAGCGACGAGTTCGATGGCGCGCGGATAGACCTCCCCCATCCGGCGCGCGAATTTGATCTTCAGCCCCCGGCGGCGGGCCTCGGCGGCAGGCAATGTGTAGGTATCGCCATCGGGAATGCCGACCAGAACGATGCGCCCGCCGATCTTCGCGGCAAGGACGGCATCGCGGAAGCCGAGCGGCGAATTGGTCGCCTCGATCACCAGCGGCGCGCCCTCGTGCTTCGTCCATTCGCGAATGTTCTCCACAGTCTCTCCCGTCCGCGCAGCGCCCATCCGCACCGCCATCGCCCGCCGGTGCTCTTGCGGGTCGACGGCCAGGATCTCGCCGGCGCCGGCCGCCTTCAAAACCTGCAGGATGAGCAGGCCGATCGGGCCGCAGCCGATCAGCGCCACCTGCTCCAGAAGCCGCGGCTTGGCGAGATCGACCGCATGGATGGCCACCCCCAGCGGCTCGAGCATCACCGCCTCCAGCGGGCTGAATGTCTCCGGCAGCGGCACGATCTGCGATTTTGGCACCCAGATGCGCTCCGTCATGGCGCCGTTGAAGGGCGGCGCGCCGATGAATTCCACATTCGGGCAGAGATTGGCATGCCCCCGCTCGCAGAACTCGCAATAGCCGCAGGCCTTGTTCGGATCGACGGCGACGAGCGCGCCGCGGGCAAGCTCCAACTCCTCCAGATCCTCGCAGAGATAGCCGCCGAACTCGTGCCCCGGCACGAAAGGCTCCTTCACCACCGCCGAGCCTATGCCGCCATCCTTGAAATAATGGAGATCCGAGCCGCAGAGCCCCACGGCGGCGACATCGATGAGCACTTCGTCCGGCTGGCCCTCGCGAAGATTGAATGGGGCGACATAAGCGTCGTGGGCTCCACGAATGAAAAGGGCACGGCTCATCAGGGCTTCCGGAAACAGCTTTTGGAAATGGATTTCGACAGTACGATACAAATGTAAAATACATTTTTCAAGTGTAAGTTCGATACCGAATTGCGGGGAAGACAGGCGTGAGAATGCCTTCCTTCGGCGGAAGGAAACTCATGTGTTCGGTGATGTGAAGCGGAACCAGCGCTTGCGATTCGATAACCATGCAAGGCTTCGGCTACTCTGCCGGCATTGCCGGGCGGCAACGGCCGCTCCATATATTTCTTTATTTGGAGACAGAACCATGTCGATGAAATCCTTGGCCATGGCTGCCGTGATCGGCTTTGCAGGGCTGTCGCTTTCCGGCTGCGTATCCGAAACCGGCTACTACGAGGGCTTTTACGGTCCACGCCCGTATTACGATCCCTACGACGACTACGACCGCAGCTATTACGGCGGCGGGATCTATTACGATCGCTACTACTATCGCGACCGGGACCGTTATCGCCGGCGTCACTGGGATCGCGATCGCGACCGTGATCGTCCCGATTTTAACCGTCCCGACCGGCCGGCTCGCCCCGACCGCTCGACCTATAGAAGCGATCGTCCGCAGCGCCAGATCATTCGGCGCAGCGATCAGCCTATCCGGTTCGAGACCACGCCGGAGGGCGGTCGCCGTCTGATCATTCCCGGCCGCACGCAGAATTAGACCCGTCTGGCTGACAACGCGGCACGGCAGGAGATCAGCTTGCGCCAGCCTCATCCCTTTGAGGATGGCGCCTACCCAATTTGCCTGAAAGGAGGCCGAGTTCCCCATGACCTCTTTTCAGAGTATTCTGTGGCTCCGATCCCGTTCGAGAGGATTCGGACACACATAAAAACAATGAATTGGACCGGTTTCCGGAATCAGAATGGGAACCGCTTCAAAAGGGGAACGAAAATGCCGCATTTAGCTCAGCTTTTCTTCAAGACCGCGATCATCTTTCTGATCATCGGCATCGGTATGGGCCTGCAGATGGCGATCTCGGAAAACCACGAGGTTCTGGGCGCCCACGCCCACGCAAACCTTCTGGGATGGGTCACCATGGCCCTCTTCGGCGTTTATTACGCGCTCAACCCACGCAAGGCCGAGAAGCGTCTCGCGATGCTTCAATATTGGGTTTATACGACGGGCGTGGTCATCATGGTGCCGTCGCTTTACATGATGCTGCAAGGCAATTCGGCCATGGAGCCCGTCGTCGCCGTCGCATCGCTGATCACCTTTGCCGGCGTTCTCCTGTTCGCCGTGATCGTTTTTTCGGGCAAGGAAACCGCCATCGCCCCGACTGCACAGGCATTGAATTAAAGCGGCAGCCCCTATCGGATAACGCTTTGCGAAACGATCCTGTGATTGGTTCTCGGCTCTGACATGGCCTAGATTGGAATTGCTGCGGGAACACAAACCCACTCCGGTGGATTTTGTCCGTACCCCCAGGTCATTCCCAGAAGAAAGGTATCCAAGCCATGTCAGACCCCACGGCAGCCAGATCCGGCACATTCGAAATCGGCGGAGACATCAGGATCAATCGTCTCGGCTTCGGCGCCATGCGCATCACCGGCCAGGGCATCTGGGGTGAACCGCAGGACCGGGCGGAGGCGCTCCGCACGCTGAAGCGCCTGCCCGCGCTCGACGTGAATTTCATCGATACCGCCGATTCCTATGGGCCCGATATATCCGAGAAGCTGATCCGTGAGGCCCTTCACCCCTATGACGGCATCCTCGTCGCCACCAAAGGCGGCCTGACCCGCACGGGGCCGGACCGGTGGATTCCGCTCGGGCGGCCGGAATATCTCATACAGCAGGCCCATAAGAGCCTGCGCAATCTGAGCGTCGAGCAGATCGGCCTGTGGCAGCTTCACCGTATCGATCCCAAGACGCCGCGCGACGAACAGTTCGACGCGGTCAAATCGCTCCTCGACGACGGCATCATCCGCCATGCGGGCCTGAGCGAAGTCTCCGTCGCCGACATCGAGGCAGCATCGCGCTTCTTCAAGGTGGCGACGGTGCAGAACCGCTATAACCTCGTCGACCGCACGAGCGAGGATGTGCTTGATTATTGCGAGAAGAACAATATTGGCTTCATTCCCTGGTATCCGCTGGCGGCCGGCGATCTCGCCAGGCCCAATTCGCTCATGGACACCATTGCCAAGCGCCACGGCATGGCGCCGAGCCAGGTTGCGCTGGCATGGGTGCTGAAACGAAGCCCGGTGATGCTGCCCATTCCCGGCACGTCGAAGGTGGCGCATCTGGAAGAGAATGTCGTCGCCGCGGGCATTGAACTCTCGGACCAGGATTTCCAGGCCCTCGACCGGGAAGGCAAGGCCCAGTTCAAAGGCTGACGGCACCCGCCTGATTATTTTTTGCCCGCTCGTCAGTGCGCGGGATTAAACCGGCTTCTGCGGTGTTCTCGGCAGCAGGACATGTTGCGGGAAGGACCTTGTCATGTTGCGCAGAGCATTGCTGCCGGCTGCGGTCGCCGGGCTGCTTATATCGGGCGCGGCCGAAGCCGATACTTTGGCCGATGTCGCAGGCCGCTACACCATCGCACCATCATCGAGCATAAAATTTCTGGTCGCCCAGGTCGGTGGCGGCGGAATTTCAGGAAGGTTTCCGCAGTTTTCCGGCACGATCGAGCTTGATCCCGGCAATATCGGCCATGCCCGCGTGATGTTCAGCCTCGCTCCGGGCAGTGTGACGACGGGCGAAGCGCGCGTTGAGAAATTCCTGCGCTCCGACGCGGTTTTCGATGCCGCCGCCTATCCCACGATCACGTTCCGCTCGATCCGCGTCACCCCCGTCGATGCCAACACCGCCGCCATCGACGGCATTCTCGTCGCACGCGGCAAGTCGCGCCAGGAAAGATTCACCGCGACGCTCATCAAACATGATAGCCGCAGTGTCACCTTCCATGTCGTCGGCGACGTGCTCCGCTCTCCTTACGGCATGGATGTCGGCACGCCGATCTATTCCAATGTCGTCAGATTCGACATGATCGTGCAGGGCCGACGATTCTAGAAAAATCGGCGCCGGTCGGGAATAAAATCGCACAGGAATTGTTGTCTTCTTCGCGGGGAAGAAATCCCACCCAACCCAAGGAGACGCCGATGTCCATTCGTTTGATGTTTTTCACCACCGCCGCGCTCGCTTTCGCAATCCCCCTCGCCCATGCCGATGACTATGCCGCAGGTGCGATCAAATCGATGAAGACTGACAAGGGGGAAGTGCTGACCGACGCCAAGGGAATGACGCTCTACACGTTCGACAAGGACAAGAAGGGAAAATCGAACTGCTATGATCAATGTGCCATGAAATGGCCTCCGCTGGAGGCTGCGAAGGGCGCTTCCGCAAAGGGCGATTACACGCTCGTCAAGCGCAAGGATGGCACCATGCAATGGGCCTATGAAGGCAAGCCGCTCTATCTCTGGCAGAATGACAAGAAGCCCGGCGATATGACGGGCGACGGTGTCGGCGGCGTCTGGCACGTCGCGAAGGAGTAGCATTGCATGTCGCAGCTCTTGGACGAGATCGAAAGCTGCGTGCCCGCGCTCAGGCGCTACGCGCGGGCGCTGACGCATGATGCCGATACCGCCGACGATCTCGTCCAGGACTGCCTCGAGCGGGCGATCCGCAAGAGCGGACTTTGGCACCCCTCAGGGCCGTTGAAGGCCTGGCTGTTCAGGATCCTCCTGAACATCTATCGCAACGATTTGAGACGGCGCCGCCGCTCGCCCGATCCTCTTCCCTTCGACATGCTGCCGAACGAGCCGCAGGGGCTTGCCGCCCAGCCCGGCCGCCTGGCCCTTGCAGAAACCGCACGGGCGATGCAGTCGCTTCCCTCGGAACAGCGCGAGGCGCTGCTTCTGATCGTTATAGAAGGCATGAGCTATGCCGATGCAGCGTCGGTGCTGGGCGTCCCCATCGGCACGCTGATGTCGCGGCTGGGGCGGGCGCGGGCGACGCTGCGACAACTGACCGAAACGGGAGTACCGCGATTGAGGACCGTGAAATGAGCCGCGACAGGAAAAACATCACCGACGAGGCCCTCCACGCCTATGTCGACGGCGTTCTGGAAGATCCTGATCGCGCCGCCGTTGAAGAACATCTGGCGCAGAGCCCGGCGGATGCCGAAACCGTCGCAAGCTGGTCCCGCCAGAACGAGACGCTGCGGGCGCTCTACGGCCATGCGGGAGACGAACCCGTGCCGGCGCATCTGGACGTCTATCGCATTGCCGACGATCACAAAGGCTTGTCCGGCAACTGGCGGCGCATGGCGGCCGCCGGCATCCTGCTTTTTGCGCTGGGTGCGGCGGGCGGCTGGTTCGGGCAAAACCTGGCAGGTTCCACACGAATGGCGGCAATGCCGCTCGTCAATGAAGCCGTCGCGGCGCATAACCTCTATGCCCGCGAGATCATCCACCCCGTCGAGGTGAAGGCCGACCAGCGTGCCCATCTCGCCACCTGGCTGTCGAAGCGCCTCGACCGCCCGCTCGATATCCCCGACCTCCGGGCACTGGGCTTCGAGCTGGTCGGCGGCAGGCTTCTCCCCGCCGGCAACGGGCCGGCCGCCCAGTTCATGTATGAGGACAAGACCGGCCGCCGCGTCACGCTCTATATCGTGCCGACACCGGAGGGGCCTGAAACCTCGTTCCGCTATGCGACGCTCGACGGGCTGGAATCCTTCTTCTGGCGGGACGAGACGATCAGTTGCGCGCTCGTCGGCAACCTGCCGCGGGAGGAACTGCGGGGGATCGCGATGCAGGCCTATAAGGAACTCGGTTGAAAGCATCAGGCCAATGTGGCGCAACACGCAAAAATCCTATGGCTGGGTTGCCATCCTGTTTCACTGGACGATCGCCGTCCTTTTCCTGTGCCAGATCCCGCTCGGCTATCTGACGCAAGCCATCCAGAACAGGCCGGCCCTGCAATTCGAGCTCTACCAATGGCATAAATCCATCGGATTTCTGGTTCTCGCCCTCGCCGTGCCACGCCTTCTCTGGGTTCTCATGACCGTGAGACCGCGCCCGCTACCCGAAACGACGCGTCTCGAGGCGACAGGCGCCCGGGCCGCCCATCTCGCCCTGTTATTGCTTACGATCCTGGTGCCGCTGGCCGGCTGGGCGGTTGCCTCGACCTCGCCGCTGCGCATTCCGAGCTATGTCTTCAATTTGCTTGTGATCCCGCCGCTGCCCCTCACCCCTTCGGAACGGCAGGAGATATTCTGGTCGAACGTTCACGCATTGCTTGCCTATGGCGGTGGCGTGATCGCCCTCCTCCATATTCTGGCAGCACTCCGCCATCATTTCGTCCTGCATGACGGCACGCTCATCCGCATGCTTCGCCCGCACGACCATTGATGCTCGGCTCTCGGCGTACTCACGAAGATTTCATACGCCGAGCGCGCCCGGTGCCATGCAATTACGCCAATACGAACACAATCTGCCTGTAGCTTACTATATGTACTATAATGGCTGTCCCTGGTTCGAACAGGCAACCGATCATTCAGGAGTTGATAATATGAATGATGTGACATTCGCCGAACTGGATGCAAAACTCGATGAATTGACGCGGAAGCTGAGAAGCTTCGCCGGATTACAGACAAGCGGCGCGCTGACGCCGGCACAGACATTCGAATTCGCCGAAATCGATGAAAGGGCCAGGCAGCTCCAGACAAGGCTTCGGGCCAAGTTGGACGATGCCCATGGCGTCGACTGGGAACTCCTCAAGCTCGAATTCCAGAAAGACCTCTTACTGCTCACCAACAGTTTCCGGGGCTGGGCGGAGCATTTGGACAAGCGCTTCAACAACGCGCATTAGCCACTCGTCGGCTGTCAGGATAAGCCTAACCTGCGGAAAATAACGCGCTCTCCGCCTTCCCTGGCGCACGGCACTCCGCTATGTCTGGGATTATTCCAAAACCGCAGGTGCAGTGCCGTGTCCCATCAGCCGAATTCCACCGAAGCCCGAGATATCGCCTATCAGCTCCATTCCTATACCAACGCCCGCAAGTTCGAGGCCGAAGGTTCCCTCGTCATCGAGCGCGGCGAAGGCATCTACGTCTTCGATAACAACGGCAAGCGCTATATCGAGGGGATGGCGGGGCTCTGGAGCGTCGCCGTTGGTTTCGGCGAAAAGCGCCTGATCGAAGCCGCGACGCGGCAGATGGCGAAGCTGCCCTATTACCACACCTTCACGCAGAAAACGCACGGCCCTTCCGTCGACCTGGCGGAAAAGCTGATCGCCATGGCGCCCGTGCCGATGTCGAAGGTCTATTTCACCAATTCCGGCTCCGAGGCCAACGATACGGTGGTGAAGCTCGTCCGCTACCGCTCCAATGCGCTGGGCCTGCCGGAAAAGAAGAAGATCATCTCGCGTTTCAAGGGCTATCACGGCGTGACGCTGGCGAGCGCCAGCCTGACCGGCCTGCCCAACAATCACCGCTCCTTCGACCTGCCGCTGCCCGGCATCCTGCACACCACATGCCCGCATTACCGGGCGGGCTCGGTTCCCGGCGAAAGCGAGATGGAGTTCTCCAAGCGGTGCGCCAAGGATCTGGAAGATCTGATCCTGAGCGAGGGACCGGAAACCATCGCCGCCTTCATCGGCGAGCCGGTGATGGGCGCCGGCGGCGTGATCGTGCCGCCCACCGGCTATTGGCAGGCGATCCAGGCGGTTCTCAGGAAATACGATATCCTGCTGATCGCTGACGAAGTCATCTGCGGCTTCGGCCGCACAGGCGAGATGTTCGGCTCGGGGAAATACGGCATCGAGCCCGACATCATGACGCTGTCGAAGCAGCTCTCCTCCTCCTATCTGCCGATCTCCGCCGTGCTGATCAACGACCGCGTCTATCAGCCGATCGCCGATGAATCCGCCAATATCGGCACCTTCGGCCATGGCTATACCGCCAGCGGCCACCCCGTCGCCGCCGCGGTGGCCCTGGAAAACCTCGCCATCATCGAGGAACGGGACCTCGTCGGAAACGCCCATCTGCTGAGCCCGCGCTTCCTGGCGCGGTTGCGCGCGCTGGAAGCTCATCCGCTGGCGGTGGAGGCCCGCGGCGTTGGCCTGATCGGCGCACTGGAAGTCTATCACGCCGCCTTTGCCGACGAGCCGGGCGTGCTCGGCGCCATGATCAACCGCGCCATGCACGAGCGCGGCCTGATCGGCCGCAACATGGGCGACGCCATGGCCTTCTGCCCGCCGCTGATCGTCACGGAGGCGCAGATCGATGAGATATTCGACATAGCCGAGGCATCGCTCAATGAGGTCCATGCGGTGATTGATAAAGGCGGGGCGGGCTGACACGCCCGCCCCTTGCCCCTCAAACCACCGGTGGATTGAGCCTGGCGAAGCCCTCCTGCCGCCGATAGGGAAATAGGGATAAGGTGCGGTGACCTCGCTCGCCTTATCAAGCCTGTCGACCTGTTCGGGCGTCAGCGACCAGCCGACGGCGCCGAGGTTCTGGCGCAGCTGCTCCTCGTTGCGCGCGCCGATGATGACCGATGAGACGGTCGGGCGCTGCAAGAGCCAGTTGAGCGCGATCTGCGGCACCGTCTTGCCGGTTTCTCCCGCTATCTCATCCAGCACATCGATGATCCGGTAGAGCCTCTCATCATCCACCGGTGGACCGTATTCGGCGGTCTGGTGCAGGCGGCTCTGCTCTGGCAGCGGCTGGCCTCGGCGGATCTTGCCGGTGAGGCGTCCCCAGCCCAGCGGGCTCCAGACCAGCGCGCCGACACCCTGGTCGAGGCCGAGCGGCATCAGCTCCCATTCATAGTCACGCCCGACCAGCGAGTAATAGGCCTGATGCGCGACATAGCGCGTAAGCCCATGCCTTTCCGCCACCGCCAGCGATTTCATCAGCTCCCAGCCGGAGAAGTTGGAAACGCCCACATAGCGGAGCTTTCCGGCGCGCACGAGATCGTCGAGTGTCGACAGCACCTCCTCGACCGGCGTTCCCGCATCGAAGGCGTGCAGCTGCAGGAGATCGATATAGTCCGTGCCGAGCCGGCGCAGCGCGTCCTCGACACTCTTGATCAGTCTCGAGCGCGACGTGCCCGCATCGTTCGGCCCCTCGCCCATCGGCAGGCCGGTCTTGGTCGAGATGATCACCTGATCGCGCCGGCCCTTGATCGCCGCACCCAGCACCTCCTCCGAAGCGCCGTTCGAATAAACATCGGCGGTATCGAACAAATTGACCCCGGCTTCCAGGCAGATATCGATGAGCCGCCGTGCCTCATCGACGTCCGTATTGCCCCAGGCGCCGAAAAGCGGTCCCTGCCCGCCGAACGTCCCCGCACCGAAGCTCAAGGCGGGAACCCTGAGGCCGGATGCACCCAGATGTCTGTATTCCATGATTGTTTCTCACTTGTGATGTTGATCGGGACAAATTTTCAGGCGTTGCCGGCAGTCGCGCAGGCGAGCGCCGGCCTTTGGTCGAGGCGGATGCTGAGGAGCGCGACGGCAAAGCCGGCGAGCGTGATCAGTGCGGCGACGAGCGGGATCGCGCCGAGGCCCGGCCCGTGATCGATCACCGCGCCGCCGGCCCAGGCGCCGAGCGCATTGCCGAGATTGAAGGCGGCGATGTTGAAGCTCGAGGCAAGGCTTTGCCCTGCGCCTTCCGCTTTCGACAGCACCCACATCTGCAGCGGCGCGACAGTCGCGAAGGCGGCCGCACCCAGCAGACCGACGAATGCGACGGCCGCGATCCGGTCGTGCAGCGCAAAGGTCATGAGGCCGAGCACGACGGCAAGCGCGACGAGAGTACCGATAATGGTCTTCACCAGATGCCGGTCGGCAAGCTTGCCGCCGACAAGGTTGCCGACGATCAGCCCGCCGCCGAAAACGAGCAGGATCGGCGAGACCGCGCCTTCCGCAAAGCCGGTGATGCGCGTCAGCGCCGGCGCGATATAGGTGAATACTGTGAAGACACCGGCATAGCCGAGCACCGTCGTCAAAAGACCGAGCAGCACCGGCCGCCGCGCCAGCGCCTTCAAATCGGCGCGCCAGTCGCTGGCCTCGGGCGCGGTTTTGTCGGTGGGGACAAGCAGTGCAATGATGGCAAGCGCGATGGCTCCGACCAGCGCCACCGCCCAGAAGGCCGCGCGCCAGCCGAATTGCTGGCCGAGCCAGGTGCCGAAGGGAACGCCGAGAATATTGGCGACGGTAAGCCCGGTGAACATGACGGCGATGGCCGAGGCGCGCTTGTCCGGCGCGACGAGGCTGGTCGCCACCACCGACCCCACGCCGAAGAAGGTGCCATGGGCGAAGGCGGTGAGCACCCGCGCCGCCATCAGGAAGCCGTAGTCCGGCGCCAGTGCGCAGGCTGCATTGCCGAGGGTGAAGATCACCATCAGGCCGATGAGCACCGCCTTGCGCGGCCAGCGAGCGGTCAGGGCGGTGAGAACAGGCGCACCGGCGACGACGCCAAGCGCATAGCCGGAGATCAGAAGGCCCGCCGTGGCGATCGTGACACCGAGATCGGTACTGACCTCCAAAAGCAGGCCCATGATGACGAATTCCGTGACGCCGATGCCGAAAGCGCCGGCGGTCAGGGCATAAAGAGCCAAAGGCATGGGAATTGAGCCTCTTCCATAATGATTGCGGTGATCGGAATATGGACCGTTGGCTTAGGATGATGTAGAGACCTTACAGGAATAGTATTTGTGAATTGAATTCATCATGAGCCGCATCGACATCAATCGCTTCGGCGAAATGGAAGTCTTCGTGAAGGTGGTGGAAATGGGCGGTTTTTCAGCCGCCGCGCGCGCCTGCCACATGACGCCATCGGCCGTCAGCAAGCTGATCGCCCGGCTGGAGATGCGGCTTGGGGCGAGGCTCGTCAACCGGTCTACCCGCAAGCTGCAGCTGACCCCGGAAGGTTGTGCCTTTTATGAGCGCAGCACCCGCATTCTCGCCGATCTCGACGAGGCCGAACGCAATGCCTCATTCGGTGAAAAGCCCGTCGGACGCATCCGCCTCAATACCAACGCCTCTTTCGCCACCCATATCCTGGCGCCGGTCCTGCCCGAGTTCTTGAGCCAATATCCCGGTATCGCGCTCGATATCGTGCAGACCGATGCCGTGGTGGACCTGCTTGCCGAGCGCACCGATGTGGGCGTACGCGCCGGCCCGATGAAAAGTTCCCGCCTCATCGCGCGCAAGCTTGGCGCGACACGCATGATGATCGTCGCTGCCCCCCGCTATCTCGAACGATTTGGGGAGCCGAAGACGCTCTCCGAACTGGAAAAGCACAATCGCATTGCCTTCTGCTATGCCAGGACGGTCCAGGGATGGCCGCTTCTCCATCAGGGTGAGGTCATCGCGCTTCCTGTCACCGGCAGCGTCCAGGTCAATGATGGCGAGGCCATGCGGCGCCTGGTGCTTGCAGGAGTCGGTCTTGCCCGGCTGGCCGCCTTCGCCGTCCGCGAGGATATCGAGGCCGGCCGCCTCAAGCCGGTCATGGAAGACTTCAACCCCGGCGATCTGGAAGAGGTGCACGCCGTCTATCTCGGTCAGGGTGGCCCCCTCCCCGCCCGCGTGCGCGCGCTCCTCGATTTTCTCGCCGAACGCGCCCGGGTGAAGTGAGCCGGATCAATCGGAATCCTGCGCCTCGGTATCCGCGGCCCTCGCCCGGAACAGGCCCCAGCGCCGCGGCTGCGCATTGTTGAGATTGGCCTTGCCGCCCGCCTCCGCCTGCCCGGCATGGGCCAGGATCGAGTCCTCAGGCGGATAGGAAAGCGTATCGGTCATCTCCTCCTTCTCCGCAACGGAGAAATCGGGGAATGGCAGCTTCTGCTCGGCGCGCCATGCGGCGACCCGCTCTTCCGCCTCTGCGCGTTTTTCCTCGTCGATCGGCAGATCGCTGCTCTTGTATTCGACCGCCGACGGGAAGGCGAACTGCACGCCGGCATCGTCCATGATCTTGATGATGCGCATGAAAATATCCTCGCGGATGGCAAGGAATTCGGCGTGATCGGAGGTCTTGATATAAGTGAATATCTCGACATCGAGCGAATATTCGCCGAAATTGACGAAACGCACCCGGCAGGGATCCTCCACGACACGCGGATGCGCAATGAGCAGCTGGCGCAACTGCGCCAGCACATAGCGCAGCTGATCGGCGGTCGTCTCATAGCGCAATTGCAGCGTGGTGACGAAACGGATACGGTCTCGCCTTGCATAATTCTCGATCTGCATATTGGCGAATTCAGAATTCGGGACAGAAATCACGGTGCGGTCGAGCGAGCGCACGCGCGTCGACCGCATGCCGATATGCTCCACCGTGCCCAGCATGTCGCCGAATTTGCAGAAATCGCCGACGCTGACCGGCCGGTCGGCGTAGAGCGTCAAGCCGGAGAGGAAGTTCTGCAGCGTCGGTTGCGCGGCCAGCGCCACCGCCAGGCCGCCGATGCCGAGCCCCGCCAGCACATGCTGGTAGGGAATGGAAAAGACGTTGGCGAGAAGCAGGAAGGCCGCCACGATGACCGCCACGCGGGCAACGCCGGTGAGGAGCGCAATCAGCGTCTCGTGATAACCAGGCACCACCCAGCGCTGGCGATAGCTGTCGGCGACAGTGCCGATCAGGTGCCAGAGGATGGGAACGGCGCCGACCAGTATGCCCACCCAGGCAAGCGCCTTGACAGGCGTGGCCACCAGATCAGGCAGGCCGAGGAGACGCAGCGCGACAAGCAGGAACAGGCCGAGCACGATCGCCCGCACCGACCATTGCAGCACCCGCAAGACCGGCTCGGACTGGCTGGACCAGCTGGCGGAACCGCGGCTGGAAAAGGCGTGGATGACGGTGTTGACCAGAAAGCCGGAGATGATGCCGAGCAGCCCGAATATGCCGAGCAGCAGCCATTGCCATCGGTCGATCGGACCGGCCCGCTTGAGCAGGTCGGGGCTGATCGAACGGGCGAACGACCGCGCCTTGAAATAGGGATCGTCTGAGGCGAAGGCCGCAAATTCGGGAGCGACCGGCGTATCCTCCACCGCTGCATAAAGCCTGCGGATATTGTGCAGCGTCTCCGGCGTGAACTGCCAGATCACGCCATGATCGGCAGTCTCCACCGGGCCGACAACGATATTGCCCGCCGGATGCTGGAAAAAGACGAAAGGTGTCTTGCTCCCGGGATCATCCGGAATTTCCTGCCAATAGACATAGCCGATCCGGTCGATCACCTTCTTGAGATACCGGCTGAGCAATGGCGCTTCGTCGCCGCGCACGGCAGCGCTCAGATCTTCCATGTTCAGCGTGCTTTCGGCATCCTTCTCGCTGCCGTTGGAAAAGCCGCTCAACAGCATCTTGAACGTATCGCGCGGTGTCCTCAGATTGTCAGAGTCGGCCACGGCATCCACCGGTTCGCCGCGCGCTTTCATCAGTTCCTCGCGCTTTGCCTGCAGGGCGGCGAGCGGCGGCCCGACGATGAACCACTTGTCGCCCTCGCGCCGGAAGGCGGCGTCGAACGTCACATTCGTATCGTACTGGCCGAGTTTTGCGGTGACTTCGTCGCCCTGGATCCGGTCATGCGGGATGGTCCAGAGGCGGAAGGTCAGGAGGTCGATGACGGAATAAAGTTCATGCACGTAATCGCTGATGTTGAGGCCGGCGCGGTCTGCCTCGCTGACATTGACGAGGCTGGCGGCCTTGGCCACCAGCGCCATGCCGCCGCCCGCGCTGCGCGAGACGCCGTCGGCACCGCTCTCGTTCATCGCCTGGAGGAAAGAGCGCATCGTGGTCATCGGGTTCGACTGGTCGATCTGCACGCTCTGATACTGCTCGGCATCCACCCGCACCCCGGTCCACCATTCCCCGGTGGCATATGCGAAGCGGCCCATGAAGCTGGAGCCGTCGGGCGATTGGACGAAAAGGATTTCACCCTGGCGGTCCCCCTCGATCCAGCGACCGATCAGCTGCCGGCCGACGGCCTTGGCCTCGATGCGGCCGCCATAAAGCGGATAGTGGCCGACGACCTCCGCGCCCGTCTGCTCGAACGTGACCTGCGCACCACCGCCGGTCCATTTCGTATCCCATACGCCCGCCCAGTTGGCGGTCTCCTGAGACTGGACTTCCGTTGCGGAGACGACCAGGCAAAGAAACGAAAGCAACAATAAGAGAAAAGTGGAATGCCGCAAGGACGACAGCAGTTCCCCCAAATTCCGGATCATGAGCATCGAGGTCCCCTCGTGATCTCCGATCGTACAACGGGCTATGGAATCATCCCGCCATAAACGATCGCCGCCACGCTGATCTTAACGCGGCCTCCGCATATTTCTACAGCGATAATATATCTTCCCTAACCAGAAGTATCGAAACACGGCCGGCAGCAGGAATTGTTGTAAAAGCCGGCTCGGCTCAACAAGACCTCAAAAGGTCGGCGGCGTGCAGGCGCTGACGATCTCGCACGGCACCGGGCCGATGCAGCGGAAGCGATGCGGACGCCGGCTCTCGAAATAATAAGCGTCTCCCGGGCCAAGGATACGACGTTCACTCCCCACTGTCACCTCGATGCGCCCGCTGATCACCACGCCGCCCTCCTCGCCTTCATGCACGAGCGGTACCCTGCCTGTATCGGCACCGGGCTCATAGCGCTCCTTCAATATCTGCAGCGAGCGGGCGAAGAGATTGTCACCCACCTGCAGATAGGAGATCTTGCCCTTGCCGATCTCGACGAGTTCGTCCGCCTGATAAAAGGCCTTGAGCGGCGCATCCGGCTCGATCGCGAAGAATTCCGACAGGCCGATCGGTATGCCGTCGAGAATGCGTTTCAACGCGCCGACCGAAGGATTGGTCTGGTTGGACTCGATCAGCGAAATGGTGGAGTTGGTCACGCCAGCCCGTTTTGCCAGCTCGCGCTGGGAGAGATTGTGCCGCATGCGGACGTAACGCAGCCTGCCGCCGATATCGATGCTCATGATGCCAGGCACTCCGGTGTTTATTATGTTTGATATACGGTAAATCTCACTTTTCTGCCAAGCAATATCAATCATTTACAGATGACCAGAAAAGGACTTGTTGCCCTATGCGGAGCGTGCCCTTCTTCATTTGGAGAAGGGAGTTCCGCCATGCTGACCAAAGCCAACACGCCGAGCCTTGAAAACTACTGGATGCCGTTCACCGCCAATCGGCAGTTCAAGGCGGCGCCCCGCCTCCTCGCCGGCGCCGAGGGCATGTATTATACCGATGTCGACGGCGGAAAGGTGCTGGACGGAACCGCGGGCCTGTGGTGCGTCAATGCTGGCCATGGCCGCAGGCGCATCGCCGAGGCCGTGGAACGCCAGCTCACCGTGATGGATTACGCCCCCTCCTTCCAGATGGGGCATCCGGTCGTCTTCGATTTTGCCGAAAAGCTTGGCGAGCGCGCGCCGGGCGGGCCGGACGCCAAGCTCGACCGGATATTCTTCACCGGGTCGGGTTCGGAATCCGTCGATACGGCCCTCAAGATCGCCATCGCCTACCAGCGCGCCATCGGCCAGGGAACGCGCACCCGCGTCATCGGCCGCGAGCGCGGCTATCACGGCGTCGGCTTCGGCGGCATTTCGGTCGGCGGCCTCGTCAACAACCGCCGCGTCTTCCCGACGCTCCCCGGCACCGATCATTTGCGCCATACGCATGATCCGGAGCGCAACAGCTTCGTCAAGGGCCTGCCCGCCCATGGCGCCGAGCTTGCCGACGATCTGGAGCGGCTCGTCGCCCTGCATGGAGCCGAGACCATCGCGGCCGTCATCGTCGAGCCGGTTGCGGGTTCGACCGGCGTCCTCCTGCCGCCCAAGGGCTATCTCGAGCGGCTCCGGGCGATTGCCGACAAGCACGGCATTCTCCTGATCTTCGACGAGGTCATCACCGGCTTCGGCCGCCTCGGCACACCTTTCGCGGTGGACTATTTCGGCGTCGTCCCCGATCTCGTTACCACCGCCAAGGGCCTCACCAACGGCTCGATCCCGATGGGCGCCGTCTTTGCCAGCCGCAAGGTGCACGACGCGCTGATGCAGGGGCCGGAAAGCCAGATCGAGCTCTTCCACGGCTACACGTATTCCGGCCATCCGGCGGCCTGCGCGGCGGGGCTGGCGACGCTGGAAATCTATGAGGAGGAAGGGCTTCTCACCCGCGGCGCCGAGCTCGCCACCCATTGGCAGGATGCGATGCATGCGTTGAAAGGCTTGCCCCATATCATTGACATCCGCACCATCGGCCTTGTGGTCGGCATCGAGCTCGCCTCGCGCGAGGGTGCGGTCGGCGCCCGCGCCTATGAGGTCTTCACCGATCTCTTCAAAAAGGGCCTGCTCGTCCGCGTCACCGGCGACACCATCGCCCTCTCGCCACCGCTGATCGTCGAGCGCGGTGAGATCGATACGATGGCCTCCATGCTCGGCGACAGCATCAAGCAGGTGGCTTGATCTGAGCTTTCGGGTCAAAACGTCGGCGCTCCCATTGATATGAAGCGTCTTCGGGTATGATGCCGAAACCGCGAAGCGGCTTTCCGTTTGGAGCGTTCCGGAATGGATCATCGGGTCAAGCCCGATGATGACGATTGCAAGGGTGTTTTCCGCCAATCGCCAATGTTGGAGACGGGCGGAGACCTCTCCAGCTCGTCATCCTCGGGCTTGACCCGAGGACCCATTCCGGAACATTGCCACTCCATCAGCGTCAGACATTAAGGCCATTGCCCCTCAGGGCAGCCCTGAATCCACAAAGCAGAAACCGCGTCCAACACCTTGAAAAGACTCACCCCTGCGCTGGCGTGAAGCGAGCAACGAGGGCGTGACTGTCGCCGGAATAGGTCAGCCGCACATGGGTGATCGGCTGGCCGGCATTCCAGGTCCGCCGCTCGATGACGAGACAGGGTGCGCCCTCGGCGATGGCCAGTGCATCCGCCGTCTCCCTGTCCGCTGCGATGGCGCGGATACTGTGCTCGGCATTGCTCCACGGAACGCGGTCGATAAGCCAGGGACCGGGTGCCATCTCGCGAAAGTCCTCGCCATCGGCTTCCGGCACGGCGCTGAGATTGATGATGCGCTCCTCAAGGCAGAAGGGGCGCGGCCCGGCGAAATGCCGGCAGGAAAGGTCGAGCAGCGCGGCATCAGGCTCGACATCCAGGCGCTTGCGGTCCGAAGCGCCGGCCTTGCGCTTCTTCGCCTTCACCAGCTCGTAGCGATAGGGCAGCCCAAGCTGTTTCACCTCCTCGCGGATATCGTGGATCTCCAGGATCGCCGCCTGCGATTGCGGATGGGAAACGAAACTGCCCGAACGCCGCTTGCGCTCGATCAGCCCCGCCTTGGCAAGCTGCGTCAGCGCCTTGTTCACCGTCATCCGGGAACAGCCATATTGCTCGGTCAGCTCGTGCTCGAACGGAATGCGATAACCCGGCGGCCAGTCGCCGGAGAGAATATGCGCCTCGATATCGCCGAGAATGCGCTGATGCAGCGAGGCGGGCGGGCTCTCGTTTCCATCAGGTCCGTTCCGGCCATTGAACTTATCCGTCATTCACCTCGTCCGCTCGAATCTATGTGCCACTGCAACTTTGGACTGCACGGGCGAGAATGAAAATACAAAACGTCCCGCCGATCGATCATCCCAAAAGAAGCTCTCTCAGCACGGCATCGAATGCCCGCGCCGCCTGATCGCGCAGGCGATGCCGGCCGCCTTCCACCTGCTTCACGCCGCGCACCCAGACGCTGTCGACCTTGGCGCGCCCGGCAAAAATCCAGCCATCCAGGATCGCATCGTCTTTCGCTCCGGCAAGCCTCTGCGTATCGAGCGAGACCAGATCCGCCGCCTGCCCGATGGCAATGCCTTCGCCCGGAACGCCGAGTGCCGCGCTTCCCCCCGCAAATGCACCGTCATAAAGGGCGCGGCCGGTCGAGCCCTCAGCCACAGCCAGGACATTGCGGGCGCGATGCAGGAGACGCTGCGAATATTCAAGCTGCCGCAGCTCATCCGCAATGCCGATCAGCACGTTGGAATCCGAGCCGATGCCGAAGCGGCCGCCATGCGCGGTAAAGAGCGGCGCCTGGAAAGTGCCGTCGCCGAGATTGGCTTCCGTCACCGGGCAAAGTCCGGCAATTGCCCCGCTTGCTGCCATGCGGCGCGTTTCCTCATCCGTCATGTGGGTAGCGTGGATCAGGCAGCAGCGGCCGTCGATTTCGGCATTGTCCAGAAGCCATTCGACCGGGCGCAGGCCCGACCAGGCGATGCAGTCCTCGACTTCCTTTACCTGTTCGGCAATGTGGATATGCACAGGCGCCTGCGGCAGAAGACTGGCGACTTCAGCGAGTTCGCGCGGCGTCACCGCGCGCAGGCTGTGCGGCGCGACACCGAGAACCGCCCCGTCGAGCGACGCCACCAGCGGCGCGCAACCGTCGATCAGGCGTGTGAAGCTATCGATATCATTGATGAAGCGCCGCTGCCCATCATTCGGCGCAGCCCCGCCAAAGGTCGAGTGGGCATAGAAAACCGGCAGCAGCGTCAGCCCGATGCCGCTCTGCCCGGCGGCGGATACGATGCGCGCCGCCATCTCCGCGATATTGCCGTAAGCGCTGCCGTCCCGATCGTGATGCAGATAGTGGAACTCGCCGACGCGGGTGAAGCCGGATTCCAGCATCTCGATATAAAGCTGCAGGGCGACGGCCTCCACCTGTTCCGGCGTCATGGAGAGCGCAAAGCGGTACATCACATCCCGCCAGCTCCAGAAGCTGTCGGCCGACGGACCGCGCCGTTCAGCCAGCCCCGCCATGCCGTATTGGAAAGCGTGGCTGTGCAGATTCGGCATTCCCGGCAGAATGGCCGCATGGCGCTCGTCATCAGGCTGCGCCTCCACATCGGTCTCGACCGAAGCGATCACCCCGCCGGACAGCGAAATGCGCACGTCACGCGCCCAGCCACCGGGCAGCAGCGCGCATCCCGCATGAATGACGGCCGCTCTTCCGCCGGCGTTGACCATGTCGTTTCCCGCATCATTTACTGTCACAGCGCTCTCCTTGTCGAATGGCCGCCCTGCATCGGGCCACTTGCGATCATTCGAAATATGTATATACATTATCGTCAAACAGGGGAAGCAGGAAACCATCATGGCGGAAAGCACCGACCACCGCAAAGACCGGCTCTGGCGCAATGCGCGGCTGGCTACGCTCAACGAAAACCTGCCCGGCCTCGGCATCGTGGAAAAGGGTGCGGTGGCCGTCCGGGATGGGCGCATCGCCTATGCCGGACCGGAGATGGACCTCCCCTCCTCCCTCTCTGCGCTGGAAGAGATCGACTGCGAAGGCCGCTGGATCACCCCCGGCCTGATCGACTGCCACACCCATCTCGTCTACGCCGGAAACCGCGCGCATGAATTCGAGATGCGGCTCGCCGGCGCGACCTATGAAGAGGTGGCGAAGGCGGGCGGCGGCATCGTCTCCTCGGTCAAGGCGCTGCGGGCCGCCAGCGAAGAGGATTTGCTGCGCGAGACCCTGCCCCGTCTCGACGCGCTGATTGCCGAAGGCGTCACCACCGTCGAGGTCAAGTCCGGTTACGGGCTCGATCTGGAAAACGAGCGCAAATCATTGAAGGTCGCGAGGCTGCTCGCAAACCAACGCTCCGTAACCGTGCGTACGACCTTTCTCGGTGCGCATGCCCTGCCCCCCGAAGCCGATGGCGACAAACAGGCTTACATCGACCGCGTTACCGATGAGATGCTGCCGGCGATCGCTGCCGATGGGCTCGCCGACGCCGTCGACGGCTTCTGCGAAGGCATCGCCTTTTCGCCGGAGCAGATCGCCCGGGTTTTCCGCGCGGCAAAGGCACATGGGCTGCCGGTCAAGCTCCATGCCGACCAGCTTTCAAACCTGCACGGCGCAAAGCTCGCCGCCGAATTCGCCGCGCTCTCCGTCGACCATATGGAATATACCGACGAGGCCGGCATCATAGCGATGGCCAAGGCCGGCACCGTCGCGGTGCTGCTGCCGGGCGCGTTCTACTTCATTCGCGAAAAGCAGCTGCCGCCCGTCGAGGAACTGCGCAGGCACGGCGTCAAGATCGCCATTGCAACCGACAGCAATCCCGGCACCTCGCCGCTGACGTCACTGCTCCTCACCATGAATATGAGCGCGACGCTCTTCCGCCTGACGGTTGATGAATGCATCGCCGGCGTGACGCGGGAAGCCGCGCGCGCCCTCGGCATTCTCGCCGAGACCGGAACGCTCGAAACCGGCAAATGGGCCGACCTCGCCATCTGGGATATCGAGCGCCCGGCGGAACTTGTCTATCGCATGGGCTTCAATCCCCTGCACCGGCGCATATGGAGGGGAGAATGACCACATTCATGCTTGAGCCCGGCTCCGTACCGCTGCGTACGCTTGAAGCCATCTACTGGACGGGTGCCTCGGCGCGGATCGACCCATCATTTCACCCAGCGATCGAAAAGGCCTCTGCGCGGATCACCGAGATCGCGGGCGGCGATCAGCCGGTCTATGGCGTCAACACCGGCTTCGGCAAGCTGGCGAGCATCCGCATTGATGCCGCCGATGTTGCCACGCTCCAGCGTAATCTGATCCTGTCGCATTGCTGCGGCGTCGGCGCCCCCCTGCCCGACAATATCGTCCGCCTCATCATGGCGCTGAAGCTGATCTCGCTCGGGCGCGGCGCATCCGGCGTGCGGCTGGAGATCATCCGGCTGATCGAGGACATGCTGGAAAAGGGCGTCATCCCTGTCATCCCCGAGAAAGGCTCCGTCGGCGCCTCGGGCGATCTGGCCCCGCTCGCCCATATGGCTGCCGCGATGATCGGCGAAGGAGAAGTTTTTTATCGGGGCGAACGGCTCCCCGCGAAAGAGGCGCTGTCGAGAGCAGGGCTGAAACCCGTCGTTCTCGCCGCCAAGGAAGGGCTTGCCCTCATCAACGGCACCCAGGTCTCCACCGCGCTCGCCCTCGCCGGTCTGTTCCGGGCGCATCGTGCCGCGCAAAGCGCTCTTATCACCGGCGCGCTCTCGACCGACGCTGCGATGGGCTCCTCCGCGCCTTTCCACCCGGAAATCCATACGCTGCGCGGCCACAAGGGCCAGATCGATACCGCTTTTGCACTGCGCACCCTGCTTGAGGGCTCGGAAATCCGGGCAAGCCATCTCGAAGGCGACGAACGCGTGCAGGATCCCTATTGCATCCGCTGCCAGCCGCAGGTCGACGGCGCCTGCCTCGATCTCCTGCGCATGGCCGCCCGCACGCTGGAAATCGAGTCCAATGCCGTCACCGACAATCCGCTGGTAGTGAGCGACGGCTCGGTCATATCCGGCGGCAATTTCCATGCCGAGCCGGTGGCCTTCGCCGCCGACCAGATCGCGATCGCCATCTGCGAGATCGGCGCCATCGCCCAGCGCCGCATCGCCCTGCTCGTCGATCCCGCGCTGAGCTTCGGCCTCCCCGCCTTTCTCGCCAAGAAGCCGGGCCTCAATTCCGGCCTGATGATCGCCGAGGTCACCTCCGCCGCCTTGATGAGCGAAAACAAGCAGATGTCGCACCCGGCATCGGTCGATTCCACGCCGACGTCAGCCAATCAGGAAGATCACGTCTCCATGGCCTGTCACGGCGCGCGCCGCCTGTTGCAGATGACCGAGAACCTTTTCTCCATCATCGGCATCGAGGCGCTGACCGCTGCACAGGGGCTCGATCTGCGTGCCCCACTCAAGACCAGCCCGGAACTCATGAAAGCACACGTCGCCATCCGCGATGCCGTGCCGGAACTAGATCACGACCGCTATATGGCGACGGATTTGAAAGCGGCGGGTGATCTCGTCGCGACCGGCGCGCTGAACGCTTCCATTTCCGCCGATATCCTTCCCGCACTGGACAATTGACATGGCTGTATTCGAAGTCAAACAGGGCAGTTCGCCCGTCATTCTCGGTTTTCCCCATACGGGGACTGATGTTCCGCCGGAGATACGGGAAAGGCTCAATGCCAATGGCCGCCTGCTCGCCGATACCGACTGGCACATCCACAAGTTCTATGAGGGCCTGCTGCCGGATGCGACGACGGTGCGCGCCACCTTCCATCGCTACGTGATCGACGCCAACCGCGATCCGTCAGGCACCAGCCTTTATCCGGGACAGAACACCACGGGCCTGATCCCCCAGACTGATTTCGACGGCGAGCCGATCTGGCTGGAAGGCCAGGCGCCGAATGAAGCGGACGTCGCCGCCAGGCTGGCCGCCTTCCACGCGCCCTATCACGCGGCACTTGCCGCCGAGATCGAGCGGGTAAAGGCGATCCATGGCGTCGCCATCCTCTATGATTGCCATTCGATCCGCTCGCATATCCCCTTCCTCTTCGAGGGCACACTGCCGGATTTCAACATCGGCACCGACAGGGGCAAGACCTGCGCGCCGGAGATCGAGGCTGCGACACGGGAGATCGCCGCGGCAGCCGAAGGCTACACCTCCATCCTCAACGGCCGTTTCAAAGGCGGCTGGACCACCCGCCATTACGGCAGGCCGGAAACCGGCGTCCACGCCATCCAGATGGAACTGGCGCAATCCACCCACCTCGCCTCCGAGACGCCGCCCTTCGCCTATGACGAGGCCAAGGCCGAAAAGCTGCGCGTCCATTTGAAAGCCATTCTGCAGCGCATCGAAGAGATCGCGCCCACTCTGAAATCTTAAGAGGGAACCCCTATGACCAACCCACGCCACAATATCCGCGAAATCCGGGCGCCGCGCGGAACCGAGCTCAACGCCAAGAGCTGGATGACCGAAGCGCCGCTGCGCATGCTGATGAACAATCTCGACCCTGACGTGGCCGAAAACCCGAACGAACTTGTCGTCTATGGCGGCATTGGCCGCGCGGCGCGCACATGGGACGATTTCGACCGGATCGTCGCCACGCTGAAGACGCTGGAGGAAGACGAGACGCTGCTGGTGCAGTCGGGCAAGCCGGTCGGGGTCTTCAAGACCCATGCCAACGCCCCGCGCGTCCTCATCGCCAATTCCAATCTGGTGCCGCATTGGGCAACCTGGGACCATTTCAACGAGCTCGATAAGAAGGGTCTCGCCATGTATGGCCAGATGACCGCGGGCTCGTGGATCTATATCGGCACGCAGGGCATCGTTCAGGGCACCTACGAGACCTTCGTGGAGGCCGGACGGCAGCACTATGGCGGCAATCTCAGGGGCAAATGGATCCTGACCGGTGGCCTCGGTGGCATGGGCGGCGCGCAGCCGCTCGCCGCCGTCATGGCGGGCGCCTCATGCCTTGCCGTCGAATGCAATCCGGATTCGATCGACTTCCGCCTGCGCACCCGCTATCTCGACGCCAAGGCGGAGACGCTCGATGAAGCGCTTGAGATGATCGACCGCTGGACGAAGGCGGGCGAGGCAAAATCCGTCGGGCTTCTCGGCAATGCGGCGGAAATCCTGCCCGAGCTGGTGCGCCGCGGCGTCCGCCCCGATATCGTCACCGACCAGACCTCGGCGCACGACCCGATCAACGGCTATTTGCCGAAGGGCTGGACGCTCGCCGAATGGCGCGCGAGGCGCGAAAGCGACCCGAAGGCGGTGGAGAAGGCCGCCCGCGCATCGATGCGCGAGCATGTCGAGGCGATGCTGGCCTTCTGGGACCAGGGCATTCCGACGCTCGACTATGGCAACAACATCCGTCAGGTCGCCAAGGACGAGGGGCTGGAAAACGCCTTCGCCTTCCCCGGCTTCGTGCCGGCCTATATCCGCCCGCTGTTCTGCCGCGGCATCGGTCCGTTCCGCTGGGCCGCCCTTTCCGGCGATCCGGAGGATATCTACAAAACCGACGCCAAGGTGAAGGAGCTGCTGCCCGACAACAAGCACCTGCACAATTGGCTCGACATGGCGAAGGAGCGCATCGCCTTCCAGGGCCTGCCCGCCCGCATCTGCTGGGTCGGCCTCGGCGATCGCCACAAGCTCGGCCTCGCCTTCAACGAGATGGTGAAGAATGGTGAGCTGAAGGCCCCCATCGTCATCGGCCGCGACCATCTCGATTCCGGCTCCGTCGCCTCGCCGAACCGCGAGACCGAAGCCATGAAGGACGGCTCCGACGCCGTTTCCGACTGGCCGCTGCTCAATGCGCTGCTCAACACCGCCTCCGGTGCCACCTGGGTCAGCCTGCACCATGGCGGCGGCGTCGGCATGGGCTTTTCCCAGCATTCCGGCATGGTGATCTGCTGCGACGGCACGGAAGACGCGGCGCGCCGCATCGAGCGGGTGCTGTGGAACGACCCCGCGACCGGCGTCATGCGCCATGCCGATGCGGGCTACGAGATCGCCATCGACTGCGCCAGGGAAAAGGGCCTGCGCCTTCCCGGCATTCTCGGCAACTGAGGATATTCTGCGAGGCGGTCCGAAAGGCCGCCTCTTTTTCTGAAGTATTTCACTTTTGATGGAAAGCCCAGCACACCACTCATCCCATTCCGCCGCGCCAGGTACCCCCTCACCGTCCGCTACGCGGCCACCTCTCCCCCACTTTCGTAGGGGAGAGGAACGCCAAGGTCGGACAGCCTGGCGCTCCTCGCCCCCGCTTTGCGGGGGAGAGGTGGACGCGAAGCGGACGGTGACGGGGTACCTGGCGATTCCATCAAAGAAACGCACTAAACCCAGGAAAAAACCAAGGGGAACCTGCAATGACGGATTCGACACTCACGCATGATGGTTCGCGCGGCGCGGCCGCCCTGAAGCTCATCATCTACAGCTTTATCGGCATTTTCTTCTTTTTCGTGCCTGTCACCATCGGCGGCAAGTCGACGATCCTGCTCGACCATGCGGCAACGGCAATCGCCAAGAACCTCCGGCCCGCAGCGCTCGTCTTCGTGACCGCGCTGATCGCCTATGGCGCGCTTGCGCCCTTCATCCGCGGCACGTGGAACAAGAGCCTTACCGAAACCATATTCTCGCTGCTGCGGGTACTGGGCCTTGCTCTCACCGGCATGTATCTGGCGGGCATCGGCCCGGCGGCCCTTTACCAGCCGGATATGCTGCCCTTCCTCTTCGACAAGCTGGTGCTCTCCGTCGGCCTGATCGTTCCCATCGGCGGCCTGGCACTCGCCTTCCTCATCGGCTACGGGCTTCTGGAACTGACCGGCGTCATCGTCCAGCCCATCATGCGCCCCGTCTGGCGCACGCCCGGCTGGTCGGCCATCGATGCGGTCGCCTCCTTCGTCGGCAGCTATTCGCTGGCGCTCCTCATCACCGACCGCGTCTACAAGGAAGGCAAATACACCCCGCGCGAAGCGGCGATCGTCGCCACCGGTTTTTCCACCGTTTCGGCAACCTTCATGATCATCGTCGCCAAGACGCTCGGCCTGATGGGCGCATGGAACCTCTATTTCTGGTCGACCTTTGCTATCACCTTCATCGTCTCGGCCATCACCGCCCGCATCTGGCCGCTGAGCCGGATGGAGCATAAGGGTGATCGCGACCTGCCATTGCCCGAGGGCAAGGGACGCGTTGCGGCCGCGATAGACGCGGGCGTTACCCAGGCCGGCAAGGCACCGGGAATCCTCTCCCTGCTCGGCGCCACCTTCCTCGACGGCCTGCGCATGGCATCCATGATCCTGCCCAGCATCATGGCGGTCGGCCTCCTGGGGCTGCTCGCCGCCAAATATACGCCGGTCTTCGACGTGGTGGGGCTCACGCTCTATCCCTTTACATGGCTCGCGCAACTTGCCGATCCGATGCTGGCGGCCAAATCCATGGCCTCGGGCCTGGCCGAAATGTTCCTGCCGGCCATTCTGCTGAAGGATGGCGACGCGGCGTTGAAATTCGTGGCGGCGGTCGTCTCCGTCAGCCAGGTGCTGTTCCTTTCGGCCTCGATCCCCTGCGTGCTGGCAACCTCGATCCCGCTCAAGTTCCGTGACCTGATCGTGATCTGGTATATCCGCACCGCGCTCAGCATCCTGCTGGCGGCCCCGGTCGCCTTCTGGGCTGCGTCCAACGGATGGCTCGGCTGATGGGCATCTCGCTTCTGCGGGCGGCGGACCACCGCCGCATGCCATGGAAGAACGGTGGTGGAGAGACGACGGAAATCGCCGTCTTTCCGCCTGATGCCGGATTGTCGGATTTCGACTGGCGGGTCAGCATGGCGAAGGTGGCGAGCGACGGCCCCTTCTCCATCTTTCCCGAAATCGACCGCACGCTGTGCGTTCTCGAAGGCAATGGCATCGAACTTGCCATCGCCGGACAAGGCGCGGTTCACCTCCACGCTGCGTCGGAGCCCCTGCTCTTTCCGGCTGACATATCCGTCAATGCCCGGCTGACCGACGGCCCCATCACCGACCTCAACGTCATGTCGCGGCGCGGCGGTTTCGCCCATTCGGTCCGCCGCGTGCATATCGAGCATCAAACCAAGCTGACGATGATGGGCGCGCCCGCCCTCCTCTTCTGCCATCGCGGTATCATCGAGGTGACTGGCGACGGCCTGTCGTCACAGCTGGCTCCTCTCGATTGCCTCATCCTCGATGGTGCCGCGGAAAAACCGTTGAGGCTTTCCGGCACCGGCACGATTTTCCTCATCGAGATCCGTCGCGGATGATAGAATACCCCTGCACGGCAATGCTTTTGTCTAGACAAAAAGCAATGACCATGACTACTATGCTCGTATAAAAGGCAACCAAGGCGATTGCCTAAAAACACAACAGGGGTTCCAGACGATGAAGAAAACATGGGTTGTCGCCGCAGTATTCGCGGCGCTGTCGATTTCTACCGCCGCGCGCGCCGATACAGCGGTTTCGGTCGGATTCTCAGGCTGGACGGGCTTTGCGCCGCTGACGCTCGCCAAGGAAGCCGGTATCTTCAAGAAGCATGGTCTTGACGTCACGCTGAACAAGATCCCGCAGGCGAGCCGGCATCTGGCGCTGGCCTCGGGCGATATCCAGTGCGCCGCCACAACGGTCGAGACCTGGATTGTATGGAACGCGGCAGGCGTCGCTACCAAGCAGATTTTCCAGCTCGACAAATCCTATGGTGCGGATGGCATTGCGGTCCGCAATGACGTGGAAAAGATAGCCGACCTCAAGGGCAAGTCTGTCGCGGCTTCCGCGCCCGGTACCTCGCCCTATTTCCTGCTTGCCTGGATCCTCAAGCATAATGGCCTGTCCATGAAGGACGTGAAGGTCGTCAACATGGAGCCCGGTCCCGCCGCGCAGGCCTTCGTTGCCGGCCAGAACGATGCGGCCATGACCTATGAGCCCTATCTTTCGACCGTGCGCGCCGCCCCTGATAAGGGCAAGATCCTCGCGACCACGCTCGATTATCCCGCGGTAATGGACACCTTCGGCTGCACCCCCGCTTTCCTGGAAAAGAATCCCGAAGCCGCAAAGGCGCTGGCGGACAGCTATTTCGAGGCCCTGCAGATGATCGACAGCGACAAGGCCAAGGCCTATGAGATCATGGGTGCGGACGTGAAGCAGAGCGGCGAGGCCTTTGGCGAGTCGGCAAAATACCTGCGCTGGCAGGACAAGGCCGCCAACCAGGCCTTCTTCGAAGGCGAGTTCAAGACCTTTTCCGCCGAAGCCGCCGATCTGCTGCTTGAGATTGGCGTTATAAAATCCAAGCCGGACCTGTCGTCTATCGTCGATACCAGCTTCATCAAGTAAGCCATCCCATAGAGGCAAAGCGTTCCCTGCAGGGGAGCGCTTTGTCGTTTTGCAAGGGGCGAAAGTGCATCCTCTCGAACCAATCAGCCCACGCAGCCGCGTTCTTCTCGGCATCCTCTTCTTCGTCCTTTTTATCGCCGGATGGTCTTTCGCCACTTTTGGCGGCTTCGTTTCGAGGACATTTCTGGCCGATCCGCTGACCATGCTTCAGGATGGCTGGTTCCTGCTGACGAAGCAGGGCTTCCTCTGGGATATCGCCATCACCGTCTGGCGCGTCGTCGGCGGCTTCATCCTCGCATCTCTCGTCGCCGTACCGCTCGGCATCGCCATGGGCGCCTACAAGCCGATCGAGGCGCTGCTCGAGCCCTTCGTCTCCTTCGCCCGCTATCTGCCTGCCTCCGCCTTCGTGCCGCTTCTGATCCTGTGGGCCGGCATCGGCGAGACGCAGAAGCTCCTGGTGATCTTCATCGGCGCCGTATTCCAGATCATCCTGATGGTCGCCGTTTCCGTTTCGGCGACGCGGCGCGACCTGGTCGAGGCCGCCTATACGCTCGGCGCCGGCGACAACGGCATCGTGCGCCGCGTGCTCATCCCCGCCAACGCGCCCGATGTCGCCGAAACGCTCCGCCTCGTGCTCGGCTGGGCCTGGACCTATGTGATCGTCGCCGAATTGATAGGCGCATCGTCCGGCATCGGCTATATGATCATCAATAGCCAGGCGCTTCTCGCCACCGGCCAGATCATCTTCGGCATCATCGTCATCGGCGTGATCGGGTTGATCTCGGACTTTGCCTTTAAGTCACTGAACCGCTGGCTCTTCGCCTGGAGGCTTGCCTGATGCCCGATAATAGCGAACTGGTCATCAAGGGTGTCAGCCGCATCTTTCCGGGCGTGCGCGGCGGCCAGCCGACCGAAGCGCTGCGCCCGACCGATCTCACCATCAAGCGCAACGATTTCGTCTCGATCCTCGGGCCTTCCGGCTGCGGAAAATCGACGCTCCTGCGCATCGTCGCCGGGCTCGACCGCCCGACAACCGGGACGGTGACGCTCGAAGGCCAGGTGATCAGAGGTCCGGGCGCGGATCGGGGGATGGTGTTCCAATCCTATACGCTCTTTCCCTGGCTCACCATTCGTGACAACGTCGCCTTCGGCCTGCGCGAAAAGGGTTTGCCGGAAAGGCATAAATGGGAGATCGTCGACAGCTATATCGACAAGGTCGGCCTGCGCGGCTTCGAGAACCATTGGCCGAAGCAGCTTTCGGGCGGCATGCAGCAGCGCACCGCAATCGCCCGCGCGCTTGCCAACAATCCGAAGATCCTGCTCCTCGATGAGCCCTTCGGCGCGCTCGATAACCAGACGCGCGGCCTGATGCAGGAACTCCTGCTCGGCATATGGGAACGCGAGCAGAAGACCGTGATCTTCGTCACCCACGATATCGAGGAGGCGATCTTCATGGCCTCGCGGGTCGTCACCATGACGGCGCGTCCGGGCCGCATCAAGTCGATCACCCAGGTTCCCCTTCCCCATCCGCGCCATTATACGGTGAAGGCCAGCCCGGAATTCTCAGAGCTGCGCCTCAAGCTAACCGAGGAGATCCGCAGCGAGGCCATCGAAGCGGCCACACACGGATAGCCTAGCCAGCGGCGGCATGTTCGCCTAAACTTCTCAATAACTTAGCATTTAGAGAAGTTCGGTGAAGAATCCTTTTCGGTCCCTCAGACTCGCCCGGCCCGCCCCACGGCCCCCGAGACGGCGGCTTTCGATCGATATTTCGCGCGTTGCCACCTATGTCGTCGGCGACGTACACGGCTGCCATGACCAGCTCATGATGCTGGAGCGCATTATCGTCGAAGACGCCCGTCGGCTGCCCGGCCCGAAGCTGATCGTCATGCTCGGCGACTATGTCGATCGTGGACCGGATTCGGCGCAGGTTGTCGAGCATCTCCTCAAACCTCCGCCGCAAGGCTTTTACCGCATCTGCCTGACGGGCAACCACGAGATGGCGATGCTCGACTATCTCGACGGACATCTCTCGCTGGAGCGATGGCTGCAGATGGGAGCAGCGCCTACCCTGCTCTCTTATGGCATCGACCTGGAATATCTGCGGCAGGTCTACCGCTCGCCGCAGGAGTGGGACGACAAGATCCGCTCGGTCATTCCCGAAAGCCACAAGGATTTCCTGCGCTCGCTCCCGATCCTCATCGAGGCGGGCTCGTTCCTCTTCGTCCATGCCGGGATCAGGCCCGGCATACCGCTCGATGAGCAGAAGGACGAGGACCTCGTCTTTATCCGCAGCGAATTTCTCGACAATGCCCATCTGCTCGAGCGATGGGTGATCCACGGCCACACCCCGGTGGAAAAGGCGCGGCCTGAAGGACGGCGGATCAACATTGATACCGGCGCCTTCCATTCCGGCAGGCTCAGCGCGCTGCGCCTGTGGAACCGGAAGGGCCGGATTTTTTCAACCTGATTGCTCAGGACTTGGAAGTCTCGTCGAGATAGTAGCTCGAATAGCGGTCCATGAAATGTTCCGAGCTGCCATAGGCGCTGTATTTTGCAAGCCGCTTCATATCGGCCTTGTTGAGGATCAGCCCCAGGATCTTCGGCGTGACCAGATTTTCCGATTGCAGCATCGATTTGACGAGCGGCCGCGGCGTGGCGCCCCATTCCGTCACCATGACGAAGCCATCGGCCAGCGGCGCGAAGGCTTTTGAATCCACCACCGGCCCGAGCGGCGGCAGATCGACGATGACATATTCGAAAATGCCGCGCGCCTCGTCGAGGAAATCCTTCATGCCCGCGCAGGAGATGAGCTCGCTGGTATGCGCCAGATGCCGCGGAACCACCGCCGGCAGGATGGCGAGCTTCGTCTTGCTGTCGATCTTGACCGCGCTCTGCCAGGGCAGGTCTCCGGTCACGACTTCCACCAGCCCTTTCTGCGGCGCGAGCGACAGAGCCCGCGTCAGGCCGGGATTGCGCAGATCGCCGTCGACCAGCAGCGTCTTCGCCCCATTGGCGGCAAGCAGGCCGGCGAGATTTGCCGCGACGGTTGATTTGCCCTCATGCGGAAGGGCGGAAACGATGCCGATCACCTTGCTCTCCCTGCCCTGCAGCACCACGTCGGCGGCGACCTTGGCGTTGCGCAATGTTTCGGCAAAGAGGGAGGCGGGCGAGTCGATGGCAACCCGCATCATGTTGGTGACGCGCGGCGCCGATCCCTGATCGTCCGAGGAGGCGCGTGAAGCGGCCTCACCCGATCCGCTGACGATGGGCAGATAGCCGAGGAACTTGACGCCCAGAACGGCGCGCACCTCCTCGCCCACCCGGAAGAACCGCTCGCGGAATTCCCGCCAGGCGCCGATGCCCGCGCCGGCGAAAAGGCCGAGCAGCAGCGATGCGGCAAGCACCATCTTCTTCTTCGGGCTCGATGGATCGGTCGGCTTCGACGCGACCGAGATGACACGCGCCTTGGCGATCGGGAAGGACTGCTGCTGCACCGCTTCCTGATAGCGCTTCAGATAGGTCTGATAGAGATCGCTGAGCGCCTGGGATTTCTGCTCAAGCTCCCTGAGGTGGACGAGCGACTGGTTCGCCGTGGAAGTCTCGCCCGTCACCTTCTTCAGATTTTCCCTCAGCGAGGTCTCGCGCGATTTTGCCACCTCATACTGGTTGCGCAGGCTCGCGGTCGCCTGCTGCAGCTCCTGGAAGATCTGCCGTCCGACTTCCTGCTGTTCGGTGCGCAGGCTCACCGCTTGCGGGTGATCCTCGCCATAACGGCTGGTGATTTCCTGGAGCCGCTTGCTGATCGTCAGGTAACGGGTTCTGAGCGGCGCGATCACCGACGCATTGAGCTGATCCGAAAGGACGGCCGCATTGCTGACCGCGGCCTCGGGACCGCCATCGACGATCGACTTGTATTGATTATATTGGGCAAGCGCCTTTGCCGTTTCCGCCTGCGCCAGGATGAACTGGCTGTTGAGATCGGAGAGCTGCTGCTCCGAAACCAGCGTTCCCTTCGCCGCGGTAAGGCCGTTCTCCGCCCGGTAGCGCTCGACCTCGAGCGCCGCCTTCTGCGAGCTCTCCTTCAACTCGGTAAGACGCCCCTGCAGCCAGACGGTGGCGCGCTGCGTCGCATCGAAATTCGCATCCAGCTGATCGGCGAGATAGACGTCCGCATAGGCCCGCGCGATCCGCCCAGCGAGTTCGGGATCGTTCGAGGTATAATTGAGGTCGATGACGAAGCTGCGTCCCTGCCGCTCGACATTGAGGTTGCTCTGCAGGAGCGAGGCCGCATACATGCGTGGCCCACCGGAGCTGGACGTGCCGTCGGCATCCTTTCTCCCGCTTCCGAACATGGCCAGAACGCCCTGCGCCGCGCTTTTGACACGCGAGAGGAGCGAGCGCGGCGGGTTCATGAATGTCTGGTTCTCGGTCAGATGCTCGCGGTCCACCACCTTGGCGGCAAGCTCGGTCGATTTCAGGATCGCGATCTGGCTGAGGATGGTCGCATCCGTCTGCGCATTGGCGGGCATGGGCGATGGCTCGTCCGCCAGCTTGCCGAGATTGTCGTCAAGCAGGATGCTCGTCGCGGCCGTGTAATAAGGTGTCGAGAAGATGAGGTTGACGACGCCCAGAATCAGCCCGATCGCCGCGACGATGGCGACGGTCTTCATCTGACGCCGCGCCATGGCGAGCAATTGTTCGATATCGATGAAATTGTCGGCCTCTGCCTGCCCCTTCGCGTTTACCGCGAGCCTGCCGTTAAACGGAAGATTGCCTTGATGCATGGTACCGCCAATTCTTCATATGCCGTTCAAATGGTGAGAGCGCGGCCCGTGTAGGACTATAGACCGCGCTCTCCCGAATGTTTCAGTTCAAGCCGCTTCGGTCGTCGGCTCATGCGAGAGAATGATGTCGCGCAGCGGCTCGAAAACCTGGTCGCGGATATCCGTCCGCGCCAGGGCGAAAGCCACATTGGCTTCGATGAAACCTTCCTTCGAGCCGCAATCGAAGGTGCGGCCTTCGAATGGATAGGCGAAGAAATCCTGGTTGTCGGAGAGGCGCAGCATGGCGTCGGTCAACTGGATCTCGTTACCCGCGCCCCGCTCCTGTTTTTCCAGTATATCGAATACTTCCGGCTGAAGGATATAGCGCCCGTTGATATAGTAGTTCGACGGCGCGACGGCCGGCGCCGGCTTTTCCACCATGCCGGTGATCTCGAAGCCCTTGCCGATGTCCCGCCCCCTGGCGACGATGCCGTATTTGTTGGTATCGGAGGGATCGCACTGTTCGACAGCGATCAGATTGCCGCCGGTGCGCTCATAGAGATCGATCATGCCGGCCATGCAGCCGCGCGCGCCGAAAGTCACCATATCGGGCAGCAGCAGCGCAAAGGGCTCATCGCCGATGATGTCGCGCGCGCACCAGACCGCGTGCCCGAGGCCGAGCGGCGATTGCTGCCGGGTGAAGCTCATGCTCCCGGCCCGCGGCAGAAGCCGCTGCAGCGAAGCAAGCTGCTCCATCTTGCCGGATTGGGAAAGCGTCGAGACGAGCTCCGGCTGGATATCGAAATAGTCTTCGATCGCCGCCTTGTTGCGGCCGGTGACGAAGACGATGTGCTCAATCCCCGCCTCGAAGGCTTCATCCACGGCATATTGCACGACGGGGCGGTCCACGATCGTCAGCATCTCCTTGGGCATGGATTTGGTTGCCGGCAGAAACCGCGTCCCAAGTCCGGCAACGGGAATGATGGCTTTCTTGACGTCTTTCATCGAAATGTCCTTTTCGTTCGAGAGCGGAAGAAATTGCGTATGCTGTTCAGCCCCACCACCTTGATTAATCCCCAATCTCAACCCGGCCGCTGCGGCGCGGCCGAAGGTATGAGCCGTTTCAGCCGCACCGCGATCGGCATGGAGAGATGCCGCAGCGCCAGCGGGTCCCGCAGCGCCACTTTGACGATCTGGCCGAGCGACCGGCGTTTGATATGCCCCACCAGGGCAACGAAGGATCGCGCCTCCTCAAGGCTTCGCGTCCGCCGTGCCTGAGCGGCCTTCGCTGCATCGTCGAGCTCGAATTGCTTGAGAAACGTCCTGTCGGCCTCCAGCATGGAGTCGATATGGTGCAGTTCGAGAACGCGCGAGATCGAGCCGGACCGGATGTGATAGGCGTATCCGACGTCAGGCTCGACGACGAGCCTGCCGCCTTTCGCCAGGACGGATGCGAGAAAGATGTAATCCTCACCGATACGCAGCGTCTCGTCGTAGCGAAGCTGGTGTTTTTCGATGAAATCGCGCGCGAAAATCGGCTTCATATAGCCGAAATTGAAGGTGGATTTGAAAACGAGGTTCGATCCGATGAAATCGGCGAGCGTGATCTGATCGATCCTCTCGAGCCGCCCGGACGGGAACATCGGCTCCCCCCTTGCCTTGCCTTCCCGCACCACCTCGATATTGTCCACCACCGCTTGCGCCCCGGCCTCCTCGGCCCGCGCGATCATCCGCGCCATGCGGTTGGGCAGCACCGCGTCGTCGGCGTCGAGCACCGCGATCCAGCGGCCCTTGGCAAGGTCGAGTGCGGCATTGCGTGCAGCACCCGGGCCGCTGTTCTTCGCCAGCGTCACCACATGGACCTGATTTGCCAGATAGGATGCCGCAACAGCCGCCGTGCGGTCGGTCGACCGGTCATTCGCGACGATGACTTCCACGCTGACATCACGCTGCGCCAGCGCGCTTTCGATGGCACGGCCGATCGTGTCTTCCGCATTATAAGCGGCGATGATGAAGCTCACGTCAGGTTGCACGGGATTTGCCTCCGCTGGCCGGAGCCATGGCAGTCTCGCCATATTGCTCGATTTCCCGGATGCCCATCAGGCCGCTGATGACACCCATATGCATGATGCCGCGCAGGATCGAGCGGTTGCGGTGCGTGGCCGAGAAAAAGGTCAGGAGTGCGGCGCCGAAACTGTAAGCCGCCTTTGCCGCAGCAAGGACGAACTGTTTGGCAAGGCCGACCCCCGCTGCCTTGCGGGCAGTGAGCCGCCCATGCGTCTGGCCGACACGGAAACGCCGCTTGGCAAGCCATGAGAACTGTGCCCGCCCGGCGGGAACAGGCTCATGCACCCATGCTTCCGGCGCATAGGCAATCCTGCCGCCCGCCTCATGGAGTTCGGAGAAATATTGCGTGTCCTCGCCGCCGCTGCGTCCAAGCGCCAGGCTGAAATGCCGCCCGGTGACAAAGGGTGATGCCCGCCGCAGAAGGACGTTGCAGGTATAGCCGGTGCGGATTTCACCCTTCACCCAGACGGGGTAGGTCGAGTGGAAATCGCCCCTGCGCATCCAGCGCGGTGCATCCTTGCCGTAGGATGCCTGCACCGGCCCCAGCACGACATCGGCATCCGTATCCTCGGCCCTCGCCATGAGATGGGCCAGCCAGTCCTCCGAAGCCATTTCGTCATCATCGATGAAGGCGATGAAATCGCCGTCGCTCGCATCGAGGCAGGCGTTGCGGGCAATCGATATATTGGAGGCCGGGCAATGAACATAGCGCAATTCAAACGGCAGCGACGGCGCCAGTCTGGCGACCCGCTCCTTCGCGCTAGGGCTCACATCATTATCGGCGACGATCACGCGGATACGGCAATTCTCCGGCAGCGCCAGCCGCCCCAGCGAGCGCAACGTCGCCTCCAGCTCCTTGCGGCGATACGTGCACACACCAATGTCGATCCGCACTTGCTGCGAATTCTCGCCCATTACTCCGGCAACGCTGGTCATGAGGACGTATCCGTGCGTTTGCGGACGCCGAGCAATTGCAGCCAGAAGCCGGTGGACCAGGCAAAATGCATGATCATTGCCGAAATCGCGGCAAGCGGGCCGTAGGGGTTGCGCTCCCCCACCGCCATCCAGATGCCGTAGCCAAGGCAGATCGTCACCCACAGTACGGCCGGCACGGCGGCCCACCAGTTGAGAACGGCGAGGAAAGTCCCCGCCACCACCGGCAGCACCATCAGCGGCACGGCCTGACGAAGCTTCGGCACGATGCGGTGCTTGAGCAAATTCTTCGCCCGGCCCCTGCCATAGCCGAGATATTGCCGGAAGAGCGAGGAAGCCGATGCACGGGGATAATAGACCATCACCGTCTTGTCGGTCATCCAGATGCGGAAGCCCGCCTTCGCCAGCCGGTAATCGAGCTCGGCATCCTCATTATGCGTGAAGGTCTCGTCATAGCCGCCGACCTGCCGGAACGCCGCGATGCGCATCAGCGCATGATGGCCGTGATCGGTCCAGTGCCCCTTCGCACCATGGCGATGCTTGGCCCCGCCATTGCCGAGCTTGGAGTTCTGCGCCGTCGCCGTGGCCTTCTGGAAGGTGCTGAACCCTTCCGTCGCCATGGCGACCACGACGGAATCCGCTCCCTTTTCCTCCGCTTCCAGGAGAAGCGTTTCACAATAGCCGTCGGGATATTTCCCATGCGCATCGATGCGGATGAAATAATCATAGCCGTCGCCATAGGTCGCGACCGCCAGATTGATCGCCGCGCTCTGGATGCGCTTTTCATTGTGCAGGAGAACGATGCGCGGATTTCGCCGCATCGCTTCTTCGACGATCTGCGGCGTGCCGTCGGTGCTGCCGCCATCCGCGACAATGATCTTCATGTCGTGCCGTTCGGCATCGAGGCTGAATTTTTCGAGCAGCGCGCCGATATGCCCAGCCTCATTGAGGCAGGGAATGATGATCAGGCATCGGCTGGCTGCGCTGGGCAAGTCTGTTCCCTCTTCTCTTTTCATCTCTGTCCCCCTTCGGCAATCAGGCTGCAGCCCGCACAAAGGCATCCCCGCGCAACGGGACGAGCGCGCCCAGGCGGCCTACCAACGCGCGACAATCATCTTCGTTGCATACCCACATGCTGCGCTCCTGCGCTGCGACCCCGGCGCGCGCCCGTTCATATCGCTCCGCATCGAGCTGATCGAAGAGGGCGGCGAGTTCACCGGCATCGGGCCGGGCAAGCGAAAAGCCGATATCCAGCGCCTTCAGGAAGTGCGCGGTCTCGGTCCCTTCCATGGCGATCGGCACGCTGTGATAGCGGCAGCCCTCGTAAAGCCGGTTGGGCAGGAGCCAGTTCGAATTCTGCCCTTCCTCGAAAAAATCGATCGCCCAGGAGAAATGCACCTCGCCATAGATGCGCGGCAGGTCCTCCGGGTTGCGGTAGGCCCCGTGGAACTGCATGAAAGGTTCCGCGGCGACGAAGCCGTCGAAATCCTCAAACTCCGTATAGGCCGGCCGTCCCCGCAGGACGATTTCCACCCGGCCTTCCATCCGGCGCGAGAATTCCGACAGGAGCTCCAGCGAACGGCGGCAGCGCAAGGCGCCGAACCAGCCGATCTTCCAGGGCTCGCCGGCGGCGGGCACCGGCGCCGGTCTGATCTCGCGGTCCCGGTCCTGCCCGAGTTCCAGCACCTTGTTTTCGACGAGTTCGACGGGCATGCCCATCTGGCCGAAGGGCTCGAAATATTGTCTGACGAAAGCCGGAGACGAGGTGATGAGCAGCGATGCATTGCGGCCGAGCGCCCGCTCCGCCGAGCGGATCGCCTTCCCCGCCAGATCCTGCCTGAGAAGCAGACGGTGAACGTCTAGGCATTCATAAACGATCGGCACATCGTCTGCCCCGCCCTTAAGCTCTCTGCGGTCGCTGGCGAGGCCCCTGCCAGCGAAGATGGTCCGCGCGCGGTTGGCAAGCGCCAGCATTTCCAGATTGCGGCCGATGATGACATCCGGCTTTGCCACGTCTTTTAACGCGGCCTTCAGCGCCCACACTGCCTGCGCCACCGCCGCCAGACGCTGGGCAAACCGGCCGTCGCTGGTCCTGCCGAGATCGATCGGCACAATCCCGGCCACATCGGTCACCGCGTCATGGCTGCGCCTGAAGCCGGCGAGGCTCACGACCGCACCGCCCGCTTGCAGCATGACCACGCGGCGACGAACCGCAGGGTCGGAAAGATCATGCACCAGGTACAGGACTTGCAGCATCAGATCATTCCGCAGTTGATCTTGGCCAATAGGGTAATACAGCTCCTGCTGCACTGCAACATTGCAGCATCTTCACGAATATCTGCCGGCTTTTGTGGAATTTTATCATGTAACCCGCATCATCTGTCAGACGTTCATATTGCACTGCGATATCAATCCGGCGAGCAGGCGACCGATTCCGGAAACTGGCAGGGATCGCCCAGCGCCGTGAAGGCGATGCGGGTTACCTCAGCCGAAACCGGCTCCGCGGGACTGCTGAAGGTTCCCAGCCATGATTTCATGTTGTCGCTCGCCCAGAGGCTGAGATAGATCTTCTGCGCGTGGGTGGGCAGCGCCGCCGGGTCCGTCACAGTGTGGACCAGCTTGCCATTCACATAAAAGCGCAGCCGGTCCTTCTCCCAGACAAAGGCGTAATCGTTGAAGCCTGTATTGGCGTCGCCCGGCACATCGACCAGTTTCTCGTGCTCGCCCTTGCCGTTGACATAGGTGTTGAGCTGGACCTTCGAGGGATCCTTGCCAAGGAACTCGAAATCGATCTCGTCCCAGGGCTGCTTCTGCGCCGGTCCGATATAGGTGAAGAAGCCGGTGTTGAACCCCGAGCCGGCGGCCGCCTTGATGCGCGCTTCATAGGTGCCGTAGCTGAAGCGTTGATTGGTCTGGATTTCGCCGCAGACATGCTGCCGGTCCTTGGTCTCCCTGCGCGTATAGCTGAGGGTCAGCGTGCCATCAGCCACCTTCACCTGATCCTTTGACCAGGTGCAGTTCTGATGGTTGCCGTTGGCCCAGCCGTCGGAAACGTACCAGCGGCTCTTGTCCAGCGAAGAGAAGTTTTCGACGAAGGATTTCCCGGTCTCCCCCGCCCGGGACGACGAAATGGTCACCATGCCCGAGGCAGCAGCGGCCGCCAGAACGGCCAGAAGCGAGCAGAATGGCTTTGAAATCGTCATAGGCGGCTCCTTTTTAAGGACATGCATCAGCCCCTGCTTTCGACAGGCAGGGTGCGAATGCCGGAAAACGCGTTGCGCGCGATTCCGTTCGATCCGACGCAGATCGGATCAGGCAGTTGGGAGATTTGGACCGGCGTCATGCCGCATATCGGCACTCTGCAAAGCAGATCGATCCGGGCGGATACATTCGCATCCATCGTCATGGCGACCACACCTCTGTTTTGGCTGAGCCCCCCAAAACAGCGCGTCAGACGAATTCAGGAATAGGATTGATGTCCAGTACGTTGTTTATTGCACTGCATCAATTTCATAGTGGTTGGACCCGAGTGTCAACCGGCAAAAAGTTGCGATAACGGAGCCGCGTTTTTCCCTTAGAAATCAATCCGTCGCAGCCATTCTGGGATCGGCGGAGCCAATGCTGCGCGTTGCGCGGAGCCCAATTCGCGCCATATTCCGCAGGAATGCGGGGGCATGTTTTGCGGGTACCAGCGCCGGTTCAGGCCGACGTATCGGACAGTGCATCGGCCTGTCCCAGACCGTTTTCCTCAACGAAATCGGCAACCGTTTCGTCGATTCCCTTGAGGAAGGCGATCTGCCTCTCCAGAAAGGCGATGCGCTGCGTGAAACTCTTCAGTGACTGCGTGAAATCATCGACTTTTGCCGAGATTTTTTCGTTTTCGCCTTCATTTTCGATGGCTTCCAGCGAAAACGCCGCATTCATCGAGACCTCGTCATAGCGGCGCTGGAAGCCATCCCGCTCCCGCTCGATTTCCGCGCGAGTGTCGTCAAGCATCTGCCTGATGCTGGCGAAGCGGGAAAGGTCGGTCTGGCGGTCCCTGCTCGGGTTCCTCGTGCGGAAGCGAAACAACGCCATTGCTTGACCCTCTCGATGAATCGAAAAACGTCCGCGCCCCTTGAGCGGGCATCGTGTGACGCATCGGCAAATCGCCCGAACTACGTCACCCAGCAAGCTTGTTTGCCGCAGCCGCCCCTGTCAAGCCGCAGCACTCGGGCATCGGAAGGGTGCAGTGCACAATAGAGGGGATGAATACCCTCGCCTATTCGGCCTTGGCTTGTCCGGAGAAGAGGTAGCGCAGATCGGCCGGCGCCTGCGCCGGGCCGGCCTTTTTGCTGCGCGCCTGAAGAAAGCTGTCCAGCTTGTCGGTGAAAATGCCGCCTGCAACCGGCGCAAAGGCAGACGGATTCTTCAGGCAATAGCCGACGGCACCGGCAATCCCCTGCTGCGCCTTCACATCCAGGAACTGGCGATGGTGATATTTGCCGCGAATGTGACGTTCGTGCTGGCGCACCGCTTCGAGCCCCTCGCCGGAAAGCACGCCGCTGGCCAGAATCGCTTTGTCCGCATCGGCAAGCTGCATGAGATCGTCCGTCCGGTGCCGTCCGCTCAGGGAATCCGCCCTGACCACGGCGCCATAACCGCAATTGTTGATGATCTGGAACCGCGCGCCGGCGGCCAGCGCCCTGGTATAGAGATCGTAATCCTCGCCGAGCCGGAGCTTCTCATTGTAGCGCAGGCCATGCCGGTCGAGGAATTCGCGGCGCATCACAGGCTTCAGGAAACCCAGTTCGCCACGCTGCCTGCCGCGCCTGGAGATATTGCGCTCGACGAATGTCGGCAGGTCGAGAAACCGCGGCTCGGGAGAAAAGCGTTCGACGGTCGAGGCGTTGAAGCCGCCAAGCCGCCGCTGGTCGATGAAGACAATGTTGTCGGCCGCAAGATCCCAATCCTTCGTTGCCAGGAGATGGGAAAAGCGGCCGGGGATGAAGAAATCATCCGCATCGAGAATGCTGATCAGCGCCGCCGAGGATGAGGCGATGGCCTGGTTGCGCGCATGAGCCGGGCCCTTGTTGATATCGAAGCGGATGATACCGAGCCGCCCGCTTCCGTCATCGGCCGCGCGCGCCGCATCGCCCGTCCCGTCCGTCGAACCATCGTCGACGACGACGACCTCCGTCACCTCCTCCTCGGCCAGCGCAGAGGCAATGGCCGCACCGATGGTCTCAGCGGCATTCTTCGCTGCGATGATGACACAAACGCTGTCGTCCGATCCTCTCGCGATCGCCGTTCGTCTTGGCTGTGCGGTCATGGAAACCCTCGTCCGGACTGAATCGCCAGGCCCGCGGCACGGGCTTGGCCTTCCGTTCAGGCGCCGCTTTGTGCGCCGCAACCACGGCCCGGCGCAGAAAACCTGCGGCGGGTCGCCGGCGCAAGGATACAGCTGTTTCCATCCCCCGCAAGGGGCGAACAGGCCGGAGCCGATTTTCAGGGAGCCTTGGTAGCGGACGTGTTGAACGGCTGCGCCGGCTTCTGGGCGCCCGTATCATCGCTTCCCGGCAGCAGCTTCGGCTTCGCCGGTTTCCTTGGTCTCTCGCGCATCACGAGGAGAAGAACCGCACCGAAATAGCCGATCTGGATCACCACGGCGCAGATCAGCGTCTGTATCAAGGTCGTCCACAAGGAATGCGTCAGCGTATAGGTCGTGATCGCGAAAGCGATCAGGACGCCCAGCATCCCAACAAGGAACTTTGGAAAATTCATATCGCGTTGCCCCCATTCTCTACCCGTGGGGCCCGGCCGAGTGATGCATCTTCTGCCTCCCTCCATACGCACGTCAACCATGCATACGGAAACCCGATTTCCTTATCATTGGCCCCAACCGCATCATGTGCAGAAGGCTTTGAAATTGTATTAAACCAGCCCTGCATGTGCAACATATAGTTTTAACCTGGGCGTTGCATCTCGGTTCCCCGAGAAAAAATATATTTGAACATAAATCAAGAAAACGCGATGGAATGGGTCGTTCACTCGACCTCGCCTTGCTTCACGTCATTGGTAGAGAGAAATCAAACGCTGAAGTTATCACAGAGTTAATCCAGCGCGTGTCTTGCCTCAAGGAGAAGGTCACTTCCTAATTCTTAACGAAAGCGCTTTTATAAAGTTTTTCCGCTGAAATACACTGCATCGCAACATAAATACAAAAAATTGTTGCGCAAAAAATACAAAGTATATCTTACTATATCTTGGTTAACATCAAATCGTTATATCCTGATTCTTCATTTAAAATTTAAAACACGCAATATTATCGTACATTACAATATTTTATCACGGCCATATACCGCTATTTTTAGGGTGCAAAATATGGAGAAACCGCTGGGTGCAGGTTGTTGGAACCCACTTATATATATACTCATCCATAAAATTGCCCAATTATACCAACATGAAATTGGGAGCAGATGCCCACGCATGCTGCGCGCGACACCCTGTTGCAATGCACAAATTCCATGTTATCGTTTGTGCGACCATTCGTATCCGTTCATGGAGCAGCATAATGAAGCCTGCAACGAAGTTGGCCAGTTTCCCTTTTCTTCGACCCTCGGAAAAAGCGGAAAAGCTCCCGGTTGGCGGAGTGTTGAAACGTTCCTTTGACGTGATGGGCGCGGCTCTCGGCCTTGTCCTGCTCAGCCCGCTTTTCCTCATGGTGGCGCTTCTCGTCAAATTCTCGGACGGGGGCGCTATTTTCTACGGCCATCGCCGCATCGGCCGTGATGGAAACCCGTTCTACTGCCTGAAGTTCCGCACCATGGTGGAGGATGGCGATGCCGTGTTGGCCGCCCATTTCGCCGCCAATCCGGAAGCGCGCGCGGAGTGGCTCGCCACCCGCAAGCTTCAGAAGGACCCGCGCGTCACCCGCGTCGGCGCGGTGCTGCGCAAACTGAGCCTCGATGAATTACCACAGCTGGTGAATGTGTTGCGTGGTGAGATGAGCCTTGTCGGGCCGCGCCCCGTCGTCAAGGATGAGATCGAGCGCTATGGCCCCGCGGCGGTCTATTACTTCAAATCCCGTCCAGGCCTCACCGGGGTCTGGCAGATCAGTGGCCGCAACGATGTGTCCTATGACGATCGCATCGCCTTCGATCGGCATTATGTGGAAAATTGGTCCTTCCAGAAGGACATCGTCATCATTCTCAAGACCATTCCCGCCGTCTGCGCATCACGCGGATCATACTGATATCCGTTGCTGGCAACGGCTTTCAGCGTGATCTCCGGGTTCGGCGATCAGCGGTGTGGAACGGAAATGAAGAGAGCCCGGAAAGGGCTCTCTTGAATATCGAACAGCTGCCGGAAGCGCAGCGGGATGGCAGGCGCATAGTGGGGGCACGCTATGGGGGCGGTTGCGGCATTTCAGGGCCGCACCGGGATTGCAGCGTCGTGAGCCGTCAGTCTGACAGGAGACCACTTGTTGAAAATTGCCCCTATCGCCCATGCGGCACGCACCCGACCTGCCCTGTCGAGCAGTCCCGCCGAAATGATGTTGCGTATGTTCGGCCATCTGCTTCTTCTTCTTCTCGCTTTGCTGCTGATGGCCTCCACCGCCGGTGCGGCGGAGTATAAGCTCGGGCCCATGGACAAGCTCTCCATCCGCGTTGTCGAATGGCAGACGGCGGAAGGCACCTTCCGGGAGTGGCCGACGATCACCGGCCAATATACGGTCGGGCCGTCCGGCTCCCTCTCCCTCCCCTTCGCCGGCGAATTGCAGGCTGGCGGCAAGACCACCTCCGAGATCGCCGCCGAGATTGCCAAGACGCTCCAGCAGAAATTCGGCCTGATCGATCGCCCCGAAGCCTCCGTCGAGATTGCCGAGTTCCGCCCGATCTTCGTGTCCGGCGATGTCGAGACCCCCGGCAAATATCCCTATGATCCCGAACTGACGGTGCTGAAGGCCGTCAGCCTTGCCGGCGGCATGCGCCGCGCCGAATCGGGTCAGCGTTTTGAGCGGGATTTTCTCAACGCCCGCGGCAATTACGATGTCCTGGTTGCCGACCGCAACCGGCTGCTGGCCAAACGCGCCCGGCTTCAGGCGGAACAGGCCGATGCCGATACGATCGAGATGCCGAAGGAACTGGCCGACGTTCCGGATGCGCAGAAGCTGATCGCCGACGAAGCGGCGATCATGCATTCCCGAAAGCAGGCCCTGACCCTGCAGTTGAACGCATTGGACGCGCTCAAGACGCTCTATCAGAACGAGATCACCTCGCTCGAAAAGAAGATGCAGGTGCAGAACCGGCAGAAGGATCTGATGAGCAAGGAACTCTCTTCGATCGGCGGTCTCGCCGACAAGGGGCTCGTCGTCAACTCGCGCGTGATGACCCTGGAGACCTCGGTCGCCGACATGCAGAGCAAGCTGCTCGATCTCGACACCGCCGCCCTGCGTGCCAAGCAGGAGATCAACAAGGCGACCCGCGATGCGACCGATCTGGAAAACAGCCGGAAAGCCGAACTGGCCAACCAGATGCAGGAGACCCAGGCCGCGCTCGATGAGACCGACCTCAAACTCTCCATGTATAAGAACCTGATGACGGAAGCGCTCGTCAACGCGCCGGAGGCAGGCGCGCTCGCCGCCCGCGATGGCGAAGGGCCGGTACTGGAATATCACATCGTCAGGAACGACGGTAATGGCGAAACCAAGGAGTTTTCCGCCGAAGAGAACACGCCGCTGATGCCCGGAGACCTTCTCAAGGTGGCGATCTCCAATGCGCGCTCATGATCTTCGACGGCTCTGACGACGTCCAATCGGGTCGACCGCGATGAGAATTGCGAAATCCCTATTGATCCGGCCCGGCGAAAACACCTGGTATGGAACCTTCGCCGTTGCCGTTTCAGTGTTCATTTTCGCCTATTCCGCCCGTTTCGGCCAGGTCTCCATCCTGCTGTTCTATGCATTGTGGCTGCCGCTCGTCCTGGTGGATTACCGCTATGTGATCGGCAATTATGCGCGGTTTTACTGGATATTCGGCTTTGCGCTCCTTGCCTGCCTTTCCTTCACATGGTCGGCCGCGCCGGCGGTTACCCTGCGGGCGGCCATCCAGTACATGACCACCATCATCTGCGCGCTGATCGCATCGCGCACCATCGATTCCAGGACATTTGCGAGCGGCATCAGCCTCGGCGTCGGCGTGGTCCTGCTCTATTCGCTGGCCTTCGGCCAATATCACTATGATGCGCTGGACGGCTCATACAGCTTCGTCGGCGCCTTCTCCTCCAAGAATCAGCTCGGCTTCTTCGCCTCGCTCGGGCTCTATTTTGTCTTCGCCAGCTTCTTTGTGCTGCGCACCAGCCTCATGTGGCGCTCCATCGCGGTGCCGCTCGGTGCGCTGTCGGCCTATTGCATGCTGGCGTCGAGCTCGGCCACCTCGATCATCGCCACGCTTGCCACGCTGGCGGTGGTCATAACGGTCGGCCTCGTCCTGAAATTCTCGCCGCGAAACCGCCGCGCCTTTTTCATCATCGGGCTCGTCATCGCAATCGCGGTGGCGTTCGTCGCGCTGAATGGCGGCGTCGTGGGCATGATCCTCGGCGCATTCGGCAAGGACACGACGCTGACCGGACGAACCTATCTCTGGGATCAGGGATTACGGGCCGCCCATGAGGCACCCATTCTCGGTGTCGGCTATTATGCCTATTGGGTGCAGGGCTTTTCCGAAGCGGAGCGCCTGTGGGACGAGTTCTACATCACCAGCCGCAGCGGTTTCCATTTCCACAACACCTATATCGAGGTGATGGTGGAACTCGGCTATGTCGGACTTGTTCTGATAAGCCTCGTCATGCTGCGCGTCCTCTTCGGCTATCTCAGGCGGCTCCTGACCGAAAACTACACGCCTCAGGCGCATCTGATGTTCGGCATCGCTGTATTGCTGCTGATCCGCTCCTTCTTCGAAATCGATTTCATGACGCCTTATACGATCGGCGCTTTCCTTCTCTATTATTCGGCTGGCCTGCTGGCGATACCACAACGCAACATTGCGCCCGCCGCCCTTCTGCCACAAGAGACAGCCATTCACGCGAGAGCTGCCGCATGACCCAATTGCGCTCGATCCAGGCTCTGCGTGCCGTCGCCGCCCTTGCGGTTGTTTTCTTTCACCTTTCTCCCACCTCCTGGACGCTGGGGGCGGCTGGGGTCGATCTATTCTTCGTCATCTCCGGCTTCATTATGGGCACAGTCGGCCTCGGCGACAGTCCGGCCCGTTTCATGTCCAAGCGCATCATCCGCATCGTGCCGCTCTATTGGGCGGTGACGATTGCCATGTGCGCGGCCTCTCAGGTGCCGGGGCTTTTCTCGACCTTCACCTTCGACCTGCCGCGGCTCGCAGCTTCGCTTCTTTTTATTCCGTTCGAGGACCCGCAGGGGAAGATCTGGCCGCTCATCGTGGTGGGCTGGACGTTGAACTACGAGATGTTCTTCTATCTTCTCTTCGCCCTCGGGCTCTGGCTGCGCCGGCCGATCGCCGCGCCAATCCTCATCATCTGCGGGCTGGCGGCCGCCGGATGGTTCTTCCAGCCCGAATGGACCATCCCGCATTTCTATACCGACCAGCTGCTGCTCGAATTCGCCTTCGGCCTCCTGCTCTCCCGTGCGGTCTTCTTCAGGAACGCAGCGCTCGGATCGGCACTTGCCCTCGCGGGTTTTATCGCGCTGTTCTCATGGGGCCTTGGCAGCGACACGCCCGACTGGCGCATCATCTATTGGGGCCTGCCCGCTTTGGCGATTGTCGCCGGCTTCGTCGCGATCGAGCGTGCCGGCGCCTTCCCCGGCCAGGCGCTGCGCCCGCTCGAGAAACTCGGCGATGCCTCCTATTCGCTTTACCTGACCCACGGCATCGTACTCGGCATTGTCGGCAAGTTCATCGGCCACGGCAGCGGGTCCGCGTTTCTCGCAACCATTGCCGCCTGCATCGCGGTGGCAATGCTGTCCTACTATCTCTTCGAGCGCCCAGCCGGGCAGATGCTGCGCGGATTGATCTTCACCCGGCCGCGACAGCCCGGCGCCGCGGCCTGAGCAGTCCGCCAGTCAGCCCCTGAAAAAGCGGCAGACTGATCCGGACTGAAATCCTTATCGATTGCATGAGGAAAATAAGCTTTATTTTGAATTTCGCGCGCGTCAGATTGGCAACGCACACCCTTACCGTGGAGTCGTCCTTGTCAGTCCTGCCCATCACCGATGAACTCGTCCTGCGCGATTGCGAAGCAGGCGACATACCGGAAATCACCGCAATCTACCGCCACGCCGTACTCACCGGTTCGGCAAGTTTCGAGATCGAACCGCCTTCCGAAAGCGAAATGGCCAGGCGGCGTGAATTACTCATCTCGGGAAATTTTCCCTATGTCGTGGCAATCGTCGCGGGTGAGCTGGCCGGCTATGCCTATGCCGGCGCCTATCGACCACGACCGGCCTATGCAAACACGGTGGAAAGCTCGGTCTATGTAAACCAGAATTTCCACGGTCGCGGCATCGGCAAGGCGCTGATGACGAGAGTGATCAACGAGGCGGAGGCCCGCGGCTTCCGCCAGATGCTGGCGGTAATTGGCGATTCCAACAACCGCGCCTCGATCAGGCTGCATGAAAGCCTCGGCTTCCGGATTATCGGAACGCTGCAGTCGGTCGGCTGGAAGCACGGCGGATGGCTCGATACGGTGCTGGTCCAGCGACCGCTCGGGCCGGGCGACACGCAGCCACCTGGGAACCAGCGCTAAACCCGTCTCCCCTCCTCATCAATCACAACCTCGCCGTCCTCCTTGGCAAAGGCGCCCTTTTGCGGCAGGGGCAGGATGTCGAGCACCGCTTCGGAGGGACGGCAAAGCCTGACGCCAAGCCGCGTCACCACGAATGGCCGATTGATCAGTATGGGATGTTTCAGCATCGCGTCGAGAAGCTGATCCTCGTCAAGGGCCGGGTTGTCGAGGCCGAGTTCCGCATAGGGCGTGCCCTTCTGGCGGATCGCCTCGCGCACCGTCAGTCCCGCCTTTGCGATCATATCTTTGAGCTCGTCGCGGCCCGGCGGCGTCTTCAGATATTCGATGATCGTCGGCTCGATGCCGGCATTGCGGATCATCGCCAGCGTGTTGCGCGACGTGCCGCATGCCGGATTATGGTAGATCGTCACGTCCATCAGACGGTCCTCTCGACTTTGCTGCTATTGCTGGCCGTTGCGCCGCGTTCATACCAGCCCTTGCTGCGGTTGACGATCCAGACCACCGACAACATCACCGGAACTTCGATCAGCACGCCGACGACCGTCGCCAGCGCCGCACCCGAATTGAAGCCGAACAGGCTGATGGCCGCGGCAACCGCGAGCTCGAAGAAATTGCTGGCCCCAATCAGCGCGGAAGGTCCCGCCACACAATGCCGCTCGCCCGAGATGCGGTTGAGCAGATAGGCAAGGCCCGAATTGAAATAGACCTGAATCAGGATCGGCACCGCCAGAAGCGCGATCACCAGCGGCTGCGCGATGATCTGCTCACCCTGAAAGCCGAACAGCATGATGAGCGTCGCAAGCAGGGCCACCAGTGACAGCGGCTGCAATATGGCCAATAGATGCTCCAGCCCCGCCTGCCCGCTGCTGACGAGCAGCCGGCGACGGACGATCTGCGCGATAATCACCGGAATGACGATATAGAGCACGACCGAAAGCACCAGCGTGTTCCACGGCACCGTGATGGCCGAAAGCCCCAGCAGCAGGCCGACGATCGGCGCGAAGGCGACAACCATGATGACATCGTTCAGCGCCACCTGCGACAGGGTGAAATGCGGCTCGCCTCGCGTCAGGCTCGACCAGACGAAAACCATGGCCGTGCACGGCGCAGCAGCCAGGATGATCAGCCCGGCAATATAGGAATCGATCTGCGTTTCGGGCAGATAGGGCCGGAACAGCCAGCCCACGAAGAGCCAGCCGAGCAGCGCCATCGAAAAAGGCTTCACTGCCCAGTTGACGAACAGGGTGACGCCAATGCCGCGCCAGTAGGCGCCGACCTCGCGAAGCGCCGCGAAATCGATCCTGAGCAGCATCGGGATGATCATCAGCCAGATCAGGACCGCCATCGGAATATTGACCTTGGCGATCTCCAGCGCTCCGATCGCCTGGAAGAGATCAGGCATGAGATGGCCGAGAGCAACCCCGGCGAGGATGCACAAGGCGACCCAGAGGGTCAGGTAACGTTCGAAGATCGACATTTATGCGACGTCCGGGTTGGGCGAGGATGCGCCTTCGAGCTTGCCGATCCCGTGCAGTTGCGTCTGCAGCGACAAATGGTCGATGGAATCCATCGGCAGATTGAGGAAAGCGGTGATCCGGTTCTTCAGATAACGGGCCGCGGTCGAAAAGGCACGCTCCTTCTCGATATCGCTGCCTTCCACCGCTCCCGGATCCTCGATGCCCCAATGAGCGGTTGTCGGATGCCCCGGCCAGACCGGACAGGCCTCTCCGGCAGCGCTGTCGCAGACGGTGAAGATGAAATCCATCTGTGGCGCATCGGGTCCGGAAAACTCTTCCCAGCCCTTCGAGCGAAAGCCCTCCGTGGGATAGCCGAGCGCATCCAGCACCTTCAGTGCCAAGGGATTGACCGCGCCCTTCGGCTGGCTGCCGGTCGAAAAAGCGCGAAAACGTCCCTTGCCCTCAGCGGTCAGGATGGATTCGGCCAGGATCGAACGAGCGGAATTGCCGGTGCAGAGAAAGAGGACATTGTAAACGCGATCAGACATTGGGCCTCTCCTTGGATGGGCAGCATGGAATGATATCGGCGATGAGTGGCGCGCAGATGTCGGGATGTCCGGCGCAGCAATCCTTCAGGAGATAATTGAGCGCTCCGCGAATACTTTCAAAATTCGCACGGTAGATGATCGAGCGGCCCTGCCGCTCGGAGACGATCAGTCCCGCGCGCGCAAGGATTGCGAGATGCGTGGACATCGTATTCTGCGCGATATCGAGGATGCGTGAGATCTCGCCCGCTGCTAGCCCGTCCGGCTCATGCGTCACGAGAAGTTTGAACGCGTCCATACGCGTTGGCTGGGCAAGCGCCGAGAAGGCTTCGATGGCTGCATTCTTATCCATATTTCGAGATTTATAGATATATTAATTGGTAGTCAACGGACATCAAACGAAACGAACGTTTGCACCCCCGGGATTGGATCGGCCAAAACGGACGGGCGAGCGCTCCACCCGAAAATGAAGCGCCGGTTGCAAGTCCCCGTAAGGAATCCGCTTTTCGGGACGGTTGCTATTTAAAGGAATTGCTCAACATCGCCCATCCAGCACCGCTGAAGCCTCGACGGTGCCGCAACCACTATGGTGAAATGGAGCCACCACACCGTTGGAGCGCAACTTGTGTTTCCTCGGCAAATGAACGGTCCACCCGCCTCAGGCATTGACGGAATAAAGATCCGCATAGGCGTCCCGCAACACGTTTTTCTGCACTTTGCCCATCGTGTTGCGCGGCAGATCGTCGACAAAGATGATACGCTTGGGCTGCTTGTAGCGCGCGAGCCGATCCTTCAGCGCATCGAGAATGGCGTTCTCATCAACATCGGAACCACGCTCCTTGACCACGACGGCGGTAACGCCTTCGCCGAAATCGGGGTGCGAAACGCCGATAACGGCGCTTTCGACCACGCCTGGAAGCCGATCGATCTCGCTTTCGACTTCCTTGGGATAGATGTTGTAACCACCCGATATCACCAGATCCTTCCCCCGGCCGACGATGTGCACATAGCCGCGCGTATCGATCTTGCCGAGATCGCCGGTGATGAAGAAACCGTCCTCGCGGAACTCGGCCTTCGTCTTCTCCGGCATTTGCCAATAGCCCTTGAAGACATTTGGGCCTCTCACCTCGATCATTCCCGTCTCCTCGCGTGACAAAGGCGCGCCGGATTCGGGATCGACCACCCGCAATTCCACACCCGGCAGCGGGAAACCCACCGTACCGGCAATGCGCTCGCCATCATAGGGGTTGGAAGTGTTCATGTTCGTTTCGGTCATGCCGTAGCGCTCGAGGATCGCATGGCCCGTGCACTCGCAGAATGCACGGTGCGTCTCCGCCAAAAGCGGTGCGGAGCCGGAAATGAAAAGCCGCATATTGGCGCTAACGTCCCGATTGAGCCCGTCATGCTGCAGGAGACGGACATAGAATGTCGGCACGCCCATCATGGCGGTTGCCCTGGGCATCAGCGACAGGACCTGGTCGGGGTCGAATTTCGGCAGGAAGAACATCGAGGCGCCCGCCATCAGAATTGTATTCGTCGCCACGAACAGCCCGTGCGTATGGAAGATCGGCAAGGCGTGGATCAGCCGGTCGGCCGACGTGAAGCGCCAGTAATCCTTCAGCGTCAGCGCATTCGACAGGAGATTGTCATGCGTCAGCATCGCCCCCTTGGAACGGCCCGTCGTACCCGACGTATAGAGGATCGCGGCAAGGTCGTCCGGACGACGGCCGATATCATCGAACGCGTCATCGGCCTCCGCCGCACGCGCCAGCAGCGACCCACCTCCGGCGGCATCCAGCGTTTCGACACGCGCGCCGTATTTCGAAGCAATCTTGTCGATCCCCTCCGCCGCCCTGGGCGAAACGATCACCAGGCGCGGCGAGGCATCGCTGATGAAATAATCGAGCTCGGCGAGCGTATAGGCGGTATTGAGCGGCAGATAGACCGCACCGGCGCGCAGGCAGGCGAGATAGAGCATCAGCGCCTCGGGGCTCTTTTCCACCTGCACGGCCACGCGGTCGCCCGGCTGCACCCCTGCGGCGATCAGCGTGTTCGCCAGCCGTCCCGACCATTGAAGGAGATCGCCATAGGTCCATAGACGGCCATCCAGGGTTTCGATGAACGCTGCATCAGGCGCCGGGACAGCGTTGCGGATGGCATCGAACATGTGATTCTTTTTCATATGACTTCCTCGCTCCCCTTTGTTTTTGCTGCGTCTTTTTCTTCTCCACCGGAGATTGGAACGACACTTCGCATCGGCCGGCCATTGCGCAGCAGCCGCCGCACCGCCGCCGTGGCCACCACCTCGCCACGGCCGGCAAAGGCCTCGTGATTGGCCTCGATATCGTCGAGCTTGTAGAGATAGTTGACCATCAGCCCATGCGCCTGCCGCATGGCCCGCGGCGAGCGGTCGCCGAGGAAATTCAGACGTTCCAGCCGCGCGCCATTGCCCAGGTGAAAACGGGCGACAGGATCGACCGGCTTGCCTCGCGGCGTCCGCGCCCTGAGAAAATACCATGCCGCCGCCGGCATCAGCCCGGCTTTGACGGACGCCGCAGTCGCGGGATCGTCTGCCCAGCCGGGCTCGTCAAGCGCGGCAAGAACGGCCTTGTCCTCATCGCTCAAAGCATCAGACACCTCCGCCTTCCGCTCCCGCGCCAGCCAGTTCGCAAATCCTGGAACCGGCGACAGCGTGACGAAGGTATCGAGCCGAGGCAGATCCCGGCGCAGGTCCTCGACCACCTGCTTGATCAGGAAATTGCCGAAGGAAATGCCCCTGAGCCCTTCCTGGCAATTGGAGATCGAATAGAAGACGGCGGTCGTCGCATCGCCCGGATGGATCGGCGCACGCCCGCCGTCGAGCACGTCGCCGATCGCCTCCGGAATTCCTGTCGTCAGCGCCACCTCGACGAAGATAAGCGGCTCATCGACAAGCTGCGGGTGAAAGAAGGCGAAGCAGCGCCGGTCTGCCGGCGCCAGCCGCCGGCGCAATTCGTCCCAGTCGCTGATCGCGTGCACGGCTTCGTAATGGATGATCTTTTCCAGTATGTCGGCAGGCGTCGACCAGTCGATAGGGCGCAGCACCAGGAAGCCGCGATTGAACCAGGAGCCGAAGAGATGCGCGAAATCTGCATCGACGGCGTCGAGGTCAGGTTCCTCGGTCTTCAGCTTCAAAAGCACCTCGCGCATCCGGACCAGCGTGGCGATGCCGTTCGGCGCCAGGTTTAACCGCCGGATGAGCTCCTGCCGGCGCGGCTCCGCCGCCGCGTTCAATTCCTGCAGCGCGTGCGGGGTACGCTCCGACCGGTAAGCATCGATCGCCTTTTCCAACCTTTCGGTATCCGGCCCGAAACGCTCCAGGAGAATGCGCATGAAGGCTCGCTGCTCGTCCTCGCCGAGCACCGACCAGCGCGCCAGAATATCCCTGGCGAGCGCCATCCCGGATGCCTCGCCACGGCTGGAGAGAAGCGCCTCGCATTCCTTCCCCAGCCCGTTGATGCCCGACGCGCCGGCCTGCTCGCGCTGGGCAAAGGACAGGAGATTGCGGCCACGCTCGGTGATGGTCTGCAACAGATCGCTGAAGAAGGACGAACTGCTCATAGGGGCACTCCCATCATGTGGTTCGGCAGCCATGTGACGATGCCTGGAAAGAGGCACAGGATTACGATGGCCAGGAACATCACCAACACATAGGGCAGCGATCCCCACAATATCTCCCGCGTCGGCACGTCAGGCGCGACGGCGTTGATCACAAAGAGGTTAAGCCCGACGGGCGGTGTGATCAGCCCGACCTCCATATTGATCGTCAGGATGATGGCGAACCAGTACGGGTCGAAGCCTGCCTGTGTGATGATCGGGAAGAGCAGCGGCGCCGACATAACGATCACCGCCACCGGCGGCAGGAACATGCCCGCCACCAGCAGGAAAAGGTTAATCATCCCCATCAGCACCCAGCGATTGACCTCCATGCTGGCGATCGCCGCGGCGATGGTTTGGGTGATGAACAGCGACGACAGCGCAAAGGCGAAGAGCTCAGCCGCGGCCATGATCATCATGATCATCACGCTTTCGCGCATGGCGGCGCCGAAGATGCTGGCGACGGGCCGGAGCCTGAACAGGCGATAGGCGATGATGACGACGAGAAGCGTCAGCAGCGCGCCCGCGCCCGCCGCCTCCGAAGGGGTAGCGATGCCACCGTAAAGCACATAGAGCGTCCCCAGGATGATCAGCAGGAACGGCAGGACGCGGGGCATGCCGGCGAGCTTCTCGCGCAAAGTGTAGCGCAGCGCACGCGTATCGAACTCGTAGCCCTTGCGCTTGCAGTCGATGATCGCCCAGGCCATGAACATGATCGTCAGCATGATGCCGGGAATGACGCCCGCCATGAACAGCCTGCCGATAGACGTTTCCGTGGCGATGCCGTAGACGATCAGCGTCACTGATGGCGGAATGAGAATGCCGAGCGTGCCGCCGGCGGCGATCGAACCCGTCGCGACCGACGCCGGATAGCCGCGGCGCATCATTTCCGGAATGCCCATCTTGCCGATCGCCGCGCAGGTTGCCGGTGACGATCCCGTCATGCCCGAGAAGATCGCGCAGGCGCCGAGATTGGAAAGGACCAGCCCGCCGGGAATCCGGTTCAGCCAGCGGTCGAGCGCAGTGTAGAGATCGGCTCCCGCGGGGGATGACGCCACTGCGGCGCCCATCAGCACAAACATCGGGATCGCCACATAGGCGAGGTTTGCGATGCCGGCGAACATCGTCTCCGACAGAACATAGAAAATATCGAAACCGCCCTGCATGACGAGCGCCAATATGGCGGCAAGCCCGAGCGCAAAGGCAATCGGCATGCCGGTGCCTAGAAGAACGAAAAGGCCCGCTATGATGGCGAGGCCGGCCATGGTCGGGCTCATCGTGGGTTCTCCCTCAGCGTGTGTGCGGCCGGGACCTGGCCAAGAGCGCCCACCTCGGCTGGCTTCGCCGGTTCTGCCGCACCGGCATCGACGAACAGTTTGAGGATTTCGGCGATATATTGCAGGCACAGCATGCCGAAACCGATCGGCAGCGCCGCAAGCGGTATCCATAGCGGCGGCGCCCAGACGCTCGAATGCTTCCAGTTGCCCGCCCAGGCATCGTGAAAATGAATCCAGCTCGCCACCAGCATCGCCATGCAGAATAGAAGGCCGAGGAAGCTCGCGACGATCCGCAGGCCACGGCGCGTTTTCTCGCCCACCATCATCTCGACGATATCAACGCCGACATGTCCGCCTTTCAGGAGCACATAAGGTGCACCGAGAAAAATGGCGGCAGTCGCCGAAAACACCACGAAATCCGTCTGCCAGATCGTCGCCATGCGCAGGATATAACGTATCGCAATCATCTGGCAGACGACGAGCATCGCGGCAATGAGAAGCAGCGTCGCCAGCACCGCGAGAGCGCGTGACAGATTGTTTACGACGAGGATATAGGTCTTCACCATGGTCAGGTCCCGTCAGGATCAGGCAGCCGACACATGACTGCCGGCTGCCATATTCATCGGATGATCATTCGACCGCGAGGGCCTTCTTGATCAGCTCCTCGCCGCCCGGAACCTGTTCGGCGAACTCCTTGTAGGAGGACTCCTTCGCTATCGCGAGCCAGGCGTCATAATCCGCCTTGGACATCTCGACCACTTCGACATTGGCCTGCTTGTAGGCATCGACCAGCTTCTCGTCGCCCTTGCGGACTTCCTTGTTGAAGAACGCCTCGGCCTTCTCGCCAGCGTCAAGGATGGCTTTTTGCTGTTCAGGCGTAAGACCGTCGAAAACCTTCTTCGACATCAGCACCGGCTCATACATGAACCAGAGTGCGTTTTCGCCGGGCGCTGTGAGGCACTTCGCCTGCTCGAAAATCCGGTAGGAGACCAGGCTTGCCGAAGAGGTGTTGGCCGCATCGAGCACCCCCGTCTGCATGGCCGTATAGATTTCCGAAGACGGCATCGAGGCGATCGAGCCCCCTGCTGCCGCAAGCATCTGCTCGAAAGCCGGCCCGGCGGCGCGGATCACCTGACCTTTAACGGTATCCGGCGAGGTGATGCACGCTTTCTTCGAGGCAAAGGCGCCGGAAAGCCAGGCATCGGAAATCACGATTACGCCGGCATCCTCGATCACCTTCTTGATATCCTTCATGAAGTCGGAATCGTTGAGCCGCATCGCTCTGTCGAAATTTCCGACCAGCCCCGGCATCAGGGTCGCCGAAAACTGCGGATGCTTGCCCGAGGCGTAGTCGAGCGGGAAGGACGATATATCGAGCAGGCCGCGCGTCAGCGCGTTCCACTGGTCGTTCGGCTTGTAAAGCGATGAGCCGGGGAACACCTGGATCTGCAGGTCGACATTGGCGGCCGCCACGTCGCGCGCGATCATCTGCACCATCTCGTCGCGTATGTCGCCCTTGCCGCCCGGAAACTGGTGCGACGCCTTCAATATGGTTTGCGCGCCGGCGCCCGACGCGACGACGCAGCCGACTGCAATGCAGGCCGCGGCCTTCAGAACTCTCGTGAAACTTTTCATTTTTTTCCTCCCTTACGATCCTGCTCTCCAATCAGGATCGCCAATCGTGCATATATCTTGCACGCAAAGTCAAACATATTGTATGCAAGATTGACAATTCTGTATGTGATCGGAAATTCCAGATGGCGGAGAACATCGTCCAGGGGCTGAGAGACAAGATCGAGAACGGCATCGTCACCGGGCTTTTTGCTCCCGGCGAGAGGCTGGACGAAGTTCAGCTGGCCACGCGGTTCGGCGTGTCCCGCACCCCCATCCGCGAGGTGCTGATACAATTGAGCGCCATCGGCCTTGTCGAGATCCGCCCGCGGCGCGGTGCCATCGTCGTCGATCCAGGCCCGCAGCGCATTTACGAGATGTTCGAGGTCATGGCCGAACTCGAAGGCATGGCGGGCGCGCTTGCAGCTCGCCGCCATACGGAAGAGGACCGCGCCAATCTCCTGGCCGCCCATGCCAAATGCGAGCGATCCTCCATCAATGGCGATACCGACGCTTATTATTATGACAACGAGCTGTTCCACGGCGCGATCTATGTTGCCAGCCACAGCGAGTTTCTCGCCGAGCAATGCACCGCGCTGCACCGCCGCCTGCGTCCCTACAGGCGACTGCAGCTACGTGTGCGCAACCGCATGAAGACATCATTCAGCGAGCATACAGGCATTGTCGAGGCGATCCTCGCCGGCGATGCGGAAGCCGCACGCACACTCCTGCGCAGCCATATTGCCGTGCAGGGCGACCGTTTCGGCGATCTCGTCTCGACACTCGCCAAGCGGGAAGCCCGCATGGCCTGAGGCGCCCGGTACGTCAATGCATTTCGACATGCGCCTTATGGGCGGTGATCTCGTGCGGCGGAATGGTCTGCCGCTCGATCATGCGATGCACGCGTGGGTCGGCGGGGCCGCGGTGCAGCGATCGGATCCGGTCGCTGACCTCGGCATCCGCCTGCGTCCGCCGCTGGTTGTGGCGCACATATTCCACCCAGGTCGGGGTGTGATAGCTCTCCGTCCAGATCTCCGGATTTTCGAGATCGCGCATCAACGCCCACTGCCCTGCTCCGTCTCGGATGCGGATACGCCGGCGCTCCGCCATGGCGGCGAGAAACGCAGGCACGTCTTCCTCCGCAATGTTGTAATCGATCATGATGACGATCGGCCCGCTGCGCGGCTGCAGGTCGAGCCGCAGGAGCGGTTCGCTGAAGCGGTTGAGCGGATCGAGATTGAGCGATTTGAATTCCGGCAGTGGGAAGCGTAAGCCCAGCGCCGCGCCGGCCAGCATCAGCACGCCGGAAGCGTAAAGCGCGTTGTCCGCGCCATATCCCTCCGCCGCCAGGCCCCATATCCAGCTGCCGCCGGCGATGCCGGCAAAGGTCATCGTCTGGGAGAGCGACATCGCCCGCCCCACCACCCAGCGCGGCGTCGAGAGCTGCACCGTCATATTGAAGAGCGACAGTGCAAGCACCCAGCAGGCGCCTGAGATCAGCAGGGCGGCATTGGTCGACCAGATGTTGGAGCTGAACCCGATGATGCCCATGCTGACCGCAAAGCCGAGAAAGGCGCACCGCGCCACCCCTTCGCTCGACATCAGCTCGCGCAACCGACCGCTGAGGAGCGCGCCGCCGATCGCCCCAACCCCGAACGAGCCTAACATCACGCCATAGACGAGCGGACCGCCGCCCACGAGATCGCGCGCCACGAAAGGCAGGAGCGCCAGCACGGCGCTCGCCGAAAGGCCGAAGAAGAAGCCGCGGAATATTACCTTGCCGATATTCGGCGACATCGCGACATAGCGCAGGCCCGCGCCGATCGCCCGCCCCAGCGTCTCGCGCGGCAATGTGCTTTGCGCAATGTTCGGCCGCCAGCGCGTGAGCGCGAAGATGATGGCGAAATAGCTCATCGTATTGACGGCGAACGCGGCTGCCGCCCCGGCCCCCGCCACGATCATGCCGCCGATCGCCGGGCCGACGCTGCGCGTGATGTTGAATCCCATGCTGTTGAGCGCCACCGCGCCGGCGACATCGTCGCGCGGCACGAGATCGCCCACCGAGGCCTGCCAGGAGGGGTTGTTGAGCGCCGTCCCGCAGCCGAGCAGGAAGGTGAAGGCCAGGAGCAGCCAGGGCGTGATCAGGCCGAGATAGGCAAATCCCGTCATCAGGGCCGAGACCGCCAGCATGAAGGTCTGGGCGATGAGCATGATCCGGCGCCGGTCGAAATTATCGGCGAGCGCCCCCGAAACGACTGAGAACAGCATGATGGGCAGGGCCGTCGATGCCTGCACCAGCGCCACCATATCCACCGAATCGGAGATGGAGGTCATCATCCAGGCCGCGCCCACGGCCTGAATCAGCCCGCCGAAATTGGATGCAAGGCTCGCGATCCATATCGTGCGGAACATGTCATGTCTGAATGGCGCCAGTGGCGATCTTCGGTCCGGCACGCTGTCGTCTCTTCGTTTCGAATCTTAGCCGCGAACAGACACTGTTATAGTTCGAGTGACCGGCAATGCCAGAGAGCGACCTGCACGTCGGTTCAATTTTAAAGACCGGGTTTGTGCCATCGTGCCCCCTCAAGGAACGAACATCCCCTCCTCCCGTTAAGATGAAAAACCGTGCGGAGGACCCTGCCATGCTATGGAATGCATCCAATCTGACCGGCTACGCGATCGAGGCCACCGACGGCTCGATCGGTTCCGTGGTCGATTTTCTCTTCGACGACCGCGAATGGACGATCCGCTGGCTCGTGGTGGATACCGGTATCTGGCTGAGCGGCAGGAAGGTGCTCCTCCCGCCGCAAGCGGTAAAAACGCCGGAGGTACCCCAGCGGGCGATCCCCGCCAATGTGACGATGCAGCAGGTGAAGGACAGCCCGGAGATCGATACGGACGCCCCGGTCTCGCGCCGTCAGGAAGGCAGTCTCTATGGCCATTACGGCTGGGAGCCTTACTGGGTCGGCTATCCACCGGTGGGTGCCGGCCTTGCCCCCATTCCACAGCCGGTCGAGACGACGACGCCGATCGCCGGAGAAGACGAGGTCGAAGAAGGCGATCCCCATCTGCGCTCCACCGGCGAGGTTACCGGCTATTACATCAGGGCGAAGGATGGCGATATCGGCCATGTCGAGGAATTCTTGATCGATTCCGACAATTGGACCATCCGCTATCTCGTCGTCGACACCAGAAACTGGTGGCCGGGGAAGAAGGTCCTGATCGCCCCGCGCGCGGTCACCAGCGTCGACTGGGCAGAAGAAATGGTGGACGTCGATCTCACACGCGATCAGGTCAAGAACGCACCCGAATACGACCCGACCCAGGCCGTCGACCGTCTCTATGAGGAACGTTATTACGGCTATTACGGATATCCGCGCTATTGGTGATGAGCGCCGGAAATGATTGTAGATTTTGACGATGGCCGTTCGATCCGTCATGCAATCCATGGTATAGAAGCCTGCCTCTTCGTGAGGAGCCGATCCGATTCCCGCCGATAGACAGGAAATGACGTGATGGCCCAGAAACCGAAAGTGCCGGCAGCGGCAAGAGGCCGGGCGCGCCCGTCCAGGGCAGCAGCTTCAGCTTCCGCGGCCCGCGAGAATGGAACAGCCGCCGGCCGGCCGGTCTATCTCGTCGATGGCACGCGGACGCCTTTTCTGCGCGCCCGCGGCAAGCCGGGCCCCTTCACCCCCGTCGATCTCGCAGTCCAATGCGGGCGGCCGCTGCTTGCCCGCCAGCCTTTTGCGCCTGAGACCTTCGACATGGTCATCCTGGGCTGCGTCAACGTGATCGCGGACGAGATGAATCCGGCACGTGTCGCCGCCCTCCGCCTCGGCATGGGGGCGGCGATGCCGGCCTTTACAGTCCAGATCAATTGCGGCTCGGGCATGCAGTCGATCGATACCGCCTTCCGCATGATCGAGGTCGGCAAGGCGGATATGATCCTGGCCGGTGGTGCCGAGGCCCTGTCGCATTCCCCTCTGGTGCTGAGCCAGGAGGCGACCAAGTGGTTCGCCCGCTTCGCAACGGAAAAGACCGCCTGGGGCAAAACCGCCGCACTGGCCGATTTCCGCCCGGAAATGGCGAAGCCGGTGATCGGGCTGGAACGCGGACTGACCGATCCCATGACGGAGCTCAATATGGGCCAGACGGCGGAACTGATCGGCCATCTCTTCAACATCTCGCGTAAAGCCGCCGATGCCTATGCGCTGGAAAGCCATCAGCGGCTCGCACGAGCGCAGAAGGAAGGCTTTCTCGACGGCGAGCTGATCCCGGCGGTGAGCCGCGATGGCGCGCTCCATGATCATGACGACGGCGTGCGGCCCGATACTTCGATGGAGAAGCTCGCAAGTCTCAAACCCGTATTCGAAAAACCCTATGGCAATGTCACCGCCGGCAATTCCTCCCAGATCACCGACGGCGCGTCCTGGGTCACCCTCGCCTCTGAAGAGGCGGTGAAGAAGCACAAGCTCAAGCCTCTCGCCCGCATCATCGATGCCGAATGGTCCGCGCTCGACCCGTCGATCATGGGCCTCGGCCCGACGCTCTGCTGCACGGCTCTCCTGAAACGCCGAGGTCTCGCCCGGGAGGATATTGATCTCTGGGAGTTGAACGAGGCCTTCGCCGCGCAGGTGCTGGCCTGCCTCGCCGCCTGGGAGGACGACGAATATTGCCGCGATGTGCTCGGGCTTGAAGGCACGTTCGGCCCCATCGATCGCGACCGGCTCAATGTCGATGGCGGGGCGATCAGCCTCGGCCATCCCGTCGGCGCCAGCGGCAACCGCATCGTGCTCCATCTCGTCAACGCCATGCGCCGGCTCGGCCTCAAGCGCGGCATGGCCACCGAGTGCATCGGCGGCGGCCAGGGCGGCGCGATGCTTCTGGAGGTCGTCTGATGCCGCTCACCGACACATCCGTATGGAACACGCTCGCACCCCGCGACATGGAACTCGGCCCACGCTCCGGCTCGGCGAAGACCCTGACAAACTGGCGCATCGTAAAGGGCGACGACGATACCGTCTGGCTTATTCTCGACCGACCCGATGAAAGCACGAACAGCCTGTCGGAAAGCGTCCTCACCGAACTCAATACGGCGCTCGACGATATCAAGGGCATGGGTGCCAAGGGGCTGGTCATCCGCTCGGCCAAGAAGAACGGTTTTATCGCCGGCGCCGATATCCGCGATTTCAGGGGCGTGACAGCGCAAGAGGAGCAGGAGGTCGAAAAGCGCATGACACGTGCGCACGAGATCATCGACCGCCTGACGGAGCTCGACATCCCCACCGTCGCCGTCATCCATGGCCACTGCCTCGGCGGCGGTCTTGAGCTCGCGCTTGCCTGCAAATACCGCCTCGCCATCAGCGATGCCAAACTGGGTTTCCCTGAAGTGCTGCTCGGCCTGCACCCCGGGCTCGGCGGCACCTTCCGCCTGACATCGCTGATCGATCCCGTCGAGGCGATGACGATGATGCTGACCGGAAAGACCGTGTATGCGAAGAAGGCGAAGGCGCTCGGCCTCGTCGATGCGGTGATCGAGGAGCGCCATGTCGAGAATGCCGTGCATGCCGCCGTTTCCGGCAATGTGAAAACCCGCCGCGGCAGCCTCAAATCCGGTGTTTTCGGTTTCCAGCCGGCGCGCCAGATCGCGGCCCGCCAGATGCGGGCGCAGGCGGAGAAGCATGCGCCGGAGCGGCATTATCCTGCGCCCTACCGCCTCATCGATCTCTGGGAAGAGCATGGCGGCGACGCCAAATCCATGCAGAAAGCGGAGATCAAATCCTTCTCAGAGTTGCTTGTCGGCGACACCGCGCAGAACCTGATCCGCGTCTTCTTTCTGCGCGAGAAGCTGAAGAGCGTCGCCAAAGGCGAAAGCGGCATCCGTCATGTTCATGTCATCGGCGCCGGCACGATGGGCGGCGACATCGCCGCCTGGTGCGCCGCGCGCGGCCTCTCGGTCTCGCTCTCCGATCTCGACCGCAATGCAATGGCCAGGGCGGTCGGCCGGGCGGCGGAGTTCTACGACAAGAAACTTCATTCGGGCATCGAGCGGCGCGATGCGCTTGACCGGCTGATGCCTGATTTCGAGCAGTCCGGAATCGCAAAAGCAGACCTCGTCATCGAGGCGATCGCGGAAAAGGCCGATATAAAGCGCCGGGTTTTCGAGGCAATTGCCCCGAAAATGAAGAAAAACGCACTCCTCGCCACCAATACATCGAGCATTCCGCTCGAGGCATTGCGCGAGAAGCTGCCCCTCGCAGACCGTCTGGTCGGCCTGCATTTCTTCAATCCCGTCGCGAAGATGGAGCTGGTCGAGGTCGTCGCGCACGACCAGGCGAGCCGATCTACGCTCGATAGGGCACGCGCCTTCTGCGGCACGATCGGCAAATTGCCCGCCACGGTGAAGAGCGCGCCGGGCTTCCTCGTCAACCGGACACTGACACCCTATCTGGTCGAGGCCTTCGTGATGTTGGACGAGGGAACGGCGAAAGAGACGATCGATCGCGCCGCCACGGATTTCGGCATGCCGATGGGGCCGATCGAACTGGCCGACCGCGTCGGTCTCGATATCTGTCTGGAGGTCGCCCGCATGCTCAAGGAGAGCCTTGACGGCTCGATGCCGGAAGTCCCGGTCTGGCTCACGCGGAAGGTCGAGGCCGGCGAAACCGGCCGCAAAGCCGGCAAGGGCCTCTATGACTATGACGACAAGGGCCGGCCGAAAAAGGCGTCCGATGCGGCGGCACCCGGTCCCGAAATGGCCGATCGCCTTATCCTGCCCATGCTCAACACCTGCGTGGCCTGCCTGCGCGAAAAAATCGTGGAGGACGCGGATACGCTTGACGGCGCCATGATCTTCGGCACTGGCTTTGCGCCCTTCCGCGGCGGCCCCATCCATTATGCCCGCACCCGCGGCGCGGATGATATCGTAGCGGCGCTGCAGCGGTTTGAACAACAATACGGTCCGCGCTTTGCCCCCGACGAAGGCTGGAAAAACCTGGCGTAAGCAACTGAGCGGTTAGGCCTCCAGGAACATTTAAGAACGCCATACGTTTGGCGAAAATGTTCAATGTCTCCGGCCCTTTGACCGCGCAAATGGTCGCGCACATCCTTCTGATGAATGTCTGTGCCCCCATGGCGGCGCTGGCTTGCCTCCGGATTTGGCCACTGCGCCGGATGCCGCTGGCCGGCCTTCTCTTCCCCGCCATGATCGCGCAACTGACATTGCTCTGGGCTTGGCACGCACCGCCCGCGCTCGATGCTGCCATGCGCTCGCACCTCCTGCATCTCGTCATGCAGGCCTCGCTGTTTCTTGCCGCCTTCTGGTTCTGGTCGGCCATATTCCGCATAAGCGGACACCGGCGCTGGCGGGCCATTGTGGCCCTTCTCATCACCAGCAAGATATTCTGCCTGCTGGCGGTGCTTTTCGTCTTTGCGCCGCGCAGGCTTTATCCCGGCATTCTTTCCGGCCACGGGGCCCATCTTTCCACCCTTGCCGACCAGCAATTGGCGGGCCTGCTGATGCTCGCCGCCTGCCCGGCGACCTATGTGCTGGCCGGCATCGTCATCGCCGTCCTGTGGTTCGACGAGATTTCCAGGCTGAGTGCCCCAGACCGCATGCGCGAGGCCGGTGCATGATCCCGACGACGGTTCTGGGATGGAAGCGACTGGCTCTCGCCACCGGCATCGTCATCGTTTTCCTGGTGTTCGCCATCGCCGTTTTCATTTGGTCCGGTTTCTACAATGTGGCGGCGACGCGCGAGCATTTCGGCATTACCACATGGCTTCTGGATAAGCTGCGCCGGCAATCCGTCGAAACGCGAAGCTATTTTGTCGAAAATCCACCGTCGCTCGGCGATCCCGACAGGATCAGCCTGGGTGCTGCCCATTTCGAGGGCGGCTGCGCACCCTGTCACGGCAGGCCCGGCGATGCGGTCGATGTGATCGTCTCCGGCATGCTGCCCTCCCCGCCACCGCTCGCCGGAGCCGTTGTCCACCAGTCGCCGGAAGAGGTGTTCTGGATCGTCAAGCACGGCCTCAAATATACCGGCATGCCGGCCTGGCCGGCGCAGGGACGCGATGACGAGGTCTGGGCGCTCACCGCCTTTCTCAAGCAATTGCCGGGCGGCACCGCGGCCGATTATCAGCGATTGTCGGGCCGGGATCGGCTTCCAGCCGAACCCCACGACAAGCCGACGCAGGGCAGCGGCACCGCCGCGCTGACGCAATGCATCCGCTGCCACGACGACGCGAGGCAGGAAACGCTAAGCGCTCTGGTCCCGAAGCTTGCCGGACAATCACAGGATTATCTCCTGCGCGCGCTTACCGAATATGCCGCCGGCGCGCGCCCGAGCGGCATTATGCAGCCGGTGGCGGGAAGCCTCGACGAAAGCGAGATGCGTGAGCTCGCCGCCTATTATGCCGGGCTTCAGGCAAGACCGCCCGAAGCGAACAATCAGCCGGATCCAGGCAGCCTGGAGCGCGGACGTCAGCTCGCCATCAATGGCGATGCCGCAGGCGGTGTGCCGCCCTGCCTCGCCTGCCACTCCCCTGCCAACTCTCCCGCCTTCCCCGCGCTTGCCGGCCAGCATGCCGCTTATATCGCCGGGCAATTGCGGCTCTGGCAGAACGGCGGGCGCAACGCGACCGGCTACGGCCAGATCATGGCGACCGTCGCGCGGCGCCTGTCCGACGGGCAGATAGTGGATGCCGCCGCCTATTTTGCCTCGCTCCCTTCCTACGAAGGATCGGACCGGTCGGCATTGCCGGTGGAGGCCGGGCAATGAAACGGGGCCGCCTGCGATGGCCTGTCGCCGGGGCGCTGCTCCTCCTCGCGAGCGGATGCGCCGGCGTCCAGTCGGCACTCGATCCCACCGGCGCTGAAGCCGGAAGAATCCACATCCTCTCCTGGGCGCTCATTCTCTTCTGCACCGCCGTTTTCATCATCACCGCCGTCATTGCTGCGCTGGCGCTTTTCGCCGATGAACGATGGCGCCGGCGGCTCGGCAACGAGAAGCTGATTATCGGCGGCGGACTGATCTTTCCCGCAGTGACGCTGACCGCCCTCCTCGTCTACGGCATCCTCGTCCTCGGCATGGGCGGCAATCCGGCCGGCACGTCGGACGGCTTACGCATATCCGTCATCGGGGAACGCTGGTGGTGGCGTGTCGTCTACCACGACGATAACGGCCGCCGCATCGAAAGCGCCAACGAACTGCGCCTCCCCGTCGGGCGTCCGGTCCGGATCGATCTCACCTCGGCCGATGTGATCCACTCATTCTGGGTGCCGAAGCTTGCCGGAAAGCTCGACATGATCCCCGGCCGCGTCAACACGCTGACCCTCGATATCCATCAGCCCGGCATCAGCCGCGGGCAATGCGCGGAATATTGCGGCGGTCCGCATGCGCTGATGTCGTTCTTCGTCATCGCAATGCCTGAAGAGGAATTCGCCACCTGGCTTGCCAATGAGACAGAACAGGCGAGCGAACCGACCGAGGATTCCAATATAAAAGGACGCGAGCTCTTCATGGCGAGCGGCTGCGGCGCCTGCCACGCGGTGCGGGGCACCCACGCAAGCGGCACCATCGGCCCGGACCTCACCCATGTCGGCAGTCGGCATTCGCTCGCCGCCGCCACATTGCCCAACAATGCGCAAGCCTTTGCCCGCTGGATCCGCGACGGCCAGCACATCAAGCCGGAAAACCCGATGCCGGCCTATCGCATCTTCACCGATGAGGAGCTGGCGAGCCTCTCCTCCTACCTTGCGCAATTGCGGTAAAGCCCATGCCTGACTTCACCAGTGTCAGTCTCTGGTTCAACATCGCGATCTTTGCCGCCGCGGCGATAAGTGTCTGGTTCGCAGGTGTCAGGATCACCGGCCATGCTGAAGCCATAAGCAGGAAGACAGGAATAGGCCATGCGATCATAGGCATGATCCTGCTCGCCGGTGTGACCTCGCTGCCGGAGATCGGCGTCACGCTCACAGCATCGCTCAGTGGCAATTCGAACCTGGCCGTCAACAATCTCTTTGGCAGCATTGCAATGCAGGTCGCGATTCTGGCGCTCGTTGATTTTACCATTGGCCACCGGGCGCTGACGGCGATCGTTCCCGAGCCGCGCGTCATGCTGCAGGGCGTGCTGAATATTCTTCTTCTCGCCTTTGTCGCCGCCGGAATGGTGGTTGGCGATATCAGTGTGTTCGGGGCCGGTCTTTGGGCCTGGGGATGCCTTGGCCTATATGTGGCCAGCATCTGGTTGTTGTCGCGGGAACAGGGACGACGGCCGTGGCTCGCCGCCCGTGAGGGCAAGGTCGAGCAGCAGCTCCTTGAAGAAGGGCAAGCAGAACAAAGTACAAAGGGGTGGGAAGAAATCTCTCTTTCCGGTCTCATCTCGCGCACGACTGCGCTTGCGCTGGTTATCCTCGCGGCGGGCTATCTCCTATCACAGACGGGCGACGCGATAGCGCAACAGACCGGGCTGGGTTCGAATTTCGTGGGTTTTGTTCTGGTCGCCATCTCCACCTCGCTTCCCGAATTGAGTACAGCGCTGACGGCAGCCCGGCGCGGTCTGTTCACCCTCGCCATTTCAGACATATTGGGCACCAACCTCATCAATGTCGGGTTGGTCTTCGTCGTTGATGCAGCATCCTCCGGCCGGCCGGTCCTCAACACAACGGGTGATTTCTCGATTTTCGGCGCCCTGCTCGGCATCATCGTCACGGCACTCTTCCTCGGCGGGCTTGCGGAGCGCCGGGACACCACAATTGCCCGCATCGGGCTCGATTCAGCGATCGTCGCCATCGTCTATCTCGGTGGCCTCGTCCTGCTCTACCAATTGCGGTAAATGGCCATGGAAAACGAACCACGTCTCGACCTGCCGAACCCGACGCCCCGGCCCGAGGGAGAACTCGAAGAACTCAAACGCATATGGGCCACGCCGCGCGGATGGCGCATCGTCACCGCCGTCAACAATACGGTGATCGGCCTTCTCTATATCGGCGTCGCCTTCCTGTTCTTCCTGATGGCCGGCGTGCTGGCCCTTCTCATGCGCACGCAGCTCGCGGCAAGCGAGAACGACTTCATCGGCCAGGAGCTCTATAATCAGATGTTCACCGTGCACGGCACGACGATGATGTTCCTCTTCGCCGTGCCGGCGGTCGAGGCGCTCGGCGTCCTGCTGCTGCCGCAGATGCTCGCGGCGCGCGACCTTCCCTTCCCCCGCCTCAGCGCGTTCGCCATCTGGGCCTATGTCATCGGTGGCCTCGTTTTCTTCTCCACCATCCTCTACGACCTGGCGCCCGCCGGCGGCTGGTTCATGTATCCGCCGCTGACGCTGAAGGAATATTCCCCCGGCGACAATGCCGATTTCTGGCTGCTCGGCATCGGTTTCATCGAGATCTCCGCGATTGCCGGCGCGATCGAGATCGTCGTCGGCGCGCTGCGCACCCGCCCGCCCGGCATGACACTTGCCAGGATGCCGATCTTCGCCTGGTCGATGCTCATCTTCGCCAGCATGATCATGTTCGCCTTTCCCGCGGTCATCCTCGCAACCATGATGCTGGAGATCGAGCGCTCCTTCGGCTGGCCTTTCTTCACCGCGGCCAAGGGCGGCGACGCCCTGCTTTGGCAGCATCTCTTCTGGTTCTTCGGACATCCGGAAGTCTATATCATCTTCCTGCCGGCCGCCGGCCTCGTTTCGATGATGGTGCCGACAATGGCACGCACCCCGCTCATCGGCTATCGCCTGATCGTCATCGCGCTGATCGCCACCGGCTTTTTCTCCTTCGGCCTGTGGGTGCACCACATGTTCACGACGGGCATTCCGGCGCTCAGCCTCGCCTTCTTTTCCGCAGCCAGCATGGCGGTCGCCATTCCCTCGGGCATCCAGGTCTTCTCATGGATCGCCACCATTGCCGCCGGCCGCGGGAAATTCCGTATCACCACGCCGTCGCTCTTCATCCTCGGCTTCCTCTTCATCTTCGTGATCGGCGCGTTGACCGGCGTGATGGTCGCCATGGTTCCGTTCGATTTCCAGGTCCACGACACCTATTTCGTCGTCGCTCATTTCCATTATGTGCTGGTCGGGGGAATGGTATTTCCGCTCTTCGCCACCTTTTATTATTGGATGCCACTGGTAAGCAGGAACATGCTGTCGGAGCGGCTAGGGCGCTGGGTGTTCTGGCTGATGTTCGCGGGCTTCAACATCGCCTTCTTCCCCATGCATCTGACCGGGCTGCTCGGCATGCCGAGGCGCGTGTGGACCTATCCGAGCGAACTTGGCTGGGACACGCTGAACCTGATCTCGACCATCGGCTCCTATATTCTCGGCGCCGGCGTGCTGCTCTTCGTCATCGACCTGATCCTGCGCTTCCGCACCGGGCCGGGTGGTGCGGAAAACCCATGGCAGGCGGGAACGCTCGAATGGCTGCCGAACGATGTCTATTCCACACGCAGCATTCCGCTCATCACCAGCCGCGAGCCGATCTGGGACCAGCCGAACCTCGCCGAAGACGTGAAGGAGGGCCGCTATTATCTGCCGAATGCGCCGACTCGCGGGCGCGAGACGATCGTCACCTCTCCGATCGACGCAAAGCCGCAATATCTGATCCAGATGCCGGGACCAGGATGGCCGCCTTTTCTGACGGCGGTATTCACTGCGTCCTTCTTCCTGCTTCTGACGGTCAAACTCGTCACTATCGCCGTCGTTTGCGGGGTGCTCGCCATCCTCTTCTGCCTCGTCTGGACCTGGAGCCTCGATCCCGGCCCCTCCAAGGGCACGGTCGATATCGGCGGCGGCATTAGCCTGCCCACCTATATGTCCGGCCCGACCTCGCATTCCTGGTGGGCGATGGTGGTACTGATGTTCGTGGCGGCCTCGCTCTATCTCTCCTACGTTTTTTCCTACCTTTTCCTCTGGACCGTCTCGCCGGAAGTATGGGCGCCCGTCGGCTCGCCGGCCCTCCCCGGATTTGGATGGCCGGCCGCATCCGCCCTTCTCCTGTTGGCCGGGTCGGGCTTGATCTCTTTCGCCAACCGCCTGCTCCCGCAGCCCGGAACGAAAGGCTTGATCGCGCCCATGGCAATCTTTCTGGCCGTCGCCTGCCTCGTCGGATCGCTGGGCGTTGAGCTTGCGGGCCATTGGCAAAGCGGCCTTTCACCGACCGCCAGTGCCTATGGTGCCATGGTCTATCTGGCGGCGGCTCTGTTCGGGCAGTTGGCCTTCACGCTGGTCATCTTCGGCGGACTGACGATAGCGCGATATCTCGCCGGCCGGCTCGATCGCGAGCGGCGCGTCACCTTCGATAATATGCGGCTGCTCTATTACTATACCGCCGTCCAGTCGCTGCTCGGCCTGGCGCTGGTCCATAGCTTTCCCAGGCTCGTCGGTTGAAAAAGGAGGCTCCATGAAAGCGGGCAATGATAGCGCTCCGATCGCCGGGGCAATCCTTTATCTGCTGGCCGGGCCGATCATCTGGGCGGCTCATCTCCTGCTGGTCTACGGTCCGCAATCCGCCCTCTGTGCCTTCCGCGTCACCGGCATGGCGGCAGCCGAGCCATGGCTGATATCGGCGCTTGTGGCCGGTGTCACCGTGCTTGCGATGGCGGCAATCGCACTGATCCTCTGGCGTCCGCGCCGGACGGCACGGTTCTTCCGCTTCGACACCGCTTCGGACGGTCAGCGCTCTTTCGTCATATCGGTGATGCGCCTGCTTGCCGTGCTGTCGCTTATCGGCATCGCATGGGCCGGCGCTACGACGCTGTTGCTCGCCCCCTGCGCCCAGCTCCGCTGAGGCTCAAACCGCCCTTCGCGCGCGATAAAGGATGATCGCAAAGGCCGGCGCACCGAACAGCGCCGTCACCACGCCGATCGGCAAGATCTGCTGCGGCACGATGATCCGCGAGATGATATCGGCCAGCACCATGAAGATCGCCCCCGAGATCACCGCCGCAGGAATGAGGCGCAGATGCATCGGTCCGACGATGAAACGGGCGGCATGCGGGATGACGAGCCCGACAAAGCCGATCGAGCCGACAATGCTGACCATGGCGGCCGTCATGATGGAGGTCAGCCCGAGGAGAATGATCCGCACACGGGTAACGGGGACGCCCAGCGCCGAGGCGCCGTCGGCGCCGAAGGTGAAGGCGTCGAGTGCCCGCGCATGAAGCAGGCAGACGGCGAAGCCGCCGAGCGCCACCGGCGCCGCGAGATAGACATCCGGCCAGCGAACGCCGCCGAGACTGCCGAGCAGCCAGAACATTACGCCCCGTGCCTGTTCGGCGCTGGCCGATGTGGTGACGATATAGGATGTGAGCGCGTTGAAGAGCTGCGAGCCGGCCACCCCCGCCAGAATGATGCGGTCGTGACCACCGCCCGAACCGGCGGCGAGAACGGAGACCAGCGCAAAGGCGCAAAGCGCCCCGATGAAGGCGCCGCTCGACAGGGTGAGGACGCCCGAGCCGAAACCGAGGATCATCACCGCCACCGCGCCGGTCGAAGCCCCGGCGGAAATGCCGAGCACATAAGGCTCGGCCAGCGGATTGCGCAGGAGCGCCTGCAGGATGACGCCGGAAAGCGCCAGCGCCGCACCGCAACAGGCGGCGACCAGCGCACGGCTCAACCGGTAATTCCAGATGATGCCTGCATGAATGTCGCTGACCGCGAAATCCGTGCCGAATATCCGGTTGGCAATCGCTTTGAATGTCGTCGCAAGCGGGATCGACATCTCGCCGATAGAAACCGCCATGACGATAGAGACGAACAGTACTACGATCGAGAGGACGGCAAGCGAGGCATACGTGCCCCGCCTGCCTCTCCGCCTGGAATGGATGTTCAATTCGTCAGCCCGAATTGCCTGATGCCGTCGGCAAGCGCCTCGATCCCGTCAATGGTGCGGATCGTCGGGTTCATCGCCTGCGCGTCCATCATGACGAAATGCTTCTTCCGGACGGCATCGAGCTGGCTGGTGACCGGATCCGTTTCGAGAAAATGGACCTTCACCGCCGGATCGTCGGCGGCATAGCGCCGCCGGTCCATCTTCGCAATAACGATGACGGCCGGGTCCTTGCCGACGATCGTCTCCCAGCCGACAAGCGGCCATTCCTCTTCCGTGTCGATTACATTCTTAGCGCCAAGCGCCCGCAGGATGTAGGCGGGCGCGCCATTCTTGCCCGCGACGAATGCCTCGCCCTTGAGCTCCTTGCTGGAAAACCAGAAGATGACGGGCAGACCCGCCGCCTTGGTTCCGACAACCGTGGCGATGGCCTCCGCCTCGCGTTTCTTGAGATCCGCCACCAGTTTCTCGCCGCGCTCCCGAACGTCGAATATCTGTGCCAGTTCGCGGATTTCCTGATAGACGAGCTCCATCGTGAAAGGCGCCTTGCGGACACCGTCACCGCCGCCGGAATTGTCCTTGGCGGCGCAATCAGCCGGCGAAATATAGGTGGGAATGCCGAGTTCGGAGAACTGCTCGCGCGTGCCGACCGCGCCCTGCGGGCCGACATCCCATTCGAACTGTACTGAGACGAGGTCCGGCTCTTGCCCGACAACCGACTCGAAGCTCGGGCTGTTGTCGGCGAGCCGCTTGATCTTTTCGTTCTGGCTTTCGAACTCCTTGAGAACGGGTCCGACCCAGACGGCGGTGCCTACCATCTTGTCGGCAAGGCCGAGCGACAGCAGGATTTCGGTGCTGCTCTGGCCGATCGTGACGGCCCGTTCGGGTGCCTTCCTGAAGGTGACCGGGACGCCGCAATTCTGAAGCGTCAGCGGATATTGGGTGTGTTCGGCGGCATGGCCGGTTGAAGCGCTTGTCATGAGGCCGAAAAGGCCCGCAATGGCGAAAGCGGCGCCTCGGGCGCGCCGTTGGATGGAATTTTGCATGATTCTCCCCTTGATGATCCAGGCCGTGCGAAAACTATGCGTCAGGCCGATACCGGCGATGATCGATCAAGCGGAGGGAAAACGAGCTGATAGAGCCGGCGAACCGGCCGAAAGGCTTTGCCATGATGTCTCCTCTACGGGCAACCCCGCCCGTGAATTGGATTTTTCGACTTCGACGGCAGGTCTCCTGGCTTGCGGATATAGGCTTTGCATCTGCCTTCCCGCCGGGAATGAACCCGACAGTGGCATGACATCCTCTAGGAGAAGGACGTCACGAGGACGCTCGGCAATCCGCTCACAGTTGCGGGGGCAGCCACGGTCTTGGTCCCGATTGGGTCGTCCGCACCGTGTTCCCTATTAATCCCCTGGAAGTCCTTCCTCGGGGAACCGTCACCTGCGTTCTTAGGCTTCTCGAAACCCGGCCGTCAAGATGAGGCCGGAGACAAGAGTTCATCTCCTCCGAATATCCGCTTGGACTCTCCTTGAAATCATTCCGCCGGAACGGCTCGGGACCGTGCCATTCCGACCTTCAACATCTCGTGTTGTAACGTAATAACATATCAAGTCAAGCCATCGGACCGGCTTTGCCTGCACTCGGCTGATTCAAATCGGCTCGGCTCAACTAGAGACGGCAAGCTCCGTTTCGCGGTCGAACAGATGGATATTCCGGGGAGAGATATGGAGACGGGTGGCGGTTCCTTTTTCCACGCCGGGCCTGCCGCTATGCGCCACCACCAATTGCTGTAAACCGACATCCGCCATGACGAAGGTCATGCTGCCGGTGGATTCCACACTTTCCACCACCGCATCGATGACAAGACCATCTTGTATCGGCGCGAGCGAAAGATGCTCGGGGCGGAGCCCCGCCCACAGACGCGCGCCAGAATCGAGCTTGCGGTCGAGGATCAGGGGTTGCGTCTCCCTTCCTTCCATCACCAGCGAATGGCCATCGGAGCCGACCGTGACGGGAATGAAGTTCATGGCCGGCGAACCGATGAAGCCGGCGACGAATTTGTTGGCGGGCTTGTCATAGAGATCGAGCGGGCTGCCCTGCTGCTCAACCACGCCGGCCCGCATGACGACGATATGGTCCGCCATCGTCATCGCCTCGATCTGGTCATGGGTGACATAGACCGAGGTCGCTTTCAGTCGCTCATGCAGCTTGCGGATTTCGCTGCGCATATGGACGCGCAGCGCCGCATCGAGGTTTGAAAGCGGTTCGTCGAACAGGAATACCTGCGGGTTGCGCACGATGGCGCGGCCCATGGCGACACGCTGCCGCTGTCCGCCGGAAAGTGCCTTCGGCAGCCGGTCGAGAAGGTTGCTTAGGCCCAGCGTCTCCGCCGCCGCACGCGTCCGCTCGACGATCTCCGGCTTTGGCCGGCGTTTGAGCCGCATCGAATAGTTCATGTTGTTCTCGACATCCATATGCGGATAGAGCGCATAGGATTGGAACACCATGGCGACATCCCGCTCGCGCGGCGGCTTGCCGATGACGCTCGCCCCTGCAATGCGGATATCGCCGGAACTCGTCTTCTCCAGCCCCGCCAGTGTGCGCAACAGGGTAGACTTGCCGCAGCCGGACGGGCCGACCAGCGCAACGAAAGAGCCGCGCGCAATGGCGATGTTGATATCCTTAAGCGCGTGAAACCCTGCATAATGCTTGTTCAGGTGGTCGATTTCGATCTGGAGCATGGGAATTCCCCTTATTTCAGCGCGCCGGCGGTGAGCCCGCTGACGATGCGCCGCTGCAAGAGCACGAAAATCACGAGGATCGGCGTCACATAGATCGCCGTGTAGGTCATGATGCCGTTCCAGTCATTGGCTTCAGGACCCATGAAGGTCTGGAGCCCGACTGTCGCCGTCTGAAGTTCGTTCTTGGCGATCAGCGAGCGGGCATAGACATATTCACCGAAGGACTGCAGGAAGATCAGCACCGAAGTGACGAGAATACCGTTCCGCGCCAGCGGCAGCATGATGTTGAAGAAGGCGCCGATCCGCGATGAGCCGTCGACCAGCGCCGCGTCTTCCAATTCGCGCGGCACCTGTACGAAAGTGGCGCGGCAGAGCACGATATAGAGCGGCAGCATCTTCGCCGTCTGCGCCAGGATAACCGCAAAACGCGGACTGGCGAGCAGACCCAGCTGGTTGAAGGCAACGAAGATCGGCGTCACCATCAGCGAGGACGGCAGCACCTGCATCATCAGGATGGCGAAGAGCGCAATATCCATCCAGATGTTGCGCACCCGCGCCAGCACATAGGCGCAACCGGTGCCGAGCAGTGTAACGAGGATGGTGACGCCGACGGCGATGACAAGCGAGTTCCAGATATAGCGGCCCATCTCCCGTGCCTTCCAGACATTCAGGAAGTTCCACTGCGGGTCGCTAGGCCAGAAGCTCGGCGGAAACTGAAAGATTTCCGAACTGCCCTTGAAGGCCGTCAGATACATCCAATAGAGCGGGAAGAGATAAACGCCTGTGAAGATGAGGCCGAGGACGAGAAGGATCGTGCGTTTCACCGGCTCGCTCCTCAATAGCTGTGTTCATGCCGGGTGGAACGGACATAAATGGCCGCGACCAGGATGACGAACAGGATCATCATCACCGAAACGGCGCTGCCGAGCGAAATCTCATAGGTCTGGAACGAAAGCTGCCAGGACCAGTATTGCGCGACATTGGAACTGTCCGCCGGACCGCCTTGCGTCAGGGCCGCGATCAGGTCAAATTGCTGGAGCGTGAAGATGATGCCGAGCGAGATGACCGCGCCGAGCTGCGCGCGCATCAAGGGCAGCGTGATCGAGCGGAAGCGCTCGAATGCGCCAGCGCCATCCAACTCCGCCGCCTCATAGACGTCTCGCGGAATGCTGGCCAACCCCACCGAAAGCAGGATCATGTTGAAAGGGATGCCGAGCCAGACATTGGCGATAATGACCGCGTAGAGCGCGATATCGGGGTCGGAAAGCCAGAAGATGCGGTCATGCGTCAGGCCGAGCGACATCAGGATGTAATTGATCACGCCGAAATCTCCGGCGAGCAGCCATTTCCAGATGGCGCCGACCACCAGCGCCGGCATAATCCACCCGGCGAGGAACAGGCCACGCAGCCAGGTAGCGCCCGGAAAATCCTGGTTGAAGAACAGGGCGAGCCCGAAGCCGATAGAAAGTTGGAAAATAATGGAGAGGACAACGAACTTCACCGTGTTCCAGAACACCAGCGAAGCGATCGGCTGCGACATGATTTCGTAATAATTCTGCAAGCCCACAAACGGCCGGTTGAACGAAGCGATCGTGAACATGTCGACCGTCTGGAGCGACATGATGATGTTGTAGATGATCGGGAAAGCGGAAAACGTCACGAGATAGACAAGGGCAAGCCCCAAGAGCAGGATATCGAACCCGCTCCCATCCCGGATCGTCCGGATGATGCCTTGCATGTGGTTTGTCTCCTGCTTGGCGCCCCCTTCCCCCTTGCGGGGAAGGTATCTACGGAGCGGACGGATGGAGGTGGTAAAGGCAGCGCGCTATGATTGACTGTTGGCGCGCACCCTGCACCACCCCACCCGGCCCTACGGGCCACCCTCCCCGCAAGGGGAAGGGAAAGAAGGCCCTACCTCCCCAACACCGCATCGATCTGCTTCTGCGCCGCCGCGAGCGCCGCCTTGGGCTCGCTCCGGTGCGTCAGCGAGGACTGGACGGCCGTATAGATCGCCTTGGAGATCTTCGGCCATTCCGGATGCGGGCCGCGGTTGCGGGCATATTTCATGCTCTCCTCGAACACGGCGTAGATTTCCGGCCATTGCGGATCATCCACCTTCACCTTGGAGGCGGGCAGGAAGCCGAAGCGGTTCCAGACCTCAGGCATCTTCGAATAGAGCCATTCGAGCAGGATGAAGGCTTCCTTTGGATGCTTTGAATTGGCGAGGATCACATTGTCGCCTTCGCCCAGCGCCGAGGCCCGCGTTGCACCCTCCTGCGGAACGGGCAGCAGCGCCGCGCGGTATTCGAACTTCGCCTCCTTCGACATGCGCGGCATTTCCCAGGGACCGGAAATCGCCATAGCGGCATTGCCGGCATTGAAGGTGGCGGTGGAATCATACTGGCTGCGGATCAACGTGTCGGGCGAAGCGAGCTTCTCGTCTAGGAGCTTGCTCCAGAACTCCAGCACCTTGGCGCCGCCGTCGGTGTCGACCTTGTTATAGTCGCCACCGGTCATCTGCAGCCAGGGCAGGAACTGGAAGGTTCCCTCCTCCGTGGCGACAGCGGAAAATGCAAGGCCATAGACGTTCTTCGCCGGGTCGTTGAGCTTCTTCGCCGCTGTGTAGAGCTCATCCCACGTGCGCGGCGGCTTGTCCGGGTCGAGCCCCTTCGCCCGGAACATGTCGACATTATAATAAAGCGCGAGAGTGTTGGCGCCGCGCGGAATTCCGTAGATCTTGCCGTCCCAGGTCACCGAGGCGAGCGGTCCGGGGAAGATATCGTCCTTCTTGATCACCTTCGACTGCTCGATCATCGGCGTCAAATCGAGCAACAGCCCGCGCGAGGCGAAAAGCGCCACTTCCGGATTGTCGATATAGGTGACATCAGGGCCTTCGCCCGTCGCCATGGCCCGCGCCAGATCATTGACCATGTCGCGGAACTGCACGGTTTTCAGGTTGAGCTTGATGTCGGGGTGCTCTTTCTCGAATTCGTCCTTGACGAGGTAGATATATTGATCCGGCCGGTCGATGGTCCAGATTTCCAGCGTTACCGGCTCGGCCTGCGCGGCTGCGGCGGAAAACAGCGCCGCCATAAGAATTATTGGGCCTGCAATCCATGATGCGATGCGTTTCATGCCCTTTCCTCCTCCTGAAATTCGAGGCAGTCGCATGGCGCGCTTGCCTCTTTCCCTTATTCGCCCGGCCCCTCCCCACGGCCGGACGCATTTCATACCGGTCTCAAATCACGGATTGGCGACGAAATCGCCGCCGCGGCATTTCTTCAGGTAATTGAGCGCATGGACCTGCCCGGTCATTTCCAGATCGTCGCGATAGACTGGATCGTGCCAGCCCTCGATGTCGATGGAGCCTGACCAGCCGGCGAGCCGCAATTCGGAAATCACGTCGGTCCAGTTCGTGTCGCCGAAACCCGGCGAGCGCATGAAGACGAACTTCTCCTTGCCGAATATGCCGTGCTCGCGGATGACGTCCCAGCGGATCGTCGCATCCTTGCCATGCACATGGAAAATCTTGGGTGCCCATTTGCGAATCTGCGGCATGGGGTCGATCAGGTAGACCATCTGGTGGCAGGGCTCCCATTCCAGCCCCAGATTATCCGCCGGCACCTCGTTGAAGATCATCTCCCAGGCGTCGGGATTGTGCGCGATGTTCCAGTCGCCGCTCGCCCAGTTGCCGTCCATGGCGCAATTCTCGAAGGCAAGCCGCACACCCTTGTCGGCGGCGCGCTTGGAAAGTTCCGTCCAGACCTTCTTGAATTGCGGCAGGCTGTCTTCGATGGGCTTGCCGCGCACGCGGCCGGTAAAACCCGCGATGGTGGTAGCGCCGAAGAGATGCGCATGGTCGATCAGCGCCTCCCAGCCCTTCAGCGTTTCCCGGTCGATCTCGGTATCCTCGAGCGGATTGCCGAACATGCCGAGCGTCGAGATGGTGACATCCGCATCGCCGATCGCCTCCTTCAGTTGCGCGGCGAGATCAGGCAGATCCTTGTTCATCACCTGCCAGAAGAACGGCTCGATGCTCTCAAATCCGTGCGGCAGGATGCTCTTCACATAGGCTGCGGGATCAGGCGCATTGGCCTTGATCATCGTGCCGATGCGGATGGACTTGGCCGGATCGCTCAAATCGGAACTCCTTTCCGAGCATGATCCCGAAAAGCTGCAGGCTTTTCGGATAAGATCATGCGATTTCAGATAATGATTTCGAGACGCCTCCCGGCCTCGGCGCTGTCGATCGCGCCGAACACCATGGCGAGGCTCTTGATGTTTTCGCTGCCCGCCGTTTCGGGTGCGGGACCGCCCCGCGTCGCGGCAACGAAATCCTGCATGACTCCGAGGTGGCCGCCCGTGCGGTCGGATGTATCGAGGGGAGGTATCTCGACGGCGGCCACCTCGGAGAACAGGCCGTCTCTGCCGGAGGTGACGGCTTCGGCCTGTATATCATCATGCCCATCCCAGACGAGCGATCCGCGGCTGCCGACGATGCGCCAGGCGCTTTCCCAACTCGTACGCAGACCGTCCGCGCACCAGCTGCCGCGATAGGTGAAGACAGCTCCGTTTGAGAATTCGAAGATCGCCGCCGCGGACGAGCCCTGGGTGTACCAGGAATTGACCGGTTCCCACTCCCGCGCATAGACCGCACTGGGCGTCTCGCCGGCAAAGAAACGCGCCGTGTCGAATGTGTGGATCGCCATGTCGTGCAAAAGCACATGCCGCATCTCGTCGCGGAATCCGCCGAAATGGGGCCCGAGGAAGAAATCGCAATGGAGGCTGGTGACCTCGCCGATCGCGCCCGAACGGATCAGCCGCGCGATGCGCCGGATCTGCGGGATATAACGCCGGTTCTGCACGACGGCGTGAATGCGCCCCGCCCTCTCCGCCCGGGCGATGAGATCGCGCGCCTCGTCAAGCGTTTCCGCCATCGGCTTTTCAGAGAGCACATGGCAGCCGGCATCGAGCCCGGCCGCGACGGCGGCATGGCGCGCCTTGGGAACAACGATGTCGAAGAGAAGATCCGGCTTGGTTTGTGCCAGGACGCCGGCCAGATCGTCGGAGACCATTGCATTGTGGAGGCCGAACTCCCTGGCGCGCGCCTCCGCCCTCTCTGCGGCAAGATCGACAATGCCGACAATATCGATATCGCCAATGGTCCTGGCTGCCTCAAACCATGTTTTGCTCATGGCTCCGCAGCCGACGAGAACGGCACGCTGCATGCAATCTCCTCCCAGGATTTCATTTTTAAACCGATTTAATCGGTTGCAAATGAGCTCCGTAAACGTTTACGATTTCATAACAGCGTTTTGTTTTTGTCAATCCCTGATTTCGGTGTTTTATGGCGGAAGGGGTTCGTGGCTGGGGTGCTTGAGATTCTCATGGATATCAACGCCCTCTGGATCGCGAAGGGAGAAAATTGTGAGCATTCGGGATCTTGCCCGCCATCTCGACATTTCGATCGGAACCGTCTCGCGCGCCTTGAACGGCAAGGCGGACGTCAATCCGGAGACGCGGGAGCGCGTGCTTGAGGCCGCCAAGCGGCTCGGCTATGTGCCCAACCAGTCAGGACGCAGCCTGCGCCAGGGAACGACGAACACGATCGGCTTCATGATCGAATCGACCATCGAAACCGTCGATGCCGGCGGCAGCTTCTTCATGCCGGTCTTCGAAGGCGTGCAATCGGTCTTCCGCCGGCATCATCTCGATCTCGTCGCGCTTCTGTGCGGAACGGACGAAGATCCGGCATCCTATCTCAACCGCGTGGTCACGCGTCGCTTCGTCGACGGGGTGATCATTTCGGCGACGGCGCGCCACGATCCACGCATCGATTTCCTGCTGGAGCGCAAAATCCCCTTCGTCACGCTTGGCCGCAGTGCGACCAAGGGTGACTATTCCTGGATCGATCTCGATTTCGAGGGCGTCGCCGCGACGGCCGTCGAACGCCTCGTCGGCTTCGGGCACCGGCGGATCGCCATCGGCACGCCGGCGAGCGATCTCAACCTCGGCTACGTCTTTCTCGACGGCTACAAGCGCGCGCTTGCCGCCGGCGGCATCGCATTCGATCCCTCCCTCGTCCTGCCCGCCAATGGCAATGAAGAGGGAGGGTATCGCGTGGCCTCCGCCCTTCTGGCACAGAAGCCGATGCCCACCGCGATCATCCTCGTCAACGAGAACATGGCGATCGGCCTTTACCGGCGCTTCTACGAAGCCGGCCTTCAACCCGGCCGTGATATTGCGGTCATCGGCTTTCGCGAGAGCACCCAGAGCCGGTTTCTCTCACCCACACTGACCTGTTTCCGGATTTCGCTCCGCGATCTCGGCATCAAATTGGCCGAAGCCATGCTTTCCGCCTTGCCTGCGTTCGAAGGCCAGTATCCGCGCGAAAAGGTTGAGCTGATCTGGCCGATGGAACTGGTGCCGGGTGAAAGCGACCGGCCGGCGCATCCGCCCGACCTGTCCTGAAAGAGCGGGTAGAATCAAAAGCACGCACTGCGCCGTAAGCCGTTCGACCGAGCTTACGCAATATGTGGATATTTCCTCGCCCGCGATCTTTCGCCACAGTGCCGGAGCTGTTGTTTGACAGCCGAGGCCCGGTGCCCCCGCCCCCAAATATAACCGGGCCTCGTCACATTTTTTTAAACGGTGGGACATCCAGGGGCGGAACAGTGCAACCTCGTCAGCTCGAGGAACAAAGTCGCGCCGAGCGGGTTACGAGCGTGCCGGCGGCTGGCGGACAGCCTTCAGGCAACGTCGCCGGTGCCGGCATGCCAGGCACGCCGGCGAGAGAGGCTTGTTCGGCTATTACCTGCCTCTCGCCGGGCCCGGCGGCGATGGTCATCCCCTCCCATCATCTCCGGGCCCACAGTTTAAAATATCCCCAAGTCCACAATTAAAACGCGATAAATGAAGGAATAGGGTATTGACTTCTTGTTAATAATACTATTTATCTCTCACAACTTTTTGGGGGCACAACGATGCAGGAAACAAACGACCGCGGACTGAGAGATGTGTTGTTGTGGCTGAGCTATGCCTGCGCCTTCGTCGTGATCTTTATCGCCGTCAATGAGCTGCGCGGCGCTATCGTCTGACAAGCTTTGATTTTAAAACGATTCCCGTTCTGGTGGAATCAAAAACAACTCTACCTTCCCGAAATTTCCCTAATCCCATCACTCCTCGAAAGCGGTTCTACAGGATGTCGTGACTTCACCATCCGCAGAGCGCGCGTCGTGCGCCGAACACCTCCTCCATCTCGGCCGCGCAGACCAGCGTCTCCGGCGGCAGATGCTGCAGTTCGGCCGTCGATTCGAAGGGTCACGGTCGCTCTCCTTTTTTCCATTCACGGGAACCAAGGCCCGCCGAAACGGTTCCGGCGGATGCGTACCCACGCAACGTCTCAAGAGGAACCCAGATGCCGCTTACCCTGATCAGTCCGGCCTTTGCCGAAGGCGAAACCATTCCCGAGAAGTATGTGCGTGATGGAGAAAACCTGATGCCGCCGCTGAAATGGACGGGGACACCTCAGGATACGCAAAGCTTCGTCCTCATCGTCGAAGACCCCGATGCCCCGAGAGGCACATTCCATCACTGCGCCATATACAATATCCCACCGGACCGCGAAGGCCTGCCGCAAAGCATCGATACCAGCCAGGACAACGCGCTGAACTTCGCCCGGAACGATTTCGGCAATGCCCGCTACGATGGCCCGGAGCCACCGACCGGCCATGGCCCGCACCACTATCACTTCCGCCTGGCGGCGCTCGACGTGCCAAGTCTCAACATCCCTGCCAAGGCCGGTGCCCAGCAGATCTGGCAGGAGGCGCGAAAGCACGTCATCGAGAAAGCCGAACTCGTCGGCGTCTATGAGCGCTGAGCACGCAAGGAACAATGTGCATATCCCGGAAGTTCGACGGTGTGCACTGTTCGGCGACCAGGCAGTCCCGGCGGAGAAGGAGCCTGAAATGGCGAATATGGACGACCGGCTGGACCAATGGCTGCGCGATGCACATGCCATGGAGAAACAGGCTGAGCAGATGCTGAGTGGCCAAGCCAGCCGCATCGAGAACTATCCGCAATTGCGCGCTCGCTTGGAGCAGCATTTGAACGAGACGAAATCACAGCGCGAGAAGCTCGAGAAATGCATCGAGCAGCGCGGCGCATCCACCTCCGGCATGAAGGACATCGCGGGCAAGTTCGCCGCCATCATGCAAAGCTTCGGCGGCGTCATCGTCGATGACGAGGTGGTGAAGGCCACCCTGGCAAGCTACACCTTCGAACATATGGAGATCGCTTCTTACCGCATCCTGATCGTCGCCGCCGAAGCGGTGGGCGACACCGCCACCGCCGAGATCTGCAAGGAAATCTGTCGTGAGGAGAAAGCCATGGCTGCCTGGCTTGCCGACCATGCGGACGAGGTGACGCGTGAATATCTCAAGCGCGAACAGGTCGAGCTCGAAACCGCCAAGCGATGATCCAAATAGTTGGGTTCGCTTTTCTATCGCGCTGCGGTAACTTTCGGCATCACATGTCCGAGTAGAGCCGAAACCAATCAGTCATACTATATTTGCAACCCCCTGAAACACCGACAATATCTGAAACAATTTGACTCTTGTCCCTTCGAAGCACAAAGTTTTCCTGTCTTAGGCAGCTCAAATCATTGAATTTTATCCAAAACCAGCGCGTAGCTGAATGGAGAGCGCGATGCCGATACGAGGTGGCTATCCCGGCCCCGAATCCGCCTACACCAGCGAAGACTGGCGCATCATGCAGGCTGCCTATCGCAAATCGGCGGCTCTCCTCGATCAGGACTCTGCCAGCAGGGATGCTGATCGGCTCGCCAGGGAGATAATGCGCCTTTATAATCTCGGCTATCGGGATATCGAAGCCCTCGCCTTTGCCGCAGCCAATGTCGAGAACAACCGCCGGGAACAGGACGGAAAAAGCCCGGCATCCGTCTGAATTTGCCCGATAAACGAATGTTTTCTTGAAAAGCAGATCGGCTGTCGATCTCCATCCCTGTTAAATTTTCCCGCCCGCCCTGTCGGTTCATCGTCGCCTCGTTCGTCCTGCGGAAGCCCCAGGGTCAAGACCTTGACGGGTGTAACGTGAAAACCAGCGAAAGGTAAGATGGATATGTCCGCTCAAGCCGAACAGACTGCCAAAACGAAGCCGGCCCCGAAACCTCTTGGTGGCCTGGTGGCCTATCTCCAGGTCGATGGTGCCCTGAAGGCGGCCGAGTTCTACAAGCGCGCCTTCGGCGCCGAGGAAGCTTTCGTCTATCCCCCAGATGAACAGGGCCGGACGATGCACGTTCATCTCTATATCAACGGCAGCTCGCTCATGCTCTGCGATGCCTATCCCGAACACGGCCACCCCTGGGAAAAGCCACAAGGCTTCACGATGCAGCTTATCCTCGACGATATCGACGCCTGGTGGGACCGCGCGGTCGAGGCCGGCGCCGAAATCGTCATGCCGGTCGAGGTGATGTTCTGGGGCGACCGGTATGGCCAGGTCCGCGATCCCTTCGGCATCCTCTGGGGCATGAACGCACCCGTCAAAGCCGGCTGAGAAAAGCGGGCGGCGGAGATCATCGCTTGATGAACGAGCGAAGCCGCGACAGGGCATCATCCCATTGCCGGGACACCTCGTCGAGATAGGATCTGATCTCAGCGATCGGCTCCGGCCGCAGGGCATACTGGCTCTCGCGGCCGATTCGGCTGCTCGTCACCAGCCCCACATTCTCCAGCACGCGGAGATGCTTGGTCACGGCTTGTCGCGTCATCTCGGCATCCACCGAGAGCTTGGCGATTGACCATGTCCGCCCGTCGCTGAGCTTCATCAGCAGTGCAAGGCGGGTCCGGTCTCCAAGGGCGGCGAAGATCGGCGCGGGATCCGGGTTATTCAGCTGCATTCTTTCTCCGGAGATATGCTTCGATATTCTTCATCTGCTCGGCCCAGCCGCCCTCGTTCATGCGCAAGGCGTCCGGTCGCCGGTGACCTGGCAGCGCCTCGAAGCCGGATTCGACAACGGTCAGGCGCGTCCCGGTCGATATCGGTTCGAGCCGGAACTCGACGAGCGTCGGCTCCTCTCCCGAATAATCTATATCGGGATCGACAGCGTAGGGATGCCATGTGAAGGAAAAATATCGCGGCGCTTCCATCTGCTTGACGGTCGCTTCCCATTTCACATGCTCGTAGCCGGGATAGGTGATATGGCCGCGCGAGACTTGCCCCGGCACAAAGGGTCCTTCCAGCCGCACCTGGAACCAAGCGCCGAATTCCTCATGATCCGTCAATGCACGCCAGACCCGCTGGATGGGTGCGTTCAGCTCGATGCTCTTTTCTATACGATTGGTCATAATGCAACCTCCTGGTTACGTGTATAATGCTCGGATCGAAACTGAAAAGCAACCAAAAAGTTGCATATTTTCGCATAGCAATTTCTACAAATGTTCTCCCCATTTGTTAGGGTTGCGAGTCACCCAATATTTAGCGCACAAATTGCAGGCCGGATGTTCCATCGGCATTGAGGCCCGACCCCCACCCGCAACCATCATCCAGGTCGGGCCTCTTCAATTTTCTCACGGCAAAATTCTGCATTCGCGTGTTGATTGCGCCGTCTTCCCCCAGTTTCTGCAGCGCGCGCCGAAGTCGCTACCAGCAGTTGACTTTTCTGTCGCGATACAATCTCCTGCCCGCAATTCATCTGGGGCCGACCGTGAAAAAGACGAACCGCCACGCGCTGAAAGATGCTTTGCTTTGGCTGATCTATGCCATGATTTTCGTGGCAATTGCCCTTGCGTTCAACTATTTGCGCGGTGCTTTCGGGTGATGGAGAATCACCTTGATCTCTTCTTTTTCCATAGATTGAAGAAAAATGACGGCGGGTCGAGGACGACCCGCCGTCATTTTTGGTTTTGGACCTGCTTATTCCATTATGGAACAGGCCCTCTCGGTGTCAGTACTGACGCTTGTAGCGACGAACGCCATCATTGATCCGGACCGTCTTTGCGGTATGAATCCGGCGCTCCGGCAGATATTCCACCCGGTTGACGTACTGGTTGCGGGTGACGACACGAGGACGCTCGTGAATGCGCGTAACGACGTTCTCACGCACGACCGGCTGAACGTTGTTGATCTTCACGATGCGATTGACGTGACGCACATAGCGGGTGTTGTTGACATCCCGATAGCGGGTGACGTTATTCACCTTGCGAACGGTCTTGTAACGATAGACCGTTTCGGACGTCGGACGCACGTTGACGCGATTGACGACCGTCTTTCCCGTCCGGATATGGCGGGTGGGAAGGACGTTCGTCCGCGAGCCATAACGGTTTTCACGGATCACCGCGGTCTTGTTATGGACGCGGGTGACGGTGTTGACGCGTGTCACCGGCTGAATGCGCGTGACGTTCACGATACGCTTCGTATGCGTCACGGTGCGGGGGCGCTCGACATCCCGATAGCGGGTGACGTTGCGGACCTTACGAACGGTATTTCCCTGCTGATAGGTCGTGCTGACCTTCGTGGTGGCGATCGGACGCTTATGCCGTTCGGCAGCGTCTGCCGACACCGACATCGCAACCATCGATGCGCTAGCCAGAGCAGCAATGGCAAAGAGCGTCTTCAAGGACTTCATCATGACTATACTCTCCTGGGTTCAAATAGAGAACTATGCATTCTTGGTACTAAGCCCTCAGCCTCCCCCTCGACCGAAATGACCTAACCTTCACAACTCTAATCCATGAACATTAATTCTGTATGCACAAAAGAAAAACAGGACTTATTCTGCTTTAAATGGATAAAATAATTTTTATTTATTCTTGAATAAGCCGGTTTTTTAATATTCTTTTACATAGCCATTCTCCGGACAAAATCCTGATGCTTATTGCGCGTCATCTCTCCAAAATTAGTAATTTGTAAAGGATAAGAGATGCGCAGGATTATCCAGGCAGCCATGGTTGCTGCGGCCTTTCTTGGCCTATCTGAAACCGCCGGTGCGGCGCCCAACGCCGGCTGCCAGAGCACGGCCATTCGCAGCCTGCAGCGGCTTTCTCCGCGTGGCTATGACGTTTACCGGGCGATGAAGGACAAAAGCCAGTTCACCACCTGGATCACCTGTGATGATATTCAGCTTGGCCTGGCGACCGCCGTGCATGAATCCGTTCATAATCTCACGGAGGAGCGGGACGCGTTTCCGTTGATCGGCGGCGGCAACATCGCCCGCCCGCACGCAACCGAGGCCTTCTTCGCGCCGAAGCAGATCGCCAAAAAGATGTCCCGCACCTTCAGCGATTCCCTGTTCATCCAGTCCTATCTCAAGCCGGGCGAGGCCTCTTCTGCGGATAATTTCATGTACCTCCTGGATGAGCTCAATGCCTACAGCCATGACCTCAACTCCGCCACCAGGCTGGTTCCGCTCCGCCAGGGTGACACCCAGGTCGACCACCGCGACGGGCTGGCCGCGATGATGGCATTCGTGATGAGCTATGCCGCCGAAGCGCGCAAGGATCATCCCGAGACCTGGCAGGGACTGAAGGCGCCGCAGACCGCCAAAGTCGTGCAGACACTCTGGAAACAGGCCGAGAAGACCATGGCCGCATCCTGTGGAGTACCCGATTTCGGCACGAATGATCGTGAATATCTGGGCTATGTCTGCAACGCGAAGAATGCCGCGGCACTGACCGAGATACTCAACCGTGCGCCCTCCTGCCCGACCCGCTGCCTGAGCGCGACGACGGCAGCGGCACAATAGCCGGAGCACTGGTCGCCGCGGCCATCGCTTCCTAGATATCGGGAAGCGACAGCCTCTCGAAAGGCGGGAAGCCATGGCCTGGTCCTTCAAGATCGGAACGATTGCCGGTACGGCACTGCGCGTCCACATCACCTTCGCGCTGCTGCTCGTCTGGATATGGCTGATGCACTATCGCATCGGCGGCGCGCCGGCCGCATGGGAAGGCGTGGCTTTCATCATCGCCGTCTTTGCCTGTGTGGTGCTGCACGAGTTCGGGCATATCGCAGCGGCGCGGTATTTCGGGATCAGGACGCCGGATATCACGCTCTTGCCGATCGGCGGTCTGGCGCGCCTCGAGCGCATGCCGGAGCAGCCCGGCCAGGAATTCGTCATCGCCATTGCCGGACCATTGGTCAATGTGGCGATAGCGGCGCTGATCTTCCTTGCGCTGCATGGCTCGACCGGAATGGAGGCGACCGCCGATATCGAGGACCCGCGCCTGAGCTTTCTGGCCCGGCTCGCCGGCGTCAACATCTTCCTCGTTCTCTTCAACATGATCCCGGCCTTCCCGATGGATGGCGGCCGGGTGCTGCGCGCCGCCCTGGCCTCGCGCCTCTCCTGGTCGCGCGCCACCCAGGTCGCCGCCTCCATCGGACAGGGGCTCGCCTTCGTGTTCGGCTTCATCGGCCTGTTCTACAATCCGCTTTTGATCTTCATCGCCATCTTCGTCTATCTGGCCGCGGCGGCCGAGGCGCAGAACGCCCAGATCCGCGACGTCGCGAGCAGCGTGCTGGTCGGCGACGTCATGGTCACCGAATTCGCCAAGCTTGAAGACGGGGCAGATATCAGCGATGCGATCGACATGCTGCTCGCGACCACGCAGCGCGAATTCCCGGTGGTCGATGCCTCAGACCATTTCGAAGGGCTGCTGACGCGCGATGACATGATCCGGGCGCTGAAGGAGAAAGGACCGCAGGCGCCGGTCGTCACCGCGATGCGGACCGACATACCGAAAGTCCACTATCGCAAGCACCTCCAGGAAAGCCTCCGGCTGATGCAGGAGGCAAATGCGCCGGCCGTAGCCGTCGTCGACAGCATGGACCGGCTGATCGGCCTGATGACGCATGAGACGATCGGCGAGATGATGATGGTACGCGCCGCGACATCGGATCGCTTCCGCTTCGGCCGGCCGCAGCACGGCCAGCCGCATTCTCCGCGTGCCTGAAACAGCTGATCGTTCAGCGGATTTTTGCGCGACAACCCCCGCTCTTTTCCGTCACCGCGATCAGCAAATCACGAGCGCGCATCAAATACGGGAAACTGATTCTCCTGTATTGAATCGAGCCCGCAAAAATGATTTACCAACACATGAACCGGCTTCCGAAAAGGGGGCACATTGGAGGGAATAATTCTGGTGGGAGAGCGGGACGTGTCTATATCAGCTGACATTGACGATCTCGAAGCAGATATTCCCTGTCTACGACAAGCCGGTGATTTTCTATCCTCAAGTCTTATGATGCTCGCCAGGATTCGCGAAATACTGGTGATTCGACATCGCATGTCCTTGGAACGCCCTCTGCAAGCGATCGGCATGCATATGGGTCGGTTTAAGCGCCGGACAGATGATGGAGCGCGCCGAGAAGCTGGGAAAAATCCGAGCATGGCGCTTATCAGCGCCGCCGCGCATCGGAATTTTTCGACCATGCTTGCCTTGACCCCGTTAGGCTCTCCGCAGCCGAAGCATTTGATTGAAAAAAGGGAATTTCCGATGAAGAACATGCCTGTTTCGGCGAATGCCTGGGTTTCGTGGTGAAGGAGGCAGCATGAAACTGCTGGTGACCGGCAAGGAAGGACAGGTCGCACGGAGCCTTGTCGAAAGAGCGTCCAGACTTGCGGATGTGACGGTAGTCACCGCCGGCCGCCCCGAATTGGACCTTGCGGATCCGGACGGCATCGACGACGTCATTGGCAATGCCGATCCCGATATCGTGGTTTCCGCCGCCGCCTATACGGCCGTGGACCAGGCCGAAGACGAACCCGAACTGGCACATGCCGTGAACGTGACGGGTGCCCGGGCCGTCGCCGGCGCAGCCGCCGCCCGTGGCATTCCCCTCATTCATCTGTCGACCGACTATGTCTTCTCGGGACAATCGGAGACGCGTTATACTGAAAATGATGCCACGGATCCGCAATCCATCTATGGGCGGACGAAGCTTGCGGGCGAACTGGCGGTGGCATCCGCAAATCCGCAGCATGTCATCCTGCGTACCGCCTGGGTATACAGCCCCTTCGGCAGGAATTTCGTAAAGACGATGATGAGGCTCGCCGCCGAGCGGGACGAGATATCCGTCGTCTCCGACCAGTGGGGCAATCCCACCTCCGCGCTGGATATCGCCGATGGGATCATTCACGTCGCCAGAAAGATTGTGTCCCGCGGCAAAGATGCGCCTTACGGACTTTTCCACTTGGCGGGTACCGGGGAGATCAATTGGAGCGGTTTCGCAGAAGAAATCATGAAGAACAGCCGCGCCCTTGGAGGTCCGACCGCTGCCATTCGGCCCATTGCCACCAGTGACTACCCCACCAAGGCCAAGCGCCCGGCCAACTCGCGACTGGCGAGCGAAAAGCTGGAGGCGGCCTATGGCTGGAAGGCGCCGCGATGGCAGGATTCGCTTGTCGAGGTATCGAGAAGGATTTTTGCCGGGTGAAGCCCAGTTGCATAGCATCAGTTAACCCGAAACAGGGCTACCGCTTGCGGGCCCGGCTGATATGAACCATATGCTAGGACGTAATCACCTGATCGGATTCTGGCATCAATTCATCGCAGAACTGCGAAAGCTGAGGCTCGTCTATAACCGTATTCTTCTGGAGACCCGCCGCAACGCGCGCTCAGGGTTCGATCTCCACGACGACAACGGTAAAGTCATTGGCCGTTTCGAGGAGATCAGGGTTGAACGCGGCATGGTCCATCTGAAGGGATGGACCATAAAACCGGCGCTCCGGCTGATCTCGGGCCCCGTCCGCCGCTCGATCGTCCCCGACCAGGCCCGCCATGACGTCAATGATACGCTGGGCCTGCGCATCGACTCCCGAACGGGCTTCAATGTCAATTTCCCGTTTCGCGACGATGCATTGTTCATTCAATTCGACGGGGTGGACGGCACCAGGGAATACGCATTCACCGCGATGACGCGGATTGAACGGGCATATTCCAACTGCTCGATCTTCCTGCATCTGGCATGGGTGGCAATTGGAAACATCCCCCTCCTGTTCCGATACTTCGTGCTGCGCGATCCTCTTGCGGCCAGCCGGCTGAAAGATCTCTACTTCACTTTCGAGCGCAAACCCGAGATAGATCTGGCCACCGGCATTTTATCCGCAACACCGCAACGGCAGGCACTCGACGAGGAGATATTCATCGTTCTTCCCGTCTATAACGGGTTTGAACTCTTGCCCGAAGCCCTGGATCGCGTCGACCGTTTCACCGACGGGGCGTTCCGCCTCGTCATCGTGGAGGATTGTTCGACGGACCATCGCGTGAGACCGTGGTTGCGGGACTGGGCTGCCGCTCGCCGGAAGAACGTCATCCTGATCGAGAACGAGCACAATCTCGGCTTCATCCAGGCGGTCAACAAGGGGCTGGCGGTGGCAAAAGGACACCATGTCGTTTTGCTGAATTCCGATGCTTTTGTACCGGAGGGATGGCTACCCCGGCTCATGACCCCGATCATGGCTGACGAGACGGTGGCCTCGGCCACCCCGATGTCGAACGACGCCGAGATTTTTTCCGTTCCCGTCATGTGCCAGAAGGCCGACCTCGCTCCCGGCCAGGTCGATCACATCGATTCCATCGCACGCAATATCGATACGACGGTCCTCTCGGTCGAGGCGCCGACAGGCGTCGGCTTCTGCATGGCGATGAACAAGAAATTCCTTGGCGACGTCCCGATGTTCGACCGGGCGTTCGGCAAGGGATATGGCGAAGAGGTCGACTGGTGCCAGAAGACGCGCGCACTGGGCGGGCGTCACGTGGCGGTGCCGAATCTGTTCGTGGAACACAGGGGGGGCGGTTCTTTCGGCCTGGAGACCAAGGCGCGCTTGACCCGCTCGAACGGCGCGATCATTTCACGGCGATATCCCGGCTATGACGGGGATGTCCAGAATTTCATCGCGACGGACCCGCTCCTGTCAGCCCGAATTCTATTGGCAATTGCCGCAGTCAAAAGGCCGGGCAAGCCCCTGCCGGTCTATTTCGCCCATGATATGGGCGGCGGCGCCGAGGCCTATCTGCAAAACCGCATCAGATCGGAAATCGAGTTGCTCGGCCAGGGCGCTGTTACCGTGCGCGAGCGTACAGGCGCCGGCCTTTATGAGATGGAGGTCCATTCGGCGGCGGGCAGGACCAGGGTCCACACCGATGATCTCGGCAATCTGCGCGATCTCCTCCATACCGCGGATCAGCTCCACCTGGTGTATTCCTGCATCGTCGGATCACGCAAGCCGCTGGAGCTCGCCGCCTTCATGAAGGAGCTCTGCCGCCCCAAGGACCGTCTCTCTGTCCTCATTCACGATTACTTTCCGCTCTGCCCGTCCTACACGCTGCTGGACAACAACGGCAGATATTGCGCCATTCCGACGGTGGAAGCCTGCGCGGCCTGCCTCAGGGCCGGCAACCCGAACAGCGCGGTCGCCAATGCCGATATCCGCGAATGGCGCAAGATTTGGGGCGGCGTGATGACAGCCGCCGAGCGCATCGAGGTCTTTTCCGAAGCCAGCCGCCAGCTCGTTTCCAAGGCCTATCCAGCGGCAATGGCCAAGATCCTCGTCAAGCCACACCGCCTTCGCACCCTGCCCTCACCCGTGACGCCGCCGAACGCCCGCGTCTTGACGATCGGTATTCTCGGCAATATCGGCTATCAGAAAGGCGCGTGTGCAGTAAGGGATCTGGCGGTGGCCCTGCCGAAGGACCGCAGCATCCGCCTCTCCGTCATCGGCAATTTCGATTACCGCTTCCATCATTCCGCAATCGCCGTCTATGGCCAGTATCAGCTCGAAGATCTCGCCGGCATCGTCGCCCAGCAGCAGATCGGATGCTGGCTGATGCCATCGATCTGGCCGGAGACCTTCTCCTATTCCGTCCACGAAATGCTGGCGACCGGCCTGCCGGTCTTCTGCTTCCCGCTCGGCGCGCAGGCCGAGGCCGTCACCAAGGCCGACAATGGCCATATGCTCAGGGCTTTCCCGGACCAGCCGGATGAAATCCTGAACGAAATCCTCACGCAAATGCGCCGGATATCGAAATCAGCCGCATGACGCGCACGCTCGAACGGACGGAACGGGGAAATAAATGACTGGCCTTTGCATAAAAACCTTCAACTTCTTGCCTTGCCCCCATGGCTATGAAAAGAAGTAACGAACCGACGGTGCACAAGAGTATAATGATGCACAAGCGTCGATATCGTTCATCGCGTATGGGTGGGGGCTCAGTGGAAACAAGTGGGATGTTTCACCGGTGAAAAAACCAATCAAAACCATCGATCCGCAACAGCGCAGCTGTGTTCTCGTTCTCGGCATGCACCGCTCCGGCACGAGCGCGTTGACCCGCGTGCTCAATCTCGTCGGCTGCGATTTGCCGAAAACGATTATGGGAGGCAATAAGACGAATGAAACAGGGCACTGGGAATCTAGCCCTATCGCCCGACTAAATGATCGCATTCTTGAATCCGCTGGATCGGAATGGGACGATTGGCTGGAATTCAATCCCCACGGCTCCAAATCTCTCCAAATAAGCAGGTTTCGCGAGGAGACGGTTGCAACGCTGGAAAAGGAATTCGGCGATTCGCGCCTCTTCGTGCTGAAGGACCCGCGCATCTGCCGCCTCGCCCCCTTCTGGATCGCCACCCTCCAGCATGTCGGTATCAGCCCGCTGGTCATAATGCCCGTGCGCAATCCCCTCGAGGTCGCGGCGTCATTGCAAAATCGCAACGGCTTCGATCCGTCATACGGCCATCTCCTATGGCTGCGTCACATGCTGGACGCCGAGTTCGCTTCACGAGGCATACCGCGTTATTTCACCAGCTATGATCGATTGCTGGCCGAATGGAGCAATGTCCTGGAAGAAGCAGCGACCTCCTTCGGAATTTCCTGGCCGCGCCTGTCCGGTGAAACGGCCACGGAGATAGGCACCTTTCTTTCCGAGAAATACCGGCATCACAGAGAGCCACCCGAGCGTGTCCTCGATAACACTGCCCTTTCGGCATGGCTTCGCGATGGCTTTGCTGTTTTCGACAGTTGGGCGCGAAGCGGCGAGCAACGGAAGGATTTCACCACGCTCGATCGGCTGCGCGGGGAACTGAACACTGCCGCCCCGGCTTTCGCTCACCTCATTGCCCGCGGGCGGGAGGCTGACCTCAAGACCGAGAAACTGGCCGAAGCCGATGCCCAGCTTTTCCAGGCGAAGAGCGATCTCGACCAGCACCACCGTGAGGCCGAACGGATGGCGGCAGAGCTTGCATCCGCCCGCGAAGAGCTCAACCGTGTGCTAGCCCACAGAGGCGAGATGGAAAAACTCGCAGAAGGCTTCAAGGAACACACCGAACTCCTCCTTGCCGATCTCCGGGAAAGACGGAAACTGGAGAATGCGAGCTATCTCCAGTTGAAGGAAAAGGAAGAAGCGCTTCTGCTTGCACAGAGGCAACGGGCGGAGGCGACCGAGGCGCTGGTGCTGGCGCGCACGCAGGCGGCAGATGCCCAAGCCGCACTTGAGGCCCTGCGGAAGGATTTGGCCGCGCAACGCCAGAACCATGCTCAGGAAATCGAACGCCTGACGCGTGAAACGGCGAAGACCCGCAGCGAAAGTGATAATGAAATCCGTAAGTTCAAAGCCGAAAGTGAGCGCGCAAAGGCCGAGCGTGACAAAGCGCAAACGCGGTTGAAGGAACGTTTCGAAGAAATCACCACCTTGACGCGCCTCCTGGAACAATACGAAAAAAGGGCAAATCCGCTCGCCCGGGTTCGGCAACTGCCAAGTCTAACGCGCCGCGCCCTGAAAGCAGCCGGAAAGCGGCGCCATTGGGCTAACCTCTATCACCGCATCCGCTATGCCGGCGCACTCGGGCGGCTGAAGCGCTCAGGTACTTTTGACGAAAATTGGTATTTACTCCAAAATCCAGACGTTTCTACGAGCGGCGTTAATCCAGCGATACATTATATTCGCTTTGGCGCTGCTGAGGGGCGCAAACCGAATGCAAAAGCAGCAGCCGGACTACGTGCATGAAAATTGGGGGCTCCAAATGAAAAACTTTAGCAGAAAGGATGTTGACCTGATCCGTGCATCCGGTCTTCTCGATGCCGATTGGTATGTTAAACAATACCCAGATGTGAAAGCGTTGGGAATGGAACCGGCGGAGCACTATCTGTGGTTAGGCGCCCGATTGTTCAGAAATCCATCGCCAATATTTGATACTGCCGCCTATTTAGTTGAAAATGTTGATGTCAGTTCTGCAGGAATTAACCCCCTTCTACATTACCTGCGATGGGGAAAAGGAGAAGGGCGCGAGATATACAAACCCCGCAGCCCCGTTAATCTTCCGACATTCGGAGACTCTCCCCGCCCCACTGCAGTTGATCGGGACTTCAACAGCACCCTCGCGAGGATTGAAAAAGGGAACACTCCACCTGCAATTATAGTCCCAATCTACAACGCGCCTGAAGAAACGGAAGATTGTATCCTTTCGGTTCTGCGCCACACGAATAAAGATGCCCGGTTAATCCTCATTGACGATGCCAGCCCCGATCCGCGCGTCAAAAAAGTCCTCTCCCGGTATGAAGGTATACCGAACGTTACAATAATTCATAACGAGCAAAACATGGGGTTCACCCGGACAGTTAACCGAGGCATCGAGCTGGCTGGCAAAACTGATGTTGTGTTCTTGAACTCAGATACAAAAGTAACTCCTTTTTGGCTGCGCAATCTGCAGCTTGCCGTCTATTCGGATGAACGAGTTGCCACGGCAACTCCCTTTTCAAACAATGCTGGTGCATTTTCCGCCCCTGTGTTTGGAAGAGAAAATCCAATTCCACACGACTTATCCTTGGACAGCTATGCAAGGTTAATCACACGTAACAGCGGAAGGATCTACCCCCACATTCCCACAGGCAATGGTTTTTGCATGTATGTGCGAAGAGAGTGTATCGAACAAATCGGAGTTCTAGACGCAGAGGCTTTTCCGCGCGGTTACGGTGAAGAAAATGACTTTTGTATGCGGGCCGGCAAAGCTGGTTGGCGTCACGTTATAGACGACTCGACGCTTGTTTATCACGTACGCTCCGCAAGCTTTGGTGATGAAAAAAATCCCCTTATGAAACAAGGGCGGGCGATTATTGATCAAAGATATCCCGAGTATACAAAGTCCGTCCGCGAGTTCATTGCAGATCCGTTAGTAGCGAAGGCACGGGATAATGTAAGACTCGCCGTAAACAAAAATAATGATAAAAAAGTCAAAGTTAGGGTATTATATGTAATTTCTACTCGAACTGGAGGAACACCACAAACAAACGAAGACTTAATGAAATCGCTAGATGATCGAGTGGAAACATATGTTCTACACTGCGACAGAAAACGTATGTCTCTTTTTAGATTCATTTCTGGTGAATATAAGGGAGTAGAAACACACGTTTTGAAGAATAGAATCGAGGCATTCCCGCATCGTTCAAAAGAGTATGATACCATCATAAGAGAATGGTTAATCCGCTATGCATTTGAATTGGTGCATGTCCGGCATATTGCGTGGCACAGCCTAGGGTTGGTTGACGAAGCTTCTCACCTGCAAATACCGATATTGTATTCCTTCCATGATTTCTATTCTGTTTGTCCAACAATCAAGCTTCTAGATGAAAAAATGCAGTATTGCGGTGGAACATGCACAAAAGGTCACGGAAAATGTCAGATGGAGCTTTGGAATACGGATGATTATCCGACCTTAAAACACAACGCAGTTTTCAAATGGCGTGATCAGTTTGCTGAAATATTGGAGAAATGCTCCGCCTTTTTCACAACGTCAGTTACGGCTAAGAACTGCTTAACTGACGCGTTTCCCTTTCTTAAAAATCGCCCCTTTCACGTTATCCCGCATGGTCGAGACTTTTCCAACTTTGATCAACCGGAAATCGATCTTCAACCCGGAGAGCCTATACGGCTTTTAATTCCTGGAAATATATCCCCGGCAAAGGGTGGACATTTCGTATCAGAGCTTAGCAAACGCGCAAAAAAAATTGGCCTGGAGATACATGTTCTTGGAAAAGTCGCACGCGCTGTTGACACATCCAACGGGATCACTCTTCACGGTCCATACGAAAGAGCCGATTTCATGAACAAGGTACGGTCAATCAAACCTCACGTGGGGGGGGTCTTTTCGATTTGGCCGGAGACCTTTTGTCATACGCTTACAGAACTATGGGCTTGCGGGATTCCCGCAATTGGTTTCCACCTTGGTGCGGTTGGAGAGCGACTAGAGGAAACAGGGGCAGGTTGGCTGAGCCAACCAAATATCGAAGAACTCGTAACTCTGCTCATGAAGATTCGCGATGAACCCAAATCTCTTAAGAAAGCACAGGAAGCAGTTTTCCAATGGCAGAAGACACAAGGACGTGCCTCAACTTGCCAGAATATGGCCACGGCATACTGGAACCTGTATGATTTAGCACATGAATAGTTGTATCTTCAATCAGATCAGCACGCCGGTAGTAATCATAGAAATCGATATATCGCTAGGCAACCAAACGCGCCGTAAAATTCGAATGATTTCGAAAGGCCATCTTCAATTGCAGGAAGCACACCAAATACATCTCTTGGTTCGTCAAAATTCCTGCGGTCAGCATAATCATGAAAGGCCACGAAAGCACCAGGCATCATTACTTTATCGAGCAGACGACAAGCGTTTAGCATCGGCTCGTATGTATGCGCATGATCAATAAAGCCAAAGCCAAAGCGCTTTCCTTGGTAAATCCAATTTCTCAGCCACTCGGCGCCTTCTGCGCATTCAGCTACTACATTGGTGACACCGCGCGACCGCATGCGTTTAGTTGCAGCATCCCGACAATCTTGGCGCATATCTACAGTATAAATTGTAGATTGGCTTCTCTTATCCGAAAGTGCCTGTGACATAATAAATGCTGAAAGGCCTCGGCTTGTACCGAGTTCAACAATGTCACCTTCACAGAAATATGCCAACTCATACAGTTTGGCCGCGTCTTCCTGACGAAGCCACCCCTCAATTTCGTGATCAATTATTGGCGAGCCTTCCTTTTTTTTATGGGTAAGAAAGCTTGCGTGACGCTTATTGATGACCTCGCCTGGATATTCGTATGTCTTCCGATATAAAAATTTCTGAGCCCCTTTTGAAGACATGACCGCATCATAGTCTTTTTGATATCGATGTAAGTTCATTCTCTCCCCCCGTGGTCTGCCTGAATATTGTGATCGCATATACCATTTAGATTCAGATCGGAGAAGTTACAAATAAATTGTATCTGATTCCAATTATGCAGTGTGACCGTCGAACTGGATTTTCGCCTCCCTCCCCCCAAACCACTCCTCGGCCGGCTGAAACGCCTTCACCCGGCCTTTCTCCAGTTCGAGTATCTTGTTGCAGGTGCGTTTGAGCAGGCCGTGATTGTGGCTGGCGAGCACGATGATGCCGGCCTTTGCGGCCAGTTCGTTCATCCGCTGTTTCGCCTTTTCCTGGAAGGAGGGGTCGCCGGCGCCGATCCATTCGTCCATCAGGAGGATTTCCGGCTCCAGGCTTGTTGCGACGGAGAAGGCCAGCCGCGCCGCCATGCCCTGGCTATAGGCCTTGAAGGGCACGTCGATGAAATCGCCGAGCTCGCTGAACTCGATGATCTCGTCCATCCGCTTTTCGATCTCGTCCGGGCTCCAGCCATTGATCAGCCCGCGCAGCATGATGTTGCGCCGCCCCGTCGCCTCGCGGCGGAAACCGAGATTGATGTTGAACAGGGCGTCCACGCGCCCCTCGATGTCGACCCGCCCTTTCGTCGGTTCATAGATGCCGTATAGCACCTTGAGAAGCGTCGTCTTGCCGGCGCCGTTGCTTCCCACCAGCCCCAGCCTGTCGCCCGCCTCCACCGAGAAATTCACATCGTCCAGCGCCGTGACGAAACGGGTTCGTCCCGCGCCATCGATATGGCCGCCCGTCGGCACGCGCTTGTCCCGTGGTGCAAGCGTCAGCTTCTGCCGCAGCCGGTAGTTCAGGCCCAGATGTTCTGCGCGGATCGAAATCATCAGAGCACGAATACGATCTGTTTGCGAAATTTGCCAAGCAAAAAGATCGCCAGGATCCACAGCGCCGCGGCGATGGTGAGGCAGATGGCGAATGAGTGGGTCGGGACCAGCCCGTCGGTGATCGGCAGCCGTACGATTTCGATAAAATGCGTGAACGGGTTCCAGTGATAGAGCTTGCCGCGGATGCTGTTGCCCGCATGCACCCAGAAGATCGGCGTCAGGAACATGCCGACCCGCATGAGATTGGAGACGATGAACTGCAGGTCGGGAAAAAAGGCGCCGGCAACGGCGCAGACGATGATCGCCGCCGGAATGGTGAGGATGATCTGCAGGATGCCGAGCAGCGACCAAAGCCAGCTTGCCGTCGGCATGGTGCCGGTGAGAAGCAGGATCGCCAGGCAGCCGAGCGCCGCATATCCGGTGCGGATGAGCGACTGCATCGTCAGCCTGAGCACGTAGACCGACAATGGCAGGGTCGTCCCTTGAATGAAATTCTCTTCGCGGTTGAAGAGCGTCACCCCCAGGATGACAACCTCCTGGAGGAAGAGCCAGACGAGCATGCCGACCGAGACATAGGCCGGGAAATTATGCTCGGGCGAATTGAGGCCGAAGATCAGGACGAACGTCCCGACATAGATCAGATAATTGAGCAGCAGCCAGAGTGGCCCCAGCGCGGTGCGCCTGTGCTGGTCGCCGATGTCCTCGCTGGCCAGCGCCACCCAAACCCGCCTCATCCGCAGGCCTGTGAGAATGTCGTCTATCGCGGCGCTGATCGTGCGGCCCATTGCGTCCTCGTTCAAAGTCGCGCGGAGTTAGCACATCAAGGCCGCAATGCAAAGGCAGAGGGGATCGATCCCCGTCTCAAGGGAACAATCAGGCCCGATTCTGCTTTCTATACGGGGGTTGGAAAGGCATTCGCCCCATGAGCAGGCATATTGCTGCAGCGCTGTTGAGCGGACTTGCCGTGTCCGGCGGGCCGGCACCGGCCACAGCAGCGTCGCTCGATCGGTTCACCGGCTCGTTCCGCGCCTCGGGGACCGTCGTCGAAGGCCCCAAAGCCACCGCCCATCGCGCGCGTTGCAATTTTGCGGTCGCGCCGTCGGGCGCAAACCGCATCACCCTCAACGGCACATGCCGCGCCTATCTGGTCTTCACCAGGGCGATCAGCGCCGATCTCGTCAGCGACCGCTCAGGCCGCGTCACCGGCACCTATACCGGCGCCCGTGTCGGCACCGCGCGGCTCTCCGGCCGGCTGCGCGGCGGCAGCCTCGAAATGACCGTCAAATGGCCAAAGCCGCTCTACGGCGACACCACAGCCAACATGCGGATCGTCAGCCTTGATCGAAACAGATTGAAAATCCTCGTAACGGACCGCATCGGCATCCGCGGGCCGACCCGCCAGACAACGGACCTGACGCTGGTCCGCCGCTGATCTCCCAGACATGTATCTCTCTCATCCGGTAACCTGCGGACACCAAATGTGAACAGATGACGGATAAAACGTCCGAAAGGAGGATATTGCTCCAAAAAGCCCAAATCCCGGGTCCTGACGGCACCCAATCCGCAAGCCATCGCCGGCTCTGGCCCCGGCCCTTTCCCGCACATGCTCTTGTGCATTGCAGCATCCCGACGTTAAGCTGCGGGCTCATCCATGACGAGGAATGCCGATGGCCGAGCATGATCCCCGCGCAACCCGCATCGATTGTCTGGACGGCTTGAGAGGGCTGGCCTCCCTCTGGGTAATGATCGGCCACGCGCTTCTCCTCACGGGTTGGCGGCTGCCGGTTCTTTCCGAGCCCGATCTCGGCGTTGATCTCTTCATCATGCTCTCCGGCTTCCTGATGGTGTTTCATTATCAGCTGCGCGCCGGCAAGGAGCCGTGGGAGCTACCCTCCACCTGGCGGAGCTTCTGGATCCGCCGTTATTTCCGCATCGCGCCGCTCTATTATCTTCTTCTGGCGATTGCCCTTATCCTCGGGCCCTGGCTGTTCGAATCCAGAATGGTCATCGACCATTTTCTCGGCAGGATCCCGCAGGCGCCATACCGCTTTCTCGACCACAGCCTGACCAACGGGCTGATGCATCTCAGCTTCCTTTTCGGCCTTTCTCCGGATTATGCCTACCGGACCCCGCTGCCGGACTGGAGCATCGGGCTTGAGATGCAGTTCTACGCAGCCTTCCCCTTCGTCATGCTTTTGCTCAGGAGAAGCGGCTGGCTGAAGGGCGCCCTGGTCACGGCGCTCATCGCCGGCGCCGTCTGGTCGATGCTCAAGCTCGTCGGCATCCGCTTTCCCATGCCCGCTTTCCTGCCGCTGAAGATGCATATCTTTCTCTGCGGCATGCTGCTGGCGCTTGCCCTTCACGCTGATGGGATGAAGGCGGCGCTCCACGGCGTGGCCGCCGTCGCACTTGCCCTGCTGCCGATCGGCGGCGACATGACGGCGGCGAAAATGCTGATGCGGGTGCTCCTCGTCGCGGTCTTTTTCATCCTGCTCTATCATCGCCTGCTGGGTGCAAGTCTGGGCCCCCGCTTCCAGGCGCTTTCCTCCCTCCTTGGAAACCGCTTTTTCCATTGGCTGGGAGAGCTTTCCTTCGGCGCCTATCTCTGGCACCTCATCTTCCTGCAGCCGATCGCCGCCTATTTCATCGGTGCCTTTGGCGAAACGCTTACCGCTCCTTGGCGCTTCCTTGCCGTCACCGCCGTTCTCGTCCCCCTCGTCTATCTCGCGGCCTGCGCGACATTCCTCGCCGTGGAAAAGCCCGGCCAGCGCTTCGCCAAATATCTGATCACCAGAAAGCGGCCCCGGCTGGCAGAAGCCTGACCGGGCCTTCGGTGGTCTGAGCTGAATGCGAACGGGGTGAACCGCACCACGCCCGGCACCTTCATGCGCATCACCCGTTTTTCATCGGAACAATCATCCGCAACCGTGGTTCGCTTATGTGAACGGTTGTAACGGCGCGTGAGGTGACGAAAACGAGGGGGCCCATCCCGCGCCAAAACGGGCGACAAGCGGGAGAAACAATCATGTCACCGACATTCGGGACGCACGATCCGGAACAGCCGCACGGCTGGACCTATTGGTATTGCACAGGACTGGGAGCACTTCTGTTGTTGCTGGGCATTCTTCTCGGCGGGGGCGGCGCCTGGCTGATAATGTTGGGCGGTTCCTGGTATTATCTGCCCGCCGGGATCGGATTGGTCATCTCAGGCGTATTTTTGATCGGTTCTTCCATTCTCGGTGTCTGGACCTATGTCCTCACCTACGCGTTCACGCTCGTCTGGGCGTTCTGGGAGGTGGGCACCGACTGGTGGGCACAGGTGCCGCGGTTGGTCGGACCAACGGTTCTGCTCGTCGCGGTGCTTTGCTGTATATCGCCGCTCACCCGGTCTCGCCGCCACGAAAGCCGGGTGAACGGCCGGGCGGCGGCAGCGGCGGCCATTCTCCTTCTCGCCTTCACCGGCGTGGCCGCCTTCCACTTCGCCGGCTCCTCCGATGCCGTCGCGCAGGCGGCACCGCCTGAGCCTGCCGCACCCGCTCAACCAGCTCCCGGTGCGGCGCAGCCCGCACCGCAGGCGCCGGTCCAGCCCGGCGAGCAAGCGGCAATCCAGATGCAAACGGATCCCGGCGCCGACTGGATATCCTGGGGCGGCACCAATCTCAGCCTGCGCTACTCCTCCCTCGACCAGATCAACCGGGAAAATGTCAAGAACCTCAAGATGATGTGGACGTTCCGCACCGGCGATCTGCCCGACAAGGATACCAAGGACGAATATTCGCCGGAGATAACACCGCTGAAGGTCGGAAACCGGCTCTATCTCTGCTCGCCCAAGAACAAACTCTTCGCCCTCTACGCGGCTACCGGCAAGGCCATATGGCAATATGATCCGCAGGTGCCCGACGATGCCATCCCCTATGGCGCCACCTGCCGCGGCGTCGCCTATTACCGCAATCCGGCGGCAAGTCCCGACGATCTGTGTGCAGAACGCATCATCGAAGGCACGCTCGATGCCCGGCTCATCGCCGTCGATGCGGCCACCGGCACGCCCTGCTCCGATTTCGGCAAGAACGGCGAAGTGGATATGTGGCGCGGCATCGGCGCAAGAGTCCCCGGCTGGTACGGCAATGTCGCGGCGCCCGTCGTCGTCCGCGGTATCGTCGTCATGGGCGGTCAGGTGCAGGATGGCCAGGCCGAGGACGCCCCCTCTGGCGTCATCCGCGGCTATGACGCGGTGACCGGCAAGCTCGCCTGGGCCTGGGACATGTGCCGCCCGGACCGGACCGGCGCACCGCCTCCCGGCGAAACCTATACGCGCGGCACACCGAATATGTGGACATCGGCCGCCGGTGACGAGGAGCTCGGCTATGTCTATGTGCCGCTCGGCAATTCCTCCGTCGATTATTACGGCGGCAACCGAAAGGATTGCGAGAACAAGTACAATTCCTCGGTCGTCGCCATCGATGTCACCACCGGCAAACCGGCATGGCATTTCCAGACCGTGCATTACGATCTCTGGGATTATGATCTGGGCTCGCAGCCCACATTGGTGGACTTCCCCCACGAGGGTGGCACCGTGCCGGCGCTGATCCTGCCCTCCAAGCAGGGCCAGATCTATGTACTCGACCGCCGCACGGGAGAGCCGCTCTTCCCCGTCGAGAACCGCAAGGTCCCCCAAGGCGGAGTGGAGGCGGACAAGCTCTCACCGACGCAGCCCTATTCCACCTATGCCGAGGTCACGCAACCGCCTCTGACCGAACGCGACATGTGGGGCATGTCGCCGCTCGACCAGCTCTGGTGCCGCATCCAGTTCCGCAAGGCCTCTTACCAGGGCGAATACACGCCGCCCACGACCGACCGGCATTTCATCGAATATCCAAGCTATAATGGCGGCTCGGACTGGGGCAGCGTGGCGGTCGATCCCAAACGCGGCATCCTCGTGGTGAACTACAACAACATGGCCAATTACGACCGGCTGATAAGCCGCGAAGAGGTGAAGAAGCGCGGGATCGTGCCGGTCAACGAACCGAACGGCGACCAGGTGCCCGCCGATCCCGGCGGCGATCCGCAGGCTGGCGCGCCTTATGGTGTTGAGGTGATTGCCGGATGGCGGCAGAAATCGACCGGCCTGATGTGCACCAGACCTCCCTATGGCGGCATCCGCGGCGTCGAGCTTGCCACTGGCAAGACGCTGTGGGATCACCCCTTCGGTGATGCTCGCGCCAACGGGCCCTTCGGTGTGCCCTCGCTGCTGCCGATTCGCATCGGCACGCCGAACAATGGCGGTTCGGTCGTGACGGCCGGCGGGCTTACCTTCATCGCCGCCACCACGGACAATATGTTCCGGGCCATCGATACCCAAACCGGCAAGGTGCTCTGGCAAACGGAGCTGCCGGCCGGCGGCCAGGCCAACCCCATTACCTTCGAGGCGAATGGCCGCCAGTTCGTGGCAATCACCGCCGGCGGCCATCATTTCATGAAAACGCCAGTAGGCGACTACGTGATCGCCTGGGCGCTGCCCAAGCCGGGTGAAACCGAAGCGACGCAATGATCGCGGTTGAAGCGTCACCCCTCTGATCCGCCGCCAATCTCCCTCAAAAAAAGGGGGAGATTGGCCGTGACTTCCCTTTCTACCAATCGTCAACGCCGCGGAATGAGCAGCGCCCTCGATGCCCGCTATCCCGACCACTGGCGCGTGCCGTAATCCGTGGCCGTCAGCAGCGCCATGATGAGGAGCCAGGCGCCGGCGGCCAAGGCGAAGAGCCGTACCAGCCCGCTCTCCTCGCTCAGATGCATGAAGAACCAGAGCACCAGCGCCGCCTTGGCAAAGGCGATGAGCATGCTGACGGCAAGGCTTGGAAGCCCGCTGAGGAGGAAGCTGGCGAACACGGTCAGCCCCAAAAGCACCATCAGGCCGGCCCAGGCCAGAATATAGCTGCGTGTGCTGCTCATCGACTCACCTCGCGAGATAAAGCGCCGGATAGAGGAATATCCAGACGATATCGACAAGGTGCCAGTAAAGCCCGGAGACCTCGATCGTCACCGCCCGGTTCGGCAGCGGCAGGAAGCCGCGCGCGATGCGGAAGGAAAGCAGTGCCATCAGGCAGATGCCGATGGAGAGATGGATGGCATGCAATCCCGTCGCGATGAAATAGGCGTTCATGAAGAGCTGCTCCACAGGTCCGGAGAAACGGGGCGGCCAGCTCACCGAGGGAAGCAGGCCGTCGCGATATTCGAGCCAGTATTCCAGCCCCTTGAAGCCGAGGAAGACGAGCCCGAGGCCGACTGCGCCTGAGAGCAGGCCCGCCGCTGCCTTTGAGCGGCCGGCCCGCCCGGCGGCTACGGCAAGCGCCACGCAGAGGCTGGAGGTCAAGAGCACCAGCGTGTTGATGCCGCCGATCCACAGATGCGTCCTCTTCGACGCCTCCACGAAATCCTGCGGATGCAGAAAGCGGATGATGAAAATGACGGCGAAGACCCCGCCGAAAAGCATGATCTCGGTGGCAAGGAAGACATACATGCCAAGCATGTCGGCCTCATGCTGTTGACGGCCCTCGCTATAGGGCTCGTGCACTTCGATGCGCTCAGCCATCCCTGAACTCCATCTCGTAATCATAGGGCGGGCCGGTGACGACCGGCTGCTCCTCGAAATTGTGCTTGGGCGGTGGTGACGGCACGGTCCATTCAAGGCCGGCCGCGTTCCACGGATTGGCCGGCGCCGGCGGGCCATAGCGCAGCGAATAGAAGAGATAGGTGAAGGGCAGCAGATAGGCGATGCCGAGAATGCTGGCGCCGGCCGAGGAGAGCACATGCAGCACCTGGAACTGCTCGGGATAGACGTGATAGCGCCGAGGCATGCCGAGATAGCCCAGGATGAATTGCGGAAAAAAGGTGAGATTGAAGCCGAGGAAAATGAAGATGGCCGTCAGCCGCCCCCAGATATGAGAATAGTTGCGGCCGAACATCTTCGGCCACCAGTAGTGCAGCGCGCCGAAATAGGCCGACACCGTGCCGCCCACCATGATGTAGTGGAAATGGGCGACCACGAAATAGGTGTCGTGCACATGGACATCGATCGCCAGCATGGCGACGATCAGCCCGGTCAGCCCGCCGACGACGAACAGCCCGATGAAGCTTGCGGCGAAGAGGAAGGGCGTATCGAGCGAGATATGGCCTTTGTAGAGCGTCGCCGTCCAATTGTAGATCTTGATGCCGGAGGGCACGGCCACCGCAAGGCTCAGGAACGAGAAGACGGCGCTCGCATACATCGACTGCCCGGCGACAAACATATGATGGCCCCAGACCAGGAAGCCGATGATGGCAATCGCAATCGACGAGCCCGCCACGAACCAATAGCCGAAGACCGGCTTGCGCGCAGCGGCCGAGACCAGCTCGCTGACGACGCCCATGGCCGGCAGCACCATGATGTAGACGGCCGGATGGCTGTAGAACCAGAAGAGATGCTGGAAAAGCAGCGGATCGCCGCCGAGTGCAGGATCGAAGATGCCGAGGCCGAAGAGCCGCTCGGCGGCGATCAGCGCCAGCGTAATGGAGAGCACCGGCGTGGCGAGCACCAGAATGACCGAAGTCGCGTAATGCGACCAGACGAAGAGCCTGAGCCTGCCCCAGGAAAGCCCCGGCGCACGCAGCTTATGCACCGTGACAATGAAGTTGAGCCCGGTCAGGATGGAGGAGAAGCCGACGATGAAGACGGCTGTCGCCACCAGCACCACATGGCCGTTGGAGAACATGGAGGAGAGCGGTGCGTAGAAGGTCCAGCCCGTATCCACCCCGCCGGCGATCAGTGCATAAAGCGTGAAGAGCCCGCCCAGCATGTAGATGTACCAGGAGAGAAGGTTGAGCCGGGGAAAGGCGAGATCGCGCGCCCCGATCATCAGCGGGATGAGGAAATTGCCGAAAGTGTTGGGGATGGACGGGATCAGGAAGAACCACACCATGATCACCCCATGGATGGTGAAGGCGCGGTTATAGCCCTCGTTTGTCAGGAGATCCCCTTGGGGGGTGAGCAGGTCCGCCCGCACCAGCCCCGCCGCAATCCCGCCGACGAAGAAGAAGAAGGTGATGGAGATGAAATAGAGGATGGCGATGCGCTTGTGATCCGTGGTGAACAGCCAGGATTTCAGCGTGTGCCCGGCGCGCAGGTAACTCTCGCGTTCCGATGCCGTTTCATACAGCCCGCGTCGTTCGAAATCCCTGTCATGCCGCATGTCGCTGACATCGGTCATGGCTGCCCCTCCGCTTTGGAACCGAGCGATTTGATATAAGCGACGAGCTTCAAGACCTCGTCCTCCGAAAGCACATTCTGGAAGGTCGGCATGATGTGCGGATAGCCGGCGGCGATCTGCGACTGCGGGAGGAGGATGCTGTCACGGATATATTCCTCGTCCGCCGTGACGATCCTGCCGCCTTCGAGCGGCACGGGACTGCCATAGAGCCCTTCGAGATCAGGCGCATGCACGGTGGAGGACGGGCCATGACAGCCGCTGCAGCCGCGGCTGCGGAAGATGGCGGCGCCCTCCTCGGCCAACGACTGGTCGACGCCGGATTGTTCCAGCCAGCGCTGGTAGTCGCCCGGCTCCATCACCACGAAGCGCCCGCCCATGACCGAATGGTCCGTGCCGCAAAATTCCGCGCAGGTCAGCCAATAGGTGCCGGGCTTGTCGGCGGTGAACCACATATGCGTATAGCGGCCGGGCACCACATCCTGCTTCAGCCTCAATGCCGGGATGAAAAGGCTGTGGATCACGTCCTGCGAGGCCATGGTGAGCCGCACCGGCTGGTTTACCGGCACATGCAGTTCGTTGATCTCGCGCTGGCCGCCCGGATGCTGGAACTTCCACATCCATTGCTTGGCGACGACATCGATCTCCAGCGCTCCGGCCGGCGGCCGCTGCAGGTCGAAATAGGACCATGTCGACCAAGTGTAGAAGAAGAGCAGCAGCACGAAGGGAATGACCGCCCAGGAGGTCTCCAACCAGACATTCCGGTTCACGGGATGACGTCGATCCGCCTCCTTGCCCCTGCGATATTTGACGGCAAAGACGACAAGCAGCACGAAGACCGGTGCGGAAAGAAGCAGGCTCAGCACCGATATGCCGGCAAGGAGCAGGTCCACCGTGCCGCTGTGGGCGGAGGCCTCGACCGGCCAGAACCGGAGAAAGCCGTTCATCGCCTGCGTCCCGCCCGCCGCTCGCGCAGCACCGAAAGTCCGATCAGTGAAAGCCCCGCCGCCACGGTGAGTCCGCCGCCGATGCGCAAGAGCGTCCAGATCAGCGAGCCGTAGCGCCCCGTCTCGGGATCATAGTGGTAGCAGAGAAGGAGGAGTTGGTCGCGCCAGCCGCCCACCTGCCCTTGTCCCGCTTCGGTAAGCGCCAGGCGCAGATCCGTCGGTTCCGGCGAAAGGCCGTAGAGCCAGCGCGCCAGCTTGCCCTCGGGGGTGAGCACCGCCGTCGCCGCCACATGCGCGTACTGGCCGATGCGATCGTCCCAGGCATAGCGATAGCCGAGCGCGTCGGTCACGGCCTTGATGTCCTTTGCGCCGCCGGTCACCGCATGGGCGTGTCCGCCGAAATCGGGAAAGGCTTGTTTGAGTTCGGCAAGCGAGGCGCGTGAATCCTCCGGCCCCTCCTTCGGAACGATGCCGAAGGCGACGATGGCAAAATCCCTACCCGGCTTGAAGGGTTGTGCTCGCACCGCCTGCGCCAGCCCGGACAGGGTGACGCCGCAGATATTCGGGCAATTATGCAGGACCGGCACCAGCAGCATCGGTTTGCCGCCGCCAAGCTCTTTCAGCGTCACACTCTTGCCCGCCTCATCGACAAAGGCGCGATCAAGCGGCACCTGTGCGCCGGGGTGCTGGTCGATGCCCGCCTCCTTGAACGGATCGAAGGCAAGTGCCGGGCACACGGCCAGGAGCAACAGGAGAAAAGCGAGAAACCGTTTCATTGTCCGCCTCCCTTCTTGTCCGGCCAGCCCTGTTTCGCCAGAAGCTCCATCGCCCGCTCAATGGGAATCCGCGCCATGCCCGCATTGCGATCGGCCCAGCCATAGCCTGCAAGCCTCTCCTTCGCTGCCTGCTCGATCGAAGCCCGGTCTCCTTCCGGCGTAGTTTCGAGGCGCGGCGCCGGCGGTACCTGTTCGACGCTTTCGAGCGGAGAGACCTTCGCGGGCTGATGGAAATGCAGGTATAGCGCCACCAACCCCGCCACCAGCACGCCGGAAAGGATGATGCCGGCGAAAAGCCCGGCGCCGAGCCAAGCGACGAGGCGCACCGGCAGGTCGCGGGGATCATAGCCCCTTTTGATAATGTCCTTGGGAGGCGCGCTATGCCGCATGCTCATGAGGCGACCTCCCTTTCCCCGGCGGTCGTCAACTGGTTCCGCCTACGTCGCGCCTCGGGCAGGGCCGCCGCCATGAGCAGCCCCATGCCGGTGAGCGACAGAAGCGCGACGGCGATGGCGGGCAAGCCGGCGGAGGTATCCGGCAGCACGAGCCAGCAGACTTCCAGCGCCTTTCCGAGGAGGATCGCGACGCAGAAGCGCATCAGCCATCGCCGCTCACGCCGGAACGGCGTGAAGAACAGCAGAAACGTCGGCACGAAATGCAGCGCCGCAACGATCCAGATGACCGCCGTCCACGCTCCACCGCTGCGGTGCTGATACCAAGCGACGCGATGCGGCAGGTCCGTCGACCAGATGATGAAGAACTGCATGAAGGAGAAATAGGCCCACAAGAGCAGCGTCGAGAGGAGCACGCCGCCCAGCACGCCGGTATCGCGCGGCTCCATCACAAGATGGACCAGGATGAGCAGGCACAGCGCGATCGTCACCTGGATCGAAAGGACATAGAGACCGAAACCCGAGGAATGGAACGCAGAATCGAGCGACATCAGCCAGTCAAAGGCGATTACGGTGTGGAAGGGCACGAAGACGATGAGCCCCGCCACCGCGGCAGGCATGGACCAGCGCGGCCGCGCCAGAAGGATGAGCGCCAGCCCCATCGTGAGAGCGAGGAAGAGGATCGTGCGCAGCGTGAAAGACCATGGCACGAGATAAAAGCTGCGGAAGCCCTCCTCCGTTTCTTCGGTCCAGGGATAAAGCGCACCAAGTCCGACAAGCATCGGCAGTGCTGCCAGGAAAATCAGCGGCAGAACCAGGACCGCCGCCTCTGCCGGATCGCTGAGCTGCCTGCCCCACTCCCCCGGGATGATGCGGATCATCATGATGAGCACGAGCCCCCCGAGCGGCAGGCTGCTCCAGAAGACGAGGCCGATGAGCCACCCGCCGAAAGCTTCCGGCATCAAAAGCGACAGGAGCAACCCCGCCGCCACGCAGACGCCGCCAGTAAGCCAGAAACGGGCGGAACGGCCGTTCATCACTGCGCCTCCAGCCTCTTGCGCTCTTCCGCATCCAGCATCGCCATCGGCGCGTCCTGGCTCAGTTGCAGCGCGCGGATATAGGCGGCGATCGCCCAGCGATCAGCCGGCGCCACACGGTTGGCATAGGAATACATCACCCCATGGCCGTGGGTGATGACATCGACGAAATAGCGCGAGCGGGCATTGCGCAGGCGCGCCTCGTGAAAGCTCGGCGGCTGCGGAAAGCCGCGGGCGGGCACCATGCCGTGCCCGTAGCCCGCATAGTCGTGGCAGGGCGTGCAGTAGATGCCGAAGCGCTCCCGCCCTCGCTTGATAAGCGCCAGGCTCATCGGCGGACGTTGCTCGAGCGCTGTCCGCCAGGCGGGATCGTCCCGCGCCACCGTCCCCTCCGGCGGCGCCTGCAATGCCTTGCCATCCGCGAAGAGGCTGCTCTTCTCATAGGAATCATAGCGCGGCTGATGGCTCATCTCGTCACAGGCGGAGAGGAGGACGGCGAGTGCGGGAAGGAGGGCGAACCGCCAGGATAAACTCAAAAGCCGGTGCTTCACACCCCCCTCTGCCCTGCCGGGCATCTCCCCCTCAAGGGGGGAGATTGCGCCTGCATCAACGCTCGGCACCAAACACCAGCGTTGCAGAATGGGCGCGGTGAGCCGTATCAGCCAATCTCCCCCCTTGAGGGGGAGATGCCCGGCAGGGCAGAGGGGGGTACGCCGCGCGCCCACCCCCGTGTTTGGCTGCCACCACCTCATACCGGCTCCTCCGTATGCTCGACAGGCATGACACGGACCGGACCGAGCGAGGTCAGAAACGCATGTGTCCCCTCGCGGTCGAACCGCTCGTCATTGGAGAGGACGAGCAGGAAGAACTTGTCGTTGCTGGCGAGGTGGAATTCTTCGAGATCGAACAACGGATGATGCAGCCGCGGCAGATGGTTGAGCACCAGCATGCCACCGATGGAGAAAAGAACGGCGAAGAGCACCATGAGTTCGAAGGTGATCAGCATGAAGGCCGGCGTTGCTATCAAAGGCCGGCTGCCGATGATGATGGGATAGGCCAGATTGGTGTAAGCCTGCATGCCATAGCCGAGTGCAGCGCCGAATATGCCCCCGAAAAGCGTCAGCCAGGGCACGCGCATGTCGTGATGGCCGATCGCCTCCGCCAGCCCTTCGATCGGAAAGGGCGAGAAGGCATCCACCTGCCGGAAACCTTCCGCATGCGCCTTCCTGGCGCACTCGAGAAGCTCGTCCGCATCATCGAACTCGGCGAGAAGGCCGAAGATCGGCTCCTTGTGTGGCTGAGGTTCACGCATGATGCTTCTCCTCGAACAGTGCTTCCTTCACCTCAAAGGCGGAGATGACGGGTAGGAAACGGACGAAGAGCAGGAAAGGAACGAGGAACACGCCGAGCATGCCGGCATAAAGCGCCCATTCCCAGAAGCTCGCATGATATTCGCCCCAGGAGGAGACGAGATAATCGCGGTAAAGCGACGTCACCAGGAGCATGTAGCGCTCGAACCACATGCCGATCGAAACCGAGAGGCCGATAAGGAACAGCAGGACGGGATTGCGGCGGATGTCGCACCACCACAAAAGCTGCAGCGGCACGAAATTGGCCGCCACCGCGCCCCAATAGCTCCAAGCGTAGTTGCCGATGAGGCGGTCGTGCAATGTGCCGGTCTCGTAGATCTCGCCGGAATAGAGCGCGGTGAAGACCTCGGCGAAATAGCCATAGGCGGTCATCATCCCCGTCGCGAGCAGGAATTTGCCCAGGAGATCGAGATGGCGAGGGGTGACAAGATCGGCCAGCCCCAGCGCATGGCGCAGCGTCACCGCGATCATCGCCACGACCGCGAAGCCGGAAAAGGCCGCGCCCAGCACGAAATAGGGCGGGAAGACCGTGGATTCCCAGCCGGGGATGGGGCCGGCGGCGAAGAGCAGCGAGATCTCCGAATGCACTGAAACGACCAGCGGCACGGCGATCGCCGCCGTCAGCCGGTAGGATTGCCGCCAGCGCGCCCAGTGCCGGGCAGAGCCGCGCCAGCCGAGCGAGGCGAGGCCATAGAAGATCTGCGCGCCGCGCCGCTTCGCCCGGTCGCGCATGGCGGCAAGGTCCGGCACGATGCCGATATACCAGAAGAGCACCGAGACCGTGAGATAGGTGAGCACGGCAAAGAAATCCCAGGTGAGCGGGCTCTTGAATTGCGGCCAGACCGTCATCGTGTTGGGATAGGGCGCCATCCAGTAGAAGAGCCAGGGACGCCCGAGATGCAGGATCGGATAGAGCCCGGCGCAGATGACGGCAAAGAGCGTCATCGCCTCGGCGAAGCGGTTGAGCGAATTGCGCCAATGCGCGTTGACGAGAAGCAGCATCGCCGAGATCAGCGTTCCCGCATGGCCGATGCCGAGAAACCAGACGTAATTGGCGATGGCGAGGCCCCAGTTGACCGGGATGTTATTGCCCCACACCCCGACGCCATAGCGGAAAAGCACCGTGACCGAGATGAAAAACAGGAAAAGCAGCAGAAGCGCGAAGCTGAAGCATATCCACCAGCCGAGCCGGGCCGGATAATGCAGCGGGATGCCGGCGATCTTCCTGGTGATCCCGGCATAGCGGTCGCGTTCCCCGGCGGAGACATGGCTCATCCGCTCTCCTCCCCGTCATCGGCCTGCTTCTTTTCGATGCGTGCCAGATAGGTGGTGCGCGGCCAGGTGTTGACCTCCTCCAGCAGGCTGTAATCGCGCGGGCCCGCCTTGAGCCTGCTCACCTCCGTGTCGGGGTCCTTCACGTCGCCGAAGACGATCGCCTGGGTGGGACAGGCCTGCTGGCATGCGGTCCTCACCTCCCCGTCGCGGATCGCCCGCCCCTCCTTCTTGGCTGTGATGCGGGCGTCGCTGATGCGCTGGATGCAATAGGTGCATTTCTCCATGACGCCACGCTGGCGCACGGTGACATCCGGGTTGCGCATCGCGCGGATCGGCTCCGGGTCATCGCCGGTATAATCGAACCAGTTGAACCGGCGCACCTTGTAGGGGCAGAAGGAGGAGCAGGTGCGCGTGCCGATGCAGCGATTGTAGACCTGCAGATTGAGCCCGTCCTGGCTGTGGACGGCGGCGTTGACCGGACAGCCCATCTCGCAGGGCGCCTGCTCGCAATGCATGCAGGGAACCGGCTGGAAATAGCTCTTCGGCTCCTCCGGCGGCCCCTCGTGATAATGGTCGACGCGCAGCCAGTGCATCTCACGCCCCTGCGCGACGAGCTCCTTGCCGACGACGGGCACGTTGTTCTCCACCATGCAGGCCACCACGCAGGCATTGCAGCCGATGCAGGCGTCGAGATCGATCGACATCCCCCAGGAAGGGCTTTCCCACTCCTGCACCGGATAGAAGGTGGGCGCCCGCGCGCCGACCTTTTCAGATTCGGGCAGGTCCGGCTTGTGGACCCGACCATCCGGCGCGTCGACAACGCGCACGAAATCATAGCCGTCCATCGCCTGGTGAAGCTGGGTCGAGGCGATGGCGCGCTTCTCGCCGGTCTTCTCCACGGTAACATCATCGAGATGAGCGGCCGAACCGGGAAGGACAGTATAGGCGTCATACCCCTCCCCCTCGGCGGCCCCTGCTCCCCGCGTGCGGCCGTAGCCGAGGGTGACGGCGACGGTATCCGCCTCCTGTCCGGGCATGATCCAGGCCGGGCCCGTGACTGTGCGCTCGCCTACGGTGAGCCGCAACTCGTCGCCATTCGCGATCTCCTCTTCGGCGGCGAGCTGCGGACTGACGAGAATGGCGTTGCCCCAGGTGAGCTTGGAGAAAGGTTTCGGCGTTTCCTGCAGCCAAGCATTGGCGGCAAAACGCCCGTCCCAGACCGTTGCATCAGGGCGGACGACGAGGCTCAGCCCTTTCGCCTCCCGCGATGCGGGCAAAGCGATGTCGTGTGTTGCGACGTCAGGCGTGACGAAAGCCGGCGCGCTGCCCGCAACGAAGCCCAGGAAAAGCGCGTCACGCCAGCGCTCCTCAAAGCCGTCGCGCCATGTTGCGCGCCAGGTCTCGCGCACCGCTTCAACACGGTCGCCCGGCCGCCCGACGAAATTATCAAGGATCGCGTGCTGCGATCGCACCGAATAGAACGGCCGCACCAGCGGCTGGACGATGCTCACCGTGCCGTCGACCGCCCGCGTGTCGCTCCAGGTCTCGAGCTCGTGCTCCAGCGGCACATGCCAATGGCTGAGCGCCGCCGTCTCGTCATAGTGGAGACCGGCATGAATACGCAGTTCCACCTTCTCCAGCGCCTCGCGGAAGGCGAGCCCGGCCGGCGTGGCGTAGGCAGGATTGACGCCGAGCATCGCGAGCGTGGAGACCTCCCCGCCATTCATCGCCTCGACTAGTGCCTCCATGGAACGCATGCCATCCGGCGGCTCGACGGTGATCGGATCGCTGAAGCGCAAGGTCGAGCCAAGCGCGCCGATCCGTTCGTTGACCAGATACCCCAGCGCCTGCGCCTCGGGCACATGCTGGGCACCGACGCTGACCAGTGCCCGCCCGGGATGCGCCCGCAGCGCCGCTGTGGCGGCATCGACCCACTGCCTTTCGCGTTCGTCTAGCCCAGCTTCCGTACCGCCCGGTACGCCAAGACGCTGCGCGAGCGCCTGCGCCAGCACCGGCACCCGGTTCGCTCCTGCGATGAGCCGATCCTCCGCCATCGCCCCGCTGATCGAAAGCACGGGCTCGGCGACGAAAAGCCGGCTCTTCCCCTCCCCGCGCTGAAAGGCATGGCGCCGGAACGACCATCGGCGGGCCCGTACCGCCTGGTACGGCCCGGGGCCGAGGAGATCGTCATCGAGGCTAACCACCACCTCGGCCTGGTCGAGCATCAGATGCGGCTCCAGCGGCCGCCCGAAGACGCGACGGACCGCCTCCCGGCGCAAGCCGTCATTGACCGGTTCCAGCACGTGCCAACGGGCCTGCGGCCAGCGCGCCATCATGGCGCGGATCTGCCGCGCAAGCGTCGGCGAGGTCACAGTCCCGGTCACAAGGCGAAAACCAGCGCCTCCCCGTGCATCGAGTTCCCGCGCCCACCCCACCATTGCCGCGTCGAAAGCATCCCAGCTCGCCGGCCGCCCGAGCCGACGGGGCGCCTGCGACCGGTCGGGATCGTAAAGCCCGATGAGTGCGGCTTGGAGAAAGAGGTCCGTGGCGCCGCCGGTGGCCGGGTGCTCCGGATTGCCTTCGAGCTTCACCGGCCGCCCCGCATCGGTCTTGCCGATGGCGGGCTGCGCATAGCCCGCCACGGTGACGGCAGTCGCGTAATATTTCGGATTGCCGGGTATGACGAATTCCGGCGAGCGGACATAGGGGAGCGCTTCTTCGTCCGGCTCCCCCGAGCAGCCGGAAAGCCCCGCCAGCGCCAGGGAGGCGCCCATCACCTTCAAAAGCGAGCGCCGGTCGATCTCCGCCGCCATCGGCGCAATCGAGGGGAACTCTGCGTCGAGAAAAGCCTGGAAATCCTTGGTCTGCGAGTGTTCCTCCAGGCTACGCCACAAAGCCCGTCCGCTCTTGCCGCCGAGGCGCGCGCGGATGGTGGAAATCATGTCGGCTGGCGAGCGTTCCATCCTTCTTACCTGTGGCACATGCTGCAATCGTCCAGAGTAGAAGGTTTGATGCCGTAGACCTTCATCATCAATTGGCCGTAGAGCTTGTGTCCTTCCGGGTCCTTTTCCCAGTCGGTCCAGTCCATCCGCGTCACCTCTTCCGGGGGTCTCAGATGCGGCGCGGGGTTGCGATGGCAGTCGAGGCACCAGCCCATCTGGAATGGCTCGGCGCGCTTCATCAGCGGCATCCGGTCGACCCGCCCGTGGCACTCCACGCAGGGCACGCCGCGGGCGATGTGGATCGAATGGTTGAAATAGACATAGTCGGGCAGCCGCGCGACGCGCTGCCAGCGGATCGGCTCGCCGGTCGCGAGGCTCCGCCTGATCGGCGCCAGCATCGGCGCACCGGTCCAGAGCTGCGAATGACAGGTCATGCAGACTTCGGTGGCCGGCAGGTCCGCATGCTCGCTTACCTCGACCGTCGAATGGCAGTAGCGGCAATCGATGCCGAGCCCACCCACGTGGTGCTGGTGGCTGAATGGCACCGGCTGGTCCTGAACCCAGCCGACAAGTGTTTCATAGCTCGACTGCATGTATCCCCCGGCAAACAGTACCGCCGCAACCAGCAACAGGGCGAGCAGCAGAAGCGCGACGCGCAGCCGCGTATCCGCCGTTGCCGTGAAGATTTGCGGCATTCGGAGAGCCTCCCCCTTTGCAGTTCAGCATTCTTTCGAACGGCTGCAGCACAGGTAAGTTCCCGCCCGGCTGTCACTTCCCGGGATTATCATCGCTGCCGGACGCCGCGAGGGACGACGATCCCGCTCACATCTTCTCCTTGATGCCGCTTTTCAGCAGCCACCAATTGACCGGATAGGCGGTGATAAACCCGCACAGCATGGCGATCTGCATCATGAACCAGAACTCGAAACTCGGAACCTCCAGCCTCGCGCCCAGAAGGCTGGAAAAAATCCAGAAATGGGCAACGGCCATAAAGCCGTACATGCCGACCTGCCACGCCGTCAGAGACAGCGTGTCTGCCTTGAGCGCCTGGACCAGCCCCTGCCCCGGAGAAAGGCCGCGCATCGGCTTGATGGTGAAATACTGAAACGCTATGCCGAACAGGAAGGCAAAGATGAAATCCAACACCCAGACGGCGAATATCTTCTCGGGAAAGATGCTCTGCCAGCCGAGCCACACCGCAAGCACGGGAAAGGCGAAGGCCAGCCACTCGGCCAGGATATCGCCGAGCGCGCAGCCGCTGCCGCAATGGCTGGCGCCCTTGCCAACCATGGCCGCAAACGGCGTCTGCCGCTTGCTCGGCATCTCCTCGCCGCGCGCCTTGGCCTCCATCACCTGCCGTTTGGTGGCGAGCTTGCCATAGGCGTAATAGCCGGCAAGCGCCAGCACGCTGGCGAAAAGCGCCGTGACCGGCCACACCACATTCATGATCCACATATGCTGCGGATCACGCAGGACATCGATGAGGATGATCGCCGCGCAGATAAAGCCCAATGCCAGCGAAAAGATCGCCAGCAGATGCAGCCAGGAAGGGATCACCTGCATTCTCCCCAAGTTCGGCGGATAATCAGCTCCGGCCGGTTTTCACCTCGACACCGCTAAAATGTGCCTGGACCGGCTGAGCGTAACGGCGCCCGTTCACCTTGTCGTGTCGGGGGAAAGCGGGCGCAGCAACATCGACTCTGAGGTCGTACTTTCCGTCACCCGGCAACGCCCAGTTCCGACCATAATGGTAGAGACCGGGATGCCAGAGGAACGGCATCTTCTCGCTTCCGATCTCCTTGCCATCAGCGTCGGTGACGGTGAGCGTCACGTCAAGGCAGGGGATGAAGCGATGATCGGTCGCATCGATCACCGTCACCTCGAAATGGCAGTTCTGGTCCGCAGCCGGCTCTTCCCAGACAAGTTCGCCATTCTGCAACTGATAAAGCCCCTCAGCTTTCTCCTGGGCAAATCCGACGATGACATCGCCGCAATGTTGCGTGCTTCCATTATCGGCTACGTCTTTGACCATGTGCTTGAGCGATTTGAAATAAGCGCCGCCCTCTTCCTGTGCGAGCGCGAGTTGGGTCCGGTCGGCCTCCTCCGAAGGAGACGCCGGGGGTTTTTGATCGTCCATGTCTAACCTCCTTCTATCCATCTCATAATTTGCGTATCTCGGCGCGACCGGCCTTCAGGCGTTCGATGATTCCGGCGTCGAAACCCTCGAGGCGTTCCACCTCATCCCAGCGCTCGAACGGACGGTTTTCGCGGATAAGCCAAGCCTTTCGCTCGTCGATATCGGGCAGCGACAGGAGTTCTTCCATCGTCGCCTCGTTGAGATCGACGACGTCTTCGGCGTAATGCGCCCTGCCACCGCCGCTCTTTTGCACGGCGACCATGTTTCTGCTCCTTGTTTCCTGCCCCAACCGTTCTGGGGCGCGGAAGTTCCGCCTAACCAGGGTTTACCGACCGCCACCGTTCGCAGGCCCGGCCGAACTCGGCGCCGAGGAGCAGTATCTGGGAGGAATAATAGACCCACAGCATGACCGTCATGATGCTGGCCGAAGCGCCATAGGCCGACGTTGCGCCACTGCGCGCCACCGCCATGCCGATGACGAACTTGCCGAAAGTGAAGAGAATACCGCTGAGCAGCGCACCGGCGAATATTTCGGTCCAGGTGGGTTGGGCATTGGGCAGAATTGCAAAGATGAGCGCGAAGAACAGGACCGCGAAGACGAGTCCCAGCGCGAAATTGATGCCCAGCCATAACAGCCGTGCGCCCGGAAACGCCCCGAGCATGTAATCTGACGCGGCTGAAAGCGCGGCATCTACAATCAGCGATACAAGGAGCAGGAACCCGATACTGGCAATCAGCGCAAAGCTCAGGAGCCGGCTTTTGACAAAGCCCCAGATGCCGCCGAGCGTGGAAGGCTGCTCCGCCTTCCAGACCATGTTCAGGGCGTTCTGGATCTCCACCAGCACCCCGGTGGCGATAATGAGAAATGTGGCGAGGCCGACCAGCGTGCCGACAATGCCCGATCCGATATCGCCGGCGTTGGCGATCATCCGCTCAACGAACCTTGCGCCATCCCTCCCGATCAGATGGCCCAGTTCACCCACCACGGCGCCCTGCGCGGCTTCCCGCCCGAACACCAGCCCAGCCACGGCGATGACCAGCAGAAGCATGGGCGCCAGCGAAAATGCCGCATAATAGGCGATCGCCGCACCCAGGCTCATGGCGCGGTCAGACCACCATCCGGCGATGGTGTCCTTCACGATATCGCTAATCGCCTTGAACATGGAAAACACCTGCAGACGGCTGTGACAGACCAAACCACAGGCATGGGGACGGTGTTCCCGCCCCTTCGCGATGCGCCTCGGGCGACATTCCGGCAGGCGCCTATCGAAAAGGCCACCACTCGCGTGAACGGCGCCAGGTTCGGCGCCGTTCACTTCGCGGTGGTGTTATAGCTATCGGCTCAGTTTGCCGGCACGAGCGTCATGGAGGTGCCGGTCGCCGCCAGGTTGAGGCCGAGCTGGCCGGTGACGCTCACCGTCTGCAGTTGAATGGAACCGGCCGTGCCGCCGACGAGAATGTTGGCGCCGACACCCGCGCCGACCGTGGCTTCCACCGTCGCACCCTGATAGAGACCGGCCAGCGACCCGTGATGATAGCCGGCGGTCGGGGCGAAAACGGCCCAGATCAGGCGGGAGCGCGTGGTGAAGCCAAGATCGACGCCCATCTTGCGGATGACGCCGGTATAATGGTCACGCGGCCTGCCACCGATGGACGAGGTGAAGACGCAGTCGGCTTCCTTGGCTGAACCCAGCACATAGCCGACGCCACCGCCGATCGAGCAATCGAGATAGCCGATGCGCACGCCGTCGCGCTGATCCGGCTCCACATAGACAGGAGCCCGTCGTGAAATCACATCGGCCGCAATGGCGGATCCGCCGCTTGTCAGAAGCGGAAGAGCGGCAAGCGCCGTGGCAACAATCTTTTTCATCCCTGTACTCCTTCAAATATATCGCGGCCCGGCCTTTTGCGATTCTGCTGAACGGGCCGGGTAGTGATGTGCAACGCTTGTGGCGGAAGAATGATCCCGAACCGCGGCACACAAATTGTCACATGCTGCGCGCTCGAACGGCCGCATGCCTTTCCCAAGCCCAAAACCTGCCGTCATGGCCGCCACTTCAAACGGATGTCACGAAGCTGGTCTAAGCATGCAGAAGTTGCAGGAAAGGAGAAGGTCCGATGTCCGTTACAATATCGCCCATAGGCCAAAACGCTGCCGTCCAGAATTCTTCCACGCCGACTTTCGAGGAAAATCTGAACATCGCGAAATCCAGCCAGATCCTGGCCGATTACCTCAAGGGCAACGGCAAATCCGCTATCAATGCGGACGAACTCTCCAAACTGGCGAACAATCCGGCGGGTGATGCGCCAGCCGATGTTTCGGCGGCGGCCGCCTATATGCTGCGCCATCCCGAAGTCTATACCGCGATCGAAACGCACGATGTCCCAGGCGCCGACGGCCTCTCCGGTTTCTGGAATTTCGAGTGGGCTGCACAGGGTGGCCTCTCCGGCACCTCCATCGAGGCGACCGCCCGGATGGAGGAGGCTTTCGATCGCGCCATCACCAAATCCGCCCAGGTCACCGAAATCACGACCGACAAGAAGGCCGGGCTGGACGCCAGCAAACAGCGGCCACAATAGGCTGTCAGGCCCGTTGCGTCCCGCAGGTGCGGACCGCATTCGTGCTTCCCGATCGTTATTGATCCAACGTTCGCTTACCAGGAATGGAGCGGTTGACCGTCTGCCCATCAGGGCCTGCGGACGGCGAAGCAGTCTTCATGGAATTGCGAGGCTCCCGACAGGCACGAGCAGCCACGGGCAGCCTTGCAAAGCTCCTCGACTAGTCGAAACACCTGATTTCACATAGCTTAAGGAGAGTTCTGCGATGTCCCAAATTGGCGCAATAAGAAGCAACGCCGCCGGCGCTCCCGATGATGTGGCAAGCCCCACATCCCAGACCATATGGGAGAACAGTGTTCTAAAGGCGAAGCAGCAGGATAACCACCAGAACGATGACAACGTCGACCCTGATGCGAAACGGCTGGGGATCGTCTGGGAACGGCCGGAAGGCGACAACCGCGCCGCACAGGACATCATCGATGACACGCCGCTTCTGCGCGATCTCGGCAACCAGAGCGGCGTCAAGGACATGCTGAAGGAACGTGTCGGCGATTTCGAGCACGATGCCGATGCCGCGTTCCGGGCCCAGCAGGTTCTCGAACACATTGAAAAATATGACGAAGACGGAAAAAAAATTGCCGGGAAGGACGTCGGCAATGGCCGGGTGGACGGCTTCACCAGCAGCGGCGAAGCCAGGCACGGCACCGAGGCCGGCCGGCTGCAGGACTTCGGCAAATACGGCTTCTCCAATCTTAAGGGTGAAATGGAGAACCCGGCATCCGTCGGCGACGATCAGGAAGCCCGCAAACAGGCGGAGGCACTGGGAATAGAATGGACGCGCCCGGAGGGCGATGATCGCTCAGCGCAGGATATCATCAATGACACGCCGCTTCTGCGCGATCTCGGCAACCAGAGCGGCATCAGGGACATGCTGAAGGACCGGGTCGGCGATTTCGAGCATGATGCCGATGCTGCCTACCGCGCCAAGCAGGTTCTCGAACATATCGAGACCTTCGACGAAGAAGGAAACAGGATCGCCGGAAAGGACGTCGATAACGGACGCGTCGACGGCTTCACCAGCAGCGGCGAAGCCAGGCACGGCACCGGGGCCGGCCGCCTACAGGATTTCGGCAAATACGGCTTCTCCAACCTGAAGGGTGAATTTGCCGATCGGGGATCCGTCGGCGATGATCCGGAGGCCCGCAAGCAGGCCGAGGCGCTGGGCATTGAATGGACGCGCCCGGAGGGCGACGACCGTTCTGCCCAGGACATCATCGACGACACCCCGCTGCTGCGCGATCTCGGCAACCAGAGCGGCGTCAGGGACATGTTGATGGATCGGGTCGGCGATTTCGAGCATGATGCCGATGCCGCCTACCGCGCCAAGCAGGTACTTGAACGCATTGAGAAATATGACGAGGAAGGCAAGATATTAAGTGGCGACGATGTCGGCAATGGACGCATCGACGGCTTCACCAAGAGCGGCGAGGCCAAACACGGCACAGAGGCCGGCCGCCTGCAGGATTTCGGCAAATATGGTTTCTCCAGCCTCGATGGCGAGAGCGGCAAATATAAGGATTTCGTGAAAAACAATCCGGATGCCGACGAAACCTCCAAGACGATTTTCAAATACGCCTCCATCCTCGAACAGAATTATGACGCCATCAAAAAGGCGACCGATTCAGGAGACTATCTGACAGCCGATGCCCTGAAGAAGTATAAGGAGGACAATCCTGATATCAGCGACGAGTTCAAGGAAGCGCTTGATTTCTGGTCCAATCCGGGGGCGTTCAAGATTCTCGAAACGGCCCAGGACAATCTGAAGTTCGCTCCCGACGGCAAATTGAGCGACAAGGACATATCGGGTTGGCTGACGAACCAGGCGCCGAAGGATGCGGGATCGGCGATCGCTCTCCTGTCGAGCATCGCCGACGGCAACGCCATCTCCGGCGTCGATACGAAGAACCTCGACAAGGACGTCTTCGAACATCCGGAAAACTATTCGCCCGAAGAGAAGGCAGCCGTGCTGCAGGACCTGCTGAAGGCACAGCAACTCGTCGTCCAAGGCGCCGGTGCCGGCATGTGGGGAGATGATTACGGCAAGGTCGCCATCGCCAACGACGCAGGCGTCTACTGGGAGCCCGAAAAGCTCCTCGAGGACATCAACAACCACATCGAAATCCTGCAAAACGATCCCGAAACCGTCAAATACATAAACGAAAACGGGGCCAGCGCGCTGGAAAAGCTGGTGGGAGACAATGAAGGTCTCAAGGAAGCGCTGACCAAAACCTACGAAGACGACATCAAATCGGGCAAGGCGCTCGACGATCTCTGGAAGACGCGGTCGGAGGGCGAAAACCCGGCGGATCAGCAGGCGATCCTTGCCGAATTCTTCGGAAATGGCCAATTGTTCCAAGCAGCCCTGGGCATCGATAATATTTCCGATCTCCAGAAAGCCGTGCAGAATTCCTCTCACAATGGCGAACTGGAGGATTTCTATGAAAAGTCGCTCGTTTCGGGCGATCGCCTGAAAGAACTGCTCAAGGATCATTCCTTTGAGGAGGCGACCAGCGCCTTCAGCATGGAGGTCGCGCTCTATAACGCCGCGCTGAACCCTGAGTTCACCGGTAAGTTCGATACGCAACTGCACGACAACTTCACCGATATCGTCCAGGAGAACGCTTTCAAGGGCACCTCCTTCGAGGATCTCAAGAAAGCCTTCGGCGTCGATGGCGGTGATGAGCTCGACGAGGAAAAGGTAAGAAACCTCATCGAGCAGATCAGCAAGGAGAGCCCGGAACTCCTCCTGAACCAGGACGGAACCCTGGCGACGCCGGATTCGATCCTGGCAACCTTCAGGGGCGATTGGGATCTGCTGCGCCAGGGAACCAAGACCGTCGACCAGCTCGGCCTTCTGGATAAGGATTCGTCGGCCAAAGGGGCGGCAAACGCAGGTGTCCTGCACGGCGTCAGCGGTCTCTTCCTGGCCGGTGTCACGATCGCCAAGGGCGCCGGCGGTGCGGGCAACTTGACCGACAGGCAGATCGTCGACATCACCACCGGCTCGGTCCAGACCGCGACGATCCTGACAGAAGGCGGGATAAAGGGATACCGGAACTATTTGAACGGCCTGAAGGACAAGGTCAGCGACGATCTTCTCAACAACATAGGCTCGCTTCTTGACGACGTTTCGCCGGAAAGCCAGGTCGCGCAGGACAAGAGCAAGTTCTACGAAAAACTGGGATCGAATCTGAAGAAATTCGAGGAAGCGGCCAAGGGACTTGGCGGGATCGCCGGCATAGCCGCCGGTGCCTATGCCATCTTTGACGGCGTGAAATCGATCCGCAACGGCGACAAGGTTGCCGGCGGCTTCAGCATCGCGGCCGGCTCGGCTGGTGTGATGGCCGGTTTGGCATCCGCCGTCGAGGGCGGATTGGGCGTTCTCGGCGCCACCGTGCCGCGCCTGATCCCGATCCTGGCGGGCGGCCTCGGAATGGTCGCGGCCGGCGTCGGCGCGGTGGCGCTGCTGATCCCAGGGCTCATCGCCGAGGGCAAGCACCAGAGCAAGGTCGACTCTTTCGGACCGCTGCTCGGCAACTATATGGAAAGATACGGGATCGATGGTGTAGAGAACGGCGATCTCAGCGATATTCCGGATGAGGACTGGCCGGGTGGAGACCAGACCGGCCTCTCCTGATCCAGCGGCCGACGCTTGCCATCCATTCGAACCACCTGCCGGACGCACCACATCCGGCAGGTGGGATTTATCGTCCTGGCCGGACGGCGTCCCTCCCCCGCTGCCCGGTCGCAGATATCTCTCCGGTCAGTTTGTTTACCAATCGTCGTTATTTCTAACGATGGGAGCGGGTTTCTGAAACGGATACGTTCCCGTCCCAGCCGCCCGCGCGAGCGGCACGATCAGGGAAACAACGGTTCTGGAAGATGTCATTGCTGGAAACGGCCAAGCGGCACCTGAAATATGCGGTCATCCGCGCCGGCCTCGAGGCGGTTGCCCTCCCCGGCGTGCAGGCATTGTCTCCGGCATCCGGTGGCCGCGGCGTGATCTTCACCCTTCATCATGTCCGCCCGCAGCGGGAGAGCGTGTTCGACCCGAACGCCATTCATTCGATCACACCCGAATTCCTCGAAGAAGCCATTCAAGCGGCCCTGGAATGCGGATTGGTCGCCGCCCATCTCCACGATCTGCCGACACTGCTTGCCGACCCCGCCGACCAGCGCAAATTCGTGGCATTCACCCTTGACGACGGTTATCGCGACAACGCCGAATTTGCCGCCCCGATATTCCGGAAATACGGCGTGCCCTATACGATTTTCATCAATCCGGGGTTCGTGGAACGAACGCGGACCATGTGGTGGAAGACGGCCGCCGCGCTGACCCGCAGGGCCACGAACTTCCAGTTCGATTTCGGCCAAGGCCTGGTGGCCGTCGCATCGGCCACCATCCGGCAAAAATTCGCGGCTTTCGCGCAGTTGACCGCGTTCGTGCAGTCGTTCGACGAGGATGAGGCGGTGGCGAGGATCGACGAAGCGGCAAGGCACCATGACATCGATCCGATGGCCATCGTCGACACGCTGGTCATGAACGAGGCCGAGTTGCGCGATCTGGCAAGGGATCCGCTCGTCCATTTCGGCGCCCATACGGTCACCCATGTGAACCTCCGCCGCGTCTCCCCGCAACGCCTGCGCACCGAGATCGTGCAGTCCGCCGCAGCCATCGAACGCTATATCGGCCGCCCTCCACGGTCCTTCTCATATCCCTATGGCTGGCGCAGTGCCGTGAGCGAACGCGAGGTGCTGGAGGCGGCGAAGGCCGGTTTCGCGGCAGCCGTTACCACGCAGCCCGGCGTGCTGGGGCCGGCCAGCCTCGAACGGCCGACCGCACTGCCCCGCATATCCCTGAACGGGCACTACCAGAAGAAGCGTTATGTGAAGGCGCTGATCTCCGGCCTGCCCTTCCGCTTCCTCCGATAGCGCGGAAAACTGGTCCGTTTCTTCCGGTCGGGGGCCGATATTTGTCAGGAAATGTCAGCCTGTCACATATCTGCTATGGCAACGGGCGGGCAACTTGCCTATATCTGGCGCGCTTTGGCTGGGCGCCTTCACGCGTTCCGCCTGACGCGTGAACCTGTTCCCTTTCATCTCCTTCCAGCGACGGTCTCATGCAAAACGCCATATCCATTTCCAATCTTTCCAAGACCTATGACGGGGGTTCCACCGCCCTCCACGGGGTCGATCTCGACATCCGCGACGGTGAGATCCTGGCGCTGCTCGGGCCGAACGGCGCCGGCAAGACCACGCTCATCTCCATCGTCTGCGGCATCGTCAACCCGACCACCGGCACGGTGGCCGTGCAGGGCCACGACATCATCAGGGATTACCGCGCCGCCCGGGAACTGATCGGCCTTGTGCCGCAGGAACTGCATGTGGAAAGCTTCGAATCCGTCTGGGCCACCATCAACTATAGCCGCGGCCTCTTCGGCAAAAAGCCGGACACTGCGCTCTGCGAGCAGATTCTCAAGGACCTCTCGCTGTGGGACAAGAAGGACAACAGGATCATGCAGCTTTCCGGCGGCATGAAACGGCGCGTCATGATCGCCAAGGCACTGGCGCATGAGCCGAAGATCCTGTTCCTCGACGAGCCGACGGCCGGCGTCGATGTGGAACTGCGCAAGGACATGTGGCAACTCGTCCGCCGTCTGCGCGAAAACGGCACCACCATCATTCTCACCACGCATTATATCGAGGAGGCGGAGGAGATCGCCGACCGTGTGGGCGTCATCAACAAGGGCCGGCTGATCCTGGTCGAGGAAAAGACCGAGCTCATGCGCAAGCTCGGCAAGAAGCAATTGACGCTGGAGCTCACGGACGGCATCGCGAGCCTGCCCGAGGCGCTCGCGCGCTATGATCTCGACGTGGAGGATGACGGCCGCCGCCTCGTCTACCGCTATGACACGCAGGCCTCGCGTACCGGCATCGGCTCGCTGCTCGCCGATCTCAACCGGGCCGGCATCTCGGTGAAGGACCTCGATACCGAGCAGAGCTCGCTTGAGGATATTTTCGTCAGCCTTGTGGAGGAAGCACGGTGAATTTCGAAGCCATCAAAGCCATCTATCTCTTCGAGATGGCGCGCATGCGCCGCACGCTTCTGCAGAGCGTCGTCTCCCCTGTTCTCTCCACCTCGCTTTATTTCGTCGTCTTCGGCGCGGCGATCGGCGGCCGCATCCAGCAGGTCGAGGGCGTGCAGTACGGCGCCTTCATCGTGCCTGGCCTCATGATGCTGACGCTGCTGCAGAACTCGATCTCGAACGCTTCCTTCGGCATCTATTTCCCGAAATTCGTCGGCACCATCTATGAAGTTTTATCGGCCCCGATCTCCTTCATCGAGATCGTCATCGGCTATGTCGGCGCAGCGGCGACGAAATCGCTGATCCTCGGCGTCATCATTCTTGCCACGGCGTGGCTTTTCGTGCCCATCGAAATCCGTCATCCCTTCTGGATGGTGTTCTTCCTCGTCGCGACGGCGGTCACCTTCAGCCTGTTCGGCTTCATCATCGGCATCTGGGCAGATAATTTCGAGAAGCTGCAGCTGATCCCGCTCCTGATCGTCACCCCCCTCGTCTTCCTGGGCGGCTCCTTCTATTCCATCCAGATGCTGCCGCCCTTCTGGCGCGACGTGACGCTGTTCAACCCCGTGCTCTACCTGATCAGCGGCTTCCGCTGGAGCTTCTACGAGACGGCGGATGTGAGCGTCGGCGTCAGCATCGCGATGATCTTCCTCTTCCTCGCAATCTGCCTCGCCCTCGTCTGGTGGATCTTCAGGACCGGCTACCGGTTGAAGGCATGAGCGAGCAAGGCTGAAAGCAGAAGACGCGGCAGAACGCGAGATCTGAAAAAGGGAAATGGTGCGGATTCAAGCAAATCAGGGCCGTTCTCCCTCCCACCGCCTGTTCCAGACGAGCTGCGCCCGATCGCCCTCCTCGGAGGGGAACAGAGCGGCGGTTAAAGGCTCGGAAAGGCCCGGGTCGTCGAGACGGACACGGAGATAGTATTTCGGGTGATCGCCCGTCGTCCGGACATTCCAAGCGTCACCGATGCGGGCGTTGCCGACGAGGACGCGGAACGCCGGGGCGTTGTGATGGGTACGGTCGTCATTGGGGACGAGCCGGACCTTGGCGTCAATGGTGAGGGTGCGGATGGAGCCGGTCCAGCCGCCATCATTGGACAAAGTAAAGCTGCCGATTTGCATGGGTCACTCCTCGAGCTGCGATGCGGATGAGACGGTGGGCGACGGCGCCGCGGTATCGCCCGCGTGGCCTGAGCGGGCGGCGCGCCGGTTTTTCGATGTCCAGCTCCGGCAATTCCTCTTACGCACCTTGGCAAAGTCACGATCGTTGTCGAGGGAGGCCTCCAGTATGAAGGGAATGAGCTCGGCGACGGATTCGGCCTCGCCGTAGGTGGACCGATAAAGGGCGGCATGGCCCCGGAGCGCCTGAGTGAGGTCGGCGCCTATGGTGATGGCGATCTTCACCGGCGTGCGATCGGGGAGTTTCCCGAACTTCAGATTGGCCATGGCGATTCCTCCTCAACCTGGGTACGGGCGCAGTACTAGGTCCCTGTGGACGATGATTCTAAGCGGCCAGCCGGGACGGACGGTGATGGTCGGCTGGATGTTCAGGTTTTTCTCGGTGATACGCTGGCCGGCCCGGTTGACGTTCTGCTGAGTGGACTCGCGCATCGCCCGGACCAGGTCGCTCTCGTCGCTGCCAAGCCTCAGCTCCGTGCCGACGCCGAGCAGGGTGGCGAGCGCGATGCCCTTGATGAGCCGCCAGGTGTGATAGTCGACCTCATCCTCGAGCCCGGCATAGCCGGCCGTGTCGGTGGCTGGCAGATTGTCAATCTCGATCGAGGAGCCATCGGGCAGGATAATGCGCTGCCAGATAAGCAGCGCACGGGACTGGCCGAAGGCAATCACGCTGTCATAGGTGCCGATGAGGCGCGAGCCCTGCGGGATGAGCAGCGTGCGGCCGGTCACCGTATCGTAGACGTTCTCCGTAACCTGGGCGGCAACGAGGCCCGGCAGGTCTGAGTTGATCCCGGTGATCAGGCTCGCGCCGATCACACTGCCGGCCATCACCTGATAAGGCGAGACCGGCGTCTGCAGAGCATGGGGATTGTAGATGCCACCGGTATCGCGCTGGCTTAGGAAATCGAGCTTGCGCTGCTGGTTGTTCTGATCGCGTTCGGGATCGAGCGCCAAGCGGTCAGCGTCGGGCGAACCAGTCTCCGTCGCCGCCATTTGCTGAAACTGGCCCGTCACTGCCGGCGTGTCCTGCCGCGGCCGGTTCTCGATCCGGAAGAAGACGCCGGCCTCCTTCGCCTGAATGGCCTGATGGGCGAGGCGCTGCTCCTCGGCGGACAATTCCGATACTCCCGGCTCGATTCCAAGTTGCCGCTGGCGTTTAAGGATCGGCCGGCCGAGATCGCCCGGCAGTGGTGGACCAAGCTGCGGTGTCTCCGGCTTGACCTTGCTGTAATCGTCGGGCAGCGCGGCAAGGCCGTCCGGGGTCGGTTTGCGTTCGGTGTTATAGAGCTCCTCGGCCTGGTCCTGGATACGCAAGGCTGGGCCTTGCAACGCCATCATGGTCACGCCGAGGACGGCGCCGGAGCCGAGCGCGGCTACGCCGATGACAAGGCCGCGCCTGAAGCGCACGACACGGCGGGGCGCGGCGCGCAGGTCCAGCTTGCCGGGATCGCGCTTGGACGAACCGGCAGGTTTTGGCGTGGGTGCGGTGGTGTCCGTCATAGCCTCTTCCCCTATCGGTCCGTGCGTGAAAACAACGCGGTGCGCCGTGGCGTCCCGTCGGTCCGGGAAATCCGAACCACCTGCTGTGGCTTGACGCCGAGGCGCAGCTCGGCGGCGGCGAAGAGGCGATCGACGATGTAGTAGTTGCCACGCATGCGATAGTTGACGAGTTGGTTGCCGCCATCGGCACCCACCACGAAGAGCGGCGGCGCCTCGCCCTGATCGATGCGGCGGGGGAATTCGATATAGACCTTGTGGCCGTCATCGAAGGCGCGCAGCGGTTTCCAGGGTGGGTTGTCGCCGGTGATGGCATAGCGGAAGCGGATATTCTCCAACGCCACGTTCGAGGCGACCGGCAGCGCCGCTTGGGTCGCCGCATTCTGGCGGCGCAGCGCCGTGATCTGGTCGGACGGATAGGTCCAGGAGAGTGCGGCCATCGAGATCTTTTCGGTGCTCTCCAGTTGCAGGTGATAGGCGCGGCGGTCGGTGGTGATGACGAGATTGGTCTTGAGCCCCTGCGCAAAGGGTTTGACCAGCACATGGGTACGCTCCGAATTGCCTGTGCCGCTCAGCGTGTCGCCGATCACCCAGCGCACCGTGTCGCCGGCGGAAACGGAGGTCAGCTTCTCACCGGGTTGAAGGATGATGTCGCTCACCCGTTCCGGCGCGGCATAGAGACGATAGAGCGCTCCTTCCGTATAGGGATAGACCTGGATTGCATTGACATAGCCGTATTTCGTCGGCTCCTGCGTCGCCGCCTTGTTGGCGGCCTCGACCCGTTGGGTCGGCGGGCTTTTGTCCTCGGTCACCTCGCCGGGCTCCGGCTGAAGTTGGCCCGGCAACGGCAGAACCTTCGGCACCTCGACGATCTTCACCGGCTTGGCCGGTTCTCTGTCGATGACGGCTGGCTTAAAGTCGTCGGGGTCGTAGCTGATCGCCGGCGGCAAAGGCTTGGTGGCGCAAGCGGACAAGGCCAGCGTCGAAACGGTGATAACGAACATGTGCTTCTTCATTGAGAGGGCTCCTTGGACAATTGCGGCGCAGTGGCGTCAAGTTCGCGCGACCAGTCGATGGCGTTGACGAAAACGCCGAGGGGGTTCTTGCGGAGCTGCTCGGCGGTGCGCGGGGTCTGGATCACCACCGTCAGGATCGCGGTCCAGCGTTCGGTTCGGGCGAAACCGCCGCGCTCGAAGATCTGCTCTGTCCACTTGACCTGGAAGGAGGCGTTGGAGGCCCGCACAACGCTCGTCACCTGGACCGAGACGCTGCGGGTGCCGATCGCGCTGAAGGGATCATTCTTCTTGGCGTGGTCGTTCAGGAACAGCGCGGCGCGGTCGGTGGCGAAATCGTAGGCGGACAGCCAGTTCTGGCGCACCAGCACCGGATCGGTGGAAACCGAACGGACGTTCGTGATGAAGCGGGCGAGGTGCCAGGCGATCTGGGCGTCGGCCGGCTGGTAGTTCTGGATCGCCGGGGCCACGGCGCGCGCCTCGCCGAACTTGTCGACCTCGACCACATAGGGCGTGACGCGGCTTTGCAGCGACTGCCAGAGCAAGCCGCCGGAAAGACCTACGGAAAGCGCCAGGCAGCCGAAGGCCATGAGCCGCCAGTTTCTCGCCTGGACACGGGCGGAGCCGATGCGCTCGTCCCAGAGTTGTGCGGCTTTCTGATAAGGAGTAACGGGCTCTGGCGTCGCGCCATACCGCTGGATCGGTCGCTTGAACAGCATAGTCAGTCGTCCTTGTCATTGAGGGAGGGATTGGCGCCGTTGCTGGGCCGGTCGCCGTCTTTGATGGCTTGGGTGGCGGTCTGCCGATGCGCGCGCGCCGCCTGTTCTGAGCGCAGGCGATTTGCCCAATCAGGCGCGGCGTTGGCGGGCACGGAACCGGAGGGGTCGCTCGCCGCTGTGGTGTTTGCCTCCAACATGGAGGCGGTCAGCGTGCCGCCGGTGGCCGTCCAGACGCCACGGCGTCCGGCATCGGCGCTTTGTTTCAGAGAGGAGGAGGCGCGACCCGCGACTTGGCGCGCGGCGTTTGTGGTGGCTCCGCCAGCAGCGCGCGCCATGCCACCGACACCGGCCGCGACCCCTGACATGCCGGACGTCCCGGAGGTCGCCTGTCCCAGTTGGTAAGCGGAGGATGCGGCAGACCCCATCGCCGTGCCCGCACGGATGGCAGAAAGACCGCCGGCGGCCATGCGCGCGCCGGCAAGCGCCGCCCCACCGGCGAGCATGGTCGCGCCCACCGCGCCGCCCGTCGCGCCGAGGGCGGCGCCGGCGCCGAGCTGCGGTGCTCCGGATACAAGACCCGAAGCGATGCCGGGGCCGAAGATGCCGAGACCCAGCAGCGCAAGGGCGCCCAGCACCTGCGACATGGCGGTGGCAAGGTCCGGTTCCTGACCCTGAAGACCGCCCGCGAAGGAAGCGAACAGCGTCGAGCCGATGCCGACGATGACGGCGAGCACCATCACCTTGATGCCGGAGGCAATCACGCTGCCGAGAACCCGTTCGGCGAGGAACGACGTCTTGTTCCAGAGCGCGAAGGGCACGAGCACGAAGCCCGCGAGCGTCGTCAGTTTGAACTCAAGTACGGTGATGAAGAGCTGGATCGCCAGAATGAAGAAGGCGATGAGGACCAGGAACCAGGCCAGCAGCAGGACGAAGACCGTGAGCGCGTTGCCGAAGATTTCCGGGAAGCCGACGAGATTGGCGACCTGATCGATGAGCGGATACGCCGCCTCATAGCCGGTGGCGGCGATCTTGCCGGGTTTGAGCAGATCGTCGGCGGCGAGCGTACCGGGGGCGGCCTGTATACCGAGACCAGAGAAGGATCTGTAGATGATCCCGGCAAGGTTCTGGAAGTTGTTGAGGATCAGTGCGAAGACGCCGACATAGAGCACCTTCCGGATGAGGCGCCCGATATTGTCCTCGCCGCCCAGTGCCCAGAACAGGCCCGCCAGCGTGATGTCGATGCCGATCAGAATGGTGGTGAGGAAGGCGACGTCACCCGACAGCAGTCCGAAGCCGCTGTCGATATAGCGGCTGAAGGTCTCCATGAACCGGTCGATAATGCCGAGATCATTCATCGAGCGCCGCCTCCCCGCCCATCATTTCCCGGAATAGGCCGAGCCGGACCCGAGAAACCTGCGCGTGGTCTCGCGCGCCGCTTCTTCCGTTTGTGCCTTGCGCGCGGCCTCGACGGCCTCGGCCCGGTAATGGGCGGCCATCAGCGTCTGGACATGCATCTGCTGCTTGGCCGAGAGCGCAATGAGCTGGTTCGCGGCTTGCTGCGCCTGCAGCGCCCCGACAGCGCCCTGGCTCCGATTGACGAGATCGGTAAGCAGCCGTTTATCCGCGCGCACGTTTTCGACGATCTGCGATTGCACCCGCATGGTCTGGCGGAATGCGTTCATGGCGCTCTGCCAGCGCTCGCGCGCGGCGGCCGCCACTTCGTTCACACCGATGGAAGCATCGTAGCTATCGGGGTATTGCTGCCGCCACTGGCCTTCGAGCTGCGTCAGGTCGAAGCTGAGGCCGTCGGCCTGCATCATCAGCCCATCGATGCGGTTCAGCGCCCCCTGGAGTTGTCCGAGCGAGGAGAAATCCAGCCGCTGAAGGTTCCGCGCCATGTTTTGCAACATGGTGGCCTGGTTCTGGAGCTGCTGGATCTGGTTGTTGATCTGCTCCAGCGCGCGCGCCGCCTGCAGGACATTCTGACCGTAGTTGGTGGCATCGAAGACCGGCCAGGCGGCATGGCCCGCCTGCGGCAAGCCGATAGCGAGAGATGCGGCGAGGAGCGCCGCGAGAGACATGCTTTTCATGGTGTTGGCTCCTGTGTTTGGGAAGAGAACTGGCCGATAATGTCGGCTGCCCAGTCGAGGCCGCGCGCCTTCAGGAATTCGGCGGCGAAGGCCTCCCGGCCGTGCTCGGCCAGGATTGTGTCGATGAGGGTCTGGGAGGCCGGATCGGAGGCGCCGCAGAGCGCCAGCGCTATCGCACCGAGGCCCAGCTCGAACAGCCGGTTGCCGCGACGCGATTGCAGGTAGTAGTGTCGTTTTGGCGTTGCCTGCGCGATCAATTCGATCTGCCGATCGTTGAGACCGAAGCGTTCATAGGCCGCCTGTGCCTGGGGTTCGATGGCCCGGGCATTGGGCAGGAAAATGCGCTGCGGGCAGGACTCGATGATGGCGGGCGCGATGGAGCTGTCGGCCACGTCCGCCAGCGACTGCGTCGCGAAGATCACCGACACGTTTTTCTTGCGCAGGACCTTTAGCCATTCGCGGATGCGGGCGGCGAAGAGCGGATTGTCGAGATAGACCCAGGCCTCATCGAGAATGAGCAGCGTGGGCCGCCCGCCGAAACGATCCTCCAACCGGTGAAACAAATAAGTGAGCACCGGCAGGACGACGCCGGCCTCATGCATCAGCTCCTCGGTCTCGAAGCATTGGACGTCGGACAGCGCCAGCCGATCGGCGGCGGCGTCGAGCAGCCGGCCGAAGGGGCCGTCGAGCGTATAGGGTTGGAGCGCGGCCTTGAGGGTATTCGACTGGACGAGGACGGACAGGCCGGTGAGCGTGCGCTCCTCGGCTGGCGCGGTGGCGAGGTTATTCAGCGCCGACCAGACGGCCTCCTTCACCTCCGGGGTGACGGTGACTTTCTCGTGCGCCAGCAAGGCGCCGATCCATTCAGCCGCCCAGCTTCGCGTCGCCGGATCGTCGATATCGCGAAGCGGCTGGAAGGCGAGTGCGTTCGTGATGTCATCAGAGGCGGCATCGAGCGCATGATGCTCCCCACCCATGGCGAGCACAGCGGCGCGTGCCGAATTGCCCTTGTCGAAGATGTAGACCTGCGAGCTCGCATAACGCCGGAATTGCAATGCGATCAGCGACAAGAGTACCGATTTGCCTGCGCCGGTCGGACCCACGATCAGCATATGGCCCACATCGCCCACATGGGTGGAGAGGCGGAACGGCGTGGAGCCGCTGGTTTTCGCATGGAGTAGCGGCGGGCCGTCGAGATGGGCATTGCGCGCCGGTCCGGCCCATACCGCCGAGAACGGTATGAAGTGGGCGAGGTTCAGTGTGTGGACGAGCGGCTGCCGGACATTGGCGTAGACATGGCCCGGCAGCGAACCGAGCCAGGCTTCGACGGCATTCACCGTTTCCCGAATACAGGTGAAGCCGAGGCCGTTGACGATGCGCTCGACGGCGCGGACCTTTTCTTCCGCAACCTCGCGGTCCTCGTCCCAGACGGTGATGGTCGTCGTCAGATAGCCAAACCCGACGTGGTCACTGCCGAGCGCCTGCGAAGCGGCGTCTGCATCAAGGGCCTTGTTGTCGGCATCGCTATCGACCAGTGAAGTAGGTTCGTTGGTCAGCACCTCGCGCAGGATGGCGGTGATCGACTTGCGCTTGGCGAACCACTGCCGGCGCAGCCGCGTGAGCACCTTCGTCGCCACGGTCTTGTCGAGGGGCAAGAAGCGCGTAACCCAGCGATAGGCAAAATCCTGATGGTTCAGTGCATCGAGGATGCCGGGGCGGGTCGCGTTCGGAAAGCCGAGGATCGTCAGCGTCCGCAAATGCCAGTCGCCGAGCATCGGCTCCAGGCCGCCGGTCAGCGGCGTGTCTACCAGCACGCCGTCGAGATACATCGGCGTTTCGGGCACAGCGACGGGATGGCGCTTCGTCGAAATGACCCCGTGCAGAAAGGTCAGCGTTTCGACATCGTCTAGCGCGCGGATCTCGGGCAGAAAGCCGGACAGAAGATCGAGCACCCGCTCGGTCTCGTCCCGGAACCGGGCAATCTCCTGCCGCCAGTTCCGGACGCCGCCGTGCCCTTCCCGCTTCCGGCCGGGATCCAGCAGCGCATTCTCGGTGTGCGCCTGTGCGTCGGGCGGCGGCATATAAAGAAGTGTGAGGTAATAGCGGCTTTCGAAATGCCGGCCCTGCCTTCCCCCTTCAAAAGCCGCGCGGCGTTCCTCATTGACGAGCCATGAGGCGGCATCCGGGAAATTGGACTGCGGATAATCCTGCGCCTCAAGCCGCTCCGCCTCAAAGAACAGCGCCCAGCCAGAGCCGAGGCGCTTGAGGGCGTTGTTGGCCCGTGCGCAAAGGCTGACCAGTTCGGCTTCTGTCGCGCTTTCGAGATCGGGGCCGCGAAAGCGGAAGGTTCGTTGGAAACTGCCGTCCTTGTTGAGGACGATGCCGGGCGCGATTAGCGCGGCCCAGGGCAGTAGATCCGCAAGCAGATCGCTCCTATTGCGATATTCGGCCAGGTTCAGCATCGCCACCACCCCCGTTGTCGCAGGTGGCGGGCGAGCACGGGCAGGAAGTCCGGATCGCGCCTGGCCGCAAAAACGCTGAGCGTATGTCCGGCAACGAACAGGACAAGGCCGGCAATCCACTGCTGGAGACCCAGGCCGATGGTCGCCGCGAGTGTGCCGTTGAGGATGGCGACAGCGCGCGGCGCACCGCCGAGGAGGATCGGCTCGGTGAGCGAGCGATGGACGGGGATTTCGAAGCCTTCGATGTGGCGAGCAGCATCCATCAGACGAGCGCCCCGCCGCCGAAGGAGAAGAAGGAGAGGAAGAAGCTCGAGGCGGCAAAGGCGATGGACAGGCCGAAGACGATCTGGATCAGCCGCCTGAAACCGCCCGAAGTCTCCCCGAAGGCGAGCGTCAGGCCGGTGATAATGATAATGATTACCGCGAGGATCTTGGCCACCGGCCCTTGGACCGATTCCAGGATGCGCTGGAGCGGTTCTTCCCACGGCATGCCGGAGCCCGCCGCATAGGCCGGCGCAACCATGAAAAACGTGAGGGCGGTAGCCGACAGAAATCGGAGCTTTTTGAGCATGGATAGATCCTTTCACGAGAGTGATTGCAGTTGGGGGAAGGAAAGCGTGGTCACCGCGTAATCGCCGTTGGCGTCGAGGCCGGTGACTTCGGCGATGGTGTCGATGCGGCGTGACGATCCGCGGCCGGCGATGAACACGATGAAATCGATCGCCTCCGCGATCAGGCGACGCGGGATGACGGTTACGCTCTCCTGCACGAGCTGCTCGATCCGGTAGAGGGCAGCATGGGCGGAATTGGCATGCACGGTGGCGATGCCACCAGGATGGCCCGTGTTCCAGGCCTTAAGCATGTCAAGCGCTTCGGCCCCGCGAACTTCGCCGACGATGATCCGGTCGGGGCGCAAGCGCATCGTCGAGCGCACGAGATCGGCCAGAGATACGACGCCCGGCCGCGTGCGCAGCGCCACACAGTCCGCAGCCGCGCATTGCAGCTCGCGCGTATCCTCGATGAGGATGACTCGCTCGTCGCAGTTGGCAATCTCGGCAAGCAGCGCATTGGCAAGCGTGGTCTTTCCGCTAGAGGTCCCGCCGACGATCAAGATGTTTTTTCGCTTCCGCACCGCCTGCCTGAGGGCGTCGGCCTGGATCGGGACCATGATCTGGCCACGGACATAGTCGGCGAGGGTGAATATCTTCGCGGCGGGCTTGCGGATGGCAAAGCACGGCGCCAATGCGACCGGGGGCAGCACGCCCTCGAAGCGCTCTCCCGATGGCAGCTCGGCGCTGACAACGGGATTGTCCGCATGCACCTCGGTGCGGACATGGGAAGCGACCAGGCGGATGATCCGCTCGGTTTCGGAGGGGTGGATGCTGAGACCGGCATCGCTCCGGCCCTCGCCCAGCCGGTCGATCCAGAGCCTGCCGTCGGGGTTGACCATCACCTCGATGACTGCAGGATCGACAAGAGCCTCGTTGATCGCCGGCCCCATGGCCGTCTTCAGCATGGCGCGGCGGCGTTCTTCGGCGGTCGTGCTCATGGGTTTTCCTCCCCGTCCCTGGGGCCGAGCGAGCGCTTGCCGCCCGCGATCTGGCGACCGACCTGCTCGACGAATTTCTGGTAACGTTCCTGCGCGACCGCCTGCGTCGCCTTGTCCGGAATCGGCGTATGCGCGTTGAAGGTGAGGTAAAGCCGCACGAAGAAGGCGAGGCTTTCTGTCAGGACATCAATGTCGCGCCGGATGAGGTTGTTCTCGCGTGTCAGCCGGTCGAGGCGAATCCTCAGCGCCTCATCGAGCGCATGGGCGCCGCGGTAACGGATGTAATGCCGGATCGCGTCGGCGATAATGGCTGACTTGGAGGCGCCGGGCTTGGCCATCAGCGCTTCGAGCTCGGCGCTCGTTTCCTCATCGATGTAGATGTTGTGGCGTAGCTTCATGCAGTTTTGCCCTGACGGTCTTGAGAAAGTCAGGGCAAGGATCGCCGGATGCGCCGGAATCTCTTACGGCCTTTATGTACGACGGAATGCGATCACATGCGGATGTTTGTGCGGGATCAGAATCCTTCGAGGATGTCTTTCTCCGGTCCCATCGCCTCGTTGACCCCATAGACGCGCGCCGGCTTCGACAACCGATCCAGGGTGCGTTTGTCGGCGACCACATCCGACTCGTCCGCATCAAGCCCCGGAAGATCTGGCTGCGCCGGCTCGATGGGCTTCGCGATCTCTTTCTCCGCCAAGCCCGGGTGGCACTGCTGCTGAAGCCCGCCTTCCTCGACAAGGGAACCGCGCCTGGTGCCGTCCTCATCGGCTGGCATCAGACGGTCGTCGGTATCGCGCACCTGACCGCTCCAGTCGTCGGGGCGCAGTGCCGGTTTGTCCTGGTAGCCGCCTTCGGAAAGATGTGGGGCCGGCAGAACACGCTGCGTAAAATTCCGATCTTCGTAATAGCGGAGCTTCTTCGCCCGAATCGGCGACAGACCGGAGACCAGCACCAGTTCGTCCGCGGGCGGCAATTGCATCACCTCGCCGGGCGTCAAGAGCGGACGCGCCGTCTCCTGACGGCTGACCATGACATGCGACAGCCACGGCGCCAGACGGTGGCCCGCATAGTTGCGCTGCACCCTGAGTTCCGTCGCCGTGCCAAGAGCATCGGAGATGCGCTTCGCCGTCCGCTCGTCGTTGGAGGAAAAGGCGATGCGCACATGGCAATTGTCGAGGATAGCGTTATTCTCGCCATATGCCTTGGAAATTTGATTGAGGCTCTGAGCGATCAGATAGGCCCGGATGCCGTACCCAGCCATGAAGGCGAGCGCTGTCTCAAAGAAGTCAAGCCGCCCCAGCGCCGGGAACTCGTCCAACATCATTATGAGTTGATGTCTGCGGGTCTTCTTCGGGTCTCCTTCCAGCCGCTCGGTCAGCCGCCGGCCAATCTGGTTCAGGACCAATCGCACCAGCGGCTTGGTGCGGGAGATGTCTGAGGGTGGAATCACCAGATAAAGCGACACCGGGTGTTCCGCATCCATCAGGTCGGCAATGCGCCAATCGCAGGCCGAAGTCGTCGCCGCAACGGTGGGGTCACGATAAAGGCCGAGAAAGGACATGGCGGTCGAGAGCACACCCGAGCGCTCGTTCTCTGACTTGTTCAAGACCTCGCGCGCGGCCGAAGCAACGGCCGGATGGACCGTCGGGTTCTCCGGCGTGCCAAGATGGTTGGTCGCCATCATGCGCCGCAGCGTCGCCGCGAAGGACCGGCGCGGGTCAGACAGAAAGGTGGCGACCTGTGCCAGCGTCTTCTCCTTCTCGGCATAGAGCACATGCAGGATGGCGCCGACGAGCAAGGCGTGACTGGTCTTCTCCCAATGGTTCCGGCGTTCAAGCGCCCCCTCGGGATCGACCAGGATATCGGCGATGTTCTGAACATCGCGCACCTCGTCGGGCCCCTTGCGAACCTCCAGCAATGGGTTGTAGCGGGCCGAGCGCGGATCGGTCGGATTGAACAAGAGGCAATGCGAGAACTTCGCGCGCCAGCCGGCGGTTAACTGCCAATTTTCGCCCTTGATATCGTGGATCACAGCCGAGCCGGTCCAGGTGAGTAGCGTCGGGACGACAAGGCCGACGCCCTTGCCCGAGCGCGTCGGCGCGAAGGCCATTACATGCTCCGGCCCGTCATGGCGGAGATATTGGTCGGCGAACCTGCCGAGAAACACGCCTGCCGGACGGAACAGGCCGGCTTTGCGAATCTCACGCGGCAATGCCCAGCGCGAGGAGCCATAGGTTGTCACCAGCCGGCTTTGCCGTGCTCGCCAGAGGGATCCGGCGACCGCGGCCGCGCACCCCATGAAGCCGCTGGCGGCGGCCAGCATCCCGGCCTTGTCGAATACCCCCGGCGCGTAGGCCTCGTAATGATACCACCATGGGAACAGCTTCCACGGCTCATAGACCGGCCAGCCGAACAGGACGAACCAAGGGCTGCCGAGTTGCACCTGATAGCCTAGCATATCCGCACACCACTGCGTCGCCGCCCATACGCCGAGAATAACAATGGCGAAGATGATGAGAATCTGGCCGATGAGGAGTTTAGTGGGAGTCACAGGTCTCATTCCGCAGGTCGAAGCAAACGGAACGATCGTCGCGCGGAACGCTGGAAGAGCTTATGGCCTTTATGTACGACGCGCTGCGCCTCACGGCGAAGAAGACAGTGCGGTCACCTTGAACACTGGACCCAACCGGTCATCCCGCGCAGCACGAAAACTTGGTGACGCCCTTGCCAAAGCCTTCGTCCCTGCGGTGGCAAACATCTGCGCCAGCTCGCAGCCGATATAGCCGCCGCCGATGACCATGAGAGAAGCGGGTTGATCGGCCAGCTCCAGGGCGGTGGTGCTGGTGAGATAAGGGGCATCTGCGATGTCTGGAATGAAGGCGTGAACAAGTCGAAGTCGACTTCTATGCCAGGACGGCGACCGTGGTGTTCGGCTCATCCATGGCGACCATCGATCGGAGTCACTGCCTACGAAATGATAGGGCTTAAGGTTTCTCATGAAATGCTCGGTCCGCCGCGCGGCCGCCCGATAGTCCAGGAGATGCCGTCACCGCGCATGACGCCTGAGACCTGCTTGCCGATGTGGCGTTCGAGGGCGGGGTGCCAGGGGACGAGGGTGAATTCGCGGCTGTTCTCGATGAGGGCGTACTTACCGCTGGCGAGTTCAACGGAGCGGCGAAGCGTGCCCTTTACCGGCTCACCGGAGTGCGTCTCGATATAGGCAAGACCGAGTTGGTCGGAAAGCTGACCGGCAACACGGGCAAGCTCGCGCCGACGAAGGGTCGCCAGCATGTTGGCGCGATAGACGATCCGATCCTGTTCCTCGCGAGCGAGGCCTTCGGCGATCAGCCATTGCCGACGGCATGCCTGGGCCTCACGCACCTCGCGGCCGAAACCGGAGTCGCGGGTGGGCTCGGGATGATCCGAGACGAGCTCATGGTCGAGCCAGGTGGCGCCGTCGGCGCCTGCCTGCTGGTCGAGTGTAAGATGGGAAAGCTTCTCGACGATGGCCGGTGCGGCGCGGGCCCGCCGGCGTTCGTATTCAACCACCCGGTCGAGATGGTCCGGTGCGATGATCCAGGTGCCGTTGGGCTCGCGGCTAACGCCGCCCGTGGCGCGGCGGATAGCCTCGAGCCGCCGTACGTGGGTCTCGGCGTATTCTTCGGTGGCGCGGGGATCGTACTTGAGGTGCAGGTCGATGGTGTAGCGCCCGTCGTTGACAGCGCCGACTTCCGCGACCGTTCGATCCACTCGCCGAGGCTCTAGGTTCTTCGCAGTCACCCGCACGATACTGCCGTCCGGCGTCGGCTCGGTCGCCTCGCCCCTGCCGATGTCGACGTAGTGGATCCGTCCATCCACCCCGTCGACGATGAGGTAATGCCGGTCATTAAGTTCGTCGGACAGCCCGTTCGCGACGACGCGCCCGACCACGGACTTCGTGTTCGCGTCCGCTGGGTTGAGGATCGCGTAATCGCCGGGGCTGCGGGTGATGTTTTTCCCGGCCATTTTGCGGTGCATGACCTTGATGATGTCGCCGCGCTCGCCTATGCGGCGTAGTGTGTCCTCCAGCCCCTCTTCCAGCCGCCACTGGCCAGGTCGAAGCTCCTCGGCCAAGCCCAACCGCTTCAGCTTCTGCAACCGGCCCGCGCGCAGGCTCTGCTGGAAGGCGTCGCGGTCGGTCACGGCGACGAGACCAGCATCGTCCATGTCGCGGATGAGGCGGCGATCGATGCTCGTCAGGCGCTCCTGCTCGATCTCGCGGCGCAGCCGGTCCCCAATCTCGAAATCCGACCGCGGCCCGAAATCCAGACTGACGATCTCGGCGGCGCGCTCGCGCATACCGGTGGTGATATACTCGCGGGCGATGATGAGGTCCTGGCCGCGCTCGTCGCGGCCACGCACCAGGATATGCGTGTGCGGATAGCCGGTATTGTAATGATTGACCGCCAGCCAATCGAGCTTGGTCCCGAGATCTTCCTCCATGCGGGTCATCAGGCGGCGCGTGAGCGGCTTGAGGTCGTCGTATTCCGCGCCGTCCTCGGCCGAGACGATGAAACGAAACTGATGGCGGTCGCCCTCCGAACGCTCCAGGAAGGTCTTGCCGTCCGCCGGGTCCTGCTCGGCACCATAAAGCTCGCCCGACTCCCCTTCGCGGGTGACGCCGTCGCGCTGGATATAGCGCAGATGCACACGCGCGCTTTCCATTCCCTTGCCGGCCAGCTTGACGATTCGAGATTTGATGATGACGCGGCGCTGGCGGAAAGCGGCGTAGCGGCCGCGATTGGCCAGCACATGCCCGACACCCGCGCCGCGCCCGATGCGGCTGCCGGTGAAACGGGACGTACGTGTGCCGCCCGCCCCGCCGCGCGCGAGGTTCGATGCAGCCAACACCTGATGCAGGAATTTGCGTCCGCTCTTCGAGCCGCGTGAGCGGATCTTGCCAAGCTTAGGTTTGAAATCATCGTCGTTGAACACGGTCTGTTCCTCATAAAGCCCAATACAATGCTACGAAACGAGCCTCTGGAAATTGGTGCCAATCACGCCTAAGAAAACCAGGGAATTGCGGCCCCTGTGGCACCACTCGGGGGTGCGTAGCACTATCCGGTTGCGGAAAAACCGATGTGTAGACAAAGGTTTACGACATACCCCTCCGGGCGCGCCCTCGCCCTGCCTGCGCCCGCCTACGAACCTCTGCGATCACATTAACTGGTGGCGAGAAAACCCGAGGGCGGTCAAACCACGTTGCCGGGCGAAGGAAGGAGCGAGAAGTGCAGGAAGAAACGGACTCCGGCGACGCATTTCTCGCCTCATTTTTCATCCGGTTTTCGCATCGAAAGCGGCACGAAAAGCTCGCCATTCGGGACGGAGTCTTCGTTGCCCGCGGCTTCGTTTTTCGTCGGCGAGAGCGAGAAAAAGAGAGGTTGCCGGGAGGCGATTTGATCGGGATTCCGCGTGCCGGTTGACGTGGAAATCGTTCCGTGCAGAGCGAATCCGCCCGCACCCGCGAGTAGTTTTTCGATCCGCGCGACATAGGCGCGGGTCTCGGAAGGAAGCGGCTTTCCGGTCCGCAGATGCGCCTCGTAGCGGCCCGGTCCGGCGTTGTAGGCGGCGAATAGCGCCGGATAGCCGAACCGGTCCTGCATAGCCTTGAGATAGGCGGTTCCGGCGAGGATGTTGGCGCGCGGATCGAAGGGATCAGCGCCAAGATCATGCTGATCGCGCAACTCGGCCCATGTCTCCGGCATGAGTTGCATCAGGCCTATGGCACCCTTGGGCGAGACGGCGCGCGAATCGCCATTACTTTCTGCCGTGATGACCGCCTCGATCCATCTGGCAGGGATGCTGAAACGCTGTGACGCTTCCGCGATGTGGGCTTGCCATTTGACGAGAACACCGGCTTCGGCGGGCGTAACGATCGTAGCAGTGGCCGCAAAGATGAAGGGGCTCAGTCGGTCCATAGCGGCGCGAGCCTCCCGATCACGCGGGCGCTCGTCACCGGCCCGAAATAGCGGCTGTCGAAGGAGCCCGGGGTATCGCCCAAGAGGAAGAATTCGCCCTGGATAAGTTCCCGGCATCCATTCCAGCGCGGTAGGGAACGCCCTGCCCGGTCCACCTTTCGCTGGCGGGCAACGACTTCACCATTGACGATGATGGCCCCGTCGAAGGCGCAGACATCATCGCCGGCAACGGCGGCAACGTGCTTTATGAGCGGCACGGCGGCGGGCAGATAGCTGCGGATGGCGGCCAGCTTCTCGATGGATTTCGGGATGCGAACGAGGACGAGGTCGCCACGTTCCCGTGCGCCGGAGACGACACGGTAAAGACCGATCGGCGCGCTCGCCGAGGCATTCCAGACAAGACGCGGCCGGGGGTGCGCGATGGCGGAAAAGCCTATGAGCGCGATGCCAGCAAGCATGGCGGCGAGAGGAAGAACAGCCGGCGTTTTCACCCGCGTTCTCCCTCGTCAGATGTGGAGGAATGCCGCCGTCCTTCCGACCACGCGTCGAGGTCGGCGATGTGATAGCGGACAAAGCGGCCATGTTTGCGGAAGCGCGGGCCGTTACCCGTCCAGCGCATCTTTTCAAGGGTGCGGAAGCAGAGGCCGAGATAGAATGCCGCCTCCCGGGTGGAGAGGAACGGCGAGCCTTTGCGGGCTTCGGCCGCTCTCGATGTGTGATCGTTCATCCTTTTGCTCCTTTCGGCGAAGATCGACGCGCATGGGCGAAGGATGTCGGCGGGAAACGCGCTTGCTCAGGATCTAAGAATGAAGGGTGGCAAAAACGATCCCCCTTCGGCAACGACGAACAGGGAAGCGGCGTCAGGCTCGAAAACCGCCGCGAAAAGCGGGGCTCAACGCCCCGCTCCCTCGGCCATCACAAGCGCGTTGAGCGCTGCTTCCATTTCCGCGATCTGCTGCTTGGTCTCGATGCGCCCGCGCCTCGGCAGGCCGTTGCGCAGTTCCATATTGACGAGCCAGATGCTCTCGCGCAGCTCATCCTCGGCTGAGAGGCGGCCGCGATACTCAACGCGGATGCCGTGGGCGAAATTGGTCTGGATGCTGGCGGCGATGTTGGCATTGACCGGCGGCGCCCTGGTCGCAGCGACGATGTCGAGCTGGCTGTTTGTCCTTCCTATGGCGCTGGTGGTCGTCGCTTACGACATCGCCATCCCGAATATCCTGGCAACCGCCTCGCGATCAGCGTTGCGGCTTCGCCATGAACGAGGTCTTCATGTCGCGCGATCCCCGCGCCGGTACATCATGACAGACGGACAGACGGCTTCCCGGCGCTGGCGCGGATAGGGCTCCGTGCGATCGCGGCCCGGCATGAACGAATCTGGATGCAGCGCCTGCCCGATGCGCACGAGATCGGTGAGCATTGCGCGGAGCTCCGGCCAGGGAAACTCCGTGCACTCCTCGGAGCTTTCGCCTTCGCATAAGACGGCGTCGAGTTTGCCGGCGATGCCGGCCAGCGTTGTGGCGGGGGTCACCATCAGGGCTTCAACGCTGCCGGCCGAAGCTCCAATCGATGCCACCGGTGGTTCGGACATGGGCGCTGATCGTCTGGCCGATGCGCTTTTTCAGCATCGGCTCCCAGGGGACGAGATGGAACCGGAAGCCGTCGTCGAGCATGGCATAGCGCCCGCTGGCGAGATTGGCGGGCGCCGACGAGCTTGCTGTGCGCTTCGTCGCCGATCTCCATCGTCATGAAGATGCGGTCCCGGCTTTGGCCATCTCGCTGCCGACGTGCGCGAGAAAGTTCTAAAGCTTTCAGAAAGCCCACGAAAAACAGCATTGCCGTGAACAGAAAGTGCTGAATTAGCTGTTTCCAAAGGCCCCGGAAGACCTGAGGAACAGCACTGCTGCGGAGGTGCGGGATTGTGTCACCGCTCTCGCGTCGGATTACGCGACCTCCTCACTGAACACCGCGGCCGTGAGCTGACGGAGCCGACATCACTCGCGGCTCAACAATGTCTGTGTTAGATCTTGTCGATAAGCGTGACAACTGGCAGGCACTCGAAGTGCTTGTCACAAGTCAGGAGCATCGCGTCATACGCCCGAGCGGTCGCGAAAATGATCGCATCTGCGGTCGCCAATTTGTGCTTACGGCAGGCTTCGGCGGCCGCTAGGGCGATTTCCGTGTCAAGCGGAACCACCCTACAGACCTGCGTAAACGCGATGGTCTGATCGGCTTTGTCTTCGCCTACTTCGCGAGTGAGCCATTTTGCGAGTTCCAACTGCACCACGGTTGGAACGAGCCAATCGGCTCGCTCGGGCAGATGCTCGGCTACCTGCTCTCCAGTCGGAGAGCCTGTCAGCCATTCGATCCAAGCCGAGGTATCGACGAGCACCATCAGAAACGGTCCGACCGGTCACGATATTCCGTTGTCGAAGCGCCCTTCGCCAGCCCCTTCAGCGCTTCCCGCTTCGGCACAGGGACGAGTAGCACACCCGTTCCCTTCGGGATGAAGGCAAAGGTCAAACCCGCTTCCCAATGCTGGGCAGTCCGGATTGCCTTTGGGATCGATATCTGGAACTTCGAGGACAGGGTTGCAGTCTCCGACATCATCATACCCTCACTTGATCGATACGCTAAATGTAAGACGTAGTGGGGGCCATTGCAAGGGGCTTACCGCAGCCGTCTGGTCTCGGTATATCATTCCGGCGGCCACTGAACCGATTATCGGTTCTCTCAGGCACAGCGTGAATCGACAATCGATTCTGCGCTTGGTTCTCAATTGCGCGGGAAGAGCTATGAAATCCAGGTTCTTCAGCTGAGCTTATCGGTCGGCAACGGCCCAGCCGCTGCGGGCGAGCCGGACGGCAATGTTGTCGCCGCCCGCGTAGCAGATGGATAAAAATCGTCCGTAGGCGCCACGCTATCCGCCCCCCACCTCGCAGGTGACCGTGCGGCTTCGAGGAATTTGCGAGTGCGGCAGCGGCTTCCCTGCCGCATGGCCATGTCACGCCGTCGCGGCTGCGGCAGGTCTGGTCGAACTCGACGGCGTCGATGCCGTAAACGGTGTCTCTCGCCGTTGATCTCGATCGTGTCGGCGTCGATCCCCCTAGCTGGGCCGGAATGTTCCTTGTCGAGCGCGGGCCAGAAGGACAGACCCGCGAAGAACAGAATGCCGATGGCGGCGGACAGGGACGAACTGGAACATGGAGGCGGCTCCTTCTCATGGAGTTTCCGGCTTCCAGCCTTCTCTCGGGTGTCAGCCCTTCGCCCATCCAAGCCGCCCTTTTCCTCTCGCGCCTGGCATAGAGCTCCAGAGACTCGAGCCGCTGTCCGCCGAACGAGACGCACCAAACCTTGCGGAAGCGCGGCACTTGCAAAGCCGTGTGGCCCTATTGCAGGAGCACGCGGTAGCCACCGCTGATCATCTTTTCGGCGGTGCGGATGAGGCGTTGAACACGGGTCCTGAGATAACCAGCCTCCCAGTCGGTGCGAACGCATTCTTTTCCGTAAAGGATGGTCGCGATCTCGCGCTGGCTGGCGCCGGCGCGCATGCCGTCGTAGGCCTGCAGCACCATGCTCCAGCGGTGCGCCTTACGCTCTGGAGGAAACAGCGCATTGGGCAGACGCCCGAGCCGTTCGAGCGCCAGAAGGCGGCGCAGGGCCAGCACTTTCGCCTCCACGCCGGCAAAACCGGATAGACGATAGCCGAGCCGCACCGGACCTGCCAGGAGGCTTCCGGCAACGATGTCGAGACGGAGCGATCGCGGTCCGTCGCAGATCAGCACATGCTCACCGTCGAGGGAACGCAGAACGGTGACCGGATGGGGAACGCTGAGAAGATCGAAGGAATCAGCGTCACCGACGGAACCTGCGGGGAATGCCTCGACCGGCAGGATATAGGTGTGGCAGTCGCCGCGCCAGAAGACCGAAGAGGCGTAGGCCGGCGAGGACGACGTGTCGGCGAAATCGCAACCCCCAGGAAAGGCCTTGGTCCAGTTCCTCCTCTAGAGTAACGAGATTGAGTGGTGGTGCCGAGCGCAAGAGTTGGCGGGACGTGGGGATCGTCAAAAAGCTGGGACAATCGGGATGGCGGCGCAAGAACTCCCAGGCCCAGTCGGCGCGATCGAGATTGGAGAGGTGACAGTAGTTGGCGCTTTCCCGCCAGTTCTCGAAGGAAGCACCCTCGCCTACTTCCGCCATCCGATTTTCATCCTCCTGTCGTCGTTGTCCCGGTAAGGCAACGAAGAATGTCTGCGCCTCTTGTATCTTGCCGTCGCTGCGCCCACAGGACCGAATGGTCAATGCCGTAGATGTCTCGTGTCGTCTCGAGCGCGGCCTCGGTCATATCGACGAGGAGGCCGACTATGGTCTCGCCATGATGCTCGATGTGTGGTCCAAGCGGTCGTGGGTTCCAGCCGAGTGCAGCAAGGCGGTTATGCCAATAGGTCTCGCAGACGATCGAGAGCCGGCTCACTCCCCGCCGCAGGCAGAACTCGATGATACCGCAATAGACGATGCCGGCCGCCAGGCAGGGACGTCCCGGCTTGCGCAGCGCCGGCACGACGAAGATCCGCGTCCACTCGAAAATGTTGCCGGCCCGTGGAACACCGGCAGGTGCGAGCCGAGGAAAGACGTCGCTCATCAGGTGAGGCTTGAGGCTTGGGATCAGGCGAGAACCAGCAACAACGCCCCTGCCGGGCAGGATGCCGAGCAGATAGACGGCATCGTCGGTATCGAAAGCATCCACCTCACGGCCATCGGGGCGGGCGAGATCGTGCCAGCCGCGCTCGCCGACATAGATCTCGTGGCGCAGCCGAAAATGCTGTTCGAGTTCTTCTCGATAGGCACTGCGGTTCGGACGATCGACGATGTGGATGTGAAACATGGCAGACCTCCGCTTTCCATGTTCCTATGCCGGGAGGGTTTCTGCTCGCCATACCGAGATCTGGCGATTGATCAGGGCTGGATTTCATGCCTGAGAAAGGCCTTCACGACAGCATGGACGTTGTTGGCGGCGTCAAGCTTCAGCTTGGCGTTACGCTGATGTGTCAGGACGGTGTGCTCGGAGAGGGACAGGATGCGAGAGACCTCCCAGGCGGTCTTGCCATCGGCCACCCAACGCAAGATCTCGCGCTCCCGGCCGGATAGGACCGGCTTCGCTGAGTCGCCAGGACCAGAACCCAATCGTAATACCGCCTGCAGGCTCTGACGGGCGAGAAGGCAGACAATGTGCCGGATGGCGGGAGCAAGATCAACAATCTCTCCCGAAACCGTGACGACGGTAGGCGGGGCAAACGGCGAGTGAACCGGCACGCACATGCCCTGCCGAAGGCCGAATTCGGTTGCCTCGTCCATCACCAAACGGGCGGGCGCCTCCAGGTTCTTTCGATTGACTTCACTCCAGGGAAAAGGATCCGCGGTACGGCGGCTGAGGGCCACGCAAGGATCGTGGCGAAAATGACCGGTGGCATTGTAATGCTGGTACCATTCATGCGGCCAGCAATTGGCAAGGATATGTTCGTGCCAACGCGATTCATGCGATAGCGGCAGCTGGGTGATCAGGCAGGCGCAAAAACCGTATTGCTCAAGGCACGTACAAAACGTGCCGAGAATTTCGTCGACACTTGTCGCCTGGTCGATTTTTTCGGCCGCCTGAAGAACACCGAAGAATTCGTTCTGCTTCATCTGCGATGCTGCGGGCGGATTCCGCCCGGTCAAGTGGATTCCCGAGGAAAACCTTACCTATGGTTGCAGCGGAAAAACAAGCCTGCAACATACGAATGATTACTGTAATATGTGGACGCAAACACGGCATCCTGACTGTCTCGATGCATGAGACTGAGATCGGTAGCTGCCCAGCGCTAGAAGCTTCTGCTTGCCGTTGAACCGGTATGCGAGGCGCCACAGCCGCACTCCCGTGGGCTGCACCCAGAGTTGGAGACCACCGCCTTCGGAAAACTTCTGAAGCTTGGGCGAGCAACGAGCGTTTCGGCATTTCACGTCGGAGAGAGCCATTTTCGGGACCTCTTGTTGGCTGCTTCGCGCGGGCTGACGACCACTTAGTTCTCCATATCCTTCTGTGAGCCGGATTATTTCATGCTTTGCTGAAATAGAGGCGTCGGTGTAAAGTGCAGTCGGGTATCTTCATGCCGGCCGAGACCCGGCACGGCACAATGCCTCCGCCCGCGTTGCCGGGTTCTCATTTCGGGCTTCTAATCATCAAGATGTGGTTTTCTTCGCCAATCGCACGCCCGGACCACCGCCGTTCTCCGGGATGAACTCGATACCGGCAGCTTCAAGAACGGTACGAATCTTCTGCTGAGTTTCGGAAGATACGATGGGTATGTTCTCCCCCTCACTTTCGCAACGCTTAATCGTCGGCACAGAAACTCCGGCCCGGCGAGCAAGCTCTGCCTGTGATATTCCAATCAATGCGCGAGCTGCCCGCATCTGTCCTGCTGTTACCAAAGCCTATTGATCCCTTTAGATCATTCCGCTATGATCCAAAAGGATCAAGAATACCCTTGGATCATTGGTCTATTACGCGGCTGGACACGGTGTTGGCGCACCGCACCCAGCCTAACCACAACCCAAGCTGATTAGGAGCTCGGATCAATGGCTGATTCGGACGATACCACGACTTTGTCTTCCGTCACGCGCAGGATGTTGCTGACGGGTACGATGGTAACCACGGCGACGTTGTCGCTTGAATATGGCGCAGGCATCGCCAAGGCGCTGGCCGCCAACGCTATCTCCGACCCCGCGCTGGACCTTTGGCGGCAATGGCTGGCAGCCTATGATGAAACGCAGCGCCTTTGGAAAATGCAGCTGGACCTTGAACGCAGGATGGTCGCCGCTGTCGGATTTCCGGAAGTGGAAATCACATTGCCCGGAGGAAAGGCGCCGGTCCGTGCATTCAGTCTGGAAGACATAGACCGGATATGCGGCGATGCATCCAGGCATCAGGCCGTCAAGGCGCAGGCAATAGCAGCTTTCCGGGAACGACAGGAAGCCTGGGATCGTCTGGATGATGCTTTGGGATATAGTCGTGCCGAGAAAGCCGAGATCCAGGCTGACCGCACTGAAATGAAGTTGGCCGACGCCCTGATGGCCATACCGGCCACGACGCTTGCCGGCGTGGCGGGCAAGCTCGATGCGGTCCTGCGCAAGGGCGAATATTTCGAGGCGGGCCCGGATTTCCCCTGGCCGCAGGTGCGTTCAGCGCTCACCGATCTGGTGCACATCGGGCAGACCCTGCAGCCGGGCCTCTTCATGCCCGGCAGCGACGTCGAGGGCCTCCCCGTAGCCAATGGGAGCGCATCATGAAAAGCCCGCTCGGAGAACCGACGACGGCCCTCCTCCATACGCTTCACCGGAGACTGCCGTGTCTGTGACGCTGCCTGAACGTCTCGGCCATCTTCCCGGGAACAAGCGTCGCGAACTGGAACGGATCGCACGAATTCTCTTCGATGAATTCGAGGAGGCGCAAAAGGGCAGGCTCGCGGACAAGGAGAAGGGTCGTATCCTGAAACTGGTGCTCTTTGGCTCCTGTGCACATGGCTACCGGGTCGGAGCGTGCGAGGGTGATGATCGCTCAGAATATAACCTGCTCGTCGTCGTCAGCACCAAAACCTTCGCCGATCCACGTTTCTGGGACAGGGCCACGGATCGCTTGCAGCGGGAACGGACGGTCACCAAAAGTCTGGCAACGCCGGTCAACTTCATCGTTCACTCCATCATGGACCTGAACAACCAGCTCGTGCACGGCCGGCCCTTCTTCGTGGAGATCGCCCGCGACGGCATCATCCTCCACGACACACCGGGTTTTCCCTTCGTCAAACCGAGGCCGCTGGATTTAGAGGTCGCCAGGGCCGAGATGCGCCGGCATTTCGATCACTGGTTCCCGAGCGCCACGCATCGCTTCGAACTGGCGAAGGAGGCGATGGGGCGTGGCTACAAGAGGGAAGCGGCCTTTGACCTGCATCAGACTGTCGAACGGCTCTATCATGGCACCCTGCGTGTCCTGACGCTCCATAGCCCGAAATCCCACCGGCTGGCCTGGCTGCGCACGCATGCGGAGCGGGTCGCGCCCCGGCTGATCGCGGTCTGGCCCCGCGACAGCCGCTTTGCCCAACAGTGCTTTGCCCGCCTCGACCGCGCCTATGTTGAGGCCCGCTATGCGCACCGCTACGAAATCACCGACGAAGAACTGGCCTGGCTGATCGGGCGTGTGAGGGTGCTGCAGGAAACCGCCGTCGCAATCTGCGCTGCACACCTCAATGGTTTCGACGGTGCGGAGCGTGGAAAGCCGAGCCGCGCCATGGTCCATCATGATAGCTGAGCTTCAGTCACAGTCATGGATCAACGCTCGCGGACTTCGGATGGGCTTTGGGAACGGCGGAGGCGGAGCTTAGATCAGCCGGCGTGTGCCGCGCCATTTTCCAGTTCGGAAGCGGGGGCGGCGGCCAGCTTCAGGCCCACGGCCTTCATGACGCCGATCAGGGTTGAGAGCCTGGGGTCACCACGGTCGCTGAGCGATTTGTAGAGCGCTTCGCGTGTGACGCCCGCCTCCTTCGCGACCGCAGTCATGCCGATCGCGCGCGCCACGTCACCCAGGGCATGGGTGATAAGAGCAGGATCGCCATCTTCGAATGCGGCCTCCAGATAGGCGGCGCGGTCCTCGGGGGTTTTCAGATGCTCCTGAACGTCAAAACGAGTGGTTTCGAGGGGCATGTCATATCTCCTTTGCCAGTTCCTTGGCCTTGGCGATGTCGCGGCGCTGGGATGACTTGTCCCCGCCACACAGCAGAATGATCAAGGTATCGCCCTCATCAATGAAATAGAGGCGATAGCCCGGGCCGGAAGAGGAGGCTGACTACGAAATCAGGCCGCCCGTGGCATGGGCTCGATCTGCTCGATTTCGGCCTTCATCGCCTCTCCTTCTGTAGCGATATCGAAGTATGCCTGCATGTGCATCCAGAACTCGGGCGTAGTATCGAAGAACTTGGCCAAGCGTAGCGCGGTGTCTGGAGTGACCGGCGTCTTTTCCGCTGCCAGTCGCTCGATGCGAGTACGCGGAACATGTAGATGCTTCGCCAGCGTGTAGGGCTTCATCTTTAGAGGCGCCAGAAACTCCTCACGGAGTATCTCGCCGGGGTGAACGGGCGGTAGAATATTCACGGCATTACCCTCCTTGGCATTTGCCATCAATGGTAGTCTGTGATCTCGACATCTTCCGCGTGGCTATCGGTCCAACGGAAGCAAATGCGGAACTGGTCGTTAATCCGGATCGAGTGTTGCCCCTTCCGGTCGCCCTTGAGGGCTTCGAGCCGGTTTCCGGGCGGCGACATCAGGTCCTTCAATTCGGCGGCGCTTTGGATCATCACCAGCTTCCGCTGCGCGGCGCGAACCAGATCAGAGGGGAAACCCTTGGAAGCCTTACCGGCTGCCACTGCTTCGGTCACTTTCCCCTTGAACGACTTGATCATGTTCCGCGCCTCTCTCGATGAAACGTATCTTGACATGATACGTTTCAGACCGCAAGAAAAAAGTATCACGAAATGATACGAAACTGAGCGCCGGCCGGTAGTCGGCAATATCAAAGGGCGAAAATGATGGAAAAATTCGAGAAAGGCGAGAGCGTCTTTAAAAACGTGTCCGGCGCTGTCGTGCGCGGCGTTGTGATGGCTTCGCACCGAAGGGCGCTCGTGACGAACTGATTGCCAAGGCGCACCGCGCCCAAGCTGACGCGCTGATGACCGAGGCATGCCCAAGATGCGCCTGGCGGAAGAGTATGATGTGGCGCAGGCCGCTAGCGAAACAGCAAAACGGGGGCAGCGTACTGACCTTATTTCAGAAGGAAAAGGTTCCCACACCAGAGGATGTCGGACTTAAGTCCGAGGAAATTCACGAAGCCCGCATCATGGCGTCAAGTAAACCCACGGGCGCTCCTCCGCACATCATGTGAAGCCGGCGATGTAGCCATCCGGACGAACGAGCATGGCCGTCGCTTCGCGAAGTGGCCCTTCCGAAGCTTGGCAGCTAACCTGCAGCACCGCCGTTTCTTGTACCTGCCAAGATCCTGACGCAGTGTTATCGTCGCTGGCGCTTGCCATGCGAAACGCATTGCTCGCCACCGGGACGGCGCCAGGGTCTATGCAGGCACCTATGCCGTCGGCGCGAATGTGCTCAAGCTCGCCGACATCGCGCTGGAAGCGCTGCTGAGGAAGCAACGCGACGAGCACACGGCGACGGATGCGATGTTTAATCTCGTCTATTTTGTCCTTGGATCGGCGATCGAAGAACAGGCATTTCGTGAACGTTGGAGATCGGACGAGGAGCATAGCGGCGGCGAGAAGCAGCTCATCGCGGCCATAGGCACCCGCTTTCCTGCGTTGCGGCGGTGCGCAGGGGTCATTATCGAAAGCGACTTTGAAAAGCGGTTCAAGGAGGGAGTGGCCGCGTTCCTTCGCGGCTTGGAGGCACGGGAAGCCGGTGGGCTCTCCATCGTGACGCGCGTAAAAATCGGCAACGCCCGTTGCGCTGAGGTCTTCGCCGCTCAAGACAGGTTGTGACCGATTTATAGCCTATGGGCCTGCCCAATGCTGATCTGCGTTTAGGTCTGCCCGGTGATGGTCCACAACAGTTCACGTAGCCAGAGCGCCACGGCTGACAGGAACACCGGCGCGCTCGAATGTCTGCGCCAGACGGTAGAGCGGCGTGCCATCGACATATTTGTGAACGAACGCGAAGGCCAGCGTCGAGGCCGTGGCGATGCTGCCCGGCAAGGGTTGTGCGGGCATCGGCGCGATAACGATTGGCGTGTTGATCCCGGTGCGGTCGCAATGGCGGCAAGCATATTTGAACCGCACATTCTGCAGGACCTTCGCCTTCACCTCGATATGAAGCTGCTCGGTAACGGTCTCGCCCATGCGATGCATCTGGTGACGGCAGCAAGGACAAGCTTTCTCGTCGTCGGCAAGGTCATACTCGACGCGCTCGCGCGGCAGGTTTTCCGGCAAGGCCTTGCGGCCGCGCTTCTTTCCCGTCGTGCCGTCGGTCGCCGGCAAGCCCGTGTCCGGCAGAGCAACGACATCGCCATCTTCGTTGTCGGCATCGTCCTCATCCGCGGCCTGTTCGGCTTCATTGAAGAGGCGGTCAATGTGCTTTTCGCTCTTCGGCGCAAAACGATGCAGCCGTGCAAGCGCCAGCTCTTCCTCGAGTTTGACGACGCGTTCTGTGAGCTGACGGTTCTCCGCCTGCAGCGCAGCAATGCGCGCCATCAACTCTTCAACAGTCGGTTCGCCGGGTCGATTCATCAGATTCTTGAATCGAAAGCATGCCGCCGCGTCAACCGCTCAATTCGAGAGCCCTCAACCGGCAACCTGATATTGTCGCACCGGATGGCGGACCATCGCATCGATATCGATGCCGTCGAGGATCCAGTGCAATTGCTCGGTCGTAAGCGTGACCACCGCTGCCTCGCGGCGCGGCCACCGGAACTTGTCCTCGGTCAGCCGCTTCAGGACCAGCACAAAGCCCGACCGATCGAAGAACAGGAGCTTCATCCGGTCGCGACGGCGATTGCAGAACGCAAAAACCGCCGGAGCAAACGGATCGAGCGCCATCGTCTCTTGGACCAGAACCGCAAGGCTGTTGATGCCGGCCCGGAAGTCGATCGGCTCGCGGTGCAGGTAGACTTTCAGGTCAGCGCCCAATCTGAACATGACCCAGTGCTCCGATGACCGCCGTCAATGCATCCACATCACCGCATTCCAGAGTCAACTTCACGCCGTTCGGCAGTGACGCGCTCACCTTGGCTGGAGAGGAAAAGGGCGCAGCCCTTTTCGATGCCGACCCACGCACTCCATCGCAAGTCCCCGGCAAATCCACCGCAGCCATGTTGCTCTGTCGCAGCAAGGCCCGATCGGAAGTGCTTTCAATCTGAACCGGGATAAACGACGGTGATGAGGACGGCGGGAGGGACTGGGTCTCCGTCCGTTTCTTTATCCACTTCCGAAGAAGGTTCGCATTGACCCCATGTTCGAGCGCAAGCCGCGATACCGAAACACCAGGCTGAAGGCAGGCGGCAACAAGACGGTCCTTCGATGCAGGGTCGTATCGGCGGCGACCGTTCCGACCGACAAGTCTCACCTGCAGTCTCTGCTCATCTTCTTCCATCACTTGGTGTCCACCTATTTTGGTGGACACCTCATGCATCAGTGCACTCAACAGCAAAAGGTGCGGGGAAATTCGCGCTTACGATCAATCCTCGATCAAACATCCAGTGCGCTGTGCCTGAGAGGGCGATACCATTGGTGAGAATATCGGGACCATTCGCCTCAACCGGCTTTATATGAGCAGCATCGACTTCTGCGCGCCCACCGCCGTTTATGAGCTTCAAACCGGTGATCGCGCAGCGCTTGTCGTAAGCCTGTAATACTAGCCGTCGAAACAAGCGGTTGCGAACGATCCGCAACGAGAGTTGCGCGACTCGATCGCGCTCCTGCTCAAATATGAAGGGCGCCTGTGTTTCTTCTTCAAAGCCGTCCATAGGGAATACGTTATCTGGTTCGTCCAACCGAGGTAACTCAGGCTCATGCTCATCCAGGCCGATCGATACGATCCGGTTGAAATCTGTCGGTGAAACAGGTCGCACCGCCGCTTGGGCCCTCCCGGAGATCCGTCCCTCCTCATTCAGAACACCGCGTTCGATGACACCTTCCGGACCGCTGAACGGCACGGGGTTGATGAAATCCAGATAGCTGCCCGGTTCGATCAGCGCCAAATACATTCCAGACGCCTTCGGATCCGGAATGACCTGGGCGACTTTAGCCACAGCAAAATAGCCCCGTGTCGCCGCGACCTTGCGCGGCTCATAATAGACGATCCAATCGCCGACACAGGCTTGAACGCGGCCAAGATATTGGCGTGGGAACTGATATTGTTCCGCCGGACTGTCGTCGTAAATCGAATCCGAACGATGAATGAAAACCCCGAATCCCATGTTCGACGATTAGCACGATGAACCTGCTCAGGATATGCCGGCTGCGGCTCGCGTAGGCTGAAATCGAGCGGTTTAGAGTTCGTTTACCGCATGGCCTTAGCAGGCCACGCCCTGCATCTGTGCAGGTAATAAGAACTCAAGGCTGCCATGAGAAACCAAACTGATTCAGCACTTCACTTTCAACGCAAGATCTCAGAATTCTGCGATGTCCGCGTCGCGCCGCTGGTCTCGAAGCGAGCGTTGGACAACATCAAGCCATATCTCGCCAGCCTGATCATCTATCGCAAACACCCACCCATGCGGACCAGCGGCATGGATTTTATACCAAATGGGAAGAGGACATGTTGAGTGTTCTCCTCGGCATGGTACGGCCCGACACTGGCTGGATGTGGCAACACCCGGAACTAGTCGAGAATGTGAAACCGATACCAGGCTTGATCACAAGCGCCGAGATTGCATTTGCCCAGAAGGATTGGCACGCAGCTTGCGATGTTTGCTTCAGGCATGCCTCACAGCGGTCCAGGGAGATTCAGCGGGTGGCGCGTATTCATCGCGATCCGTTCGAACCAATCATGTGCATTCTCGAGGCGGAAAGCCCGCTGGCCGAATACCGCAAGATCACGGATGAGATCATCAAGCGGATGCCCGACGAACATCGATATCCTCGCGCGGCGGCCGAAGCGGTCCGGTCGTTCCTGATGCTGCGCCTTGGTCTCCATCTCGGTCTGCGCCAGAAGAATCTTCGCCAGTTGCTCGTGTGCCCACGCGGTCACTTCCCAACATCGGAACGTCGGCTGGAAGACATGAAGCGTGGCGAAATCCGCTGGAGCGAGCGGGACCGAGGCTGGGAGGTGCTGATCCCTTCCAACGCCTTCAAGAACGCCAACTCCTCGTTCTTCGGCTCCAAACCGTTCCGGCTTATCCTTCCAGACCTCCAGGACCTCTATACATATCTCAACGCCTATATCGAACGCCATCGCGGCGTGCTGCTGGCTGGTGCCGAGGATCCGGGCACGCTGTTCGTTAAGACGGTGAAGACGACAAGCAAGGACGCATCTTATAATCAAACGACCTTCTATGAGGCGTGGCGGCTGGTGATCCAGCGCTACGGTATTTACAATCCTTATACTGGCCGCGGCGCCATCAAGGGACTGCTTCCCCACGGGCCGCATAACGTCCGGGATGTTCTGGCTACCCATATCCTGAAGCTGACGGGCTCCTATGAACAGGCGAGCTACGCAATCCAGGACACACCGGAGATGGTCGCCAATCACTATGGTCGCTTCCTGCCACAGGACAAGGCTGCGCTCGCAGCACGCATTCTCAATCAGGTCTGGGAGGCGGCATAATCCGACCACAGCGTTTTCGGCGTGCATGAATTTTAAATAAAAATACTTGCACAATTCGTCCTCTGCCCTATCTTGAAGATCAGGTGACAAACATGGACAGATTAGACGAACTGAAACAGCATCTTGTCCCGGGCAAGGTCTATCGCAGGGCAGACCTGACGCGATGGACCGCCTCTGTGGATCGGGATATCAGGAAGTTGCTGGACGCCGGCGAGCTGTCAAAGCTCTCCGGCGGCGTCTACATGCGCCCGAAAACCACCAGCTTTGGACGCGCTCCAGCCAGTGACCGCGATCTCGTGGAAGCGTTTCTTAGGGATAAGCGGTTTCTGCTGCTGACGCCGAATGCCTACAATGCGCTCGGCGTCGGCGCCACACAGCTTTATAACGAAACCGTTGTGTACAATAGGAAGCGCCATGGCCGCTTCAGGCTTGGCAACCGGGTCTATGATTTCCGGATGAAGCCTGAGTTTCCAGCAGCCGCAACGAGAGAGTTCCTGCTGGTCGATCTGGTCAATAATCTCAAGCGGCTTGCCGAAGACGAAACCCAAGTGCTGGAACGCGCGAAGGTGGTGGCGAGAGAGCTCGATCCGAATGCCTTGCGACAGGCCGCTGAAGACTATGGCGGCGTGCGAGCGAAGAAGTTCTTCAAAGACGTCTTCGCCGAGATGGACGCTGCTGATGGCTGATTATCTGCATCGGCATCCGGAATTTCCAGACCTGCTGCGCATCGTCGGCGAGGAAATGGGTATTCTCCCTGCCCTCGTCGAGAAGGATTACTGGATCATGCATTGCCTCTTCGGCCTGAAGCAGGCTGGTTATTCCTTTGAACTGAAAGGCGGCACATCCCTCTCCAAGGGCTTCGGAATTATCGACCGCTTCTCCGAAGACATCGATCTCCGGATAAATCCGCCTGAGGGAATGACAGTCGCCGTAGGTCGCAATCAGGACAAGCCGAAACAGATCGAAAGTCGGCGGAACTTCTATGATAGGCTCGCCGAAGAAATCTTAATCGACGGAATAGTGAGCATCGAGCGGGACCATGCCTTCGATGACGAGAAGTTTCGAAGCGGCGGGATCCGCCTGCATTATCCCGCCGCAACCTCCGACGAAACCGACCTGAAGGAAGGCGTTCTCCTGGAACTCGGGTTCGATGATGTCACACCGAACCGACCGGTCGATATCAGTTCATGGGCATACGATTTTGCAGCCGACAAGGTGGACATTATCGACAATCGCGCGCTCGGCATCGCCTGTTACCATCCCGGCTACACCTTGGTGGAAAAGCTACAGACCATCTCCACGAAATTCCGCAAGCAACGGGAAACCGGCGAATTCCCCGCCAACTTCCTGCGCCACTATTATGATGTCTACGCGCTGCTCGGGAATACCGAGGTTCTCGAATTTCTCGGCGGCGACAGCTACTTCGCTCACAAGGAAAAGCGGTTCCGCTCTGAGGAGCGGGATCTGACGATCAGTCCGGCGTTTAACATCACTGACGAAGCCGTCTTCGCTGAATATCAGGCAGCCTATCGCAGTACGAGCTCCCTGTATTATCGAGTGCGTCCCACCTTCGAGCAGATCATTGAGCGCATAAGAGAATTCACGCCGCGGCTTTGATGAATTGAGCACCACCCCGAACCTGAGACCGTGTCACTCTACGACTGGAAGTTGAAAGAATAGGAACCGTCAACCGGCCGGCCACCGCTATCGTGATCGTCATGGGCGCACTCGTCTCGTCGATGGCCTTGCTTTTGTCGAGTTGCCAAATCCTGCCAGCTGGCCGCTTCTCGCTTTGGCGATTGTGCTTCACACAGCCTACCATTTTGCTTTGCCGATCGCCTACATCGCGACTCTGATTTCGACATTCATTCTCAAGAAGGGCTTCGGCGTCTGGCACTTTATATCGGCTGGAATGATCGCATATGGAATCAGCCCGACCCGATATAAGCCCTGAGTCCACCAGTATCCGTCCGAGGGGAAGCGGATGACGGCAACACTAGCGGCCCGCCTTTAGCGCGTCTAGCAAATCTCCCCACTCCTGCATCAGCGATACCCGCTGTTTCCAATAGGTGGCGCGGTTGTAGGTTCGCCGAATGGCGTTCTTGTCCTGATGCGCCAAGACCGCCTCAATTACGTCTGGATCGTAGCTGCGGGCGTTAAGGATGGTACTGGCAGTCACTCGGAACCCGTGGGCGGTCACTTCGTCCTTGCCGTAGCCCATACGCCGCAGCGCGGCATTCATGGCGTTCTCCGAAAGCGGACGCTTGGTCGAGCGGATTGAAGAAAAGACCAATCCGCCGTACTCAGAAAGCGGCCAGATCTCTTCCAAGACCAGAAGCGCCTGCTTCGATAGCGGCACATCGTGCGGAGCACGCATCTTCATACGCTCGGCCGGAATGTGCCAAACGGCCTTCTTTAGGTCGAACTCGTCGCGGGTCGCACCTCGTACTTCGCCGGGGCGGACACAGGTGAGGGCAAGGAACTGGAGCGCCGCTTTGATGGTCGGCCAGCCGTCGTAATCATCGATCGCTACGAGGAGCTGGCCGAATTTTCTTTCATCAGTGATCGCAGCGCGGCCAGTGGCTTTCGGCGGCTGGAGAGCGCCCCGGAGGACCAGGGTCGGGTCAGTCTCGGCACGGAGGGTGACAATCGCCAGCCGAAAAACACTCCCGATCACGCCGCGCAAACGCCGCGCCGTCTCTCTTCGGCCACTCTTCTCGATCTTCTGGAGGAGCTGGAGAATTTCCGCCGCAGTGATCTCCTTGATGGGACGCTTGGCGAGCGGACTGGCCAGGTCTTGGAGGAGCCACTTGATTTTGGTGACGGTGGCCGCCGCCTTCCGTTCCTCCATCCGCCCAATATATTCTTCGGCGATCAGACCAAAGGTGGTGCGCGCTTCCGTGATGGCTAAGATTTTCTCCTCCTTGCGCTTTGTGGAGGGGTTGATGCCAGCGATAAGAAGCCTTTTGGCTTCATCGCGCTTTTCTCTCGCGTCGAGAAGCGACACCAGCGGGTATTTCCCGAAGGAGAGGATATTTTCCTTCTCGAGGTAGCGATAGCGCAATTGCCAGAGCTTGGAGCCATTTTTTTGGACGAGAAGATAGAGCCCGTCGCCGTCGGAGAGACGATACGGCTTATCCTTGGGTTTGGCGTTCTTGCAGGCGAAGTCGGAGAGCGGCATGGGTAACGGGCCTCCTGGGTAATGGGTAATGCCCGGATCGTTACCCATAAACTCATGCGTTGCAATGGTACGCAGTGGCCCGTCATGAGTAGCGAAAATCAGCTAACTCATTGATTTTTCTTGATCAGAGAGACGTCGTGAGAAGCTATGGGAAGAGGCAATGGTGCCCAGGGGCGGAATCGAACCACCGACACGCGGATTTTCAATCCGCGTAGAAGCCTTATTTTCCGGGCTTATTATCGTAATGTGTTGCACATGTGTTGCATTTCTATGGATTTCGCAGCATTCATGCCATTAACATTCGTTCCGCTTCTGCCAACTCATCAGCATCATCGCCCCGTGGGAACAGGTGACCATAAACGTCTGCCGTCATCGTCACAGAAGAGTGGCCCAGCCGCTCCTGAACGACCTTAAGAGGCAGGCCGAGGCCGCCGTCTTCCTTTCGGTTGATGCACCAGGAGGCGAAGAAATGCCGGAGCGCGTGCATGCCGGTGTATTTCGCATCGAGGATTGGTTGACCGTCCTCGTCCTTCTTTCCTGTATCGATCGTCACCCCTGCGGCGATCATCGTCGGGATAAGGCCGCGGCGCCGAATGTTGGCAAGCTGCTCGACCGTCCCGGCACCAGTAGGAAAAACCAGGTTGAGTTCGCCGGCAGGGCATGCGCCCTTCCACTCCTTCAGCGCCATAACAACCATCGGGGGGAGCGGCACGGTTCGCTCACCAGCTTCGGACTTCGGTGCGCCGATATCGTTAAAGCGGTCGGCCCTCTGGCGGATATGGACTTCCCGCTTATCGAGATCCACGTCGGCCCACTTGAGGCCGCGCAGTTCTGATGCTCGCAAGCCGGCGAATATCGCCATGAGGAGTAGCGGCTTCCATCGCCCCTCTGCCGCATTCACGATGGCCTTGATTTCCTTCGCGGTGGGAATATCTACACCAACCTTTAGCTTGCCCTTCTGGCGCCTCTCGGCTCGCGTATCGCTGGCCTTACGGCGTGTCCGGCTCCGTTCGCGTACGACGTTCCTCGCAACCTTGCCTCGCTCTTGCGCATCGGCCAAAAGGCTACCGAGGCTAACCATCACCTTCCGCACCATAGCTGGGGATCGCCCTTCGGCCCGCAAGCGGTCCTCGAATTCTCGCGCGCCCGGCACGCTAAACTTCGACAACAGGACATCGCCGATCAGCGGCTTGATGTGCAGCTCGACGTGCTGCTTGTACTGATTATAGGTTGATCGCTCACGACCAGCAGCGTCCACCGCCTTCAACCAGTCATCAGCAGCCGTAGCGATGGTGAGCGACTGACTTTCCGCGACATGGACGCCTGCCCTCACCTCACCCCGAACCGTCAGCAGGAAGTCGTCAGCGTCCTTGCGCTTCTTGAATTGCTTGAATCGACGCTTGCCGCCGCCATCTCGGTATTCAGCCAGCCAAACATTATTGCCGGAAGGTAGGGTGCGCTTTCTGATCGTTGCCATGCGTGTTGCATATTTGACACGCGGAATTAATGCAACAAGAGAAAAATTTTGGGACCATCCTTGACGCTTTGAACGCAGCGGCCTTTTATGTAATCGATGCCAAATATTGTTGGCAGGTTGCTATCGCCTCGCCCGCGACGGCACTCGCATTATAATGTGACGCAAACCCTCGGCAACCCCGGCAACCCAAGTGCCGGCAAACCTCTTGAAATTTCAAATTTCGTGCCCTGGCTCGCCTGGGGAGAGGAGATACTATGCAATCGTCAAACGACAATCTAGCTGCAGACCTGCTGCGCGGCGCTGATGCCATCGCTTCATTCCTAGGCTTTCCCCGCCGTTCTATCTATCACTCCATTGCTAAAAACCACCTGCCACACTTCCGGATTGGTGAAACGGTTTGCGCGCGGAAGAGCACGCTGACCGCGTGGATTGCGGAGCAGGAAGCGAGGGCAGCAGCGTGAATCTACATGCAGCCGCCGCCATCCTCGGCGGAAAAGCCAAGGGCAACAAAATCCGATGCCCTGGTCCTGGCCATAGTCGCGTCGATAGGAGCCTGGAAGTGGCGTTCAATCCGGACGGCAGCTTCGTGGTGCGCAGCTATGCTGGCGATCACTGGCGCGAATGCAAGGATTACGTGCGTCGAGTGCTTGGTATTGCAGACGACAAGCCTCCGTCGCGCGAAACGATGCCAACAGTGACGCTCCGCAAGACGACGCGCGCCGCCAGCGACGCCGTATTGCGCCGATGGGAAAGGTGCGTACCGATCGCGGGAACACCGGCGGAAATGTACCTACGCTATCGCGGGCTTTCATACGATGGTGATGCCCTGCGTTATTGCCATCAGCAAGGCGCAATGGCCGCGCTTGTGACACACGCCGAGACCGGTGCAGCAATGTCCATTCAGTGGACGTTGCTCGATGAGCACGGCCGCAAGTTGAAGCGCCTTTTTATGAAGGACAAACCCACGCAGGACGGCGTCGTGCGACTTTCTGCGGACGATGAAGTCACGTTCGGCCTGGCAATCACCGAAGGCGTCGAGACAGCGCTGGCGTCGCCATTCCGGCCAATATGGGCCTGTCTCAATGCAGGAAACATGGAGCGATTCCCGGTGCTACCAGGCGTCGAGGCGCTGACAATTTTCGCAGACAACGACGCTTCGGGTACTGGCCAGCGCGCGGCTAATCAATGTGGTCGCCGCTGGCATGAGGCGGGAAGAGAAGTTGCTATCACCATTTCAGATGTAACAGGCCGCGACATGGCCGATGAGGCCGAGAGGGAGGCCGCATAAGTGGCGAAATTGAATTTCAAATCCGAACCCGGAGAGGAATTCCAGTCGGTTCCAGTTCCGGCGAATGATAATAAGAAGGCCAAATTCACTCTTCTGTCCTATGAGGAATATAAGGCCAGTCGCGCCTACGACACCTCCGTCATGATCATTGAGGGCCTGATGCGCGTCGGCACGCTGTCATCTGTGAATGCGCGGCCATCGAAGGGCAAGACCGGTCTGGCTATCAACATTGCCTGCGCCCTTGTAGATGGCGCACCGTTTTTAACCCGATCGACGCAGAAATGCAGTGTCGTCTACATCCCGGTTGAGGACGGAAACGACGTAGCCAATCGGCTTCATGCGCTTGACCGAAAGGACATCAAAATCCTTGATGCTGACGAAGGCTTCTCGCTTGGCAATGGTTTCAAGAAGTCCGTCGAACTTGCCCGTGACGTTATTAGGACCGTGAAGGAGGCGGATCCCGAGCGCGTTCCTGTCCTGATCATCGACACCTTGCGCGCAGCTCTTGAGGGAAAGTCAGTTCTTGATGATGCAAACACATCGCCGCCGTTGAATGCGCTTCGCAAGCTCGCCGAGGATGAGGGCGCCTGCATCATCATCCTGAACCACACGAACCGCAGCGACCCGAAGAACACCAAGGGAGAGACCCTGGAGTCTATAGCCAATACCGAGCTTATTCTTATCGAGGAGGGCGATTGGTTTCAGATATGGGTAGGCAAGAACCGCGCGGGGAAGGCCCACTACTTGGCGGGCAAGCTGCGCTTCACGTCCAGGGAGAACGACGATGGCTCCCAGGCTGCGGTGGTTGATGAGATCGTCACCATTGACGGACAGCCAGCCGAACAGTCCGAAGAGAGGATAACGGGCGACCGCAAAGTGCTGCGCGACATCATCCAGACCATGATTATGGAATCGACGCGGGAACATCGCCCTTATGGATATGACGGCCCAGTCGTCAAGATTGTTTCTGTCAGCAAGGTGCGAACCGCATTTTATAGGCGGAAGGACGGCAGCCAAGAAGGCAAACGAAAGGCCTTCAACAGGTGCATCGGCGCGCTTCTGGAATACGAGTGGATTGTCCGTGATGAGATAGGCGAGAACGACGAGCCCGTCATCTGGCTTGCGTCAAAAGCGAACGAAACCAATCGACAGTAATAACACCGGGACGCGGGACAGGGACAATATCTAGTCCTTTGTCCTGTCCGTCCCGGGGACGGGACACGGACGAGAATATAGGGTTTCGTCCTGTCCGTCCCGCTATCGTATGGAGCGGATAATGACTTCACGGCATGTTTATCGGCGCGTGCTTGAGCAGGCAACCGACATTGCAAAAATCGAACGGGAAAGGCGATGGGCCGCCGGCAAGGTGGGGCAACTTCATTACGGAACACGCCCCTATCGCGCATGGGCGGAGAAGGTAGCGCCACGGATTACAGACGACGACTTTGAGGACATCGTTTTTGCAGTGGATGAAGCGGTCCCGGATTTTCCCGGAGACGTCATCCGCTTTTTCGAACGGACGTTCGAGGGGCTTCGCCTGCGCGGCGGAAGTTTGGTCGCAGCATGACCGACGCCACCACCACCGACTCGACGCTCGACGGCGCCCACCGCGGCCGTCGCATGACGTGGGCAGAATTCTACAAAATGCGCCCCGACCGAAAGCCCGCGAATGATAATCAGCAAAAGCGGCAGGCATCAAAGTCGATTCCGTCCGCCACCTTGTTGCGAAGATGGTGTCCGCCGGAGAGTTGGAGAAACTGGCCTACGGCACTTACCGCGCCCCGCCTGAAACATAGCCGATAGTGTACCCTGTACATTCCATTCATTCCCATCATTCTTTCCAGCCTTCCCCATAGGAAGAATGAACAGAATGAATGGAATGATGGGGGTCTATAGCTCGAAGTACATCGTAAAACGCCGCTTTTCGCAAAGTTATGGTTCATGCAAATGAAGGGGTCGGCAGTTTTGGGGGTTCCCGTGGTGAATGGAGTGAGGGGTAGATAATATGTTCCGCACCGTTACGGCTTCGATTGTCTCGCAGAAATATACAAAAAGGTTTCAGTGTGAGTGCCGCTTTTTGCGATTACGTTCGGAGTATAGTGAAGGGGTTCCCTTTTTACGATTCCGCAACCCTTTATATATGAAGGCGAATGATAATCTATCGGTTGCTCTAAAAAGGGCGTCATAGGTAGGGATTCTGCATTTAAGCTCACAGTATAGTGAAGGGGTTGAAGTGTGCCCCGCACTCTTCCGTGCGTGGTGCTTACGCTGAGGTATACCTCAAACTGCTAGAACATTGGGTAAGGGCACGGTAGGGATTCTGCGATCAAATTCGGATTAATACGAAGGGATCAGTTCCTATTTTGCGATTACGTTCGGAGTATAGTGAGGCGGTTCCCAAAAAATAGCAGGGCAGCGTGCCTTTTCGTGGCTAGTTGTGGTGTATGTAGATGAAGGACTGCGAATAAAAATTCTGCGTAAGTTGTTCCTTTTCTACGACTCTACAACCCTATAGTATGAAGGGTGCGGAGAATATTCTCGTCGTAGAGTCCATTTCGTGGCTAGTTGTGGTGTATGTAGATGAGGGCAACGCTTTAACCTTGCTCGCGAACTTGCGGTGCATCCGCCGCTCGGTCGCCACCCCGCCTCGGTAGGCAAGTACCACCTACCAATCCCGCACGGCCGCGTTAGGCAATGTGTGGTTGATCGCGCCAGCGCCGGTCACTTCCTCCGGCGTTGGCCAGCGTTTTTTTTATCAAAGTAAACTTACAGTCGAAAGGAGTGGCGCTCATGCGCTGGACAAAACGCGTCCTCGGCCGCGCCGACGCTGCGCGCCTTATAGGCGTCAGCCTCGGACATCTGGACGTCATCATTCACCGAAACCAAGACCTGGTCGACCTCTTTTCTGAAAAGGTCGGCCATGCTCGCAGGTTCTCTTTACAGGATATCTGCGTCCTGCGGCTGGCGCATATCCTAGAACGCTTCGGTCGAACTTGGCTTTTCGCCATCGGTGACGCCCTCGAACTTCTTGAACAGCCGCCGCCCCGGCAAGCCGTCCTGGCTGTCAAGCAGGGCCGATCGATGCCCGTCATCACTGAATTCTCGGTTCACGGCCCATTGGCAGAGCCAACCTTGTGGATTCCGATCGGGAAAATTGTTCAAGAAATCAGGGAGTCCGCTGATGGTTTGGCCCTTTAAATCACGACCCGCAGTGGTCGAAGAGAAAGCCCTACCCGCCGGCACGGCATCAGGCGATCCTGACCTTTACGAACTGTTTGCTGGTGGCCCGCCCTCCGGCTTTGGCGTGAGCCACGGTCAGGCCCTTTCTGTGCCTGCGGTGCAGGCCGCCATCCGCGTCATTGCGGAGGCAGCGGCGAGCCTGGACGTTACCGTCAAACGGAAGGTAGGCGACACAGAAGCGGACGTTCCGGACCATCCAGCAGCGAAGTTGCTAACCGGCGCTGCCAATCCGTGGACCAGTGGTTATGAGCTGATTCGTGATTTGGTCGCGCAGGCCCTCACCAGCGACGCGGGAGGCTTGGCGTGGGTCAACCGAGTGCGTGGAGAGCCGCGGGAGGTTATCCACTACACACCCGGATCGATTACGGTCGAGTTCGACAGCAAAGGCACACAGGAGCCTCAATACAGACTTTCCGGCAAGCGGCTCAAATCCGCAGACGTAATCCATCTTCGAGGCGCCTTTAGTCGCTGCCCGCTTTCAATGGCGGCCGATGCCATCGGTGCGGCGAAGCAGATGGAGATTCACGCAGGCAATCTGTTCAAGAACGGCGCGCGTCCGGGCGGCATCATTGAGTCTCCGAAAGCGATTGGTGATGGCGGCGTCGTAAAGATGCTGGCCGGCTGGAAGGCGGCTTACGGCGGCTCAGGCAATGCTGGCAACACCGCGGTTTTGTGGGACGGTACGACGTTCAAGCCGCTCACTTTGAACAGCGTCGACGCGCAGTTTTTGGAACTAAGGAAGTTCCAGGCCATCGAGATTGCACGCGCGTTCCGCGTGCCTCCTTCGATGCTGTTTGAGATGGATCGCGCCACGTGGTCGAACATGGAGCAAGCAGGCCGGGAGTTTATAACCTACACGTTGATCCCGTGGGTGAAGGCGCTGGAGTCGGCACTTAATCGTGCGTTGCTGTCCGATGACGAACGCGGTGAATATCGCATTGCATTCGACATAGATGACGTGACGCAAGCCGACCTAACGGCACGCGCAACTGCCATAAGCACGCTGATTACGGCCCGTGTCTTGAACCCCAACGAAGCCAGGTCGTGGCTTGGCATGGACCCGCGAGAAGGCGGTAACGAGTTTGCCAATCCAGCCATCGAGCCCGCGAAGCCAGCAAGCGACAACACACCACCAGCCAGCCAGGAGGTCGCATGACGATTAAAGCTAAATTCGACGGTGCGGAGCGCGAGTTCCACATCAAAGACCCCCACCTTTTTGAAGCAACGCTTCCAGGCGGCTCCGCCTATGCGATGCTGAAAAAATTCACGGACGGACAGTGGTCGGCTATCGAAGTCGCACATATCCTGAGTTTTGCACTGCACGGCCCCTCGCGGGAAGCACGGTTGGCGTGGAGCTTCACACAAGCCGCTCGCCGGCACGGATTGCCCGGCACCACGGTGCCCTATGTGCCCCATCCGGAGGTCGTTGCAGCTGTCGATAGAGACGGCCCGGGGAACGTAGCACCGATTGCGGTCGATATCCTGACCGAGATTGTCTTCCGCGAGGTTCCTGCCGATGCAGCCTGACCGTCTCGTTATCGAGACCAAGTTCGCAGCGGAAGATGACGGGTCGATCGAGGGTATTGCCTGGGCGTGGTCTCCCGATCGCGTCGGCGATGTCATCGAGAAAGGCGCGTTTGCCGGCGCTAATATGCCTATCCCGATGCTTTTCGGTCACGACCAGAATGATCCGGTAGGCGTCTGGACCGAGGCAGTGGAAGATTCCGAGGGGTTGCGCCTGAAGGGCAATCTCCTCGTTAACGAAGTTGCGCGTGCGAAAGAGGTGCGCGCATTGGTGAAGTCCGGTGCGGTGCGTGGCATCTCGATCGGCTTCATCACAAAGTCGGCAAGTCCCCGAAAAGGCGGCGGCCGACTGATCAAGAGCCTGGAGTGGCTGGAGGCAAGCCTTGTCGCCATCCCAATGCACCCAGGCGCGCGCGTTACAAGCGCGAAATCGGCCATCGAAGCGATCCGGATCGCCGAGGCCATCAACAGGACCGCAACCGCGATCCGCTCCTCCTAAGCTTAGGACTGATACATGATGAATATGAATACCGCCCTTGAGTACAAGGGCGAACACGATGACGCGTCTGAAATCGTGACCAAGGCCCTCGCTGACCTGCAGAAGGCCGTTGCCGATAACGATAATAAGCTATCGGCACGCTTGGACGCCATCGAGGCTAAGGCCAATCGCCTCGACGCGGACAATGACAACGAACCCGGCAGCGATGTCGAGACGAAGGCTCTGAATCAGTGGTTGCGCACTGGTCAGGTCGACACCGACGTCAAAACGCTGACCATCGGTACGCCGTCCGCTGGCGGCTACACCGTCGCGCCGGAATACAGCACCAGCATTATTAAAAAGCTGGTTGAGTACAACCCGCTCCGCGCGCTCGCTGCCAAAATGTCGATCGGCACGACGAAGGTTTATATCCCGACCTTGGCGACAGACGCCTCCGGCGGCTGGGTTACGGAAGTCGGCCCTCGGCCATCCAGTGAACCAACCTTTGATCAGGTTGAAATCGACGTTTTCGAGCATGCGGTGACCATTCCGGTGAGCCGGCAGCTGCTGGAGGACTCCTTTGTCGACCTTCAGGCATTCCTGGCTGATCGCATTGCCATCAAGTTTGCGCAAGCCGAAGCGCAGGCGTTCATGACAGGCGACGGAAACGGTAAGCCGACCGGTTTGGTGGAAGATCCTTCCATATTTGATGGCGTAACGGCAAGCGCGAATATCCTCACGGACCTGGTCGATCTCTATTATAGCCTGCCCTCGGCTTATGCGGCCCGCGGATCGTGGTTGATGACGCGAAAAACGATGGGCGCGATCCGCAAGGCCGCAGATGTGGCCGATGCGCGCGAGTCCATTTGGAGTGATGGACTTGGCAACGGTACGCCTGCCCGACTGCTGGGTGCGCCGGTTTATGAGGCGCCGGATCTGGATGACGTCGGCGGGACTCCGAGCACGGGCGTTTTGGCCGCTTTCGGTGACATTGCATCGACCTACCAGGTTGTCGATCGAGTTGGACTTGAGATCCTGCGGGACGATTTCACGGGCGCTGATAATGGCATCGTGAAATTCAGGGCTCGTCGCCGCGTTGGCGGAAAAACGGTGTTGCCAGAGGCTACCGTACTGCTCAAGGCTTCCGGCTCGTAATCACAAGGACTGGGCGGCTTCGGCCGCCCGTACTCGCGAGGTAGGTTGCGCCCTGCCGTGCGATCCTAGTGATGATCAAACAAGGATACGACGGTTATATCGTGCACGCTTTGTATAGAAAGCGCGATGGGCTTGGTATATCCCAACAATGAGGCGGAATAAATCGAGATATTGTTGGTGCCCTGTACCTCTTCAGTTATTTTTCTGAGTCTATAATGTCTCTCAAGGTAATCAGTTATATCTTTTGATTTCACATCCTGAATGGCAACGCTGCAACTGATGCTGACAAAAGAGTCGGCAGCCTTCTCGCCTCGGGAAATTATATAGGCGCTCTGATTTCCCTTTATGCCCCATGCTTCCTTTGTACCCGCACCGATGATTGGGAATTGTTCGTCGGGAATTTTGATCATTTCCATCCCTTTCGCCACAATCCAAGCGCGAGCAAGTGGCTCTACGTTCTGTGCGACTAGGCCGCTGCCGACGCATACAGCCTCAAACAATTCGCCAAAATCGTCGACGCGGTTACCGGCGGCAACGGGCGTCGAGATGGAGAGAAACAGAATCCAAATTATATAGAAGCGCATTTTCCCCCGCCTTCATAGCAAACACACTACCGCAATTTACATGAGCACCAACCAATGGTCAGCAAAATTTGCCCTTGCGGTTTTTCTGTACCCAAGGGTGTCAAATGCGACTGCCGCACCAAGCGTGCGGCGGAGCGACAGAAGGCGAACGATGCGAAGCGCGGGACGTCGGCGCAACGCGGGTATGACAAGGATTGGTTCCGGTTACGGCACGCGTTCCTGCAGCAGCACCCCACATGCGTGGTATGCGGAGCTAAGGCCACACACGTCGACCATATCCAATCGGTACGGGAAGCGCCGCATCGACGGCTAGACCAGACAAATCTTCGGTCGATGTGCGGCTCGTGCCATTCGAGGAGAACGGCACGCGACCAATCACAGAATTGGGGGAAGAAGAGTTAGACGCGCTCGATCAACGCATTGCCGATGTCATCGAACGACCCAGAAACGAGACGCACCTTTCCACGTTTTTCAAGCTCTTGAAGAGCGTCGGCATGCAGCGACACGCTCAACGGCGATATGTCTCTCACTCTGAGATATACCTCCGTCATCATCGTGTCGAATGAAAGAAGCGCTTCATCAGTGAAGCGCGATGCATCAAAAGCGCGCATGCCTGCCCCTCCCTCGGTCTCGATAACGAAACCTGCCACAACCCCGGGTAGGTCGTCAACTTTCCGCTCCCATCGCCCGACCACCCGCCGCCCACCGCTCGCAATTTTCCCTAATTGGGAATTTCATCCTAATCAAATAGGAATAAAAACAATGGCAATCGTCACGCTTGACGAAATGAAAGACGAACTCGGCATTACCGACTCCGTCGACGATGCCCTGATTTCAGCTAAAATCGATGCCGCCCAAGCGCATCTTGAAACGCTTCTCGGCTACGCCATCGAGGAAAAGTATCCTACGCCTCCAGACGACCTTGCCGCCGCGGTGAAGATGCTTGCGGCCGGCTGGTATGAAAACAGGGAATCCACATTGGTCGGCGTTTCCGGCATGGAGGTGCCCCACGGCGTTTGGGAGATCGTGGCCGAGCGCCGCAATTATTGGGGCTATCCGAGTGGCTCGTAATAAAGACCTCCAAGGGCTTATAGACGCCTTGAACGCAATTCCCGCGGCGGTTCGCTCCCAGGTCGAACCGGCCGTTGAGAAGGGCGCCGACGAGATGGTCGCACGGATGCGTTTGCTCGTGCCGGATGATCCAAAGACTAACGGCAACGACCTGAAATCCAGCATACGAAAAGTCGATACCGGCGTGCCGATGGCGATCCGGGTACAGGCCGTGGACGAGAACGCCAAGGACGGATTCGACGTGGCGCTCGGTCAGGAGTACGGGACCGAGGATATGCCTGCGTCCCCCTTCTTCTGGCCATCGGTCAACACCACGAAAAAGCGCGTACGGCGGCGCATAGATCGAGCAATTTCCAAGGCTGTGGCGGAGACATTCAAGAGATGAACATTGAGATTTTGCGCATGGTTCGGGCCAATACCCCGGCGCGAAACAGCGACATTGTGGCGTTTTTTCAGGCAATCGTGGGTGACTTTCGGCTGAGGTGCTGCAGTGTCCGGCGTCGTCATACTGATGGCGGACTCTTCATCGCTCTCCCCGGCCGGCAGGAAGGCGGCATTTCCTTCATGGAAGGCGAGACCAAAGATCGGTTGAAAGCGATGGCGCTGGACGACTACGAAAGGCTGGTCGATGAGTGAACCTAGCCTTTCCGCGCAGAAGTTGCTTGTCGATACACTGCGCGCCCGCCCTTCGCTTACAGCGTTGGTACCGGCCGCAAATATCTTCGACAAGAACACGCGCCCCGAGGTGTTTCCCTGCATCATAATCGGCGAAGGTCAGACCGTTGAAGACGATGCCGAATGCCTCACGGCGTCAGAGGTGTACATGATGTTGCACATCTGGACCACCGAGCCGGGCATGGCGAAGTGCAAGTCGATTGCCGGCGAGATCCGACGTGCGGTTAAGCACCTTTCGGCCATCGTTGAGGGCATAGCGCTGGACGCTTTTTTTCAAGACATGAACTTTTTGCGCGGCACGACTGGCGATAACGCCCATGGCGTCGTGACGATTAAGTTTCTGGCCGAGGATACGGTGGCCATATGAGAGCAGGAAAGCTTGACAAGGTCATCACCTTGCAGCGCACCACCTACCAGGATGATGGCTACGGCGGGCAGATCCCCATCAACGATGACTACGCAACCATGCGTGCGCAGGTGGTGCAAGCCAGTACCGAGGAATTCCTGCGTGCCTGGGGCACGTCCACGGAGACAGCCATCATATTCCGCATCCGGTATCTCGCGGAACTTCGGCCGGCCGACCGTGTAGTTTACGACGGCCAAGGCTTCGATATCGTGGAGATGAAGCCGATAGGCCGTAACCGCGGATGGGAACTGCGCTGCAAGGCGAGGCCAGGCACATGAGGGGGCGTAAGGCGGAAGTTCGGGCGCTAGACGGCGCGTTGTCCGAAGCACCCCCGCCGCCAAAGTGGATGCCGGCCCATGGCAAGACGGAATGGCGGCGCGTCCTGCCGCAACTCGTGGCGGACAGGAAGATAGCAGCGCATGAGCTTCAGACCGTCGAGGCTTACTGCCTGGCCGTGTCCACCATGCGCCAAGCAGAGGAAGCCGTGCGCAAGTACGGCCTGACGTTCGAGTCGGAGAGTGGCCCGAAGCGGCGCCCGGAAACTACGATCCTGAAAGAAAATTTGGAAGCCGCTCGCCGGCTCGCTGCGGAACTTGGACTTACACCAGCCAGCCGCGGGAAGAATAGCGGAGGTGCCCGCGGTGACGGTGAAGCTTCCGAATTTGGCGTGGATATTTGACGACACCCCCATCCCTGATCCGCACGGAAAAGGCGAAGCGGCAGTCAAGTTCATCAAAGCGCTCAGACATCCAAAGTCGCGTCTTCCGGGAAATGCTTTCTCGCTCGACCGCTGGCAAGAGCGCATCGTCCGGAAAATTTACGGCGATACCCTTGAGGATGGCACGCGACGCGTAAACGAACTGTTCCTCATGGTCGGCCGCGGCAATCGGAAGACCAGCCTGATAGCTGCCTGCCTGATGCTGCACCTAGTCGGCCCAGAGCGTCTGCCGATGTCCACGATCGCCAGCATCGCGAATAGCCGCGAGCAGTCGGCACTCACCTTTAAGGAGATGGCCGGTATTTGCCGCGCAACGCCGCGCATTCTCGAGGCTGTCCATATACAGGACACAGAAAAGCGGATCACTTACCGCAAGCACAACATCGTCTATGAGGCTCTGTCTTCGGATGCGAAATCCGCTCACGGCCGCACCGACGTGGTTGTGTTCTGGGACGAAGGCCACGCCGAAACGAAGTTTGATCTCCTTGAGGCTGCGGAAACCGGCCTGAATAAGTCGCCGAACACGTTGTTGCTTTCCGCTTCCACGGCGGGCATCGGCCAGGTCGGGCCGTTCTATGCAAAGTACGACCACGCGCGAAAGATCGTTGACGGCAGGATCCAGGACGAAACCTTCCTGCCTATCCTGTTTGAAGCGCCGCGTGATGTCGATTTTCGGGACGAGGAATGGCTGTTTGCCACCAATCCCGGGCTGCCGCACGGCTATCCGAACCTAAAGAAGCTGCGCCGCTACATCGAGAAGTGCGAGCACAGCCCCAGCGAGAGGGAGAGCTTCAAGCGGCTGCACCTTTCGGTCTGGCTGGACGGCGCGGCCAATCCTGAGTGGGATCTGGCAATCTGGGACGAAGGCGCGGAGCCATACGACCTGGAGGCGCTACGCGGCAGCAAGGCGTGGATAGGCGTTGACTTATCCAAGCGCACCGACCTGACCGCCGTGGCCGCTTGTATCGAGTTGGATGACAGCCGGTATGCGTTGCACGTGCAGTCCTTCGCGCCAGAGGAAGGCATCAGGCGGCGTGCTGATAACGATAGCGCACCATACCCCCTGTGGCGGGATCAAGGCTACCTTACAGCCTGTCCCGGCGATATTGTGGATCTCGGCATTGTCGAAGATTACATCCGCCACCTGGCCGAGCGTTTCGACGTTCAGGAAATCGCGTTCGATAAGTGGTCGGCGCGCGCCACGATGGAGGCGCTAGAGTCGGACGGTCTGCCCGTTGTCGAGTTTCCGCAAAACCTGGCAACCTTCGCGCGGCCGGTGAACGACTTCGAATCGCTGATGATGAACCGACGCCTATGTCACGGCGGCAATCCGCTGCTGCGTTGGGCCGTGGGTAATGTCGTCCTAGACAGCGACGCCAGCGAGAACCGCCGCCCAACAAAGAAGCGGAGCGCGGATCGCATAGATCCAGCCGTGGCAAGCATTATGGCCTGCGGGCGTGCCGTAGCCGGCGCGACGGCCCGTTCGTCATACGACGACGCCCCAGAGGATGCCATTTATTTTGTTTAGGAGCCATAATGGCCAATCCAGAATCCAGGAAATTGATGGTCGATGTGGTCGCCCGCATCGACAAGCTTGAAAAAGCGATGAAGAAGGCCGCCCAGGTCTCAGACCAACAGATGGGAAAGGTCGAGAAACGGGCACGCACCATGGTTGTTCGCCTAGACAGCCAATTTAAAGAACTCGCCGCAACCTTCGGCAAAGGCTTCCTAGCAGGCGCCGGAGCGCTCGGCGTTGGAGGCATTGCCGCGGCGATACAGAACGTCACGAAATCCTTCGCCGACCTCGGTAGGGAGGCGGAGACGGCCGGGATCAACGTGAAGGATTTCCAGCGCTGGCGCTACGTGGCGGACCAAAACCGAATAGGCATTGACGCCTTAACGGATGGCTTCAAAGAACTGAACCTTCGCGCCGACGAGTACGTCCAGACGGGCAAGGGCAGCGCCGCGGAAGCATTCCAGCGCCTGGGCATGTCGCCCGAGGAAGTGAAAGAGCGCCTTAAGAATCCTGCTGACCTAATGCTGGAGCTTATCGATCGCACTCGCCGGTTGAAGGATACCGCAGCGGGTGTCCGTATCTTCGATGAACTCCTGGGCGGTCAGGGCGGCGAGCAGTTTGTCCGGTTGATCGATCAGGGCCGGGACGGCATCAGCGCCACGTTGCGCGAGGCCGAACAGATGGGCGCTGTTTTCGATGAAAACTTCATCAAGCGAGCCGAGGAGATCGATAAGAAGTTCAACCAGATCGCGACAACGGTGGGGTCCACGCTTAAGGGCGCCATTGTCGATGCCGTGACAGCGCTGCAGGGTTTCGTTTCGCAGTTCGACGCGATGAACGAAAAAAGCATCGCCGGCATCAATGCCGAACTTGATGTACTCACTAAGCGGAAGGCACAGCTAGAAGCGCAGGCCGGTTCGACCGAGGACTGGCTTCTTGGCTTGATCGGCAAGGATGCTGCCACGGAGATGAAGGCCCTCAACGATCAGATAGCGCGCCTGAATACCGAGCTAGAACGCCGCAAAGCCATCTCCACTCCGGCTCAGACGAATAGCGGCGGTCTCGGCTTTACACCAATCACGCCGCCATCATCTGGGAAGTCCGACGCAGAAAAAGCGCGGGAACGCGCTACACGCCAGGCAGAACGCGAGCGCAAGGCCGTCGAGGAACTGATCGCAGAGCTTCAATTTGAGGCCAGTCTGGTGGGAAAGTCCGCCGTCGAAAAGGAAAAGATGACCGCTCTTCGCCATGCCGGCGCGGCGGCTACGGAAGAGGAAAAACGGCAGATCGAGTCTTTGGTCGAGTCGACCTACCAGGCCAACGAGGCATTCGAAAAGCAAAAGGATCGGCTTGAGGAATTGAAAGATGCTGGCCGCGAGTTTGCAGGCACGTTGGCGGACGGTCTTCTTAATGGTGCAAAGGCTAGCGATGTTCTGTCCGATGCTTTGAGCCGGCTCGGCAGCCGCCTCCTGGATTCGGGACTCGACGCCCTTTTCAGCGGTAGCGGCGGCCTGCTGAGCGGGTTGTTTGGTGGTGGGTCGCCATTTGCCAAGAGCGGCCAACTGGCCGACGGTTTCCGCGCTGGCGGCGGCCTTTATGCTGACGGCGGGTTCACAGGGCGTGGCGGTAAATACGAGCCGGCCGGTGTGGTGCATAGGGGTGAGTATGTCTTTTCCAAAGATGCCACGAGCAAGATCGGCGCGGCTAACCTTGAGGCGCTTCATCGCGCTGCAAAAGGGTATGCGAACGGTGGTTTGGTCGCTGGAGGTGCGCCCTTACAGGCGCCGCGAATACCAAGCTTGGCCAGTATGACGACCAACAATTCGACAACGAATTCCGCCACTATCAACGTCAACGTCTCCGGCGCAAATGGCAATCAGGAGATCATGGCGATGGTGCAGCAGGGTGTTTCCCAGGGCATAGAACTTTGGAAGAAAAGCCCAGACTTCAGATCGCGTGTATGGGCGCAAGCCGATATGCGTGTGTCGCAGCCACGCACGCGTCCCTTCTAAGTACACTTGAATAAAACTCTTGCAACCGGCACGGGCATTTTGTAACTTCTCCGTGCTACTCGGGATAAAAAAAAGGGTGGTGGCCGGACTTCACATGTTACGCTAACACCATGTGAAGTCCGGTCTTTTTTTGCTTAAGGCGCTGCAGGGCGGTCAGAACTGCCGCAACCGGATAACGCCTTCGCCGCGTTCCGTGTCGACGAACTCGACGCCTGCTTGCTCGAGGGCGGCGCGGATCGCTTCGACGGTGCGCTCTTTCAATTCTTCCCCCGCCTCGAGTCTGGACACAGTGCCCGGCGCGACCTTCGCCAGTTCAGCTAAGTCGCGGACGCCTAGGTTGAGCGCCACGCGAGCCATTTTACATTGTACTGGAGTCATTTTCGATACACAGTTTAATTTTTAGGTTGACGTTTCAAAAAGAGATGTTATTGATACTGTGTACCGATTTTGAAGCGGAAACGCAACAAGGGATTTCAGACATGATGAGCAACACCTTCCACATCGGCGATACCGTTCGGCACGCAACTGAGAACCTCCGGGCCGTGATCCTTTCTTGCCACCCCAGCACACGCGGCAACGGCGCACCGGGTCCCGTTTTCTATCTCGTTGTGTTCATCGGCGGCCATCTGGTGGGCAGCACGCTGATGCTCGCCGAAGACGTATTGGTGGCGGCATGACGAAGAATCGGCGTCGATACCTACGATGGTATCTCTTCGGCCTACAGGAGGGTCGTTGTTTCTATTGCCAGGAACCGATGAGCCTCAGTTTCGCGCGGCGCGACCACATCTGGGGCAACAGCGCGACGCTGGAGCATCTGCAGCGCAAGGCCGATGGCGGCGGGAATACGAAGTCAAACCTCGTGCTCGCATGCAGAGACTGCAACCAACGGCGGGGCGAGCGGGATCCGGTCGCGTACCACTTGTTGCGAAGTGATCGAAGGATGACCTAACACGAATCGCGCGGCCATCGTCCGGTCGAAACCCTTTGCCGCAGCGCCGCGTGTGCCCCTCCATCGAAAGGTGGAGGGGTTTTTCGTGTTGCAGATGTGTTGCATGGAATAAATTGCAACACGCGACAACCATTGAAATCATTGGCTTTTTTCTGCAACGTGTTGCAACACGTTCTTGCGAGAATATTCGGCTAAGTGCTTGATTTTGTTGGTGCCCAGGGGCGGAATCGAACCACCGACACGCGGATTTTCAATCCGCTGCTCTACCAACTGAGCTACCTGGGCATCCCGCTTCACGGCTCCGGCCGGACCGCTCGGTCCGTCGAAGCGGCGGGGTTGGCAATCCGCCGGAAGCGCGTGGGTTATAGCACTTAATTCCGGGCTGTCCAGCACCGCAGTGCGAAATTTTTCGAAGCTTTTCCTGCAATGCCGGATAAAGCCGGTCAAGCGACCGCTCACCGCCGCATCGGCCTGATAAATCTGGTGGAAAACACCGCAGAGTTCTTCAAACTGCGGTATTTTCACCCCAATTCCATTCTCAATTTTCCCAGATCGAGAAACAAAACAAGGAGGGGTTCATGGAGGGGGCGGAGAAGCGGTGAAGACGATCGGATGGGGTATTGTCGGAACGGGCGAGATCGCAGGGCGCTTCGCCTCCGATCTCAAGCTCGCGCCCGGCGCGGTCCTTCACGCCGTTCATTCACGCAATCCCGATAATGCCGAGCGTTTTCGTGCCGAGACGGGCGCACAGAAGGCCTATCACGATCTCGATGCCTTCATGTCCGACCCGCGTGTCGAAGCGGTCTATGTCGCCACGCCGAACTCACTGCATCTGGCGCAGACGTTGCGGGCGCTGCGCAATCGCAAGCCAGTGCTCACCGAAAAGCCCATCGCGCCTTCCTACCCGGAAGCCGAGGTGATCGAGCGCGAAGCACTGCGCCAGAAGACCTTCGCCATGGAGGCGATGTGGACGCGGTTTCTCCCGGCCATCAAAGCTGCAAAGGCGCGAATCAAGGCCGGCGCCATCGGCGAAATCCGAAAAATCCGAGCCGATCTCTCCTATTTCAGGCCCTATGATCCTGAAAGCCGATTCTTCTCGCGGGCGCTCGGTGGCGGCGCGGCGCTCGACCTCGGCGTCTACCCCGTCTCGCTTGCGATGCATTTCCTGGGCGAGCCCGACAAGGTCTCCGGCCGCTGGTTCAGCGCCAGGAACGGCGTCGACATGCGCACAGAGATCACTCTGCATTATGCCTCGGCCGAGGCAGAACTCTCCTGTGGCTTTGACCGCGACGGCGCGAATCATTTCCTGATCGAGGGCAGCGCCGGCGCGCTGCGGCTGGATGCGCCTTTCCTGAAGACGCAGCAGCTCACATTCTATTCGCCCGCGGCGATGAAATCGCCGCTCGTTGCCCCCTCCCCGCGGGCCGACCGCCTGCCGGCCAAGCTCATTTCCCGCCTGCCGCCTCCCCTGGCGCGGCTCTGGGGCTGCCAGATCGAACATTACCCCTTCGAAGGCAACGGGCTGCAGTTCCAGGTAATCGCTGTCATGGAAGCGCTACGCGCCGGCGAGACACGGTCCCCGATCATGCCGCTGCAGGAAAGCATCGCGGTGCTGCGCGCCATCGGGATCGTGCTTTCGCGCTCCCCTATGCCTGAAATGCCCCCGGCCGCGTGAAGCTGCTCCGCAGGTGATAGGGCTGGGGCAGCTCATGCGCATTGTTGAGCGCCAGCGCCAGCTCGGTCACATGCAGGGCGACATCGCCCGAGAAGAAGGCCGGAATGCCGCTGCCGATCGATCGTGCCTGGGCGGCGATGCCGGCGGCAAAATCAATGCGGGAGGGAAAGGCCGGCAGAGCGCCTTCGGCGCCCAAGCCCTTGTAGGACAGGCGCCGCCCCGGTGTCGGCTTCCAAGGCAGGGCGCGCTTCACCTTGCTCTCGAGCCTGTCGGCCATCCGCATCTTCAGCTGCTTGCCCTCCGACAGCCTTTCCAGATGCACGGCCGACCGGTTGTCCCAGAGATCGCGGACCGTAATCGAACCGCCATCGCCCAGGACGGTCAGCGAGCGGTCCCGCGGTGCGGCAAGGCCGCTGGTCAGCCGAGCCACGACGCCGGAACGGAAGGTGATGCAGCCGACCGAAAAATCCGGCGCCATGGTGATCCCTTCCGTTTCCGGCCCCTTGTCGGGAAAGGTGACGGCGGAAAAGGCGGTGAGGCTCGTCGCCGGGCCGAACATCGAGACCAGCCAGGAAAGCGCATAGCCCGCATGCTCCAGCGTGCAGCCGATCTCGAATTCATGCAGGCCGGGCCAGCGTGCGCCGGAACGCGATCGCCACGTCTTCCATTTTCCCCGGAAGATGGGGCCGTCCTCCATCTGCGCATAGACCAGACGTGGGGTCCCGATCGCCCGGTTGCTTAGCGCCTTGCGCACCAGCCTGCTGGCGTCGCTCAGCGCATTGGCGGGCGCGGAGGCGAGCGTCAGGCCGCGCCGTGCAGCCAGTTCAACAAGCTCGTGCGCATCCTCGAAGCGCATCGCCAGCGGCTTCTCGCAATAGACATGCTTGTCCGCTTCGAGCGCCCTTTTGGAGAGGGTGTAATGGCTTTCCGGCGTCGTCAGGTTGACGATGATGGCAATCTCGGGATCGGCCAGCATCTCGTCGATGCCGGCATAGGCACGGACACGGTAAAAGGCGCAGAACTGCCTCAGCCTTTCAGGATCGTGGTCATAAACGCCGGCCAGCTTCAGGGATGGATGGTTCGGCAGGGTCGTCATGTAGTAATCAGCGACGAAGCCGGTGCCGATAATCGCGATCTTCATGAGCCATCCCCCTCGAAGAGGGTTCTCCCATCAACGCCCGTTTCCTGCAAGGATTTAGCCCAATCTGGATGAATGAAGCGTGAAGGACGCTTACCGCTCACCGTCGTCCGAATCGTCGCTATCGTCGGCCGATTCCACCGCCGGGATGACGTAAGAGCCGGAGAGCCAGCGATTGAGGTCAATATTGCGGCAGCGCGGGGAACAGAACGGATAAGCCTCACGGCTCGAGGGCTTGCCGCACTCCGGGCATGGCCGGGTGGGGCGCAAGGGCGTCACCTTCGCGCCGGGCGCCGCCGATATGTCTTTCTTGCCGCTCATGCCGTTCTAATGCTTGCCCGTGGTCCATGTTCCGTAGACCTTGTAGCCTTCGCCGGTCAAAAGACTGACCGCCTCATGCAGGGGAAGCCCGACGACATTGGTATAAGAGCCGACGAGCTTGACGACGAAGCTGCCGGCAAAGCCCTGGATGGCATAGCCACCCGCCTTGCCGCGCCACTCGCCGGAGGCAAGGTAACTGTCGATCTGCTCCCGGGTCAACCGCTCGAAACGCACGCGGCTCTCCACCAGCGTCTGGCGCATGCGGCCCTTCGGCGTGACGAGGCAAATGCCGGTGAAGACCTTGTGCGAGCGTCCCGAAAGCAGGCGCAGACATTCCCGTGCCTCGTCCTGGGTCTCGGCCTTCGGCAGGATGCGCCGTCCGACAGCGACCACCGTGTCGGCGGCCAGCACATAGGAACCGCTGAATTTCTCATCCGTCTTTGAGCGCTCGGCAGCTTTTTCCGCCTTCTCGCGCGACAGCCGGCGCGCCAGCGAGCGCGGATGCTCGGCGCGAAGCGGCGTCTCGTCGATATCGGTCGGAAGGAGATGATCCGGTTCGATCCCCACCTGCCCCAAAAGCTCGATCCGGCGCGGCGAACCGGAGGCAAGGACAAGCTTTTGCTGAGCGCTCATGAAAATTGCGTCCCTGGGAATGAGCGGGAAAAGGCTATTTGAAACGGTAGGTGATACGACCCTTCGTCAGGTCATAGGGGGTCATCTCGACAAGCACCTTGTCGCCGGCCAGAACGCGGATGCGGTTCTTGCGCATGCGGCCTGCGGTGTGGGCAATGATTTCATGTTCGTTTTCGAGCTTCACCCGGAACATCGCGTTGGGCAGCAGCTCCGTCACGACTCCGGGAAATTCGAGGACTTCTTCTTTCGCCATACGTATCCTGTTTCTTCGGTTGGCCGGCCCGATCTGATGCGGGCGGGCTGAATTTGCGCGGAACCTATATGATTAGAGTTCATTTGTGAACAACGTAAATCGGCGTAATTCGGTACACTATTTTATGCCGAAGCGCTCGGCGATGCGGCGTTTGAGGCGTTCACGCACGTCCCGATAGGCATCGAGTATCTGTTCGCGGGTACCCCGCACCAGTGTCGGATCGGGCATCGGCCAATATTCCACATCAACGGAAAAGCCACGCATGCGTTCCAGAACCGTGTGATGGGCAAGCGGCGTCAGCGTGACCACCAGGTCGAAATAGCCGTCTCCGAGCTCTTCCAGTTCCTTCGGCTGGCGCTCGGCGAGCGAAAGCCCTTCCTCCGCCAGCACCGCATCGACAAAGGGATCGCGTTCGCCACGTCTCACCCCCGCCGAAGCAAGGTAGACCTTTCCCGGGAGCATTTGCCGGGCAAGACATTCAGCCATTGGCGAGCGGATCGCATTCATGCCGCAGACGAAGAGGATCGATGACGGTACGGCGGATGCATTGGGCGGCGCGGCCACCGCGCCCTGATCATCCGTTTTTCCCGCCTCGCGCGCTGTCAAAGCCGTTCTCAGCCCCGCCAATGCAGCACGCAGACAAGCGTGAAGAGGCGGCGGGCCGTGTCGAAATCCACCTCGATCTTGCCGCTCAGCCGCTCCTTCAATGTCTGGGAACCTTCATTATGCAGCCCTCGTCGCCCCATGTCGATCGCCTCGATCTTGCTCGGCGTCGCCGAACGGATGGCCTGATAATAGCTTTCGCAGATCATGAAATAGTCCTTCACCACCCGCCGGAACGGGGCGAGTGAAAGGATATGGGTGGCGACCTCCTTGCCGCTTTCGCGCGTGATGGCGAAGATCAGCCGCGATTCGACCAGCGAAAGCTTCAGCCTGTAGGGGCCGCCTGCCTCGTCGCCCACGGGATAAAAGCTGTTTTCCTCGATGAGATCGAAGATGGCGACGGCGCGCTCATGCTCGACATCCGGCGTGGAGCGTCCGATGGATTCGTCCAGTTCCACATCGATCAGCCGGGCATTCTTGTCGCCGCCGGATGCCATATCGCCCTACAAGTTCAATCTGATGGCCACCGAACGGCCATGCGCATCCAGGCCCTCGACGCCCGCAAGCTCGATAGCCGCCGGGCCGAGCGCGCGAAGCTGCTCCGGCCCGAGCTTCAGGATGGAGGTGCGCTTGACATAGTCGAGCACCGACAGGCCCGAGGAAAAGCGCGCCGAGCGCGCGGTCGGCAGAACGTGGTTCGACCCGCCCACATAATCGCCGATCACCTCCGGCGTATATTTGCCGAGGAAGATCGCGCCCGCATTCCGGATATCAGGCAGCAACGCTTCCGGATCGGCCACCGCCAACTCCAAATGTTCCGCAGCGATGCGGTTGATCAGCGGTACAGCCGCGTTGAAATCCTTCACCAGGATCATCGCGCCGAAATCCCGCCAGCTGGCTGAAGCCGTCTCCGCCCGGGGCAGTGTTTTGAGCTGTCGCTCGACGGCTTCCTCGACTGCGCGCGCAAAGCCTTCATCGTCGGTCATCAGGATCGACTGGGCGGCGGTGTCGTGTTCCGCCTGCGCCAGGAGATCGGCTGCGATCCAATCCGGATCATTGTTCCGGTCGGCAACCACCAGCACTTCCGACGGCCCGGCGATCATGTCGATGCCGACGGTACCGAAAACCAGCCGCTTCGCCGCGGCGACATAGGCATTGCCCGGACCGACGATCTTGACCACGGGCGCGATCGTCTGCGTGCCATAGGCAAGGGCGGCGATCGCCTGCGCGCCGCCGATCCGGTAGATCTCGGAAACGCCGGCAAGGCGCGCAGCCACCAGTACCAGCGGGTTCAGCACCCCATCGGGCGCCGGCACCACCATGACGATACGCTCCACGCCGGCGACCTGCGCCGGCACCGCATTCATCAGCACAGAGCTCGGATAGCTCGCCGTACCGCCCGGTACGTAGAGGCCGACGGATTCGATCGCCGTCCAGCGGGAACCCAGCTCGACGCCCAGCGCATCGGTATAGCGGTCATCCTCAGGCAGTTGCCGCGCATGATGCGCGCGGATACGGTCGCGCGCCAATTCCAGTGCCTCGACCGTCGCTTTGGGCGCGGCGGCGACCGCTGCGTCGATTTCGTCCTTGGTGACGGCGATCCCGACCATTTCCAGATCGATCCGGTCGAAGCGCCTGGAATAATCGATCAGCGCCTTGTCGCCCTCCTCGCGCACCCCCGCGATGATCTCGCGCGCCGCACGGTCGACATCTTCCGAAACCTCGCGCTTGCCGGCGAGAAAAGCGGCGAACTTCGCCTCGAAATCAGTATCGCTTTGTCTGAGCGTCAGTGCCACGCCGCAAATCCTCAATTACAAATCACTATTCAAGCATCATCATGCGCGGGCTTGCCGCGCGCTTCCCAGGCCGAGCCGAGATCGGTGAGCTTGGCCTCGATGCATTCGACATCGAGCCGGATGGCCGCGTCACCCGAAAAGGTGAACTCCACGACGCCCGCCGGCGCCTCGCCAGGCAGGAAGCGGAGCGCCAGAAGCGAAAGCACCTCATCCTTGCGGCTGCGGTCCACGCCATGCACCTTGACGGCGGTTACACGATCGAAATGCAAGACCGAACGGCGGCGTTCGAAGGTGCGCCTGGCCGCGCGCCCGGCTTCAGCGCGTTCCCAGACAAAACGGTTGGCGACCGCAACGAAGCGCTTTTCCCGCTGGAAATAATCGAGGTCACCCACTTTCAGCACCGCATCTTGGAGATGGGCAGAGATGATCTGCAGATCCTCGTCGTCGAGCGCTACAAGCTTGAGCATTTCCATTGGCTTCATTCCATGCAACAGCGGACGCCCTTCTGTTAAGACGTCCGCAGGCCCAGCGCAACCGACTAGAGCATTTTGCAGTCAGGTGGAATCACCTGACGTCCGCATAAATGCGGCAAAACAAACAGATAGAGCGGCAGCGCGAGCGAATCCCGCTCCAGGAGAGATGTTTGTTATCCGCTGACGCGCTCGACAATCGCGCCGCAGCCCGAAAGCTTCGCCTCCAGCCGCTCGAAGCCGCGGTCGAGATGATAGACGCGGTTGACCACGGTCTCGCCTTCCGCGGCAAGACCGGCGATCACCAGCGAGACCGAGGCACGCAGATCCGTCGCCATGACGGGCGCGCCCTTCAACCGCTCCACGCCTTCCACCGTCGCCATCTGGCCGGAAAGCGAGATCTTGGCACCAAGACGGGCCAGCTCCTGCACATGCATGAAGCGGTTCTCGAAGATCGTCTCGGTAATGCGCGAGGTGCCCTTGGCCTTGGTCATCAACCCCATGAACTGGGCCTGCAGATCGGTCGGGAATCCGGGGAAAGGATCGGTGCGCACATCGACCGCATGAATGCCGTGGCCGTTGCGCACCACGCGGATGCCCGTATTGGTCTCGGTGATTTCGGCGCCCGCCTGCGAAAGCGTTTCGAGGGCGGAGGTGAGCAGGCTCGCCTGCGCACCTTCCAGCAGCACGTCGCCGCCGGCCATCGCCACCGCCATGGCATAGGTGCCGGTCTCGATACGGTCCGGGATGACACGGATGCGGGCGCCGGAAAGGCTGTCCACGCCCTCGATGCGGATCGTGCTGGTGCCGGCGCCGGTGATATTGGCGCCCATCGCGTTGAGGCAGTCGGCGAGGTTCACCACCTCAGGCTCGCGCGCTGCATTGGAGATGACCGTCTCGCCCTTGGCGAGCGTTGCGGCCATCATCAGCACATGGGTCGCGCCGACAGAAACCTTGGGAAAGGTGTAATGCGTGCCGGTGAGACCCTTCTTGGCGGTCGCCTTGACGTAGCCGTTCTCGATATCGATCTCAGCGCCGAGCGCGGCAAGGCTTTCCAGGAAGAGATCGACCGGGCGCGTGCCGATGGCGCAGCCGCCCGGCAGCGAGACATTGGCCATACCCATGCGTGCAAGCAGCGGCCCGATCACCCAGAAGCTCGCCCGCATCTTGGAGACGAGCTCATAGGGCGCGGTGGTGTCGACGATGTTGCGGGCGGTGAAATGGATGGTGCGCGAATAGGCGCCGTCCTGCCGCTCGCGCCGGCCATTCACCGAATAATCCACCCCGTGATTGCCGAGAATGCGGATGAGCTGCTCGACATCGGCGAGATGCGGCACGTTCTCGAGCGTCAGCGTGTCGTCGGTCAGAAGCGACGCAATCATCAAGGGGAGCGCCGCGTTCTTGGCACCGGAGATTGGAATGACACCGTTGAGCTTGTTGCCGCCGACGATTTTAATGCGATCCATGTTTATCCACTTTCACGGGATCAGCGCCCGGTTTCGATCACTCCCAAGGGAGCCGGTTCATCTAGACGATCGGCGGCAAAGCTTCAAGGAAGCAGCATGCGCCGTCCGCCGCATCTTCATATCCCCACTGACGCGCACGCATTATTCCACATCGGTTCTTGACGGTTTATTGACGGGCTCCGAAGCCGCTTTTATGCCGTCCGCCCTGTCATCCGCATCTCCGGAGCGCCTTGCGCGGGCCTGCGCCTTGCGGCGCGCGAGATTCGCCCGCAGCTGCTCGGCGAGCCGCTTTTTGCGCTCTTCCGCCTCGCGACCCTTGGGATCCTGACCGAATTGCCTGGAATTCTCGTTCATCCTGCAGCTTTCTTACATCAGAAATTGCCCGAGGAAAAGCGCGTGGGGAACACGCCTGTGGAGGATTTGCGCAATATGGAAAAAGAATCCTGATTGCTTGCTTGCGGTTTGCGCAATGTTGTGGCAAAAGCCGCCGCATTCGCGACGATGCTGCGGTAGCTCAGTGGTAGAGCACTCCCTTGGTAAGGGAGAGGTCGAGAGTTCAATCCTCTCTCGCAGCACCATTTCCCCCGCCCCGTTCTCCTTTCCATCCATATATGCGCCAACCCTTCACGGTGGCCGATTTCATTCATAGGTTTCCTCATCAGTCGCCGCGTCCACTATACTTAACATGAATAGAACAGAGCGGATAATCTGATAAATTCCTCTCAAATAATGAAATAATTATTTAATTTTACTGATATACATCTCATGGAAATCAGATCTGAGTTTTGATCATGAACATTTCCGGAAGAAAAACTTTCAATATTCTATTCAAAAATTTGATATCAGCGGCGGCAACGCTGATATTGACATCCATTGGACCAGCATCTGCCACCCAAAGTCTATCCTCAGATTACATCAATGCCGGTGGCGATTATCTTGATGACCGTAGCTCTCCAGAGAGCTTACTCCATTCCTATTACAATGCCGTCGTCCGGCAGGAATATCTTCGCGCCTTCAGCTACATCGATCACCGCCCACAGCAGCCCACTGCGGGTGAAATCCAAAAGTTTGCCAGCGGGTATGAGCATACCGTCTCTGTCCGGCTGAAAATAGGTGAAGAAAATGGAGACGGAGGCGCAGGAACAATCACATATTGCTTACCCGTTGCCCTGGAAGCGACGCTTGATAACGGCAAAAAGCAGGTTTTCAGCGGTTCGTATAATTTTAGGCTGGTGAGCGCTCTCGATCAGCAGATGTGGCCGTTTTACCCGCTGATGATTACGAAAGGCGACCTCAAATTATCGCATAAGCCATTCGAAGAAAGCGTTCCGGCAAGCTGCGATCCCGATTCCTAGAGAAAGCGCACCGAAGACTGATAGGTTCCCGTCAATCACAACCCTCCAAGCAATATTTCCGGCAACGACAAGTTGATCATCCCGTCTGTTTTTCCTATACGCCCGATGGTAACCGTTTAGGGGGATTCGACAAAATCATGATACTTACGGTGCGCGAGATGATCGCGAACGCCTATTCTCTTGGCGAATTTTCAGCAAAACTGGATGATGGCAGGCTGGTCACGGCCTTCGATGACGACACCATCTGGATCGATGGCGAAGCATTCAGCCTCACCGAAGAATGGCTCGACCAAAAGGTCGAAATCGGGCGAAACCGGCCTTAAGGCATATCTCCTTATTCCAGCCGCCGCCGGAAAAGCCATGAGGCGGCGCTGAGGGTGACGATGGCGATCAGCGCCAGCGGAATGGTCTCATCCAGCACCTCGCTCGCCGGGATATCGCGCAGGAACACGCCTTTGACGATCACCAGAAAATAGCGCAGCGGATTGACGAGCGTTACCGGCTGCAGCCAGCCCGGCATGTTCTCGATCGGGGTGGCAAAGCCGGAAAGCAACATCGCCGGCACCATGAAGAGGAAGGCGCCGAGGATCGCCTGTTGCTGCGTCATCGACAGGGCCGAGATGAAAAGACCGAGCCCGACGACGGCCGAGAGATAGACGACCCCGCTGCCATAAAGAAGCAAGAGCGAGCCGCGCAGCGGCACGCCGAAAATGAAGACGGCGGCGAGGATATAGATCGTCATATGAAACATGCCGATCATCATCGGCGGTATCAGCTTGCCGATCAGGATTTCATGGGTGCGCAGCGGCGAGACCATCAGCTGATCGAAGGTGCCGAGCTCGCGCTCGCGCGCGATCGACAGCGCGGTCACGATCACCCCGATCAAAAGCGCGATGCTGGCAACCAGATTGGGCACCATGAACCATTGGAAGATCAGGTTCGGATTGAACCAGTTGCGCGCGACGACGCCGATCTCCGCCGAAGCGCCGCGCTGGCCCGCCGGTGTATCCGCGGCAACACCGGCGATGATCTGGTTGAGATAGCCGGCGACGAGCTGGGAGGCATTCGAGCGCCGGCCGTCGAGGATGATCTGGACGTCGGTCGGCTGTCCCGCCTCGATATCGCGCGAGAAGGCGGGGCCGATCTGGACGGCGGCGATCACCCGCTGCCGGTCGATCGCATCGTGGAGCTCGGCCGGATCCTCCGTATAGAACATCGTCCGGAAGGTCGGGGTGCTGCTGGAGATCCTGTGAATGAGCTCCTGCCCCCACCGCCCCGCGTCGCGGTTGAGGACCATGAGGTCGACATTCTTCACCTCGAGCGTTGCGGCATAGGAGAAGACGACAAGCTGGACAATCGGCGGCCCGATCAGGATCAAGCGGCTCTTCGGATCGCGCAACACCGCAAGCAGCTCCTTGATGATCAGCGCCTTGAGCCGGACCCACCACATCAGCCGATCCTCTTGCGGGTAGAGCGGGCTGCAAGGACGAAGAACACCGCGCCGATGAGAAGCATGGCGGCAATGGCCTGCAGGAACATCGGCCATATGTCGCCGGCGAGGAACACCGTCTGCAGGCTTGGGATAAGATAGCGCGCCGCCACGATCGTCGTCACCCATTGGATAACGCGCGGCATCGAATTGATCTCGAAGAGGAAGCCGGAGAGCAGGAAAGCCGGCAGGAAGGCGGAAAGCAGCGCCAGCTGCGAAGCGAGAAACTGGTTCTTGGTGGCGGCGGAGATCAGCAGCCCCTGGCCGAGCGCCGGCACCAGGAAGGTTGCCGAAAGCGCATAGAGCGCCAGGACAGAACCCCGGAACGGCACGCCGAACAGGAAGACGGCGAGAAGCACGCAGAGCGTCATCGATGCCAGCCCCAGGACAAAATAGGGCAGGATCTTGCCGGCCAGAAGCTCCACCGCCGTGACCGGCGTCGCCATCATCGCCTCCATGGTCCCGCGCTCCCATTCGCGCGCGACGACGAGGGAGGTGAGAAGCGTGCCGACCAGCGTCATCACGATGGCGATGGAGCCCGGCACCAGGAAAAAACGGCTGGTGAGCTGTGGATTGAACCAGAAGCGCTGCTCCACATTGATGGCCGGCGGCCGGGCCGCCACCTCCGATCCGCGCAAGGCACCCCAGGTAGCGACGACACCGCGTACATAATTCTGCACGAAGCCCGCCGTGTTCGGATCGGAGCCGTCGACGATCACCTGGATCGCGGGGCCCGCATGCGCCGCATAATCGGCGGCAAAGGTGGCGGGAATGACGACGATACCCTTCACACGGCCGACGACCAGATCCTCCTCGAATTGCCGCCGGTTATTGCCATAAACCACATCGAAATAGCGGGAAGCCTGGAAGCTCGCCGCCAGATCTCTCGTGATCGGTGTCGGGTCTTCCACCACCAGCCCGATGCGGGTGCGGGTGGCATCGAGCGACACACCGTAGCCGAAGAGGAAGAGCAGGATCAGCGGCAGGATGAAAGCGATCAGGATGCTGCTCGGATCGCGGAGGACCTGATAGGTCTCCTTGCGTACGAGCGCGGCGAAGCGGCGGATGCGGTCGCGGCGGCTGGGCTCTGCTCCAGGCGTTTTCATGCAGCCGCCGCCTCCGCTTCCGATTGCTCCACCAGGGCAACGAACGCATCCTCCATCGTCGGATCGGGATTTTTCTTGCTGGCGACGCGCGCCTTCAATTCATCGGGCGAGCCGAGCGCGATGGAGCGGCCGCGATAGATGAGCGATATGCGGTCGCAATATTCCGCCTCCTCCATGAAATGGGTGGTGACGAGCACCGTCACCCCCTTCTCGACCAGCCCGTTGATATGCGTCCAGAATTCCCGCCGCATGATGGGATCGACGCCGGAGGTCGGCTCATCCAGGAAAAGCGCCTCAGGCTCATGCATTGCCGCACAGGCGAGCGCCAGGCGCTGCTTGATGCCGAGCGGCAGATCCTTGGACGACATATCGGCATGCGGCGCAAAGTCGAATATCTCCGTCATCAGCGCGATGCGTTCCTGCCTGCGCCGGCCGCTCAGGCCGTAGACCCCGGCAAAGAAGGCGAGGTTCTGGGCAATGTTCAGATCACCATAAAGTGAGAACTTCTGCGCCATGTAGCCCAGATGATTGCGCGCCTCCGCCGTATCGCGGCGTAGGTCGAAGCCGGCAACACGCCCCTCGCCTTCCGTGGGTTTCAGCAATCCGCACAGCATCTTGAAGGTGGTGGACTTGCCCGCGCCGTTGGGACCGAGCAGCCCGAAGATCTGTCCGCGGGGGATCTCGAAGGTGATATCGTCCGCGGCCGTGAAATCGCCGAAGCGCTTGGTGAGCCCATGGGCGACGATGACGGGAGCTCCACCATCGGAGGGCAGTTCGGCGGTGGCTTCCGCCAGCTTCGACCGGCCGCCGGGCCCGCCGCCCAGCATGTCGACGAAAGCATCCTCGAAGCGGGGCGTTGCCGGTGCCAGCCGGCCTTCCGCGCCAATCTCCTTCTTCAGGGCGGTTTCCGTCCCCGGGCCAAGCACCAGGCGGATCGCCTCCCCCTGGATAACCCCGTCGACCACGCCCTTCCGGTCGAGTATCCGCGCGAGAATGGGCCTGCGCCGGCCTGCCAGGCCGGTCAGCTTGAAGACTCTGCCATCAACCCGGTCAGTGAGCTCCGCCGGCGGGCCGGTGAAGAGCAATTTGCCTGCATTGAGGAGGAAAACGCGGTCGCAGGCCTCGGCCTCGTCGAGATAGGCGGTCGACCAAACGACGCCGATGCCCTCTTTCGTCAGATCCTCCACCATCTTCCAGAGATCGCGACGCGAGATCGGATCGACGCCGACGCTCGGTTCGTCCAGCAACAGAAGACGCGGCTTCTTCAAGAGCGCACAGGCGAGACCCAGCTTCTGCTTCATGCCGCCGGAGAGCTTGCCTGCGAGACGGCCGGTAAACCGCTTGAGATCGGTGAAATCAAGCAATTCGTCATAGACCGTGGAGCGCTCAGCCTTCGGCAATCCCCTGAGATCGGCATAGAGATCGAGATTTTCCTGAACCGACAGATCCTCATAGAGGCCGAAACGCTGCGGCATATAGCCGATGGAAGCCTGGATGGCGGCTGGGTTCTGCCTCGTGTCGAAGCCCAGCACCTCAATCATGCCGGAATCGGGCAGCATCAATCCGGTCATCAGGCGGATCAGCGTCGTCTTGCCGGCGCCATCGGGTCCGACCAGACCGGTGATTTCGCCACCCTTGATCACTCCCTCTATTGCATCGAGAGCCGGAGGCGCGTTCCCGAAGCGCTTGGTGACATCCGTCAGCCGGACGAAATCGGCGGCTGCATCTTTCGCCTTAGCGGCTCGGGCGCTCACGATCCGCCTCCGCCATTTTCCAGCGGGATGTGTACCGTTACCGGCATGCCCTGCCGCAGCTTCGGATCGGCATTCTCGACGATGATGCGCAGCCGATAGACGAGATCGGTCCTGAGATCGGGCGTCTCGACTGACTTCGGCGTGAACTCGGCGACGGGCGAGACGAAGCCGACTTTGCCCTTATAAGGCTTGCCCGGCGCCGTGTCGGAGAACACATCCACCGGCATGCCGGGATGCACCCGTCCGAGATCAGGCTCCGAGATATAGGCCCGCACCCAGACGGGCTTGGTCAGCGACAGGACATAGACGATATCGCTCGGCGAAACGATCGCACCCGGCTCGCGCACCCGCGAGAGGACGACGCCATCGGCCGGCGCGGAAAGTTCCGTATCCGCAAGCGAAGTCTTGGCGGCTGAAAGCTCTGCTTCGGCCGCCTGCAGATTGGCGCGCGCCGCCGCGATATCTTCCGGACGCGTGCCCTCCTGCAGAAGGCGCAGGGCCTCGAGCGCCGATTGCGAGCGCGCCGATGCCATGTCCTTTGCCGCCCTCGCCTGATCGAGCGTGGCCTGCGAGATCGCGCCGCCAGGCCTCAGCTGACGCGCCCGCTCGAAAGCCTGCTCGGCATTCTCCAGATCGGCCAGGCTCTCGGTATAGAACGCCTGCGCCTGCGCGATCTCCGCCTTACGCGGCCCGGCCTGAAGCTTTTCCAGCGTGGCGCTGAGGCCGGCGACTTTTGCCTCGGCCGCTCGAACATTATCCTCGGCAGGCGCCGCATCGAGACGTGCGAGGACATCGCCGGCCTTGACCGTGTCCCCCTCGTCCACCAGCGCATCCCTGATGCGCCCGGCAACCCGGAACCCGAGCTGCACCTGCCGGATATCGACATTGCCGTAGAGCGTCAGGCCATTGTCAGGCCGGTTTCCCCAGCCAAGACGCGCCGGAATGTCGAACCACCAGGCTGCCGCAGCACCAGCGGCAAGCAGCAGGACGACGATGGGAATGAGTTTTCTGATCATGCGTTCCCGCCTTCCGGCTTGATGGCCGCGACCAGCTCGCGCGCGAGCCCCCGTATGATTTCGGCTTCTTCCGGGCCGATGGAATTCCACTCAAGCTGCGCCAGCACCGCCGCATGCGCCACCCGGAACACCATCACGCTGCCGATAAGCGCCAGCGTGCGCAGCCTGACATGTTGCGAACCCGGTTCGTCACCCAGAAGAATGGCGACCAGCCGGCCGACTACCTCAAGCATCGGCTTCATCACACCGCCATAAACCCGCTTGAAGGCTTCCGTCGGTTCCATCTGCTCGCGGATGAGGAAACGCGCCCAAGGTTCCGATTCCCGGCTGATGAACAGCATCGCCACCGTCTGCAGGATCTCCGCCAGGAGACTGCGCGCCTCCTCACGACCGATGGGAGCACCCGCCGTCTCCGCCTCGGCAAGCCGCGAGCGGGTGCGCTCGCGCAGCGTCGAGATATGCGCCGCGATGGCCGAGCCGATATGCTCGGCCGCGGCGATGTAGAGGCCTTCCTTGCCGCCGAAATAATAGGGGATCGCCTGCTGATTGACGCCCGCCGCCTCGCTCAGCATCCGCGTCGTCGCCCCATCGAAGCCGTAGCGGCCGAACACATCGATCGATGTGGTCAGCAGCTTCTCGCGCGTTGCATCGCCCCGATCATCCGTGGATTTGCGCATCTTTTTCATCTTGGATTTCTCGATCATGCCACCATCTTAATTCATTCAAATGAATTAGTCAAATGAGTAAAAGAAGAAAGCTGAAGGCTGTCCTCCTTCACCAGCGAATTAAGGGACGAAGAATGGAAGGAAAGCCGGCCTGCTCAGGCCTTCTGCCGCCCTACCCTGGCCAGCACGATCACCGGCAAGGTGCCGATCAAGACAATGGCCAGGGCGGCAATGGAGGCCTCTTCATAGGTCCCGCGCGCCGCCTCGCCATAGAGATGCGTTGCCAGCGTTTCGAAGTTGAGCGGTCGAAGCAACAGTGTCGCAGGCAGCTCCTTCATGCAATCGACGAAGACGAGAAGGCCCGCAGCGGCGACTGCGGTCTTCGACAACGGCAGATGCACATTGCGGAATGTACCGGTGGCATTCTGCCCAAGGCTGCGCGCGGCCTGATCAAACGAGATCGGGATACGGCTGAACCCGGCCTCGGCCGCACCGGCCGAAATCGCCAGAAACCGGACGGCATAGGCGTAGATAAGGGCTGCGCCCGATCCGATCAGCAACAGCCCCGTGGAAACCCCGAGCCAGCCCATCGCGCTGCGGTCGATGAACTGGTCAAGCGCGGCTATGGGGATCAATATGCCGATAGCGATCACCGTGCCGGGTGCGGCATAACCGATTGTCGAAAGCCGATAGGCAACGGCGGAGAACCGGCCCGGCCGCAACCGTATCGCATAGGCGACGGCAACGCCGAAAATCAGCACGATTGCCGTCGCCACGGCCGATATGACGACCGTGTTGAAGGCCTCAGAAACGAGCTGACCGGAAAGCCTCGCCAGATGAAACCGCTTCCAGGCCTCCATTACGAGATAGGCTGCCGGGGCAAGGAACCCGATGAAAACGGGAATGAAACCGCCCAAAAAAGCCATTGATCCGGCAAAAACGCTCAGCTTTTGCGGCGTGAAACTGCGGTTTCGCTGCGCCGTCAGCGAGTACCGCTGGCGGCGGCGTGCCCAACGCTCAATGACAATAAGAGCGATCACCAGAAAGAGCATGGCGAGTGCGATCTGTGCCGCGCCCGGAAGATCGGAGCGGGTGATCCATGTCGTATAGACGGAGACCGTGAGCGTCTTGATCCCGAGGAATTCCGACGCGCCGATATCATTCAACGCTTCCATCAATGCAAGGCTGACGCCGACGGCGATCGCCGGCCGCGCCAGCGGCAGGGCGATACGCCAGAATATCCGGCTTCGCCGCGTTCCCAGCGTGCGGGCCGCCTCGATCAAATTTGCCGCCTGCGTCAGGAACATCGCCCGTGTCGTGATATAGACATAGGGGTAAAGCACGAAACCGAGCAGGATGATGCAGCCCGTCATCGACCGGATATCGGGCAAGCGGAGTTCGCGCGGGCTGGAATAGCCGAGCACTGCCCGAATGGCGCCCTGGACGAAGCCGATCGGGTGCAGGATGTCGAGATAGGCGTAGGCGATAATGTAGGTCGGCACGGCAAGCGGCAGGAGCAACGTCCATTCGAGCACGCCGCGCCCCGGAAAATCATAGGCCGTCACCAGCCAGGCGCTGCCCGTGCCGATGAAGATGACGAGAATACCCACGCCGCAAAGCAGGATCAGCGTCTGAGTTAAAGCCGTCGGCAGAACGAAGGCGAAAAGATGCGGCCAGAGATCGCTCGATCCATGCAGCGCCTGCCACGCAAGTGCAAGGATCGGCGTCACCACCAGCAGGGCAATGACGGCCGCCGTGAATAGCCACAACCGCCCGACCTTCCGGCGGGCGGCCTGCATGGAAAAAGAGCGCTGCAAGGCGGTATCTGTCATCAGGCGATGGGGCGCCGTGCAGGCGCCCCGATCTCTCATCAGTTGTCGAAACCGACCTTTTCAGCCAGTTCGCTTGCTTCCTTGCGATATCCGGCGATGTCCGCCAGCGGCACCGGATCGACTTTCAACTTGCCGAACGAGGTGATGATCGGGTCAATGGGCGCCCCCGCCTTCACCGGATATTCGAAATTGGCTTCGGCATAGAGCTTCTGCGCCTCGTCAGAGACGAGATATTCGAGAAGCTTCACAGCCTCTTCCTTGTTCGGCGCATGCTTGGCAACGGCTGCGCCGCTGATATTGACCTGCGTGCCGCCGTCCTTGAAGGTCGGCAGGATGACCTTGATCGCATTGCCCCAGGCGACCTGATCCTCGCCGCCTTTTCCAGACCGCATCAGACCGACATAATAGGAATTGGCGATACCGATATCGCAGATGCCGCCGAGGATATCCTTGGCCACATCGCGATCACCGCCGCCGGCCTTGCGCGCCAGATTGTCCTTGACGCCCGTCAGCCATTTCTCCGTCGCCTCGGCGCCGTGATGCGCGATGTAATCGGCAAAAAGCGCCGTGTTATAGGGGTGCTGGCCCGAGCGGATGCAGACCTTGCCCTTCCACTTCGGATCGGCCAGATCCTCATAGTTGAAGGCGCTGAGGTCGAGATCCTTCGCCGCATAGAGCACGCGGGCGCGCATCGACAGAGCGAACCAGTTATTGTCGGCATCGCGCAGGTTCGCCGGCACCGCCGCGTCGAGCACCTTGGATTCCACCGGCTGGGTCAACCCCTTTTCGGTGAGGTCGATGAGATTGCCGAAATCGACCGTCATCAGAATATCCGCCGGCGAGCTTTCCCCCTCCGAGGCGACGCGCTCGGGCAGACCGTCCTTCAGGAAAACCGTATTGACCTTCACGTCGGTCTTGGCGGTGAAGGCATCGAGCAGCGGTTTGATCAACCCGGGCTCGCGCGTCGTATAGATATTTACCTCGGCTGCGGAAACACCGCTGCTGGCAAGGGCCATTACGCTTCCAAACAGGGCCAATTTCACTGCGGAAAGCTTGTTCATGATGCGGTCCTCTATCATCGGGTTGTACTCAGCAGGCGATTTATCAGCCTTCTCATCATTGCATCCAACATACATGATCTGTTTAGTCAAGTTTCCATCCGCGTGATTTCACGGCTGCGGAAATGCAAGGACGCCACCGGGCTCGACAATCAATTGAACATGATCTCCAGGCTTGACCTCGATCCGCTCGGTCGTGCGCATCTGCAGGGTTTCGTTCACCCCTTCCACCTGGATCGCAAGCTGCTCGATTTCTCCAAGAAAAGAGCAGCGCACCACGCGTGCAGACATCCCCTCCCCCGGCTTCGCCAGACGGAACGCCTGCGGGCGGATGCAGGCCAGCGCGGGATCTCCGTCGGGCAGGTCCAGCACGGCAGGAAAGACGCCGAGCGGGGTTTCCACCCGGCCATTGCGATAAACACCGGGAATCTTATTGAAGGGGCAGAAGAACTCGGCCGCATATAGCGAGTTCGGGCGATCGTAGATCTCATATCCAGAAGATATCTGCACCACCCGGCCCTTCTGCATCAGAACGACCCTGTCGCCGGCCGAAAGCGCCTCTTCCGGATCGTGTGTCACCACGATGGCCGTCGTGCCGAGCGCCCTCAGCGTGGCGATCGTTTCCTCACGCACCCGCTCGCGCAAGCCTCGATCGAGATTGGAGAATGGCTCGTCCATCAGCAGGATGCGGGGCTTGGGCGCAAGCGCCCTTGCCAGCGCCACACGCTGTTGCTCACCGCCGGAGAGCATATGCGGATAGCGCTTGGCAAGCGCTTCGATCCCGATCCGCGCGATGACAGCCGCCGCCCGCTCGCGCGCCTCCTGACGCGGCAGCTTTTTCAGGCCGAAAGCGACATTCTCTTCGACAGTCAGATGGGGGAAAAGGGCGTAATCCTGGAAGACAAACCCGATATTGCGGTCTTCCGGCTCTACAAACCGATCAATTCCGGCAATTTCTGCCCCACCGAGCAGGATGTGCCCGTTATCGGCGGTGTCGACTCCGGCGATGATGCGCAGAAGCGAAGATTTTCCGCAGCCCGACTGGCCGACAAGGCAGATGATTTCGCCATGCCGGATCGAAAATGAGACATCATCGAGCGCAAGCGTCTCGCCAAAACGCCGGCTGATATGCTCAAGCGTCAGCGCTCCGGTCGTGGTCTCTGCCAGTCCATGCATGATCGATCCTCTGCCAGCCGGCTTTTCACGCCGACACGGACGCCGGCGCGCCAGCGTGGTTTTGTTGATTTCTCAGATCAGGTTTTACAGCATCGGCCTGGAAATCGGAACGATTTTTGGAAAGTGCGATACTTTGCCGGCCGGTCAACTGGTCGGCGCTTCACCGGCTGATGATCGGATCACAAGATCATAGGAAAGCTGCGCCGTTTCCGATGTGATTCCTGTCTCTATCTGCCTCAAGAGGATATCGGCCGCCCGCTCGGCCATCTCGAAGATCGGCTGCCGGATCGTCGTCAATTGCGGCCAGACCATCCTTGCCAGGGCCGTATCGTCGAAGCCGACGACGGAGAGTTTCTGCGGCACGGGAATGCGCAATTCATGCGCGGCCTGGAGGACGCCCGCTGCCATATCGTCATTGGAGGCGAGAATGGCCGTCGGCCGGTTTGCATGGTGGAGCAGCCGGCGTCCGGCTTCGAGCCCGCTTTGGAAGGTGAAGGCACCCTGGATTTCAAGCGCCGGCTGCGGTTCGATGCCCGCCGTCCGCAGCGCCCGGCGGAACCCTTTCAGCCGGAGCCGGGCGGAGCGGTGCGTCTCGTCGCCGATGACGATGGCGAGGCGCCGATGGCCGAGCCGCAGCACATATTCCGCAAGATCGAATGCCGCCGCCTCATCATCGATCACCACGGTTCCCGCCGAATGGATGCTGCTATCCCCAGCAACGCGCACAAAGGGCAGATGCGAGGACAGAAGCTCCTCCAGAATAACCGGATCGTCGCACATCGGCGGCGTGACGATCACCCCGTCGAGGCCGGAGGCATAAACGGTCGAGACCATCGCCCCGCGGATATCCGCACGGTCCTCGACGGGGAAGATGAGAAGGCGATAGCCCGTGCCGCGCAGCCTTTTCAGCGCGCCCATCTGCAGTTCGGTGACATAGGCCGGGCTCGGATTTTCGAAGAAGAGACCGATGAGATGCGATCGTCTGCGCGCCAGATTGCGCGCCGCGACATTGGGATGGTAGTTGAGCTTCTGCCCGACCTGCCGGACCTTCTCCCTGATCTCCTCACGCACATTCGGCTCGTCGTTGAAGACGCGGGATACGGTCTTGATCGACACCCCGGCCGCCTTGGCGACATCGCGTATGGTGGCTCGCTTGCCAATCTTGCCTGTCATGCCTGCGATCGGCGCCTCCTTTGCCATGGCTTTCACCTGAAGAGCCATGGCAAAATAATCATGACAACGCAATCATCGGAAGGGCTTTAGCCGATTTCGTCCTCTTCCTCCTGCATCGCGTCCATCGCGCCGGGGATATCGGCCAGAAGTTTCTCCCTGTCCAGCAGGCCCGCATCCTCCAACTTCTCGATATCAGGGAGGTCGCGCAGCGTTTCGAAGCCGAAATGCGATAGGAAGGCATCGGTGGTGATGTAAGTATAGGGCGCACCGGGCTGCGGGCTGCGCGGGCCGGAGGCGATGAAGCCGGCATGGCGCAACTGCCCGATCGTATCGCGGCTCACCTCGCGGCCGATAAAGGCGGAAAGCTCGCTGCGCGTCAGCGGCTGGAAATAGGCGATCGTCATCAGCACCAGCGCCTGAGCCGGCGACAAGCCGCCCGTTGCCTCGCCCGCCTGCGACGCCGCGCGGATGGCGCTTGAATAGGCAGGCCGTGTGCGGTGCTGGAAACCGCCGGCCACACGGACAATGTCATAGGGCCGCGTTCGTAATTCCTCGCGGATGTCCTCGACCAGAAGCTCGATGCTGCAATCGCGCCCGACCAGCTGCTGCAGCACGTCCGTACTCACTGGTTCGCTTGCCGCGAAGATCACCGCTTCGACGCGGTTCATCCATTCGCGCCAGCGGGCGGTGGGCGGCAGATCCAGCAATTCGCGGTCGAATGCCTCCGCCGCCCGCGCCGTCTTTTCCCGGTGACCCAGTGCCATTGCTAAAGCCCGTAGAGCCGGAAGGCGGCCCGCCCGGTCAGTTCGCGCACCGCTTCGAGCGAAACCAGGCGCTCGAAAAGCCGCCGCAGCGCACGATCGGTCATCCCCTGCCCCGGAAAGGCATCGACACAGGCCGAAGGCAGCAGAGCATCCTCCTGCAACAGGGCCTCGATGACGCGCTCCGCCCTCTTGGCGCGCAGCTTCGGAGCAATCGCCTTCAGCCTTTTCGCCCGGCGAGCGATATCGGCGGCGGCATCATAGGCTTCAAGGGCGGCCTGCGCATAGCCGATGAGAGACGCCCTGCGCCACCCCTCCTCGCCGATGCGCAGGCGGCGGCGGTTCGGCCCTGCCCGGAAGAAAGGCTTCTGCGCCTGAATGACCAGAAGCGGGACGGGGTTCGGCCATTTCGACCGGGCGGCAAGCACCAGATCGGCCAGCCAGAAGCCCATAAGTTCGGCTGATATGGGCACACCCCGACCTTCCATGGCACCTGCCGTCTGCACAGCATATTCAGCGGCATCGATAGCGGCGAAAGGCCCTGGCCTGCCCGACTGCATCAGCCCTTTGACATGAGCCGAAACATCCGCGAAATCCTGTTCCGATTTCAATCCGAAGAACTCGGCGATCGCATTGAACAGTTCTTTGTCGGGCATCCCGTTGTGACGGGCAAGTTTCCGCCAGGCCAGCAGATTGCGGCCCGCCGGACCGGGGTCGCTTCCCGGTCGGGTGAGGCAGAACGCATCGCGCAGCGCCGCCTCCTCCTCCGGCCTGCCGAGGAGCGCCGATGAGGCAGCAGCCGCCTTCAATGCCATCCGGTTGCGCCAGAGGCCGGCCCAGTCCGGCTCGTCCCGAATGAGGCCGTCGAGAGCTTGCAACGCCGCACCGGCCAGAAAAGCAGCCTCGGCTTCGTCCATCGCCGCAAGATCGCGCGCCGCCCGCAGCCAGGAAGCGGGCGATGAGCCATCAGCGGAGATAACCGGCTTTTGCGAAGCGATCGAGCGCGCGTAATTCATAACGGCAACTTATGCCAAACCGCCCGGCATCTCCATGGGATTTGCGGGAAACCACAACAAACAAGGCCCTGCCGCCATCAGAACAGGACCTCAATAAAAAGGGCCGGACTTGCGTCCGGCCCAGTTTCTCCCCTTGGGGAACGCCGGCTTATTTCTGCCAGCTCTTGACCAGTTCGTCATAATTGACGGTGATCGGCTTCTCTTTTTCGTTCTCGATCTTCAACTGCGGTGCGAGATTGCCGTGCTTGACGGCATCCTCATGCCAATAGTTGATGTCGTGCTCCTCGGCGAGCTTCGGCCCGATATCGCCCTGAACGCCGGCGCGTTCCAAGCGCTCGAGCACCTTCTCCTGCTCGGCGCAAAGCGAATCCATTGCTTCCTGCGCGGTCTTGGCGCCCGAAGCGGCGTCACCGATCGCCTGCCACCAGAGCTGTGCCAGCTTCGGATAATCCGGCACGTTGGTGCCTGTCGGCGTCCACTGCACCCGGGCCGGCGAACGATAGAACTCGATCAGGCCGCCGAGCTTCGGCGCACGTTCGGTGAAGCTCTTGTCCTGGATCGTGCTCTCGCGGATGAAGGTGAGGCCGACATGGCTCTTCTTCACGTCCACCGTCTTGGAGGTCACGAACTGCGCATAAAGCCAGGCAGCCTTGGCGCGGTCCTCGGGCGTCGATTTCATCAGCGTCCACGAACCTGCGTCCTGATAGCCGAGCTTCATGCCGTCTTTCCAGTAGACGCCATGTGGGCTAGGGGCCATGCGCCATTTCGGCAGACCGTTTTCGTCCACCACCGGCAGGCCGTCCTTGACCATGTCGGCGGTAAAGGCCGTGTACCAGAAGATCTGCTGGGCGATATTGCCCTGGGCAGGCACGGGGCCGGATTCGGAGAACGTCATACCCTGGGCTTCCGGCGGCGCATAGGCCTTCAGCCATTCGAGATATTTCTCGATGGAATAGACGGCGGCCGGCCCGTTGGTGTCGCCACCGCGCGCCACGCAGGAGCCAACGGGGCGCGAATTCTCGTCCACCTTGATACCCCATTCGTCGACAGGCTTGCCGTTCGGAATGCCCCTGTCGCCATTGCCGGCCATGGAAAGCCATGCATCGGTGAAGCGCCAGCCGAGCGACGGGTCCTTCTTGCCGTAATCCATATGGCCGAAGACCTTCTTGCCGTCGATCTCGCGGCCGGTGAAGAACTCGGCGATGTCCTCATAGGCCGACCAGTTGACCGGAACACCGAGGTCGTAACCGTACTTCTCTTTGAAATCCGCCTTGTTCTTCTCGTCGTTGAACCAGTCGTAGCGGAACCAGTAGAGATTGGCGAACTGCTGGTCCGGAAGCTGGTAGAGCTTGCCGTCCGGCGCCGTGGTGAAGGACTTGCCGATGAAATCGTCCACGTCGAGCATCGGATTGGTGACGTCCTTGCCTTCGTTCGCCATCCAGTCGGTCAGGTTGCGCACTTGCTGGTAGCGCCAGTGAGTGCCGATCAGGTCGCTATCGTTGATATAGCCGTCATAAATGTTCTCGCCCGACTGCATCTGCGTCTGCAGTTTTTCGACGACGTCGCCCTCGCCGATCAGGTCATGGGTCACCTTGATGCCGGTAATGGCCGAGAAGGCCGGCGCCAGCACCTTCGATTCATATTCATGCGTGGTGATGGTTTCGGAGACGACCTTGATCTCCATTCCGGCGAATGGCTTCGCCGCATCGACGAACCATTGCATCTCCTTTTCCTGATCGGCGCGTGAGAGCGTCGAGAGGTCGCCGATTTCCTTATCGAGAAACTCCTTCGCCTCGTCCATTCCGGCAAAGGCATTGCCTGTGGCCAACAGCAGCACCAGCGCTGTTGTCGATGTCAATAGATGCCGTCGCATGTCAGTTTTCCTCCCAAGAGTTGCGATTGCTTCCCAATCCGGCGCCCGCTAGCAGAGCAGGCGCTCGTTTTCTCCCCCTACACGTAGCGAAATACGCCGATGGCGTAGACCACGGACAGAGCTAGAGCCCACCACAGATTGGAGCCGACCAGCCCCAACCATGCGAGATGAATGAATGCCGCGCCGAGCAGCGAAACGAAGAGCCGGTCGCCCCGCGTCGTCTCGAAGCGCAGGATGCCGATGCGCGGATTGCCGCCGGGGCTTGCATATTCCCAGACCGCCATCAACGCCAGAAGCGTGAATATGGTGAGAAAGAACATGGCGGTGGGGAAGGACCATGCCATCCACCCCCCGGGGATGAGCGGTGCCGTCCAATCGCGCACACCGTCCTTCACGGGCAATACCATCACCAGCGCGCCGCTGGCTGCCGCATAGACAAAGAGAACAGCGCCGAGCGCCAGCGGCCAACGATTGTTGCGGGAAACGGTAGCCATCACACCCTCCCCAGGGCAAAGCCCTTGGCGATATAGTTGCGGACGAAATAGATCACGAGCGCGCCGGGGATGATCGTCAGCACGCCGGCCGCGGCAAGCACACCCCAATCGAGCCCGGAGGCCGAGACGGTACGCGTCATCGTCGCCGCGATGGGTTTTGCCGCCGTCGTCGTCAAGGTTCTGGCGATGAGCAGCTCGACCCAGGAGAACATGAAGCAGAAGAAGGCAGCGACGCCGATGCCGCTCGCGATCAGCGGCATGAAGATCTTCACGAAGAAGCGCGGGAACGAATAGCCGTCGATATAGGCGGTCTCGTCGATTTCCTTCGGCACGCCCGACATGAAGCCTTCGAGGATCCAGACGGCGAGCGGCACGTTGAAGAGACAATGCGCGATCGCCACCGCAATATGCGTATCGATCAGCCCGAAGGCCGAATAGAGCTGGAAGAAGGGCAGCACGAAAACCGCCGGCGGCGCCATGCGGTTGGTCAGCAGCCAGAAGAACAAATGCTTGTCGCCGAGGAAGCGGTAGCGCGAGAAGGCATAGGCCGCCGGCAGCGCCGCCAGCACCGAAATGACGGTGTTCATCACCACATAGATGATCGAGTTGATATAGCCCGAATACCAGGACGGATCGGTGAATATAACCGCATAGTTGCGCAGCGTCGGCTCAAGCGGCCACAGCGAAAACGTCGAGAGTATCTCCCCATTCGTCTTGAAGCTCATATTGACGAGCCAGTAGATCGGCAGGAGCAGGAAGATGATGTAGAGCGTCGGGATCAGCCACCAGAAGCGGGACTGCTCGCCGCGCCGGCGCATGGTGCGGGCAAGGGCCGCCTGCGCATCAGGCGGCACCGACGCTGCCCCGCCAAATGCATTGCCCTTGCGTTCCGCCATAAGCTTGTCCTGTGCGACACTCATTTCAGCGCTCCGCATCATAATTGGTCATGACTGTGTAGAAGACCCACGACAGTGCAAGAATGATCAGGAAATAGATGATCGACATCGCCGCCGCCGGACCGAGGTCGAACTGGCCGACGGCCATCTTGACCAGATCGATGGAAAGGAAAGTCGTCGAATTGCCCGGTCCGCCGCCCGTGACCACAAACGGCTCGGTATAGATCATGAAGCTATCCATGAAACGTAAGAGCACGGCGATCAGCAGCACGCGGTTCATCTTCGGCAATTGGATATAGCGGAAGACGGCCCAGCGCGACGCACCGTCGATCTTGACGGCCTGGTAATAGGCATCCGGGATCGAGACGAGGCCGGCATAGCAAAGCAACACCACCAGGCTCGTCCAGTGCCAGACATCCATGACGATGACGGTGATCCAGGCGTGCAGCGGGTTCTGCACGTAATTGTAGTTGATGCCGAGACGTTCGAGCGTATGCCCGAGCAGGCCAATATCGACACGACCGAAAACCTGCCAGATGGTGCCGACCACATTCCACGGGATGAGCAGCGGCAGGGCCATCAGCACGAGGCAGACCGGCACGCCCCACCCCTTGCGCGGCATGTTGAGCGCGATCAGGATGCCGAGCGGCACCTGGATCGCCAGAACGATGAAGGAGAAGAGCAGACCGCGCAGGAGCGCCGAATGAAAGCGATCCGAATGCAGGATTTCCTCGAACCACTCGGTCCCGGCCCAGAAGAACTGATTGTTGCCGAACGTGTCCTGCACCGAATAGTTCACGACCGTCATCAGCGGAATAACCGCCGAGAACGCCACCAGCAGCAGCACCGGCAGCACCATGAACCAGGCCTTGTTGTTCCATGTCTTGTCCATGGCCTACCCTCCCACGCGCCATGAATCGGCGTAGACGTTGATACCCCTGGGGTCGAAACGGATATGCGGATCGGCAGGAACCTCCTCGTCCTCGGGCACGATGGCCGCGATCTCCTGCCCTTCCAGATGCGCGCGCACGATCCTGTGGCGGCCGATATCCTCGATCTTGACAATGGTGACGGGCATGCCCTCGCGGCCGAGCCGCACATATTCGGGGCGTATGCCCAGTTCCATCCTGCCCTTGTCGGCGGACGCCTCCAACGCGCCTGGCAACTCGATGATCTGACCGCCAAACCGGGCCTTTTGCCCGTGGATCTCGACCGGCACGACGTTCATGCCTGGCGAGCCGATGAAATAGCCGACGAATGTATGCTTCGGCCGCTCGAAAAGCTCGTCCGGTGTGCCGATCTGCACGATCTCGCCTTCATACATGACGACGACCTTCTGCGCGAAAGTCAGCGCCTCGGTCTGGTCATGCGTCACATAGACCATGGTGAAGCCGAAGCGCCGGTGCAGCTCCTTCAATTGCGAGCGCAGCACCCATTTCATATGCGGATCGATGACCGTCAACGGCTCGTCGAAGAGGATCGCATTGACATCGGAGCGCACCAGGCCGCGGCCGAGCGAGATCTTCTGCTTCTGGTCGGCGGTCAGGCCGCGCGCCTTTCTATAGGCCCAGCTTGCGAGATCGATCATGTCAAGCGTCTCGCGCACCTTGCGGTCTACATCTGCCGCAGCGACACCCCGGTTGCGCAGCGGGAAGGCGAGATTGTCGTAGACGGTCATCGTGTCGTAGATGACCGGAAACTGGAATACCTGCGCGATATTTCGCTCCTGCGTCGACAGACCGGTGACATCCTGGCCGTTGAACAGAATCCGGCCGTGCGAGGGATGGATCAGCCCCGAAATGATGTTGAGCAGGGTCGTCTTGCCGCAGCCGGAGGGCCCGAGCAGCGCATAGGCGCCGCCATCCTCCCAGGTGTGGTGCACTTCCTTCAACGCGTAATCGGCATCCGATTTCGGATTGGGCCCATAGGCATGACGGATATGATCGAGTTCGATGCGCGCCATGATTTCCTCCTAAGCCGCCAGTTTCCGGCCGCGGGCGACGGCACGGCCGCTCACGTCAAAGAGCATCAGATGACGCGGATCGAGAAAGAGATCGACGATCTCGCCGGCGTTCAACTCATGGATACCCGAGGCCAGCATCGCCCAACGCGCATTGGCGAAGGCAAGGTGGATATAGCTTTCCGAACCCGTGATCTCGGTGACGATCACCTTGGCACGGATGGCGAAGGCGTCCGTTCCCCTCCGCTCGAAACAAAGGTGGTGCGGCTGAAAACCCATCACATAGGGGCCGTCCTTGATCTCCTGCCAGTCGGTGGGAACGGCAAAGGTGACATCACCCTCCAGATGGAATTTACCGCCCTTTTTCTCGACCGCGATCGTGTTGAGCGGCGGATCGGCGAAGGTTTGCGCCGTGATGAGATCGGCGGGATGACGGAAGACATCGATCGTCCGCCCGAACTGGGTGACGCGCCCTTCCGAGAGCGTGGCCGTATTGCCGCCGAGCAACAGCGCCTCCGAAGGTTCGGTGGTGGCGTAGACGAAGATCGCGCCGGATTCGGAGAAGATGCGCGGTAGTTCCGCCCGCAGCTCTTCGCGCAGCTTGTAATCGAGATTGGCGAGCGGCTCGTCGAGCAGCACCAGCTTGGCATTCTTGACGATGGCGCGGGCAAGCGCCGTGCGCTGCTGCTGCCCGCCGGAAAGATTGAGCGGCGTCCGGTCGAGATAGGGCGTGAGCTTCAGGAGCTCCGCCGTCTTGCGCACTTCCCGGTCGATGGTGGCACTGTCGACGCCTGCCACCCGCATCGGCGAGGCGATGTTCTCATAAACCGTGAAGGACGGATAATTGATGAACTGCTGATAGACCATGGCGACCGAGCGCTTCTGCACCGGCACGCCCGTTATGTCCTGCCCGTCGAACCACAGCGAGCCGGAGGTCGGCACGTCGAGGCCAGCCATGATCCGCATCAGGCTGGTCTTGCCCGACAGCGTCGGCCCGAGCAGGACGTTCAGCGTCCCATGCTCCAGCTTCAGCGATATATCGCTGAGATGGGTCTTGCCTCCAACGACCTTGGAAACGTTCCGTAACTCCAGCACTCGTCTTCCTCCTCCCCAGAACAGTTCCTGTCAGAACCGTTCTGCCTTTTTCCGTTGTCGCATTATGCGACGCCGAGCATTCCGCTTGGCTGCAAATGCTTTGAGCAGGCGCTACCTGCCTGCCGCTGCCGCAATTTTCTTCCGCCCTGTATCCGGTTTCCGGTCACCCGCGGCCTGCGCCATAAACTCGCCAAGCGTCGCCACCTCCTGGTGATCAAGCCTCAGGCCAAGTTTCGTGCGCCGCCATAAAACATCCTCCGCGGTCAACGCCCATTCGTTCTCCATCAGATAGCGCACTTCCGCCTCGTAGAGATCGGCGCCGAAATGCCGGCCCAAATCCTGATAGGAGGCGCTTCCTCCAAGGAATAGAGCCGACCGCATCCCATAGAGCCTGAACAATCTACGGGCATGCGCCTCATCAAGAAAGGCATATCGCTCCTTGAAACGGCACAGCTCCGCCTCGAACGCCGTCATCGGAAAATCGCCGCCCGGCAAAGGCGCGGACCGCGTCCAGGATGGCCCCTTGGCGCCAAGGAATCCCTCGATCTTCTCCAGCATGTGCTCGGAAAGACGCCGATATGTCGTGATTTTGCCGCCAAAGACATTGATGAGCGGCGCGGCATGTTCCGGCGCATCCTCCTTCAGCACATAATCGCGGGTCGCCTCCTGCGCCTTCGACGCGCCGTCGTCATAAAGCGGACGTACGCCGGAATAGGCCCACACGATATCATCCCGGTTGACCGGCTCGCGGAAATATTCGCTCGCGGCCTGGGCGAGATAGTCGATTTCCTTCTCGGTGATCGCGGCATCCGCCGGATCACCCTCATAATCCTGATCCGTCGTACCAATCAGCGTGAAATCATCCTCATAGGGAATAGCGAAGATAATGCGTCCGTCATTGTTCTGGAAGAAATAGGCGCGCGGATCGTCGAACTTCTTGCGCGTGACAATGTGGCTGCCCTGCACCAGCCGGACATTGTGAACATTCTTCCCCGCAATATCCGCCACCACATGGTCGACCCAGGGTCCGGCAGCATTGACGAGAAGCCGCGCCCTCACCTCTTCCGCCTCGCCGGTGACCACGTCTTCGATCGTGATCTGCCACGTGCCACCATCGCGGCTGGCCTTCGTCACCTTGCTCCGTGTGCGGATGACCGCACCGCGATCGGCCGCATCACGGGCATTCAGCGACACGAGACGGGCATCGTTGACCCAGCAATCGGAATATTCGAATGCCTTGGTGAAGAGGGGCTTCAACGGCTTTGCCGCAGGGTCGCGGCGCATGTCGAGCGTGCGCGTCGGCGGCAGCTTTCTGCGCCCGCCGATATGGTCGTAGAGGAAGAGGCCCACGCGCAGCAGCCATGCCGGACGCACCCCGCCCTTGTGATAAGGCAGAACGAAACGCATGGGATGGATGATATGCGGCGCGTTGCCCCAGAGCACCTCGCGCTCCATCAGTGCTTCGCGCACCAGCCTGAATTCGTAATATTCGAGATAGCGCAGGCCGCCATGGATAAGCTTGGTCGAATTCGACGACGTACCGCTGGCCAGATCGTCCATCTCGGCCAGATAGACCGAATAGCCGCGTCCAGCCGCGTCGCGCGCAATGCCGCATCCGTTGATGCCGCCGCCGATGACAAAGATGTCATATGTCGGGTTGTCGTCCACCACGCCGCCTCAGGGGAGCGAAAGCCGCTCCGATTGTTGTTGCTTTACAAGCCAAAGCCTTGAGAAATCCGCCCTTTCCCCCAGGCATTGCCCGCTTTTCGCAATGCAGCATTACCCGCCGATGCGAAAGCTAATCTGATTATTTCGCAAATAATACGAATGTCAAACGAAAATGATTACGAAACCGGCACGCGTGCTGTTTCGATAAGCCGGACCTTGTTCTCCCGGCAGATTTCCCGGATGCCCGGATCAGGACAGTAGTCGGTGATGAAGGTGTGAACCTGCGAGAGATGGCCGATGCGCACCGGCGCAGTCCGCTCGAATTTGGTCGAGTCGGAGACGAGGATGACATGGCGGGCATTGGCGATGATCGCCTGCGCCACCTTCACCTCGCGGAAATCGAAATCCAGCAGCGCGCCGTCCCGGTCGATCGCCGAGGTGCCGATGACGGCGAAGTCGACCTTGAACTGGCGGATGAAATCCACCGCCGCCTCGCCGACAATGCCGCCATCCGAGCCTCGCACCACGCCACCGGCGATGACCACCTCCATGCCCTGATAAACCCGCATCCTGTTGGCAACATTGATATTATTGGTGATCACCATCAATGCCTTACGGTCGAGAAGCGCCTGGCTGACGGCCTCTGTCGTGGTGCCGATATTGATGAAGAGCGATGCTCCGTCGGGAATGAGCTCGGCCGCAGCGGCGCCGATCGCCTCCTTCTCCTGCGCCGCTATCTGCCGGCGCGCCTCATATTGCAGGTTCTCGACACCGGACGGGTAAAGCGCGCCGCCATGGATGCGCGTCAGGAGTTGCTGCTGGCAGAGGTCGTTCAAATCCTTGCGGATCGTCTGTGGCGTCACGTTGAAGAGCGCCGCGAGATCGTCGACCAGCACCCGGCCACGCTCCTTCGCAAGCTCCAGGATTTCGTTGTGTCGCGGCGTCAGATACATTTTCCCTCACGGCTTTCGTTTTCTTTTCGAGAATAGAGACGAAAACCGAAAAAGAAAATGGCCTTCGATCAGATGCGGCCCGCGCCTGTCACCTTTGCGCTATCGCCTTGGATGTGGCGGTGCGATATGCTCTTAATACCCCGCCAGTCAGAAGAGGATGGCTCATGACCACACGCGGCTTTTCAGGACGGCGCCAACCGCCGGAACTGGCGGACAGGATTCCGCCGGGCCAATCCCTCACCCAAGGTTTTCCCGTGCTTTCGGCGGGCCCGACGCCACGCATCCGTCCCGAGGACTGGACTTTCACCCTCAAGATCGGCCCGAAGCCGGTGGCCACATGGAACTGGGATGAATTCAACGCATTGCCGCAGACGAAGATGACGCGCGACATCCATTGCGTGACCACCTGGTCCAAGCTCGACACGCGCTGGCAGGGCGTATTGATCGATGATCTCCTTGCCGAAGCGGGAATCGAACCGCCAACCGATTTCATCCTCGCCCATTCCTATGACGGCTATTCGACCAACGTGCCGCTGAAGGACCTGACGGGCGGAAAGGCGATGATCGCGCTTCTCTATGATGGCATGCCGATCACGCCCGACCATGGCGGACCGGCGCGGCTTCTGGTTCCCCATCTCTATTTCTGGAAATCGGCGAAATGGGTGAACGGCCTGCAGTTCACCGAGCGCAACGAACCCGGTTTCTGGGAATTGCGCGGCTATCATATCTATGGCGATCCCTGGCGGGAGCAGCGCTATACGGACGATCCGTGACGGAAGCCGCTCAGACAGGTGGGCTGCTGCGCTGGCAGCGGGCGACGATTGTGGAGGTCCGCACGCAAACGCCTCGCGTCAAAAGCATCTTTCTCAAGCCGACCACGCCTTTCCGCCATTTCGCAGGCCAGCATGTCGACGTCCGCCTGACCGCGCCGGACGGCTATCAGGCGCAGCGCAGCTATTCCATCGCGTCGGCACCGGAAACGACGGAAACGATCGAGCTTGCGATCGAACGGCTGCGGGATGGCGAGGTATCGCCCTTCTTCCATGAGATCGCGGAGGCCGGCGACGAGATCGAGATCAGGGGGCCCATCGGCGGCCATTTCATCTGGACCACGGCGGAAGGCGGCCCCGCCCTTCTGATCGCGGGCGGCTCAGGCGTCGTCCCGCTCGTCTCGATGATACGCCATCACGCGGCGCAGGCATCCCCATCGCCGATGCTGCTGCTCTATTCGGCAAGGACCCGCGCCGAAATCCTGTTTCGAGACGAACTCCTCTCCCTTGATCGGCAGGACGGCAGCTTCCAGCTGATTTTTGCCCTCACCCGCGACGGCACGGATCGCCAGACCGACCATGCCAGGCGGATTGACGCCGGTATTATTGTGGATGCCCTGAACCGTCTGCCCGCCCCACCCAGGCAGGTCTTCGTCTGCGGCTCCAATGCCTTCGTCGCAGCGGCCGCCGATCTGCTCGTCGAAACAGCCATACCTCCTGAGAGCATCCGCACCGAGCGCTATGGCGGCTGAGCCGCACGGCGTCAGTCGTGGTTTCGCCCCTCATGACGGACGACGGCGACATAGGCGATGATCACCACCAGGACCGGCACGATGACGAAGGCGAGCAGCCACGTTCCATCCATCAGCGCAGCCCCTTCAGCACCCGCTTGCCGAGATAGTGCAGGACCGCGGAGGCCATGAGCCAGCCGACGAGCCCCAGCATCAGCCGCGCATGACTGATCGTGCTGTCGATGTTGTCCACGTTATAGAGATAACCGGCGACGGGCGTCGCGATCCCGACGGTGAAGCAGGCCGTGGATGCACGATCCAGCGCATTCGCCAGAAGCTTGGTGCGTTCATTGTTGACAATGCTCATCGGCCTTGCTCTCGATCAGGCAAAAGATCGAACCATATCAAAATAACATTCGTTTCAATTGAATCGGATTATCAGTATTTGGCGTTTCTGAATGTTCATCTTCCACTTCTCTATACAAGGAAGATGAAACATCCGCTCGAGGTCAGGCCCGGTCGATAGCCAGACACCCCGCGGGCGTCCTTGCGTTGATATGTCTGCTGTCGGCATGGCCATGCATGGCGATGACGGCAAGATCGTCCTCCGCCTTTATCGGCCGCGTCCACCATCCGCCCTTCAGGGTCCAGCCCGAAGCGATGGCCACTTCGATGTCGCGGCTGTCCGGCCTCAGAATCGCGCTTTCGTGAATGATGCGCGCATTGGGAGAGCGCCTCATCAGTTGCGTCCGTCCTTCGCTGAGCGCCAGGCCCCGGTCGCCCGCAATGATCAGGTGATGGAAATAGTGCCGTGTCTTGCGATATTGGGTGAGATAGGCAATCCGGACCTGATAGGCTGGCATGACGGTCTCCCGCGGCTTGCCAAGCTGGGCCGAGACCGGATCCGGTCTTACTTGGCGCACTTACAAACAATTCCGACGGCCTTTCGTCGGGAATATGTGCAGCTCGGCTCGAGTGTTTCAAGAGATGCCGACCTTTGATTCACAGGATGACGTGCTTTTATCAGGCTTTTGACAGAGTTTTACGGAAGAAGCGGAGAAAAACGCTTTGCATATGAAAGTAAAAGGCGGCGGTTCGCCGCCTTTTACGCGTCTTTCCCCTCACCATTTGACTTTGAAGGCGAGGTTGCCGGAGATGGTGTAGCTTTGCGCGAAGTCGTCGAGGTCGGATTGGGCGGCGATTTTGGCGAACATGCCGTAGCGTCCGTCATTCCAGTTATAGGTGCCGCCGGCGCCGATCTCGGCCCAGACATTCTCCTCGGTGGTGGTGAAGCGCTCGCCCGAGACGCTCCATTTGTTGCGGCCCAGGAACGCGCGGTAGAGGCTGGCGACGCCGTAGAGATCGGCCTGCCGGGTGAAGCCCATGGCATCCTGCCAGCTGCTCTGGTAGTTGGCCGCTATGTCGATGCGCGCCGTCAGGCTGTCGGGGTTGTCGTAAGCGACCTTGGCGCCGAAGGGATCGGTGAAGCCATCGAGGTCGAGCGCGGCATAGGTGAGCTGCGCCTGCGGCGTGATCAGCCAGTTGTCGTCAAGCGCGATGCGCTGGCCGCTTTCCAGGCTCAGCGCATAGCCGAGGGCTTTGTGGCCGTCGGCGAGGCCGCGCGGGACTGTCGGATTTTTTGTGCCTGAGGCCCGTTTCCGTCAGTTGCTGACGAACCTTTCGCCGAATGCGACGGCGAATTGCGTCTTGGCCTCGAACCACTCTCGCGGCGGCCGTTTCCATTGCTCGGCCGCGTGATTGAGCACCAGATATAGCAGCTTCATTGCCGCTTCGTCACTGGGGAAGTGTCCGCGGGTGCGTACGGCCCGCCTCAGCTTGGAGTTCAGCGCTTCAATCGCATTCGTAACCGGTATGATCATGACGGTGCCACCTGATCCTCGCTGGAGATGAGCGGTTTTCGGCGTATGGTGAGACCATCCGGGACAGGGGCACCGGGAGCACGCCAAGTGCGGGCAGGCCGATGTATTCGATGAGCTGCGAGCTCGCGTTAGTAGCTGGCCGCCCCTGCGACCTGCCCGGTTGCGCCGAGAGCGCGGATCCGTAGGTGTCGCGTCGCCCGCCGGCTCCCGACTGTTTGAGGAGAGGGAGCCGATGAGACGTGTGATTGGAATGGACATCCACCGCACCTTCGCGGAAGTGGTGTTTTGGGAAGAGGGCCGGCTGCGCCATCACGGACGGGTCGACATGACCCGCTCGGGACTGGAAGGGTTCGGCCGCAGTTTGCGACGGACGGATGAGGTTGTCATCGAGGCGACCGGCAACGCGATGGCGGTGGTGCGTTTGCTGTCACCCTTCGTCGGTCGCGTGGTTGTCGCCAACCCGATGCAGGTGAAGGCGATCGCCCATGCCAGGATCAAGACCGACAAGATCGATGCTGGCGTTCTGGCGCAGCTCCATGCCAGCGGGTTCCTGCCGGAGGTGTGGGTCCCGGACGAGCGCACTGAGCGGCTGCGTCGTCTCGTTGCCCGGCGCAACCAGGTGGTGCGGCATCGCACGCGGGTGAAGAACGAGGTGCACGGCATCCTGCAGGCGCATCTGGTACCGAAGTGCCCGCATGCCGATCTGTTCAACAATCGTGGCCGAGCCTGGCTCGAGCGGCAGATGCTTCCCGACGACGAGCGGGCCGCGATCGCCCGCCACATCCGCGAGATCGACCGGTTGGCCGAGGATCTGGCCGCTCTTGATCGCGACATCGCCGGCGAAGCGGTTGACGATCCGCAGGTCCGTCGACTCCAGACGATCACTGGCGTCAATGCCATCGTTGCCACCGGCATCATCGCGGCGATCGGCGACATCAAGCGCTTCAGCGAGCCGCGGAAGCTGGTGAGCTACTTCGGCCTCAATCCGCGTGTCCGCCAATCCGGTCTTGGCATCGCTCAGTACGGACGTATCTCCAAACATGGGCGTTCCCATGCCCGCGCCATGCTGGTCGAGGCAGCCTGGGCGGCGGCGAAGGCGCCCGGACCGCTCAGGGCCTTCTTCCTGCGCGTCCGCAATAAGCGTGGTCATCAGGTCGCGGCGGTGGCGGTCGCCCGCAAGCTCGCTGTGCTGGTCTGGCACATGCTGACGAAGGAACAGGACTACTTCTGGGTCCGCCCGGCACTGGTGGCGGCGAAGCAGCGGCAGCTTGCCCTCAAAGCCGGCGCGCCTAACGAACGCGGTGTTGGACGGCGTGGTTCGGCCTACGCCTACAATGTGAAGGAGCTGCGCAACAGCGAGAAAGCCGCGGCCGAGAATGCCGAGCGCGCCTACGAGCTGATGGTCCGGCACTGGCGGCCGCGAGGGCCGAAGCGGCGCACGGACGCCACAAAGGAGGAACGACCATGAGGGCTGCGTGGCGGCGCTTTCATCCTCTCGCGCCGCTCTTTGCCGCGTGGTCGTCCGTGCCGGGAGAATATAGCACATGAGCTAACAAAACGCTTGTCGATGTCATCCGTGGTGTAGATGATCCGGCGCACGCTCTCGGGAAAGGCGAAGAAGGGCACGACATGTTCCCAATTGCGCCGCCAGCTCAGGGCGATGGCCGGATAGCGCTGGCCCCAGTAGCCGGCCTCGAACGCCTCCAGTGCCTTCATGCCTGCCTCTGCGTCCTGGGCCCGGTAGATGGCCTTCAGTGCCGGCATCACGGTCTTGCGGTCCTTCCAGGCCACGAACTCGAGCGAATGGCGGATCAGGTGAACGATGCAGGTTTGGACGATCGCCTGCGGAAAGACGGCGTTGATCGCCTCGGGAAATCCCTTCAGGCCGTCGACGACGGCGATCAGGACGTCGGCGACGCCGCGGTTCTTCAGCTCGTTCATGACGCGCAGCCAGAACTTGGCCCCTTCGGTCTGCTCGATCCAGATGCCGAGTATCTCCTTGGTGCCGTCGGGCAGGATGCCGAGCGCGATGTAGACGGCCTTGTTCCTGACGAAGCCCTCGTCCCTGATCTTGACCCGGATGGCGTCGAAGAAGACGAGCGGATAGACGGCGTCGAGCGGCCTGTTCTGCCATTCGCCGACCTCCTCCAGCACGGCATCGGTCACCGCCGAGATCAGGTCCGGTGACACGTCGATGCCGTAGAGCTCCTCCAGATGGCCACGGATCTCGCGCACCGTCATGCCGCGCGCATACATGGAGATGATCTTCTCGTCAAAATCGGGAAAGCGCCGCTGGTATTTGGCGACCAGCTTCGGATCGAAGGTGCCGGCCCGGTCGCGCGGGATCGACAGCGTCATCTTGGACGTGCCGGTCAGGACCGACTTCTTCGACACCCCGTTGCGCCGATTGGCAGGGCCGCCGGCCTCGCGCTCATCGTCCAGATGCTCATCGAGCTCGGCGTTCAAGATGCGCTCCGAAAGCGCCTTCTTCAGATCGTCGACGAGGCCGTCCTTGGCGAAAACCTCGTTCGGATCGCGCCCCGCCAGAAGCTGATCCAAAAGTTCCTTCTCAATGGCCATGTGATGATTCTCCTTTCCATCATCATGGCCTCAGACACAAAATTCCTGACAGTCCCGGCCGCGCCGCCAAAGCCGGCGCCGCCATGACCCGTCCCGCCGCCATAACCAGGCGTTCCATCCCCACCGTTAGGGCCAGTGTCACCCCCGCCACCAAATCCACCATTGCCACCGGGTGAGACGATTCCAGTTGCATCAGTACCGCCCGAACCGCCACCTCCCCCAAAGCCGCCATCGCCGCCTTTGGTAGTAGTACTATTCCACCCCCACCGCCGCCGCCGCCAAATCCGCCATTACCAGGAGGAGTAGCGGAACCTGCTCCACTGCCACTACCACCAGAATAATCGCCGCCATTGCCACCATTGGTGCCTCCAGCCAAACCGCCGCCATTCTGACCGCTTGCATTGGCTCCAGCTCCGAAACCGCCGCCGCCACCGCCATTGTTATTATTGGTAACCGCACCGTTGCCGCCATTCAATCCTCCACCGCCGCCACCATGAAGGGATTCGCTAGCGAAAGTACCGCCGCCGCCTTGCGCGCGGTTGCCAGCCAGACTGACATTTTCCGTAACAAGCGCCACGCCTTTGCCGACGAAGATCGCGCCGCCGGCACCCATACCGCCACCGCCGGCAAAGGCTAATATATCTGCTGTCCCACCAGCGCCCTCCCCGCCTTTGGCACGACCATTGGCAAGCGTGACGTTCTTGATCGACACCTGGATCGGATTGCCGGCATCGGGATTATCGGGCCGTGCGAAGAAGATCTCGCGCTGATTGCTGCCGTCGATGGTGAGGCCCGGCACATCAGTTCCGTCAATAGTACACCGGCGGAAATGCGCGGTGTCTGCACATTTGTACCGCTCATGGTCAGCGTAGGATTCGCTCCGGTGAAGACGGCCGGATCGAAGGCGATGGTCTTGTTGCCGCCCGCATTGGCCTGCGCGATCGCCCAGCTCAGGCTGCCTTGCGCGTTGACATCGCCGGTGTCGGTTGTCTGCGTCACGCAAATCGCGGTGCTGTCGGAACAGGCGGCATGAGCCGGATTTGGCGAGGCCATCATGACCAGCGCAAGCGTCGAGAGGGAAACGCCGCTGCGAATTGCAGATATTCTATTCATGATAAGAGGCGAGGTCCGGGAACCAAGAAAAACCGTCATCTGAAAATTCCTGAAAAAGAAAACAAATAGTGATATTTAGAACTTTAAGAATATTATGGTTAACATTCTATTTATACTAAGATATATTACGAATATCATTCCTATGTCTTTCGAGATACGTTCGAGATTTCAAAATATACTTACAATAAACACCTCGATGAGCGTAAGCTGACGTCTTTCCGATCAGAAGTTGCACTTAAGCAACGCTTTACGATGCTGTAGTCCTTGCCGAGGCCACCGATCACCAAAAGTCAGGAGACCGAATCGGCCGCCCCGCTTTTCATGGAAATCGGCTTGCAGATCGCGATAATCTCCCGCAATTGCCCTGGGAATTCCCACAAGGAGGATGAACGTTGCTTCAGATTGCGTTGAACGGAAACCGCATTCATCCCGCAACGCCGCGCACGCCGGATGAGATTGCGGCCGACGCTCGCGCCGTAGCGGCTGCGGGCGCGCAGGTGATACACTTTCATCCTTATGACGCAGCGGGAAAGGAGACCTTCCACGCCAACGACTGCGCGAAGGCGATCAGAGCCGTACGCGCAAGCTGCCCCGGCATTCCCGTCTCGCTCAGCACCTCGGCCGCCATCGAAGCCGATCCGGAGGAGCGTTTCCGGCAGATTTCCGCCTGGGAGGAAATGCCTGATCTGGTGACGGCGAACCAGGGAGAAGACGATATAGTGGAACTGTGCGAGATGCTTCTCTCCCGCGGTGTCGGGATCGAAGCCGGCCTCCTGAGCGCGCAGGATGCCAGGCGCTTCGTCGCCTCCGGGCTGGCGTCCCGTTGCCGGCGCGTGTTGATCGAGCCGCTCGATACTGGTCCCGCCGATGCCGTTCGACATGCCGAAACGATGGAGCGCATCATCGCCAATGCGGGCATCACGCTCGAACAGATCCACCATGGCGAGGGCATTGCCTCCTGGGCGGTAAACCGCCGGGCGGTCGCCAGGGGGCATGGGATCAGAACCGGACTGGAGGACACGCCCGTCCTGCCGGATGGGCAGCAGGCCAGGAACAATGCCGAGCTGGTCGCAGCCGCGGCGGCAATCATCACACAAGCCGGAGCTTAACCCTCGCCTTCCATCCGCCCTATCGAAAAATCGGGGCCGCTTTCGCCCTTTCGCCTTTCCAATCGGCGCCCGGCTCATCTATGGAAGATTCGGGATAATCTTCGGGAAACGACAAGGAAGTCATTTGGAAACGGCGCTCTATCTTCCGATCAAGCGCTTTCTTGAAGCCGCTGGCTACAGCGTCAAGGGCGAGATCGGTGGCTGCGATATCGTCGCGCTCAGCGAGGATGAACCCCCGCTCGTCGTCATCTGTGAGCTCAAGCTGCGTTTCAATCTGGAATTGATCCTGCAGGCGGTCGATAGGGCGGCCGCCAGCGACGAGGTCTGGCTTGCCGCCCGCGTGTCGGCGAAGGGTAAGGGACGCGAAACCGACCGGCGTTTCCGCAACCTGTGCCGCCGGCTCGGCTTCGGCATGCTCGGCGTTTCCGACAGTGATCATGTCGATATCATCGTCAGCCCCGCCGCCCCGATGCCGCGGAAAAATCTGCGCAAGAGATCGCGCCTCGTCGATGAGCACCGGCGCCGCAAGGGCGATCCGACATCCGGCGGCGGATCGCGCGCGCCGGTCATGACGGCCTATCGCCAGCGGGCTCTTGCCTGTGCGGAAGCCCTGCAGCATGGCCCCCTGCGCCCGCGCGATCTCCGGTCCTTCGCACCTGATGCCGCCAAGATCCTGCTCAACAATGTCTATGGCTGGTTCGAGCGTATCGACCGTGGCGTCTATGCACTGACGCCGACGGGGGCGGAGGCGCTGAAGCGCTGGCCGTCTCAACTTCCCGGCGAAGAAAGCGCTGCTCTGTCCATCTCGGAATAATAACCGGAATCAGACGGCTTTACTTGACCCGCGCTTGAGTATCCCAAGCGAATACCTCTCCTCTATTGACGGCGGTAATGGCGCCACTTACGCTGCCCGGCAACAACGATATTCGACAAGAATACAAACCAAGGAGGAGACTACCCGATGATAGGCAGACGCCTTTTCTGCAGCCTTGCGGCCGGTGCCATCGCCGCCGTTCTCATGCCGGCGGCCGCAGCCCTTGCGGAATATCCCGATCGGCCCATCACGCTGATCGTTCCATGGGGTGCCGGCGGCGGGACCGATTCCACGGCGCGCATCATCGGCTCGATCCTGCAGAAGGAATTGGGACAGCCGGTCAATGTCGTCAACCGCACCGGCGGCTCGGGCGTCGTCGGCCATAGCGCGATCGCCGAGGCGGACCCCGACGGCTATACGCTCGGCATTGCCACCGTCGAGATCGGCATGATGCACTGGCAAGGCCTGACGGAACTGACCTATGCGGACTACACGCCGCTTGCCCTGATGAACGAGGATCCGGGCGCGGTCCAGGTCAGCGCCGATGCGCCCTGGAAGGATCTTCCGGCGCTCATCGAGGATATCAAGGCCAATCCCGGCAAGTACAAGGCTTCAGGCACCGGCCAGGGCGGCATCTGGCATCTGGCCATCGCCGGCCTCCTGTCCAAGCTCAATGTCGACCCCTCCTCCGTACCGTGGGTGCCGAGCAATGGCGCGGCGCCTGGCCTGCAGGATCTGGTGGCTGGCGGCGTCTCCATCGTCCCGTGCTCCATCCCCGAAGCGCGCTCGCTCCTGAGCGCCGGCCGGGTCAAATCGCTTGCGGTAATGTCGGAAGAACGCAACGCCGCTTTCCCCGATATTCCCACCACCAAGGAGGCGGTAGGTGTCAGTTGGACACTTGGCGCCTGGCGCGGCATCGTGGCGCCCAAGGGTCTGCCGGAGGCCGAAAGCAAGAAGCTGACCGACGCCCTGAAGAAGGTCTATGACAGCGAGGAATACCAGTCCTTCATGGCCAAGCAGGGCTTCGGCGTGCGCTGGGCATCGGGTCAGGATTTCGCCGACTTCATGAAAGCCAGCGACCAGACGCTCGGTGAAGTCATGAAAGAAGTGGGCCTGGCCAAGTAGCATCCGCCACATCCGCAATTCGCAGATCGCCGCGCGTTGCACAGGCGCGGCGGTCCAATATCCCCTCGAATGCAGAGCGAGGCAGATGCGTTTCAACGATGCGGTACTGGGCGCGGTCCTGCTAGTCTTTTCCATTACGGTCGGGCTCTGGGCCCGCAGTTTCCCGGCGATCCCCGGACAGGAATATGGCGCAGCCGTCTTCCCCACCCTGATCGCCGTCGCACTGGGCGCCTGTGCGCTCCTGCTCATCCTATCCGGCTTGCGGCAGGGCGGCGGCGCGCTCCTCTTCGAGGGGTGGGCCCGCGCGCCAGGCGGCTATATCCGCATTCTCTGCACCATCGCGCTGGTCATCTTCTATATTCTCGCCGCCAAACCGCTCGGCTTCATCCCAACGATGGTGGTGGTCCTGCTTTTCACGCTGCGCATGCTCAAGACCGGCTGGCTGCCGGCACTTGTCATCGCGCTCATTGCAGCCATCGCGCTGCAATGGCTGTTCGGCAATTTCCTTCAGGTTCCCCTTCCCTGGGGCATCCTCTCGGCATGGAGGTTCTGAGTGATGGGCACGATCGAAGCCGCCCTCGGGCTGATCCTTCACTGGAACGTGCTCACCACGATCATGATTGCAGCCGTCTTCGGCCTTTTCGTCGGCGCCATACCCGGCCTAACCGCGACGATGGCGATCGCCCTGCTCGTCCCGGTGACCTTCTTCATGGATCCCGTTCCCGCCGTCGGCGCCATGGTGACCTGCTCCGCCATGGCGATCTTTGCCGGCGATATCCCTGGCACACTGCTGCGCATTCCGGGCACGCCGGCTTCCGCCGCCTATGCCGACGAGGCCTTCCGCATGACGCAGAAGGGCGAGGCGGAGCGGGCGCTCGGCGCCAACCTGATGTTTTCGGCCTTCGGCGGGTTGTTCGGCACGATCGTATTGATGTTCAGCGCGCCGTGGCTTGCCGAGATCGCACTCAAATTCTCCTCCTTCGAATATTTCTGGATGGCGCTCCTCGGGCTCACTTGTGCCACCTTTATCGGCGCCAGCGCTCCCATAAAGGGCCTGGTCAGCCTGCTGATCGGGCTTTTCGTCTCCACGATCGGCCTGAACAACCCGGCCGGCGTCCCGCGCTTTTCGTTCGGCAACGCCAATCTCATGGGCGGTATCGACTTCATTTCCGCTATGATCGGCCTGTTCGCCGTTTCGGAAGTCCTGCGGACGGTGGCCGGCGGTGCGCGGCGCACCCCTGTGGTTCAGGCCTCCATCGGCAATCTGTTCACCGGCTGGGGCCGGCTGTTCAAGACCTATTGGCGCCAGCAACTGCGCGGCAATGTTCTGGGCACCGCCATCGGCGTGCTGCCCGGTTCCGGCGCCGATATCGCCGCCTGGGTCTCCTATGCGATCAGCCGCCGTTTTTCCAAAACGCCCGAAAAATTCGGAACCGGCCATCTCGAGGGTATCGTCGAATCGACCTCGGCCAACAACGCCTCCCTCGCTGGAGCATGGGTCCCAGCGCTGGTGTTCGGCATCCCCGGCGATTCCATTACCGCGGTGGTGATCGGTGTTCTCTACGTCAAGGGCCTCAATCCGGGGCCGACCCTGTTCCTGACCGATCCGCAGACGATTTATGCGGTCTTTTTCGTCTTCATACTGGCGAACCTGATCATGATCCCCTTCGGATGGGGTGCGATCAAGCTTGCCAAGCAGATCCTGCGCGTGCCCTCCAAGGTGCTCATGCCGATCATCCTCGCATTCTGCATCGTCGGCGCGTTCGCGACCAACAACACCGTTTTCAACGTATCGGTCATGCTGGTCTTCGGTGTACTGGGCTTCATCATGGAAGAGAACGAAATTCCCATCGCGCCCTGCATTCTCGGCATCGTCCTCGGCCCGCTGCTGGAGCAGAATTTCGTCACCTCGATGATCAAGGCCAATGACAGCTTCCTCGGCTTCTTCGAAAGGCCCATCGCCGCTTCGCTGGGCGTCGTGACACTACTGATCTGGGGTTGGTCGCTTGTGTCTTACTTCCTTGCCCGGCGGCCCAACGTTCACACTATGAATCCATGAATCCCATCTATTTTCGCAGGAAACTGAACGAAAAATGGCTGCCGCGATGATAATCCATCGCATAAATGACCGGCACGCCGGCGTCATTGAAGCAGGTTTCCGTGATAAGCAGCGCCGGACCGAAATCCCTGAGATCGTTGCGCTCGACCACCACTTCCGGCAGCATGACGGCGGTGACAGACGCCGCGGACATGCGCGGCCGCTGCTTATACTGCTCAAGCAGGGCGAGAAGCGAACCACTCCAGTCGATATCGTGAATAAGAGCGGGAATGATGCCGCGCGGCACATAGTCCACGCAATACATGATCGGCTCGTCCTTCTCCAGCCTAAGCCTTTCGAGACGGATCACCTGCTCGCCGAGACCAAGCTTCAGCTGCTGGGCAACCGTGGTATCGGCAATCTCCTCCGCTATTGAGAGGACCTTGTTTCTGGCCTCATATCCATAATGCCGCGTCATATCGCTGACGCTCTCGAAAACCGTGATCGGCCGGTCCACCTGGGCGGCGGAAATCGCCGAGACGAATCGACCGCGCCCGTGCGTGACATAGATGATACCGTCCTGCTCCAGGAGCTTGAGCGCCTCGCGCAAGGCCGGCCGCGATATCCGGAACCGGGCGGTCATCTGCGCTTCCGTCGGCAGCCTGTCGCCCGGTTGAAGCCCCTCCTCCCGAATAAGATCAGCAAGACGATCCCTGAGCTGGATCACGAGAGTGCGCGCGTCGCGAAGCGGTTCTTCCAAATCCTCTATACCTCTCGGCATCGGGTCACAATTTCTTGTCTGACAAATCCTGAGAGGTCAAGAAGCCCAACCGGTGCCTTCTCGCGGCCGAAAATCCGGCAGATCAGCGCGCACTGAACCGGCCAAAGCGCTTCTCGATGCGGGACTGCAGAAATTCCAGCACCATCGACATCACCCAGTAGATCATCGACGCCGTGATCAGCATCTCGATATGGCGGAACTCCGTCTGTCCCTGGGTTCTGGCGAGATACATCAGCTCCCAGACGCCGACGACGGAAACCAGCGAGGAATCCTTCAGCATGGCGATGAATTGGTTGCCGGTCGGCGGAATGATCACACGCAAGGCCTGCGGCAGGATGACGAGAAGCATCGTCTGGCCGGAATTGAGGCCCAGCGCTGTCGCACCTTCCGTCTGGCCGCGCGGAATGCTCTCTATGCCGGCGCGGAATATCTCGGTCATATAAGCGCCATAGCAGAGTGAAAGCGCAAGGATGCCGGCCGGCACGGCGCTGATGACATAGCCCACCTGCGGTAGCCCGAGATAGATGAGATAGATCTGCATCAGGAGCGGCAGGCCACGGAAGAGCGAGGTGTAAAAGGTGGCAAGGCCGTAGACGACACCGTTCTTCGACAATTTCGCGATCGCGCCGGCAAGCGCGATCGCCGTGGCAATGGCGATCGAGATCACGGAAATATAAAGCGTGGTGAAAACGCCCTGCGTGATGAGGAAGCCGATCTTCTTGGCAATGAACGCGAAGGAAAGATTGAAGGAATAAAAGAACATCATCAGGAGCGCGAAGAGCTCCACCCACACCGCCACGATCTGCTGGCGGCGCGGCAACTGGCGAAGAAGGCTCCAGTTCAGGGCGAAAATCAGCGCGATTGCCCCCGCCGAGAGCCAACGTCCTGCCGCCGGGTTCTCGGCAAGCCAGGTTGTCGAGGCCGGAAGCAGTCTGCCGATCCAGGCCGAACTGATCCCCAGCGCATAGAGAGCGGCGGTGACCAGCGCCAGGATGAGAAGTCCACCGGTGCGGCGGGCTGTTTCCGGATAGGTCAGTATCAATCGTCCGATCATGTGTGCGCGTCCCTGATTTCTTCAGGCGTTTCGTTCACGCCACCAGTCCTGTGCCTGCAGCTTCCAATAGGTGAGTTGAGCGGCGGCCAGTCCCACCGGCCCACCCGCCCAGACGAGACCGAACGGCTTGAACAATCTGTAACGGTCCGACTGGCCGAGAATGGCCTCCGCGACGAGCTTGCCGCCGATTGCCGTGGTGTTGAGCCCGTGGCCACCGAAGGCGGTGCAGTACCAGACGCCGGGCTGCATCTCGCCGATCTGCGGCATCAAGTGCCGGGCATAGGCCATGAGGCCCGACCAGGCGAGTCCCGTCTTCAGCGAAGCAAGCTGCGGATAGGTTCCGATCATCTCCCGGCGCAATTCGTGGACGAGCGCGGCGGGAGACGCGGCACGCGTGGTGATCCGCCCGCCCCAGAGCAACCGCTTGCCGCCATCGACCACGCGGTAGTAATCGCCGGCGCGACGGTTGTCGCCGATCGCGTCGGTGGTCCGGATTGCTTCGCGGATGAGATCGGGGGCCTCCTCGCTGACCATCACGTAAGTCGCGATCGGCAGGAACGAACGCTTCAGCCGGCCCACCAGCGGTCCCGTATAGCCGCCCATCGTGAAGACGGCGCGAAGGGCCTTCACTTGCCCCGCATCGGTACGGATGATTTTTTCAGGACCGTCGAGCGCGCTGTGCAACGCGGGGGAATTCTCGAAGATGCGTCCGCCCAGCCGCTCGACCTCGGCGGCCACGGCCCTCAGATAATTCAGCGGATGCATGTGAAAGGCCCGGCCGTCGCGCAGGCCGTGGAAATAACGCTCCGATTTCAGCACCGAACGGATGCGGTCGCGATCCCAATATTCGAGCTCATAGCCATAGGTATCGGCCATCTTTGCCGCATGCGCCTTGAGACTGCCGCCATCGTCATAGCGCATCAGGCTCATAAGGCCGGGCTGCGGCGCAGCATCCGCGATATCGAGGTCGCGGATCGTATCACGCACAAAATCGACACCCTCGATCGACAGACGATGCAGCTTCTTCGCCGCCTCGGGTCCCGCCATGCGGGCGATCGCATCACTCCCCGTAGCAAAACCCGGGCTGACGAAGCCGCCATTGCGACCGGAGGCGCCGAAGCCGACGCTCTCGGCCTCCAGCACCGTGACGGCAATGCCGGCGCGTGCCAGTTGCAATGCAGCCGTCAGGCCGGCAAGCCCACCGCCGACAATAACGGTATCGCATTCCACCGTTCCCGCCAGGGACGGCCTGACCTTCTCATCGGTGAGAGTACGTTTGTAATAGGTATCAGGATAAGTCATCGCGCACTCTTCAATCACATGCGAAAGAAGCCGGACGGCACATGCCGCCCGGCCGCCTGGATATCAGTCGGCGCTATAGTCCTTACCGTACCATTTCTTGGTCAGCGTCGCGAGCGTGCCATCCTTCTTCATCTCCTCGATGATGCCGCCGACTTTCGCCGTCCATTCCGGATCACCCTTCTCGGCAATGACGACAAGCGGCTCGCGGAAGGCATATTCGCCTTCGAGGATGCGCAGGGGATAACCGTTCTTGATGGCGTTCTCCGCTGTCTGCTCGGGCGCGATCACCGCATCGAGGCGTACACCGTCGCCAAGGCGCAGATCGTCGAACGGCAGCATGGAATCAGCGAAGGTGCGGATTTCGCCCGGCTCGATCTTGTATTCGATCGGCGGCAGGCCCGGCGCATCGATCTCGAGTTGCCGACGGATGAAATCCTCCGAGGTGGTGGCGGTTTCCACGCCGATCACCTTGCCGTTGAGGTCATTGACGGATTTTGTCTTGCTGTCCTTGTGGAGGACATAGACATAGGGACTGTAATAATAGATGCCGACGAAGTCGATCACCTTGGCGCGCGCCTTGGTCGGTGTCACCGAACCGACACCCAGATCATAGCGTCCCTGCCAGCGGCCGCCTGTCAGCGTCGCCCAGTCCGGCGTCTCGAAACTGACCTCCACGCCGAGGCGCCTGGCGATTTCCCGCGAGACATCGATGTCGAAGCCCACCATCTCGTTATTGTCATCGAGATAGCTCTGCGGCGGCCAGCCGCTATTGGTGGCAACGACCATCGCCTTCTTCTCCATGACACGGTCGAGCGTCTGCCCGGCATGAGCGACGACGGAAACCAGCATGGCGGCGCCGAACGCCAGATGCGCAATGAGCCTCATGAAATCCTCCTTTCCAACCGTCAGCATCCGTTCCCTGTTCTGTAAGATGTCTGACAACAGCATCTAGAAGTAAACGCGAGCAGCAAGTCAAGGGCGCGCGATCGGGCAACCTATGAAACAATGGGATGACGCCATGCGGATTCGTGATCAAATCACATCATCCCGTCCAGTCTGGTAGTGCGACAGCATGGGAATGCTCCTGCCTGCACCCTCGGATGCGAGGAGGAACTATGAGCAGAGATTTTCAGCAAACCGCGTTACGGCGATCGCCCTCACCCGCGTCACGAAATATGCGGATAACGGGCGCTTGCCTGGGAACCAATCTGCCGGTTTCCAGTTGCTCTGGATCAACATCTAGAATGAAGGAAACCAGGTCATGAAACCGCACTCACAGCTTGTGTTGGCCTCGGTCGTTCTCCTGCTTTCGGGCAATATTGCCGCGGCCGAATGCGTCGACACGACAACCTCCGCCCTCGACAGCACCAGGACGGCTGGAATTGCCAAGGACGGCAGCAAGGCCCCGCTCGAGAAGCCAGATGGCGAGGCCGCAAAACATGCCGACTCCAACGCCGTGCAGAAGAGTGGGCAGACGATGCCCCTGGCATCCAAACAGGGTGGCGGAGACAAGAATCTCGCCACCTCGCAGCAGGATGTGGAGGCCCAGCAGGAAGGCGGTAAAACCGCCGCGGCGGAAGCCCAGCCCCGCGAGGATGACGCCTGCGCGGAATAGCATGGTTGCCGGAAATTCCCTGAGTAGTCCGGTGATGCATCGGCTGGACTGATAAAATACGCGGCGAGGAAAACACTTTCCTTCCCCTTGTAACGCAGCCGCAGTGGCGGCGTAGTGTCGCCACTGGTCGGCCATTTTCCAGTAAATCACCTCCGCCGCTACATGCTTAGATTAATACGCAAGAAAACATTGTATCGAATTAACGATAAAATTTCTGAATATTAATATTGTATAAGCCTTGTTCCTAGTATAGCGCTTTCAGGAAAAAGTTCTTTTTGTGATTCGTTAGGTGATTCGAGTATGGATGAAAGAATGTTACACGAGCGCTAAGCTGAAGCACTGACGAGGGGGATGATGCGGCATATCATCTGGGCAACGATCAGCAATATTGCTGAAACCAATCAGCTTTTTCTCAAACACAATTTGTATGAATGGAGCCTCGGGAAAAGAACTTCCGGGGTGAAGAGGAGCATAGCCTCGCGCTTCTTCCGTGCTGCACTGGCGACGACTTCGGCCCTGGCGCTCGCGCAGGCGATGATGGCGATAACGCCTAGGCCGGCTACGGCGCAGACGTGGACTGGGGCCAGCAGTACGGACTGGCAGAATTCGGGCAACTGGTCCGGCGGCGTGCCGAGCGGCGGCAACACAACCATTGCCACAAGCTCTCCCAACCGAACAGTTCTTGGCAGCGGAAGCGGCAGCACCGGCAATCTGTTCATCAACGGAACGGGCAATCTCACCGTCCAGAACGGTGTCACATTGACGAGCACGGGCTGGGCGCGTCTCAGCGAAGCGGCGGGCGGATCGCCCGTTGTGACGGTCACCGGTACAAATTCCAAGTGGAACGCCACCAATAACCTCGGCCTCATTGTCGGCAACAACGGTGACGGCACGCTGACGGTGAGCAACGGCGGGGCTGTCAATGTGACCACCTACAGTCACATCGGCGCCGTGGGCTCGGGCATATTGAACATTCTGAGCGGCGGCAAGATGTCGACCGGCACCAACTCCTACGTCGGTGGAGAGTTCTCCAGTCAGGCAGGAAACGGGACCGTCACTGTCGATGGAGCCGGTTCGCAATGGACTGTTGGCGGGCCCTTGGTTCTCGGCTTCGGAACGGGCACCGGCACCTTGAATATCCAGAACGGCGGTGCTGTGATCGCCAGCAGCGGGGTGACCCTCGGCAACCAAGCGGCCTCCAAAGCCAATATCAACATCAACGGCGGGACGCTGCAAACCTCTTTTCTGAAAAGCAATCTCGGTACCATCACGATCTCATTGAACAACGCCACGTTGCGCGCGACCACCAGCAGCGCGACCTTCGTCTCGGGCTTCAACCCTGGCCAGCTCGTCCTCAACGGTCAGTTGACCATCGACAGCCAGGCCAACAATGTGACCGTCGCATCTCCATTCACCGGCACCGGCTCATTGAGGAAAACGGGCAGCGGCAATCTCATTCTCTCCGGCGGTGGCAATACCTTCTCAGGCGGAACGTTCGTAACCCAGGGAACGGTCACCGCCGGGTCCGATACCGCCTATGGAACGGGTACGCTCACCGTCGATAGTGGCGCAACCGCGAATATCGCCAGTTATAATGTGGTGTTAACAGGAGGACTTGCCGGCCAGGGGACCGTCAACCTCGGTACCGGCAAGCTGACCCTCAATCCGACCACCGACACCCAGTTCTCCGGCATCCTGTCTGGCGGCGGCACCCTGACCAAAGGAGGCACCGGCACGCTGACGCTCAGCAACACCAGCAATAACTATACCGGCGGCACCACGATTACGGGCGGCAAGCTCTCCGTGAGCGCGGATTCCAATCTCGGCAATGGCGGTGGCATCATCTTGAACGGCGGCACGCTGCAGGTGACCGGCACAAGCTACACCTCCACCGCTCGCACAATCACCATGGGGTCGTCGGGAGGCGGTTTCGATATTGCGGCGGCGAGCAACACTTTTACGGTCTCGCAGGTGCTGGCCGGCACCGGAGGGCTGACCAAGCAAGGCGCCGGCACGCTGGTTCTGACTGGAGCGAACACTTATCAGGGCACGACGACAATCTCCGCCGGCACGCTGCAGATTGGCGCAGGCGGCACAGCCGGGGCGCTCGGAACGGGTGCCGTCGTCAACAACGCGGCGCTGGTGTTCAACCGCTCCGATTCCACGTTTACCATAGGCAATGGGATCTCCGGCACTGGCGCAGTTACGAAAAATGGCAACGGCAATCTGACGCTTGCAGGTAGCAACGCTTATTCCGGCGGCCTCACTATCAACGCGGGAAGAGTGACTGCTGGGTCGACCACCGCCTTCGGTTCAGGTCTTCTTACGGTCGCCGCTTCCGGCACGGCCAGTCTTGACAACAAGAACATCACTGTCGGCGGGCTCGCCGGCGCAGGCAGCGTCCTGCTCGGCTCAGGCACGCTGACGCTCAACCAGGCCGGCGCAACGACTTTTTCTGGCGCCATCACCGGCACCGGCGGTGTCGTGAAGAGCGGCGCCGGCAACCTGACGCTGTCCGGCAGCAACAGCTTCTCGGGGGGCCTGACCATCAACGCAGGCACGGTGACGGCGGGCTCCGCTAACGCCTATGGCGGCGGCACGCTCAATGTCGCGAACGGGGCGACGGCCGCTCTCAGTACCAGCGCGACTGTCGGCGGGCTCATGGGCGCCGGCAATATCGCGCTTAACGCGGGCACGCTGACGGTCAATCAGGCTGCCAACACCACCTTCTCCGGTGCCATCACGGGTACCGGCGGCGGGCTCGTCAAGGGAGGCGCCGGCAATCTCACCTTGACCGGGGGGAGTTCCTTCTCCGGCGACTTCACTGCCAATGCCGGCAGCGTGACGGTCAACGGCTCCAGCGCGTCGATCTCCAGTGGCAACCTTGTCATTGGAGCGGCAAACGGTTCCACAACCGGTCTGGCGGTTCAGAGCGGCGCCCGCGTGACGACGACGGGCTATGCCCGCCTCGGATCGTCGGCAGGAACGGGAACCGCCAACGCGACCGTTACAAATGCAGGGTCGAGCTGGACCGTCAATGGCTCCCTCGGTCTGATCGTTGCCAACGATGCCGGCAACAGCACGTTGACGATCTCCGATCGGGGCGCCGTCAACGTGACCGCGGGCGGCACGGGTGTTGGCCGCATCAGAGGCACGGGCACGCTCACGATCGAAAGCGGCGGCACGCTCACAAGCTCGGGCGGCGCGTGGCTGGGCGGAAACTCGACCAGCGAGGCTGGTACAGGCATCGCGACCGTCACGGGTACGAACTCGGCATGGACTGTCACCGGGGCGCTCGCGGTCGGTAACGGCGGTTCCGGCACGCTCACGATCGGCGGCGGGGGTACGGTGACCGCCGGCAGCGCGATTGTGGCCAGCGGCGGGTCCGCGTCGGGGACCATAACCGTCAACACGAGCGGAACGCTTGCGATGTCTTCGTTGCAGGCGGGCGCCGGCACGGGCACGAAGTCGGTCGTTTTTGACGGCGGGACGTTGAAGGCGACGGGAGCCAATGGGACGGACTTCATCTCGGGGTTCACAGGGACGCAGTTCGCGATCGCGTCTGGCGGGATGGTGGTTGATACGAACGGGTTCGATGTCGCGACGGCGGCGGCGAACGTGCTTTCGGGCGCTGGCGTTCTGACGAAGACGGGCGCCGGCGATCTGACGCTTTCTGGCGGCAATACGTTTTCGGGCGGCACGACGGTGAACGAGGGCACGGCAACTGCGGGAGCGGCGGGAACGGCGTTCGGCACCGGGCTTTTGACGGTGACGGGTCCGGGAGCGGCGGCGCTTGACGGTTTCGACACGACGGTCGCCGGCATCAGCGGCGACGGCGCGGTTTCGCTCGGGGCAGGCACGCTGACGGTGGACTATGCCGGCACGGGCACCACCTATTCGGGGGTGATGTCGGGGACGGGCGGCTTCGTCAAGTCGGGCAGCGGCACGCAGGTGCTGTCGGGGGCCAACAGCTATACGGGCACGACGACGGTTTCGGGCGGCACGCTTGTGGTCGATGGCGACCAGTCGGCGGCGACGGGGGCGACGACGGTGGCCTCAAGCGCGACGCTGTCGGGCTCGGGCACGCTGGGCGGCGATGTGGATGTCGCCGCCGGCGGCAGGCTCCTGTCGCAGAACAGCAATACCGGCGATTACACGCTGACCGTCAATGGCGACCTGACGCTGGCGACGGGGGCCAATCTCGACTATGTCTACGGCAAATCGCCCAACACCGATCCCGACGCGCTGCTGGTCGAGGTCAAGGGCGACCTGCATTTGAACAGCGCCACGCTCAACGTGACCAACAATTCGCTCGATGCCTTCGACCCCGGCGTCTACGGCATCGTCCAGTATGACGGCACGATGGACGGGGCGCTGACGCTGGGCACGGTGCCGGCGGGCATGGTGGTGCAGACGGCGGTGGCCGGCCGGCTGAGCCTGGTCAACACGGCGGGCGCCACGCTCAATTTCTGGGACCCGAACGGCACGGTCGGCAGCATCGAGGGCGGCGACGGCACCTGGACGGCCGATAACGGCGACGCCAGCTGGACGAATGCCGCCGGCGCCTTCAACGGCCCCTATGCGCAAGACGCGGTCGCCATCTTCACCGGCACGGCCGCGACCCCGCTCGACCCGACCGTGACGGTCGACAACAGCGCCGGCGCCATCAACGTCGCCGGCATGCAGTTCGTCCATGACGGCTACATCATCACCGGCGGCGAACTGACGCTGCAGGGCGATACGGTCAATAATCGCTCCTCCATCATCGTCGGCGACCGCACCGGCGCGGTGATCTATACCGCCACCATCGGCTCGAAGCTGACCGGCACGGCCACGCTCGTCAAGGAGGATGCCGGCATCCTGGTGCTGAGCAACGCCAACAATGATTACAGCGGCGGCACCCGCATCGAGGACGGCACGGTCCGCATCTCGGCCGACGGCGATCTCGGCCGGACGGCCGGGGGCGACCTGACGACGCGCGTCACCTTCGCCGGCGGCACGCTGCAGGCGACCGGGACGATCAGCACCGCGCGCCCGGTGACGCTGGAGGCCGGCGGCGGCACCTTCGATGTCGATGCGGCGAAGACGCTGACGCTGACCGGCCTCGTCGACGGCGCCGGGGCGCTGACCAAGGACGGCGCCGGCACCCTGACGCTTTCCGGCGCCAATACCTATGGCGGCGGGACGACCGTGGAAGCCGGCACGCTGACCGCCGGCTCCGACACCGCCTTCGGCGCGGCGACGGGGACCCTCACCGTCAATGGCGGCACCGCCGATCTCGCCGGCCATTCGATGACGCTCGCCGGCCTCGAGGGCAGCGGCGGCGCGGTCAAGCTCGGCGACGCCACATCAGGCGCCTCGGTGCTAACGCTGAACCAGAGTGCCGATTTGAGCTATGCCGGCGTCATCTCCGGCACCGGTTCGCTGGTCAAGAACGGCACCGGCGATCTGATGCTGTCGGGCGCCAACAGGTTTTCCGGCGGGCTCACCGTCGGCGGCGGCACGGTGACCGCCGGCTCCGACACCGCCTTCGGCTCGGGCGTGCTGACCGTCAATGGCGGCACCGCCGATCTCGCCGGCCATTCGATGACGCTCGCCGGGCTTGCGGGCTCCGGCGGCGAGGTCAAGACCGGCACCGCCACGCCAGGCGCGACGCTGACGCTGAACCAGGCCGGCGACACCAGCTATGCCGGCGTCGTCTCGGGCACCGGCGTGCTGGTCAAGCAAGGCGCCGGCGATCTGACGCTGTCGGGCGCCAACACCTTCTCCGGCGGGCTGACGGTCGATGCCGGCACGCTCACCGCCGGCTCCGCCACCGCCTTCGGCGCGGCGTCAGGGGTTTTGACCGTCAATGGCGGCACCGCCGATCTCAACGGCCAATCGATGACGCTCGCCGGCCTCAAGGGCTCCGGCGGCACGGTCGATCTCGGCAGCGCCACGCTGACGCTCGACCAGACCATCGATACCGCCTATGCCGGCAAGGTCACCGGCACCGGCGGCCTCAAGAAGGCCGGCACCGGCAAGCTGACGCTGTCCGGGGCGAATGATTTCCGCGGCGGCGTCACCCTCAACAATGGCGACCTCGTCGCCGGCTCCGGCACCGCCTTCGGCTCCGGCCCGCTCGCCGTCAATGCCGGCACCGCCGATCTCGACGGCCATTCCATGACGCTCGCCGCCCTTTCCGGCAATGGCGGCAATGTCAAGCTCGGCGCCGCCACGCTGACGCTCGACCAGACCACCACCACCATTGCGCATGCGATCATCTCCGGCACCGGCGGCATCACCATGAACGGCGCGGGCACGCTGACGCTCGCCGGCGCCAATATCTTCACCGGGCCCCTGACGGTCGCCGCCGGCACGGTGAAGGCCGGCAATGCCGCGGCCTTCGGCAAGGGGCTGCTCACCGTCAATGGCGGGGTGGCCGATCTCAACGGCAACGCCATGACGCTTGCCGGCCTTGCCGGCACCGGCGGCACCGTCAGGCTCGGCGCCCAGACGCTGACCCTCGACCAGACCGCCACGACCAGCTATGCCGGCGCCATCACCGGTTCGGGCGGCCTCGTCATGGACGGCACCGGCCAGCTGACGCTGTCGGGCAACAACAGCTTCTCCGGCGGGCTCACCGTGCGCGAGGGCACCGTCAGGGCCGGCTCGGCCACCGCCTTCGGCGCGGCGACCGGCATCCTCACCGTCGACGGCGGCACCGCCGATCTCAACGGCAATTCCATGACGCTGGCAGGCCTTGCCGGGGCCGGCGGCGAGGTCAAAACAGGCACCGCCACGCTGACCCTCCAGCCGACCACCACCGTCAGCTATGCCGGCCGGATCAGCGGCGCCGGCGGCCTCACCATCAACGGCACCGGCAGGCAGGTGCTGTCAGGCGCCAGCACCTATACCGGCCCGACCAAAGTCAGCAAGGGCACGCTTGCCGTCAACGGCTCGATCACCTCGCCCACCACCGTCACCGGCGCCGGCAGCACATTGGCCGGCCGCGGCTCCATCACCGGCGACGTCTCGATCCTGAATGGCGGCTCGCTTTACTCCTATGACGACAATGCCGACGGCCAGAACCGGCTGGCGATCACCGGCAAACTGACCGTCGATGCCGCAAGCTCGATGGATTATCATTACGGCCGCACGCCGGCTCTCGACCCTGATGTGCTGATGGTCGACGTCACCGGCGATGTCGATTTGAACGGCACCGTCAACGTCACCGCCGATCCCGCCGTCACCTTCGGGCCCGGCGTCTACGGCCTCGTCCAATATACCGGCAGCCGCACCGGCACGCTCCGCTCCGGCACCCTGCCCACCGGCCTCACCCTGCAGACGGCGATCGCCGGCAGCATCAATCTCGTCAATCTCGACGGCACCGCCCGCGACTTCTGGGATCCCGCCGGCGCCGCTGGCGACGGCCTCATCAAGGGTGGCAACGGCACCTGGGACGCCGATACCGGCGGCGCCAGCTGGGCCACCGAGGACGGCACCACCAACGGCTTCTACCAGAACACCTTCGCCGTCTTCGCCGGCGATCCGGGCACCGTCACCGTCGACAACGGCAAGGGCCAGATCGCCGTCTCCGGCATGCAGTTCACCGTCGACGGCTATACCGTCAGGGGCGGCGCCATCACCCTCGACAACGCCACCGGCGTCGGCGGCTCGACGCCCGGCGAGACCTCCATCGTCGTCGGCAACCGCACCGGCACCTCCCATTCCCATGTCGTCACCATCGCCTCGGTGCTGCAGGGCACCGACCGCCTGGTCAAGGAGGATGTCGGCACGCTGGTACTTTCCGGCATCAACACCTATTCCGGCGGCACCCTCATCGACGACGGCACCCTCCAGATCGCCGACGACCGCAATCTCGGCGCCGACGCCGCCGGCGCCCTCACCACCGCCCTCGCCTTCGACGGCACCGCCTATGTGGCCGCCACGCTGAACAATACCGCCGCCATTTCGATGACCCGGCCGGTGACCCTCAACGGCGCCGGCGGCACCTTCCAGACCGATGCCGACCTGACCCTCAACGGCACCGTCGGCGGTCCCGGCGCCCTCACCAAGACCGGCGCGGCGAAGCTGACGCTCACCGGCGCCAACAATTATGCCGGCGGCACCCTCATCAATGCGGGCACCGTCTCGGTCTCGGCCGACGGCAACCTCGGCGCCGCCGATACCGGCATCACCCTTGACGGCGGCACGCTCGAGAACACCGCCGCCTTCACCACCTCGGCGCGCACCGTCACCGTCGGCGCCGCCGGCGGCACGTTTGAGACCGATGCCGATTTGACGCTTTCAGGCGTCATCCGCGGCACCGCCGCCGCCCCCGCCACCGGCGGCGGTCCGCTCGAGAAGAAGGGCGCCGGCAGGCTGATCCTCACCGCCGACAGCAATGATTACACCGGCACCATGACCGTCAGCCAGGGCGAGCTCGTCTTCGGCAATGCCAGCAATGGGGGCGGCAGCGCCGGCGCGATCGCCGGCCCGATCGTCGACAATGCGGCGCTGTCCTTCGACCGCGCCGACGCCTTCACCTATGCCGGCCTCATCTCCGGCTCCGGCACCCTCACCCAGAAGGGATCGGGCGCCACCACGCTTTCCGCCGCCAACAGCTACAAGGGCGCCACCACCGTCGCGGCCGGAACCCTCGTCGTCAATGGCGACCAGTCGGCCGCCACCGGCGCCACCACGGTGATGAGCGGCGCCACCATCCGCGGGCGCGGCATCATCGGCGGCGACCTCACGGTTCAATCCGGCGGCAATCTCACCGCCCAGGACGAGGCCGGCAGCGGCATCAGCGCGCTGACCATCGCCAGGAACCTGACGCTCGATCCCGGCGCCTCCCTCAACTACAATTACGGCGTCTCCCCCAATGGCGACCACGACGCCCTGATGGTGCATGTCGGCGGCGATCTCGTCCTCAACGGCACCCTCAACGTCGCCAACACCTCCGGCACCGATTTCGAGGCCGGCGTCTATGGCCTCATCCGCTATGGCGGTTCGCTGTCCGGCGCCGGCCTGACGCTCGGCACCATGCCGGGCAGCGGCTTCCTGGTGCAGACCTCCGTCGACGGCCGCGTCAACCTCGCCTATACCGCCGGCCAGACGCTGAACTTCTGGGACGGCAGCCGGATCATCCCCAACGGCAAGGTCGACGGCGGCAGCGGCACCTGGCAGGCCGCCGCCGGCAGCACCAACTGGACCACCCATGGCGGCAACGTCAATGCCGGCTATGCCGACGACAGCGTCCCCATCTTCATGGGCACATCAGGCACCGTCACCGTCGACGACAGCCTCGGCGTCATCCGCGTCGCCGGCATGCAGTTCGCCGTCTCCGGCTATACGATCCAGGGCGACGCCATCACCCTCACCTCCGGGCGCACCGGCATCCGCGTCGGCGAAGGCGGCCCCGACAGCAACACCTATGTCGCCACCATCGCCTCCGAACTGACCGGCGCCGGCCAGCTCGCCAAGACCGATCTCGGCACGCTGATCCTCACCGGCGCCAACAGCTATACCGGCGGCACGCTGATCGATTCGGGCACGCTGCAGGTCTCGCGCGACGCCAATCTCGGCGCCACCGCCGGCAATCTCGCCCTCGACGGCGGCACGCTTGAGAACACCGCCGCCTTCACCTCCGCCCGCGCCGTCGCCCTTGACGCCAATGGCGGCACATTCCAGACCGACAAGGACCTGACGCTCGCCGGCCGCCTCACCGGCACCGGCAGCCTCACCAAGACGGGCGCCGCCACGCTGATGCTTTCGGGCACCAGCACCTATACCGGCGCCACCTTCGTCAAATCGGGCACGCTCGCCGCCGGCCGCGCCGGCGCCTTCAGCCCGGCCTCCGCCTTCGATATCGCCGCCGCCGGCACCCTCGACCTCAAGGGCTACGACCAGAGCGTCGGCTCACTCACCAATGCGGGCAGGGTCAGCCTCGCCGGCAGCAATCCCGGCACCACCCTCACCGTCAATGGCGATTATACGGCCAAGGCCGGCAGCACCGTCGCCCTTTCCACAAAACTCGAGGGCGACGATTCCAGGACCGACCGCCTGGTGGTCAAGGGCGCCACGGCGGGCGCCACCACCCTGGCCGTCACCAATGCCGGCGGCGGCGGCGCCCAGACCGACAAGGGCATCAAGCTCGTCGAGGTCGACGGCGCCTCCAACGCCACCTTCACGCTCGCCGGCGACTATGTCTTCGAGGGCGACCAGGCGCTGGTCGCCGGCGCCTATGCCTATCGGCTCTTCAAGAACGGCATCGACACCAATGACGGCGACTGGTACCTGCGCTCCAGCCTGCTCGAGGAGGACATCCCGCAATTCCAGGCCGGCGTCCCCGTCTACGAGGCCTATGCCGGCGTCCTGCAGGCCTTCAACCAGTTCGACACCCTGCAGAGCCGCCTCGGCAACCGCTCCTGGACCATCGAGGCCGAGGGCGCCGACGGCCTCTCCGACGAGGTCGCCCCCGAACTCGCCGACGGCCAGAACCTCGGCGTCTGGGGCAGCATCGAGGCCGCCCGCCACCGCTACCGCCCCGAACATTCGACCAGCAGCACCGATTACGACGCCGCCGTCTGGAAGCTCCAGGCCGGCATCGACGGCCAGTTCTACGAGAGCGAGGCCGGAAGGCTGATCGGCGGCGCCAGCCTGCATTACGGCACCGTCTCCGCCGACATCTTCTCCCCGCATGGCGACGGCAAGATCGACACCACCGGCTACGGCATCGCCGGCACGCTTACCTGGTACGGCAGCAACGGCTTCTATCTCGACGGCCAGGCAAAGCTCACCTTTTATGACAGCGATCTCTCCTCCCTCACCGCCAATGAGAGCCTCGTCTCCGGCAATGACGGCCGCGGCTACGGCCTCTCCGTCGAGGCCGGCAGGCGCATCCCCGTCCGCCCCGACTGGTTCATCACCCCGCAGGCCCAGCTCGCCTGGTCGCGCGTCGAGTTCGACGGCTTCTCCGACGGTTTCGACGCCGACGTCACCCTCAACGACGGCGACAGCCTCATCGCCCGCATGGGCCTTGCCATCGACCATGAGAACGAATGGCAGGACGACCGCGGACAGACCCGCCGCCTCCATGCCTACGGCATCGCCAACCTCTATTACGACTTCGACACCGATCTCACCATCGACGTCGCCTCAACCCCCTTCACCACCAAAAACCAACCGCTCTGGGCCGGCATCGGCATCGGCGGATCATACAACTGGAACAATGACAAATTCTCAATCTACGGTCAGGCAATCGCCAAAACTTCAATCGACAACTTCACCGAAAGCAACATCATCTCAGGTAATGTCGGCCTCAGGGTCAAATGGTGAGGGAGGGCCGCAATCCCGGACACCGGTCTCGAGGCCGGGGCCCCTCTATCGTTGCAGCCAGGCATCAATTCCTCTCGCCGCCGCCCTGCCGGTGGCGAGGCAGGCGGTGAGGAGATAGCCGCCGGTCGGCGCCTCCCAGTCCAGCATCTCGCCAGCGGTAAATACGCCTGGAAGCGCCGTCAGCATATAATTCTCGTCGATCCCGCTCCAGCAGACGCCGCCTGCCGCAGAAATGGCCTCCGCGATCGGACGGGTCCTGAGCACGGCCAGCGGCAGAGCCTTGATCATCCCTGCCAGTTCTTCCGGATCGGCCCTGGCCGCCTCAGGCGCGACTTCGCGCAACAGCGCGGCCTTGACGCCTTCAAGACCTGCTCCCTTGCGAAGCCGATTGGAGAAGCTCGCTTTCGCCCCCTGCCGTGCGAGATCCCGCGACAACCGTTCCAGCGTCCGGCCGGGCGCAAGATCGAGCTGGAGAAGCGCCCTGCCCTCCTTTTCGAGCCGATCCCGCAGGCTAGCGGCATGAGTATAGACGAGACTGCCTTCAACACCGTTTTGCGTGATGACGAACTCACCTTGGAACGTACCGGCATCCGAGGTGGCGGTCACGGATTTGACCGGAAATCCGGCAAAGCGTTCCCGGAAACTATCGCTCCAGCCGATGTCGAAACCGCAATTTGCCGGCCGGAAATCCCTGACGTCCACACCCCTGCCCCTCAGCAATGAAACCCAGGCCGCATCGGAGCCGAGCCGTGGCCAGCTCGCCCCTCCAAGCGCCAACAGAACCGCATTGCCATGGACCACCTCCCGCCCCAGTGGCGTCGTAAAAACACAGCCATCTTCGGCAAAGCCCTTCCAGCGATGACGAGTGAGAACCCTGACACCCCGTGCCTCAAGCCTGCTGAGCCAGGCACGCAGAAGCGGCGAGGCCTTCATCGCCTTGGGGAAGACGCGTCCGGAGGAGCCGACGAAGGTCTCCGTGCCGAGACCGGCGGCCCAGGCCCTTATATCATCCGGCCTGAACGCATCGAGAGCAGCGCGCAAATGCTCCGAGGCCGAACCGAAGCGGGTCACGAAACGCGCATAATCCTCCGCATGGGTGATATTGAGGCCGGACTTGCCCGCCAACATAAACTTGCGGCCGACAGTCGGCATGGCATCATAGACGGTCACGCCGTGGCCGTGCTGCGACAGCACCTCTGCCGCCATCAGGCCGGCCGGCCCACCGCCGATGACGATGATCTCTTTTTTGTTCATGAATGACCCGTCATCCGAATCCTTTCGGGCACTCATGACCGGCCCGAGCGCCGCGTGCAAGATGCTGCGGCGTCTTTCAGCCAGGCGGCCTGTCTCCGCTACCTCACGACGCGGCTGCGCGGACCGCGCCGGGCGATCGCCCGATCACGCGCTTGAAGGCCCGGCTGAAGGCCGCCTGCGATCCATAGCCAAGGCGATGCGCCACGCTTTCGATCGGCATTCTCTCGCGCCCGATCCACTGGGCGGCAAGCTGCATGCGCAATTCCGTGAGATAGCGGACCGGCGTCATGCCGGTCACCTCCAGGAAACGCTCGGCAAAGACCGAGCGGGAGCTGCCCATCTCAGCCGCGAGCTCGGCCACCGTCCAGTCGCGGCCGGGATTGCGATGCAGAGCCACGATCACCCGGCCCAGCCTGGGATCGCGCAAGGCGTCGACCCAGCCCGTCGCATCGCCGCAGCCGCATTCCACCCAACCGCGCACGATCGAGGCGGAAACCACATCGGCCAGCCGCGCCAATATGCCGGCATAGCCGGCCCGCGCCATGCAGGTCTCGCGTTCCATGGCTTCAAGCATCGGCAGAATTTCGGGCTGGCGTCCAAGCAGTGTGCCCACATGCATCACCTCGGGCATCAGGCCCACCAGCGGATGCATGCCGCCCAGATCAAATTCCATGCAGCCGCTGAAGATCAGTGCATCTTTCGTCCGGCACGTCTCCCCCTTGCAGGCCGTGATCGCGCCGACGGACTTGCAAAGCGGAATGGAGTCATAAGTGATGATATCGCGGCTAGGCAGATCCGGTGCCGAGAGAAGCTCATGCCGTCCGCCCCGCGGCAGGAGCACCGCATCGTGCGTATCAAGCCTCTGAAGCTTATCGCCGGCGGTGCGCAGAAACACCGGGCCGCGTGCCACGAAATGGAACTGCGCCCGCCCCTCGACGACGCCGAAGCCGATGCCAAAGGGCGGCGTCATCTGTATCCGCTTGTAGTGAACCCCGTTGAGACGCATGCCGAGAAGCAATTCGCTCACCAGGTCAGGCAAAGGCTGTACGCGCAGTTGCCTGTCAATGTCGGATTGAGTTTCGGACTTTTGATCAAACATTTCGGATTAACTGACATGGATAGTCCGAAAAGTCCATCCTAATTTGATGCATCGCACAAAATTCTCCTTTGGGAAAGGACCCCACATGAGCGGATGGACACAATCAACGACAGCGGCACCGGGGCGGGAAGAACCGGCCTGGAGCGCGGTCTTTTCGATGACACTTGGCGTATTTGCGCTGGTCACGGCGGAATTTCTCCCCGCCAGCCTTTTGACGCCGATGGCGGCCGATCTCGGCATTAGCGAAGGCGCGGCGGGCCAGGCCGTGACGGCAACGGCGGCGGTCGCTCTGGTGACGAGCCTTCTGATCGTTGCCGCGACCCGGCGCATCGATCGGCGCCACCTGCTTCTGGCCTTATCGCTTCTCCTGATCCTCTCCAACATCTTCGTCGCCTTCGCTCCCAGCCTGCCCGTCCTCATTGCCGGCCGCGTGCTGCTCGGCATTGCGCTTGGCGGATTCTGGACCATGGCGGCGGCAATCACCATGCGGCTTGTACCCGAAGCGCTCATTCCCCGCGCGCTGTCGATCCTTTTCAGCGGCGTTTCCGCCGCGACAGTGCTGGCTGCGCCGGTCGGCAGCCTTCTCGGGGATATCATGGGCTGGCGCGGCGTCTTCCTCATAGCAGCAGGGCTTGGCGTGCTGACACTCATCGTCCAGTTTGCCGCGCTTCCCTCCCTCGCGCCCACCGGCTCGGCTCGCCTGCGAACCCTCGTCGACGTATTGTTGCGCCCCGGTGTCGGGCTCGGCATCATCGCCCTCACGCTGGAAATCACCGGGCATTTCGCGCTTTTCACCTATATCCGCCCGTTCCTCGAAACGGTAACAGGCGCCGGCATCGCCTCCATCTCCGCCATCCTTCTGGGATTTGGCGTCACCAATTTCCTCGGCACCTATCTCGGCGGCGTGATGCTGGAGCGGAACCTGCGCATGACCCTTTTCACCATGCCGCTGATGATGGGAATTCTCGGGCTTGGTCTTGCCGCTGCCGGTAGCGCGCTCCTTCCTGCCGCTGCGATGGTCGCGCTCTGGGGCCTGGCATTCGGCGCGGTGCCGGTCGCATGGTCGACCTGGATCACCCGCACCATCCCCGACGAAGCTGAAACCGGTGGCGGCCTGCTTGTCGCCGCCTTTCAACTCGCCATCGCCACGGGAGCCGCACTCGGCGGCGCGATCTTTGACGCGGGCGGCGCCACCGGCGTCTTCACAACGGGCGGCGGCATTCTGCTTGGGGCGACACTGGTCATCGGGCTGGGCGTCAAGGCACGCACGGCCGTCGCCGCATCCGCCTGATTGCTGCACGTCTCATTACCGTCTGAGAATGAAAAGCACCCTTTCCGGGTGCTTTTCTGCTTTGCTCCTATCGTTAAGCAGCCCCAGGAGACCAGAATTCCCACGCCGGCAACGGCAAGCGCGCAAGGCATTTCTCGAACGCCGCCTCATCGACATGCCTGCGCAAAGCGACGGCCACGTCACGGATGGCGGTATCGGGAGAGAAATTGTGATCCCCGCGGAGCTGCTGCACCTCGTGCGTCAACAAGGTGCGGTCCCATCCCTGCTCCGGCGGCTCTTGCGGATCCCAATCGCTGATGAACAGGGCACGCAGCATCGGCGGCAGCACCTGCGCAAAGACGATCCCCTCCTCCAGGGTCAATCGCCGCCGGAAGGCCAGGAGAACGCCTTGCACCATGGTATAGGCCTGATTGCGCGTGGTCAGGCCGGCTTCCTCGGCGGCTTCGCTCAAAAACGCCTCGAATTTCTGTGACGCGAGCCTGTATTCCATCGGAACTGTCATGGGAATTGCACCTCCAATCCTCGCGAGATGGCACGGAACTCACGGGCTGGCAAGCCGTTCTCCGATAAGACTTTTTGAAAGGAGAACACAGATGAACTGGGATCAAATCGCAGGGCAATGGAAGCAGGTGAAGGGTAAAGTCCGCGAACAATGGGGTGACCTGACGGACGACGATCTCGACAGGATCGCGGGCAATCGCGACCAATTGGTCGGCCAGCTTCAGGAGCGCTACGGGATAGCCAAAGAGGAGGCCCGGCGCCAGGTGGACGAATGGTCCAGACACATGTAGCTGAAAGCAGAAGCTCCGGCGGTTCAACAATGGGACCGCCGGAGTTTTGAATGATCCAGCCGGTCAGGCTGCGAGTATCGCTCTGGCTTCCACCATTTCGAGGCCGAGCGATTCCGCTACCGGGCGGTTGGTGATGCGGCCCTTGTGCACGTTGAGACCGTTGCGCAGATGCGGATTGTCGATCAGCGCCTTGACGCCGCGATCGGCAAGCTGCAGTCCATAGTGGAGGGTTGCATTGTTGAGCGCATGGGCGGAGGTCACCGGCACGGCACCAGGCATATTGGCGACGCAATAATGGATGATCCCGTCGACCTCATAGGTCGGCTCCGAATGGGTCGTCGCATGGGATGTCTCGAAACATCCGCCCTGATCGATGGCGACATCGACGATCACTGCACCCTTCTTCATGCCCGAAAGCATTTCGCGCGTCACCAGCTTCGGCGCCGCGGCACCCGGGATCAGAACCGCGCCCACCACGACATCGGCTGAAAAGACCTCTTCCTCCAGCGCTTCGATGGTCGAATAGCGAGTATGGATACGGCCGCGGAAGAGGTCGTCAAGCTGACGCAACCGCGGAATGGAGCGATCAAGAATGGTGACATCCGCGCCGAGACCGGTGGCCATCATCGCCGCATTGATGCCGACGACACCGCCGCCAATGATGGTGACTTTGCCCGGCAGAACGCCCGGCACCCCGCCGAGCAGCACGCCACGCCCGCCATTGGCCTTCTGCAGAGCCGTGGCACCCGCCTGTATCGCAAGCCGTCCGGCAACTTCGGACATCGGCGCCAGCAGTGGCAGGCCGCCACGATCGTCCGTTACGGTTTCATAGGCGATGGCCGTAACGCCAGAGGCAAGCAGCCCCTTGGTCTGCTCAGGGTCCGGCGCAAGATGAAGATATGTGTAAAGAAGCTGTCCCTCGCGCAGCTGCGCCCATTCCGACGGCTGCGGCTCCTTGACCTTCACGATCATATCGGACTGCTGAAAAACTTCCTCGGCGGTCTTGACCACCTTTGCGCCCGCGGCCTGATAGGCTCCATCGTCAGCGCCAATTCCTGTGCCAGCTCCGGACTGGATGATGACCTCATGGCCATGAGCGACATATTCGCGTACGGCCCCCGGAGTGAGACCGACGCGATATTCATGGTTTTTGATTTCTTTGGGGCAGCCGACGCGCATAATGCCTCCTCCTCATTTGGTTGTGGATTGGTTGAGGCGACATGACATCACAGATGCATTCGCATGTCCTTGCCAAATCCCCTCGACCCCTGAGGGATTTTCGCATATTCTTGCGCAAAAGAGGGGAATATTAAGGGAAGTTTTCAATAATGTCGCTGGACAGGATTGATCTCGCCATTCTTGACAATCTGCAAAGGGACGGTCGCATGTCCAATGCGACGCTGGCGGAGAAGGTCGGTCTTTCGCAATCCGCTTGCTCACGCCGGCTCGACATATTGGAGAAATCCGGCGTCATTCGCGGCTATCATGCGCGATTGTCGAACAAGATGCTCGGCCATCCCGTGACCGTCATCGTCAACGTCTCGCTCTCAGGCCAGGCGGACAAGCAGCTGCGCGAATTCGAGACGGCGGTGCGGCGCTGTCCCAACGTCCTCGTCTGCTATCTCATGTCCGGCGAATATGATTATCTCCTGCGCGTCGCCGCCAAGGATCTGGAGGATTACGAGCGCATCCACAAATTCTGGCTGTCCGCCATGCCGCATGTGACGAAGATCAATTCATCCTTCGCCCTGCGCGAGGTGGCCGACCGCACCGGCCTCGGCATCGAAACCGGATTGATCGAGATCACGGGAAAAGATTGAGCCAACCGGCCCGGCAAGGCAGGCCGTCAGATATCCTTTACAAGGCGCAGTGCATCATAGATCGCCGCATGGGTGTTGCGCGCGGCAACCGCATCGCCGATGCGGAACAGCTGGAACGCGCCTTGCGGGTTGCGAACGACCGACTGCGGAACACCGGCTATCAGCTGGTCGTGCGACATCTCTCCAAGGTTGCTCGAAGCGGGTTTCAGCTCGAAATAGAGGTCATCCAACGGGATCGTGCCGTGGTTGACGATCACCTGGTCGAATACGCGCTGCTTCGCCACCCCGCCATAATCGCTGCCGATCTGCGCGATCAGCTGATTGCCATCCTTCTCGACCGCTTCCAGCCGGTATGTGACCGTAAAGGTCACATCCCGCTTTTGGAGCGAGCGCATGTAAGGCACGAGGTTCATCCCCATGACCTCGGGCGCGAAGGAGCGGTCGGGTGTCATAATCTCGACCCTCGCCCCGGCAAGCGCGAGGATGTCAGCCGCCTGCAAACCGGCATGGTCACCCGCGTCGTCATAAACGAGAACATTGCTGCCGGGTTTCACATCCCCGGAAATGATATCCCATGAGGAAACGACGAGGTCGTTGCCCCTCTTCAGCACTTCCGTGTGCGGCAGGCCGCCGGTCGCAATGATGACGACATCGGGCCTTTCCGCACTCACGGCCTCGGCCTCGGCCCAGCTGTTGAAACGGAAGACGACGCCGCGTTTCTCGCACTGGGTTATGCGCCAGTCGATAATGCTGATCATCTCCTTGCGGCGCTCGCTCTGTGCAGTCAGGCGGATCTGGCCACCAGCATCGCCTGCGGCTTCGAAGACGACGACCTCATGGCCGCGTTCACCGGCGACACGGGCAGCCTCCATCCCGGCCGGGCCGGCACCGACGATGACGATCTTCTTGCGGGTCCCCGCCTTGGCTATGACATGCGGCATCGTGAGCTCGCGCCCGGTCGCAGCATTATGGATGCAATAGGCAGCGCCGCCCTGATAGATGCGGTCGAGGCAGTAATTGGCACCCACGCAGGGTCGTATTTCGTCTTCGCGCTTTTCGATGATCTTCCGGACGATATGCGGATCGGTCATATGGGCGCGGGTCATGCCCACCATGTCGAGCTTTCCGCTAGCGATCGCATGGCGCGCGGTCGCCACATCCGGGATCTTCGCCGCATGGAATGTCGGGAAATTGGTGGCCGCACGCACCTCGCCGGCAAAATCCAGATGCGGTGAATTGGCCATGCCCTGGATCGGAATGACGTCGGTCAGCCCGGCATCAGTATCGATATGCCCCCTGACGACGTTCAGGAAATCGACCATGCCGCTGTCCTTGAGACGCCTGGAGATCTCCAGGCCGTCCTCCTTCGACAGGCCCCCTTCGAGCATCTCGTCGCCCGTATAACGAATGCCGACGATGAAATCGGAGCCGACACGCTTGCGGATTTCCTTGAGCACGTCGAAGGTGAAGCGCAGCCTGTTTTCGAGAGAGCCGCCATAGGGACCATCGAGCTCGTTTGTCAGCGGAGACCAGAACTGGTCCATCAGATGCCCGTAGGCCTGCAACTCGATGCCGTCCATGCCTCCGGCCTTCATGCGTTCGGCCGCATCGGCATAATCCCTGATGATCCGCTCGATGTCCCAATCCTCGAGCTTCTTCGGGAAGGCGCGATGGGCCGTCTCACGGTGATGTGACGGCGATACCACCGGTAGCCAGAATTCCTTGTCCCAGCGTGTGCGCCGCCCGAGATGGGTCAGCTGGATCATCACCGCCGCCCCCTGCTCGTGCACCGCGTCAGTCAGATCCTTCATCCACGGCACCACCTCGTCCTTGTAGACGAGAAGATTGTTGAAGACCGGCGGACTGTCCTTCGAGACGGCCGCCGAACCCGCCGTCATCGTCATCGCGACGCCGCCCTTGGCGCGCTCGACATGATAGGCGCGATAGCGCTCCTTCGGCATCCCGTCCTCCGGATAGGCTGGCTCATGGGATGTCATGATGATGCGGTTGCGGAGCGTCAGATGCTTGAGCTGATAAGGCTGCAGAAGCGGATCGTTGGACATTTGCCCGGTTCCCATCTGAAGATTTTCCGACTGCATGCTGCTATGCGTCGACCGTCACACGGCCGATCGGATGGGAGCAACAGGCAAGGATATAACCCTCCTCAACATCCTCATCTGTAATGCCGCCATTGTGCACCATGTGTACCTGCCCCTCGGTCTTGAGAATTTTGCAGGTCCCGCAAATACCCATGGTGCAGCCTGACGGGATCGCCAGCCCGGCCGCGCGCGCTGCCATCAGGATAGTATCGGTTTCCGAGCACTGGGAAGTAACGCCGGAGGCGGAGAACTCCACCAACGCATCGGCCTTCTCGTCCGGGAACGGATCCTCCGGCACGACTTCCGTTTCCGGCAGCGGTGCGTGGAAGCTCTCCTGGTGATAGCGCTCCATATCGTAGCCGAGACCGGCCAGCACCTCGCGCACCGCCTGCATGAAGGGTTCGGGGCCACAGCAGAACACCTCCCGCTCGAGATAGTCCTGCGCCATCAGGCCCAGCATCAGCTGGTTGAACATGCCGCGATAGCCGGTCCAGGGCCTATAGGAATCAGTCTCTTTAACCACCCATTTCAGGTCGATGCCGAGCACGCGTGAAGCCATATGCTCAAGCCTCTCACGGAAGATGATCTCGGAGGGCCGGCGGGCACAATTGACGAAGATGATGTCAGGAGCCCGTCCGGAATCGTAGAGATAGGTGGTCATCGACATCATCGGTGTGATGCCGGAGCCGGCCGAGATGAAGAGATATTTCTCCGCCGGGTGATGCATGAACGAAAATCGCCCACCCGGACCGATCGCCCGCAGGCGCATGCCGGGACGCAGATGGTCGAACATCCACCGCGTCCCGACGGAATCGGCCTGCGCCTTGACCGTGATCGTCAGCGAGGTGGGCCGCGATGGGGACGAGGAGATCGTATAGGTGCGATAGATCGGCCCGCCGGGAACGGGCAATTCCCAGGTCAGGAACTGTCCGGGATCGAAACTGAACAGTGCGCCGGATGGGCTCTGGAAGCAGAACGTCATCACATTGGGCGCCTCCGGAAGAAAAGAGACGCATTCGAGCTCTTCCGCGTCCGACCAGAAGGCGAGCTTGGGCTTGGTGACTGCGTTCATTCAATCACTCCGCAGCCATTTGCAGCGGGGTCAGCGACCGTTCGAGCCAGCTTGCATACCAGTCGACGAATTGCGTCACCCCGCTTTCCTGGGCAGGGGAATAGGGCCCCGGAACATAAGCAGGCGAGAAAATCCCGCGCTGATTGGTCTCGACGATCTCGCGATCTTCGTCATTGGTGGCGATCCACACCTCGGTCAGGCGTTTCAAATCATAATCGACACCTTCCACGGCATCCTTATGCACCAGCCACGTGGTCGTGACCTCCGTTTCCGTCGGGCTGAGCGGCGTCACCCGGAAGGTCAGGGAATGATCCGGCAGGAAATGATTCCAGGTCGATGGATAATGGAACATCAAGAGCGAACCCGCATCCGGCAGAGCCACCCGACCGAGTTTCTTGGCAACGGCGATCTTGCCGTCCATCGTATAGCTCACCGCCTTCTCCTGCAGCGGCATCCGCGCCAGGCGATACTGCCCTCCTCCGGCGAGCCGGAACCGCGCCGGTGCGCCAGCCGACTCGCAGCGGTCGAAATGCGCCTGAAGGGTCGCCGATACCGATCCGTCAGCGGAAACCCCCGCCACTTCGGGGTCGAGCGAGAAGGAGCGGCAGAGTGCCGGATGGTTGCTGGAGCAGTGGTAGCACTCGCGGTTGTTTTCCCAAACGAGCTTCCAGTTGCCCTTCTCGACAATGGTCGAGGTGTAGGCGATTTTCGCATTGTTGAGATCGTGCACTTCGAGATAAGGACGCGCCAGCTCGGCAAAGGGCTCGAAATCCGGCGGCGTGTCCGACAGGCAGATATAGATCAGCCCCTCGAGATTGCGCAGATGCACGGGCTTCAGGCCGTGCTTCGAGGCGTCGAAGTCAGGGCCCATATCATTCGCCCAGAGCAATCTGCCATCGAGCTCATAGGTCCATTGATGATAGGGACAGACGAGCTTGGCCACATGGCCCTCGCGCGCCTTGCAGATCAGTGAGCCGCGGTGGCGGCAGGAATTGTGGAAAGCGCGGATTTCGCCGTCCCGGCCACGGACGATGATCACCTCGTAAGTACCCACGCGCAACGCTACGTAACTGCCTGCTTTGGCAAGCTGGCAGGTAGGGATCGCATAGAGCCAATCCTTATAGAAGATGTGCTCCAGATCGAGCTCAAAGACCTCTTTCGAGACATAGAAAGGCTGCTCCAGGGCGTGGCCCGGCACACGGCGCGCGAGCAGCTCCCGGATCGAAGGCGAGGAACCTGTCATAGGAGAAATCCATATTCAGTGTGTTCAACTGAGCTAAAATTGTCATTTTGGGAAACCCCTTTGACAAGAGCATTTTTTTTCATATTAGTTTAGATAAACTAATCTCTAATCGCGACGGACACTTGCTCAAAAGCGGCAAGCAATTTCCTGGAGGCTCTGTTGCCAAGGCCCTACGACTTCCCTTCGATGACGGCTCTCATCTGCTTCGAGGCGGCCGCCCGCAATGCCAGCTTCAAGAAGGCGGCTCAGGAAATGAATGTGACGCCTGCCGCCGTCAGCCATCAGATCAAGGCGCTGGAAACGGACCTTGGCTGCAGCCTGTTCCTGCGCCGCAGCCGTGGTGTCGAACTGACAGAGAAAGGAGCGTTTCTTTTCCTTGCGATCCAGCGCAGCTTCGAGGCGATTTCGGAAGCCGTCACGCAGATACGCGACCGCCCGGAAACGGTCGACGTCACCATCCGCGCCACGACGGCGGTCAGTTCGCTATGGCTCACGCCGAAGATTTCGGCCTTCTGGAAAATCCATCCCGATATCACCGTCTCACAGATCGTCAGCGACGTGCCCGGAATGACCAGCCGCTGCGATCTCAGCATCCATTACGGCAATTCGCAGGAGGATGGCGTCGAAACGCGCAAGATTTTCCAGGATCGCATTGTCGCCCTGGGAACCGCGGCTTTTGCCGCCGAGCACCGCATCACACGCATCGAGGATCTGCTGAGTGCACCCCTCATTCATTCCGTTACAGAAGAAACCGACTGGACGACCTGGACCGATTGGTTCGTGGCGCTTGGCCACCCCGCGCCGAAAGGCCGCAGGCTTTATGTCAACAACTATATGATCGCGCTTCAGGCCGCGCAGGATGATGTCGGGGCGGTGCTGGGTTGGGATGGACTGGTGGAAAACCTGATGGAGGAGAAGCGGCTCGTCCAGCTTGTGCCTGACAGCATTCCCTCCCCCATGGCATTTCATCTGAAAATCCATCCGCGGGCGACGTCGAAGGCCCGCCTATTTGCGGACTGGCTGGTCAAAAGTTCCTGACCGGTCGTTTCCTGCAACCGGCGTCGTGCCGTCAGATCCCGGCCCGACCAGATGAAAGGCTGCGCAAATAGGCGCAGAACATATCGGCCATACCGTCCGCATAAGCCTCGATCTCTGCCGGCGTTCGAGGTGTTTCAGAAACCTGCTTTCCCACCGCACTCATCGTCGTCGTGATCAGATCGCCGGCCAATTCGCGAACCTCGTTCGAGGCCGCAGGTAGCACCTCCTCGAGAAAGCGCTCGAAGATGCGTTCTCCCGCCGCTCGGGCCTCCCGTGCTTCGGGCGCGTTGCGATAGAGGGGTGCCGCGTCGTCGAGCGCCACACGCACCGCGGCCTCTTCGCATTCCGACCGGATGAAAGCATGAACCAGCTTCCGTAGTCGTTCCAGCGGCGGTCTCGTGACTTCGCCGAGGATTGTGCTCAGCATCCCGGTCGTCTGCCGCCATTCGTCGCTCTGCAGCCGAAAGAGGATCGCCGCCTTGTTGGGAAAATACTGATAGAGCGACCCGACGCTGACGCCGGCCCTTTCCGCCACCCGCGCGGTAGTGAAGCGCTGTGCGCCTTCCTCCGCCAAAACCTGAACAGCCGCCTCGAGAATCGCCGCGACAAGCTCGTTCGAACGGGCCTGCCTGGGCTGCTTTCGCGAGGAAATCCGGGGAGTTGGGCGGTCGATCATCGGGCGTTCCCGCAATGCGAATAGGAAATGCGACGAATTAATCGTATTTTCCTGCTCAACACAAGAACGCTTTCATTCTGGATCGGAGAACGCAAATGACCACCCTGACAGCCACGCCGCTCGCCCCCCTTCTGGATCGCCTGTTCGAAGAAGCCAATGCGGCGACAAGCCCTGCAATGGCTGAAATCTCCCGCAACGAGCGGGAGCGCCTGATGCGCAGCAAGACCGAATATCTTGACCTCTATGGGCGCTTGAAGGATCTCTGGCTCCCCGTTTCGCGTGAGACCGGCATCCTGCTCTACATGCTGGCCCGTAGCAGCCATGCGCGGACGATCGTCGAATTCGGAACTTCGTTCGGTATCTCCACCCTGCATCTGGCCGCGGCTCTGCGGGACAATGGCGGCGGCCGCCTGATCACCAGCGAGTTCGAGCCTTCCAAAGTAGCCCGGGCGCGCGAACATCTGATGCGGGGCGGCCTTATCGACCTGGTCGAAATCCGGGAGGGAGATGCCCTCAAGACGTTGGGCACCGATCTCCCGGACTCCATCGACCTCTTGCTGCTCGACGGTGCGAAGTCGCTTTATCCTGAAATCCTGGGCCTGGTGGAGAGCCGCCTCAGACCGGGCGCGCTCATCATCGCCGACAATGCCGATTATTGCCCGGAATATCTGGAACGCGTGCGTTCGCCCGGCAGCGGCTACATGTCCGTCCCCTTCGCCGACGATGTGGAGCTTTCCATGCGGATCGGCTGAAGCGTCCATAGCTTGACCCTCACCGGACTTCTTCCGCCCATCCGGCCGTAAGCGTTTACGTCAGCCAACGCACCCCATCGCCCCCCGAGCGGCAGCGGCTTGTAAAGCCTGCCTTCCGCCGGGCGCGGTCCTCAAGAAGCTAAATTATGGAGTGCGTGAACATGCATGAAACCGAACGGTCTGATCTGGCCTATCGCCGCGTCGTCGCCTTGACGGCGGCGCTTTTCCTTTCCTATCTCACCGTCGCGATGTCGCTGCCGGCAGTGCCGGTCCACGTCGTGCAAGAGCTTGGCCTCGACAATGCCTATGGCGGGCTGGCGGTCGGCATAGCCTTCCTTTCGACGATCCTGACGCGCGGTCGTGCCGGCGCCTGGGCGGACAGGCTCGGCGGCAAGCTCTGCATGCAGCGCGGCCTCATCCTCTATGCAGTGGCCGGGCTGATCTGCTTGTCCGCAAGCTGGTCGGAGCTGCCTGTGGCCGGAAGCTATGCCGTGCTGATCGCCGGCCGTCTCCTGCTCGGGCTCGGCGAAAGCGTGGCCATGGTCGGCATGATCAGCTGGGCGATCGGACTGATGGGACAGGCCCGCTCCGGTCAGGTCATGTCGCTTGTCGGCATGGGCATGTACGGCGCCTTCGCCGCGGGTGGACCGCTGGGTCTGGCGCTCATGGATCGCCTGGGGTTCGCCGGGCTGATGGTCGCCTGCACGATACTGCCGCTCATCGGGCTGATCGCCATTCATCGGCTCCCGGCCATAACGCCCTATGCTCATACCGGTCGGCGTGAATCCTTCTGGCGGATTATCGGGCGCATCTGGCGTCCGGGCGCCGCTGTCGGACTGCAGGGCGTTGGCTTCGCAGCTCTGGGCGCCTTCTTCTCGCTTTACTTCCTCAGCCGCGGCTGGCCCTATGCAGGGCTCGGCCTGACCTTCTTCGGCGTCGGCTTCGTCCTGGTGCGCCTCGTCTGCGGCCATCTGCCGGACCGGTTCGGCGGAACGCCCGTCGCCATCGTCTCGCTCCTTGTGGAAGCCTGCGGCCAATATCTCCTGTGGCTGGCACCAGGTCCCTATGCGGCACTGGCCGGCGCGCTGCTGACCGGCCTCGGCTGCTCGATGGTGTTTCCGGCGATGGGCTCCGAGGTCGTCAAGCAGGTGCCGCCGCACCTGCGCGGCACGGCGGTTGGCGGGTTCGCCGCCTTTCAGGATCTTGCATACGGCGCGACCGGGCCGCTGGTCGGCCTGCTTGCCGATCGCTCGGGCTATTCGTCCGTGTTCCTGATCGGCGGCCTCGCCGCAACGCTCGGCCTGTGGATGGCGGTGTCTGCACATCGGCTGACACGCGTAGCCACCGCCTGAGCGGCATTAGTCAGGACGCAATGTCCCGCCAGGCGCATCTGCAAATAGCTGCGCACCGCAGGGTCGGCCGAAAGCCCAATGGCCAGCGAAAATGCCTCGCGCCTGGCATGAATGGCCATTCCAGAAAGCCGATGAACGCCCCGACAGATCCCTCGGTCTGCGGGGCGTTTCCGACGAAGCCGCATCAGCAATTACGTCTGGCCGTTATATGCTGCTTCCAGGTCGGCGATGATGATCTTCTTCATCTTGTACATTGCCTGCAGAACCCGCTCCGCCTTCTCGCGGTCGGGATCGGAAGCGAGTTGCGTGAGAATTGTCGGAGCCACTTGCCAATAGACGCCGAATTTGTCCGTCAGCCAGCCGCATGGCTTCTCCGATCCGCCGTCCGCCGTCAGCGCGTTCCAGTAATAGTTGGTCTCGGCCTGGTCGGCCGTTTCTATGAAGAACGAGATTGCCTCGTTGAAAGATCGCGTCGTACCGGTGTTCAAACCCGTGAAGCGAAGCCCCTCAAGCGCAAAGTCGACGGTCGACAGCACTCCCTGCCCGAATTGCTTCACATCTAGCGTCTCGCCATTCCTGAACACGGAAAGGTAAAAATCGCGCGCTTCTTCCGCTTGCCTGTCAAACCAGATGAAGGGTCTTATGGACACCATTTGGACGCCTCTCGAGTGGGGGTGAATCTGCCCGGAATAAAGAGCTATGAATGAGCAATAATCACATGTTTGCCTTGGGATTTCGATGACGACGTGCGATCAAGACCCCAAAAGTTGCTGGAATTCGTACAAGCAAAGTGTCTGGCCTACAAACCATAATTCGGCGATAATTTGTGAGTACTAATCACAAATCCAGTGGAGCTTCATCATGTCCGGGAAATTGCCGCCCCTGACCGCATTGCCGGCCTTCGAAGCGGCAGCTCGGCATTTGAGCTTCTCCAGGGCGGCAGACGAGCTCAACGTCACACACGGCGCCGTCAGCCGTGCGATAAAGAACCTGGAGGAGCAGCTCGGCATTCGGCTATTCGAGCGCGCGACACGTTCCGTGCGCCTGACCGCCGTCGGCGAGCCCTATGCGCGGGCGGTTCGCGAGACGCTCGATCAGCTGGCGGCGGCCACCGCTTTGGCGACAGCCCGCCATTCGGATTCCACACTGAACGTCAGCACATCCGATGGCTTTGCCGGAAAATGGCTGGTGCCACGGCTTTATCGCTTTCACCGCGCGCATGGCGACATCGACGTGCGGGTCTCGACGACCGGCAAGCTGACCAATTTCCTTGGCGACGGCATCGACATCGCCATCCGGTATGGCGGCGGGAACTATCCGGGGCTCACGTCGGAGTTCCTCACCGACGAAGAGGTGTTTCCCGTATGTAGCCCAAGGCTTCTGGAGGGTGAGCGCCCGCTGCGCACGCCGGAGGATCTCAGGCACCACACGCTGATTCATGACGGCTTTCCGATCGGCTGGGCAACCTGGCTCTCCAGCGCAGGAGTCGAAAACGTCAACCCACACGGCGGGCTCACCTTTGACTCCTACACCTTTGCGGTCGAATCGGCCGTGCAAGACGAAGGGATAGCGCTTGGCCGGACTATGCTCGTCGCAGCCGATCTTGCCGCCGGAAGGCTGGTCCGGCCCTTCGAACACGCGCTGAAATCCTTCTCCAGCTTTTACCTGGTCTATCCTCCGAATGCCACGCGCCAGCGCAAGGTAAGGGCATTTCGGGATTGGCTCTTTTCAGAAATCACCTCCGACCGGGATTGACCGAAATTGCCGGTGAGGAAGGTCCGACCGGCCCTGTCTACCGCCTGAGCTCCCGCATGCCGCTTTCGCCATAACGTTCCCCGACCGCCGATGGAAGCGCCGCCGTGATCTCTTCAAGCTCCCCTGATGCCAGGTCGATCTTGACCGCCGCAAGGTTTTCATCGAGCCGTGAACGCCGTCGGGTACCGGGAATCGGCACGATGTCCTCGCCCTGCGCCAAGACCCAGGTGAGCGCCAGTTGCGCGGGCGTCACACCCTTGCGGCCCGCGATCTGCTCGATGACAGCGACGAGTTCAAGGTTGCGTTTGAAATTCTCGCCCATGAATCGGGGCGATTGCCGCCGATAGTCGTCCGGAGCGAGATCGTCGATCGAACGGATCGCGCCGGAAAGAAATCCGCGTCCCAGCGGTGAATAGGCGACCAGGCCTATGCCGAGATCCCGCAACGTCTGCAGGACACCATCTTCCGGATCGCGCGACCAGAGGGAATATTCGCTCTGCACCGCTGCAAGCGGATGCACGGCATGCGCGCGACGAATGGTTTCCGGAGCGGCTTCCGACAGGCCGATATAGCGCACCTTGCCCGCCTCGACGAGTTCCTTCATCGCACCCACCGTTTCCTCGATTGGCGTGTCGGGGTCAACACGATGAAGATAGTAGAGATCGATATGATCGACTTGGAGCCGCCGCAGCGACCCCTCACACGAGCTTTTCACATATTCGGGCCGGCCGTTGACCCTCTGCTGGCTGACGCCCGGCACCGCATTGAGGCCGCGCACGATGCCGAACTTCGTTGCGAGCACCACCTGATCCCGCCGGCCTTTGATTGCCTCGCCGACGAGTTCCTCATTGGTATGCGGACCATAGACATCTGCGGTATCGAGCAGGGTTATGCCGCGATCGAGTGCGTGATGAATGGTTGCAATGGCTTCGCCCCTATCGGCATCCCTTGCACCATAGGCCCAACTCATGCCCATGCAGCCCAGCCCGATGGCGCTGACTTCAAGCTCCTGCCCGAGCCGGCGGGTTGGCATTCCCTTGGTTTCCGTCATGTTTCTGTCCTTTCTCCGCCTCCGCATAGAAGGCGATCTTGCTATCGAGGACGTGAAGTGAGGCATTGAGATCGGCGATATGGGCCCGGACACGGTTGCGATGTGCTTCGAGCAGTTCGCGACGCTCACGGAAGGTATGCTCTCCGCCACTGACGAGCTTGGCGTATCGCAGCATGTCGCGGATCGGCATTCCCGTCGTCTTCAGACGGCCGAGAAACGCGATCCAGGTCAATATGGATGCGTCGTAGTCGCGCTGCCCCGATCGGTCCCGGTCGGCATAGGGCAACAGGCCCACACGCTCATAATAACGCAGCGTATGTGCCGACAATCCGGACTGTCTCGCAAGATCACCGATCTTCATAAGATACCTCTCTTGTCACGACGCAGGAAAGGCTACGGCTTTGAGTGCACTCTAAGTCAAGGCCCAATCTCGGCGGACACCACGGAACAACAGGACGCGCCTAAGCACGGTTTGTTCCATACAATCAGCGAACCCTGCATCTGTGGCTGGCCGGAGTCGACCAAAGCGGGCAGCGGCGTTAAGGTGCCGTACCTCGCAATCATCCCGAGCAGAGCGAGTGATAAACAAGGCCCAAATCATGGCTTCAATAGGAGAGGAGTGCGCAATGGCAAAGAACACGATCTGCCTCTGGTACGATAAGGATGCCGAGGCTGCTGCCCGCTTTTACGCCAAGGTCTTTCCCGACAGCGCGGTGAGCGCCGTCCATCGGGCTCCCAGTGACTACCCCTCAGGCAAAAAGGGCGATGTACTGACGGTCGAATTCACGGTTGCGGGCATCCCTTGTCTCGGCCTCAATGGAGGCCCCGTGTTCAAGCATAACGAAGCCTTCTCGTTCCAGATCGCCACCGATGATCAGGAGGAGACCGACCGCTACTGGAATGCCATTGTCGGCAATGGCGGCCAGGAGAGCGCGTGCGGGTGGTGCAAGGACAAATGGGGGATTTCCTGGCAGATCACGCCACGGGTGCTGACTGAGGCGCTGGCGGCTGGCGGCGAGGAGGCCCGGCGAGCGTTTGATGCGATGATGACCATGGGGAAAATCGACGTCGCTGCGATCGAGGCAGCACGGCGCGGCTGAGCCCACGGCATCACATATCCTGGATTGACGAGCGCGCCCCCCAAAGAGCTGCCGCTCAGCAACATCACTTGCGCGGTTCGCCTTGAAGAAGGCTCATCCGGCTGAGTGTTCCATCCCGAAGGATGAACTGATGCCAGAGTGCGATAAGCGCATGCAGACCCGCGAGGATGAGGATCAGCGTTCCACCGTTCTCATGCAATTCGGCGAGCAGTCCGGGAGCACCGTTGACCGGAGAGGCAATGCTCGGCAGGTCTATGCCAAGGAATGAGAGCTTTATGCCCAGGCGGGATGCGGCGTACCATCCCGTAAGAGGGAGTGCAATTAACAGGAGATAGAGGATCGAATGTCCTGCCTTGGCTGCAAGGTTCATCAAAGGGCCCTGAGTATCCTCGACCGCAGGCGCACCGCCCATCCAGCGTGCGACAAGGCGCGGAATCACCAGCAACAGCACCGCAATGCCCAGTATGAAATGGAGGAACGGCGGGTTGGATCTGACCTGCGGGCCGCCTTCGGCAGTAAACCAGGCCGCGACCACGAGCAATGCGGTCACCCAGTGAATGATGATCATGAGATTGGAGTAGCGGCGCATTGTTTTTGCCTCTTCGGATGGCCCCCAGCGAAAGCCGTGGCGCAGGACGCGAAAAATGCCAGAAAGCTGCTTAGCCTCGGCGGTGCCACGCGACCTTGATCGACATCAAATCCGGCAGATGTTTGCCCAGGACCGCATATCTTTCGCGGGTGGGTTGATGCGCATCAATGTCTTGCAATGCGCTTTCCTGTTTGATGTCATCGTCGTCAGGTAAAACCGGGCCCGGAGGCGCGTGCCTGGAGTCGCATATGCGGCCTGCAATACCCGCCGGCTGGAATTGCGAAAGGAACAGGAAAATGCAAATGGCACAAAAAGCTGTATCGCCTCTTCGGTTGGACCTGGACCTTGCGATTTCGATAGCCGTCTTGCGCGATCTCGGCCTCTCGGACACTGCAATTGCCCGGTATTTGGGATTGAACGGAGATGTTCTGGAGGCAGGTCGCGAGCAGGTCCTGGCTCCGCCCGTTGCAGCTTCTCGACACTGCAATCAGCTCCGACAATGCCGGGACTGAATACTAGCCCTTGACACCGGAGGAGATCATCACCGCCTCGGTCACTTTCTTTTGAAAGATCAGGTAAGCAATGGCAACAGGCATTGCGCCAAGCAGGGCAACAGCCATCAAGCGGGCATAGAAGACGCCGAAGGCATCGTTGACCTGGGTGATGCCGACGGGAATCGTCATCCTGTTCTCCGTGGTTATCGCCAGGAAAGGCCAGAGGAACTGGTTCCAGGCCATGATGAAGGTGATGATGGCGAGAGCGGTCGTGATACCCCAGTTGAGCGGCAGGTAAATCTTGAAGAGCAGCGTGTAGTCGCCGCCGCCGTCGAGCACCACAGCTTCGCGCATTTCCTTGGGAACGGCATCGAAGAACTGCTTATAGACGATGATGACGACGGGCACGATAAGCTGCGGCAGGATAATGCCTGCCCAGGTGTTGATGAGGCCGAGATCGTTCATCAGGATGAACTGTGTAACCACCAGCGCCTGCGTCGGCACCATGAAACTTGCCAGCACGATGCCATAAAGCAGGCGGCGTCCGGGGAAGCGCAATTGCGAGATCGCATAGGCGCACATCATGCCCGAGACGATCACCGTCACGGTGATGATCACAGCCGTGCCGATCGAATTGAAATACCAGCTCAGGATGTTGCTGTTCCTGAGAATATCGATATAGGCGCCAAGGCTGAACTCGTCAGGCAGAACCCCGGCATCCTGCGAAACCACCCGCTCCTCGGTGCGGATCGAGGTGACGAAGGCCCAATAGAGCGGGAAAATCCACAGCGCGGCGGCGAAGAAGGTGCCGACCGTCAGCACGATGTTTTCGATCCTGCGGACCCGGCTCATCGGCGGCCTCCCGCACGCAAAAGCTGGAACTGCAGTACCGAGAGTGCGGCAATGACAACGAACAGCACCAGCGCGACAGCCGAAGCATAGCCGCCATGGTTCAACTGGAAGGCCTCGCGATAGACCATCAGCAGCAGCACATAGGAGGAATTGAAGGGGCCGCCGCTGCTCAGGAGATAGATCTGGTCGAAGATCTTGAGCTGAAGGATGAGTTGCAGCGTCAAGACGAGAGCGGTGACCGGCCATAATAATGGCCACGTGACCTTGGTGAAGAGCTGCAGACGCGTCGCGCCGTCAAGCTGCGCTGCCTCATAATAGTCCTTTGGAATATTGCGCAGGCCCGCGATGAAGAGCAGCACGTTGAAGCCGTTCGTCCACCAAATCGTCACCAGCGCAACCATCGGCATCACCCAATAGGGGTTTTTGAAGACGGCAACCGGCTTGCCGTAAAAATAGGTGATGACCGGCTGCAGGACACCGAACTGGAAGTCCAGCATCCAGTTCCAGATATGCGTGACGACGGAAACCGGCAGAATGTAAGGAAGGAAGAAGATCGCCAGCGCCAACGCCTGCAGCGAACCCCGCAGGCGGGTGACCATCAATGCGATGCAGAGGGCCAGCGCCGTCGTCGGAACCACCGTGAGCAAAATGAAATAACCATTGTTCTTCAACGACGTCAGGAACAATTTGTCGGTCAGGAGCCGCTTGAAATTATCAAGCCCCACCCATTCACCGGAACCGATAAGCGGCCCGTTCGTCAGGCTGAGTTCAACGAGCCTTATGGCCGGATAGAGAAAGACCAGTGCAAAAATCAGCACGAACGGCGCCACCAGGGTGGCGGCAACCGCCACCTCCTTGCGCCGGTTGGTGAGCATGGCCACGTCAGGAACCCTCCAGGATTATTTGCGCGGCCGCACCGGTCACGGCGCGGCCGCGCTGAAACATCATTTCAATGCACCCTGAAGGTCTGATTTGACCTGCTCGGCCGCCTGCATCGGCTCGGCGTACCCATGAATGGCAGGCGAGATGACGTTGAGCGCGGCATCATAGGCCGGCGACGCCACGCCGGCGATCGGCGAGCGCGGATCATAGGAAGCGGTATCCGCCAGCGCCGAATAGGTCGCGTTCGGCTCCATCTTCTTGAAGGCGTCGCTTGTCGCGACCGGTTTATATGCTGGGATATGGCCGGCCTCGGCCCATGCGATCGAGTTCTTCTCCATCCAGCCGATCACCGTCATGACGGCCTTGCGCTTTTCCGGAGACATCTTGTTGTTCGTCGGAATGGCAAATGCATGGGAATCCGCCCAGGTGGTCAGCGTCCCCATCAGATTGGGCACCTGCACAGCGCCCCATTGGAAACCGAGCGTGCCTTTCCTCTCCATGTCGACCAAGGTCGGCACTTCCCAGACACCGTTCAGCATGAAAGCGGATTTGCCCGAGGTGAACAACGCCACCGAGGCCTCGTATGCAGCCTGTTCCGGTTGCCAGCCATTCTCGCCCCAATTGGTCATCACCTCGATGGCCTTCGCGGCCTTTTCGAGATTGTCGCCAGGCAGAACCTCGCTCCCCTTGATCAGCTCGCCGCCCTGCTGACGCAGAAGCGTGTAGAACACACGGTAGACGCCGCCATCATCCCCTGTAGCATAGGTGACGGGAACCTCGGCACCCTTCTCCTTGGCCAGCGCGAGCGCCTCCTCGAAATCCTTCAGGCTCTCAATGCCGGTAAGCTTGCCGCCCGCATCGAGGAACCGCGAGCCCTCGAGAAACGACTTGTTGTAATAGAGGACGAGCGAGTGGATATCGAAGGGCACGGCGTGCAGCTTGCCGTCGTCGCTGCTCGCCGCCTTTACCGAGGCTTCGAAGAAGTCATCCTTGCTGAGGTCTGCATTCTTGAGATCCTCGTCCGTGATTTCATCGAGCACTCCTTCTTCCAGGCCGAGCGGCATCCGCGAGAGGTGATAGGTCATCACATCAGGCCCCTGCCCCACCGCGACCGCGGTGCGCACCTTGGTGTAGAAGGGAATGCCCCATTCAAGCGTGGTTGCAGTGATCTTGATATCCGGGTGTTCTTCATTGAAACGGCTGATCAGCGCCTTCATCCGCACCCCGTCACCACCGCTCAGGAAGTCCCACCAGGTGATGTTCTCCTGCGCGAGTGCGGGCGTTGCCATCAGTGCGATGGCGCCTGCCGCAAATAGCTCTCTCAATCGCATCATAGTCTCCTCCCATCGGGCCATGCCGCCATTTCTCCCATCGGCGGCGGGTTGAATCCGCATCAATCTGTCAAGCATGATCACCAACAAGATCATGCGCAAAAACAAACGTTTGGAGCAGGATGCCGCGTCCTGCGCTAACGCAGCCGGTTTCCATTCTCCGCGAAGACAAGCACGTCGCTGGGGTCCGCCGACAGCGTGACGATCTTCCCATCCAGGCTCTCGCGGCGGCCGCGCATCTCGACGACGATCTCCTTGCCGCCGGCAACACGGGCGTGCAGATAGGAAACGCCGCCAAGCTCCTCCACCATTTCCACATTCGCCTGGATTCCCTTCTCCGCCGCGCAGAGGTGTTCGGGCCTGAGCCCGACCTTGACCTTTGTCCCTTCGCCGACACCGGCGGCGACCTTGGCCGTCAACTCCGCACCAAGTCCTTCAAGCTCGATCCGAAGCAAGCCCTCCAGCTGGCCGAGGACGCGGCCGCCGAGAAAATTCATCGCTGGAGATCCGATGAAACCGCCGACGAACTGGTTGTCGGGATTGTCGTAAAGTTGGAGTGGTTTGCCGGCCTGCTGCAGCCTGCCCTGCTTGAGGACGAAGATGCGGTCGGCGAGTGTCATCGCCTCCACCTGGTCATGGGTCACATAGATCATGGTGGCGCCGATCTGCTTGTGAAGCCTGGCGAGTTCGATACGCATCTGGACCCGAAGTTCCGCGTCCAGATTCGACAAAGGCTCATCGAACAGAAAGACCTTTGGCTGGCGCACGATGGCGCGGCCGATGGCGACACGCTGACGCTGGCCGCCTGAAAGCTGCGCCGGCCGCTTGTTCAGATGCTCTTCGAGATGGAGGATGCGGGCTGCTTCGTTCACCATCCCGTCGATTTTCGCCTTCGGCTCCTTTTTGAGCTTCAGGGAAAAGGCCATGTTCTCGTAGACGGTCAGGTGCGGATAAAGCGCGTAGGACTGGAACACCATGGCGACCTCGCGCTTGGCGGGCTCGACATCGGTGACATCCCGCCCCTCGATCGAAATCGTTCCGGAGGTCGTGTCCTCGAGCCCGGCGATCATGCGCAGAAGCGTCGATTTTCCGCACCCTGACGGCCCGACAAACACCGCAAAATCGCCAGTCGGGATATCCATGCTCACATCATGGATAACACCGACGGGCCCGAAGCTCTTGCTGACATTGCGCAAGGTGATGCCCATCACGCCCCCTCAGGTGACCTTCAGACGCAGGACATGATACGAAAGCGGCGCGAGCGCACCCTTCAGCCTGCCGTCCTCCACGCCAACCCCGGCGCCCTGCTTCGGCACGACGTGGTCTGGCTTGTCCGGACCATTGGTCTCGTTGAGAGCATAGCCCTCCATGGCGTGATGCTCGACGAGCGCCACACCGGTGAAGCCCGTGAGGCCGACGTCCAGTTCTGCCGCCTCGTCGAGATGGCGGTTGACCATGAAAAGGGTCAGCACCCCTTCCTCGCGGTTTTGCACAGCGGCAATATCGAGATAAGGGACATCGTCGGCCACCCGGCAATCATATGTCGGAGCATCGACTGCTACCCGCAGCGCCTCTCCCCGGCCATAAATCGATGCGAAGCGGTAGGGATGGTAGATGGTCTGGCGCCATGCTGGGCCATCCTTCTCCGCCCGGATCGGCGCGATGACATTGACGAGCTGGGCTATGCAGGCAATGCGCACGCGGTCGGAGCGGCGGATGAACTCGTTGAGCAGGCCGGCGACGAAGAGCGCATCCTCAAAATTATAGGTCTCTTCCAGGAGCGCGGGCGCCTCCGGCCAGTCCCAGGTCCGCCAGCGATGGCTGTCTTCCTCTCGGATATGGTACCAGACGTTCCACTCGTCGAAGCATATATGGACGTCATTCTTCGCCCGCTTCTTCGCCTTCACATAATCGATCGTGCCGGCAATGGTCTGGATATAACGGCCTGTTTCCTCGATTTTTCCAAAATAATTGAGCGTATCCTTGCTCTGATTGCCGAAATATTTGTGAAGCGAGATGTAATCGACATTCTCGTAGCATTCCTCGAGAACTTCGCGCTCCCATTCGGGATAGGTCGGCATGCCGTCGTTGGAACTGCCGCAAACGATCGCCTCGATGCTGCGGTCGAAGCCCTTGAAGGCTTTGGCCGTCTCATTGGCCAGCCGGCCGTATTCGGTCGCCACCTTGTGGCCGATCTGCCAGGGACCATCCATTTCATTGCCCAGGCACCACATCTTGACCTGATAGGGATCATTTTTGCCATGCGAACGACGAAGATCGCTCCACGCCGTGCCTTGAGGGAAATTCACATATTCGAGGAAGTTGCGCGCATCATCGAGGCCGCGCGAACCGAGATTGACGGCGAGCATCATATCGATACCCGCCATTTTCGCCCAATCGGCAAATTCGTTGATGCCGATCTGGTTGGTCTCCTTCGACCGCCAGGCGAGGTCGAGGCGGACCGGACGCTTCTCGCGCGGGCCGATACCGTCTTCCCAGCGATAGGCCGATACGAAATTTCCGCCGGGATAGCGTATGGCCGGGATCTTCAGATCCTGCACGAATTTGAGGACGTCCCTGCGGAATCCCTGCTCGTCCGCCTGGGGATGACCCGGCTCGTAAATGCCGCCATAGATCGCGCGGCCCATATGTTCAATGAAGGCGGAATAAAGCCGTTCATCGATATCACTGATCTTGAAATCCCGATGGACGGCCACGCGTGCCTTCATTTTCGCTCCTCTCGAAATATCCAGCTTTAACGATATTAATCGTATTTTTGGATATAGTCTTGGGAGAAGGACGGGATGTCAATGGGGAGAATATGCTGCACCGCAAAAGAGAACGATGACAAATCGGAACAGCGCGAATTACCCCTTTGTTTTTATGCGAAGAACGATGTCCTGATCGTAATTTCCGAAACCACGCCCGAATATATTGATCCCGCCCGGATGCTTCCCCTCGGCCTTGACTTCGACCCGAAGCCGGATCGATCTGTGCTCGTCCAGTTTCAGATCAGCGGCCGTCACATCGGAAATTTTATGGCCGTCGACAAATGTTCCCGCTGGCCCGACAGACCACGTCTTCAGCATCCCGTATTGAGAGCCTTTCAACTTCCACCATTCCGGCGTGTAAGTGCCGCGGCGATCGCCGAAATCACCAGGTGACGTCCACACGCCGATCTCCCCGCCATTGACGGAAAGCACGATATCCGACGGCCAGTTCGCCAGCGTTCCGGGAACCTCGGAGCTGACTTCCATAGAAATTTCAATGGCTTCTATCTCATCGCCGCGCAGCTTGGCGTTGTTCGGAAATTGATATTCGACAAAACCACTTGTGAACCAGAGCAGGCTCGTCTTCATGCGCTCGGGGTCCATGAAGGTTTCCGGCACGTCCAGAAGGCCGATAATGCCCTCGGTCGAACAAATCCCACACGGCCCGGTTACGGCATTGTTTGTATAAAGACCGAGCGGCATTGAAACTTCGATCACATTCGATGAGAGCGCATGGCTGTCGGAATGGAAGGTAACGACAAGCTCTTCATAAACCGCAAAACAGACTTTCTGATTGCCCTTTCGCGCCTTTTGCCTCTCCGTTCGCACGAGCCCGGCATTCTCCAGCACCTGCAGATGTGCCGAAACAGAGGACTGCGGAAGCCCGGATAACTGAGCCAGATCGTTGACGTTGATACCGGGACGTTTCGACAACTCTTTTAGAAGCTTGACCCGGGTCAGCGAAGAAATGCCTTTGATTGCAGCAAGATCTTTCTCGGGATCGATAACCAGGAATTTCGAGTTCATATATACATCTCACCAATTTTGGCGAAGTGTATCGATTTTTCCGATGCATTACCAGCGATCAGCGGCACTCCATTCCCTGCCGATGCCACTGTTGCAGGACGAGCCTGCCGCTCCAGGCCCGATACCGCCCCGCCATTGTAACTTCCTACAATACCCAGCTGCTGCGCGATCCGTACGATAGGTGTGGTCGAGCGATGATTACCCTCCTGTGTTGAAGAAATCAGCAGACGAGGAGTGGCCTGACCCCATAGGGTGGTCCGGTTTCAATCTTAGTTCATGTTCGGCCTTGGGGCTATTGCCTGGGCAGATGACGGTGCTGCTCCGCTTGCTGGCGCAGGCCAGATGATGGCCTCGGGTGCCGGTGGCTTGTATCCAAGCGACGAGTGTGGCCTCTCGGTGTTGTAGTACCGCCGCCAGGCTTCGATGATGATCTTGGCCTCGGCGAGGCTGTAGAAGATCTCACCGTCGAGCAGTTCGTCGCGGAGCTTCGAGTTGAAGCTCTCGCAGTAGCCGTTCTCCCAAGGGCTTCCTGGTTCGATGAACGCTGTCTTTGCGCCGACGGCTACGATCCACTCCCGTACAGCCTTGGCGATGAACTCCGGGCCGTTGTCGGAACGGACATGGCCCGGCACGCCGCGCAGGATGAACAGGTCCGACAGGGCGTCGATGACGTCGGTCGAGTTGAGCTTGCGATCGATGCGGATTGCAAGGCATTCCCTGGTGAACTCGTCGATGATGTTGAGCATGCGGAATCTCCTGCCATCGTGGGTCCGACCCTCGACGAAGTCATAGGACCAGACATGGTTTGGATGCTCGGGTCGAAGCCGGATGCACGATCCGTCATTCAACCAGAGCCGCCCCTTCTTCGGTTGCTTCTGGGGAACCTTCAGCCCCTCCCGCCGCCAGATCCGTTCGACACGCTTGGCGTTCACCGTCCAGCCTTCAGACCGCAGCATCGCCGTGATCCTGCGATAGCCATAGCGGCCATACCGGGAAGCGAGCCGGATAATGTCGGCGGTCAATGCCTCTTCATCGGGTCGGCCGTGCGGCTTCTTGCGCTGGGTCGAACGATGCTGGCCGAGAACCTTGCAGGCAAACCGCTCCGAGACGGAGAACTTCGCCACGACATGGTCGACGCAGTGACGACGACGGGCGGGGCTCAATAGTTTCCCGAGGCAGCCTCTTTCAGGATCAGCTTCTCGAGCGTCAGGTCCGACACAGCCTTGCGCAGCCGGTCGTTCTCTTTCTCGAGCTCCTTCAGCCGCTTCACCTGGTCACCCTTCAGGCCGCCGAACTCCTTGCGCCAGCGGTAATACGTGAACTGTGTCACGCCGATCGAACGAACCGCTTCGCCAACTGACCGGCCTTGTGACAACAGAACATCAACCTGGCGCAGCTTCGCCACGATCTCTTCAGGTCTATGCTTCTTCTGGGGCATTCAAACGTCCTCCTACGGCTCAATAGCCTACTTCAGGGAGGACCACTTTTCAGGGGGCAGACCACCTTCGGAAAAGATGGCGGCGTACTCCAGCAGCGTCAGTTGAACCATATGATACTGGAGCGATGTCTGCGCTCCGGCTGGTTCGAGTACATGTGGTCTTTTACGACAGCGCTACACTCGGTTCCGGAGCGCTACACCCTGGAATGGTTCGATGAATATGGCCGGTCATTGGCGAAAACCGAAGGCGCATGCCCATGTTGAGTTCCGCTGACATGGGCATTTGCTCCTGGGGGACTCCTTCCGTTCCGTTCATGTATCCGGCATACCGAGGGAGCTTGGAGCGCCCCCTCAGCGCTTGATTTTCTCAATATTGTTCTGTCCCTTGGGGCCGTCATCTTCAGAGCTCGCAACTTCACCGCGCTTCACGCGCTCTGCGAATTCGGTCGTGCCTCCCCCGGCCAGTATCCTGGCCTGCTCCACCCATTGCTCGCGATCGATACGGCCGGGAAAGGCAAGATAGCTGCCGACCCAATTGATATTGTCGCGATCCCAAGCCGCGATCTGGCTGAAATGCCAGATGCCGAGGCCGTGCAATCGCGCTTCGTTCTGCCGGCCTATTCCGTTGATCAGTTTGAGATCATCGGCCGCACCTTGAGGTTTTACCATTCCGAAGGGACGGCGTCCTTCATGCTGGTCCTCGCCTTCAACCCGGCCCAGCACTTGCGGCAAGCCGGATTTGAGCTTGGCGATGTCCGCGTCATCCATCGGTTTGTCGCTCATCGGCAGGCCGGCCCGAACCGCCCTGGAGTGCTCGGTCTCGCCACCGGCGGAAAGAACCTTTGCCTGATCAATCCAGAGTTCACGCTCGATACGGCCGGGAAAAGCCATATGGTGGCCCATCCATTCGGCCTCTTCGGGGGACCAGGCGGCTATCTGGCGAAATGTGTGAATGCCCAGGGCGTTCAATATGCTTTCGTTACGCGGCCCGATGCCCTTGATCAGCTTCAGGTCGTCCTTGTCGGTGATCCCATTTGACGCAAGGACCGGCGGCCTCTTGCCAGGATGGCTGCCCCTAGTGGGGATAGGAGCGACGCGCTGCACGGTTTGCCGAGCCGGAACAGCGGCAGCGGTTGCAGCGCCAAGGGCCGGAACGGGTTCAGCGTGGCCGGTCAGCAGGCCGTGCAACAGGCTACCGAACAGGCAACCGATGATATAGGTGCCGAAAAACAAAAGGCCGAGATCAAGCCAATAACCAGCCTCCCCCGGCAGCAGCTTGAAAGCGGCGATTGCAAGGCCGATCAAGAACGCGGGAATGCCGATTTTCAACCAGCCGGCACCGGACCAGCCGGGCTTCCCGTCGAGAAAACTCAGCCACCCGATCAGGCCGCCAAGGATGAGGGCCAGGAGCAGCCACGCGGAATGAAACTCAGTCAGATACAGCATGGCTGCCTCCTACTTCACGAGAAATTCGATGCGGCGGTTCTTGGCCCTGCCGCTCCGGGTGTCATTGGGAGCAACGGGCCTGGCCTGACCATAGCCGACGGCTGTAAGACGGGAGCCATCAACGCCGGCATCGACCATATATTGCTTCACGGCATCGGAACGGTGCTGCGAAAGGGCGAGATTGGTTTTGGACGAGCCTTCGCTGTCCGTATATCCTTGGATCTCGATATGGCCAGTCGGACAACGTTGGGCGGTGGCTACAACGGAATCGAGAATTCTCGCAGAATCCTTGTCGATCCGCGCACTGCCCGTTTCAAAGTAGATTGTGTCGTTGCGGGTAATCTCGCTGAACAATGACTGGCAACCGGCATTATCCACCGGGGTCCCTGCTTTGGCGACCGCGATATCAGCCTGCCCCGTATACCCATCCGGAAGAGTACCAGTGATCGCGTTCTTGATCGCTTCGGCTGCATTCTGATGGAGCACGCTGCCGCTCAGACTGACTGTTTTGTCGTTTATCTGCAGGGCTCCATCGCTGAGACGCGACAATTGCGGCAGGGCGAGTGTTGCAGCAGCAAGCGTGCCGGCAGATGCGCTTTCCGCTTTCCGCATATTGTCGATGATCTTGCTCGCCGCGAAATTGCGCTTCGCCGTGGCCAAAATCTCTTGATGTTGTTGATCATTTTGATAGCTGCCGCTCAATGTCAGTGTTTTTTCCTGCCCGTTGCGTACGGCACTGAACATCGTGTCGCGCAATTCTTCCGAAGGCTGCACCGCAGCCGTATTCTCCGTGCTGCCTGGAGAAGCGGCCTGCACCTTGACTTGCCCCAGCGCCACGTTTTGCGGAGGGTTTCTTAGTGCTGTCATCAATTTGGCGAGGTCGCTTCGATCCTTGGCGATGCCGTTCACCGATAAAGTGCCGTTGCTGAGCGCCATCGAAGCCGAGCTCAGGGCCGGAAGCTGCTTTACCGCAAATTTTGCTGCGGTTTCAAAACCTGCCGGAGCGCCCAGCGCATAAGTCAGCTTATCGACAACGCCGGCGGATGGATATTCGCTCTTGACGCTGTCCAGAATGGACTGGCGGATGTCCGGCCGTGGAACATTGCCGGTCAATGTGATGGTGTTGCCGGTCTTGTCGATACCGAAATTGTAAGGCTTCGCCGTGGGAACCAGCTTGGCTTCATTCTTGACAAGGCGCACACCTGCTGTCGCGCCTACCGCAGCCACCGCCTCAGTGATATCACGGGGCGAGAACGCATTTGCTGAAAGGGTCCCATCGCGGCCGCTGAATTTCAGCGAAGGCGTGTCCACCGGTACCTGTCCAACAGCGCTCGCAGCCCGCTCTGACAGATCCTGTTGCATCGGTTCCGTGTGGGTTGCGGCCGTGTAAGCCCAAAGTCCAGCAAGGGGAAGAGTTCCCCACCACCATTTACTGGGTCTATGCATGTTCTCATACTCTCCGCATTTGGTTGAACCCGGCTGCCTTGGGCGTCTGGTCGCGGCTGCTGCGTCGCGGATTGCATTTCAGCCCGCCAGATCTGCCCTTCATGAGAATTTGTCTACTTCGATCGGTCATGCAGAATTAAAGTGCACTAGGCACCGTTGAAAATAAATCTCAAGTTATGACAAATGGTAAACCGATATTGTATTTTGTCGCATTGGTTAAATATTCTATGAATATGAAATTACAGTGATTTTATAATTTTCTTTATTATTGATTATCTCTCTGAATTGGCCACCGGGTTTGACTTGTGGCGCTGCAAGAGCCGGAAGATTGGGAACTGATATGGTTGCCGTCGATCCGCTGGTGACATGTCGGATCAGCATCATGAAGCGGATCGCCTCACCATGCGGTGAGCATGGATTACCGCCATCCGATCAACGCGCGTGAGATCTCAAATAATCATCAAGCCTCGGACCAAACGTCCAAAGCCGGCATTCCCGGTGACGTTGATGATATAAGCATGGTCAGAGATGGATTGAGGCTGAGGTGAACCCCATCCCCATTGCTCGCGCACTCCTGCTCGTGCCTGCGTTTCGCGTTAATCCGCGCGCTTAGCCGTGATCGCCATGCTCGGCAATGACGGCAAGAAAAGCCGGGCCATAACGCTCGAGCTTTGTTTCGCCGACGCCCGGCACATCGGCCATCTGCGCGCGTGAGGCTGGCCGGGCGGCTGCCAGTTCCATCAGCGTGCGATCATGAAAGATCACATAGGGCGGCAGATTTTGCGTACGCGCGATCTCCAGACGCTTTTGTCGCAGCGCCTGGAACAATGCCTGGTCCCGTTCCGGCAGAGACTGCGCCGCAGCCTGTCTGCGCGAGGCCCGCTCACGGGACGGTTTGGGTTTTGAAGGTACACGCAGCATGAGGGACTGCTTCTCGCGCAGAAACCGTCTGCCCGCCTCCGAGATCGACAAACCGCCATGCCCTGAAAAGTCGACGTCGATCAGCCGTCCGGCGACCAGCTGGCGTATGATGGCCCGCCAAGTGCGATTGTCATGCTCGCGCCCGATGCCGTAAGTTGATATCCGGTCATGGCCGAAGCGGCTGATCCGCTCGTCCTCGACGCCGAGAAGCACATCGACGATATAGGCTTGCCCGAACCGCTCCCCGGTTCTGTGGATGCAGGACAACACCTTCTGGGCGGCTATCGTCCCGTCGAACAGGCTCGGCGGTTCCGCGCAGGTGTCGCAATTGCCGCACGGATCGCATCTGTCACCGAAATAGGACAGCAGCACCTGTCTGCGGCAGCGAGCCGTTTCGGCAAGTCCGAGAAGCGTGTCGAGCTTCAGCCGTTCCATTCGCTTGCGCTGCTCGGGGGCTTCAGACTCCTCGATGAAACGGCTGCGCATGACGATGTCGTCATAGCCGTAAAGCATCACCGCCTCCGCGGGCAGGCCGTCGCGTCCCGCGCGTCCCGTCTCCTGATAATAGGCCTCGATGCTCCCCGGCAGATCGATATGAGCGACGAAGCGCACATCCGGCTTGTCGATGCCCATGCCGAAAGCAATGGTCGCCACCATGATGACAGCTTCGCTGTGCTGGAATCGCGCCTGGTTCGCTTCCCGTGCCGTTTTATCCATGCCGCCGTGATAAGGAAGAGCATCATAACCCAGGCCGCGCAGCCATTCGGCCGTTTCCTCCGTCTTTCGCTTTGAAAGGCAGTACACGATGCCGCTTTCCCCTGCGTGGTCCTGAAGGAAACGCTTCAACTGCGTGCGCGGATTGTCCTTCTCCATAATGGAGTAGCGTATGTTTGGACGGTCGAAGCCGGCGATGAATGCATCGCGCTTGTCGATCTGGAGATGCGACAGGATTTCCGCCCGCGTCGGCGCATCGGCGGTCGCCGTCAACGCCATGCGCGGTATATCGGGAAAATGCGTGACCAGCGCATCGAGCTGGCGATAGGACGGCCTGAAATCATGCCCCCATTGCGAAAGACAATGCGCCTCGTCGATAGCGATGAGCGAGAGCGGGATATCGCGAAGGCGTTGCAGGGTATCCGGTTTCAGGAGAGTTTCGGGCGCGACATAAAGCAGATCGAACGCCCCGGCGCGGATGTCACGCCACAAATTGCGCCTGTCGTCGCCGATAAGATCGGAATTGAGCGCGGCCGCTTTCACGCCTGCCTGACGCAGCGCGGAAACCTGATCGGCCATCAACGCCAGAAGCGGCGAAACGACAATCCCCATGCCGCGCCGCGCAAGGGCCGGAATCTGGTAGCAAAGCGATTTTCCGCCGCCCGTCGGCATCAGGACGAACGCATTATTGCCTGCCATCACATGCGATACGATCTCCGCCTGCCGGCCACGGAAGGCATCGTACCCATAGACTGTTTTGAGAATATGAAGCGGATCGGTCGTCAAGGCGTCACTTATTTTTCAGGATTTGCAATGTGATTCATAGCAGATATCGAGGAAAATCGATCCTTTCCCGCACGAAAAGTGGTCGAGTAATCGCCCCACCCGGATGAAATGGCCCGAAACGGCCTGAGACTATATCTGTGGGGTGTACCACCAGTCGCAGATTTTTTCATATCCCGCTCAATTGAGCGCGGCAATCGGATGAAACGGGAGCGACAATTATCTCAGTGAGAAACTGAGAAGATACGCAACTGTAGCTTGCCCCTCGAGGAAGAGCGCCTCTGGGCAGATTACAAGCGTTTTCGCGATGTGCGGCCATATGCTCCGGAAAACATCGGCGCGCCGGAGATTTCGAGCTCTTTCGGGAATTCGACCTTCAGAATGCATCCGCTATCGGACTCGGTGATGAAGAGCGTGCGCCCTTCCTCGCCGCCGAAGGCGCAATTGGTCGTGCCGAGCCCGCGAGGCGAGCGCACCACCGCGACCGGGCGTCCAAGCGCGTCATGAACCCAGACGAGCCCCATGCCGGTCTGGCAGACGACGACGCCATTCTGCGCGGTCAGCGCCAGGCCGTCCGGGCCGGCCCGGCCGCCGGAAAACTGTATGAACAGCCCGGCCTTGTTCACACGCCCGCTCGGCGAAAGCGGCAGTCTCCAGACCGCATTGGCGCGGGTCACTGCGAGATAGAGCATGTGCTCGTTGATATCGAGCACCAGCCCGTTCGGGCTCGGTACCTTGTCGATCAGACATGTCAGAGCGCCGGTTTCGGCCTGCCATTTGTAGACCCGCCCTGTCGGATCCTGGAGGCCGGTCTGCCCCTGGTCGGTAAAATAAAGCGCGCCGTCCCTGCCGAAATGCAGATCGTTGCAGCCCTTGAACCCTTCCGTGTCGCAATCGCGCAGCGCATTGGTCACTTCGCCACTGTCCGGATCGAGCTGCATGATCCCGTTCTGGAAATCCGCGATGAAAATCCGGCCGTCCTGATGGATCTTCAGCCCGTTCGGCTGCCCGTCATATTCGGCAATCTGCTGCACTGCGCCCTTGGGATCGGCCCGGAATATCCGGCCAAAGGGAATATCGACAAACCATAGATTGCCCTCCCGATCGAAGGACGGACCTTCGAGAAAACTGTCGACCGATTGTCCACGGCGATTGCGCTCCGCCCAGTAGGACGGAACGCCGGCGCGCCGGTATGTCTCGGGCAATTCCGTGAAGACCTCCGCGTCGAGAACGACGGGTTCGGGAAAAGGGTATGTGACGGCCATGGCATTATCCGGCGGTAATCGATGGAAGGAAGAGCGCGATCTGCGGGAAAGCGATCATCAGTAGCATGAAGATGAGGATGATGGTGAAGAAGGGCAGCGTGCCCATGATCACATCCTCGACCTTCACCTTATCGGAAGAGCTTGCCACGACGAAAAGGATAACGCCCAGTGGCGGCGTCAGCTGCCCAAGCTCCACCAGGATAACGACGAAGACGCCGAACCAGACGGGGTCCACATTGAGCGCCATCAGCGCCGGGAAGATCACCGGCACGATGATCGCAATCATTCCGAGACCTTCCATGAAGCATCCGAGAATGGCGAAGGTTACCATGATGATCAGGAGAAAAGCCAGACGGCTCACGTTTGCGGTGCCCAGCGCCGCGACCAGGCTTTCGCCGACGCCGGACAACGCGGTTGCATAGGCGAAGATCATCGAAGTGAAGACGATAAAAAGGATATTGCCGCTCATCGAAGCAGTCCGGCCCAGCGCTTCGGAAAGCAGCCTCAGGCTCAATCTGCGGTAGAGCCCGGCGATTGTGATCGCACCGACCACACCGACGGCGCCGGCTTCCGTCGGCGTTGCAAAGCCGCCATAGATGCTGCCGAGCACGATGGCGATCAACAGGAGGAACGGCACGATATCGAGCAGTGCGGCGCCAAGTTCGCGCATTGTGCTCCGACCTTCATCCCTGGGCGCAAGGCTCGGGTTCATCAGCACGCGGAGGGCAATGAACCCCATGTAAAACAGGGCCAGCAGAATACCTGGCAGCAGACCGGCGGCGAAAAGGCGGGCGATCGAGGTCTCGGTGAACGTGGCATAGATGATCATCGTGATCGACGGCGGAATAAGGATCCCCAACGTGCCGCCGGCGGCGAGCGAACCGGCGACGAGCCGCTTGTCGTAACCGCGCGCTGATAGTTCTGGCAGCGCCACCGTGGACATGGCGGCCGCCGTTGGCGCGCTTCCGCCCGAGATCGCCGCGAAAATGCCGCTTCCTGCGATATTGGTGTGAAGAAGGCCGCCGGGAAGCCGGCGTACGAATGGCGCCACACCATTGTATAGTCGCGTGGAAAGCCCAGAACCGAGCAGGATTTCCGCCATCAGGACGAAGAGGGGGATGGCCGCGAGCGTGAAGCTGTTAGCCGAGCCCCAGCTCACGATGCCCAACGCCTTCCAGCCGCCGAAACCTTTCATCAGCCAGATGTAGAAGAGCCCTGCCCCGGCGACGGCAAATTGCACCCACATGCCGCCGAGGATGAGGCCGATCAGAAGGCCGAAAGCCAGTATTGCGTCCATCAGGGCTCACTCTTGAATTTGTCGAAGGTCAGCAAGAACCGCTCCACCAGAAAGACACCGATCAAGGTGAAACCGATCGGCAAAAGCAGTTGCGGCATCCAGAGCGGCGTGCGCAGCACCGTAGGCGCAAACTTGTTGCGGGCGAACGAGCTCAGCATCAGGTCGTTCGTTTTCCAGATCAGGACCGCGCAAATGGCAAGTGCGACGAGGACGAAGACCCGCATGATCCAGATGCGAGCGGTCACCGGCAGGCTGCCGTAGAGAAAATGAACCTGGAACAAAGTGCCGCTGTGCAGGGCAAGTGCGGCGCCGAAGAACGTCAGCATGACAACGCAATAGCCCGTCAGCTCTTCAACGAAGCCTAAGGAATAGTTGAAGATACTTCGCAGAAACACCTCCCCACAAACAAGGATGACCAGCACCGACAGCACGGCATGGGTGGCGACTTTCGCGACCGCGGCAATCATATCGAACAAGGGACCGGCCGAGGCCGGGCCCATGGGAAAATCGGTGTTCATCTCACTTCCCGATGGCCGCTCGAACGGTCTTCAGGGCCTCTTCATATTCAGGCCCGTTTTCCTTTGCCCATGCTTCCCAGTAAGGCGCAAGCTTTTCACGGGCCATGGCGAGATCGCCATCGGCAACATCGACCAGTTTCATACCGGCTGCGGCTTGTGACTTCATTTCGGCCGCTTCGTCTTCCATGAATGCGGCAGTCGTGGCGGGCCCCTCTTCGGCAACGACCTTGCGCAATACCTCCTGATCCTTCTCGCTCAATGCATCAAAAGCGTCCGCATTGGCGATGATCATGGAATTCCCGTAGTTGACCGGGAAACGATAATTGTAAGGCAGGAACTCGTGCCAGTTCTTGGCGCCGCCTGCGCTTGCGGTCAGAACACCTTCGATGACCCCGCGCTCGAGCGCGGTCGGAACTTCGGTGCCGGCAAGCGTAATCGCCGCACCGCCGAACGCCTCGACGAACTTGCCCTGCTCGGGAGACGTCACGCGGATCTTGTGCCCCTTCAGGTCCGCAAGGCTGTGGATTTCCAACGTGGTGAAGATCGTCTGCTCGGGATAGCGGTATCCGCCAAGCAGAACAACGCCCTGATCGGCAAAAGCCTTGACGAGGATCGGCTCCATCGCCGCCGAGGCTTTCGTCCACTCGTCGTCGTTTTCGATCAGCATCGGCAGGTTCAGCACGCGGGCGATAGGCACGCTGCCGGAGAAGAAGAAGTCGGCGGCAAAATCGACGATGCCGTCGCCAACTGCCTGCGTGATGTCGGATGAGGCGATCTGCAGCGTCTTGCCGAGGTGCAGTTCGATGTTGAGATCACCGTCAGTTTCCTCGCCGACCCGCTTCACGATCCGGTTCATGCCCTTGACGGCCGACGTGCTGGACACCGCCGAGTAGGTGTAGCCGGTCCAGTCTTCGGCGTTGGCGATCGAGACGGAAGCGACCAGTGCGGCGATGGCGGTCAGTGTCTTGAGTCTCATGATATTTCCTCCTTTGAAGTCGCCTGCGAAGTCATCGCCCGGCTTGCGACCGACCATTATTTCCAAGGTGTCTTTTCCCAGATCGAGCGGACGATGCTGTCCTGGGATTTTGCAATTGTTTTGAAATCGTCGCCGGCAGCGAAAGCAATCGGGTTGCCCTGCTCCGCCATCCTTTTCTGGAAAGCGGGATTCTCGTTTACCGCGACCAGCGCTGCCTGCAGTTTTTCGGCGATCTCCGGAGCCATGCCGGCGGGTCCGACGATGCCGCGCAGCGACGACATGTTGACATCGTAGCCTAGCTCTTTTGCCGTCGGGACATCAGGGCGGAAGGACGACCGCTCATCCGACAAAACGGCAAGAACCCTCAGATCACCTTTGAATTCCGTCGTTTGGCTCAGCGCCATCGTGCCGGCAGCCACATGTCCGCCCAGTAATGCCGTGCGAGCCATCGCGGCGCCCTTGAAGGGAACCAGCGTGAACTCGACGCCGGACTTATCCGCCATCATATTGGCCGCGAAGTGATCGTTGCCGCCGAGGGAAGAGAGCCCGAAGGTAACCGAACCTGGATTGGCCTTGGCCGATGCGAGAAGGTCGTCGAGTGTCTTGAACTCCGAGGTCGCGCTGACAACGATCGTGTTGGGATCCTCCACGAAATTCGCCAGATAGGTAAAACTATCCACGCCGTAGTCCGCCTCGCGGTCTTTGGTCAGCGCCAGGGCAGCCGGCAGGTTGAACGTGCCGAGCGTGTAGCCGTCGGGTGCGGCATGCGCAACTTCCGTGAAGCCGATTTGGCCGCCGGCGCCTGGCATGTTCTTGACGACCACCGACGCGCCGTTGCCCAATTCCTTTTCGAGAAACTGAGCGACCGTCCGAGCCATGACGTCCGTACCTCCGCCGGCGGAATAGCCGACGACGATCTCGATGGGTTTTTCGGGATATTCGGCCATCGCAGGCAGAGCCGAAAGCGCCGCGATGGCAAGTGCGGCGAGTATTTTCTTCATGACATGGTCCTCCCTCTGCCATTAGTAAAAATCTGTTCGTCGATGCGGTAGCAGCGCGCCGCGCTGCGCCAAAAAAGATCGTCGCGCTCGTTCTGTCCGAGATTGCCCGTCAGCCGCTTGAATGCATTCCAGAGCGTGCGGTAACCGAACTGGCCTTTGTCGACCGGAAAATTGCTCTCGAACATGGCGCGTTGCGGCCCGAAATTCTCCAGGCAAACGGCGAAATACGGTGACCAATCGGAAGCCAATTCCGGCGACAACGGCGGTGCGGGTGCATCGGCATATCGATACCCCATCACAGACAGGCCGAACCCGCCGATCTTGATCCGGGTATTGTGAAGGCTGGCCACGCGCGCCAGCGCCTTCTGCCAGGCGGCGAAAACCTCCGCGTCCTTGCGGTCGTGGGGGCCGACACCGAGTGGGCCGCCGCAATGATCTATGATGATCGTAAGGTCCGGCATGACCCTGGCCAGCGCAAAAATCTCGTCGAGTTGGGTATGATACGCCCAGACGTCCAGGCTGAGACCGTATTCCGCCAGCACCCTCGCCCCCTCGAAGAAAGCTGCACTGCGGAGGAGCCCGTCGGGTGGCGGCTGCGGATTGGAGCGCACCTCCGAATGGGGATGGTAGGCCGTGGTGTTGCGGATCCCCCGCACTCGTCCTTCGCCTGCCTCGATTAGGGCATCCAGAACCGGGCGAACGCCCTCGCCAAGCTGCAGGTCGGCAAAGGCGACGATGGCGGCCGGATAGTTCGGCTGGTTCCGACACCATGCCAGGATCGTCTCCACCTCGCCGACCGGTTGCCGCGCCGGCGGCATATCCAGCCTGTATCCGGTCCGGCACTGGACGAAGATGCTCGCTCGCACATCGTGACCGGAGATCACATCCTCATGCAGTTCTTCGGCGCGGTAACGGCCTTCGGGCCTCTCCCACAAATGATGATGCGCATCGAGAATGGGCTGGTCAGGGGTGATGACCTCCTCGCCGGCCATGGAAAGCCAGTCCTCGCGCACCGGGAAATGGGGAGTACCCTCAGCCATCGATCAGCTTTCCGCGACCGCTGGGCCGCTCTTGCTGAAATGGCGCTTGATCATCGGGCCGACGATGACGGCAACCGTCAGCACCACGATCACCAGGCTCGTGGTATTGGCGAAGAGGATCGACCAGTCGCCCCGCCCGATGCGCAGGGCAAGCCGGAGATTTTCCTCTGCGAACCCGCCGAGGATGAGGCCCAGCACGACCGGCGGCAGCGGAAACCTCAACTTGTCCATGACATAGCCGATCGCACCGAAGAGGAGCATCAGGTAGACGTCGAACATCCGGCTGTGGATGGAATAGACGCCGATCAGTATCAGGACAATGATCACCGATCCGAGCAGCGGACGCGGCAGGTTCAAAAGCCGGGCAAAACTGTTGGTCGCCAGTGATCCGCCGAGCAACACCAGGAGGACGGCGCCGAACAGAAACTGCCACATGAAGCCGAAAACAACGTCCGGATTGTCACGAAAAAGCATAGGCCCGGGCTGCAGGCCGTGAATCAGGAGGCCGCCGAGCATAACGGCCGCGACAGCCGTGCCCGGAATGCCGAGCGTCAGCGCCGGAATGAGAGCAGAGGCCGTGTCGGCGTTATTTGCCGTCTCGGCGGCCGCGACGCCTTCCGCCTCGCCCTTGCCCCATGTTTCGGGCGTCTTGCTGGCGCGGCGCGCTTCGTTATAGGACATGAACGCCGCCATGGAACCGCCGGCGCCAGGCAGAATGCCGATCCAGATGCCGATGATGGACGAGCGTATCCAGGTCTTCCAGAAGCGCGTCATCCTTGGCAGGGCCCGCCAGATCGGTTCGGTACCGAGCTTGTTGCCGCTGACGCCCTCGGTCTTGAGCGGAACTTCCAGGAGATCGATCACAGGCGGCAGGGCGTAGAGGCCAACGAGAAGGATGACGATGTTGATGCCGTCGAGCAGCTCGAGTTGGCCGAACGTGAACCGGTCAGTGCCGAAAATCGGATCGGACCCGATCATCGAGACGAAGACGCCGAAACAGGCGCTGATAAGACCCTTCACCGGGTTTCCGCCAAGCAGGAATATGATGCTGGCAAGCCCGAAGATCGCCACCCAGAAAACCTCCGCGGGCCCGAACAGCAATGTGACCTTGGAGAGCGGCGGCGCAAGCAGCATCAGCGCGATGGCGCTGGCGATACCGCCGATCGAGGACGAAACGACGGCGACCTGCAGCGCGAAACCGCCTTCGCCCTTTTGTGCCATCGGATAGCCGTCAAAAGTGGTTGCAACGGCCGCCGGCGTTCCCGGAATGCGCAAAAGCACAGCCGGAATAGCCCCACCATACATGGCACCATTATAAATGCCGGCCATCAGGCCGAGTGCGACGAGAGGGGAAAGCCCGAAGGTGAAGGGCACCAGGACCGAAATCGCCATGGTCGCGCTGAGGCCCGGCATCGCTCCGACGATGATGCCGGCAATGACCCCGACGACCACCGCGGCGAAATTGGTGAGCGTGAGAACTTCGGGAAGTGCGTGCAGGAGTTCGGAATACATGGCGTGATCACTTTCCCCAAATGAGACCGGTCGGGAACTGCTGCGCCATCGCGAAGTCGAAGATCAGGTATATCGTCCCGACGACGATCACCGTGGCGGCGGCAAGGCCGAGCAGATTTCTGTATCCGAAGATGTATGCCACCAGAGGAACGGTAATCGCGGTTGCCGGATAGAAGCCGAAGACCGTGGTAGCGACCACATAAGCCACGATGAGCAGGAAGGCGCCGGCCACTCGCATGGGTGATTTGGTCATGGGGTCGACGACGTCGCCTGCTGCAGCCTTGCGCTGATCGGCAATCAGAAGAACGGCAGACAGCACGATCAGGCCGATGAGCATGGCAATAGGCAGCAGGGCCGAGATCGCCCTTAGCTCCAGTGCCGGAGTGAGGAAGGCGCTTGCGACCGCAATGATGCCGAGCGCCGTCAGCGTCTCCGGCCGGAATAGACGAGATGCACGGGGTTCAGACATGGAACCGGCTCCGTTTAAGAGGCAAGAGGTGACGTGCGGCGGTTTCGCCGCACGCCGGGTTCGGCTCAGTTCCAGGGGGTTGTTTCCCAAACGCCCTTCGCCAGGTCGTAGATGTCCTTGGTCATGGCCTTGAAATCATCACCGGTCACTACGTCAACAGGGTTGGCTGTGTCCTTCATGGCCTTCAGGAACGCCGGGTCGTCCTTCAGCTTGAGAAACGCCGCCTCAAGCTTGTTCCTCGCGTCGTCAGGCAGACCCGCAGGGGCGATGAAGCCGCGCATGGCGCCGTTGACGAGATCAAGGCCCTGTTCCTTGAACGTGGGCAGATCGGGCGCAAATTCCGAACGCTTGTCGAGAGCGACGCCCAGCACATTCAGCTGGTCCTGGAATTCGGCGACTTCGGAGATGTTGAGAATGCCCATGGCGACATGACCGCCCAGCAGCGCCGTGCGTGCAGGCGCGGATCCCTTGAAGGGAACGATCGTGAAGTCGGCGCCGGTCAGCTTTTGCAATTTGATAAGCGCAAAATGGTCGTCGCCTCCGAGGCTGGACATGCCGACCGTGACGGAACCGGGATTGGCCTTGGCTTCCGCAATCAGCTTGTCGAGCGTGTCGAGCCCGCTCGCCTTCGACGTGACGATCACGTTCGGATCGTTCACGATGTTGGCGAGATAGGTAAAGCTGTCGACATCGTAGTCGGACTTGCGGTCGATCGTACGCGCCATCATGCCGGGCAGGTTGAATGTGCCGAGCGTGTAGCCGTCAGGCGTGGCGTGGGCCGCCTGGGTCACGCCGATCTGGCCGCTGGCGCCGGGCACGTTCTTGATGACGACGCTCGCACCGTTGCCGAGATATTTCTCGATAAACGGCGCGACGGTCCGCGCCATGACGTCGGTTCCGCCACCCGCTTCAAAGCCGACGATGATCTCAATCGGCTTGGCCGGATAATCTCCTGCCACGGCCGCGCCTGCAGCCAGCATCACTGCCCCGGCAAGTGCCGTTTTCTGAACGAATTTCAACATGTTAATCCTCCTCCACATATCAACTCAGGTTTCAGGGAAAGGCGCAGCCCAATTTTTTCAGGGCCGCGTCCACCCAGCTTCGGTCGTTGGTTCCCTCCGCAATCGCCCGCATCTGCTTTGCTTCCGCCTCCTGTTTGGCCTGCGTCTTCGCCAGGATCTCCTCGGCGCTGGCGAGCGGCACCGAAAGGACGCCGTCGGAATCGCCGATCACGATGTCACCGGGCTCGATGACCATGCCGCCAATGGCGAGCGGCACGTTTATTTCTCCGGGGCCGTCCTTGTAGGGACCACGATGGGTTACACCTGCGGCGAATGTCGGCAGATTGGTCTGCACGAAGGCATCGACATCGCGAATGGCGCCGTTCAGGACGAAGCCGGCAACGCCCTTCTTGACGGCATAGGCCAGCATCAGTTCGCCCATAAGCGCATTGGTGAGCTCGCCGCCGGCATCGACAACGATCACGTCGCCCGGCACAGCCATATCGATCGCCTTGTGCAGCATGAGATTGTCGCCCGGGCGTGATTTGACTGTCAGCGCAATGCCGGCCATGCCGCCCGAGGCATGCATGGGCCGAAGCGTCGGACCCGCCGCCGTCATCCGCGACATCGCATCCGAAACATTGGCCACCGGCAGCTTGGAGAAGGCATCCACCAGATTTCTCGAAGCAATTTTGCCGCGATTGTTGATGCGGAATCCAATGGACATGCTTATTCCTCTACTTTGGCTAAAGACTGTGTTGCGGCTTCGAGCTGCTTGCGGTTTGCGATCCGTTCAGGAGGGACCGGCTCGCCCGCCAACACTTGAAAAATGCCGCGCACCGCATCGACCCCCACACGAGCCCCTGCTTCGCGGGTCACCCCACCGATATGCGGGGTCAGCACAATCCGGGGTTCCGCGAAGAACGGGTGATCCGCCTTGGGAGGCTCAACCGCAAATGTATCGAGGCCGGCGCCGGCCAGATGCCCGCTTTCGATCGCATCGAGCAGCGCAGCCTCGTCGATCAGCCCACCGCGCGCGGTGTTGACGACATAGCTGCCCTTCGGCATGCGGGCGATGGCCGCGGCATTCAGGATCTGGAAAGTCTGGTCGTTCAGCGGGCAATGCAAGCTGAGAACGTTGGCGAGCGGCAGCATGTCTTCCAGCGTGCCGCAGCGTTTCACACCCGATTTATCAAAAGCGGCATCGCTCGCGAACGGATCATAGCCGACGAGCTCCATGCCAAGGCCTTTGGCGATGCGGCCGGTTGCCTGAGCAATCGCACCCATACCCAGCAACCCAAGCGTCGCCCCGGCAATCTCGCGGCCGGCAAATCCGGGCTTCTCCCAGCGGCCGGCCCGCAAGCCGGCATCGAGCGGCAAAATGCGCTTCACGGTGGCAAGTAGAAGCGCGACGGCATGTTCGGCAACCGAAACCGCATTCGCGCCCGTGGCGACGAGGACCGGGATACCCCGTCTCGCTGCAGCTTCGAGGTCGATATTGTCAACGCCCACGCCATGCTTGGAGATCACCCGCAGCTGCGGCGCACTTGCCATGACGTTTTCGTCCAGACGCCCCATGCGGGAGACGATTCCAACCGCGCCGGTCGACTTCAAATATTCAGAAATGACGCCACTGTCGGCATAGGGAGGGGTATGAACGGCCTCATAACCATGGTCCGCCAGAATCGTCACCGCACTCGGGTCGAGATCCGGTCCCGTGACGAGAATCGTCCTGTTCATCGCAAGCATCTCCAAACAAGCGCCGCTTTCGGCGAGTGTCCATCTGTCAAAATTGTTGGATTGAACGACGCGTCCGCCTCCCACCGGCACGCGACAACCCTCCCTAGGAAAGGACTAATGGAAAGAAACTCTTCACAAAAGCGAATAATTCTGGTTATTAGATGTAGGAAAACTGGATTTAATGATGGACACTCGGCAGCTGAAAACACTTGTAGCGATTGTCACCAACGGGACTTTTGCCAAGGCCGGCGACGTTGTGGGCCTGACACCGTCAGCTGTCAGCCAGCAGATCCACGCCCTTGAAACGGAGCTGAACGCGACGCTGTTCGACCGCACTTCCCGCCCGCCGAGGCTGACGCCACAGGGCATGCAGGTTCTTGAGATGGCGAAGAACATCTTGAGGGAGGAAGAGGATGCGAAGGCGAGCCTGAAGGGCGAGCGGATTGCCGGCACGCTGATGCTGGGTTCGGTACGCTCAAGCGCGTTGAACCTGCTTCCGAAAGCGATCGTTCAGATGCGGGGCCAATATCCGGAGTTGAAAACCAATCTCAGGATATCCCTGTCCTCGACGCTGATTGCCGATGTCGCGGGCGGCCGGCTCGATGCGGCCGTGGTGGCCGAGCATGTCGGAATCCCGCCCGCATTGCGATGGAGCCCCTTCCTGCGCGAACCACTCTGGCTGATCGCGCCGAAAGGCACCGAATGCTCCGATGCACTGCTGCTGCTGAACGAAAGGCCCTATATTCGTTTCCGCAGCCCCGTTCCCCTCGCCAATCTGATCGACACCGAAATCTCCAGGCTGGGGATCGTGACCCAAGACATCGCCGAGATCGACACCATCGGCTCGATCGTCACCTGTGTCCGCCAGGGGCTGGGCATCTCGATCGTCCCCCACGTGGCGCTGCAGGAACCCGAGGATCTCGACCTCGTCCGCCTTCCATTCGGCCAGCCGCAACTGACCCGCCAAATCGGCATTGTCGAGCGCACGGTCTCGCCCCGCGCAGAAATCATTGCCCGCATGCACGAAACATTGGCGGAGCTCTGTGGAAAACACGGTTTGGTCCGCGCCAGGCAGTGAAAGCGTGGAGTTCCCAGCACGGCCGAGCCTTTGGCGCAAGGAGGCCACCGAAAAGGGAGCGCCGATCTGGACCACCTGTTCCACATCTCCGATGTCGATGCCCAGTTCCAGCGTTGAAGTGCAAATAGCTGTGGTTGGCAACGCGGCGGTCTTGAGGCGCTCTTCCTGTTCAGCGCCTTCGGAGCGACTTTCCAACAGCCAGACGAATGACTGCTGCCGATATACGCTTGTGGAGGACATCGTGCTGACACCGGAGGGCGATGAGTTCCAGATCGACGTCCGCGGCGATCTGGCCGGAATCCTTGTCGTATCCCTCAAAAGCAAACCCCCGCCACCAGGACGGAGGTTCGCAAGTATGATAGCTGTGGGGACGTACTTTCATCTTAACTTGCGATCGTTGCCGCCGGCCGATGATCTCCAAAAAAACTCTCCGCGCCGGCGACCATAGCGGATTATTTCGTACGGCAGCGTAGCTCCAATTCCTCAAGGCGCCGGCCGATTTATTGGTTCGACCATCTCCCGAATTGGTGCACTCGGGATCAATGCTTGAAGCAATTTTCGCGGTGCCATCGAAGAAAATGCGGATGGGGCCTTTCGAAGGGTCGTGACGGCACGATCGCTCGTCCAGTCTTGTTGATCAGGCCTTGAATGCTCTCTGGATCATTGGCCTGCCGCGAGATCAGAATATCAAGCTCATCCGAGAGGCTGATCAATCCTCGATCAAACATCCAGTGCGCGGTGCCTGAGAGGGCGATGCCATTGGTGAGAATATCAGGGCCATTCGCCTCAACGGGCCTTATGTGGGCAGCATCGACTTCCGCACGTCCACCGCCGTTTATGAGCTTCAAACCGGTGATCGCGCAACGCTTGTCATACGCCTGCAATACGAGCCGTCGAAACAAGCGGCTGCGAACGATCCGCGACGAGAGTTGCGCGACCCGATCACGCTCTTGCTCAAATATGAAGGGCGCCTGTGTTTCTTCTTCAAAACCATCCGCAGGGAACAATCTGCCCGGTTCGTCCAACCGGGGCAACTCAGGCTCATGCTCATCCAGACCGATCGATACGATCCGGTTGAAATCCGCCGCTGAAATAGGTCGCACCGCCGCTTGCGCCCTCCCGGAAATTCGTCCCTCCTCATTCAAAACACCGCGTTCAATGACACCCTCCGGACCGCTGAACGGCACGGGATTGATGAAATCCAGATAGCTGCCTGGTTCGATCAGCGCCAAATACATTCCAGATGCTTTCGGATCCGGAATGACCTGAGCGACTTTAGCCACAGCAAAATAGCCTCGTGCCGCCGCGACCTTGCGCGGCTCATAATAGATGATCCAATCGCCGACACAGGCTTGAACGCGGCCAAGATATTGACGCGGGAACTGATATTGTTCCGCCGGGCTGTCGTCGTAAATCGAATCTGAACGATGGATGAAAACGCCGAATCCCATGTTCGACGCATAGCACGATGAGACCTGCTCTGGATATGGCGGCAGCGGCTCGGGCAACCGGCGACGACTGCGAGCCAGAATATTGATGATCACCGAGGCCGAACAGACGCCGTGACCAGCGCTTCCTAGAAGACGGCTTCGACGGCAGTCAGGCCATCTCCGGAAATGCGCCGGAGAATAGTGACCATCTGTGGATCACGTCATCGGTGCCGGTAATGCTGAAAGAACGCCCCTAACGCTGAAGCGCCAGGATTTGTCCGGCGTCAACGTTCTCGCGATGATGGGTCAAGCGGCTGGGGAGCGCCGTCGTCATCTTGGCATCATGGAACACCGTCGGCCATTCACCGAAGGGGAAAGCTTATTGTGCCTCCCCGGAGTCCCGGTTTCATGAATGCTGGCGGCTGCCTCGTGCCATTTCGACCAGATTGATACCCCCTCCGGCCCCAAACTCCCCCTTCTCTGGAAGCATCGGCCCTAGACCTTCGCATCGTATGACCGACCCGTCTGTTGGATAGGCTCGCGCATCGAGTCGGCGCATTCTCCTGCATGTCAGACGACCGCAACAGGAGAAAACCCGTGGTCATCGAGGGCATATCCCGTGCTCATGGTTTCGCATCCCAGCGAGGTCACCTCGCTCATCGAAGACGCCGCAAAGGCGCGGTGATGCAAGCCGGCTGATTGGCCGAACCAAGCAGATAACTCAACCCATGGAATGTGAACAAGGAGGTTCAATATGAAAATCGTGGTTATTGGTGGCACCGGGCTCGTCGGGTCAAAGACAGCTGAGAGGTTGCGCAAAAAAGGCCATGAGGTGATCGCGGCATCACCGAACAGCGGCGTGAACACCATTACCGGCGAAGGATTGGCCGAAGCTCTCGCAGGAGCTCAGGTCGTCCTCGATCTGGCGAATTCTCCTTCGTTCGAGGACAAGGCCGTCCTTGAGTTCTTCGAGACCTCCGGTCGAAACCTGCTCGCCGCGGAAGCGAAAGCTGGTGTGAAACACCATATCGCACTCTCGATTGTGGGCGCCGAACGTCTGCCTGATAGTGGTTATCTGCGTGCCAAGATGGCCCAGGAAAAACTCATCAAGCAATCCGGGATACCTTATACCATCGTTCGCTCGACGCAGTTCTTCGAGTTCCTGGGCGGCATTGCCCAGTCCGCGACGGTTGGGGATACCGTCCCTCTCCCGTCCGCCTATTTTCAGCCGATCGCGTCTGACGACGTCGCAGACGTCATGGCCGATGTGGCACTCTCCGCGCCGATCAACGGCATGATAGAGATCGCCGGGCCCGAACCGGTCCGCATGAGCGACCTCGTCGCGCGGTATCTGAAGGCGACAAATGATCCCCGCAAGGTGATTGCAGATCCCCGTGCACGCTATTTCGGCACGGAACTGAACGACCGGTCGCTCGTCCCAGGCGACAATCCGCGGCTCGGCGCCAAGCGCTTCGAAGATTGGTTCAGCCAGGCTTCGCTCCAGCGACGCTAATCCGCATCCGCCGTGGCCCGCACAGATGCAGCGCGGGCCTCGTGTTCAAAGCGAAGGAGCGAAACCATGAAAGACGATTTCCTTTCCCGATCCGGAGCATCACGCCGTGATGTCTTGCTGGGCGCACTGGCCGCCACGGTTGCAGCCGGTCTGCCAATGACTGTCTCCGCGCAGGCACAACGGGCACCAAACCTTACCTCTGACAACTCAGACAAAGGAACAATGACCATGAGCACGATCACTACCAAGGATGGTACGGAAATCTTTTACAAGGATTGGGGGCCGAAGGATGCCCAGCCGATCGTTTTCCACCACGGATGGCCGCTGAGCGCCGACGACTGGGATACGCAACTGCTTTATTTCCTCGGGAAAGGATATCGCGTTATCGCACACGACCGGCGCGGTCACGGCCGCTCGTCGCAGGTGAGCGACGGCCACGACATGGACCATTATGCCGCTGACGTGGCGGCCGTGATCGAGCATCTCGACCTCAGGAACACGGTCCACATCGGCCATTCCACCGGCGGCGGCGAAGCCGCCCGCTATGTGGCCCGCCATGGCAAGGGACGCGCGGCAAAGCTCGTCCTCATCGGCGCGGTGCCGCCGATCATGGTGAAGACGCCGGCCAATCCAGGCGGACTGCCGATCGAGGTGTTCGATGGGTTGCGCAAGTCGCTGGCCGAGAACCGCGCGCAGTTCTATGTCGATTTCCCTTCGGGTCCGTTCTACGGCTTCAACCGGCCGGGCGCAGAGCCCATTGCAAGCATCATCCAGAACTGGTGGCGGCAGGGCATGATGGGCGGTGCGAAGGCACATTACGATGGCATCAAGGCGTTCTCGGAGACCGACTTCACCGAGGATCTTAGGAGCATCGAGGTGCCGACGCTCGTCATGCACAGCAAGGACGACCAGATCGTGCCGTTTGCCGATTCCGCACCGCTATCGGCAAAGCTTCTGAAAAACAGCACGCTCAAGGTCTACGAGGACTTCTCGCATGGCATGTGCGCGACGCACGCCGATGTGGTCAATCCCGACCTGCTCGCATTCATCAGGTCATAGGCTCGCGCCGCCCATCCCTGGCGAGAGCCCGATCGCCGGTCGCCCCTCCCGGGCCGGCGATCCCCCTTTCTCAATCAAGAAGCGGAGCCAAGACAATGAACAGGAAATTTTTCTTTGCCACAGCCCTCGCCGCCACCCTCGCGACCGGGGCCTTCGCCGGCGGTTCGCATGGCGACAAAGTCATGCTGGTTTTCGATCACAAGCTGCCCAACGTGCCGGGCAAGAGCATGCGCGCCGTATTGGTCGAGTATGAGCCCGGCGGCACGTCTTCGGCGCATACGCATCCCAAATCGGCCTTTATTTACGCGACGGTTCTCGAGGGCGCGATCCGCAGCAAGGTCAATGATGGCCCGGTAACCACCTATCGCGCCGGCGAAAGCTTTGCCGAGCTTCCGGGTGACCACCACGGCGTCAGCGAAAATGCCAGCGCAACCGAGCCTGCCCGGCTGCTGGCCGTGTTCGTTGTCGATACCGACGAAACGGAACTGACGACACCCTTCGACGAATGAAGTCGAGGATTTCTGAAACAGGTTTCAACACGGAAAGATGCCGCGTCTAAGGCGGCGGATCAATAGGAGAGAAACATGAACCTGAATAACACCTTACACCCCCATAAGCCTGGGACCGAAGAGTTGGTGCCGTCGCGCTACGCGGTGCGGATTGGCGAGATTGAGGTGCTGGTGGTCAGCGATGGAGTGCTGCCACTCCCAACCGAAATGCTGGGACATAACGTAGACCCGGCCACCCGAGCCGCCTGGCTGGGCGACATGTTCCTGCCGGCGGATGCTTTCGACTGGTCGCTGAACGTGGCCCTGGTACGCAGCGGTGATCAAACGATACTGATCGATGCCGGGCTGGGACTGGACCCGAATTTGAACTTGCCGCGGGCCGGACAGCTGGTCAAGCGACTGGACTCAGCCGGCATCGATCTCGCGTCAGTGACCGACGTGGTGCTTACCCATTTGCACATGGACCACGTCGGCGGTCTCCTCGTCGAAGGCGTGAAAGATCGGCTGCGGCCGGACCTGCGGATCCACGTGGCGGCGGCCGAGGTCAAATTCTGGGAGTCGCCCGACTTCTCCCACGTCCACATGCCGCAGGGTTTCCCGGACGCGCTCAGGGCAACCGCCAAGCGGTTCGTGGAAGAATACCGCAGCTATCTGCGGCAATTCGATGAACGATATGAGGTGGCACCGGGCGTGGTCGTCCATCGTACCGGCGGCCACACACCCGGGCACAGCATCGTTCGTCTGGCATCTGGCGGCGAAGGCCTGACATTCGCCGGCGATGCCGTTTTCACAGTCGGGTTCGATCACCCCGACTGGTACAACGGGTTCGAGCACGATCCCGAAGAGGCGGCGCGCGTTCGTATGCGTCTTCTGACGGAGCTTGCGGCGACCGGCGAACAGCTTGTGGCCACGCACCTTCCGTTCCCGTCCGTTGGCCGGGTGGCGGTCGACGGCAACGCCTTCCGTTGGGTGCCGGTCTTCTGGGACTACTGACCACTTGTTGAGTTAGGTCGAAACCAGGCGCGGGCTCATTGTGTTGATGAGTCCGCGTATTCTGTTTGCTGCACCTGACCTTCCCGGCGAACGACACGATCGCTGTGTTTTTCCCGACCGTTCGCCGGAAGCCTATTACCCCTAACATTTTACCCAGCCAGACTGACCAGGAGCAGGATCATGTCCGCACTAGATAACAAAGTTGTCATCGTCACCGGCGGAAGCTCCGGTATCGGCCGCGCCGCCGCGCTTATTCTTGCCAAGCAGGGCGCAAAAGTCATCATCACCGGACGCCGCTCGGCGTCGCTGGAGCAAACAGCAGCTGCGCACCCGAATATCGTCAGCCTCGTCGCCGATGCTGCGATACCCGAGGATGCCGCGCGCACCGTTGCACAGGCAATCGACACATGGGGCCGCCTGGACATCCTCGTCAACAATGCCGGCGCCGGCGCTCTCATGCCGTTGGGCGATGTCACCGCTGAAAAGATCACCAACATCTTTGCCGTGAATGTCGTCGGCCCGAGCCTGCTTGCAGCGGCGGCGCTCCCGCATCTGACAGCGGCAACGGGAGCCATCATCAACATCTCGAGCACATTCGGCCACAAGCCTGGGGCAGGTCTCTCACACTACGCCGCCAGCAAGGCGGCGCTCGAGCACCTGACCCGCTGCTGGGCGCTCGAACTCGCGCCGCAGGGCGTGCGCGTCAATGCCGTCGCTGCCGGCCCGACCGAATCGGGAGCGCTGACAGGCATGATGGGGCTCTCCCCTGAGCACGCAGCGGTTATCGAGGAAGCGGAACGCGAGCAGATACCGCTCAAGCGGCGCGGCATCCCGGACGATGTCGCCAGATGGATTGTCCATCTGGCCGATCCCGCCTCTGAATGGGTGACCGGACAGGTGATCGCCGTCGATGGAGGCCTGGGGCTTACCTGACCACGGGTGCCTCGGCTGGTCAGCACCCACTACTTGTGTACCCGACCCAATCTGTGCGTCCTTCAATCGTCATTCGCTCACATGACGGTCAGGAGCAGTAGACCTCCCGCCGTTGAAGATCACACATTGCAGGGACACTGAAGGGACCATCTGCAACCGTTCTTCCGGCGCCGGATAATCCGGCCGCCGGGTTCAAGCCAAAGTCTTGGTCGTGCCGGCCTCGCGCATCGGCGCGGGTAGTGTTTCCCATGCGCGGATCAGCTCCCCGATGGAAGCCGCCTCCATCTTGCGCATGACATTGCCGCGATGCAGTTTGACAGTCACTTCGCTGATGCCGAGGTCGAAGGCGATCTGCTTGTTGAGACGTCCGCGCGCCACCTGATGCAGAACCTCGCGCTCGCGCGGCGTCAGCGTCCCAAGCCGCTCGATGTTGCGCTTGACGATCACTGCTTCCGCCCGCCGTGCGGCATCCATCGCAATGCCCGCGAACACCGCATCAAGCAATGTCTGGTCCCGCACCGGCTTGGTGAGAAAATCGACAGCCCCTGCCTTCATTGCCTGGACGGTCATCGGAATATCGCCATGCCCGGTCACGAAGATGATGGGTTTGGGATTGCCGTTCTGGGCCAAATGCTGCTGCAGATCGAGACCGCTTGCTCCCGGCATGCGAATATCGAGGATCAGGCAGCCAGGGCAATCCAGTACGTCGGCTTCAAGCAATTCGCGCGTCGAGGCAAAGCAAACCGGCCGGAAGCCCACCGACAGGATCAACTCCGACAGCGCCTCCCGAACAGACGCATCGTCATCGACGATGATGACGAGCGGCTGCTCCGCTTCACCCCTACACTGCTGCGATAACGGTGCCGATCTCCGCGGGAGCGGCTGTTCAATTCTCATGCTCACCCTCCATTTTCTCGATCGTTCAAAACATCCCCCACGGCCGCAAGCAGGGCCTGGGCATCGAAAGGCTTGCGGAAAAAACCGCTAATGCCCTGGGCGCGATCCTGATCCGCTATCTCGTGACGGCCGGTGATCAGGAATACCGGGAGCCCCGGACATGCCTTCTTCACCAGGTCACGCAATTCAAAGCCGTCCATGCCGGGCATCCCGATATCCGTGATCAGCACGTCTATGCCCGACAGCCCGCGGGCGAGCAGCGATCCAGCCGACGAGTAGCCTTGGGCGGCATAGCCCGCCGATTCCAGAAGGTCCTGCAGCGATTCAAGCAGCCTTGGATCATCATCGACAACCGCGACGACCGGTCTTCGCTTGCTCATGTGCCGCCCCCTCTCGCCCGGCGTGAATGAGTGATCGGTATTTCCAACCGCTCCGCGATACGCACGAGATCAGCGAGCGATGCCGCTCCCATTTTCTGCATGACGTTCCTTCTATGAATTTGCAGCGTGACCTCGCTGATCCCCAGTTCAGCAGCCGCCTGCTTGTTGAGAAGACCGCTCACCACCAGCGGCAGCACCTCTCGCTCCCTGGGTGTCAGGTCGAGATAGCGTTGCCTCAGCACACCGCGTTCGGCGCGTTCCGATCTCTTTTCGCGATCCTGGGCGATCGCCGCGTGGATAGCGGCTATGAGATCCGCATCGCGGAAAGGCTTTGTCAGGAAATCCACGGCGCCATGCTTGATCGCGCGCACCGAAGACGGGATATCACCATGTCCCGTTATAAAAACGATCGGTGGATGATCCCCCTCCGCGATCTGCTTCTGCAAATCCAGGCCGTTGATATCAGGCAACTCGACATCGAGGATGAGGCAGGCAGGGATATCGGGCTTGTTCGCGCTGATATACTGGCTGGCCGATCCGAACGTGATGGCATGCATCCCATGCGAGGCAAGCAGTTCACCAAGCGCCTCCCGAATGCGTTCATCATCGTCCACGATGAAGACAATTTGGTCATCCGCCGTCATGACGTCGCTTTCGCCTCGACCTGCAACGTGAAGATGAACATTGTTCCACGCAGCTTGCTCTCCTCCGCCCCGAACCACCCTTGAAGCGCGATAATCGCGAACTCAAGGTGTATACCCTAACCCCGCCATTCCCCATGCACACCTTATGGAAATCCATGCATTGCCCCGAGAAATGACGAGATGGCCTGATATTTCTTGAATGCGCACCCATTATGGGCGGCGAAGGCCCGCCACTCCCAGTTGTCATGCTATCGCTTTCGCTTCAACGGGCAATGTGAAGAAAAACCTTGCTCCGTGCGGCTCGTTCTTCTCCATCCATAACCGCCCGCCGTGCGACTCGATGATGGATCGGCAGATCGCCAACCCCATACCCATTCCATTGTGCTTCGTCGTGAAGAACGGCTCGAATATTTTTTCCGGAAACTCGATGCCGCTGCCGCGATCGCTGATCTCCGTCTGGATCGCATCGCCCATCCTGCGCACGCGCATCCCGAGAACCCTGTCGCCTGCAGTAGAATCCATCGCTTCCATCCCATTACGGATGAGATTGATCAGAACCTGCTGAATCTGGACGCGATCAAGCGCAACGAGCGGAAGGTCGCTTTCGATATCGACGTCCATGCGTACACGATGCCGCAACGCCTCCTCCGCCAGGAGTTCAAGCGCCTCGGCGATGACGCTATCGAGCGTCGTGTTCGTCCTTGTCTCCACGGATTGCTTGAACAAGGCACGAATGCGGCTTACGACATCGGCGGCGGCATTTGCGTCACGAATGATACGCTCCACCGTCTTCTGCGCACGTTCCAGATTTGGCGGCTCGGCCGTGAGCCAGCGCTGGCAGGCATGCGAGTTGGCGACGACTGCCGCCAATGGTTGATTGACCTCGTGGGCGATGGACGCCGAAAGTTCAGCAAGGCTTGCCGCCTGGCTGGCACGTGCGAGGCTCTCTTGCGCCAGACGCAGCTGTTCCTGCGTCCGGACCTCGCTGTCGATGTCCAGGCAGATGACATTCCACTGCACAATGGCGCCTTCGGTATTGCGCATCGGCGCGGCGCGCATCTCGACCCAGCGATATTCGCCATCAAAGCGGCGCAGGCGATGTCTTCGCGCATAGGGCTCGCCGGTGGCCAGCGAATGTGCGTATTTCTCTTTGACACCCGCCAGGTCGTCGGGATGAACACTTGCCTCCAGGGTGCCGGCCAATCGGGACTTTTCCGTTCCGCCCAATTCTTCAAGCTCGTATCCCAAGAATTCGCGAAGTTGTTGGCTGCGATATATCGGCTCGCCATTCGGTCCGACACAGTCGAGCATAGCCGGCAGCGTTTCGACAAGTTGCCGGAGTGTGCGCTCTCTTTCGCGCAACGCCTGCTGCGCGCGCATCTCGTCTTCGAGATCGATTGAAATGATGTACCACTGCACGACCGCCCCATTCGCATCGAGCAATGGTTGCGCGCGGGCCTCTATCCAGCGATAGACGCCCTGCTTGTCGCGCCGGCGGAACCGGTTGACGAAAGGCTGGCCGGTCGCAAAGCCATCCGATGCCCTCCGGTGCATTGACGGGAAATCTTCAGGATGAGCCAGGTCCCGGGCGAGTGCATCGAAATCCCGAATATGCGCCATCGGCGAACCGACATTCTCCAGATATCGCTTGCTGGTATAGGTGATCTTGCCTGAAGGAGCGAAGCTCAGGATGTTGATCGGCAAGGCGTCGATCATCTGCTCCAGCTGCCGCTCGCTTTGCTGCAGGGCTTCCTGCGCGATCACCAGATCGTGAATATCCACGCTAACGCCGTACCACTGGAGGATGGCGCCGTTATCATCTCGCAATGGCTCGGCGCGGGTTTCGGTCCAGCGATAATTACCGCCGGACCGGAGCTGACGATACCTCTGCACATAGGGGGCGCCTGTCTTGAATGAATGGTTGACGGCCTGACGCGCCGGATCCCTGTCGTCGGGATGGATCACGCTCAGGGACGGCGATCCATCTGGCGCCGTGATATCCTCGAGGGTAGCTCCCGTTACGTCCCTGAAGCGCTTGTTGACGTATGATGGCGTTCCATCCGGCGTTGTGGCCCAGATCAAGGCGGGCACGGCGTCGATCAGCTGCCGAAGCTCCCGTTCCCGCGTGCGCAGTGCTTCCTGAGCACGCATCTCGTCGTCGATATCGATGGAAACCTGATACCAGTGCACGATCGTTCCATCTTGATCGCGCAGAGGCTGCGCACGCGCCTCTATCCAGCGATAACTGCCATCTTTCCAGCGCCGACGATACCGCATGATGAAGGTGTCGCCCGTTTTGAGGCTGTTGGCTGACGCACGCAGCACCTCAGGAGCATCTTCAGGATGAACCAGCTCTTGCGCCACCCTGGTCATATCTTTGAAGTTCGCCCTGGGGAGGCCGAGATCCTCCGAAGAACGCTTGTTGACGTAAGCCAGCTTGCCAGCAGGCGTCCAGCTCCAGATGTGGACCGGCAAGGTGTCGACCAGCTGCCGGAGCTCCTGTTCCCGGTCGCGCAATGCCTGCTGAGCATGCACCTCATCGTCGATATCATGGCACAAGCCGTACCATTGGACGATACGGCCGTCCTGATCGCGCATCGGCTCCGCCTGACTTGACATCCAGTGATAGACGCCGTCCGCGCGGCGCAGACGATAGCGCATCGAAAACTGCTCGCCGGTCACGAGGCTGCGGTCGATGGCATCCCTGAACCCTGCCCTATCGTCGGGATGAATGGAGGCTTCTACCATCGCCGCCAGCCGGGTCATCCCCGGTTTGTCCATATCCGGCACGTCCAGACCAATAAATTCGACCATGCGCTTGTTGAAGAAGGTCGGCTCTCCAGAGGGCGCCAGACGCCAGACATGGCTCGGAATCATGTTCACGAGCTGCGACAGTTCCCGCTCACGCACACGCAATGCGTCCACACTTTGGTGCAATGTAAGCACCGCCAGTTGATGCTGCCGGGATATGGCAGCCACGATGAGCGCCGAAAATGCCGAGATCGCCAGGAAGAGCTGCAACATCACCTGCTTATGCCTCTGGGACTCAGGATCACCGGCAAATTGGCTGACACCGGATATTGTGAATACCGCCGTGATCAGAGCAAGCAGGGTCAGGGTTACGGCGACGCCCTTGAACTCGAAGCGCACCGCGGCCCAAAGGATTGGCGGCATGATGATATAAGCAAAGGGCAGGTAACCACTCAGGGCAAGGGCGGCGACACCGAGGAATATCAGCCCCACTATGCAGGCTTCTACCCATTGCGCGGCAGAGAACTGAACCTTACCGCGCCAGTTCTGCAACACGACCAGCGCCAGTGGTGCTACGATCAAAACTCCGGTGGCGTCCCCGATCCACCACAAAGGCCAAGCCGCCGCGAAAGATTGCGACTGTATGCCAAACCATGCAAGCGTCGCACTTCCAATAGTCGCGCTTATAACAGGCGCAATTCCAGCGCCCACCAAGACGAATGCAAGAACGTCCCGCAAGGTTTCCAGCCGAACCGGTCGCCCGCAGAACCGGTTCACGAGCAATGCGCCAACCACCGCTTCTAGAGCATTGCCGGTATAGATCAGAAAAGCTGCAGGCAGCGGGCTATCGAACCATACGGCATTGCTGAACAGTTCAGCCAGGCAGCCTCCCAGCACCCACCACGGCCAGCTTGGGCCGGGGGTGAGGATAAGCGTAGCGATGAAAAGCCCGCTCGGGGGCCAAATGGAAATACCCGTTCCCGGTACGATCGCGAGCGACTGGGCGAAGCCGCTGGCCAACACATAGGTTACAATAAAAAGCCCCAGATACAAGAATCGCGGACGGTGCGACCAGACACGCATCATTGGTTCCTCCTGCCGAATAAGGAAGCCTGGGGACTATCAGCGCTCAATATAGCATTTGTTCTCGGTATCTGGTCTGGCGAACGCACCGCCTCACCCTAATCCCGCCGCGGCTCAGATGCATCTCATGGAAATCCATGAGATGCACTTGGCATTCGGGATGATGCTACGAATACAGACCGCGACTTCCGATGTGGTCACCGACGATGTCAGCTTTCGAACATCGGCAAAGATTACCGCTATGGCCGACATTGGGGCGCAAAGCTGCCGTGCCGGGGCAAAGGGTGTTCGAGATAGTTGTGCTACGTGGCAAATGCGAATGGCCGCCCTGAGGCGGCCTAGCAATTATACCGTGATTATCAGCGACTTATGTTGGAACTGGTTGCGGGGGCTCGCAACACCCGATTCCTGCGATTAGTCAAGCGCACGATACCAAAATTGGCAGCGTAATCAGCTATCGGTATTGGTCCGAAGTGAATTCTAACTACAAACGTACAAGAGTGCGCTAATGGAGAGAGTAACTCATCATCCGGTAGGGATGTACGGCATTGAACTGTGAGATCATCGTCGTCGCCTGCTGCAATACGCGCTCGGCATCTTGAGGATTATCTCTGGCAAGTTCGTCAGCGTTGACGCGGATTACCTGCGCCATATTGCTGGAAAGCGCCGCAAAGTGCCTATCCCCTTCGATGAAGGCCTCACGTGCTGTATTTTCGAGGGCGCGGGCGATATCGGAGAGAACCTCCTCGCGTTCCTCAATGTCGAGGTCTTTGATGAATTTGATCTTCTCTTCCATATCAGTCTCACTCTAAACAGACGTGGGATATTGACCGAACTCATCAAGCCTCGGTCGCCGAAGAGCTAGGAAGGGAAAATTTCCGTTTCAAGTCTCAATGAAGCTTGAACTCACCCTCGACGCGGCGCCACTCATTTGGGCCGATCAGGCGTTGGTGCGTATAGCGGACGGAATGCAGCGGGCCGTCTAAGTGGGACTGCCAGAAATCGAGGAACCTGTGCATCTCGGGAAAATCGGGGGCTAGGTCGTAGTCCTGCCAGACATAGGTCTGCAGCACGGATTCGAAATCGGGAATTCTGTAAAGGATGTGCGCAGTGGTGAGGCCGTAGCCATTGAGCTGACGTTCCAGATCCGATGAAAATTGCATGCTTCATCTCCGTTTATCGATACTTCGAAGGTGGCGCAAAATTTTGCGGCCCATCAACGGTTTTCCAACGTCAGCGCGCTGTTTATTGTTCCTTTCCAGGGCGTTAGCAGCCGCTCTCTCGGAGTGCTAATTTTTTCGTTTCGTCCTCTTGAAATCGAAAAATCTCAAAACCAGATTTTTTCGCGCAAAACGCTCGATCGAGGTTTTGCACCCGCCCGGACTGGTCATCCGGTCCGGTGAGGGGAGCAACGTCATCATTGTTTGTCCATCGGAGGAAAACATGTCGTTCCGACCGCTTCACGATCGCATTCTCGTCCGCCGGGTCGAATCCGAAGAAAAGACCAAGGGCGGCATCATTATTCCCGACACCGCCAAGGAGAAACCGCAGGAAGGCGAAATAATCGCCGTCGGACCTGGCGCGCGCAACGAGGCAGGTCAGATCCAGCCGCTCGATGTGAAGGTGGGTGACCGCATCCTGTTCGGCAAATGGTCCGGCACCGAGATCAAGATCAACGGAGAGGACCTGCTGATCATGAAGGAAAGCGATGTCATGGGCATCGTCGAAGCCCAGGCCGAGCAGAAAAAAGCCGCCTGAGGCGCCTTCCGCCATCAGTCAAATAAGCTGCCTATCAAAGGAGTGAAAAAATGGCTGCGAAAGAAGTCAAGTTCCACACCGATGCCCGTGAACGCATGCTGCGTGGGGTCGATGTGCTCGCCAATGCCGTGAAGGTCACACTCGGTCCTAAAGGCCGCAACGTCGTGATCGACAAGTCCTTCGGCGCTCCGCGCATCACCAAGGACGGTGTTTCCGTCGCCAAGGAAATAGAACTCGAAGACAAGTTCGAAAACATGGGCGCCCAGATGCTGCGCGAAGTGGCGTCGAAGACGAATGACCTCGCCGGCGACGGCACCACGACCGCGACCGTGTTGGCCCAGGCGATCGTCAAGGAAGGCGCCAAGGCTGTCGCTTCCGGCATGAACCCGATGGACCTGAAGCGCGGCATCGATCTCGCCGTCGATGCCGTCGTCAAGGAACTGAAGACGAACGCCCGCAAGATCACCAGCAATTCCGAAATCGCCCAGGTCGGTACCATTTCAGCCAACGGCGATTCCGAGATCGGCCGCTATCTCGCCGAGGCGATGGAGAAGGTCGGCAACGAGGGCGTGATCACCGTCGAGGAAGCCAAGACCGCCGAGACCGAACTCGAGGTCGTCGAAGGCATGCAGTTCGACCGCGGCTATCTCTCGCCCTACTTCGTCACCAACCAGGACAAGATGCGGGTCGAACTCGAGGATCCCTACATCTTGATCCACGAGAAGAAGTTGTCCAATCTGCAGTCCATGCTTCCGGTCCTTGAAGCTGTGGTGCAATCGGGCAAGCCGCTTGTCATCATCGCCGAGGACGTCGAAGGCGAAGCGCTGGCAACACTGGTAGTCAACAAGCTGCGTGGCGGTCTCAAGATTGCGGCCGTCAAGGCTCCGGGCTTCGGCGACCGCCGCAAGGCCATGCTGGAAGACATCGCCATCCTGACGGGCGGCACCGTCATTTCCGAAGATCTTGGTATCAAGCTCGAGAACGTCACGCTGAACATGCTCGGCCGGGCGAAGAAGGTGGCGATCGAAAAGGAAAACACGACCATCATCGACGGCGTCGGCTCGAAATCGGAAATCGACGGTCGCATCGCTCAGATCCGCGCCCAGATCGAGGAAACTACTTCCGACTACGACCGTGAAAAGCTGCAGGAGCGCCTCGCCAAGCTCGCCGGCGGCGTCGCCGTCATCCGCGTCGGCGGCTCGACGGAAGTCGAAGTGAAGGAAAAGAAGGACCGCGTCGATGACGCGCTGCATGCCACCCGCGCAGCCGTCGAGGAAGGCATTCTGCCGGGTGGCGGCGTCGCTCTGCTGCGTGCCGTCAAGGCTCTCGACGGGCTTTCGACCGCCAACGACGACCAGCGTGTCGGCGTCGACATCGTCCGCCGGGCGATCGAAGCCCCGGTGCGCCAGATCGCCGAGAATGCTGGCGCCGAAGGCTCCATCATCGTTGGCAAGCTGCGGGAGAAGGCGGAGTTCTCCTATGGCTGGAACGCCCAGACCGGCGAGTATGGCGATCTCTACGCTCAGGGCGTGATCGATCCGGCGAAGGTCGTCCGCACCGCACTTCAGGATGCAGCCTCCGTCGCCGGCCTTCTGGTAACCACGGAAGCCATGATCGCCGAGAAGCCCAAAAAGGAAGCCGCTCCGGCCATGCCCGGGGGCGCCGGCATGGACTTCTAAGGCGATCGACACAGGCCTGCCCTACCCTCGAGGGGCGGGCCTACCCTCGAAACCGTCGAACAAGTTCCATCGGCCAAGATCAATGGAGCCAAGCTCATGAGAAAGGAGAACACCAGCAAATCGAGACCGGAAGAAGCAACGCCAGCGATCAGCGCCGCACATCTGCTTCACCCGGCCAAACATTTCAATCACCCGCGTGACGTGCTTGCCGCCGTCGACATCGGCAATGACGAGAAGCGCGCCATTCTCGCGTCGTGGGCATCCGATATCTTTGCCATCGAGTCCATCCCGGCCCTTCGCCTTCATCCCGGCACGGATAAAGCCGTCCCCTATGACGAGATTATTGAAGCGCTGAAGACGTTGGACAAGGACGATGAGCAATGCAGGGAGCAAGGCGCGTCTCCTCCCTTCAATGTGCACAGGCCTCATCGCCGGAGACCGAAAGTGCGCCGGTTTGGCAGCCTTGGTCTGTGCAGCTACCGGAAAGGAGAGCGTCGCCCACAGCCATTCGAGATCTAGACATTCCATCTGACCTGCCGCGTGCCTTCCGAGGACGCGGGCATGATTTTTACCGACGATTCTTTGCTCATTAGAGGAGGTCTTGCCGATGAAGATCGCTCAGATCGCGCCGCTTGCCGAAAGTGTTCCACCCAAGCTCTATGGAGGAACCGAACGCATCGTTTCCTACCTTACCGAAGAACTTGTCGCCCTGGGCCATGACGTGACGCTCTTTGCCAGCGGCGATTCCGTCACCCACGCCAGGCTGGTGGCCTGCTCGGACGTCGCGCTGCGGCTCAACCCGGCCGTCAGGGACCATCTGCCACATCAGGTCGTGATGCTGGAGGAGATCCGGCGGCGGGCGCACGAATTCGATGTGCTGCACTTCCATATCGATCTATTGCATTTTCCGCTGATCCGGGATTTTGCCGACCGCACGGTCACGACGCTGCACGGCCGGCTCGACCTGCCGGACCTGAAGCCCTTCTACAAGGCTTTCTTCGATATTCCGCTGGTATCGATCTCCGACGACCAGCGCCGCCCGATGCCGCCGGTCAATTGGTCCGGAACGGTCTATCATGGTCTGCCGGCCGATCTCCTTCCCTTCACGGCAAAACCTAAAGGCAGCTACCTCGCTTTCCTCGGACGCATCTCGCCCGAGAAGCGGCCGGATCGAGCGATCGAGATCGCAGCGAAGGCCGGCATGCCCTTGAAGATTGCTGCCAAGATCGACAACGCGGACAAGGCCTACTGGGAAACGGTGATTGAGCCGATGGTGAAGAGCCATCCGAATGTCGATTTTATCGGCGAAATCAATGAACATCAGAAGGCGGCTTTCCTCGGCAATGCCGGCGCGCTGCTCTTCCCGATCGACTGGCCTGAGCCGTTCGGGCTGGTCATGATCGAGGCCATGGCTTGCGGCACGCCGGTCATCGCCTTCCGCTGCGGCTCCGTGCCGGAGGTGATCGACAACGGCGTTTCCGGCATTCTGGTCGACAGCGTGACGGAGGCTGCGGAAAATGTCGAATGGGCGCTGCAGCTTGACCGGCGGAAGGTACGCGCCACTTTCGAGAAGCGTTTCACCGCTGAACGGATGGCGCAGGACTATCTCGACATCTATCGGCAGTTGCCCGGCACCCGGACAAAGGCCGCGCAACTTCGCCGCGCCAACGGCCGCGCCCTCGATCTTCAAATCGTGGCATAGAACCGGAGGCCATCATGCCGATCGCTTCTGCAGACAGCAATTCAGTCCCCGAACCGGCAGGCCAGGGGATGCCGATAGCGCAGTTCTTCATTCCAGCTTCCGCGTCGCTGCAGGAGCGACGGCCGCGCACCCTGAAGCACGGCGATACCTTCGCCGTCTTCGATCACAATGGCGACGCGCTTTCCGGGCCCGGGAGTCCGGAAGGCCTTTTCCACCGCGATACGCGCTACCTCTCGCATCTTTATCTGACGATCAACAACAGGCGGCCGATGCTGTTGTCATCGACGCTACGCGACGACAATGCGACACTGACTTGCGATCTCACCAATCCCGATCTCTTCGATGACAAGGGAAAGCTCGTTCTGGAGCATGACCTGATCCACCTGCGCAGATCCCGCTTCCTCTGGAATGCACGATGTTACGAGCGATTGAGCGTGAGGAACTATGACGACCAGCCGCGACACGTGCGCATCGGGATCGAGTTCGCGTCAGATTTCGCAGATCTTTTCGAAGTGCGGGGAACCGCGAGAGCCAGGAGAGGGCGGCATTTTCCCGCCGTCGTGGAGCAGGATTCGATCTTGCTCTCCTATGTCGGCCTGGACGATCGGAGGCGAACCACCCGGCTTTCCTTCGATCCACAGCCGAACGAGCTCGGGAGCGGCCATGTCATTTATGATCTTCATCTGGCGCCGCACGAAGCCCGATCGCTGTTTATCGAGATAGGTTGCGATCAGACCGCCCTACAGCGGCCGGGCCACCGCTCGCTTTTTCTTGCTCTGCGGGATGCCCGCCGCGCCTTGCGCGCCTCGTCCTCGCGCGCGGCTGCAATCGCGACATCGAACGAGATCTTTAACGAGATGGCGCGACGCAGCGTTTCCGACCTTTACATGCTGATGACCGACAAGCCGGAAGGGCCTTACCCTTATGCCGGCATTCCGTGGTTCAGCACGGTCTTCGGCCGGGATGCCCTTATCACCGCGTTGGAAACGCTCTGGCTCGATCCAGAGATCGCACGCGGTGTTCTTGGGCATCTGGCGGCGAACCAGGCCACCGAAGTGGACCCCGCCTCGGACGCCGAACCCGGAAAGATCCTGCATGAGGTACGTGCCGGAGAAATGGCCGAACTTGGCGAAGTTCCTTTCCGGCGCTACTACGGCAGCATCGATTCAACGCCTTTGTTCGTGATGCTGGCCGGCCAATATCTCAAACGGACAGGCGATCTTGCGACCATCGACCGTCTTCTGCCGCATATCGAGGCGGCGCTGACCTGGATCGACGAGCATGGCGACCGCGACGGCGACGGTTTCGTCGAGTATGGACGGCTAACGGAAGAAGGATTGATCAACCAGGCATGGAAAGACAGCCACGATTCCGTCTTCCATGCGGATGGAACGCTCGCCAGAGGCCCGATCGCCATCGCCGAGGTTCAGGCCTATGTCCATGGCGCCTGGCAGGCGGCGGCGGAAATCTTCCGCGTGCTCGACCGGCCGGAACAGGCCGCACGCTTTCTCGCGCGGGCAGAAGGCCTGCGCCGCGCCTTCGACACGAGCTTCTTTGACGAGGAACTCGGCACTTATGTGCTTGCTTTGGACGGAGATAAACGCCCCTGTCGGGTTCGATCATCGAATGCCGGCCACGCGCTCTTCACCGGCATTGCCTATCCCGAGCGTGCCAGACAAGTTGTCCGTACGCTGATGAGCGCTTCGTCCTTCTGCGGCTGGGGCATCCGCACGATCGCCTCCACGGAGGCGCGCTACAATCCGATGAGCTACCATAACGGCTCGGTCTGGCCGCATGACAATGCCTTGATCGCCAGCGGTCTTGCCCGTTACGGCTACCGCGCCGAAGCGGCACGGATTTTCGAGGGACTGTTTGCCGCCTCGACCTATATCGACCTGCGCCGGCTTCCCGAACTCTTCTGCGGCCTGCCGCGCCAGCGGGCGCAGGGGCCGACCTTCTATCCGGTCGCATGCTCACCGCAGGCCTGGGCTGCGGCGGCGTCGCTGTCGCTGCTGCAAGCCTGCCTCGGTCTCGATTTCGATCCGACCGCATTGCAGATCAGCTTCAATGAGCCGGAACTTCCCGCCTTCCTCGACGAGGTTACGTTGCGGCATCTGCTGATCGGCAAAGGCTCGGCCGACGTTGCTCTTCGCCGCTCCGGTCGCCATGTGATGGTTGACGTGATCGATCGCAAGGGCGATGTCCGGGTGCTCACGACGGCATGAACCGGTTCGGCGATTGCGCCGGCTGACAGCCTTGCCGGCCAGGCTAATCGGCTTGCTCCTCCTCATCGGCGGGTCAGCAGATCGACGAGCGTGGCCACCCTGCCTGCCGGCAGATGCCGCCCTTCGCCTATCAAGGCTTCGTCATTGCTGACCCATGCGAATGCCTCTGCGAGTTCAGCCTGCGTCGCACCTGTCGCGATGACATCGGCCACGAGAGTTTCGTCGACAGGGGGCCAAGGATGGTGATGACGTCGTCCGAAGTCATTGGCATGTCCATTGCTCCTCTCTCCATCTCTCCTCCGAGGTGGTGGCGCCGTCGAAAAAATCAATTTTTAACTCATGAAATTCGACTCCCCTTGAAACCGCAAGCTACTGAATTATATCAATATTGTCGATGCCCCATGAGGATCGACGAAGTCCAGGAGACGCCGTTTCTCTTGGCGTCTCCTCGTTCCATGTTGCTTCAAAGGAGGATATGGCTATGAGGACAAACCTCGATTTCTCCCCCCTGTTCCGGTCGAGCATCGGTTTCGACCGAATGTTGAACGCCCTCGAGGCTGCAAGCCGCATCGAGACGATCGACAACTGGCCTCCGTATGACATCGTCAAGTCCGGCGAGGACGACTATCGCATTACCATGGCAGTAGCGGGCTTCTCGCAGGACGAATTGGCGATTACCCAGGAGCAGAACATGCTCGTGGTCTCGGGCCAGAAGACTAATGCTGAAGACGTGCAGTATCTGCATCGCGGCATTGCCGGCCGATCGTTCCAGCGCCGGTTCGAGCTCGCCGACCATGTCAAGGTCGTAGGTGCCGGCCTCGTAAATGGTCTGCTGACCATCGATCTCAAGCGCGAGATTCCCGAAGAGATGAAGCCGCGCCAGATCGAGATCGCAACCGATATGGCTCTGCCGAAGGCCGAGACGAAACAGATCGAGGCCGAGAAACAGGCGGCTTAAGCCTTCCATCGGCGCAACACGCGCACAAGGCGTCGGGCGATGCTCGGCGCCAGCGGGAAAGCTCTGCCAACTGAGCCAACGGAAAGGAGAAGAAACATGAGTGTTCGTGATTTGATTCCCTGGACCCGCAACAACGGCAACCAGGTTCCGGGTCTTCTGCGCGATGACGATCGTGATCCGTTCCTGTCGCTTCACCGCGAGGTGAACCGCCTGTTCGATGAAGTCTTCCGCGGCTTCGGTACCGGTCCGTCATCCTTCGGAAACGGCTCCGCGTTCAGGGCTGGCTGGCCGAGTGTCGAGATTTCCGACACCGATAAGGAGATCAAGGTGACCGCCGAAGTACCCGGCCTTGAAGAGAAGGACATCGAGGTCCTGCTCAACGACGGCGTGCTGACGCTGAGAGGCGAAAAGCGTTCCGAGACGGAAGACAAGGATCGCCAGTTCTCCGAACGCTATTACGGCCGCTTCGAGCGCCGCATCCCGCTCGGCATCGAGGTCAAGGACGACCAGGTCGATGCGCGCTTCAAGAATGGTGTGCTCACCGTGACCTTGCCGAAGAGCGAGAAGGCGCAGTCGCAGGTCAAGCGCATCGCCATCAAGAGCTGATCGAGCCAACCCCGCCGGCGGTCGCCTTCTGGAGGCCCCGGCACCCTTCGCCACGCCCTCGTCGATATCATGGGGTCAATCATCGTATCCTGGTTCAAGCCCAGAAGAGCTCCCAAACTACCCGCGGACGGATAGACGTCGCCTTCGTAGCAGCGACGTCTCTTGGCTGCCGGTACGCAGACGTACGAGCACCTGCAAGGCAATAGCCTCTGCGTCAATTTATCGCATATCCGCCATCCACGGGTATGATGGTTCCCGTAATAAAAGCCGCGTGAGGACTTGCCAGGAAAAGCGCGATACCCTGGAGGTCATCCGGTGTCCCCCAGCGCCCCATCGGAGTCCGCGCCAAGATGGGACCGGCACGCGAGGGATCATCCTGTAGCGCTCTCGTGAGCGGCGTAGCGATCCAACCCGGCGCAATTGCATTCACCCGTACGCCCCTTTGCGCATATGCGATCGCCAACGACTTCGTGAGTTGCGCGATGCCACCTTTGGAAGCTGAGTAGCCTGGCACCAAGCCGCCACCAAAGAAGCTTAGCATGGAGGCTATGTTGATGATGCAACCGCCATCAACCGCAAGCTTTTCCAGCGACGCCTCGCAGACGCGCATCGTCCCGTTGAGGTTGATGTCAACGACCGTCTGAAAGATTTCCGGGTTGCGCTCCTGGCCACGACGAATGATCCCCGCACAGTTTACAACAACGTCAATGCTCTCCATTTCCGCCACAAGGCGTTTGATCAAATCATCGGAGCGAACATCAAGTACGCTAAATGTAATCGCACCAGAGGGATCAGCGGCCCGGGCGTCATTGCATTCGGCCTCTGTTGCGCCCGTGGCGTGAACCTGGGCTCCGGCGTCCCGAAAGCAGCCGGCAATCGCGGCACCGATACCACCGGTACCGCCCGTCACGAGGATGTTTCGCCCCTCAATCCAGCTACGGGCCCAATCAGCCGATCTAGCGGATGAACTGATCGACATAATCCGCCCCTAGACCAACCTTGTCATAATGTGCTCGGCACATGTCGATTTTTGTGAAGACGTCCTCGTAGCCGATCTGCTTGTTGTCCTTATCCAGGTAGACCATGCAACCCGAGATGTTGAAGAAGGTGATCATCTCTTCGCAGTCCTCTGGCACGTTGAGAGTATGAATCTCGCCAGGAGGTTCGAAAACGAAAGAGCCCTCCTCCGCTACCCAGTCGTGCTCGAAGTAATGCCACTTGCCCTTCATCACCATGCCGAAGACGGGCGCCGGATGAACGTGGCGAGACAGGATCCCTGAGCGAGTCACCTTCAAGAGATTGCACCACTGGCCGCCGAGCGTGTTTAGAAACATCGGTCGGAAATAAACGTTCCGAGCTTGGGGAACCCATACACGCGGATCGTCCGGGATCGCCTTGATCGCGATCTCCAGCGACGCGAGCTCGTGGGTCGAGCCTTTCATGTATTGATACATGCTCATCCTCCTCTTGAATCAGCTTATTTCAAATCTTCTTAGTGGTGCCGCCTCACTCCAGACGCGGTATAGATTGCGTCCACGACCTGCATGTTGCCGATCGAGTCGAGGCCGCCAGTTGGTAACGGATGGCCGTTCTCCACCGCGTCGATGAACGCTGCCAACTGGTAATCATAGGTGGTGCCGCCAGCGAGAGTAAATTCTCGGTAGCGTTCACCGACCCACTCCCGGATAGAGTGACCCTTGTGCGGCAGGCAGGGGTTATCGACCTCGACGATGCCGCCCTCCCCTTCGATCCGCAAAAGACCGCGGAAGGGAGGGTTTGAAATGTCGGCGATCATCTTGGCCGCCACGTCTCCCGGAAACTTCAGATCGACCTCCATTCGCTGATCGACACCGAGCGGCGTCAGCACGGCTTGCGCCGAGATGACTTCAGGTTCGGCGCTCATGAAGCTGCGAAGCCAATGCACCGGGTAGCAACCAAGATCCATCATCGCGCCGCCACCTTGAGCGGGATCATGCCGTATATTCTTTGGGTCGAAGGGGATATCGACATGGAATTCGGCCCGCAGCGATCGGATTGGCCCAAGCGCGCCGGAACTCTTCAGGTCGAGGAGATGGAGAAAGACGGGGTGATAGCGGTCATGGAAAGCTTCGGCGAGAACGCGACCATGGCTCCTCGCTACATCCACCATTTCTTTCGCCTGTTCGGCATCCATCGCAAGTGGTTTTTCGCAAAGCACATGCTTGCCTGCCTTGATCGCCTTCATCGACCATTCTGCGTGGGCAACAGGTGGTAGCGCATTGTAGACGACGGTGATCTGCGGATCAGACAAAAGCTCTTCGTAACTGCCGTACGACGTCGGTATCTTGTGAAGACGAGCGTATTCTTCGGCAGTAGCTTTCCTCCTGGAAGCGACGGCATGGATGATACTATCGTCCCGGCGGTGGGCGGGCTGGATGATGGAGCGCGGCGCAATGCCTGCTGCACCCAAGATGCCGATTGTCTGCATCATTGCCTCCTCAGTCAAAGAATGCGGTGTCTTCGGGGAGGAGATACTGCTTTGCCCGCTCCGGCACGATCTCTACTCCCATACCCGGGCGGTCCGATACGTCGATTAACCCGTCCACGACGATCGGCGATGGGAAGCCTTCCACAATATCGCTCCACCAGACAGGATCTGCGGTGGTGTATTCAAACGCAAGGAAGTTGTTGGGCAATGTGGCAGATACTTGGATCAGGGCTGCCAGGCCTAAGAGGCCGTTGGCTGTCCCATGAGGCGCTATCATGATGCCGTGGAGATCCGCGTATTCAGCGATCCATTTCAGTTCCGCGATCCCGCCCACGTCGGCGGGATCGGGGCCGACCACATGGACCGCATGGCTTTCGATTAGCTCTTTGAAATTCTGGCGCAGATAAATCTGTTCGCCGGTATGGATAGGCGTGGTCGAACAGCGGGTCAATTCCCTGTAAACGCCCGCATTGACCCATGGCGTGTAATCGCCCGAAAGAAGGTCTTCCAGCCAAAGAAGGTTGTACGGCTCCAGCATGCGTGCCATGCGGATGGCGTCGGCAAGCATCCAGCCGGGGCCGCAGTCCAAGGAGAGACCGACCGCTTCGCCGGCAACTTCTTTCATTGCGGCAACGCAATCGACCAGATGCCTAAGTCCCTTTTCCGTGACCGGACCGCGATCCAGGGCACCATGGAACGGGCTTGAGCTTGGGTTGCCGTAGTAGAAGTTAGGAACCTCGCGCTTCATAGGAGAGTGGAAGCCAATCGGCTGCTTGATGATCGTGAAACCTTCAGGAGAGGCCATCATCTTGCGGATATCATCCGCATAGTCCTGCGGCTCGTGACCACGAAATGGAAAACGCACGGACCCATTATAGACGCGAACACGGTCGCGCACCTTCCCCCCAAGGAGTTTGTGGACCGGCAGGCCCGCTGCCTTGCCGGCCAAGTCCCACAATGCCATTTCGATCACGCTGACAGCCGTGCCCCAAGGCTTGAAACCGCCGCGTTGGCGGATCTTGAGCATCACCCGTTCTACAAGCGTCGGATCTTCTCCGATCAAGGCGTCGCGGAATGCCAGGATGTGCGGCTTGAGATACGGCTTCCACGTCTCCGCCTGGGCGAAACCCGAGATCCCTTCATCAGAGATGATGCGTACGACAGGGCTCTTGCCAATGACGGCACATCTTACGTCAATGATTTTCATGAGGACTCCCCCCGGTAATGCTAAGCTGGTATGGCCGAACTGATCGTCTTGGCTGCTTCAAGCGCGGCAAGACGTATCTCCTCCATTCGGCTCGGTTCGGTTCCGGCCAAGAACGGCACACTGAGTGCTGCGACCATCTTGCCTTTGTGGGTGAAAATGGGTGTGGCGAACGCTTGAATGCTGGGCGCGTTTTCGCCCTTGTCTTGGGCCCAGCCTAGGCGTCTGATGCGAGCAAGTTCGCTTCGCAATCGCTGCGGATCGGCGATCGTCTTTGCTGTGAACTTCACCAAGGGGCGAGAAAGCCAAGGGTCCAAATCATCCTTCTCGAGGTAGGCGAGAAGGAGCTTGCTTGCCGCGCCTGCATGGATCGGCATCCGCTGACCAGGAGCAACAGTCAGGGCGTACTCTCGCCTGCCCTGGGCAGCGGCAAGAACCAGAACCCCCTCCTGGTCAAGGATGCTGAGCTTTACGCCCTCACCGAGCTCTGCTGCCAACCTGTCCAAGTGGGGCTGGCAAATGGCTGCGAGATCATACTCCGTGGCGCGCACCCCAACGTGGGCAGCCAGAGAAACCAGTCGGCGACCCAAGTGATAAGCGCCACCATCATCGCGGTACACCATCTGGTGTTGCTGAAGCGAGTTCAGGATCCGGTAGATGGTGGTCCTCGGCAGCTTCAGGGCGCTCGTAAGCTCACTGATGGTAAGCCCCCGATCCTTCTTTTCGAGCTCTCCGAGAACATCCATCATCCGGTCGATGACCGGGATCGTATGCTTGCTCACACCTTCCTCGGCAACCACCTCATCCATGTACACCTACCCCGTTGACAAACCTGACATCATCATTAGCATACATATGTGAACTGTCAAAGTTCATATTTGGATAGATGAGGGAGGCATCTATCAAGAAGATCGACAGCGGCGACTGCGTACCTCGGCAGCACTTCCGTCCCAGCCTCGATCTCAGCAGCCCCTGCCTCCATCCGTCGTCACTGCAAAAAGGCGCATATCATGCTGACTGTCTCCTCCATTACCCACGTTGCAATCCGCGTGGCGGATGTCGAGCGAACGCTGGACTTCTACATCAACAAGCTCGGCTTCTCGGAACTGCTGCGCCTTGACCGCGACGGACGTCTCTGGCTCGTCTACCTGCGCATCACAGATGATCAGTATCTCGAGGTATTCCCTGAGGGGGAGGGGGCCGGCGCGTCAGGGCCTGAGGCAGTTGGCTACAACCACATGTGTCTTGCTGTGCCGGACATCGAACAAGCCGTTGCAGAACTCGGCGCCGTGGGAATCCCCCTCACCCGCCCAAAAATCAGAGGCGCCGACGGCAATTGGCAGACATGGATAGCCGATCCCAACGGACACCGCATCGAACTCATGCAGATGTCGCCGGATGGAATGCAGGCGCAGGCGATCACGCGCCTATCCAAGCGTTAGGAGCTGCCCGATGAAGATCACCAGCCTGAAAGTATTCGTCGCAAATGTTCAGCGAACGAACTTCGTGTTCGTGAAGCTCTACACCGATGCCGGTATCGACGGCGTCGGCGAGGCCACGCTTGAATGGAAGACCAAGACCATTGTCGCCGCGCTTGAAGAGCTGGAGCGCGTGCTCGTCGGTCGTGACCCATTTTCCGTCGACGCCATCATCGAGCAACTGCACCGTGACAGCTACTGGCGCACCGGCGCAGTTTTCCGCACCGCCGTCGGCGGGATCGAAGCCGCACTCCTCGACATCAAGGGCAAGGCGCTCGGCGTACCGGTATTTGAGCTCTTGGGCGGCAAATTTCGCGACCGTGTGGAGTGCTACGCCAACCATTGGTTCTTCGGCGCCGTTACGCCGGAGCAATATGCGGCCAACGCTCGCAAGGCGGTGGCGATGGGATACCGTGCGTTGAAATGGGACCCATTCGATGTTGCGGATCTGGAGATGGATCGCAAGCAGCGCCGCCAGACGATCGAGATCGTGGAAGCTGTACGCGATGCCGTCGGCCCCAACATCAACCTGATGCTCGACGTCCACGGCCGCCTGAATGTGCCCACTGCGATTGCCATGTGTCAGGCCCTCGCACCCTATGATCTCACTTGGATTGAAGAACCTACGCCGCCCGAGAGCATTGATGCCTTGGCCGAGGTACGCGCCAAAAGCCCGATCCCCATCGCTGCCGGGGAGCGCTGGTACGAGCCTTCCCGGTTCCTCGAGGCCCTCTCGAAGAGAGCAGTCGACATCCTTCAACCCGACGTGTCGCATGCGGGCGGCATGAGTGAGACGAAAAGGGTGTCTCACTTAGCGCACACTCACCTCATCCCGGTCGCACCACACAATCCGGTAGGGCCGGTAATGAATGCCATGACCTTGCATGCCTCCGTCGCCATTCCGAATTTCTCCGTGTTCGAGACCGTGTCCGTCGACGTCCCATGGCGCAAGGAACTTGTGCGGGAAACGTTGCAGTTCGACAACGGGGCTATCTTGGCACCGACTGCACCAGGGCTGGGTGTGGAACTGATCGAAGAAGCCTGCGCACGCTTTCCTTACGAGGCGACGAATGTCCCGCTCTTTGACGGCTCGATGAACACCAGCGGCGTTGCGACAGGCGCACAAACGCTTTCCGGCTAGGAGACGCGGGGCAGTTGTCAGCAAACGAGTTGACAGCTGTTATCCTTCCGAGCATAGTTATATTTAGAACAGCATGAGTTCATATTTGAACTCATTGCAGCGGCAGGGAGGGCAGCTGCATGAGAGTTGGAATTTCTTTGTACGGCCCACTCCTGAGCGAGGACGGGGCACGCTTTGCAAGGCAGCTCGGCGTGAAGGACGTCGTGGTGCACCTGACGGATTATGGCCGCAACGCCGAGTCAGGCCATTATCTCACCGGCGGCGTCGGCCCGATCAACGGCGAGTGCATTGATGCGCCGGTATGGTCCTACGAGCGGCTAGCGGCACTTTCCGAGATGCTCTCGCGCCATGATCTGCAAATCGCAGCGCTTGAGAACATTTCGCCGAACTTCTGGTCTGACATATTGCTCGACGGCCCTGGCAAGCGGACACAGATGCGAGACCTTCAGCAGCTGGTACGTGACATGGGTCGGGTGGGCATTCCTATCTTGGGCTATAATTTCTCGATTGCCGGCGTATGGGGCTGGCAACGTAAGCCTGTTGCACGCGGCGAGGCGATGACTGCAGTCTTCGCGATGGAGGAGATCGACGCGCAGTCTCCCCTGCCTGATGGCATGGTGGGCAACATGCGCTACCGCCATGCTGTTCAGGGCGCTGCGCCGCAGACGGTGGATGAGGCGACCTTGTGGTCCCGGCTTGAGTGGTTCCTGAACGAACTTCTCCCTGTCGCAGTGGAAGCAGGCGTTCGCTTGGCAGCTCATCCCGACGACCCTCCTGTGGAGCAGCTTCGTGGAACAGCCAGGCTAGTGAACAGCCATGACAAGTATGATCGGCTGCTTTCGCTGGCGAACAGTTCAGCGAACGCGCTCGAGTTCTGCGTCGGTTCCCTCGCCGAGATGCGTGAAGGTAATGTTTACGACACTACCCGCCGCTTCGCGAGACGCAATGTGTCAACGGCGGTGCAATATCCGGCCACGCGGCGGAGTAAAATCCGGCCACGCGGCGGTGACCGGCGCCATGGCGCGCGCGCTTACCAGATAGCTGGCGCGTGCCATGGCGCATTGGCCCCTTGGGC